>Ga0081540_1000038_pt1 | contig 138179 bp, 116 predicted proteins | sample TabmetS2T1R1_FD_71024 | JGI IMG/M metagenome (GOLD analysis project Ga0081540, IMG submission 71024) | Tabebuia heterophylla rhizosphere microbial communities from the University of Puerto Rico - S2T1R1 | ecosystem: Host-associated > Plants > Roots > Rhizosphere ... | reverse complement strand
GGCGACCCCGCGGCGGCGCGCCGGCGCGCGGGGGGGGGTGGGGGGGGGGGGCGGGGGGGGGGAGGGACTACAGTGGCAAAGCATTGCCGTTCCTGCCCCCTCCCTATCCCTCCCCCGCAAGCGGGGGAGGGGACGCCAGCCGCACGTCAACGCGAAATCGACACGCAGCTGGCCGCGGCATGAACATCCATTCGCAGCCGCCCGCCGTGCGCACCACTTGTCCTTATTGCGGCGTCGGCTGCGGCGTGCGCGTGCAGGCCGACGCGCTCGCCGGCGCAACGGTCACCGGCGATCCGGATCATCCGGCGAATTTCGGCCGGCTGTGCTCGAAGGGCGCGGCACTCGGCGAGACCATCGGGCTCGAAGGCAGGCTGCTGTACCCACAGATCCGCCAGGCCGACGCCACCTTGACGCGCACCGACTGGCCGAGCGCGATCACGCAGGTCGCCGACGGCTTCAAGCGCATCATCGAGCGCGACGGGCCCAATGCAGTCGCGTTCTATCTCTCGGGCCAGCTCCTCACCGAGGACTATTACGTCGCCAACAAGCTGATGAAGGGCTTCGTCGGCTCGGCGAACGTCGACACCAATTCGCGGCTCTGCATGGCCTCGTCGGTCGCCGGCCATCGCCGCGCGTTCGGAGCCGACACCGTGCCCGGCACCTACGCCGATCTCGACGAAGCGGACCTGATCGTGCTGGTCGGCTCCAACACCGCGTGGTGCCATCCGGTGCTGTTCCAGCGCATGGTCGCGAACCGCGAGCGACGCAGCAGCAAGATCGTCGTCATCGATCCGCGGCGTACCGCTACGGCTGAGGAAGCCGACCTGTTCCTGCCGATCGCGCCGGGCGCCGACACCGCGCTGTTCGCCGGCCTGCTGGTGCATCTCGCCGACCGCCTCGCGCTCGACTACGGCTACATCGACCGGCACACCATCGACTTCGAGAATGCATTGGCGCGCGCGCGTGAGATCGCGCCGGACGTTGCGACGACCGCCGCCGCGACCGGGGTCGAGCCCGAGGCGGTGCTCCGTTTCTTCGAGCTGTTCCGCACGACGCCGCGCGTGGTCACCTGCACCTCGCAGGGCGTCAATCAATCCGCCCAGGGCACCGACAAGGTCAACGCCATCATCAACTGCCACTTGGCGACCGGCCGGATCGGCAAGTGCGGCATGGGTCCGCTGTCGCTGACCGGACAACCCAACGCGATGGGCGGTCGGGAGGTCGGCGGCCTCGCCAACCAGCTCGCCGCGCACATGGGCTTCGCGCCGGAGGACGTCGACCGCGTCGGCCGGTTCTGGAGCGCGCCGCGCATGGCGGCCCGCGAAGGCCTCAAGGCCGTGCAGATGTTCGAGGCGATCGAGCGCGGCGAGATCAAGGCGCTGTGGGTGATGGCGACCAACCCGGCGGTGTCGCTGCCGCGCGCGGCCGGCGTGCGCGCGGGCCTGCGCAAGCTCGAGCTGTTCGTCGTGTCGGAAAACGTCACCTCGAACGACACCGTGAACGCCGGCGCGCACGTGCTGCTTCCGGCCGCGGCGTGGGGCGAGAAGGACGGCACGGTGACCAATTCCGAGCGCCGCATCTCGCGCCAGCGCGCGTTCCTGCCGTTGCCGGGCGAAGCCAGGCCCGACTGGTGGATCGTCTCGCAGGTCGCGCAGTACATGGGCTTCGCCGATGCGTTCGCGTTCCGCTCCGCCGCCGACGTGTTCCGCGAGCACGCCGCGCTCTCCGCGTTCGAGAATTGCGGGACGCGCGATTTCGATCTCGGCAGCCTGAGCGAGCTGTCGGACGAGCAGTTTGCCGCGCTCGAGCCGGTGCAGTGGCCGGTGCCGTCGGCCGACGACGCCGCGAGCGACGGGGCAGACGACAAGCGCTTCTTCGCCAAGGGTGCGTTCTACACGCAGGACCGCAAGGCGCGCTTCATCGCCCCCGATGCGCCGGCATTGCGCGAGGCGCTCAGCGCGGACTATCCGTTCCGCCTCAACACCGGCCGCATCCGCGACCAGTGGCACACCATGACGCGCAGCGGGAAGAGCCCGCGCCTCGGCTCGCATCTGCCCGAGCCGTTCGTCGAGATCCATCCCGCCGACGCGAAAGCGAATGGTCTCGTCGACGGCGATCTCGCCAAGGTTACGACGCCGCACGGTTCGGCGGTGCTCAAGGTGATGGTCAGTGAGGGCCAGCAACCCGGCGCGCTGTTCATGCCGATCCATTGGAGCGCGGAGACGTCTTCCGGCGCGCGCGTCGGCGATCTGGTCGCGCCAGTCACCGACCCGTTCTCCGGTCAGCCGGAAGCCAAGGCGACGCCTGCCGCCATTGCGCCGGTCAAATACGCGTTGCGCGGCTTCATGCGCGCGCGCATGGCGGTCGCGCTGCCCTCGGACACCTGGTGGACGAGCGTCGCGGCTGCGAGCGGGAGCGAGCACCGCTTCGCGACCAATGACGGGCTCCTGTCGTGGCACGATTTCGCGCATCGCGCCTTCGGCGGTGACGCGCTCATCTCCGAGCAGATCGACGTGGAGCGCGGACTCTACCGCGCGGTTGCCTTCATCGATGGCGAGCTTGCCGCCTGTCTTGCGGTCCAGCCGCCGGCGATGCCGCCGACCTACGAGTCGCTCGCCGCGTTGATTGCGGCGGGCCCGCCGCGTGACGGCGTGTCGGCGACGCCGGCTCTGGCCGGGTTCGATGAGCACGTCGATGCCTCGCCGGTCGTGTGCGCCTGTTTTGGGGTCACGCAGGACGCGGTGCGCGCCGCGGTTGCCGGCGGTGCAATCGACGTCGCTGCCGTCGGCGCGGCCTGCCGCGCCGGAACCAATTGCGGGTCATGCCTGCCGGAGCTCAAGCGGATCATCGCCCGCGGCCGCGTCGCGCAGGCGGCGTAATGCGTCGTTAACGTGATGCCTAGTTGAAGGGCAGCCGGGGCCATTTTCCGGCGTCCGACCCCCGAATGGACATTCTGACGGCCACGATCGCGGTGGAATAAACCGGTTTCCCTTGCATCGCAAAATGGTCGAATTTTCTTATTTTCCCGCACCTATTGCCTTGAAACACAACGACTTTCTATCTCTTGGGGCCAAGGCCTTGCACCGGGAGTTCCGCCCCATGTCCGACCGCCCCATTCGCCAAGACGCCACCTATGCGCCGGTCGCGCATGACTGGCCGACCCGCGACTGGCTGTCGCTCGAGTGGCTCTCGATCGATACCGCCGCGGTGATCGCGGTTGCCTCCTTCATCCTCCTGATCGTCATCGGCGTATTGCCGCGCTCGCCGTTCTAGGCGTCTGCCGCAAACCGGAAGAGTACCAGCATGGCGCCGATCCCGAAGACCGCACCGTTCGCCGACGAGGAGATCGATCTCCTCAACCGCGTCGTCGGGACCGCGACGCCGATCCAGCGGGCGTGGCTGGCGGGCTTTCTCGCCGGTCTCGATGCCGCCGCGGCGCCGGCCCAGGAGACCGCACAGGTGCAGCCGGCGGCGCCGCCGCGTCCGGCCGAGCCGCTCACCATCGTCTATGCGAGCGAGTCCGGGAATTCCGAGAAGCTCGCCGGCGACGTGGCGAAGCTCGCTCGCAAGCAGGGCTTCAAGCCGTCCGTGGTCGACATGGCCGACCTCGACGTGGCGACGCTTCCATCGGTCGGCAAGCTGGTGGTCATCGCCGCGACCTGGGGCGAGGGCGATCCGCCCGCGCGCGCGGTCAATGCGTATGCCGACCTGATGGGCGACAAGGCGCCGCGCCTCGACGGCGTCGAGTTCGCGGTGCTGGCGCTCGGCGACACCGCCTATGTGGAGTTCTGCGCCATCGGCAAGGCGATCGACGCGCGGCTCGAAGCGCTGGGCGGCAAGCGCGTGGCCGACCGCGTCGACTGCGACCTCGACTTCGCGGAGCCTGCGGCCAAGTGGATCGACGGCGCGCTCGCCAAGCTCGCGCCGGCGGGCGACGCGGCGCGCAGCAAGGTGATCGAGGTCGATTTCAGCAAATCGGCCGTGGCGCCCAATCTCGGCCCGGTCGAGGCCGAGATCATCGAGCACATCGATCTCAACTCGTCGCGCTCGGACAAGGAAACCATCCACGTCGAGCTCGCCTTCGATGGCGCGGCTCCCGCGTACAATCCGGGCGATTCGCTCGACATCTATCCGGAGAACGACCCGGCCTATGTCGACCGCCTGCTCAAGGCGGCCGGGCTCGCGTCCGACGAGGCGCTGCGCCGCGAGCTGATCACGGCGCGCGACGTCACTACGCTCTCGCTCAAGGCGCTCGAGACCTACGCGGCGTCGACCGGCCATCAATATGTGAAAGAGCTGATCGAGAGGAACGAGGCGCGCGAGTGGATCGCCGGCCGCCAGCTGATCGACCTGATCGAGCATTTCCCAATCGCGCTCACCGCCGAGCAGCTCCGCGGCGTCACCCGCCCGCTCGCGCCGCGCGCCTATTCGATCGCGTCGTCGCGCCGCGAGGTCGGCGATGAGGCGCATCTCCTGATCTCGGCCGTCCGCTACGAGACGCATGGCCGCGCCCGCGAAGGCGTCGCGTCCACCTACGTGGCCGATCGCCTCAAGAAGGGCGCGCGGGTGCGCGTCAAGGTCAAGCCGAACAAGCATTTCGCGCTGCCGGCCGACGGCCGCGACATCATCATGGTCGGGCCCGGCACCGGCGTCGCGCCGTTCCGCGCCTTCGTGCAGGAGCGCCGCGCCAGCGACGCCAAGAGCCGGGCCTGGCTGTTCTTCGGCGACCGGACTTTCACGCACGATTTCCTCTACCAGACCGACTGGCAGGACGCGCTCAAGGACGGCGCGCTGACCCGCATGGACGTCGCCTTCTCGCGCGACACGCCGGAGAAGGTCTATGTCCAGCACAAGATCTGGGAGCGGCGCCACGACGTGGTGGCATGGCTCGACGGCGGCGCCAATTTCTATGTGTGCGGCGACGCCAAGGCGATGGCCAAGGACGTGCGCGCGGCGCTGGTGAAGGCGTTCGCCGACGTCAAGTCGCTGACGCCGGAAGCGGCCGAGCAGGCGGTGCGGACCCTCGAGAAGGAGCACCGTTACCTGCAGGACACGTATTGAGTTAGAATCAAATCTGACACTGAGTCCCCCTCACCCGGCCGCTTCGCGGCCGACCTCTCCCCAGCGGGGAGCGGTGACCGTGTGGCAATGCCGTGCCACGAATCCACCTCTCCCCTGTGGGGAGAGGTCGCGAGCGAAGCGAGCGGGTGAGGGGGCCTCGCCGCTTGCGATAGAGACCTAAGAGGCCGCAATGACTTCCGAACTCTCCCGCAACGAGCGCATCAAGGAAGCGAGCGACTATCTCCGTGGCACGCTGGCCGAAGGCCTGCGCGACGAGATCACCGGCGCGATCGTCGAGGACGATCAGCAGCTGGTGAAGTTCCATGGCATGTACCTGCAGGACGATCGTGACCTGCGCGCGGAGCGTTCCCGCAAGAAGATGGAGAAGGCGTTCTCCTTCATGATCCGGGTGCGCATCTCCGGCGGCGTGCTCACGCCGCCGCAGTGGCTGGCGCTCGACAAGGTCGCGCGCGACTACGGCAACGGCACCATGCGCATCACCACGCGCCAGACCGTCCAGCTGCACGGCGTGATCAAGTCGAACCTCAAGGCGACCATGAAGGCAATCGACACCGTGCTGATGTCGTCGATCGCCGCCTGCGGCGACATCAACCGGAACGTGATGGCCAATCCCAATCCGTTCCAGTCGGGCGCGCACGCCGAGGCACTGTCGCTCGCGCGCTCTCTCTCCGACCATCTCGAGCCGAAGACGCGGGCCTATCGCGAGATCTGGCTCGACGGCGAGCGCATCGTCGGCGGCGAGCAGGACGCGGCCGAGCCGATCTACGGCAAGACCTACCTGCCGCGGAAGTTCAAGATCGGCGTTGCGGTGCCGCCGTCGAACGACGTCGACATCTTCTCCCAAGACCTCGGCTTCATCGCCGTCCTCGGCAGCAGTAACAAGGTCGAAGGCTGGAACGTCACCGTCGGCGGCGGCATGGGCATGACCCACGGTGAGCCGGACACCTATCCGCGCGTCGCCGACGTGCTCGGCTTCTGTGCCACCAAGGACGTGCTCGCCGTAGCCGAGGCGGTCGTCACCGTGCAGCGCGACTGGGGCGACCGCGCGAACCGCAAGCATGCGCGGCTCAAATACACCATCGAGGACCGCGGCCTCGATGCGTTCCGCGCCGAGGTGGAGCGCCGCTCCGGCGTCAAGCTCGCCGCTGCGCGCAAGTTTACCTTCACCTCGACCGGCGACCGCTACGGCTGGACTGAAGGCGAGGACGGCCGCTCCCATCTCACGCTGTTCATCCAGAACGGCCGCGTCGATGACCCTGCGGGCGGGCCGAAGCTGATGACGGGGCTCCGTCGGATTGCCGAGATTCACGACGGCGATTTCCGCCTGACCGCGAACCAGAACCTGATCCTGGCCAATGTGTCTCCCGACAACCGCGCCGCGATCGAGCGCCTCATCGACGAGCACGGCCTGCGCGCGCCGCTCTCCGGGCTGCGCCGCAATGCGGTCGCCTGCGTCGCGCTGCCGACCTGCGGCCTCGCGCTGGCCGAAAGCGAACGCTATCTGCCGTCGCTGGTCGATGCACTCGATGAACGGCTCGCCGAGCACGGCTTGGTTAACGACGACATCGTCATCCGCATGACGGGCTGCCCTAATGGCTGCGCGCGGCCCTACCTGGCCGAGATCGGGCTGGTGGGGAAGGGGCCTGACCGGTACAATCTCTACCTCGGTGCGGCCTTTGACGGCTCGCGGCTCAACAAACTCTACGCGGAGGATCTCGATCACGCCGGCATTCTCGCCGCGCTCGATCCGCTATTGGCGGCTTACGCTGCGGATCGCAACGACGGTGAACGGTTCGGCGATTTCGTGATCCGCGCGGGCTTTGTGGCTGCGAGCGGCAACGGCCGCGAGTTTCACGCTTCTACGGGTGCCCGCAAGGCTGCATGAGCGACTCTCGAAAGCCCACCGAACGCCGGCCGCAGATGCAGCCGCTGGCGCGTCTGCCGATCTTCTTCTCGCTGACGGATAAGCGCGCGGTGGTCGCCGGCGGCAATGCCGCGGCGGCCTGGAAGGCCGAGCTTCTGTCCGCCGCCGGCGCGAAGGTCGAGGTTTACGCACAGGATGTGTCCGAGGAGCTCGTGGCCATCGCCGCCGAGCCGCCGCAGGGCGCTGTGGTCATTCATCGGCGCCCCTGGCAGCCGGCTGATCTCGACGGCGCGGCGCTGGCGGTCGGCGCCTGTGAGGACGACGAGGCCGAGCGCTTCGCGGCCGCGGCGCGCACGGCCGGCGTTCCGGTCAACGTCATCGACAAGCCGGCGTTCTGCGACTTCTCGTTTGGCTCCATCGTCAATCGCTCGCCGCTCGTGATCGGCATCTCGACCGACGGCGCGGCGCCGGTGTTCGGCCAGGCGATCCGCGCCAAGCTCGAGGCGCTGATCCCGCAAGGCTTCGCGCGCTGGGCCGAGGCGGCGCGGCGCTGGCGTCCGCGGGTGCAGGCGCTTGGCCTGTCGTTCCACAATCGACGCAAGTTCTGGGAGCGCTTCACCGAGCGCGCCGTGCGCCAGCCGGAGCGCGCCCCGGATGAGGCCGATCTCGATGCGCTGCTCGCGGAAGCCAGGACGCTGAGCGCGGCGGAGCCGGGCGGCTCCGTGGTGCTGGTCGGCGCCGGGCCGGGCGATGCCGAGCTGCTCACGCTGCGCGCAGTGCGCGCGCTGCAATCGGCCGATGTCATTCTCTACGACGACCTGGTCGCGACCGACGTGCTCGACTTCGCCCGCCGTGAGTCGAAGAAGCTCCTGGTCGGCAAGACCGGCCACAAGCCGTCCTGCAAGCAGGAGGAGATCAACGCGCTGATGATCTCGTTCGCCAAGGCCGGCCGGCGCGTGGTGCGGCTCAAGGGCGGCGATCCGATGATTTTCGGCCGTGCCGGTGAGGAGATCGCCGCCTGCCAGGCAGGCGGGATTCCGGTCGAAGTCGTGCCCGGCATTTCCGCCGCGCAGGGCGCGGCGGCGCGGCTCGGCGTCTCGCTCACGCATCGGTCGGTGGCGCGGCGCCTGCAATACGTCACCGGCCATGGCTCGAACGGCCAGCTTCCCGTCGACATCGACTGGCCGGCGCTCGCCGATCCGGCGGCCACCACCATCGTCTACATGCCGACCAGGACGCTGGCCGCGCTCGCCGAGCAGGCGGCGGCGCACGGCCTCGACCCGGGGACGCCGGCGGTGGCCGTGATCGGCGCGACGCGCAACGACGAGGTGGTCGTCGCCGACACCATCGCCGCCTTGCCGGCGCGGCTCGCCGCCGAACCGCCGGTCGGTCCGGTCATCGTCATGATCGGATGGGTGTTCGCCGCCTGTCTCGCGGCGCAGGCCCATGTCGCGGATTCGAAATCAGCCTGAGATAGATGCCCAATTTTCCCGGCAATCCACCGATCCAGCCAGGGTCGTGCCCTGCACAATTGCTGAACGATCGGTATAAGAAGGGCATCGCTCGTTGCCGGGTTTCACCCGGCCGGCGGAGCATGGAAAATTCGAACTGCGTCGGGCCGCGCGTTGCGCGGCCTTTGTCGATTCTGCGCACGCGATCGCAACACCGGCTTGGTGGCGGGCAGGTGCCGGCCGAAATCCGATCAAACTTCGTCCAAACTGATCAGCGTCGAAGCGCGGGCCCAGGCCGAAACGCGGCTCGAACGCGCTTAACCCTACGTTAACCGATGCTAACCGGATGTTAACCGCCGGGGCACCCGCCGCAATTTCGCCCGGCATTTGAATACCTTCGATGTGATTCACAGGGCGGAAACCTCTTTCCCCTAACTGTGACGGCCGACTTTTGTAACCGGGCGCGCCTGTTGTATGCGTGAGTATCCGTCCGCCCTCGATATCCGCGCCTTGTGCAAGCGTTTCGACCGCCCGGCGGTCGATCACCTCGATCTCACCGTCAAAGCCGGCGAGTTCTACACGCTGCTCGGGCCGAACGGCGCCGGCAAGACCACGACCCTGCGCATGGTGGTCGGCCTACTGCGGCCCGACGCCGGGTCGATCTCGGTGTTCGGCGCCGACGCGCTGGCCGACCCCGTTGCGGCGAAGCAGATGATCGCCTGGCTCTCCGACGAGCCGATGATCTACGACAAGCTGACGCCGTTCGAGTATCTCGAATTCGTCGCCGGCCTGTGGGGCATCGAGGCGGGCCTCGCCGAAGCACGCGCCCGCGAGCTGATCGGCTGGCTCGGCCTCGAGGCGCATGCACATGAGCGCTGCGAAGGCTTCTCCAAAGGCATGCGGCAGAAGGTGGCGCTCGCCGGCGCCCTGGTGCACGAGCCGAAGCTGATCATCCTCGACGAGCCGCTGACCGGCCTCGACGCCGCCTCGGCGCGCCTGGTCAAGAACGTGCTGATCGAGCGCACCCGCGCGGGCGCCGCCGTGATCATGACCACGCACATCCTCGAGGTGGCCGAGCGCATGGCCGATCGCATCGGCGTCATCGCCGGCGGCCGGCTGATCGCCGAGGGAACGCTCGACGAGCTGCGCCGGCAGGCCGGCAAGACCGGCACCAGCCTCGAAGACACGTTCCTCACCCTCGTTGCCGAGCGGGCCGCCGCCGCGTGAGCACACCTGCCACGTTAACCTGGTTCGCCAGGCACGAGGTGCGGCTCGCCTGGCGCGACTGGCTCGCCATGATGACCGCGGGTCGGCGCGGCCGCGAACTGCCGCTCGCGATCGCCTGCGTCGCCATTCTGATCGTCATGCATCTCATGGCAGTGTCGATGGTGGGCAGCCATGCGGCGACCGCCTCGATCACTGATACGGCGACTTTGGTGACCGTGACCGCGAGCGCGCTTCTCACCTTCGCGCTGATGCTGTCGCAAGCGGTCGAGTCGATGACCCGCGCGATCTATGCGCGGTCCGACCTCGATCTCATCCTCTCGTCGCCGGTCGCGGTGCAGCGCGTGCTGGCGATCCGCATTCTCACCATCGCCGCGTCGATCGCGCTGATGGCGCTTCTCTTGTCCGCGCCGTTCATCAACGTTCTCGTCGCTCAGGGCGGCGCACGCTGGCTTGGCGGCTATGGCGTCGTTCTGGCGATGGGCCTCGCCGCGGCGGCGCTTGCCGTCGCGTTGACCGACCTCCTGTTCCGTCTGCTCGGGCCGCGCCGCACGCGCCTGGTGGCGCAGATCGTCGCTGCCATCATCGGCGCGACCTTCATCATCGGCCTGCAGATCGCGGCGATCCTCTCGCTCGGCACCATGTCGCGCGTCGCCCTGCTCGAGTCGACGGCCATCGTCGCGGCGGCGCCCGCAGTGGACAGCCTCGTCTGGCTGCCGGCGCGGGCGATGCTGGGCGATGTGAGCGCGCTCGGCACGGTGATGGCCGCCGGCGCTGTCATGCTCGGCGCATCGGTCCTGTTGTTTTCCGCGCGCTTCGCCGATCATGCGGTCGCCGCCGCCGGCGTCGCATTGGTATCGGCGCCGCAGGCGCGCGTGCGACGCGGCTTCCGCTCGGTCTCCGCCGCGCGGGCCTTGCGCCACAAGGAATGGACGCTGCTCAAGCGCGATCCGTGGCTCCTGTCGCAGACGCTGATGCAGCTCCTGTATCTGCTGCCGCCCGCGCTGATGCTGTGGAAGAGCTTTGCCGAAGGCACCGACGGCTTCATCGTGCTGGTGCCGGTGCTGGTCATGGCGGCCGGGCAGCTGGCCGGCGGTCTCGCCTGGCTCGCCATCTCCGGCGAGGACGCGCCCGAGCTTGTCGCCACCGCGCCGATCGCGCCGGGCATGATCATGCGCGCCAAGGTCGAGGCGGTGATGGGTGCGATCGCGCTCGTGTTCGCGCCGTTCATCGTCACGCTGCTGGTCGTGTCGCCGTTTCACGCGATCGTCTCGGCTGCCGGCATCGTCGCGGCGACCGGCTCGGCCACCGCGGTCCAGTTCTGGTTCCGCACCCAGGCCAAGCGCAGCCATTTCCGCCGCCGCCAGACCTCGTCGCGCGTCGCGACCTTCGCCGAAGCTTTCTCGTCGATTGCCTGGGCGGCGACCGCGGCACTTATGACCGTCAGCATCGTGTTTGCGGTGATCATGGGTGTGATCTCGCTCGCGCTGCTCGCGGGCGCTCGCGCGATCAGCCCGGCGCGCGCATACGCGTCCTGAGCGCGGCCGCGCCCCAACTCCTGCCTGTTTGTTAATCATCGTCCGCGCCGCTGCGGGCGCACATCCGCATCAGATCAGTTGATTGCAGCCATTAGAAAGAATGGCCCGCCATCGCGTTGCAATGGCGGCATGCGAATCTATGATGATGCAACGGCGCCGCTTTTGCCGCATTGCCTTTGGCGTGTGGCAGGTCTTTGCTGAAGCAACGGCGTCAACGCCGAACGAATAAAAGACAGAAGAACAACAAGCATAGAAGGAGGAGCGAAATGTCGACCGAAGCGCCAGCCGCCCGCACGCCGGGCGCCAAACGAGCGGGACCAGGCGAGCACGTGTTCGATCTCGGCACGGTCAACCACATCCTCGGCGGGCCGACCTACTCGACCGCGAACGGCGCCTGCGTCGAAGGCGACCGCATGATCGTCGGCCTGATGCGCATGCCGGCCGGAACCGGCGCCGAGCCGCATTCGCATCCGAACGAGCAATGGATCTATGTGCTGCAAGGCACCTTCCGCGCCAACATCGGCGGCAAGGAGGTCGACGTGAAGCCGGGCTGCGTTGCCTACATTCCCGCCAATGTCGTGCATTCCGGCAAGGCGACCGAGGACGGCGACGTGGTGTTCTTCACCTGCAAGGATGCCTCGTGGGGCCTGCAGGGGGTCAAGGCCGCCTGACCGGCGAACGCCTGCTGCGAGAAGACGCCGAACCGGCGCAGTTGACGATATTCGTACTTGGGAGGACGTGATGAAGAGATTTTGCGCGACGCTGCTGGCCGCAGCCTGTCTTGCCCTTGGCGGCTTCGGCGCGCAGGCGCAGGACAAGTATCCGTCGAAGCCGATCAAGGTGCTGGTGCCCTATGCGCCGGGCGGCGCGACCGACATCACCACGCGTATTTTCGGCGAGCAGATCCACCGCATCCTCGGTCAGCCGGTGGTGGTCGAGAGCAAGCCCGGCGCGTTCGGCATTCTCGCCATCGAGCAGATGGCCCGCTCCGCGCCCGACGGTTACACGCTGATGGTCGGCAACGTGTCGACCAACGCCATCACGCCGGTCCTGTTCAAGAAGAAGTTCACCATCGACTTCGACAAGAGCGTGATGTCGGTGTCGCGTCTCGCCATCTATCCGTCGTTCCTGATCGTCTCGACCAAGGGCATCGACGTGAAGAGCGTCGCCGAGCTGGTCGCCTATGCGAAGAAGAATCCGGGCCAGGTCCGCTATACCAGCGCCGGCGTCGGCAGCTTCCCGCATTTCGACATGGAGATCTTCGCCAATCGCGCCGGCGTCGACATGGTGCACATCCCCAACAAGCAGGGTGCGGCCGGCATGGTCAACGACCTCGTCGCCGGCGACGTGCATACCGCCTTCGTCAATGCCGCGACCACTGCGGCGATGATCAAGGCGGGCACCTTGCGGCCGATTGCCGTGCTCGCCGAGCAGCGACTCGACGAATATCCCGATGTGCCGACGCTCGCCGAAGCCGGCTTCCCCGGTGTCGGTACGCTGCATTGGCAGAGCATGCTCGCACCCGCCGCGACGCCCAAGCCGGTGATCGCCACACTGATGAACGCCATCAAGGAGGCGGAGAAGGCGCCGCAGCTCCAGGAGGCGTTCAAGAAGCAGCTGGTCAGCGTATCGTCGAACGCGTCGCCCGAGGAGGCGCAGACCTGGCTCAACGGCGAGCTCGAGAGCTGGAAAAAGATCACCAGCGAGGTGAAGATCGAGCTGACCGACTGACAAGGGTTTCAGTGGCCTGCCGCGTCGGAGCCACCGGCGCGGCGGCTGCGTTTCAGAGCGTCGAACAAGAACCGCATCAAGCGGTCGCGACTTCAGGGAGGATCGGATGAAGCGTCTGGTCATCGTGCTGCTGGCGGCCATCGGCCTTGCGGCTGTTGCCGCCGATGCGCGCGCACAGGACAAATATCCATCGAAGCCGGTCAAGGTCATGGTGCCGTTCGGCGCCGGCAGCGCGACCGACATCGTCATCCGCATCGTCGGCGAGCAGCTGCGCGCCATCATGGGCCAGCAATTCGTGATCGAGAACAAGCCCGGCGCGTTCGGCATCCTCGCCATCGAGGAGATGGCGCGCGCCAAGCCCGATGGCTACACGCTGCAGGTCGGCAATCCCGGCACCAATGTGCTCACCCCGCTGATCTACCGGAAGAAGATGAAGATCGACTACGACCACGATGTGGCCATGGTGAGCAGGCTCGGCGAGGTGCCGCTGGTGCTGGCGGCGACCACCAAGAACTTCGAGCCGAAGACCTATGACGAGTTCATCGCGCTCGCCAAGAAGGAGCCGGGCAAGGTTCGCTACGCCAGCGTCGGCGTCGGCAGCAACAACCACTACGATACCGAAGCCTTCGCGAAATGGGCCGGCATCCAGATGATGCATCTGCCGAACAAGGGCGGCGGCGCCTCGATCACGCAGGATCTGGTCACCGGCGACGCCAACGTCGCCTTTGTTAACGCCGCGAGCTCCGCCGGCGTCATCAAAGGCGGGCAGGTGCGGCCGCTCGCCGTCATGTACGACACGCGGCTGCCGGAATATCCCGACGTGCCGACCCTGAAAGAGCTCGGCTACGCCCACGGCAAAGGCTTGTGGTCGGCCCTCTACGCGCCGGCGGCGACGCCGCCGGAGGTGCTCGACACGCTGCACAAGGCGCTGGTGCAGGCGCTCGAGTCGGAGCCGGTCAAGGCGGCGTTCGCCAAGCAGATGATCAAGCCGGTGCCCAATGCGTCGATCGCCGACGCGCGCGAATGGAACAAGGCCGAGACCGAGCTGTGGAGCAAGGTCGTCAGTGACGTGAAGGTCGAATTGCCGGAGTAGATCGGCGGCCGGGCGCAGGGAGGGGGAGGTGCAAATGATGCGATTGGCCTCGATCCTGCTGTCGCTCTTCTGTCTTGCCGTCGCCGGTCCCGCCGCCGCGCAGGACAAATTCCCCTCGAAGCCGGTGAAGATCGTGCTGCCCTACGGCGCCGGCAGTGCGACCGACATCATCACCCGCATCGTCGCCGAGCAGCTGCGCGTCATCCTCGGCCAGTCCGTCGTGGTCGAGAACAAGCCCGGCGCGTTCGGCATCCTCGCCATCGAGGACATGGCGCGCTCGAAACCTGACGGCTACACGCTGCAGGTCGGCAATGTCTCGACCAACGCCATCACGCCGGTGCTGTTCGCGAGCAAGTTCTCGATCGACTACGAGAAGGACGTGGTGCCGGTGACGCGGCTCGCCGACCTGCCGACGCTGATGGTCGTCACGGCAAAGGACTTCCCGCCGAAAACCATGGCGGAATTCGTCGCCTACGCGAAGGCCAATCCGGGCAAGCTGCGCTACGCCAGCCCCGGCGCCGGCAGCTTCCCGCACTACGACATGGAGATCCTGGCGCGGCGCGCCGGCATCGAGATGGTGCCGATCCACATCAAGGCGGGCCCTCCCGGCTACATCAACGACATGGTCAAGGGCGACATCCACGTCACCTACATGAACGTCGCGACCGCGGCGCCGCAGATCAAGGCCGGCTTCCTGCGCCCGCTGGTGACCACGGCCGAGGCGCGGCTGCCCGACTATCCGGACGTGCCGACCATGGCGGAGGCGGGCTTTCCCGGCGTCGGCACGACGCTGTGGGCCGGCCTGTTCGCGCCGGCGGCAACGCCGCGGCCGGTGCTCGAGACCTTGCACAAGGCCGTGAACGAGGCGCTTGCCTCGCCGCAGGTGCAGGACGCCTACAGGAAGCAGGCGATCCGCAGCGGCGCGTCGCCATCGCTCGACGCGGCGAAGGCCTGGCTAGCCGGCGAGATCGCCAACTGGAAGAAGATCACCACCGAGGTGAAGATCGATCTCACCGACTGATCAGCATGGGAATGAATGAGGATGTTGCGGAATGAATGTTGAAGTGAAGCCGGTGGCGCGGACCTATGGCGTTCTGGTCGAGCGGGACGTCGACGTGCCGATGCGCGACGGTGTGCGGCTCAAGGCCGACGTGTTCCGTCCGGACGGCGAAGGGAAATTTCCGGCCATCCTCAATCTCGGACCGTACCAGAAGGACAAGCTCTGGATCCCGCCGGCCAATCTGGAAGAGCCGCCGACCCCGCATATGAATTGGGAGACGGTCACGCCCGAATGGTGGGTGCCCAAAGGCTACGTCGCCGTCCGCGTCGACGGGCGCGGCAGCGGCAAGTCACCGGGGCAGTGCGAGCCGTGGTCGCTCGCCGAGGCGGTCGATTTCTACGACGCGATCGAATGGGCGGCCGCGCAGCCCTGGTGCAACGGCAAGGTCGGCCTGTCCGGCATTTCTTACTTTGCGATCAATCAGTGGCTCGTCGCCAACCTGCAGCCGCCGTCGCTGAAGGCGATCATGCCGTGGGAAGGCTTCGCCGACCTTTATCGCGACGCGCTGTTCCACGGCGGCATCCTCAGCGTGTTCATGACCAACTGGTTCACCGCGCACCTGATGCATCACACGCTAGGGCGCGCCTCGCAGGGCCGCCCGAACGGCTGGCACGTCAACACGCCGTATTTCTGGCTGAACAACAACCTCGACAGCGGCTCCTTCCTCGGCTCGCAGGCGCAGTGGGACCGCATCACCATGCCGATGTTCACGGTCGGCAACTGGACCGGCTTCGCCCTGCATCTGCGCGGCAATACCGAGGCGTTCATGCGCGCCGCCTCGAAGCACAAGAAGCTGCGCATCCATACCGGCTCGCATGTTCATCCCTTCTACACCGAGGAAGGAAAGCGCGATCAGCTGCGCTTCCTCGACTACTGGCTCAAGGGCATCGACAACGGTGTGATGGACGAGCCACCGGTCAAGCTGGCGATCCGCAAGGGCAAAGACGAGATCGAGTGGCGTCACGAGCACGAATGGCCGCTCGCACGCACCAAATGGACCAAGGTCTATTTCGACCTGTCGAGGCCCGCGCCGGGCCAGCCGGAGAATGCGGCCGGACTCGTCTCGACCAATCCCGACACGGTGAGCTCGCGCACCTACGCGGCGACCAGTCTCGGCTCGATGGGCTCGACCTCAGCCGCCTCGTCGCAGGTGATGGGCGGCGGCATCAAGCCCGGCATGGGCGTGTCGCTCGAAACGCCGCCGCTGCCGGTCGATGTCGAGGTGACGGGTCCGCTTGCCGCCAGCATCTGGGTGTCGAGCTCGACCGAGGACATGGACCTGTTCGTCACCCTGCGCAATTTCGACGCTGACGGGAACGAGGTGCTGGAGACCGGACAGCAGGGCACGCCGGTGCCGGTCGCCAAGGGGTGGCTCCGCGTCTCGCATCGCGAGCTCGATCCGGAGCTGTCGCTGCCCTATCGGCCCTACCACAAGCACACGCGGCGGCTTTATCTGACGCCCGGCGAGATCGTGAAGGTCGAAATCGAGATATGGCCGACCTCGATGGTGTTCAAGAAGGGCCACCGCATCCGGCTCGACGTACAGCCGCGCGACGGCGCCGGCAGCCAGTCCTACATGCACTATCACGCCGACTACAACAGCGGGACCAACACGATCTATGCGGGCGGCGACAGGCCGTCCTATCTGCTGTTGCCGGTCATACCCGCGGGCGGCGCCGCATGAGCGTGGGTCTCGACACGACCGGGCCGTCGCGGGTCCCGTATTATCTGCGCAAGAACGTGATTGCCGGCCTGATGTTCATCGCTGTCGCGGCGCTCGGCCTGTTCCTGTCGCGCAACTACCCGGTCGGCACCGCGCTGCGCATGGGCACCGGCTATGTGCCGCGGCTCCTGTGCTGGGTGCTGGGCGGGCTCGGCGTGCTGTCGGTCATTCAAGGCGTGCTGGTGCCGGGCGAGAGCGTGATATCCGAGGATGCGAGCTCGCCGTGGCGGCCGATCGCCTTCGTGACGCTGTCGATCCTGATCTTCGCCTTCACCATCGAAACCCTCGGCGTCGTCATCGCGACGGCGCTTCTCGTCGTCATCGGTGCGCTCGCCGGTCGCGATCTGCGCCCGCTCGAGGTCGCGCTGACCGGGATCGTGCTCATCGTGCTGACGGTCGCGACCTTCGTCTGGGGGCTCGGCCTCACCATACCCATCTGGCCGGAGTGGTAATGCCCGAGATTTTCCAAAACCTCGCGCTCGGCTTCAGCGTCGCCATGACGCCGGCCAATCTCGGCTTCGCGCTGGTCGGCTGCCTGGTCGGCACGCTGATCGGGGTCCTGCCCGGCATCGGCCCGGTCGCCACAGTGGCGATGCTGCTGCCGCTCACGTTCTATCTGGAGCCCACGTCGGGCCTGATCATGCTCGCCGGCATCTTCTACGGCGCGCAATACGGCGGCTCGACCACGGCGATCCTGGTCAACCTCCCGGGCGAGACGTCGTCGGTCGTGACCTGCATCGACGGCCATCAGATGGCGAAACAGGGCAGGGCGGGCGCCGCGCTCGCCACCGCCGCGCTCGGCTCGTTCTTCGCCGGCTGCGTATCGACGCTCTTGATCGCGCTGTTCTCGCCGCCGCTCGCCAAGGTCGGCCAGTCGTTCGGCGCGCCGGAATATTTTTCGCTGATGGCGCTCGGCCTGATCGCCGCGGTCGTGCTGGCGCACGGATCGGTGATGAAGGCGGTCGCCATGGTGATCCTCGGCCTGCTGCTCGGCTTGGTCGGCACCGACGGCAATACCGGCGGACAGCGCTTCACCTTCGGTCTGGTCACGCTCGCCGACGGCATCGGCTTCGTTCCGGTGGCGATCGGCGTATTCGGCGTCGGCGAGATCATCGCCAATCTGGTGCGCGGCGAGGAGACGCGCTCGCTGGTGCAGACCAAGATCACCCGGCTGTGGCCGACCAAGGAGGAGTTCAAGCTCGCCTGGCCGGCAGTGGTGCGCGGCACCTCGCTCGGCTCGATCCTCGGCGTGCTGCCGGGCGGCGGCGCGGTGCTGTCATCGTTCGCGGCCTACGCGTTCGAGAAGAAGATCGCGCGCGACCCGTCGCGCTTCGGCCGCGGCGCCATCGAGGGCGTCGCCGGTCCGGAATCGGCCAACAATGCCGGCGCGCAGACCTCGTTCATCCCCATGCTGACGCTCGGCTTGCCGGGCAACGCGGTGATGGCGCTGATGATCGGCGCGCTCACCATCCATGGCATCCAGCCCGGCCCGCAGGTCATGACCGAGCGGCCGACGCTGTTCTGGGGCATGATCGCCTCGATGTGGATCGGCAATCTGATGCTGGTCATCATCAACCTGCCGTTGATCGGCATCTGGGTGCAGCTCTTGAAAGTGCCGTACCGCGTGCTCTATCTGGCGATCCTGCTGTTCTGCGCCATCGGCGTCTACACGGTCGGCAACAACACGCTCGACGTCATCATCACCGCGATCTTCGGCGTGCTTGGCTATGTTTTCATCAGGCTCGAATGCGAGCCGGCCCCGATGCTGCTCGGCTTCGTGCTCGGCCCGCTGATGGAGGAGAATCTCCGCCGCGCCATGCGCATCTCCGGCGGCGATCCGATGATCTTCGTCAACCGGCCGATCAGCCTCGGCCTGCTTATCGCGGCGGCCATCCTGCTCGTCATCGTCGCGGTCCCGGCGATCCGCTCCAAGCGCGAGGAGGCGTTTCAGGAGAGTTGAAAACACGCATTGCCGCGTTGCGTGTGCACGAGGCCAACCTTGCAGTTCGTGCTTGTGCAGGTCGTCACCGCATTCCTACAATCGATGAGCAATCAACGAGCGCCATCTGCAAGAACAAGAAGGCGCGCACATGGATTGGAACGTCATGGGATGGTGGCGGCGACGTCTGGGCTCGATCCTGCTCGCACTGAGCGTGCTCGCGTGCGCCGCGCCCGCGTCTGCGCAGGCCCAATATCCCGCCAAGCCGATCAAGGTCATCGTTCCCTACGCGCCCGGCGGCCTGACTGACGTCGTCGCGCGCCACTATGCCGAGCAGGTGCGAAAGATCCTCGGTCAGGCGGTGGTCGTCGAGAACAAGCCCGGCGCATCGGGCATCCTCGCCATCGAGGAGATGGCGCGTGCGCGGCCCGACGGCTACACCATCATGATCGGCAACATCTCGACCAATGGGCTGACGCCGGTGCTCCTCCGCAAGAAGATGAGCATCGACTACGACAAGGACGTGCAGATCATCGCGCGCCTCGCCGACGTGCCGGTGTTCTTCCTCGCCACCACGACCGACTTCGCGCCAAAGACGTTTGCCGAGTTCATCGCCTATGCGAAACAGAATCCCGGCAAGGTTCGCTATGGCAGCGCCGGCGCCGGCAGCTATCAGCAGATCAATACGGAGGTTCTGGCGAAGCGTGCCGGCATCGAGCTCTCGCACATTCCGTTCCGCGACGGCGGCGCCGGCATTCTGCGCGACCTCGGCAACGGCGACATCCACGTCACTTGGTTCAACATCACCAATCCGGTCGGCATGATGAAGGCGGGCCGCGTGCGACCGCTGGCGATCGCCGCGCCGCAGCGCCTGCCGGATTATCCCGACGTGCCGACCATCGCCGAGGTCGGCTTCCCCGGCATCAAGGCTGTGCAATGGGTGGCGGCCTACGCGCCCGCCAGCGTGCCCTCGGATATCATCGAGACGCTGCACGCGGCATTCGCCAAGGCGGTGACGGTGCCGGAGCTCGCGGATGCATTCCAGAAAGGCGGCATGATCGCGCCGCCGGCGGGTACGCTCGCGGATGCCCGGACCTGGATCAAGGACGAGATGGCGATGTGGAAGCAGGTGACCGACGAATTGAATCTGCGGTTGGACGATTGAGCGCATATGGACACCGGTTGTCCGAACAGGATATGCGCCAACGCAAGAATCTAACGAAAGGACCTTGGCTTTGAAGATCGGAATTCTGCTCGGCGACGATATCGGGCTCGAGGTGGTCCCGGAATGCGTCAAGGTGATGAAGGCGGGTGCGGCGCGGACCGAGCTTCCAATCGAATGGCATCCGCTGCCGATCGGCAAGGCAGGCCACGAGGAGCACGGCAACACGCTGCCCGCGGTCACTGAACAGGCGCTGCGCAAGCTCGACGGCTGGATCATGGGCCCGATCGGCCATGCCGCCTATCCGCGCGGCGACGCCACCTGGGTGATGCCGCCGGTGCGCAAGAAGTTCGAGCTGTTCGCCGCGCTGCGGCCGGCGCTGTCGCATCCCAACCTGCCGTCGGTGCACAAGAACGTCGACATCATGTTCGTGCGCGAGCTGACCGAGGGCATGCTCTATTCAGAAACCGTCGTGGCCGGCGCGCCGGAATTCCGCCCGAACGACGACATCACGGTGGCGATGCGGGTGATCACGCGCAAGGGCGCGAACCGCGTCGCCCGTGAGGCGTTCGAGTTCGCCCGCACGCGGCCGCGCAAGAAGGTCACCGCCGCCCACAAGGAGCCGGTCTATCGGCTCGCCTGCGGCATGTTCGCCGAGGAATGCCGCAAGGTGGCGCGCGACTATCCGGACGTGGCGTTCGAGGAGATGATGATCGACTCGACCTCGATGAAGCTGGTGATGGATCCGCAGCGCTTCGACGTGGTGGTCACCACCAACCAGTTCGGCGATATCCTGACCGACATTGGCGCCGGCCTGGTCGGCGGGCTCGGCCTCGCGCCCGGCCTCTGCGTCGGCGAGACCCAGGCCATGGCACAGGCGACGCACGGCTCGGCGCCGGACATCTCGGGGCGCAACGTCGCCAATCCCTACGCCATGATCGTTTCCGGGCAGATGCTGCTCGGCTGGCTCGGCCGTAAGCACAACGAGCCGAAGGCGGCGCAGGCGTCCGACCTGATCCTCGCCGCCGTGCGCAAGGTGATCGCCGAGGCGAAGCACCTGACGCCGGATCTCGGCGGCAAGGCGTCGACGCAGCAGATGGGCGACGCGATCGTCGAGGCGATCGCCAAGTAGCGCCGCAGACGAACAAGAGAGAACAAGCAAAAAAGAGCACCAGGGAGGAAGCGATGTTGAAACGAATTGTGGCCGCGATCGGCCTGTTGTGCGCCGTGCCGGCGCTCGCCGCCGCGCAGGGCTTTCCGAACAAGCCGATCAAGCTGATCTGCCCGTTTCCCGCTGGCGGCGGCACCGACCTGATCGCGCGGTTCGTCGCCAAGCACCTTGGCGACCGGCTCGGCCAGAACGTCATCGTCGACAATCGCGGCGGCGCCAACGGCGCGATCGGCACGCAGGCGCTGATGCAGGCGGAGCCGGACGGCTACACGATTGGCGTGATCTCCGACGGGCCGATGATCATCAATCCGATCCTCTACGAGAGGAATCCCTATCATCCGCTGCGCGATTTCGTTCCGGTGGCGATGATCAACCGTTTCCCCTCGATGCTGACCGCGCACCCGTCGGTGCCGGCGAACAACGTCGCCGAGCTGATTGCGCTCGCCAAGGCGAAGCCGGGCTCGCTGACCTATTCGTCGGGCGGCATCGGCAATTTCAGCCACATGGGGCTCGAGCTGCTCGCGCTGCAGGCCGGCATCAAGATCGTGCACGTGCCGTATCGCGGCGTCGGTCCCGCCACGCTCGGCGTCGTCGCCGGCGACGTGCAGCTCATGTACAACAACGTCGCGACCGCGATCGAGCACGTCCGCGCCGGCAAGCTCAAGGGTCTCGCAGTCGGCGATGCGAAGCGCCTGCAAGGCCTGCCCGACGTGCCGGCGATCGCCGAGACGGTGCCGAATTTCGATATGTCGGCCTGGACCGGTCTGTTCGTGCCGGCAAAAACGCCGAAGGAGATCGTCGCGCGGCTGACCAGGGAGACCGAGGCGTTCCTCAAGGATCCGGAGGTCCTGAAGTACTTCGGCGAGCAGTACATCGTCGCGAGCTACAAGGATCCGGACGCGTTCCCCGTCTACATCAAGGAAGAGCTCGACAAGTGGACCAACGTGGTCAAGACCGCAGGCATCAAGGCTGAAGGAAATTGACATGTACAATCTGCATCTCAGCCCGGAGCAGCTCGAGATTCGCGACACCGTCCGCGACTTCGTCACGACGGAGCTGCGGCCAGCAGCGATCAAGTCGGCGCGCCTCGAGGCGGCCGACAAGCCGCTGCTCGTCGACCTGCTCGAGACGGCGTCGCAGATGGGCCTGCGGACGCTCGGGCTGTCGGAGGATCTCGGTGGCGCCGGCGCCGACGCGCTCACCTCCTGCATCGTGATGGAGGAGCTCGCTGCCGGCGATCCGGACGTCGCCGCGGTGCTGGGCGAGACCTCGGTGCTGGCGCATCTGTTGTTCGACAAGCTGATGACGGCTGCACAACGCGATCGGTTCCTGCCGGCGTTCCTCGACGACGACGGCTTCCACCTCGCCTTCGCCGATCGCGAGCCGGAGGGCGATCCGTCCCTCGGCGTCAACTATCATCGGCCGGTCGCGATCGGCTCAGCTGTGCGGACCACGGCAGTGCGCAGCGGCAATGTCCTCGTCGTCAACGGCGCCAAAGACTGCGTCGCCAACGCGTCGGTCGCAAAGCTGTTCGCGGTCCAGGTGACGACCTCGGGTGCGGACGGCGTCAGTACGCTGCTCATCCCGCACGACATGCCGGGGCTCAGCGTGCGCGCGCATGCCGGGCATTGGTTTCATGGCGCCTGCGGCGACCTCACGCTCACGGATTGCCGCGTCCCGGCGGAGAACCTGCTCGGGCCGGAGGGCCGGAGCCCGCTCCTTGGCGGGCTCGAGGCCGATGGCCGCGGCCTGCCGCTCGCACAGGCGCTCAATCTCGGTATCGGTCGCGCTGCCTACGAGGCGGCGCTCGACTATGCCGGGCTGCGCGTGCAGGGCGGCCGCCGCATCGTCGAGCATCAGGCGATCGGCGCCAAGCTCGCGAGCATCGCGGTCAAGCTCGAGGTCGCGCGCGCGACGATCTGGCAGGCGGCCTGGGCGGCGGATCACCCGGAGGCGGTCGCCGACCGCAGCCTGCCCGATCTGCCGTTGCAGCGGGTCGCGCGCGCCTATGTCGCCGAGGCGATGCTGGAGGCCGCGAAGGATGCGGCCGAGTGCTTCGGGGCGATGGGCGTCATGAAGGACATGCCGCTGCAGCGATACGTGCACGACGCGCGCGTCTGCCTGCACAGCGGCGTTTCGACCGACGATGAACGGCTGCGGCTTGCCGAGCAGCTCGCCGGCTTCCGCCGTCCGGCGGCGCCCTCCGTGCTCGCCGCTGAATGACATTTCAACGACAGGACCTGAGTCATGGACTTCGCATTGAACGACCAGCAGCGCGACTGGCAGATGAAGGCGCGCAAATTCGCGGCCGAGGAGATCCGCCCGATCTCGCTCCAGCGCGACAAGATCAACGATCCGCGCGAGACTTTCGATTGGGAGATCATCAAGAAGGGCTCGAAGCTCGGCTTCCGCACCATGGCGGTGCCGAAGGAGTGGGGCGGCTACGGCACCGACTTCGTCACACAGGCGCTGGTCATGGCCGAGCTCGCCAAGGCCGACAGCGCGATCTCCAAGACGTTCAGCCAGTGCTGGAAGTGGAGCCACCTGATCGCCGCGACCTGCACCGAGGAGCAGAAGGAGCGGTTCCTCAAACCGTTCCTCGCCGACGACACGTTCCTGCTCGGCAAGGGCATCAGCGAGCCGACCGCCGGCTCCGACAACCGCCTGCCGCCGGACGACATCAAGGCCGGGCTCAAGCTCAAGGCCGAGCGCAAGGGCGACGAGTGGATCCTCAACGGCGAGAAATGCTTCATCGCCAACGCCAGCGTCGGCAAGCTGTTCTTCATCGACGCGCGCACCGACTTCAATGTGCCGCTCAAGCAGGGCACCACCATGTTCCTGGTGCCGCGCGACACGCCCGGCTTCCGCATCGGCAAGGTGTTCAACAAGAGCGGCTGGCGGTTCTACCAGAACGGCGAGATGATCTTCGAGAATGCGCGCGTGCCGAACGCCAACGTGGTCGGGCAGGTCAACTCGTCGGACATGAAGACCAAGGCGGCCGGTGACCGCACCGGCGGCGATATCTTCGGCGACCTCGAGCTGGCCGCCAACGCGCTCGGCATCTGCGACGACGCGTGCGAGTCCGCGCTCGCCTACGCGAAGAGCACGAAGCAGGGCGGCCGCGTGCTGTTCGAGCAGCAACTCGTCGCGCTCAAGCTCAACAAGATGCACATGCTGACCGAGGCGCTGCGCTCCTACGTGATGCGCGTCGCTTGGGAGCACGACGTGAAGATGCATTCCGCCAATGCCGGCCTGTGCATGAACCTGTCGACCGACATCGTGCAGGAGGTGACCGAGCTCTACATGGACGTGCGCGCAAGCGGCGGGTGCCACATGGACCATCACGCCGACAAGGTCGTGCGCGACTCGATCATCTGGAGCCATCTCGCCGGCGATACTGTGCAGCGCCTGAAAGTGTCGCGCCGGCTCGCTCATTAATGAGATAGATTTATCAATCTATTCAATTGCTTGTAAAAAATCTGCTCCTTCTGTGGCGCGGGTCACACCCGGCCGCGCGGCGCTGCCATAGCCTGCGCGCCAAGTTCGGGTCCTTGAACCCGCAAGGAGGACACCATGAGCAAGCTGGCCATCGTGATCGCCATCGGCATGTTCGCGCTCGGCGTGTTTGTCGGCCACGCCATCAGCAGCGCGCCCGATGCCAATGCGACCGTCAAGGCTTCGAAGGTCGAGCAGGTGGTGCCGTTCGATCTGATGTCGAAGTCCAAGGGCCTCCCGGTCGAGTCCGCATCGGCGTTCTGACAGGCTTTGCACGGAGTGGCTTGAGCGCCGCGCGGAATGGGCGGGCGTTCGGTTTCGTGTGACCGCGGCGGGGCCGCCGGTTGATCTCGCCGCATGCGTTCAGGACAATGACCGCGGACGCGCTGCCGGGGGTCGCTTCGCGGATGAAATTCTGGTCATCGAATGTCGCCGGGGACATCGTCGGCGGCGTCGTCTCTGCCGTCGTCGCCATTCCGCTGGCGATGGGCTTCGGCATGTTCGCGTTCGTGGCGCTGGGCGATCGCTACTTCGCCAACGGTGCGCTGGCCGGGCTCTATACCGCCTGCCTCGTCGGTATCGTCGCCGTGGTCCTCGGCGACCGCACGACCACCGTCTATGCGCCACGCATCGGCAGCACGTTCTTTCTCGGCCTGCTGATGTTCAAGCTCGCGCATGCCGATGCTGCGATCATCCAGGCGGGCGGGCTGCCGCTGATCCTCGCGCTGATCTTCGCGATCGTGCTGCTTGGCGGCGCGTTCCAGTTTCTGTTCGGCCTGGTGCGGCTCGGCACCCTGATCAAATACTCGCCGCACCCGGTGATGGCCGGCTTCCAGAACGCGGCGGCGCTGCTGCTCTTCCTGGTGCAGCTCGGCAACGTGCTCGGCTTCGATCGCAGCGTACCCTTTGTCGAAGCATTGCGTCATGTCGACGAGGCCCGGCCGCTCAGTGTGCTGATCGGCCTGGTGACCTTCGTCGCGATGTGGAACGCGCGAAAGCTTCTGCCCAAGGTGCCGCCACTGATCGTCGGCCTCGCTGCCGGCATCGGTCTCTACTATGCGTGCCTCGGTCTTGGTTTTGGCGGCGCGCTGGGGCCGGTCATCGGCCGCGGTCCGCCGGAGCCGTTCGGCCCCTCGCGCATCCCGGATTTCTCGCTGCTGTTGGCGCGCGATGTCGCGGCGCTGCTGCCGACGATCGTCACCGGCGCGCTGGCGCTCGCCATCATCGCCTCGATCGACGCGCTTCTGTGCGCGAAGCTCGCCGCGCGCCCGGGCGACACCAGGATTGCCGGCGACCGCCGCTGATGCGGCTCGGGCTCGGCAACATGGCGTCAGCCGGCCTGAGCGGCATCACCAGCGGCATCAATATCGGTGCCAGCATCGCCAACCGCACGTTCGGCGGCCGCACGCCGCTTTCCGTTGTCGTCAACGCGCTGGTCCTGTTCCTGACCATCGCCGTGCTGTTCCCGGCCGTCGAGCAGCTGCCGCGCGTCGTGCTGTCCGCGGTGATCATGGTCATCGCCGTGCAGCACGTCGATCCGTGGACGCTGCGCCATCTCGGCCGCCTCGTCGCCGGCAAGACCGATTACCGGCTGCGCACCGCGACCGAGCTCGCCGTGGTCGTGCTCGTTGCCGTGCTGGCGATCACCGTCGATATCGTGCTCGCGGTGTTTCTCGGTGTCGCCATTGCGATCGTGCTGTTCCTCGTCAGCATGAGCCGCTCGATCGTACGCCGGACGTTCTGCTGCGATACATTCCGCTCGCGGCGCTCGCGCGATCCGGAGCAGCTCGCGGTGCTCGAGCGCGACGGCGGCACGATCCAGGTGATGGAGCTGCAGGGCGCACTGTTCTTCGGCAGCGCCGAGAAGCTCGCAGGCGAGGTCGCCGCGGCGGAGGCGCAGGGCATCCGCTATTTCGTGCTCGACCTGCGCCGCGTCACCGAGATCGACAGCACCGGCTCGCAGATCCTCGCCGAGATCGACGCCGGCCTTGCGGCCAAGGGCAAGTGTCTCGTCCTGGCACTGGCCAAGCAGTCCGAGACGGCGGTGCAACTCGCTGATTTCGAGCTGCTGGATCCCGGTGCGGCGAGCCGGACGTTTCGCGACGTCGATCGCGCGATCGAATGGGCGGAGGACCATTTGCTGGCGGACCGGCGCCGCGCGAGCTCCGACACGGAGATCCCGCTCGCGCGGTTCGACATCCTGCGCGGCTTTGCAGCGGCGGATATCGAGACGATCCGGCGGCATGCCACGCGGGGCGTCTATGCGGCCGGCCAGACCGTCTTCCGTGAAGGCGAGCCGGGCCGCGACCTGTTCCTCATCGCCAAGGGCACGGCCAGCGCGCATCTGCATCAGGCGGACGGCGGTGACGTCCGGCTCGCGACGTTCGGGCCGGGCACCGTGTTCGGCGAGCTCGCTATCCTTGACGAGGGCGTGCGCTCGGCCTCGGTCATCGCCGACGGCGAGCTCGTCTGCCACGTGCTGAGCGCGACGGAGTTCGCCGCCCTGTCGCGCGAGGCGCCGGCGGTCGCGATCAAGCTTCTGGCCAATCTCGGCCGCGAGCTGAGCGGTCGGCTGCGCCGCGCCAACACAGCGCTGCGCCAGCTGGAGAGCTGAGCAGCATTGCTGTCGGAGCGCCTTGACGGCGGAGAGCGCGATCCCGAGACTCGCACGATATCGCGCCAGCCCGGGTGAGCCGCCATGACCTTCCGCATCGCCGTCGTCCAGCCGATCTGCCATCCGCCCGGCGAGGACGAGAAAAACATCCCCGAGGCAGTCACGCACATCGCGCAGGCGGCCGCCGAGGGCGCGCAGTTCGTGGTGTTCCCGGAGACCTATCCGGGGCCATGGCGGATGCCAGCGCAATTCGATCCGACCGCCGACATGGTCGCGGCGGCGAAGCAGCACGGCGTCCACGTCGTGTTCGGCACCATCGAGCCGATCAGCCACAACGAAGGCACCGCGCACAACCTGATCTGCATGGCTTTTCCGGACGGCCGCGCGCCGGCGCGCTATCGCCGCACCCATCCGAACGGTCCGTGGATCTACACCGGCGGCCCGGCCTGGGAATTCCAGTACGTCCCCGGCGACGAGTTTCCGGTGTTCGACACGTCGCACGGCAAGGTCGGCCTCGCCATGTGCAGCGAGGTCTATATGCCGGAAGTGTCGCGCGCGCTCGCGCTGCGCGGCGCCGAGATCATCTTCATGCCGGCCGGCAAGGACAAGCGAAAGCTGTGGGCGACGTGGCGCACGCTGATCTGGGCGCGCGCGATCGAGAACCTCGCCGTTGTCGTGACGACGCAGAACCTGTTCCATCACGGCGAGCGCGGGCTCGCCATGGTCGCGCTGCCCGAGGAGATCAAGTACGAGAGCACGGCCGCCGGTCGCGCCATCGTGGAGGTCGATCTCGCGCGGCTCCGCGCGATGCGCGCCGCGCGCGACGAGGTCAACTCGTCGAACGATTACGCCGCCAAGCAGGGTGTGACCGGCCCGCAATGGCAGCGGCCCGAGGTCTACGACAAGATCTTTCCGAAGCCGTTGGGCACGGCGGCGGAGTAGCCCTTATTTCGCCGCCGGCTCGACGCCGAGCAACTTGAGCGTCGGCGCCCGCTCCGGCGCGCCGAGGAATTTCACCAGCGCACGGGCGGCGTCCGGCTCCTTCGCCGCGCTGCCGACGGCGGCCGCGAAGCCGATCATCGTCTGCAGCTCGGCCGGGATCGGCCCAACCAGGTCGACGCCGGGCACGTCGAAGATGCGCGGCGCGACCACCACGACCATGTCCGCCTCGCCGCGCGCTACCACCTCGACCGTATCCTCCGCCGGCATCGGCCGCATCTTGTCTTTCATCTCCGCGGCAATGCCGAGGCGGTCGACCAGGCTCGCGAAATAGATGCCGCTCGCGCCTTCGCCCGGATAGGCGACGCCCTTCTTCGCCGCAAGCAGCGCCTGCTTGAACCCATCGAGCGAGCTTACGTTGGGCTTCGGGCTGCCCGACCGCACGCCGACGCCGAGTCCGGCGCGGCCGATGTCGACGCGCGTCGCCGCGTCGACCTTGCCGAGCTTGATCAGCTCGTCGAGCGGCGGCGGGTTGAGCACGGCGACATCGAAGGCTTCGCCCGCCTCGATCTTGCGCCGGAGCGCCGCGTTGACCTCGAAATGGATCGCGACCTTGTGCCCGCTCGCGCGCTCGAACTGCGCGCACAGCTCGCGCACCGCCGCCTTGGCGCCGTTGCCGCTGAGCACCTTGATCTCGGCCGCGTCGGCCCCCGCCGTCAGCAGGAGCGCGGCGATCGTCATGGTTAATTTGTGCATGCTGGAACCCGGCGGCGTTATCGCAATACCGGGGAGCCGATCGGCCAAGCTTGAACCGCGGCCGCGTCCCCGACAGACTGACCGGATGAGGCTACCATCAATGATGTCGAAGCGTCGACATCTCGCGCTGTTGGTTCTGCTGTCGGCAGCGTCGCTGCCGGCAGACGGTATCGCTGCGGCCAAGCAGAAGGTCGGCATCACCGCCTCGGTCGAGAACCGCGTCGAGGGCGTGCTCGGCGGCGAGGTGGAGAAGCTCTCCGCCGGCAGCGAGGTGTTCCACACCCAGCTGGTGCGTACCGGCGAGGCGAGCAAGGCGGGCCTGCGCTTTCTCGACGACACCACCTTGAGCCTGTCGGCGCAGTCCGAGATCAAGCTCGACAGGTTCGTCTATCAGGGCGGCAAGACCGGCTCGATGATCGTCCAGCTGCCGCGCGGCCTCATGCGCTTCGTCACCGGCACGATGGATCACAAGGGCTATTCGATCCGCACGCCGATCGCGACGATCGGCGTGCGCGGCACCGACTTCCAGGTGCTGGTGCGCGGCGACCGCATGACCGCGCTGCTGGCGAGCGGGGCGATCGTGATCCGCACCCAGCTCGGACGCACTTTTTTGCTGCGCTCGGCCAATTCGGCGATCACCATTCATCGCGACGGCCGCGTGCTCGGTCCGCGCGCCTGGAACGGCAGCGTCACCGAGTTCGCCAATCTCGCACTGCCGGCGCTGCCCACGCGACCGGCGGGGCAGGGCACGCGCAAGGCGTCGACCACGCCGACAAATCCGGGGCGGACGGGCATCACCAATACAGGCGGCGGCAACCGCGCGCTTGCGCCCGGTCTGCTCGACGGCGATCGCGGCTTTGCACTCCAGCCGCCGGCCGGCGCGGGCACGCTGGTGCCCTCGCCGACACCGCGCGGCGGAGGCAGCACGCCCGGCGGCGGCTCGCGCTGACGCCTGCCCGCGGCTAGCGTGCCGTACGCAATCGCACCAGCAGCTCGGCGGTCGGATACGAATCCGCCGGCATGCCGAATTTCATCTGAACCTGCTTGACGGCGGCGCGCGTCGCGATTCCGATCTTGCCGTCGGCGCCGCCAACGTCGTAGCCCATCCGAATGAGAATGAGCTGCAGCTCCTTTGCCTGCTCGCCTGGCAGCGAGGGGATCGGCTTGGCGCCGCGATACATCGCCGGTGCGCCGGCGATGCGGGTCGCGAGATAGGCCGCGGTGGTCGAGTAGATCAGCGAATTATTCCAGGTGAGGTAGACGTCGAAATTCGCGTAGGCGAGGAACGCCGGACCGAACCGTCCCATCGGAAGAAGGAGCGAAGCCGGCAACGCATCGTTCGGCAGCGGGCTGCCGTTCGGCAACGTCACGCCCCACGTCGCCCATTGCGAGCGCGGGTGCTTGATCTTGAGGTCGGCCTGGTCCCACTGCAGGTTTGCCGGCACGCGCACCTCGGTGAGCCACGGCTCGCCGCGTTTCCAGCCGAGATGCTGGATGTAGTTCGCGGTCGAGCCGATCACGTCGGCGGCGCTGTGGATCAGGTCGCGGCGGCCATCGCCGTCGTAGTCGACGGCGTAGCTGAAATATTCCGTCGGCATCATCTGTGTCTGGCCGAGCTCGCCGGCCCACGAGCCGATCATCTCCGACGGCGCGAGGTCGCCGCGCTGCACCAGCCGCAGCATGTCGAACAGATGTTTGCGGAACATCTCCGAGCGCCGGCAGTCATAGGCGAGCGTCGTCACCGACGGGATGACCTGGTACTTGCCCTGGCTCGCGCCGAAGTCGCTCTCGAGCGCCCAGAACGCGGCGATCACCGCCGGCGGCACGCCGTATTGCTGCTCCGCGCGCTGGAACATCGCGTCGTGCTGGCGGATCTTGTCCTGGCCGCCCTTGATCCGATAGGCCGCCGCCATGCGGTCGGAGAACTCGAGGAACGGCTGGCCGAACACCTTCTGGCCGCGGTCGATATGGATGATCTTCTGGTCGAGCAGCATGTAGGGCGACGCGGTCGCGATCGCCTGCTGCGGGATGCCCTGCGCCAGCGCCTCTTTCTTGAACTGGTCGAGCCAAGCCGCGAAATTGCCGGTGTTGCGGCAGGCGGCCGCCGGCGCCGCGATCGATGACGCCGTCGCGGCAAGCAGAAGCACCGTCGCCGTCGTCACCTGCCGCAGCAATACGTTCATTGGTGCATCTCCCGGTTTCGATTCCGGCGCATTATCGAGAAAAAACAGGGAAGCGCCACTATCGCGCATGACTTCTTTGTTGGAGCATGATCTTTTCCGAAAACCGGTGTCCACTTTTCGGGATCATGCTCTAACATCCGCCCGCGACGAAATGTAACGCCCCGGGGAGAAACGCCATGGCCGAGGTCAAAGGCCCGCTGATCGACATCTATTGCCACATCTTCCCCGACCGCTTCTATCAGGAGCTGACCAAGGTCTCGCCGCAGATGGAGAACCTCGGACGGCGCCTGCGCTCTGTGAAGAAGCTGTTCGATCTCGACGAACGCTTCCGGGAGATGGACCAGTTTGGCGACTATCGCCAGATCATCTCGCTGCCCAACCCGGCGATCGAGGACGTCGCGCCCGGCGCCGCCGGCATGACGCTCGCGCGCATCGGCAACGATGCCATGGCGGAGCTCGTCGCCAAACACCCCAAGCGTTTTCCCGCGTTCGTCGCCGCGGTGTCGCTGACCGACGTCGACGCGTCGATCGCCGAGGCTCGGCGCGCGATCAAGGACCTCGGCGCGCGCGGCATCCAGATCTTCACTCACATCGCCGGCAAGCCGCTCGATGATCCGTCGTTCCGTGCGGTGTTCGCGGCGCTTGCTGAGCTCGACCTGCCGATCTGGCTGCACCCGGTGCGCACCGCGATGATGCCGGACTATCCCGGCGAGAAGAAAAGCCGCTTCGAGATGTGGTGGTGCTTCGGTTGGCCCTATGACACGTCGGTCGCGATGTGCCGGCTCGTATTCGACGGGCTGTTCGACCGTCACCCCGGCATCAAGATCGTCACCCACCATTGCGGCGGCATGATTCCGTATTTCGACGGGCGTGTCGGCGCGGGGCTCGACGTGCTCGGCAGCCGCACCACCGACGAGGACTACTCGAAAATCCTGCCGTCGCTGAAGCGCCCGCACCTCGACTATTTCCGCGACTTCTATGCCGACACCGCGATGTTCGGCGGCCAGTATGGCGTTCCCTGCGGCGTCGAATTTTTTGGCGCGGACAATGTCGTGTTTGCGACAGATACGCCGCTCGGTCCGATCGCGCCGACCATCGATGTCGTGGAACGTCTCGACATCGATGCGGCCGCGCGCCGCAAGATCTACAGCGGCAATGCGGAAAAACTGCTCAGGATGGCCTTTAACTAATTAACGGTGGGCGATTCGCCCATCCGCCAATAACAAACGCGTGAGTTCCCCCGGCTATTTACCACGGCCGGCGGTAATCATTGCCTTGACCGCGCCATGCTTGGTTTGTTCGTTCCCGGAGCCAATACACACGACTGATTCGAGTGCGCGTGACGCGCGCGTTGATTGCGTCAGGAGACTTGGAATTGCCCATCGCGAAAAGCACGATTATCCGAGGCGGCCTCGAGACTTTGTATTTCAGCGGCGCTCACGCGATCCTGCAACCGATCTTCGGCGGCGTCGGCGCGATCCTTGCGCTGCACCATGTGCGCCCGGCGCGCGATGATGCGTTCCAGCCCAATCGCCTGCTTGAGGTGACGCCGGAATTCCTCACCCGCGTCGTGCATCGCCTCAACGACGCCGGCGTCGACATCATCTCGCTCGACGAGATGTATCGCCGCATGGCGGAGCGCGACTTCGGCCGCCGCTTCGTCTGCTTCACGTTCGACGACGGCTATCGCGATACCAAGGAGTACGCGTACCCGATCCTGCGCCGCTTCGGCATTCCATTCACGGTCTACGTGCCGACCGGATTCATCGATCGCGGGCGCGAGCTGTGGTGGCTCGCGCTCGAGCGGGTGATCGCCGCGACGGATATCGTCTCGTGCGTGATGGACGGCGCCGAGCAGCGGTTCGCCTGCGCGACGGCCGAAGGCAAGCGCGATACGTTCGAGCGCATCTATTGGTGGCTCCGCGGCCTCGAGACGGATGAGCAGCTCCGCGTGTTTATGCGCGAGCTTGCCGGCCGTCACGGTGTCGACATGACGGCGTTCTGCGACGAGCTGTGCATGAGCTGGGACGAGCTTGCGGCGCTGGCCGCCGATCCGCTCGTCACCATCGGCGCGCACACCATCAATCATCCGATCCTGGCCAAGCTCCCCGACGGCGCGGTTCACGCGGAGCTGCAGAAGGGGCGCAGGATCCTCGAAGAGAAACTCGGCCGGCCGGTCGCCCACCTGTCGTATCCGTTCGGCGACCGCACATCGGCTGGACCGCGCGAGTTCGCGATCGCCTCCGAGCTCGGCTTCAAGACTGCGGTGACGGCGCGACCCGGCACGGTTTATGCCGTGCATGGCGGTCACATGACCGCGCTGCCGCGCCTTTCGGTCAATGGTGAGTTCCAGCAGGAGCGGTACCTGCAAGTGCTGATGTCCGGCGTCGCAACCGCGTTATGGAACGGCTTCCGCCGCGTCGACGCGGCGTAGCCCGTGATCAATCCGCCGTTTCGTCTTTGGCGGTACCCCGCCCCGTCCACCGTCCCGCCAGTGTGCGCGCTTTCGTATAGGCGCTCCACAGCGCCGGCGTCGTCTTGATGAGACGCTTGGTGCGACGATAGACGTTGACAGCGGTCGCGAGCGGCCAGCCCTTCAGCGTCGCCGCCTCCACGTAGTCGTAGATCGGCAGCTCGACGTCTGCCCAGTCGCGCTTGTAGAGCTCGTCGCCGATGGTGAAATCGAAACGCGTGAGGCCGCGCTCGATCGCGCAGCGCAGCAGCTCGCGCAGGTGCGCGCGGCCAGGCCCGAAGCGCGACAGCTCGCCGTCGTCATAGCTCGACAGCACCAGATAGTAGCAGCCCCGGAACGCCAGGCCGAGGCTGGTCGCCGCCGCCTTGGGGCCGACGTCGAGCCGGCTGAGATGGATCAGGCTGCGATTCCTGGCGACCTCGCCCCAGAACTCCGGATAGCCGGGCCGCGCGAACAGGTTCTCCACGCCCATCCGCGCGAACGAGCGCGCCTTCTGAGCGATCAGCACGCCGAGCGTACGGTCGAGATCCTCGTCATCCTTGACGTCCACGAACTTGACCGCGCCGAATTCGCCGAGGTGCTTGACCTGCTTGCGTTCCTTCTTGCGCGTCGCCGACGAACGGACCTCGAAATAATACTCGTCCCAGGTCCCGAACAGTCTTGCGATGTGCGCGCTGCTCGCGTTGGCCAGAACCTCGAGATCGAGGAACGGATTGCGCACCTCGTCGATCGTCTGCGGCAGCTTCGACATGTCGACCAAGTCGAACGCGAAGCCCGGCGTCGCGCGCAGCGTCTGTACGACCTTCCGCCACGCTGCGGCGAACTCGCCGGGCTGCGCCAGCCAGTTCCGCGCGAGGAGCGGCGCATTGTAGTCGCACAGGTCGGACGCGAGCCAGCACAGCCGGCGGATGCCGCCGTGCCGCTCGATCGCGAGCGGCAGGATGAACAAGAGACGTCCGTCGGCGTCGCGGCCGAACACGATGGCCGGCTTGGTGCCGGTCAGGCGGCCGACATGGCACTGCCACGCCGCAATCCAGACAAACGACTGGAACGGCGTCAGCACAGCCTCCGCTTCGAAGGCGCGCCAGTCGGCTTCGGCACCGGCAAGGTCGCCGTGGATCTCGATGCGCGCGAGGAGTCGCGTCGTCGTCGGGGCGGGGGCGAGCGGCTCGTTCGGAACGAGTGTGATGCGCTCGAGCACGGTGATGAGACCGGAGGTTCCGGTCGCGGTGTCGGGCGAGTTCGGCGTGAGGGTCAGCGTGTCGGACATGGGACTTTGCGTGTGGAAAGGGTTGTCGCGGCGGGGCGATGGGGTCACGGGTGCGGGGTTCGCAGACGCGATGGCAGCTCGGGTGGAACGGCGGGCGGCGTCGCGACAGGCGGCGTCGCGGCGAAGCGCGTTTGCAGCCGCCGCAGCATGCCGAGACCGCGATGGCCGAGGAATTTTGCCGCGCGGCGCGCCGCCCAGATGGGGCCGGGCTCGGTCGAGATCAGGCGCAGGTAGAACGCCTTGTCGATGCAGTACTCCTCGCAGGCCTGCTTGACTGGATCGTCGTAGAAGGCGGCGATCTTCTCCGCAGCCATGCCGGGCGCGGCGAGCCAGCTCGGGATATGGACGTTGCACAGCCGCTCGACGTCGGTGAACACCTTGTTCATGCCGGTGCCGGCCGCCGGACAGGAGGTCGCGAACGCGTCGCCGACCAGCACGACACCGGCCTGCTGATGGCCGCGCGTCACGTAGAGATCGACCGGCCTCACCTTGATGAAGCTCGTGATCTCGATGTCGCCGGTCAGCTTCTGCAGGCCGGGCATCACCGCGAACAGCGCCTGTTGCGGCGTCTTGCGCAACTGCTGCAGCCACGGATCATCCATGGTGCGATAGACAAACAAGTTGGCGCGCATGGTCGCGCCGATCGGAAACAGCGTGATGTAGGCGACCCGCTCCGCGACGCGCTCGGGGAAATAGGTCAGCGCGCGGAAATCGAAGCTGCGGCGACCCGCGGGCTTCATGTCGAAGCCGATGCTGATCGAGTGGCAGGTGCTGATGATGTCGCGGGTGAGGCCGAGCGTGTGACGCAGCCCGATGTTGAGGCCGTTCGCCAGCACGACCAGCCGTGCGGAAATCTCCTCGCCCGACGACAGCGTGACCACCTGCCGGTCGTCGCTGGTCCTGATCGCGGTCGCCTTGGTGTCGAGCACGGGCACGTTGCGCGGAATCGCGTCGCGCAAGGTGTTGACCATCGTGTCGTAGAACAGGCTGTACTGGTGGCTCGGCCGCCTGTCGACGAGGCGTCCCAGCCGCGCGATCCACACCTCGTTGTCGGGTGTCGCGGCCGGCAGGACGGCGTCGGCGAGACCGGTCTTGCGAAGCAGCAGCACCTGCGACGCGTCGAGCTTCTCGCAGCGGAAATCCGGAGGATAGGTTCGATGCGGATCGATCAGGACGGCATCGATGCCGGCACGGCCGAGCATGGCCGCAGCGGTCGAACCCGCGGTACCGCCGCCGACAATGGCGATGTCCGTCTGCCGCAAGTCCTGTCTCCGCATCCGCGTTGGTTTGTCGCGTCCCTCGGGATGCCTCTAAAGAATGTGTATGAAAACCGCGTTATTTTTGATTGATGCGGCTGGTCGGCAAACGTAATGATTCAATTAACCTAAAAAATCGGAGTTTATTGGTTTGCGCCACGAGCGCGCGCATAGTGCGCGCCATTCCCCGGTAGCTCAGTTGGTAGAGCACACGGTTGTTTCCCGTACGGTCGATGGTTCGAGTCCATTCCCGGGGAGCCATTCCTGGCGTCGCAACGTAAAGATGGCCATGCGCGGCCAAGACCGCGTCGCGCGGTACGGTAAATGGATTCGCTGTCGTTCAGCTCGCCGGCGCTTGATTGTTCGCGGGTGCTCGGCTGCGCCGATCAGCGCCGCCACGCGCTTTCGTTCTTCCGTTCGTAATCGCTGAACGCCTTGACGATGCCGCCGATCACCTCGGCTGAGGTCTCGAACATCGCCTTGAACTGCGGCTCGTCGACCTTGTCGACATCCGCACGCAGATGCGCGATCGTCTCCTCGAGATGCTTGCGCATCTTCTGAGTGTGATGGCGAGGATCGCGTTCGTCGGTGCTGGTCATGGCGGTCTCCACAGACGCGCGCGGAACCTGCGGCTCCGCACGTTGCCCGGATAACCGCACTCGCCTAGGTTCGGTTCCGGGCGACCGAGCGCACAGGAGCCACCATGCGCAACGTTCTTCCGTCAGCTCTCACCATCGCCGGTCTCGTCGCCGCTCCCATCATCGTTGCCGCACAGACGCCGGCCCCGGCGCCGCAGCCCTATCGTCCCGGTCTCGGCGATCTCATGACGATGACGGTGCAGCCGCGCCACATCAAGCTCGCGCTCGCCGGCAACGAGAAGAACTGGGTCTACGCGGCCTACGAGCTGCATGAGCTGCAGGAGGCATTCGATCGGGCGGCGCGCGTATGGCCGCAGCAGCGCGCGGTGCCGATCGCCGACATGCTCGCCTCCGTGACCAAGGATCCGATGGCGGCGCTGGCGCAGGCCATCACGGACGCCGATGCTGCGAAATTCGACGTCGCCTACGGCCAGCTCACCGACGCGTGCAATTCCTGTCACCAGGGCGCCGGCCGCGGCATGGTGGTGATCAAGACGCCGGAGACCGCGACGTTTCCCGATCAGGATTTCCGGCCGGTGAAGTAGGCGCGCAGCGCTTCAGATATGGGCGTGCGTGTGCGCTGCTTCGAGCATCATCCGGATGACCTCGTCGCCCGCCGGATGGTGGATGATGTCGAGGTGGGTGATTTGAACCGTGTGGTCCGCGTGTGGAGTTCCGCTGTGGGACATGTCGGCGGGGTGCTGTGCTGGGCCGAGCGGAACGACCTCGGGGATGTCGAAGAAAAAGGCGCCGCTGCTCGGCGTCCCGGACGTAGCCGCCGGAAGCACCGACTGGTCGGTGGTGATCGGAAACAGCGTCGCGAACTCGGTCCCGTTGACGATGTGGTCCGGAGCGAGCTCGAACGTGATGTCGGGCAGCAGCTTGCCGTCGGCGCCGAACGCCGGCCCAATCGTAATGGTGGAGTGATTGTCGAACAGCAGGACCAGTTTATCGTTGACGTGCACCAGCGCGACGGTCTCGGTGCTGATATGCGAGAAGTCGAGCTGCGCGCGACCGCTGTCGAGTTGCACCGTGACAGCGTGGCCGTCTTGCGGCTTGGTGAGCTGGATGACGCGTGGCGAGCTCGCGGATGTGCCCGCGCCGGGTCGAGAGGCCTCCGCAACCACGAGTGATGCGTCCATGACGCCCCTCCGCAGTTCGATATGCCCAAACCCAGCCGTCAGCCCTATTAACAAAGCCCGTTGGTATTTTGTCAGTTAAGCTTTTTTGGGGCGCCGGCAAAAACCGGGTGACCGCGACGACCAGACACTTGCCCATACGGTACGGCCTTGAGCGGTGTCCGGGTTCACCGTGCCGGCGCGACCAGCGTCTCCGCGGCTGCCGCGATCGCCAACAGTCTGCGGTCGGCGCCGTGCTCGCCGATCAGCATCAGCCCGACCGGTGCGTCGCCGGCGCGATGGCAGGGCACGGAGACGGCGGAGCGGTCGAAGAAGTTGGCGACCGTCGGGTTGCGCAGCATGAGGAGGTTGACGTCGCGGTACGCGTCGTCGGCCGTGAGCGAAGCGATCGTCGGCGCGATCAGCGGCACCGTCGGCATCACCAGCGCGTCGTAGGGCGCGGTGATCTTCGCCACGCGCGCGATCATGTCGGCGCGCGCGGCCTTGAGCGTCGCGTAGTCCGCCTCGTTCTGCTCCTTGCCGCGCAGGATGCGCACCCGCACCCGCGGGTCGTAGCTGTCGCCTTTGGCGGCGACCAGGTCGCGATGCACGGCCCAGGCCTCGTAGGCGGGAAAGCCGCCCTTGGCGAAGATGCCCGGAATCTCGAGCAGCTCGGCGAGCGGAATGTCGGTGATCGTCGCGCCGGCAGCGCTGAGCGCTGTGAGTGCCGCGTCGAATGCCGTTGCGACGTGACCATCCATGCCGTCGAGAACGAAGCTCTGCGGTGCCGCCAATCGCAAACCTTTGAGCGGCACGGACGGCAGCTCGAATGAGGGCTCGCCCGCCAGGACCGCGTCGAGCACGGCGCAGTCGGCGACCGTCGCCGCAAGCGGACCGATCGAATCGAGCGTGTGGGACAGCGGAAACGCGCCGGCGAGCGGGACCCGGACCTGCGTCGGCTTGAAGCCGGTAATGCCGGTGAGCGCCGCCGGGATCCGGCACGAGCCGCCGGTGTCGGTGCCGAGCGCGCCATAGGCCATGTCGTCGGTGATGGAGACGGCGGCGCCGGACGACGACCCGCCGGGAATGCGGGCGGACGCACGGTCGTAGGGGTTCTTCGGCGTGCCGTAATGCGGGTTCAAGCCGAGCCCCGAGAAGGCGAACTCGGTCATGTTGGTGCGGCCGATCACCACGAAGCCTGCGGCCTTGAGGCGCGCCACCGCGGGCGCGTCGGCCTTGGCGGGGGCGGCATCGCGCAGCGCGACCGAGCCCGCCGTGGTCACCTCGTCGGCGATGTCGAACAGGTCCTTGATCGAGACCGGGATGCCGGCGAACGGGGAGGGCGCTTGGCCGGCCTGCCGCAACCGGTCCTGCCGGTCGGCCTCCGCCGATGCGGCTTGGCGATGGACCTTCAGGAAGGCGCGCGCACCCTCGCCGGCGGGGTCCTCGATGCGTGCGAGGCAGTCTTCCACCAACCGGCGGCTGGTGGTCGTGCCGGAGGCGAGGTGTGCCGAAAGCTCTTGAAGCGTGCGCATGCGAGGGATGATCAGGCTGCAGATTGACACGGAGGAACAGGGACGGCCAATTCAAACGGCGAACATCGGCCATCAGCTCGGTTGATGTTCGGCCGGCGCCATCTGGTATGGTACCGCGCAGGATTTTGCCAGCCGAAAGCTTGGAGCCGCCTTGTCCCAGATCTTCTCGCTGACGTTTCAGAGCCGCGCCGGCACGCGCCGCGCCGATGTCTCGATCTCGAACGCGGTGGTCGCCGGCTGGACCGGCCGCGACCAGGCCGCGGTCGAGAAGCACATCAAGGAGCTCGAGGAGCTCGGCGTGAAGCGCCCGGCCACCACGCCGATCTTCTACCGCTGCTCGGTCGCGCGCATCACCCTCGGTGACACGATCGAGGCGGTCGGCACCCAGTCCGGCGGCGAGGTCGAGTTCGTGCTGCTCCAGCACGACGGCCAGCTGTGGGTCGGCACCGGCTCCGATCACACCGACCGCGAGGTCGAGAAGTTCGGCGTCACCGTCTCCAAGCAGATGTGCGACAAGCCGATCGCGACGACGTTCTGGCCGTTCGACGAGGTCGCGCCGCACTGGGACAAGCTCATCCTGCGCGCGCACGTCATCGAGAACGGCAAGCGCGCGCTCTACCAGGAGGGCGCAGTCACTGCGATGCGCGATCCGGCCGACCTGATGACGCGCTACGCGCCGTCGGGCAAGCTCGCCGAGGACACTCTCATGTTCTGCGGCACGCTCGCCGCGAAAGGCGGCGTGCGCCCGACCGAGCGTTTCGAGTTCGAGCTGGAAGATCCGGTGCTCGGTCGCAGGATCGGGCACGCGTACAGCGTCAAGACGCTGCCGATTCTGGGATGACGATATCGGAATGAATGGAGCGACCCATGCCCATGAACAAGCCGCACATCGAGTTCACCCGCGTCGACATGAAGGAGGGCTGGCACTCGCCGCCCGGGTATCCGGCAGGTATCCAGCAAAAGGTCCTCGCCAGCGATCTCGACGAGACCAACAAGATGGGCAGCCGCACGCGGCTCCTCCGCTTCGCGCCGGGCGAATACACCACGTCGCCGTTCGTGCACGACCACTGGGAGGAGGTCTATCTCCTCCAGGGCGACCTCATTGTCGGCAATGACGCGCAGGGCAAGGGCGGCGAGAGCTTCATGGCCCCGACCTATGCCTGCCGCCCGCCCGGCGCCTATCACGGCCCGTTCAAGTCGGAGGGCGGCTGCATGCTGTACGAGATCCACTACTACGACGAGAGCGGCAAGAAAAAGCCATGAGCATGCCCGCGGTAGAGACCACCGAACGGCCCACGCGGCGGCCGTTCCTCGCTGCGCACAAGGATTTCGCATCCGGCGCCGACACGCCGCGCGCCTTCCTCGAACGCTGCCTCGCGGCACTCGACCGCTGGGAGCCGAAAATCGACGCCTTCGTCAATCTCAACATCGCTGGCGCGCGCGAGGCGGCCAATCGCTCGACCGAGCGCTGGCGCGAGGGCAAGCCGCTGTCGCCGATCGACGGCATGCCGGTCGGCATCAAGGACATCATCGAGACGATCGACATGCCGACCGAGCAGGGCTCGCCGCTGTTCGCAGGCTTGCGCGGCGAGCGCGACGCCGCGACCGTGCAGGCGCTGCGCGAGGCGGGCGCCGTGATCCTCGGCAAGACCGTGACCACCGAGTTCGCCGCCACGTTTCCGCGCGAGACGCGCAACCCCTGGGACGTGACGCGCACGCCGGGCGGCTCGTCGTCGGGCTCCGCCGCCGCGGTCGCGGTCGGCATCGTCTCCGCCGCGCTCGGCACCCAGGTGATCGGGTCGATCATTCGTCCCGCCGGTTATTGCGGCTGCTACGGCTTCAAGCCGACGGTCGGTGCGGTCAATCGCGGCGGCAGCTATGACGGGCTAAGCCAGAGCGCGCACGGCACCATCGCCGCGAGCTTGGAAGAATGCTGGGTCGTGACCTGGGAGATCGTGCAGCGCGCCGGCGGCGATGCCGGCCATCCGGGTCTCTACGGCCCGGCGAAGCTGCCGGCGGCCGCGAAGCCTCGCCGCCTTGCCTTCATCGAGACCGCCGGCTGGTCGACCGCGTCGACCGGCGCCAGGAACGCGATGGACGATGCGCTGGCGCGTATCAAGGCCGCCGGCGTCGAGGTGCTCACTCGCCGCACCCACAAGAAGCTCGATGCAATCGAGGCCGACATCTTGCAGGCCAACCAGGTGTCGCGCGCCATCAATGCCTGGGAGGGCCGCTGGCCGCTCAACACCTACGCCGCGCGCGACGCCGAGAAACTGAGCCCGCCCTCGCGCGAGCGGCTGGCGCAGGCCGAGGCGATGACGCTCGAAGATTTCCGCACCCTGCTCGCGACCCGGAACAAGAGCCGTGCGCTGCATGCCGAGTTGGCCGACGAGGTCGACGCCTGCGTGAGCCTCACCGCGCCCGCCGCGGCGCCGGTCGGGCTCGACTGGACCGGCGATCCGGCCTGCACCGTGCACACGTCCTATCTCGGCATTCCGTCGGTGACCCTGCCGGTGATGTGGGACGATGGGCTCCCGCTCGGCTTGCAGGTGACCGGCTTTGCGCACGGCGACGCAGCCACGTTTGCGGCGGCCGGGTGGGTTGAGACGTTGTTCCAGAAATGATGAATCGTGTCCCGGGCGAGCGTCAGCGAGACCCGGGACCCAGGAGATTTTGGCACTGGGTCCCGGATCTTCGCTCGCTAACGCTCGCTCGTCCGGGACAAGAGTCAGAGACAGCCGCATAGCTGGTGCCCCATGAAACTCGCCGTGCCCGACATGATCTCGAACTCGTACTTCCCCGCCATCGCGGCGATCGAGCTCGGCATGTTCAGAGAGGAAGGCCTCGACGTGACGCTCGAGATGATCTTCCCGGTCGACAAGGCCTATGCGGCGATGCGCGACGGCGCGGTCGATTTCGTCGGCGGCTCGGCGCACTCGGCGCTCGCGGCGTTTCCGGAATGGCAGGGCGTGAAGCTCGTCTGCGCGCAGGCGCAGGGCATGTACTGGTTCCTGGTTCTGCACAACGACATTGGCGCGAAACGCGGCGACGTCGCGGCGGTCAAGGGCAGGAGCATCGGCGCGGCGCCCTGGGTCGAGATGGGACTGCGCGGGCTCCTCAAGGAAGCCGGCATCGACATCGCACGCGACAACGTGAAGATCGCGCCGGTGCCGGGCGCGCAGGGCGCCGGCGTCAATTTCGGGGTCACCGCGGCGAAGGCGCTGGAAGAGCGCAAGATCGACGGCTTCTGGGCGAACGGCATGGGCGCCGAGGTCGCGGTCAAGCGCGGCGTCGGTACCGTGGTGCTCGACGTGCGGCGCGGCGACGGGCCGAAACCGTGCTTCAACTACACCATGGCCTCGATTGCCACGACCGATCGGCTGATCGAGCGTTCGCCCGGCATTGCCGCCGCGGCTGCGCGCGCGATCGTGAGGACCCATTCCGCTTTGAAGAAGGACGTATCGCTCGCGACCGGTATCGGCAGGAAGCTGTTCCCGCCGTCGGAAGCCGAGCTGATCGCCGAGCTGATCCGCCGCGACCTGCCGTATTACGATTCGACCATCTCGCCCGAGTTCGTCGCCGGCATGAACGCCTTCGCACGCGACATCGGCATCCTCAAGGATGAGGTTCCTTACGCTCGCGTCGTTTCCAAGGAAGTCCAGCCTTAAGCGCGCTCTTCTTGGGCGGCTTAGGCGCAGCCGGCTTGCGTGGGCTCTCCATCGGGCCGTAGCCGATCGGCATCAGGTCTTTCTCGGCGGCACGCGCGGCCTCTTCCATGGTCCGGATCGCCGCGCCCTCGTCCATGATCCTGGCCAGGAACGACTCGAACGCCAGCATGTTGTCAGGCAGGCCGATCGCGAAGGGATGCATGGTGTAGGTGAGGATGCCGCTGTCCGTGGCTTCCTTCATGCGGCGGAATTCCTCGAGCCAGGCCTGCATGACGGCGCGAACCGCCTGGGTCGACGGCAGCACGATCTGCTCGCTGCGCTCGAATGCGAACTGCGTGTAGTCCTTGAACGACCAGCCGATCGGCAGCTCGATCAGCGATGTGTCGGCGCCGCCGCTGCCGCGCTTCACCCGGTAGGCGGCGTAATCGAACGCCATGCGGCTCGAGTCATAGACGAACCGGTTGTCGAGCAGATGGTCGACGGTGCGCGCGCTGAGCTGGGTGAACGGCGAGCGGAAGCCGCGCGGCATGCTGCCGGCGAGCGCGCGTATCACCTCGTTGGTGCGGGTGATGTCGGCGGCGATGATGTCGTCGTTCGGCATCGCGTTGTAGGCGACGCTGGCATGGGCGATCTCGTGGCCGCCTTCGACTACCAGCGCGCATTCGCGCCGGCAGGCTTCGATGGTGCTCGCCGGCATGAACCAGGTCGTGTGAAGCCCGCACGAGCGCAGCAGCGCCAGCAGGCGTCCGAGCGCGGCGGAGCCCCCCTCGCCGAACGACAGTGGCAATCCGCCGCCCGGCCCGATCAGCTCGGGCGGCATATCGAAATCAAAGCCGATGCAGACGATGTGACTGGCCACGCCCCGTCTCCACGCCGATAAACGGCGGACAGCGATTGAGCCCGCATCCCCAGCGGATATTAACCGCGATCCGGCGCAAAACCGTGTCGCGGCGCGGGAATTATCGCGAACATGCTTAATGCTGGTAGGTTTGCGACCGACAGACAGCGGGACGGGAGGAAAAATGGCGAATTCAGCTCGTACGGCCCTGGTGACCGGAGCGGCGAGCGGTATCGGCAGCGAGATCGTGCTGGCGCTGGCGCGCGACGGCTTTGACGTCGCCGTCGCCGAGATGAACACCGGCCAGCTCGCCGATTTGCTGAAGCACCCGGGCCTCAACAACCGCAAGGTGGTGCCGCTTGCCTTCGACCTGAGTGATCCAGCTGCCATCGCCGACGGCTTTGCGGCGGCGCGCTCCGCGCTCGGCGAGATCGATCTGCTCGTCAACAATGCCGCCCGCGCGCTGATCAAGCCGGTTGTCGACGTCACCGCGGCGGAATGGGACGACTTGATGGACACCAATCTGCGCGGTGCGTTCCTGCTGTCGCAGTGCTTCGGCCGCGCTGCCGTCGCCGCGAGGCGTCCCGGCGCGATCGTCAGCATGGCATCGACCCACGGCATGACCGGCATCGCCGGCCGCGCGGTCTACGGCATCGCCAAGGCCGGCCTGATCCAGATGACGAAGATGCTGGCGATCGAATGGGCCGAGCACGACATCCGCGCCAATGCGATTGCGCCGACCACGGTGCTCACGCCGTCGCGCGCGGCGATGCTGTCGGATCCGGAGCGCAAGCAGCAGATGCTGGAGCGCATTCCGACCCGGCGCTTCGTGACGCCGGAGGAGGTCGCCGCGGCGGTTGTCTATCTCGCGAGCCCGGCGGCGAAGTCGATCACCGGCCACACGCTGTTATTGGATGGCGGGCTGACGGCGTATTGAAGGACTGGGTCCCGGGTCTCGCTGTCGCTCGCCCGGGACATGAGGCATTGCCAAGCGCTCCAGCCTCTTGTCCCGGGCGAGCGCAGCGAGACCCGGGACCCAGATTAAAACCCTACGCCGCCGCGCTTTTCCCGATCGCCGCATTGACCCGCGGCATCACCTGCTCGGCCATCAGCGTCATCGAGCGCTTGGTCAGCTCCGGATCGACCCAGTCCATGCCGGCGTAAACGAGTTCGCCGAAGTCGCCGGCCTGCGCGCGCAGCGCCAGGATCTGGTCGACCACCTTGTTGACCGTGCCGTACAGCACCAGCTGGTCCATCACGAAATCATGGGTGATCTCGTGGTCCGGCTGCTCCTTGTGCGATTTGAACACGAACAGCCGCTTGGAGCGCTGCATCTTGGTCAGCATCTGGCTGTAGTAGAAGCCATAGGGGCTGTTTGCGTCGGTGCGGCCGTAGCGCGCCGCCACCTTGTCGTCGTCGGCGACGAACACCGTGCGGGCGATGCGCCAGTCCGACGTCTTCGGCTCGACGCCGACCTCGGCCTTGCCCTTGGCGTAGTTGTTCCAGTGCGACTTGAGATGCATCGGCAGCAGAAAGTTCGCCGACAGCGGATGGAAGTCGCGCTTGCCCATCAGCACCACGCCCGGTGAGAACGGCGCCAGCACGGTGCCGCAGATTTCCGGCCGCGGCTGCTGGTAGGGCTTGCCCATGATGCCGACGCCGATATGCGGCCCGAGCGTGTTCTTCGTCGTCACCTTGAAGCGGTTGTCCGGAAAATCGATGTCGTAGGGCGGGTCGCGCTCCCAGATCGCCAGGATCACGTCGATCGCCTCGGCGAACAGCTTGTTCTTGTCCTCGCCCGACATGCCGAGCACCTCGGCGTCGGAGGCGAGCGCGCCGGGGCTGACGCCGAGGATGAAGCGGCCTTCGGCGAGGTGGTCGAACATCGCGGCCTGCGTCGCGATCAGCACCGGATGCTTCTGCGCCAGGTTGGCGGTGCCGGTCGCGAGCTTGATCTGCTTCGTCTCGGGGATCAGCGTCGCCAGGAACGTCATGCTGTTGGTGACGTTCTCCGCCGCGTCGGTCAGGTGCTCGCCCACGAACGCGTCATGGAAGCCGAGCTTGTCGGCGAGAATGATCGCCGCGCGGTCCTCTTTGAGCGTCTCGGTCCAGCTCCGGTGCAGCGGGTGCACCGGCATGGTGAAGTAGCCCAACCTCATTCGCGTCCTCCGGTCGTCCTGGCGCATTGGCGCGCGGTCCGCAGCGATTCGACCGGCGACGTGCCCACCGTTGTGAGTGTAGCAGACCGTGTGGGAAAGGCGCGCGTCTTCGCGGTGCAGCGAGCACGCTCCGCACGCCAAAAATGGGCGAAAACAGCCGATTTTTCGCTCGTTCCCGGCTCGCGCAACGCCGGCTGCATGGGCTGCATGGCTGACCTGGGGTCTCTTGGTTTGGCCTGTCGGCTGTGTTGAACTGCACCATTCAGTGAAAAGGGCGCGCAACATGGCAGCCAACATCAATCCCAATCCGTTCACCACGCGCCCGGAGATCGACGGCACGTTCGGCGTCGTCGCCTCGACGCACTGGATCGCCACCGCCGTCGGCATGGGGATCCTGGAGCGGGGCGGCAACGCCTTCGACGCGGCGGTCGCGACCGCGTTCACCCTCCAGGTGGTCGAGCCGCATCTCAACGGCCCAGGCGGCGACGTGCCGGTGATCCTCTACGACGTGCGCAAGAGCAAGCCGGAGATCATCTGCGGGCAGGGCCCGGCGCCAGCCGGCGCGACGATCAAGCACTACAAGTCCGAAGGCCTCGACATGGTGCCCGGCACCGGCCTGCTCGCGGCCTGTATCCCTGGCATGTTCGACACCTGGATGCTGCTGCTGCGCGACTACGGAACGATGAAGCTCGCCGACGTGCTGACGCCGGCGATCTCGTACGCGCAGAACGGCCATCCGCTGGTCGAGCGTGCCAACGCCACCATCAAGACCGTCGAGAAACTGTTCCGCCAGCACTGGCCGACCTCGGCCGAGGTCTATCTGCCCGGCGGCAAGGTGCCGGAGACCGGCACGCTGTTCACCAACAAGACACTCGCCGCGACCTATACGCGCGTCCTCAACGAGGCCGAGAGCGCCGGCTCCGATCGGGTCGCGCAGATCGAGCAGGCGCGCAAGGTCTGGTCGCAGGGCTTCGTCGCTGAAGCGATCGACAAGTTCTGCCGCACGCAGGCGGTGATGGACACGAGCGGCCAGCCCCACAAGGGCGTGCTCACCGGCGACGACATGGCCAAGTGGCAGGCCAGGCTGGACGCGCCGCTCACCTACGACTACGGCCGCTACACGGTCTGCAAGGCGTCCTGGAGCCAGGGCCCCGTCACGCTCCAGCAGCTCGCGCTGCTCAAGGGCTTCAATCTCGACGGCATGGACGTGGTCGGGCCGGATTTCATCCATCTGGTGGTCGAGTGCTCGAAGCTCGCCTACGCGGATCGCGAGAAATTCTATGGCGATCCGGACTTCGTTCAGGTGCCGTTTGAGACACTCCTGTCCGATGCCTACAACGACGAGCGGCGCAAGCTCGTTTCCACCGACAAGGCCTCGCTCGAGCTGCGGCCCGGCTCCGTCGAAGGGTTCGGCGCGCTGGTGAAGCTCAAGACCGGCGCCAAGCTGGTCGCCGGCATGGGCGCGGGCGAGCCGACCGTCGGCCGCATGGGCGAGGTGGTCGGCGACACCGTGCATTTCGACATCGTTGACCAGGCCGGCAACATGGTGACGGCGACGCCGTCCGGCGGCTGGCTGCAGTCGTCGCCGGTCATCCCGGAGCTCGGCTTCTGCCTCGGCACGCGCGGCCAGATGTTCTGGCTCGAGGAGGGCCATCCCGCCTCGCTCGCGCCGGGCAAGCGGCCGCGCACCACGCTGTCGCCCACCATGGCGCTGCGCGACGGCGATGCGTACCTCGCCTGGGGCTCGCCCGGCGGCGACCAGCAGGACCAGTGGATCACCCAGTTCTTCCTGCGCCACGTGCACGCGAAGATGAATCTTCAGGAGGCGATCGACGCGCCGGCCTGGCACTCCGAGCATTTCCCGATCTCGTTCTGGCCGCGCACCGCGCGTCCCGGCGTGCTGCAAGTCGAGGCGCGGGTGCCGAAGGCGACGCGTGATGAGCTGTCGAAGCGCGGCCATATCATCGAGGTCGAGCCGGAATGGTCGGAAGGCCGGCTCACCGCCGCGTCCAAGGACGGCCGCCGCCGCCGCGCCGCCGCAAATCCGCGCGGCATGCAGGGCTACGCGGCAGGCCGCTAAGAATGTGTCGGAGGCGCTGATGACCTGGTCCATCATCGCCCGCGATACCAGGACCGGCGCATTCGGCATCGCCGCGGCGAGCAGGTTCTTCGCGCTCGGCGCGCGGGTGCCGCATCTCGCCGCAGGCGTCGGCGCGATCGCCACGCAGGCGCTGCTCAACGGCTTCTACGGCACGCAGGGGCTCGCGCGCCTGCGCGCCGGAAGCTCGGCCGACGACGTTGTCCGCAACCTGGTTGCGGAGGACGCCGGCCGCGCGCACCGCCAGCTCCATGTCATGGACGCGCAGGGCCGCGTCGCTGCCCATACCGGGGACGCCTGCATCGACTGGCGCGGCCACGTCGCGGGCGAGGGCTTCTCGGCCGCTGGCAACATGCTCGCGGGTCCCGGCGTGCTCGATGCGACCGTCAAAGCCTATGCCGGCGGCGGCGCGCTGCCGTTTCCGCGCCGGCTGATCGCCGCCATGCGCGCCGGCGAGGCGGCCGGCGGCGACAAGCGCGGCAAGCAGTCGGCGGTGCTCATGATCTGCGGCGAGGAGGATTGGCCGGACCTCGATCTGCGCGTCGACGATCATGCCGATCCGCTCGCCGAGCTGGAGCGGCTGGAGCGCGTCAGCCGCGAGCGCTTCGTTCCGTTCATGCGCTTCCTGCCGCGCCGCGCCGATCCGGTCGGCGTGTTCGACCGCGACGTGATCGAGCAGGGCATCGCAAAATCGCTCGCGGCGGAGCAGCCATGACGGCGTCGCTGCTGCAGATCGAGAATCTGCGTGTGTCGTTCCATGGCGACGACGGCCGCTCGACGCAGGCGGTCGACGGCGTCGACCTCGCGCTCGCGCCGGGGCGCACGCTCGGCTTGGTCGGCGAATCCGGCAGCGGCAAGAGCGTGACGTGGCTCGCGGTCATGGGCCTCCTCCCGCAGCGGACCGCGCAGGTATCCGGACGCGTGAGCTTCGACGGTTTTGAGCTGCTCGCATTGCCCGATCGGGAGCTGCGTGATCTGCGCGGCGACCGCATGGCCATGATCTTCCAGGAGCCGATGACCTCGCTCAATCCGAGCTACACGATCGGCGAGCAGATCATCGAGACGCTGGTGCGCCACCGCGGCATGTCCCACGCCCAGGCGCGGGCGCGCGCCGTGGACCTGCTCCGCCGCGTGCACATGCCGGAGCCGGACAAGCGTCTCGACGAATATCCGCACAAGCTCAGCGGCGGCATGCGCCAGCGGGCGCTGATCGCGATCGCGCTCGCCTGCGGCCCGAAGCTCCTGATCGCCGACGAGCCGACCACCGCGCTCGACGTCACCATCCAGGCGCAGATCCTCGATCTTCTCCGCGAGCTCAAGGCGACCGGCAACGCGATCGTCCTCATCACCCACGACCTGGGCGTGGTCGCCGAGGTGTGCGACGAGGTCGCCGTGATGTATGCGGGCGAGATCGTCGAGCGGGCGCCGGTCGACCGTCTGTTCGATGGTCCCGAGCACCCCTATACGGTCGGGCTCCTTGCCTCGATCCCGCGCGTCGATCGCAGCGGCGGGCGCCTCGCCACCATCGAGGGCGTGCTGCCGGACATGGCCGCGCCGCCGCACGGCTGCCGGTTTGCCGCGCGCTGTCCGTTCGCCGATGAGCGATGCCGGGCGGCGCCGCCGCCCATGGTCGCGGTCGGCGACGGGCACTGGTCGCGCTGCGTCAAGGCGCCGCTCAAACGGCTGGTGTCATGAGCGCAGCACTCATTGAGGCGCAGGACTTGGTCCGGCATTTCGTCGTGCGGCGCTCGCTGTTCGGCAAGCCGACCGCGACGGTCAAGGCGGTCGACGGCGTGTCGTTCTCGCTGGCGGCCGGCGAGACGCTGGCGGTGGTCGGCGAGTCCGGCTCGGGCAAGTCGACGCTCGGCCGCCTTGTGCTGCGCCTGATCGAGCCGACGCAAGGTTCGGTCCGTTTCGAGGGCCGTGAAGTCTTCAGCTTCGGCGATCGCGAGCTGCGCGAGTTCCGCCGCCGCGCTCAGCTCGTGTTCCAGGATCCCTACGGCTCGCTCAATCCGCGCATGACGGTCGGCGATATCCTCACCGAGCCGCTGCTGCTGCACGACGTGGTGCCGCCGCGGCGCCGGCGCGAGCGGCTCTACGAGCTCCTGGAGATGGTCGGTCTCGACCCGCGTTTCGCGCGCCGTTATCCGCACGAGTTCTCCGGCGGGCAGCGCCAGCGCATCGCCATCGCCCGCGCGCTCGCCGCCGAGCCGCGGCTGATCGTCTGCGACGAGCCGGTGTCCGCGCTCGACGTGTCGATCCGCTCGCAGGTGCTCAACCTGCTGCGCGAGCTGCAGCAGCGGCTCGGGCTCGCCTACATTTTTATCTCGCACGACCTCTCGGTGGTCCGCTATGTCGCCGATCGTGTCGCCGTCATGTATCTCGGCCGCATCGTCGAGACGGCGGCCACGCCCGAGCTGTTCGCGAGCCCGCGCCACCCGTATTCGCGCGCGCTTCTTTCGGCGATCCCGGTCCCGGCGCCCCGCGCCCGGCGCGACCGCCAGATCCTGCCGGGCGACGTGCCGAGCCCGATCAATCCGCCGTCCGGCTGCCACCTGCACCAGCGCTGCCCGCATGTGGTCAGCCGCTGCAAAATTGAGCGGCCGGCGCTCGTCGCGGAGGCAGACGGCCACGCCACCGCTTGCCACCGCTGGTGCGAGCTGCCGCCGGCCGGCGCCGCGGTTCCGGCGAGCGGGCGTTCACCCGAACTTGAGCGGCTGGTGGCCGCGTTTTCTCGCGTCGGGGATGGTGGCGCCGCGAGCGGTGTTGGTAGACTTGATGTGGACGCTCCGGGAGAGGCGGCGCGTCCCAACTAAACGCGACAAGTCCAAGACGAGGGGATCATCATGAAGACGTTGCGGATCGCGGCGCTCGCCGCGTTCGTCACAGTTGCGTGCAGCACCGCCGGCGCGCAGACCACGTTGCGGATCGGACTGGCCGAGGACCCGGACATCCTCGATCCGACCATGGCGCGCACCTATGTGGGACGCATCGTGTTCGCCTCGCTGTGCGACAAGCTGTTCGACATCGACGAGAAGCTCAACATCGTGCCGCAGCTCGCGCTGTCGCACGAGACTTCCGAGGACGGCAAGGCGGTCACCATCAAGCTGCGGCCGGGCGTCAAGTTCCACGACGGCGAGCCGCTCGATGCCGTGGCGGCGAAGTTCTCGCTCGAGCGCCACCTCACCATGACCGGCTCGTTCCGCAAGCCCGAGATCGCTTCGCTCGACAAGGTCGAGGTGGTCGATCCGCTCACCATCCGGCTCGTGCTCAAGGAGGCCTATTCACCACTGATCGCCCAGCTCACCGACCGCGCCGGCATGATGGTGTCGCCCAAGGCCGCCAAGGACGCCGGCGACCGGTTCGGCCTCAAGCCGGTCTGTGCCGGTCCCTACAAGTTCGTCGAACGGGTGCAGCAGGATCGCATCGTCGTCGAAAAGTTCGCCGACTACTGGAACAAGGACAACGTGCACATCGATCGCATCGTCTATCTGCCGATCGTCGATGCGACCGTGCGGCTGGCCAACCTCAAATCGGGCGGGCTCGAGCTGTTCGAGCGTGCGCTCGCGACCGACATCAAGGAGATCCGCGCCGATCCGAAGCTCAAGCTGTCGAGCGCGCTCGAGCTCGGCTACCAGGGCATCGACATCAATGTCGGCAACGGCGACAAGGCGAAGAATCCGCTCGGCCAGAGCGCCAAGGTGCGCGAGGCGCTCAACCTCGCTATCGACCGCGACGCGCTCAACCAGGTCGTGTTCAACGGCGAGTTCGTGCCGGGAAACCAGTGGGTCAATCCGCAGCACCCGTACTACCAGAAGGGCTTCCCGGTGCCGAAGCGCGACGTCACCAAAGCGAAGGCGCTGCTGAAAGAGGCGGGCGTCACCGCGCCGTTCGAGATCGACTTCATGGTGCCGAAGGGGGCCGAGACGCAGTCGGTTGCCGAGGCGATCCAGGCCATGACGTCGGAGATCGGCATCAACATGAAGATCCGCGTCACCGAGTTCGCGACCTCGCTCAAGCAGGCGGAGGCCGGGGAGTACCAGGCTTATCTGCTCGCCTGGAGCGGCCGCGTCGATCCGGACGGCAATCTCTACATCTTCCACAAATGCAAGGCGCCGCAGGATTACCCCGGCTATTGCAACCCCGAGGCCGACCGGCTGCTCGATGAGGCCCGCGCGGTGTCCGACTTCGCCAAGCGCAAGGCGATCTACGAGCAGCTCACCAAGGTGATCCTCACCGATCATCCGAAGCTCTATCTCTATCATCGTACGGTGCTGATCGCGCACACGGCGCGGCTGGAGGGCTATCGGCCGATGCCCGACGGCCTGGTGCGGGTGATCGGACTGAAGCTGAAGTGATGCGGTCAGTTCAGGCACGGTGGTCGACCTTCAGTGTTAGGCGGGCACTGCCTCTCGCTCCCTCCCTCCTTGTGGGGGAGGGTCGGGGAGGGGGGTGGCGCGACGCACAGCGGTGCGTAAGCGCACTTCAGTCACCCCCACCCCTAACCCCTCCCCACAAGGGGGCGGGGAACCCGCAGTGCTTGTGGCGGCGTCTCTCACTTCGCAACAGCTGCGCAACACCGCACTGACCCCGCATGCTCGGCTTCCTCGCCAAACGCCTGCTTCAGCTCATCCCGACGGTGTTCTTCGTCTCGGTGCTGATCTTCTCGCTGCAAAAACTGCTGCCCGGTGATCCGGCCACCACCATCGCCGGCGAGGAGCGCAATCCCGAGGTGATCGAGCAGATCCGCCGCCAGTATCACCTCGACCGCTCTTGGCCGGTTCAATACGCCTACTGGATCGACGGCGTGCTGCACGGCGACCTCGGCGAGTCGATCCGCATCAAGGAGAAAGTGGCGACGCTGGTCGCCGAGAAACTGCCGGTGACGATCCAGCTCGCGCTGATGGCGATCGTCATCGCGGTGACGATCGGACTCACGGCCGGCGTTGTGTCGGCGGTCATGAAAGATACCGCCTGGGACTACGCGGCCAACATCTTCGCGCTGTGGGGCCGCTCGACACCGAACTTCTGGCTCGGCATCATGCTGATCTTCCTGTTCGCGGTCGAGCTGAACTGGCTGCCGGCGTCCGGCTACGTGCGGCCGACGGAGGATTTCTGGGCCAGCATCGCCTCGACCATCATGCCGGCCTTCGTGCTCGGCAATGCCGGCGCGGCCGTATTGATGCGCCACACCCGCAGCGCCATGCTCGACGCGCTGGCGAGCGACTACGTGCGCACCGCGCGCGCCAAGGGCCTGCTCGAGCGCGCAGTGGTGCTCAAGCATGCGATGCGCAATGCGCTGACGCCGGTGATCACGCTCGGTGCGCTCGAGCTCGGTGAGCTTCTGTCCGGGGCGGTGCTGACCGAGCAGATCTTCTCGATCCCGGGTCTCGGCAAGCTGATCTACGACGCCGTGTTCAACCGCGATTACGCGGTGGTGCAGGGGGTCGTGCTGGTCACGGCGACGATCTACATCCTGCTCAATCTCCTGGCCGATATCCTCTACGTGCTGGTCAACCCGCGGCTGCGGAGCTGACGATGGCGCAGGCGACCTACAGCGACGCATTGACCGCGGCGGCCGGCGAGACGGTCGAGACGCCGGCGCGCCGGGCATTGCGCCGGCTGGTCAGGCGCAAGGGCGCCATGGTCGGCCTCGCGGTGATCGTCGCCTTCATCGCGCTTGCCGTGCTCTCGCCCTGGCTCGGCCTCTACGAGCCGACGGCGACGAGCTGGAGCGCGGTGCGCAAGGCGCCGTCGGCGGCGCACTGGTTCGGCACCGACAATCTCGGCCGCGACATTTTCTCGCGCGTGATCTACGGCGCGCGTGCCTCGCTGCTCGCCGGTGTGATCTCGGTCTCGATCGCGCTCGCGGTCGGCGTGCCGCTCGGGCTCGTGGCGGGCTATCTCGGCGGCGTGGTCGACGCGCTCCTCTCGCGCATGACCGATGCCATGCTGGCGTGTCCGTTCCTGATCCTCGCCATCGCGCTCGCCGCGTTTCTCGGCCCGAGTCTCGGCAATGCCATGATCGCGATCGGCATCACCGCGACACCCATCATCGTGCGGCTCACGCGCGGCCAGGTGATCGCGGTCAAGCATGAGGATTATGTCGAGGCGGCGCGCGCGGTGGGCAATCCGCGCTGGCGTATCGTGCTGGTGCACATCCTGCCGAACATCCTGCCGGCGCTGCTGGTGCAGGCGACATTGTCGATCGCGGCGGCGATCATTGCCGAGGCGAGCCTGTCGTTCCTCGGTCTCGGCCAGCAGCCGCCGGCGCCGTCCTGGGGCAGCATGCTCAACGCGGCGCAGGCCTTTTTGACCAACGCGCCCTGGATGGCGGTGTGGCCGGGGCTCGCGATTTTTCTGACCGTGATCTCGTTCAACCTGCTCGGTGACGGTCTGCGCGATGCCCTTGACCCCAAGGAACGCTGACGAAACGCTGACGGAACGCCGGCGAAGGTTGGTTCGGTGCGTGTTGCGTCGCTCGCCCCGATCATGTGAACATTGCCGCGCCGGGCTGAATGCGTGCCAACCCACATCATCGAATGAAACCCGCCCCGTTCGATTATCACGCGCCGACCAGTCTCGACGAGGCGATCGGCCTCGTCTCCTCGCTCGACAATGCGAAGCTGCTGGCCGGCGGCCAGTCGCTGGTCGCGATGATGAATTTTCGCTTCGTGATTCCGGATCACCTGATCGATCTCAACGGGGTGTCGGCGCTCGCCGGCATCAGCGTCGCCGGCGAGACGCTGCGGATCGGCGCCATGACGCGCCAGCGCGACCTCGAGTTCTCGTCGGACATTGTGAAGCATTGTCCGCTGATGCGCGAGGCGCTGCGCCATGTCGGGCATCGTCAGACGCGCAACAGGGGGACCATCGGCGGCAGCCTCGCCCATGCCGACCCGTCCGCCGAGCTGCCGCTGGTCTGCGCCGCGCATGATGCGGTGATCGAGATCGCCGGCGCGCGCGGCACGCGGCGCGTGCCGTTCGCCGAGTTCGGCCAAGGCTTCATGACCACGGCGGTCGGGCTCGACGAGATCCTGACCGCCGTCGAGCTGCCGCTGTGGCCGGCCGGGCACGGGTTTGGCTTCCACGAATTCGCGCGGCGGCACGGCGATTTCGCCATCGTCGGCGCGGCGGCATTGCTCGCGCTCGGCAAGGACAAGGTGGTGACCCGTGCCTCGGTGACGCTGTGCGGCGTCGCCACCGCGCCGCTGCGCATGGGCGACGCCGAAGCGAAGCTGACCGGTCGCCCGCTCGCCCGCGCGGCGATCCGCGCCGCGGCCGCGACGGCGCGCACGATCGAGCCGATCACCGACATCCATGCCACGGCCGATTATCGCCGGCACCTCGCCGAGGTGCTGATGGCGCGCGCGCTTGCTGATGCCGGCCGGCGCGCCGGCGTCACCCTCGAGGGCGGCGCATGAGCACCCACACGGTTCGCGTGACGGTGAACGGCAAGGCGCACGAGCGCACGGTCGAAGGCCGCCTCACGCTCGGCGACTTCCTTCGCCACGAGATCGGCCTCACGGGCACGCATTTCGGATGCGAGCACGGCGTGTGCGGCGCCTGCACCGTGCTGATCGACGGCCGCTCGGCGCGCGCCTGCCTCACCTTCGCGGTGCAGGCAAACGGTCGCGAGGTGACCACCATCGAAGGCCTCGCCCATGCCGACGGCAGTCTCAACGCGCTGCAGCAGGCGTTCCACGAGCATCATGGCCTGCAATGCGGTTTCTGCACGCCGGGCATGCTGATCACGCTGACCGAGCTTCTGCGCGACAATCCCGACCCGAGCGAGGCCGAGGTGCGTGACGTGCTGACCGGCAATCTCTGCCGCTGCACCGGCTATGCCGGCATCGTCGCCGCGGCGCTTGCGGCCGCCAAGAAGCTGCGCCAGGGAGCTTGAACGATGGGCGCAAAGCAATTCGGCGCGCGCGTCCAGCGGCTGGAGGATCCGGCGCTGCTCACCGGGCGTGGCCGCTTCGTCGACGACATGAGGTTGCCCGGCGCGCTGCATGCCTGCTTCGTGCGCAGCCCGCACGCCCATGCACGGGTCGGCACGATCGATGCATCGGCGGCGTTGGCGCTGCCCGGCGTGCATGCGGTGCTCACCGCCGAGGACCTGCCTGCGTCCATGCGCGATGCGCGCATCCCGATGATGCTGCCGGTCGCCGGAAATCCGTCGTTACGCACGCAGCATTGTCTGGCGCGCGGCGAGGTCAATTATGTCGGGCAGGCCATCGCGGTGGTCGTCGCCGACAACCGCTACGTCGCCGAGGACGCGGCCAGCCTGGTGATGGTCGACTACGACGTGCTGCCGGCGGCGAGCGATGCGCGCGAGGCGATCGCGCCCGGCGCGCCGCTGGTGCACTCAGACCTGCCGGGCAATGTCGCGCTGGTCGTGCCGACGTCCTATGGCGACGTCGACGCGGCGTTTGCGAAGGCGGCGCATGTATTCGACGAGGAGGTCTGGGCGCATCGCGGCGGCGGCATGGCGATGGAAACGCGCGCCGTGCTGGCGAGCTACGAGCCGCTGACCGACATGCTCACCGTGTGGTCCTCGACCCAGACGCCGCATCTCGGCCGCCGCACCCTGGCCGACATGTTCGCGCGCAACCTCGAATCGATCCGCATGATCGCCCCCGACGTCGGCGGCGGCTTCGGACCGAAGGCGCCGTTCTACGCGGAGGAGGCTGTTATCCCCGCCGCAGCCATGAAGCTCGGCCGGCCGGTGACCTGGTTCGAGGATCGTCGCGAGCACTTCATGTGCGCGATCCAGGAGCGCGACCAGTACTGGAAGGTCGCGGTCGCCGTCGACGCGGACGGCAAGCTGCTCGGCTTCCGCGGCACCATGCTGCACGACACCGGCGCGTTCGCGCCGTGGGGCATCGTCATGCCCTATATCGCGCAGGTCACCGTGCCTGGCCCCTACGTGATGCCGGCCTACAGTCTCGAGGTCACCGTCGCGCTCACCAACAAGGTGCCGACCGCGCCGGTGCGCGGCGCCGGGCGGCCGCAGGCGGTGTTCATCATGGAGCGGCTGATGGACCGCATCGCGCGCGAGCTCAGGCTCGACCGCGTCGAGCTGCGTCGCCGCAACATGATCCGGCCTGAGCAGATGCCGTACGAGATCCCGATGATCTTCCGCGACGGCAAGCCGATCGTTTATCACGGCAGCGACTTTCCGAAGAGCCAGGCGCGCGCCGTCGCGCTGTCCGGCTACGAGACGTTCCGCGAGCGCCAGGCCAAGGCGCTGGCGGAAGGCCGCTACATCGGCCTCGGCCTCGGCAATTATGTCGAGGGCACCGGGCTCGGGCCGTTCGAGGGCGTCACCGTGCGCGTCCTCACCAACGGCAAGGTCGCGGTCGCGACCGGCGCCACCAACCAGGGGCAGGGCACGCGCACCACGCTGTCGCAGATCGTCGCCGACCAGGTCGGCTGCCGCATCGAGGACATCGTGATGACCATCGCCGATACTGCGGCGATCTCGCAGGGCGTCGGCGGCTTCGCCAGCCGGCAGGCGGTGAACGCCGGCTCCTCGGCGCTGATCGCCGGCGGCGCCGTACGCAAGCAGATCATCGCGCTCGCCGCGCGGGCGCTGTCGGTGCCGGACGCCGACATCGAGCTCGAAGACGGCGAAGCGATCGCCCGCACCGGCAACAAGCCGAAGCTCTCGTTCGCCGAGCTCGCGCGGCTCGCCCAGGGCGTTCCGGGCTCGGCGTTCGTCGAAGGCCAGGGGCCCGGCCTCGAGCACACGACGTATTTCACGCCGCCGCAGGCGTCCTACTGCAACGGCACGCACGTCGCGGAGGTCGAGGTCGATCCGTTCACCGGCGGCGTTACGTTCCTCAATTACGTGGTCGCGCATGACAGCGGCGTGGTGATCAATCCGCTGATCGTCGACGGCCAGGTGCAAGGCGGCGTCGCCCACGGCATCGGCAACGCGTTGCTCGAATGGATGCGCTACGACGAGAACGCGCAGCCGCAGACCACCAGCTTTGCCGAATATCTGCTGCCCGGCGCAACCGACGTGCCGACCTGCGTGATCGAGCACGTCGAGACGCCGAACCCGCTAAACCCGATCGGCGTCAAAGGCGCGGGCGAGGGCGGCGCCATTCCGGCGCCGGCGGCGATCGTCGCCGCCATCGAGGACGCGCTGTCACCGTTCGGCGTGCACTTTGCCGAGATGCCGCTGACGCCCGACCGCATCGTGCAGGCGCTACGCGCGGCGAGCGCGTATGAGAAGTTGGAGTTCGTCTAAAGCCTCTCCTCCGTCATGCGCGGGCTTGACCCGCGCATCCATCTCTTACGAAAAGGATGGATTGCCGGGTCAAGCCCGGCAATGACCGCGCGAGGGCGGTGAGCAACAGGACTGAACGGGAGGACTTTGTTTCGATGAGCGTCATCAAATCCAGCCGAGACGGCGCGGTCGCCACCATCACCCTCGACCGGGCGTCGGAAGGCAACCTCCTCACCGTCGACATGGTGCGTGAGCTGACCGCGGCCATGCGTAGCGCCGCAGCGAGCGACGCCAAGGTGATCGTGCTGCGCGGCAATGGTGCCGATTTCTGCCGCGGCCGCGATCCCAAGAACACGGCGCCGTCGCCGACCGCGATGAAGATGCGCGCCAACGTATGCGAGCCGATCCTCGATTACTACGATGCGGTCGCCGCGGCGCGCCAACCCGTGGTCGCCGCCGTGCAAGGCTCCGCGTTCGGTTTTGGCTGCGCCATCGCCGGCTGCAGCGACGTCACCATCGCCGCCGACAACGCCCGCTTCAAGCTGCCGGAAATGTCGCACGACCTGCCGCCGACGCTCGCGATCTCGGCGCTGATGCCGCGCACGCCGCGCAAGGCGCTGACCTGGATGGTCTACTCCATGGAGGAGGTCGACGCGGCGACGGCGGTGCAGCTCGGCATCGCCAGCCAGGTCGTGCCGGTGGCCGGGCTCGACGCCGCTGTGTGCAAGTTGGCCTCGACCATGACGGCGCGCTCGCCGGAGGCGCTGGTGGCCGTGAAGGACTTCTTCCGCGCGGCCTCGCACATGGAGCCGCGCGGTGTCGCCGACTACGCGGCCAACCTGCTGGCGTCCGTGCTGTCGTCCGCTGGGCGCTAAAGCATCTCCAACAACGTTCAAAGATCTGGGTCCGGGGTCTCGCTGACGCTCGCCCGGGACAAGAGGCACTGACTCGTGTCCCGGCCGAGCGAAGCGAGAGCCGGGACCCAGAACTTCGACTCTATTCCAAGTGGAATGTCTTAGGCGCCGGGGTTGGAGCCCAGTGCTTTCGCGCGCCAATGCGCCATCACGTAGGCCAGAGCCTCCGCCGTCATGCCGTAGTTGTCCGGCAGCCCGGCGTTGCGGCCGACCAGCCCCACGTTCATGCTCGCGATCGTCCCGCCTCTGGCCTTGGCATTGTCGAACACGACCAGGTTGTGCCCCGACGGCGGGACCCGCGCTGATCCGAAGCCGTCAACGTCCCGCCAGCTGAAGGAGGTGCGGCGAAACAGGTTGATGATATCGAACCCGTCCCGGTTGAGCGTCAGTCCGCCGGCTCCTGGCAGCGCGGCGGCGAGACCGATCAAGCCGCACGGGCCGAAGAACAGGATCGCAAGCCATCCGAGGCCATTGCCGCTCGCCACCATCCAGACGCCGATCGCGGTGAAGGCCGCGCCGCCGAGGGCGACGAGGAGCCACTTCCGGCGCGACGGAACGAGCGTGATCGGTCCGGGAAAGCGCGCGAGGATGTCGTGGGCGTCTGCTTCCTGCGGCTGCATGCAATTTCCTCCTGACCGCGTCCCGGGCCATGCGGTCGCCTCGGCCGGGGGCTTGCCCTATGCTGCCATGACCACTTGTCGTCCGCATGCCGAAACAGGTTCGAACCGGCCATGGCTGATCACGCCGATCCGTCTCCGCAGGGCTCGCCGTTCTGGCGTTTCTCGCTCGCGTTCTATCGCCGGCCGGGCGTCGGCGAGGCCTGCATCCAGCTGCAGGACGCGTGTGGAGTCGACGTCAATCTGCTGTTGTTCCTGCTGTGGCAGGCGTCGGACAGGCGCCGGCTGTCGGCCGACGAGGTGCGTGGCATCGACGACAAGGTGCGTGGGTGGCGCGATTTGACCGTGCTGCCGCTGCGCGCCATGCGGCGCAAGCTCAAGGGCGAGGCATCGCTGGTCGAGGCGGGGACCGCCGAGGCCTACCGATCGAAGATCAAGGGGGTCGAGCTCGAGGCGGAGCGGCTCCAGCAGGAGGCATTGTACGGCCTCGCGAATTCGATGACACTCGGCGCGCCGGAGAGCGCGGCCGACGCCGCGGCGCGCGCCAATGTGGATGCCTATCAAACCATGCTGGGCCGGGAGTTTCCGGCGGCGCCGGTCGCGCTGCTGCTGGGTGCGTTCAAAGTCGGTGTGACGATATGAGGACCATGGATGACGAAAGCTGAAACTAGGCGCCGGCTGATCATCGGCATTTCCGGCGCATCGGGCGTCATCTATGGCGTGCGCATGCTGGAGCTTCTGAAGAAGACCGACATCGAGACGCATCTCGTCATGTCCAAATCGGCCGAGATGACGCTCGCCTACGAGACCGATCTCAAGCCGAAGCAGGTCAAGGAGCTCGCCTCGGTTTCGCATCCGATCGGCGACGTCGGCGCTTCGATCTCGTCCGGCTCGTTCCCGACCATGGGCATGGTCGTGGTACCGTGCTCGATCAAGACCATGAGCGAGATCGCGACCGGCGTCACCGACACGCTGCTGGCGCGCGCCGCCGACGTGGTGCTGAAGGAGAAGCGCCGGCTCGTTCTCGCGGTGCGCGAGACGCCGCTGCACGTCGGGCATCTGCGCAACATGGCGCTGCTCGCCGAGATCGGCGCCATCGTGGCGCCGATCGTGCCGGCGTTCTACAACAAGCCGAAGACCGTGGACGACATTATCAACCACACCTGCGGCCGGCTGCTCGATTTGTTCGGCGTCGACACCGGCAAGGTCAAGCGCTGGACCGGCCACGGAGAAGGCTGATCTCGCCGCGGACTATTGCCCGTGCTGCGCCAGATCGGAGTCGCTGAGCGTCCAGTCCTGCCACAGCTCCAGCGCGGCGAGCAGGACGACCAGCGTGCCGAGCACGAGATGCCAGGTGGCGAGCGTGCTGCCGCCATAGCCGAGCACGAACGGCGAGCAGATCAGCCACAGGCCCAGGATCGCCGTGCCCATCTCTTCCCAGCGCCGCAGGTCGACCATTTCGAGACCGCAGAGCGCGACGACGAGCCCGCCGACGATGAGCGCGTTCCACATCACGCCGTGCTGGTCCTGCGGGCCGAGAAACCACGGCGATAGACCGATCACGATGCCGAGCATCATGCCGGCCCAGTCTTCCCAGGTGTGATGAGTCTTGATCAGGCTTGTGCCAGCCATGGATGTCCTCCTGTCGAGAGGCGCCTCGGCGGCACTGATGGGGGCCCAACACACTGGCACGTAGGCCGCAGCGGGGCGTCGTATCGGAACTAATACTAAAGTATGAGATTGGGTTCGAAGTCGATGGTGAGGCGGATTGCCGCATTTCAGGCCATTGTCTTCGTTGGGTTTTCGTCCGCGATCCCGCGGTTGTGGGCGATCGACCCGGACTGTACGGTGCCGCGACGCGAGGAGTTTTCCGGTGCTCGACCAGCCGAAACAAGACCAGGCCGCTACGCCATCCACGCGCCCGCCGCGCGACTTCCAGGAGCACCTCAGGCGGCTCGAGACCGCCGGCCTGCTTACACGCATCGACCGGCCGATCGACAAGGACACCGAGCTGCATCCGCTGTCGCGCTGGCAATTCCAGGGCGGCCTGCCGGAAAGCGAGCGGCGCGCCTTCCTGTTCACCAACGTGGTCGATGGCGCCGGCCGCCGCTACGACATGCCGGTCGCGGTCGGCGCGCTAGCCGCGTCGGCCGACATCTACGCGCTCGGCATGGGCCGGCCCGCGGAGGAGATCGAGACCGCGTGGACGCAGGCGCTGGCGCATCCGATCGCGCCGACGCGCGTGACGTCGCCGCCGTGCCAGGAGGTGGTGATCACGGGCGATGGCCTGCGCGGACCGGGCAAGGGCCTCGCCGCGCTGCCGGTGCCGGTCTCGACGCCGGGCTTCGACGCGGCCCCGTATCTCACCGCGACGCTCTGCGTCACGCACGATCCGGACAGCCGTATCCGCAACATGGGCACCTATCGCGCCCAGCTGAAGGCGAGCGACCGGCTCGGCGTGCGCATGGCATCGCGCATCGGCGGCGCCGGCGGCTACGCGCACTGGCTCAAGTACCGCAAGCTGAAGAAGCCGATGCCCTGCGCCATCGTGGTCGGCTGTGCGCCGGCGCTGTGGTTCACCGGCCCGCAGAAGCTCGCGATCGACATGGACGAGATGGCGGTCGCCGGCGGCCTGATGGGCGAGGCGGTGCGGGTCGCGACATGCGTGAGCATCGACGCCGAGGTGCCGGCCGACGCCGAGATCGTCATCGAGGGCTTGATCGATCCGGAGCTGCTCGAGCCGGAGGGCCCGTTCGGCGAGAGCCACGGCCACGTCGCGCTCGTGGACTTCAACATGTCGATGCAGGTGACCGCGATCACCCATCGGCGCAATCCGGTATTCGTGTCGATCGTCAGCCAGGTGACGCCGAGCGAGTCGAGCGTGGCGAAACGCGTCGCCTACGAGCCGATGTTCCTCGTGCACCTGCGCGACCAGATGGGCGTCAAGGGCATTCGGCGCGTGGTGCTGCACGAGCCGCTCACCAACATCCGCAAGGTGATCTTCCTGCAGTTCGCGCGCGGCACGCCGCGCACGGAAGTGTGGCGCGGCATGCAGGGCGCGGCGAGCCTGCGCGCCGACTGCGGAAAGATCGTCGTCGCGGTGTCGGACGACATCCACCCGGAGAACACCGACGGTGTGTGGTGGTCGATCGCCTATCGCGCCAACCTGACGGAGGACATCCAGATCGTGTACGGCCGCTCGCCCGGCCACGGGCCGAAGTCCGGCGACCGCCGCGAGGACGCCACGCTGATGATCGACGCGACGCTCAAGGAGGCCATGCCGCCGCTCGCGCTGCCGGCGCGACAATATATGGAGCGTGCCAAGGCGATCTGGGAGGAGCTCGGCCTGCCGCCGCTGTCGCCACAGGCGCCGTGGCACGGCTACTCGCTGGGCGACTGGGACAAGGCGTGGGACGTCTATGCCGAGCGTGCCGTGAAGGGCACGTGGGCGGAAAGTGGCACTGAGACTTTCGCGCGCCGCCGCGGCGGGCTCACGCCGGAGACGCCGGTGCGTGAGGTAGAGAAGGGCAAGTAGCACTGCCTCGTGTCCCGGCCGAAGTAAGCGCAGCGAACGAAGAGGCGGGACCCAGCGCAAAAGTCGCGCAGCACCTTATTCTCTCTGGGTCCCGGGTCTCGCTTCGCTCGCCCGGGACAAGAGGCAGTGCTTACGTCTCCAGCGCGCGCGTAGTTTCGTCGAACAATTCATCGACCGAGAACTTGTTCGGGATCAGCGACTGGCGGTGCGCGAACTCGATGATCGTTTCGAACGCACGCCGATTTGGCTCGACGCCGAAGCGGTACGGGTCGAGCGGGCCTTGCGAGGCGGTATCGAGCGCGCGCGACTCGCGCAGCATGCGGAACACCTCGCGCACCACGTCGGGCCGCGTGCGCGAGATCTGGTCGCGGATCACCATGAGATGGTTGGTCGGCATGCCGCCATGCGTCTCGGCCCACGTCTTGTTGACCGCTTCGGCATCGGGCACGACAGTCTTCAGCTTCGGATCGGGGAACTTGTCGCCGAGGATCGCCGCGTCGAGCTCGCCGTCGAGCAGCATTTTCGTGATCTCCCTGCCGGCCGGTGCGCGCTGCACCCAGGCCGGATCCTTGTACTCGGCGACGTGCGCGTCCTCGAACGTGATCCACTGGATCTTGGTGAAGTCGACGCCGTAGAGCTCCTGCAGCATGCCGCGCACCCACACGCCGGTGGTGACGCTGTAGGCGCGCACGCCGATGCGCTTGCCGTGCAGGTCCTTCGGCGTCATCGTGCCGCGCTCGGGATTGTAGGCGAGCGTGTGCAGCTGGCCGCGCGCCATCACCGTCGCCGGGATCAGCACATAGGGCTTGTTGTAGGTCTTGGCGAGCAGATAGGTCGTGATGGCGAGCTCGCCGAGATCGTACTTGCCTTCGCGCACCAGCGGCTTGAACGCGCTCGACGGCACTTTCACGTCGTCGAAGTCGAGCTCGACGATGTCCGACTTGATCTGCCCGGACTTGAACGCCTTCACGTTCGGATAATCGCCGAGCAGCGTGTGCAGCTTGACCTTCGTCTGGGTGAGCATTGCGCGATTCTCTCGTGAACTCAGGATGCGGGTTTTGCGGTAGCGTCGAGCAGCGGGCGGATGTCGGTCAGCGTCTCGACCGACCACAGCCGTTCGCACAGGTCTTTCGCCTCGGCGTCACCGAGATTCGGCGCCACCAGGCCGATGAACTTCTCTTTCAGGCCGGCGTCGTCGAGCGGCACCAGGCGGGAGCCGAGCGCTTCGTCGGCCTGGCGCGTGAACGTGCCGCGCGCGGTCGACACGGTGACGCGCGCCGGGCGCAGTCTTGGATAGAGCTGGTCGATCTCGGCTGGCGCGGTGACGGTGAGCTTCTTCGCAAATTCGGCAAACGCCGGATCGCGCCGCATTTTCTCGTCGAAGTGCTCGACCTTGATGCTGCGATGGCGCGCAGCGAGGCCCATCAGATAGGGGAACGACAGCTGCGCGCTGGCGAAATCGTCCCAGCCGGTCTGCGCATGCTCGGCGGCGATCTTGTAGGTCTCGACGTCGACCTTTTTGATCTCGTCGGGTTTGATGCTCTCGTCGTCGAGGAGACCGAACAGCGCTTCGACGGCTGGCTGGATGTGCCGGCAGCAGGCATAGGGCTTGATGTAGCAGTCGGTGATACCGAACGGCACCGTCGGCGGCAGCTGCACCATGCGCGCCTTGTCGATACGGCCGAACGCGAAGGCCTGCATGAAGCCGTCGCGCGACTCGATCACGCCGGGCGGGCCCTCGACGCCCTGCTCGGCGAGCAGCGCCGCCTGCATCCCCTCGCGGGAGGCGTGGCCGGCATGCAGCCGCTTGATGTCGGCGCCGCCGTTGACGAAGGCGAACAGGCCGGCCGACGCCGACGCAGCAATGCCGAGCGCGTCGGCGAGCTGCTTCGCGTTCAGCCCGCGCAGCTTGCCGACCGCCATGGCCGCGCCGAACGGGCCGACCGCGCTGGTCGGATGAAAGCCGCGCTGGCGCAGATCGGGCGCGCAGGCGCGCGCGAGACAGATCGCGGTCTCGTAGCCCGCCACGATCGCCTCGATCAGTTTGGCGCCGCTCGCGCCGTACTGGTAGGCGACCGCGAGCGCCGCCGGGATGACGGTGCAACCGCAATGCGCCGAGCCGTGGCGAAAACCGTCGTCGAGCTCGATGCCGTGCGCCGCGGTGCCGGCGAGGAACGCGGCGTCAAGCAGGTCGGCCCGCCGCGCCCGGCCGGGCACCGGGATGGAGCTGGCCGGACGTACCGCGGCGACCACTGCCTCGGCGCGCGTCGCGACATCGCCCGGCGCGCCGGCGATCATCACGCCGACGGTGTCAAGCAGGTGCCGCCGTGCGTAATGGCGGACTTCGTCGGAGAGCGATGCGTAGGTCAGGTTGCTCGCGAACGTGACGATCGCATCGGTCGCGCCTGCGGCGGGCTGCAGCGTGTGGATGGTTTCGGCGTGCGACATGGCCACTCCAAAGGCGAAGAAGGCATAACCTATCCGGTCCCGCTTCGCTTCACTAATCCCGCATGGCTACTCGGCCGCGACCGCCGGCCTCGCGCGGATCTTCTCCAGCACCGGCAGCAGGTACGACACGAACCGCGCCGGCTCCTCGCTCATCGGGAAATGCCCGAGGCCCTTCATGATGACCGCCTCGGCGCCGGTGCGCCGGCCGATGTCGAGCGTGGCCTCACTGGTGCAGGAATAGTCGTACTCGCCGGTGAGCAGATAGAGGTTCGCGCTCCGGCCGTCGATCTCGTCGACCTTGTCGCGGATATCGCCGTCGACCTTGTAGAAATGCAGGTCGCCTTTGAACACGCCGGGCCCGCTCTGCATGTAGTGCCACAGCGTCTCCCAACGCTCCGTCTCCGGCGCGGTCGGCGAGATCAGCCCGGAGACGACGCCGGCGCAGACCTCGCCGCCATGCACGTCCGGGCGATGCAGCCAGCTCACGTCGTAATAGGGCGCGACATGCGGCGAAGACTCGAGCCCGATGATGGCGCGGAATTTCTCCGCGTGCTCGTGCGCGAGATAGAGCACGATCCGCCCGCCGATCGAGCAGCCCATCACCACGGGGCGCTCGAGCTCCAGTGCGGCAGAGATCTCCAAAATCATGCGCACGTAATCGCGTGAGGTGAGGCGATATTCCTCATTCTGCCAGCCGGCCGGCGGCGACGACTTGCCGTGCCACGGCATGTCGAAGGCGATCACGCGGTAGTTCGCGGTCACGCGCGCGTCGTTCATCAGCCCGCGATACTGCCGGCCGTCCGAGCCGGCGGTGTGCAGGCAAAGGAGCGGAATGCCCTGGCCGGCCTCTTCGACATAGAGCCGATGCGGCCGGCCGAGCAGCTCCATGTTGAGATAGCGGCCGACAATCGGCTCGAAGCGGGGGCTCATCGGGCGGCCTCCTTGCGCGGCGCGGCGAGCACGTCCTTGAAATAAAGCAGGTTCGCCATGAACGGATGCAGGTCGCCCTCGATCTTGAGAAGCCCGCGCTTGAACAGCGCGAACAAATCGTTGAATCCCGGCGGCGGCAGCTTCTGCCAGAAGGTCTGCCAGGCGTCGCGCGGCGCGCGCAGCGCAAAGCTGTAGTTCGGCGTGATGAACGGCCCCGGCGTGATGGCGACGATGCGTCCGTCGGCGATGCGGATGAGGTAGCCGTTGTCGCCGACCTCGACCAGGAACGTGGTGTTGACGAAGCGCCCGCGCCGCACCACCTGCGCGTCCGCGTTCACGAGCTCGGCCAGCCGCTCGATCATGACGTCCTCCCGCAACTGCTATTTTGCGGGACAGTGTAGAGTCAGGCGCGCGCCGCCGCCAGCAGGTCCGGCCGCATCACCTTCGACCAGTCGGGAAGCTCGCGCACCAGGTTGGCGGCCTTCATGCGCTCGGCCTCCGCCTTGATATGCGCGGCGATCTCCGGCGTGAGCTCCGGCTCGACCTTGATCTGCCCGACGATGCTCTCGGCCATATCGCTGGTGACGTTCGCGTACCCGGCGCCGGCATACATCGTGTGGATGATCTCGGCGACCGCCGCGGTGTTGCTGCGCCAGTAGTCGACGCCATCGAGCCAGGATTTCAGGAACGCCCCCACCGTGTCGGGCGATTTCTCGATCAGCGTTGGCGTCAGCACCAGGCAGGTAGGGTTCGGGTCGATCTTGCCGAAGCGAAGCAACATCACGCCGATGCCCTCCTTCTCGGCGACCGTCAGGTAGGGCTCGAAGGAGGTGATGGCATCGACCGATCCGGCGGCCAGCGAAGCGACCTGGTCGGCTGGCTTCATGTTGATGAGCTGCAGATCGCTGCGCTGTAGTCCGGCCTGCGGCGCGACGGTCTGCAGGAAGATGTTGGCGGTGGTCGAGCCCGTCGAGACACCGATGCGCTTGCCCTTGAGGTCGGCGATGCGTTCGATGCCAGCGCCCTTCCGCGCCATCACGCCGACAGTATCGCCGCCGAGCGATACGACGCCGACCATGGTCAGCGACGCGGCGGAGGCGCCGACGATGAACGGCGTGATGTTCATGGTGCCGGCGTTGAGCTGGCCGCTGATCATCGCGTCGCGCACCGAGCGGCCGTCGGCCATTTGCGTGGCTTCGACCTTGAGGCCACGCTTTTCGTAGATCTTCTTTTCGGCCCAGACCGTGGCGACAGCGCCGGTGAAGATCTGCACGCCCATGCGAATCGGCTGCAGTGCGACCTGGCTGCGGGCCGCGGCTGGCAATGCCGACGCCAGCGCGGCGCCAGCGACGAGCTTGAGGAGGTCGCGACGCGGCGGCGCGCGGGTTCCGTCGAATGTCGTCATGATCAGCGTTTCCTCGCAGGTTTTGCGGGAAGTCTTGCCGATTTCACCGACCCGCGCCAGCAATCAGCGGGCGATGCGCACCAGGGCGTCGACCGCGACAACGCCCTCGCCTGCTCCGCGCACGATCAGCGGATTGATCTCCGCCTCGGCAATGACGGGATCGTCCAATAACGCGAGCTGCGAGAACGACACGATCGCGTGCCCCAGGGCGTCGAGATCGCCTTTCGGCTTGCCGCGAAACCCGGCAAGCACCGTCAGCGCGCGCACCTCGCCGATCATGGCGCGCGCTTCGTCGAGGTCGACCGGCGCGAGGCGGAGCGCGCGGTCCTGGTAGATCTCGGTGAAGATGCCGCCCGCGGCCACCATGACCAGCGGGCCGACGTCGCGGTCGACCTTGTAACCGACCAGCACCTCGCCGAGCCCCGCCACCATGGGCTGCACCAGCATCCGCGCGGCGCGATCGCCCAGCTTGTCGCGCATCCGCCGCATGACGGCGAGCAGCGCATCGCCATCGGCCACATTGAGCGCGACGCCGCCGATGTCCGACTTGTGCGCGATGTCCTCCGAGAGGATTTTCACTGCGACCGGATAGGGGAATGGAAGACTTGGTGGCTTGCTGATCCGTGAATCGAGCGGGACCGCAGGCGCTCGCGCGACGCCGAGACGATCAAGCAGCTCATAGGCCTGGAGCTCGTCGAGCATCCGTCCCGTGCCTGAGACGGAGGGCCGCGTCCGCACCACGGCCGGCTTCGGCGTGCGCCGCTTCAGCGCCGCGGCGACCGCGTCGGCGCAGGCTTCCGGCGTGTGGAAGCTCGGCACGCCCGCGGCGGCGAGCTCGGCCAGCGCATCCGGCGCCTCCGGTACGAGGAACGCCGCGATCGGCTTGCCGGCGCCGGCGCTGTCGATGATCGGCTTGACCGCGAGATGCGGATGGAAGCGCGCGGACGAGCCGACCACGGCGACGACGAGGTCGAACTCCGGCGCGGTGGTGAGGATGTCGAGCGTCGCTTTCATCACCTCGTACTGCGCGCCGGCAATCGTGAGATCAACGAGGCGCGCCGGCGCGATGTCGAGCCACGTCGCGGCGTTGAGGCGCGCGAGGGTCTCGGGTCGCGGCGGCTCGACGGCGATGCCGCGCATGCTGAGCGGATCGACCACCATGGTTGCGCCGCCGGCGGTCGTGGTCACGACCGCGACAGTCGGCGGCCGCTCGCGCCGCGCGGCGATCGGCACGCGTGCAAGGAGCGGGAAACCCTCGATCAGGCCTTCGAGCGTGTCGACGCGGGCGATGCCGCATTCGGTGAGGAACACGCCGGCGACGTCGTCCTCGCCGGCCAGTGCGCCGGTGTGCGACACCGCAAGCTCGCGCGCCGCCGCCGATCGGCCGAGCTTGTAGGCGAGTACCGGCTTGCCGCGCTTGGCGGCTTCGAGCGCGAAGGCGCGCAGGGTGTCGGCGCGGCGCATCGTTTCGAGGAACAGCACGTAGCCGTCGATGCCCGGATCGTCGAGCGTCGCCGCGCATATCTCGCCCAGCGTGAGGTCGACCTCGTTGCCGACCGAGGCGAAGCCGGCGAAATGCACGCCGCGCGCCTTGCCGCGCGACAGGAATGTGCCGATCATGCCGCCCGAATGCGACCCCGCGAAGATGCGGCCGACCGGCAGGTTCGTCTCGTCGAACGCAGCGTTGGCGGTGAGAAATACTTTATTTCGCATGTCGACGATGCCGAGGCTCGACGGGCCGACGAGGCGGATGCCGGTTGCGGCGATGATCTCGCGCAGTTTTGCCTCGCGCGCCTCGCCCTCCGGGCCCGCCTCGGCAAAGCCGTTCGCCAGCACGGTTGCTACCTTTACGCCGGCCCGCGCACAGTCTTCGATTGCCGCCATGGCGGGCTCGGTCGTGGTCACGATGTAGGCGTGCTCGGGCACTTCCGGCAACGCCGCGACCGACGGCCATGCTTTCTCGCCGAGCACCTCGCTGCGGCGCGGATTGACCGGATAGATGCGCCCCGTGTAGCCGGCCTGCCGGAAATATTTGAGCGGCCGGCCGGCGGTCTTGCCGCCGTCGTCCGACTGGCCGATCAGCGCGACCGACTCCGGCGCGAACAGCGCCTTGGCGAGGCCCTGCATTTTCCCGGCGTTGCTCACTCGGCCGCGTCGGCCTGGCGGGGCGCACGCTGGTCGAACCGGCGCTCGAAGATGTGCTCGGCGATGCGGTTCTTCATGATCTCGACCGAGCCGCCGGCGATCATCCAGCCGCGGCAGCGCCGCATGCACCATTCGACCAGCGATTCCTGGCTGTAGCCGGTGGCGCCCATCGCCTGCAGCGCCTCGTGCGCCACCTCGAAGCCGGCGACGTTGCAAGCGGCCTTGGCGATCGCGGTCTCATACGCCGACGGAAGGCCGCGGTCGGCATTGGCCGCGGCGCGGTAGAGCAGCAGCTGCGCGCTCTCGAGCTTGATCGCCATGTCGGCGAACTTCCATTGCAGGCCCTGGAACTCGCACAGCGGCCGGCCGAACTGCTGGCGCGTCAGAACATGCTCGCGCGCCTTGCTGAAGGCGTAACGGCCGAACGCGAGTGAGCGCGCGGTGTTGCCGAGCCGCTCGACGTTGAAGCCCGCCATCTGCTTCTTGAAGCCGCCGAGCCCGAGCAGCACGTTCTCCGCCGGGATGCGGCAATTGTCGAAATGCAGCTCCGACCATTCCTCGCCGCTCATGAAGGCGGACGGCCGGCCGATGCTGAAGCCCGGCGTGTTGCGCTCGACGATCACCGAGCCGATGCCGCCGGTGCCGGGACCAAACCGCACATAGACGAGGAAGATCTTTGCGTCCGGACTGAACGTCGAGAACAGCTTGCTGCCGTTGAGAACATAGGTCTTGCCGTCGAGCTTGGCCGTGGTCTTGAGGTCGGTCACCGCCGAGCCCGCGTCGGGCTCGGTCATGCCGAGGCTCATCACCATCCGTCCGGCCAGCAGGTCGGGCAGGAAGCGCGCCTTGAGCTGCGGGCTCGCATACTCCGCGAACGCGCGCATCGGTCCGAAATTGCCGAACTGCACCACGTCGGCCGAGCGCGGGCAGACCGACGCGACCTGCTCGATTGCGATGACGGCGTCCATCAAGGTGCCGCCCTGGCCGCCGTCGGCCTCCGGGATGGCGATGCCCATCAGCCCCTGCCGGCTTAAGAGCCGGGCGACGTCGAACGGAAAGCGCGGATCGTGCGCGCGCGCGAGCGCGTCCTGTTCCAGGTGCGCGAGCGCGAACTTGCGCACCGACTCGGCGAACAGCTTCTGCTCTTCGGTATGTTCGAAATTCATCGCTCACGATGAGTAACACGTCTCGCCGCGAGCGGGGAGGGGGAATGCTTACTCTGCCTTGGCGCCGGACCTTTTCACGATCGCCGACCACTTGGTCTCCTCGCGGTCGATGTCGGCCGCGTATTCGTCGGGCGTGCTGCCGAGCGGTTCGGCGCCCTCGGCGGCGAGCCGGGACCTGAGCTCGTCGGAGCCGACGGCGGCGCGCAATGCCGCGTTGAGCTTGTCCACGATCGCGCGCGGCGTTCCAGCCGGCGCCGCGATGCCGTAATGCAGCACCGCCTCGAAGCCGGGCAGTCCGCTCTCGGCGACGGTCGGCAGGTCCGGGAACACCGGCGAGCGCGTCGCGCCGGTGACGGCGAGCGCGCGCACCTTGTCCTCTTTCATAAGGCCGATCGCCGGCGGCAGTGACGAGAAATAGATCGCGACGTGCCCGCCCACCAGGTCGGTCAGCGCCGGGCCGGATCCCTTGTAGGGGATATGCGTGAGCTTGATGCCGGCCTCGTTGGCGAAATGCACGGTGGCGAGGTGAATGCCGCTGCCGACGCCGGCCGAGGCATAGTTGAGCTTGTCGGGCTCCTTCTTGGCGAGCGCGATCAGCTCCTGCACCGATTTCACCGGCAGGTCCTTGTTGACCAGGATCACCAGCGCGCTGGTGCCGATCAGGCCGACCGGCGCGAAATCCTTGCGCGGGTCGTAGCCGACGTTGCCGTAGAGCGTCGGGTTGATGGCGAGCGTGCCGGTGCCGCCGAGCACCAGCGTGTAGCCGTCGGGCTCGGCGCGCGCGACCTGTCGCGTCGCAATCGAGCCGCCGGCGCCACCGCGATTCTCGATGACGATCTGCTGGCCGAGCATCTTGCTCATGCGATCGGCGGCGCCGCGCGCCATGGCGTCGTTGCCGCCGCCCGCCGAATAGGGAACGACCAGGGTGATGGGGCGGTTCGGGTAGTCCTGCGCGTGTGCGGCACCCGTCAGCATTATGAAAGCTGCAGCCGCCACAGATTTCAGCCTCATCCTGAGGAGCGTTCCGAAGGAACGCGTGTCGAAGGATGGCCGCAAGCAATGCATTGCCACTGGCCATCCTTCGAGACGGCCGCTTCGCGGCCTCCTCAGGATGAGGTCGGAGTTTGTTGCGGCTCCCCTCATGAACATCTCCATCAATTCGTCTTCGCCCCGGAGGCCTTCACCATCTTCGCCCACTGCACCTCCTCATTGTCGATGTCGGCGGCGTATTCGGCGGGCGTGCTCGGCAGCACCTCGGCGCCGTCGATGGCGAGACGTTTCCTGAGCTCCTGCGAGCGCAACGCGGCGTTGAGCTCCTTGTTGAGGCGCTCGATGATGGGGCGCGGCGTTCCGGCCGGGGCGATCAGCCCGTACCGCAGCACGGCCTCGTAGCCCGGCAGCGTCTCGGCGATGGTCGGCACATCGGGCAGCAGGCCCGAGCGCGTCAGACTGGTGACCGCGAGCATGCGCATGGTGCCGGCCTGCGAATTCTCGTGCGTCGCCGGGATCGGCGCGAACGCGACCGGGATATGCCCGCCGATCAGGTCCTGCAGCGCCGGGCCGGTCCCCTTGTAGGGGATGTGCACGAGCTTGAGCCCGGCCTGCACCGCAAGATATTCGCCCGAGATGTGACTGACCGTGCCGTTGCCGGCCGAGCCGTAATTGACCTTGCCGGGATTCTCCTTGGCATAGGCGATCAGCTCGGCAACGGATTTCGCCGGGAACGACGGATGCACCACCAGCGTGTTGGGCGCGGTGCCGATGCGGCCGATCGGCGCGAAATCCTTGCGCGGATCGTAGCCGACGCTCGGATAGAGATTGGGCCCGATCGCCAAGGTGCCCGTATAGCCGAGCGCGATGGTGTAGCCGTCGGGCTCGGCGGCGGCGACGCTGCGCGTGCCGACGGTTCCGCCGGCGCCGCCGCGATTGTCGACGATGATGGTCTGGCCGAGCATCTTCGCCAGCTCGTCGGCGACCGAGCGCGCGACGATCGACGTGCTGCCGCCGGGCGGAAACGGCACCACCAGCGTGATCGGCCGGTTCGGATAGCTATCCTGGGCGAAAGCCGGGCCCGACAAGCTCAACGCAAGCATCGCCGTCGCCGTCGCGACGATGCGGATCACGATGGACGGCGGCATTAGGGCGTCTCCCGTCTGTTTGTTGGGAGATAACCTACCGATTGTGGTGGGTCTCTGCCAAGTCGCTGGCCCGCGATGCGGTACAGCTAGCCCTGCGCCGTGCTGCAGGTCAGAACAGCGTCAGTTGCCGGTCTTGCGGCTTGTGCGGCGGCAGCGCGCGCATCTGCTGCTTGACGAGCTCGGCCTCGATATCGCCGAGGAACGGCGACGGCTGCAGCTGGCGCAGCCGTCCGCGCCACAGCCGCTTGAGCGCCCGCACCAGGATCAGGCGGTCCTTGGCGCGCGTCATGCCGACATAGAACAGCCGTCGCTCCTCTTCGAGCTCGGCCGGATTGGGATGATCCCAATAGAGCGGCATCACGCCGTCCTCGAGCCCGACGATGAACACGACGGGGAATTCCAGCCCCTTGGCCGCGTGCATGGTCAGCAGCGACACCCGATCGGCGCGCGGATCGAAGAAGTCGGCCTCGCTCGTCACCGCGACCGCGTCGTAGAAGCGCGTGCGGTCGAACCGGCTCGCGGCGGCGAGCACGCCGAGGCGCTGCACCGCCGCGTCGATTTGCCTCGGCGAGATATCGCGATTGGCGCGCGCGCGGGTCGCCGCGACCGACAGCGCGGCCGCGAGCGGCTGTGCCAGGCTCGCCTCGTCGGTGTCGAGCTCCGCCAGCACGGCACGCAGGGCCGGATCTTCGGCGAGCGGCGCCTGCTCGTGCTTCTTGAACGGCACGCCGGAGCGGGCGAACGCCTCGGTCAGCGCGTCGGCCTGCGCGCGGGTGCGATAGAGCACGGCGAAATCCGCGAATGAAAGATTCGCCGTGCTGCCGTTGGCGCGTCCGCTGTCGATCGAGAAGAACGTGTGGCCGCCGATCAGCTCCTCGATCGTGGCGATGACGAATTCGGCTTCGGCAACCTCGCTCGGCGCCGTGTGGATGGCGATGCGCTCATGCATGTCGCGCACGAATTCCGCGACGCGCTCGCCGGTCTGCGCCGCGTCGATCACCTGCGTCGCCGCGGTGACGATGGTGCCGCTCGAACGGTAGTTGCGTGCGAGGTGGACCTCCTTGGCCTTAGGGTGGTCGGCGCGGAAGCGCTCGAACGACGACGCGTCGGCGCCGCGGAAACCGTAGATCGCCTGGTCCGGATCGCCGATCACGCAGATGTTCGAGCCGGCCGGCGCCAGCAGGCCGAGCAGCCGATATTGCTGCTCGTCGACGTCCTGGAACTCATCGACCGAGATGAACCGGAAGCGCGCCCGGTAGAGCATGGCGATGGCGGCGTCCGTCGCGAGCACCTGTACCGGCAGGCCGATCAGGTCGTCGAAGTCGATCCAGTTGTGCGCCGTCATCGCGCGCTTGTAGGTCGCCCGCGCGTCGGCGATCTCCGGCGCCGGCTGCATCGTCGAGCGCTTCGACGCCGAGATCGCGTCGATCAGGCTTTCCGCCTTGTGCGGCGCCACGTCGAGCTCGGTCGCGAGCAGCGCAATGCGCTCCGGCTCGCTGGCGATGCGAAAGCCGGGCTGCAGCCCGGCCGCCTCGGGGTGCTCGCGCAGGATCGCCAGCCCGAGCGAATGAAAGGTATGGACCTCGACCTCTTCGGTTCCCGACGGGAAGAGCTGCGCAAGCCGCTCGCGCATCTCGGCGGCGGCCCGACGGGTGAAGGTGATGGCGAGGCACTGCGAGGGAAGGATGCCGCATTCGGCGACCAGGTGGGCGATGCGGGTCGTGAGGGTGCGGGTCTTGCCCGATCCGGGGCCGGCGATGATCAGCAGGGCGCCTTCGACCTTGCTAGCGGCCCTGCGTTGCTCCTCGTCGAGCTCACTTAAGATTCCGCTCGCGTCGACGCTTAACCTGATGCCCATCCTGCCCCCACGCACTACGCTGACGCGACGCTGTCCATCTTCTTTGGTTTCTGTTGTTTCTTTTGCCATCGGCGCTTCCGGCTCCTTGCTTGCGACCGGTTTTGCCTTCGGCGCCGGCTCTTCGATTCGCGTCTGGGGCGGGCCGTCGAACAACAGCCCGCCTGAGCTCAATTGCTTGAGCTCGCGATCCTCGAACAGTCGGATAATTCCATATTCCCCGTCGTAACCGGCTTCGCGGATGACCTTGCCGGCACGCAGGCGTGCGATCGCTTCGGCGAGCAGCGTCGAATCGGCGCGCTTGACGTCCTCGACCGGCACATCCTGCAAAATGCAAAGCTCGGGCCCGAGTGCGGCGACAATGCGGTCGTAGTCGCGCTCGACTGCCTTGCTTGCAGCGCCGGTCGCCATGATCTCCGCGAGCATCTCCGGCAGCGGTACCAGATTGGTGACCTGACCTGCAGTCGACGGTGGCTTCGCGTCGGCTTCGCCGCGATCCGCCAGCACTTCGACGCGATGCTCGACGCCGACCGTCACTGCTTCGCCACAGACCGGGCAGCGGCCGTTGTTGGCGAGCGTCTCGCGCGGGGTGAGCCGAACGCCGCACTTGCGGTGGCCATCGAGGTGATATTTGCCTTCTTCGGGGAAGAACTCGACGGTGCCGACATAGCCGTCACCCGTCTCGAGCGCGCGGCGGATGGCGAAATAGTCCATGTCGCAGTCGAACGTGGTCGCCTCGCGCCCAAGCTTGCCCGGCGAATGCGCGTCCGAGTTCGACACCAGCCGGTATCGGTCCAGGAACGAAATCCGCCAGTTCATCGGCGGATCGGAGGAGAGGCCGGTCTCTGCCGCGAAAATATGCGGGGTGAGGTCGCCGTAGCATTCCTCGACGGTATCGAAGCCTGACTGTGAGCCCAGCACCGCGAACCACGGCGTCCACATATGCGCCGGGATGAGATAGCTGCCCGGATCGGATTCCAGTGTGATCTCGAGCAGGTCGCGCGAGTCGAGGCCGAGGATTGGCCGTCCGTCCGAGGCGATATTGCCAATCCGTGCAAGGCTGTCGGAAATGCGGTCGGCCGCTGCGAAATCCGACGCGTAGATCAGGTGGTGGATCTTCCGTGTCTTGTCGTTCTTCTTGTAGATCGTCGAAATCTCGACCTCGAGCATGAAGCGCACCGGCCGGCGGCAGGCCGCCGGCAGGGTCGCCGCCACCGCCTGCTCGATCTCGTCGCGCAGCCGATAAAGGCCGGGTTCGGCGGGGACGAGCTTCTTTTTCAGCTCGTCGCGCCAGGCCGGATGGGTGAAATCGCCAGTTGCGACCACGCCGATGCCCTTGCGGGCGGCCCAATGGGCGAGATGTTCGAGGTCGAGGTCCCGGCTGGTCGCGCGCGAATACTTGGAGTGGACGTGCAGATCCGCGTGGAAGCGCATAGGCCACGCCTTACGTCGGTCGAGCGACTGCAAGAGGTTGAGAAAGACCAGACATGCCATCTAAGACGTGATTCGGCCCGCGGCCCAAGCGCGATTCACAACAGGATCATGAGCGTCTGTGGACGGCCGGGTATGCGGAGAGCATCTGGCCGTTAGGTCACGCAGGCGATAAGAGTCCGCCCCCGGGAGGACCCACATGGCCAAGCCGAAAACCGTCGATACCCACGCTCACATCCTCACTGACGAGACCATGCGCATGATCGGCAAGGAGGCGCCGAAGATCGCCCCCAAGCTGACGCCGCTCGACAACGATATGTTCGTGCTCGACGTCGCCGGCACGCCGTATCGGCCGTTCCCGCGCGGCGGCTGGGATTTGGAGCAGCGCTTCAAGGACATGGCGGCGTCCGACGTCGACATGCAGGTGCTGTCCAACACGCCGCAGACCTTCCTCTACAACGAGGACGGCGGGCTCAACGCCACCGTCGCCGCGATCCAGAACGACCAGATCGCCAGGCACGTGAAGGCGCATCCGGACCGCTTCCACGGCATCGCCACCCTGCCGATGCAGGCGCCGGACAAGGCGGCGGCGGAGCTCCGCCGCGCCATGACCAGCCTCGGCCTCAAGGGCGCGCAGATCGGCTCCAACGTCAACGGCAAGAACCTGGACGATCCGGGGCTTGAGCCGGTCTGGGCGGTGGCCAACGAGCTCAAGGCCTTCATCATGGTGCACCCGACCCAGGTCGCGGGCGCCGACCGGCTGAAGTCTTATTACCTGACGAATTTCATCGGCAACCCGCTCGATTCGACCATCGCAGCGGCGTCGCTGGTGTTCGGCGGCGTGATCGAGCGGTTTCCGGACATCAAGTTCCTGTTCGTGCATGGCGGCGGCTTCGTGCCGTACCAGATCGGCCGCTTCAGCCACGGCTGGAAGGTCCGCCCCGAGCCGCAATTGAAGCTCAAGTCGCCGCCGGACGCGTCGTTCGCAAAACTCCATTTCGACACCATCCTGCACGGCCGGCCGGCGCTCGAGTTCCTGATCTCGTCCTGCGGCGTCTCGCGCATCGTGCTCGGCAGCGATTATCCCTACGACATGGGCACGTTCGAATGCGCGCGGCAGGTGCTGGCGCTGTCGATCTCCGATGCCGACAAGGACACGATCCTGCGGCGCGGGCCGCTGAAGCTGATCGGCGAGCAGGTCGCGTGAGCATGAGCGAGCGTTTTCCGCGCATTCCGGCGGCGGCGGTGGCCGGACTGATCACCGACGCCTTCGTCGCCGGCGGTCTGACGCAGGCCCACGCCGCCAAGATCGCGGAGCTGATGACCGAGGCCGACCTGACCGGCGCCGACGGCCACGGCGTGTTCCGGCTGCCGCAATATATCCGCCGGCTCAAGGCGGGCGGCTTCAACAAGAACCCGTATCTGGAGGTGAAGAAGACCGCGCCGGCGACGGCGGTGGTCGACGGCCATAACGGCCTCGGCCACCTGGTGATGAGCCGTGCGGCCGAGACGGCGATCGAGCTCGCCCGCGAGAGCGGCGTCGCCTGGGTCGGCGTGCGGCGCTCGAACCATGCGGGTCCCGCCGGCCTCTATGCCGAGATGCCAGTCAAGCACGGCATGATCGGGCTTTACGCGGCCGTGGCCAATGCCAACCACATGGCGGTGTGGGGCGGCTCGGAGCATCTCCTTGGCACCAATCCGCTGGCAATCGGCGTGCCGTCCGGCGAAGGTGCCATGGTGCTCGACATGGCGACCACCGTGGTCTCCTACGGCACTGTGAAAAAGTACGCGCTGCAGGGCCTGTCCATGCCCGAGGGCTGGTTCGTCGACGCCAAGACCGGCGCGCCGCTGACCGATCCCAAGCGCAGCGCCGAGGGCGTGCTCCTGCCGATCGGCGGCTACAAGGGCTCCGGCCTCGCGATCATGCTCGGCCTCCTTGGCGGCGTGCTCAACGGCGCCGCGTTCGGTCGCGACGTGGTCGACTTCAATGCCGATGACCGCACCGAGACCAATACCGGCCATTTCATCATCGCGCTCGACATCGCGCGGTTCATTCCGCTCGAGACATTCACCGCCGAGGTCGACCGCCACCTGCATGACCTGCGCAACTCGCCGCGGCTGCCCGGTTACGACGCGATCCGCCTGCCCGGCGAGCGCCGCCGCGAATGCCGCGCTGAACGCGCCCGTGACGGTATCCCGCTGGCGCCGGCCCTGGTGGCGCAGCTCGACAAGCTGGCCGGGGAGTTGGGGGTGAAGACGCTGGCGGAGCGGGGGAAGTGAGGCCTCTTGTCCCGGGCGAGCGAAAGCGAGACCCGGGACCCAGAGCCCAGAGTCATAGGGTGGGTCCCGGCTCTTCGCTCGCTTACGCTCGCTTCGGCCGGGACATGAGACAGCGGCTGAACCGCCCGCAGTTCCATTGAAACTAAATGGGATGGCCCATCCATCCTTGCCCGCTCGCATCTGGCTGGCGGCCGCGGCCCTATCGCTGGCTGCAAGCGTGACGCTCGCCCAGGAGCCCGACGAGTGCGGCCACCCGGTCTCGGAACGTTCGATCCGCGGCTGCTCGGCGCTGATCGAGCAGGGGCCGGCCGACCCGCGCCGACTTGCACCCCTGCTGATCGAGCGCGGCTCGCACTTCATCGTCCTTGGCGACTTTGCGGCGGCGCTTGCCGACCTCGAACGTGCGGTCACGCTCGAGCCGGGCAATCCGGCGGCGCTCACGACGCGCGGCGATGCGTTCAGCCGACGCGCCGGCGTCACCGAGTTCGTCGCGCGGTGGGACGCCGCAGCCCGGCGCGACGAAACGGTCGGCGCCGAGCAGGACCCGAGCCGACGCAGCGACTACGAGCGCGCCGTAGCCGACTATACCGCCGCGCTCAAGGCGGATGCGGGCCACTTGCCTGCCTATTTTGGGCGCTCGCTGGCGCAGCGTGCGCTTGGCAACACGGAAGCCTCTGACAGCGACCGGCGCGATGCGGCGTTTCCCAGTCTGCGGGATCTCCACCGCAGTCAGAGCGCTTACTTCATCCGCGAGCAGGCGTTGCTGCTCGATCCGGCAGGCTACACCAAATCCACGATAGAGCAGTTCGCCCGGTTCGACGCCGACATCCGCGACCGGCCGAACGACCCGAAACCTTACGTCGAGCGGGCCTGGGCTTTCGTCAACTACGGCGAGTCGTCGCGCGCGCTCGCTGACTACAGCAAAGCGATCGCCGTCGATCCCAACTTTGTCGAGGCTTGGCAGCGCCGTGGTGACGAGCTGTTTGTGACGGGAAATATCGCGGGCGCGCTCGCGGACTTCGAGCAGGTGGTCCGCCTGCAGCCGGATCATTTCAGCGGCTACGACTCCCGCGGCCTGGCCTACGAACGGCTCGGCGAGCGCGACAAGGCGATCGCCGACTATCGCAAGGCGCTGTCGCTCGAGCCGCGCGCCGGCTCCGCGACGGACGGCCTGAAGCGGCTCGGCGCCGCGCCGTGATGCACTGACTCGTGTCCCGGGCGAGCGAAGCGAGACCCGGGACCCAGCGCAAAAAAGTTGCGAAGCACGCTTCTTTATGCTGGGTCCCGGCTCTCGCTGCGCTCCGCCGGGACAAGAGGCCGTGCCTCACTTCTTCTCCATCGCCTGGCGCACGCGGGCGACCACGTCGGGGTGCGTGGCGCTGACCTTCTTCACCACCTCCGCCACCTGCTCGCCGGTCAACGGCTCGATCTCGATCTTGAGCTTGTCGGCCTCGGCCAGAAACTCCTTGTCCTTCATCGTCGCATCGAAGGCGCGGCGCAGCGCCTCGACGCGTTCGGCGGGGACGCCGGGCGGCAGGAAGAACGGACGGCCGTATTCGAGCCGCGCGGTCACGAGCTCGAGCGCGGCGCGCTCGGCGTCGGTCTTGGCGTAGTCGAGGAACATGGGCACGTCGGGAAGCTCGGGATTCTTCTTGAGCGTCCACTGCGACAGGATCCTGATCTTCTTCTCGTCGAGCCAGTTGGTGGCGATCGCTTTGAGCGTCGACCAGTTGGCGATGGTGCCGTGCACCTCGCCGCTCTCCATCGCCAGATGGATCTTCGGCGTCGCCTGATAGCCGGTGATGACCTTGAACTTGAAGTCGAACAGGCTGTTGGCGACCATCGGAAAATCGTACTGGGTCGAGCCGGGCGCCTGGGCGCCGATCACGATCTCCTTCGTCTTGGCCTCGTCGAGCGTCTGCAGCGGCACGGTGTGCCAGACATAGAGCGCCTGCGTCTCGCGATTGGTGCTGCCGAGCCAGATCAGCTTGTTGGGGTCGAACCGCGCCGCGGCGGGCTGCAGGAGCGGCGTCGTCGGCATGCCGTTGAACGACGCGCCGATCGCGGTGCCGTCGAACGGCCCGGACGCGTAGAGCTGGTTGGTCATCGTCAGGCTGCCGGCGCCCGGCTGGTTCTGCACGATGACGGTCGGATTGCCCGGGATGTAATTCGCCATGTGGCGCGCGAGCAGCCGTGCATTGATGTCGTAGCCCGAGCCGACGCCGATGCCGACCACGATGCGGACGGTCTTGCCCTTGTAGAACTCGGCGACGCTGTCCTGCGCGGCCGCCGGGGTAATCGCAGCGAACGCAATTGCCAACCCCAACAAAGTTCTGCGCATCCGATCCTCCCCGTTTGTGTTCAAGATAATTGCATTGATCTTCGTCAGGCGGGCACTGACTCTCGCTCCCGCTTGCGGGGGAGGGGGCAAATTGCATCGCAGCGTTTCCACTAACCCCCTCTCCAACTCTCCCCCGCAAGCGGGGGAGAGAGCACGCAGTGCCTGTGGCACCGTCTTGGCACATCGCGCTGGCGCTTACGCCGCCGCGCGCTCCTCCGCAGGATCGAGCGGCAATGTCACCGGCGCCTTGCGCTTGGCCGACAGGTCGAGCGCCTTGGTGAGCATCAAGCGATTGTGACCTTCGGCCGCCGTCGCGTGCGGCGTCGGCACGCCGACCGCGATGCGGTTGAGCCACTGCTCGGTTTCCTCGCGCATCGGGCCGCGCAGCTCGCCGAGCGCTATGTCGCCGGGCGGATAGCTGCCCATGAAGTCGACCAGGCGCGTCTCGTCCGGCGCGTAGCCTTCGCTCTGCGGCTTCGACACGGCGAGAATGATGTCGCGATGCGTGTCATCGATGGTGAGCACGCCGGTGGTGCCGATGATGCCGACCTCGAGGCTGTAGACGGCGGCGGGCCAGGTCACCGGCAGCGCCCACGAGATGCTGAGGTGATGCACGGTGCCGTCGCTGAAATTGATCATGCCGGCGGTCGCGTCGATGCCCTTGTAGAGCGGGCCGAGCACCTTGTCGATCGACCGCGCATAGACCTCGGTCGGCGTCTTCGCCTCGAGGCACCACATGCAGATGTCGAGCGCATGTGTGCCGGAGATCACCATCGGCGAGATGGTCGAGGGATCATCGGTGCGCTTGTAGTTGTCGATCGCGACCAGCCGGTTCATGAAGGCGCGCGAGGTGACCATCGTGACGTCGCCGAGCGCACCGCTCTTGCATTTCTCCTTGGCGGCGAGCCAGCGGCGGCGGAAGCGCTGGGTGTAGCCGATCACCGCGTCGAGCTTGGCGTCGGTGATCGCCTTGAGGACGCGCGCGGAGTCGGCGAGGTTGGTCGCGAGCGGCTTCTCGATCAGCATCGGCAGGCCGCGCTCGACCGCAGCCATGATCGGATCGACGTGCAGATGCTCGTCCGTTGCAATGATCGCCGCGGTCGCCTCGGGGCGCGCCAGCAGCTCGCGATGGTCGGTGGTGACGAAGTCGGCGCCGATCCGGTCTGCGACCGAGCCGCCGCGGTTCGGGTTCCTCTCGGCGATGCCGATCCATTGCACCGCCGGATGGCGCGCCGCGACCTCGCCGCGAAACAGACCGACCCGCCCCGCACCCACGATGGCAAGCCCGATGCCCTTGGTCGGCCGTCCTTTCATTCGTTCCTCCTACGCGGACTATCGATGTACCGGTGAATTTCGTGTAGCAAGTTTCCGGCTCATGTGAAATTGCCTCAGGTTGTCTCATGGAATTCGACCAGTCATTCGACGTGCCGTTGCCGCCCGAGCAGGCCTGGAATGTCCTCATGGACATCCCGCGCATCGCGCCCTGCATGCCGGGCGCCGAGCTGACCGAGGTGGTGGATCCGCAGACCTACAAGGGCAAGGTGTCGGTCCGGCTCGGGCCGGTCGCGCTCGCCTTTGCCGGCACGGTGAAGTTCGAAAGCGTCGACGCCGAGGGCCGCAAGGCGCGGGTCAAGGCGCAGGGCGCCGATTCCAAGGGACGCGGCGGCGCCAACGCCGCAGTCGATTTCCGCATCGAGCCGGCCGCCGGCGGTTCCAAGGTGCTGGTGCACACCAACCTGCAGCTCTCGGGCGCGGTCGCGCAATACGGGCGCGGCATCGGCGTGATCGAGGCGACGGCGTCGCAGATCATCGGGCAGTTCGCCAACAACCTGAAGGGGCAGATTTCCGCCGGCGCGGCGGCCGCGGCCCACCCGGCATCCGGCGGGGCGCAGCAAGCGCCTTCACCGCAACCCGTGGCGGCTGCGCCGATCTCGGGATTTTCGCTGATCGCCAATGTGCTTTGGACCATGCTCAAGCGGCTGTTCGGCCGCCAATAAGAAGAGGAGCACCCCGTGTCTCAAGTCGTCGAGTTGCGCCGTGACGGCAACATCGCCGTCCTCGTCATCGAGAATCCGCCGGTCAATGCGCTGAGCAATGCCGTGCGCAGCGCTCTGATCGATGCGCTCGCGCGCGTGAAGGACGACGCCTCGGTCGAGGCGGCGGTGATCGCCTGCGCCGGCCGGACTTACGTGGCCGGCGCCGACATCACCGAGTTCGGCAAGCCGCCGCAGCGGCCGGTCACCAATGACGTGATCGCGGCGATCGAGACGCTCGGCAAGCCGGTGATCGCGGCGATGCACGGCACGGCGCTCGGCGGCGGTCTCGAGGTCGCGCTCGGCTGCCACTTCCGTATCGCTGCGCAGGGCACCAGGCTCGGCCAGCCGGAGATCAAGCTCGGCATCATTCCGGGCGCCGGCGGCACGCAGCGGCTGCCGCGCCTGATCGGTATCGAGAAGGCGCTCGCCATCATCGTGACGGGCGATCCTATCATGGCAAAAGAGGCGCTCGACCTCGGCCTGATCGACGAGATGTTCGACGGCGAGCCGATCGCGGCCGGCGTCACGTTTGCGCGCAAGATCCTCGCCGACAAGCGTGCGCTTTGCCCCGCGCGCGATCGCGACGAGAAGATCGCGGCGTTCAAGTCGAGCGGCGCAAAATACGACGACCTCGCCGCCAAATATGTCAAGCGCGGACGCGTGCTCGACGCGACCGCGGCGGCGATCGAGGCGGTGCGCTGGGCGCTCGAGCTGCCGGTCGGCGAGGCGCTCCAGCGCGAGCGCGAGAAATTCCTGGCGCTGGTGGTCGGCGACCAGGCGCGCGCGCAGCGGCACATTTTCTTTGCCGAGCGCGAGGCGGCGAAGGTGCCGGATATCGCCGGCGTGAAGGGCCGGGAGGTGAAGGCCGCCGCCATCATCGGCGCCGGCACCATGGGCGGCGGCATCGCCATGAGCTTCGCCAATGCGGGCATCCCGGTGACGGTGATCGAGACCACTCAGGATGCGCTGACGCGCGGGCTCGGCACCATCGCCAAGAACTACAAGAGCGCGGTGAGCCGCGGCTCGCTCAAGCCCGAGGAGGCTGACCGCCGCATCGGCCTGATCAAGGGCGAGACCGACTTCGGCGCGGTCGCCGGCGCCGACCTCGTGATCGAGGCGGTGTTCGAGGAGATGGAGGTCAAGAACAAGGTATTCGGCGATCTCGACCGGCTGACCGGGCCCGATGCCGTGCTCGCGACCAATACGTCCTATCTCGACGTCGACGCGATCTCGCGTGCGACCAGGCGCCCGGAATCCGTGGTCGGCATGCATTTCTTCAGCCCGGCGAACATCATGCGTCTGCTCGAAGTGGTGCGCAGCGAGAAGACGTCGCCCGCGGCGCTGGCGACGGCGGTCGCGATCGGCCGCAAGATCGGCAAGGTCCCGGTGGTGGTCGGCGTCTGCCATGGCTTCGTCGGCAACCGCATGCATCGGCTGCGCTCGGTCGAGGCCGAGCGGCTGCTGCTCGAAGGCGCGCTGCCGAGACAGGTCGATGCGGCGATGACCGAGTTCGGCTTCCCGATGGGACCGTTCGCAGCCTCTGACCTGGCCGGTCTCGACATTTCCTGGCGCATGCGCAAGGCCCAGGGCGCGCGCGCCGAGATCGCCGACCGCCTGTGCGAGATGGGGCGCTTCGGCCAGAAGACCAAGCGCGGGTTCTATCTGTACGAGGAAGGCTCGCGCGAGGCGAAGGTCGATCCGGAGGTCGAGCAGTTGATCGTCGACACCGCGGGGCAGCTCGGCGTGACGCGGCGTCAGATCGACGCGAAGGAGATCGTCGAACGCATTCTGTTTCCGATGGTCAATGAGGGTGCCCGCATCCTCGAGGAAAAGATCGCGCAGCGCCCGGGCGATATCGACGTCATCTGGGTCTATGGCTACGGCTTTCCGGCCTGGCGCGGCGGGCCGATGCACACGGCCGACGGCCTCGGGCTCGCCTATGTGCGCGACCGGCTGACCGATTTTGCGAGAACGACCGGCGACCAGCGCCATGCGCCGGCACCGCTGCTCGCGCGTTTGGCGGCCGAGGGCAAGGGATTTGGGTCGCTCGACGGCAAACAAGCCTAAATAGCGGCGTAAAACTGGCAAAATACCTTTGAACGTGTGGCTTGTTGCATCGACAGCCATGTGCAACCGCCGCGGCATTTCAGTCATTTTGTTGCAACGCGACGAATGTCATCGTTTTGCAAAAGCTTTCTCCGGAGGTTATACCCGCCCAGGCAAAATGTTTTTTACTGGAGTTCTCATGGCTACCCCCAATCTCAAAGGCATGGACGTTGACGCGCTCCTTGCCCTTCGCTCCCAGATCGATGCACGTTTGGCCGACAAGCGCCATGAGCTGGAAAAGCAGCTCAGCCGTCTTGGGGGCTCCGTATCCGGCGGGCGCGGATCCTCGCTCAAGGGCCGCAAGGTCGCGCCGAAATTTGCAGACCCGAAGACCGGGGAGACCTGGGCCGGACGCGGCGCGCGGCCGAAGTGGCTCGCTGCGGCGCTCAAGGGCGGGCACAAGCTCGAAGATTTCCTAATCGACAAGGTCAGCGCCCGCAGGCGCGCCCAAAAGCGACGGAAATAACCAAATCTCAAAGCGCTCGCCGGGCGCGGCCACCGATCGTTGCGATGATGCTGTCGCTGGACAAAACCGCCCGAACTGCGGCGGTGAGGCCCGTCGTGGGGTGAGCGGGCGGGGTCTGAGACGCGCCGGACGGCACGGCGAATCGGGGCGGCGCGAGATGATCGAATTGTGACATATGCTCCGCTGGAACAATTAAAGAAGCGGGATATACGGCCGCATCCTAAGCCCGGCTATTGACGTGCCCCCGGGCGGTCCCTATGGTCCGCCGCCTTTCGCGCCCTTGGCGCCCCTCTGGTGGAGTGGTTTGGACGTAACCACTTGTGCTGGACGCGCTCCAGACCGCCGCGCTCGCAGTTTCCGGATCAACATTGATGGCGCTTTCAGACCTTGTCGCTCCGCACGCGGTGATTCCCGCGTTGAAGGTGGGTGGAAAGAAGCCGCTCATCCAAGAACTGGCCGCGCGGGCAGCCGTGCTGACCGGGCAGAACGAGCGCACGATCTTCGACTGCCTCATGCAGCGCGAGCGTCTTGGCTCGACGGCGGTCGGCAACGGCATCGCCATTCCGCATTGCAAGCTGGCGAAACTGCCCCGGATCTTCGGTCTGTTCGCGCGGCTCGAGCGGCCGATCGATTTCGAGGCCCTCGACGGCCGCCCGGTCGACTTGATCTTTCTGCTGCTGGCGCCGGAAGCAGCCGGCGCCGATCACCTGAAGGCGCTTGCGCGCGTTGCGCGCCTGTTGCGCGACGAGCATACGGCCACGCGGCTGCGCGAGTCGCGTGATGCCGAGGCCCTCTATGCCGTGCTGGCGATGCCCCTGCCGGGCACCGCGGCCTGATAAGGTTGGTCGCGGGGTAGGGTAAGGACCGGCGCGCAGAGCTCAGACGAGCCGTGGATGGACGGTGTCTGCGCGCACCGTGCCCATGCCTACCGAACTTGTCGTGGAGATCATCACGCGGGCGCCGCTGCCCATCCTACAGTTTCTGCGGCGCGCCTCAGTGTACGCTCACCGTCTCGAGCTCCTGGCTCCAGGCGTTGGCGATCGCCGCTTCGCGGCTGTCGGTCAGCATGATGGGCGTGCCGTCGGCGCTGTGCAGCGCGAACAGCGTCATTCCGGGCGCGAGCTCGGGCGCCTGCGGAAAGTGCTTCTGCACGTCTTCCGAGCGGATGGACTTCACGTAGGCGATCTTGCCGTCGCCGAGCTCAGCAAGCGCCTCAGCGGAAATGGCCGGTGTACGGAGCTGTTCTCTCGTCATGGCCCTCGACTCCTTTCTGTATAACTCGCAGGTCGAGTCCTTGTTGCGTCACTCTTGTTCCGTGATGGATATCGTCTTCACGATTCGTTCCGGCTCGGGCCGGGCGAGATCGATGGACAACAGCCCGTTTTTCAAATCCGCCCCCATGACCTCCATGCCGTCCGCCAGCACGAAGGTGCGCTGGAATTGACGCGCGGCAATGCCGCGATGGAGATATTGCCGGGTCTTGTCGTCCTGCTGGCGTCCGCGGATGACCAGCTGGCTTTCCTCCACCGTCACGTCGAGCTGCTCGCGCGTGAAACCCGCCACCGCCAGTGTGATGCGCAGGCGTTCGGGATGCCCGTTGTCACGGGACAACCGCTCGATGTTGTAGGGGGGATAGCCGTCGGCCGCCTTGGCAACGCGGTCGAGCGCACGCTCGATCTCGTCGAAGCCGAGCAGGAACGGACTTGAAAGCGACGGAACTCTGGACATGTCCTCAAAGCCCTTGAGAGCGACTTTGACAGGGCCCTTGCGGCGCCCCCGACCGAGGCAGCCTCATGCGGCCCCGGCCATGGCAGGAATATGGCCAGTCGATGCTAAGTTTTCAAGAACAGGACCTCCCCATGGTTCGTCGGTCGACAGAATTTCAACAACAATATCAATAAATTGATTGTTTGCGCGTCCGGTTCCCTCGGTTGCCCTTCGGAGTTCCCGCCGGCCGCCTATTGGGCTCCGACCTTATCGCCGGCGATGACCCGGCAGGTGACGGTCTTCGGCGTGATCGAGGCGACTGTCACGAGCTCTCCGCTGTTCAGGCGGACAAGCTTGAATTGGCTCTGTCCCGCCGGCGGCTGATAGGTGACGGTCGCCGTGCAGGTATTGCCCTTGAGCTCGATCGTCTGCTTCCAGACCATGATCCGGTTACTCAGCGTGCCGGTCAGCTGGTTGCCCTTGAGACTCCAGATCATGGCGCGGCCGTCAGTGGCATCGAGCGCGCCGACGAAGTTGAAGTCGCGACTGATCCTCGCTTGCAAGCCGAGCGCGGTGATCTTGGTGGGCAACTCGTCGGCGTCTTTGAGATAGACCGCAATGGTGCGGCGGACCTCGTTGGTGCCGGGCCGCGGGTGAACTTCGGTCTGCAGCTCGTGGACTGCGACCTCGATCGTCACGCCGGCGAAGCTGCCGAGGCCGCGCCCAAGCGCCGGCTTGGCCGCCGGGGGCGCGACCACGGCGACGGCGGCCGGCGGCTCTGCCGGCTTTGGCGCAACGGCGGTGGGCGCCGGCGGCGCGGCGGCAGTGTCGGATGGCGCCGCCGCTGACGGCACGATCGCAACGACCGACCCGCCCAGCGAGCCGTAGACGAACGGCTCCTGCTGGCGCTTGGTGGACGCGAGCACGTCGTCGCGAACGCGGCCGAGCGCGATGCGCAGGTCTAGTCCCGGCGTGGCGATATGCTTGACCAGCGCTGCCGCAAACGGGCTGTTGGCGCCGTCGCCGTCCGACGCGGTCGAGCCGGCCTTGGCGGCGAACGCGATCAGCGTGTCCGAGCTCGTCGGCTCGACCTTGGCGAGGCCGCGCCCGATCGAGCGCGAGGCGACCGAGCGCTTCATGGTCTTGGCGAACGGATTGTCGCGGCAGGCATCAAGGATGATGAACCGCAGACGCTTGGCGGGCTCGATCGCCTTGAGCACGCGCTCGAGCGAGATCGTCTCATCCTCGACGTCGAAATCGCTGGCGAGCCTGGCGTCGACGGGAATGAGATAGTTGTTGCCGTCGACCTCGATGCCGTGCCCCGCGAAATACACGAGCGCGACGTCGGCATCGCTCGCGGCGGCTGCGAACTGGCGGATGGCTTGGCGGAGCGGGGCAACGCCGAGGTCGCGATGGCCCTCGACCACGTCGAAGCCGGCGTTGCGCAGCAGCGTCGTAATGCTGGCGGCGTCGTTGGCCGGATTGGGCAAGGACGGAACGTGATTGTAGTTGGAGTTGCCGATGACCAGCGCAATGCGCTTGTCGGCCCAGGCGGCCGTCCCGCTCATCGTCAGCAGGCCCAGGATCACCAGCGCGAAGCCGCCGAGGCGCGTTGCCATGCGTAGTCTTCCCCCGAAACGCTGAACCGGGCGGGGGACATGACCGGTGAATAAGGCAAATCGATGCGGGTGCGGACGGCGCCGATGCGGTTGGAAGCTCTTTCTCCCAGGCATACGATGCTCTAAGCACGCGTTGATCGCGGATAATTGATCGCGGAGACAGCCTTGCGAATTGCCGTGATGGGATCGGGCGGCGTCGGTGGTTTCTTCGGCGCCAGGCTGGTGCGGGGCGGCGCCGACGTCGTGTTCGTCGCGCGCGGCGCTCACCTCGCCGCCATGCGCACGCAGGGCCTCGCCATCGAGAGCACCGATCCGTCGCAGTCCATGCACCTGCCGAAGGTCCAGGTCACCGACGATCCCGGCACGATCGGCCGCGTCGATCTGGTGATGTTCGGCGTCAAGCTGTGGGACACCGAGAGCGCGGCGCGGCAGATCCTGCCGCTGATGGGTCCGCAGACCGGCCTGATCTCGTTCCAGAACGGCGTGCAGAAGGACGACATGCTGCGCCCGATCCTCGGCGACGACGCGATCATGGGCGGCGTCGCTTACGTCGGCACCAATATTGCGCGGCCGGGCGTGATCGCGCAGAAGGGGCCGATGCAGCGCCTGGTGTTCGGCGAGTTCGACGGCAGGGCCTCGCCGCGCACGCAGGCCTTTCTCGACGCTTGCAGGAACGGCGGCATCAACGCCGAGATCAGCCCGGATATCCGCCGCGAGATCTGGCAGAAATTCGTATTCCTCGCCGGCATGGCGGCGGCGACCGCGTCGACGCGCAAGTCGATCGGGCCGGTCCGCACCCATCCGCTGACGCGGCAATTCTTCCTCGACCTGATGCGCGAGGTGGTCGCCGTCGGCCGCGCGCACGGCGTCGGCATTCCGGAAGACTTCGCCGAGCAGCGCCTCGCCTTCAGCGACACGCTGCACGCCGACATGACCGCGTCGATGCATCACGATCTCGAGCACGGCAACCGGCTGGAGCTGCCCTGGCTCTCGGGCGGCGTGGTCGAGCTCGGCGCGAAAGTGGGCGTGCCGACGCCGCTGCATCGCGCCGTGCGCGACATGCTGGTGCTGCATGCCGATGGCCGGGCGGCCGCGGCCAGGCATTGAACGGAGCTACGATGGCGAACGCGGCACAACTGACCATCCGCGCGATCCGCGCGGTCGGCGTCGAGGTGCCGATGAGCTTCGCGCTCGGCACCAGCCGCGCGGTCATCGCCAAGGCGCCGCTCCTCCTCGTCGATCTCGATACCGAGGAGGGCGTCACCGGCCGGGCCTGGCTGTTCTGCTACGTGCGCGACGCCGCGCCGGCGATGGCCAGGATGCTCGAGGAGGTCGAGCGCACGGTGAAGGGCGACCGCGTCGCGCCGGTCGATCTGTGGGCCAAGCTCTCCAAACGCTTCGCGCTGATCGGCGTGCAGGGCATCGTGCGCATGGTCATGGCGGGGCTCGACATTGCCGCGTGGGACGCGCTCGCGCTGGCCGCCGGCGTGCCGCTGGCGGCGCTCCTTGGCGGGCAGGTCAAACGCATCCCCGCCTACAATTCCTGCGGTCTCGGCCTGATGGCGCCGGCCAAGGTGGCCGACGAGGCCGAGAAGCTTTTGGCCATGGGCTTCACCGCGGTGAAGCTACGGCTCGGTTATCCGACGCTGCGCGAGGATCTCGCCGCGGTGCATGCGGTCAAGGAGCGCGTGCCGGCCGGCACCACGGTGATGGTCGACTACAACCAGGCCCTCACGGTCGCCGAGGCGCTCGAGCGAGGCCGCGCGCTCGACGGCGAGGGGCTCGCCTGGCTGGAGGAGCCGATCCGCCACGACGATTATGCCGGCGCGGCGACGCTCGCGCGCGAGCTGAAGATCCCGATCCAGATCGGCGAGAATTTCTCCGAGGCATCGGCCATGGCGGTCGCGCTCGCGGCCGGCGCCGCCGACTACGTGATGCCGGACCTCGAGCGCATCGGCGGCGTCACCGGCTGGCAGCGCGCGGCTGCATTGGCCGCCGTGCACCGCATCGAGATGTCGTCTCACCTCTATCCCGAGGTGAGCGCGCATCTCCTCGCCGCGACGCCGACCTGCCACTGGCTCGAATATGTCGACTGGGCGAATACGATCGTCGCGGAGCCGCTCAGGATCGAGAACGGCCACGCGCTCGTTCCCGATCGGCCCGGCAACGGCCTGACCTGGAACAAGAGCGCGGTCGAAAAATATCGAATGTGAAATCTGTCGCGCGCTTTCGCTGTGTATGACTGATTGCCTCTCCGCGCGCGTCATCGCCGGGCTTGAACCCGGCGATCCATCAACTCTTCGCAAAAAAGATGGATCACCGGGTCTCGGCGCTATCGCGCCGGCCCGGTGATGATGCCGTGCCAAATTTGACGGAACTCGCCTCAGGCCCGCGACGTCAACGCCGCGCGACGTTCTTCACTTCGTTGAGCACGAAGTTGCCGACGCGCTTGCCGCGGTTGCGCAGGAAGCGCAGCAGGCCTGCGTCGACGAAGTAGGTGAGCAGGATCGAGTCCCGCGTCTTCACTTCGCCGCCGACCGGATCGGCCGAATGCCACGTGTTGTCGCCGACCGCGAAGGCATAGCCGCTGTTGGGCGCAAACTTCATCTGCGCGGCCTTGGGCATCGAGCCGTCCGGCAGCACGTCATGGAAGATGGTGCCGATGTGCGCCGCCGAGGCGTCGGGCGGCAGGTAGAGCTGAACCGTGATGCCCTTCCAGTGCGTGTCGGTATGCGGCGTGATGCGGTAGCCGGGAATGTCGCGGGTCAGCACCGGGATCGGATACATACCGACGTCGGTGTAGTCCTTGCCGAAGCGACGCTCCAGGCCGGGCTCAAGCCTGCGCATGAAGGCCGACTGGACCGCCTGTGAGCACAGCGCGCGTCCGATCAGGTCCCACAGCTCGCGTTTCTCGCCGGGCAGGTGACGCGTGTACTCGGGAAACAGGTCGATCTTGACCCGCGTTGACGAGCCGTCCGGCAGGAGATTGCCGCCGCCGCGGCCGGGCAGGGGACGATAATCGGCCGCGACCGGCATCAGCCGGATCATGTTGGCGTAGACGTCCTCGGGGAACACGCGTTCGAATTCAAGGTGGAAGAACGGCTTCTCGACCTGTTTCGCAGTCTCGATGGACGCGACGACATAGTCGGTCAGCTGCAGGACGCCCTTGCGATCGACCATTGCACACCCTTCCCAGCGGTCACTGCTTCGTCGGTACCATTTTCGCCATGGGTGCAGTCATGAAGTCAACCCGCGGGGTGACGCGGAGGCGGAGGCGCCTGGCAGATCTGAAGGACCACAAATGAGGAACATCGGTCGCCCACGGCGCATTGGTTGCACAGGCACGCCATGGTATGGTGCGCGCATATGCTCGCCAGATGGTCGAGCCAAAGTGCTTGGCGCCACAACGGCGTGTCCGTAAGCGCTTGGATTTGCTTGAGCGACTCGTAGCGCCGATGAAGTTCTGACCGCGATCCTACGGAGGAACGTCATGCGACTGATCATAGCAGCCGTGCTCACCGTCATCGCCGCTCCTGTCGTCCATGCGGCGCCGGTCGATCCCTATCAATGGTGCGCCGTCTATCCGCCGGGCGATATAACCAACTGCTACTTCGTCAGCCTGGAGCAATGCCGATTGGCGGTCTCCGGTCAAAGCAGCGGTTACTGCCGTCGCAATCTCTCTTACGTCGGCAGCTATCGTGAAGAACCAACCCCAACGCAGCGACGTCACCGCTCGTAATCTGAACTCCGTTGCTGGGCTTTTGGCAGGTCCGGCTTGCCGAGCGGAAGCTTGCGGCCGCGATGCCCGCCTGCGCGCTTCGGCGCGGCAGCCTTCACTTGCTTCGCGAGCGAAGGTTGGTGGAGCCAGGGGGAGTCGAACCCCCGACCTCGTGAATGCCATTCACGCGCTCTCCCAACTGAGCTATGGCCCCAATCCATTGACGCAGGTGTCGGGAACTCCCGCGTCGCATTCCTTTATAGCAGGGACGACGAGATTTTGAATCCTTGAGCGCAACGGTCACCCCCGCAGCTCAGGTTTCCTCCTCGTCCTCGTGATCGCCGCCGATGATGTCGCTGACGTCGTCGTCGCCTTCCTCGGTCTCCTCGATGAAGGCGGCGTCGTCCAGGCTCTCGTCCATCTCGACTTCGTCCTCCGCCTCTGCCGCCTCGCCTTCGGCCGGCTTCTTGGCGCCGCCTTGAGCCTCGGCATCGGCCTCCTCGAGGGAGACGAATTCGGCCTCCTGCGGCTCCGGCGCCTCTGCCGGCTCGGGCTGATGGACCGGCGCGCGCGCGGCGGCCGGCTCGGGTCGCGCACGTGCCACCACTGCCTCGAACACTGTCCCGCACTTCGGGCAGCTGATCGGGCTCTTGTTGAGATCATAGAACTTGGCGCCGCAATTGCCGCAGAGGCGTTTGGTGCCGAGCTCGGGTTTCGCCACGGTAGAGTCCTTGAACGCGTTTGAAAAAGTGGGCCTTCCCCTGCCCCTATTGCAGGGGCGATGTCAATAGCGCCGGGAAGATTGCGCGCCGGTTAAATGGGCCGCCCGAGCGGGTCCTGCAAGGTTGCGCGCGATTTTCCGTCGTGCGCGGCGTTTGGGCGGCGATTCCGGCCCCCTTCGGCACGAATTTGTGTAGGCGGGAACTGGTAAACTTCGGTATGACCTCCCCAGTTTCTTTGACCTGGATATCACCCCGTGCATGCCGCTCAGACATTGACGCCGATGGCTGCCAGGCGGGGCTCGCCGCTCAAGGGCCGCGCCCGCGTGCCGGGCGACAAATCGATCTCGCATCGTGCGCTGATCCTCGGCGCCCTCGCCGTGGGCGAGACCGCCGTTTCGGGGCTGCTCGAAGGCGAGGACGTCCTCAATACCGCGAAGGCAATGCAGGCGCTCGGCGCGCAGGTGGAGCGCACCGGCGAGGGACGCTGGCGCGTCCACGGGGTCGGGGTCGGCGGGTTTGCCGCCCCGCGGGGTGCGATCGACTGCGGCAATTCGGGGACCGCCTGCCGCCTGCTCATGGGCGCGGTCGGCGGCTGTCCGATCTCCGCCACGTTCGATGGCGATGCGTCGCTGCGCAAGCGGCCGATGAAGCGCATTCTCGACCCGCTGGAGCTGATGGGCGCACGGGCCGTCGACATGGCCGAGGGCGGGCGGCTGCCGGTCCGGCTTGCCGGCGCGCGCAATCCGATCCCGATCGTCTACCGTACTCCGGTGCCGTCGGCGCAGATCAAATCCGCCGTGCTGCTGGCCGGCCTCAACGCGCCGGGCGAGACGACCGTGATCGAGGTCGAGGCGAGCCGCGACCATACCGAGCGGATGCTGAGCCACTTCGGCGCCGAGGTCGCGTCGGCTGCGGAAGGCGTGCACGGCCGCCGCATCACGCTCAAGGGGCAGCCGGAGCTCACCCCCGCGCCGGTCGTCGTCCCGGCCGATCCGTCGTCGGCTGCATTCCCGATGGCCGCCGCGCTCATCGTTCCCGGGTCGGACGTGATCCTCGCCGATGTGATGACCAACCCGCTGCGCACCGGCCTCGTCACCACCCTGCTGGAGATGGGCGCGCGGATCGAGAAGCTCGACTTGCGCAACGAAGGCGAGGAGATGACCGACTTCCGGGTGCGCGCCTCGGCGCTCCGGGGCGTCGACGTGCCGGCGCATCGCGCTCCGTCCATGATCGACGAATATCCGGTGCTCGCTGTGCTGGCGGCGTTCGCCGAGGGGACCACCATCATGCGCGGCCTCAAGGAGCTGCGGGTCAAGGAATCCGATCGCCTCGCCGCGACCGCCGACATGCTTCGCTTGAACGGCGTCGCAGTCGAGATCGAAGGCGACGACCTGATCGTGCATGGCCGCGGCCGCGCGGGTGGTGGCGGCGTGGTCGCGACCCATATGGACCATCGCATCGCCATGTCGGCGCTGGTCATGGGCCTCGCCGCCGAGAAGCCGGTCACGGTCGACGACACCGCGTTCATCGCGACGAGCTTCCCCGGTTTTGTGCCGATGATGCGCAATCTGGGTGCCACCATCGAATGATCATCGCCATCGACGGACCGGCGGCGTCGGGCAAGGGGACGGTAGCGAAGCGCCTCGCCGCGCATTACGGGCTGCGCCATCTCGACACCGGCCTGCTCTACCGGGCGGTGGCGAAGGCGATGCTTGATTCCGGCGCGCCGCTCGCTGATCCGGACCTGGCCGAAGCCGCGGCGAGGGCGCTCGATCCGTCACGCTTTGACGAGCACGCGCTCAAGGACCATCGCGTCGGCGACGCGGCATCCGTGGTCTCGGCCATTCCGGGCGTGCGCGCGGCGCTGCTCGACTTCCAGCGGGACTTCGCCGCCAAGCCGCCAGGCGCCGTGCTCGACGGGCGCGACATCGGCACCGTCATCTGCCCGAACGCGGACGTGAAAATGTTCGTGACCGCGTCGCCCGAGGAGCGGGCGCACCGGCGGGCACGGGAAATGGAGTCGCTCGGCAGGCCTGCCGACGAGGCCGAGATCCTGGCCGACATCCGCCGCCGCGACGAACGCGACACCCAGCGTGCCGTCGCGCCGCTGGTCCAGACCGCCGACGCCGCGCTGCTCGATACGACGGCTCTGACCATCGACGAGGCGGTCGGCGCCGCGATCGACATCGTCGACCGCAGGCTTCGGCAGCACGTTTAGCAGTTTGGAGATCGGATCGCCGGGACTGCCCTCCGTTCTGGAGCGCGGTCCCGGCGTGTCCTTCAGATGGCGTCGAACCGCTCGACGGGCAGATTCCGTGCCATCAGCATCAGCTCGAAGGTCGGCACCGAGGCGCGCATGGCCTCGTTGACGACGACCGTCGTGGAGGCGGTCGAGTGGCCGACCACCGCCCCGAACACGAACATGCTCAGTGCCATTGCAATCGTGTACCTGGTCATTGGATTCCCCCAGCTAGATGCGGCGCACGCTAGGCGGAGGCGGTTAAGGCCGGCGTGAATGACGCTGCGGGAAGGCGGGGGATTTCGCGGGCCTTGGTGAATGGAAATTTTCGTGCCCGAACAGTTCACGATCGGTGAATATTTGCCCATTGGGGCGCCCGCCGATGGCCGTGCGCGTGCGCCTTTCGTACTTGTGCATTTCCCGACATTTGACTATATCCCCGCGGTCCGGGCCGTCGTCGACATCGTTCGAAAGCCGCCCGAGCAGGGTCGGGTGCGACGAGCGTATCCCGTATCAGGGGCGTCAAGAATCCCACCCGCTCCCGCTGCCGAGAGGCCGCGGCACCCGGACAAACCATCGTCCCGACCGTTCAGTTGATCGGGCCGGCCTGCCGGAGAGTTCCGGCGGCTGCCGAAAGTCTACGGGGCTTTCGGCCTGAACGGTTTCGGACGCAGCGCAACACCAGCCCGCCGGTCGTCCCGTCAGGAGAATTCATGGCTTCCACCAGCGCCGCAGCACCGTCTCGCGAAGATTTCGCCAAAATGCTCGAAGAGTCCTTCACCCAGGGCAACCTGCAGGAAGGGACCGTCATCAAGGGAACCGTCGTCGGCATCGAGAAGGACCTCGCGGTCATCGACGTCGGACTGAAGACCGAAGGCCGGGTCGCCATTCGCGAGTTCGCGGGCCCCGGACGCAACAACGAGATCAAGGTCGGCGACGAGGTCGAGGTCTATCTCGAGCGCGTCGAGAATGCGCTCGGCGAGGCTGTCCTTTCGCGCGACAAGGCGCGGCGTGAGGAGAGCTGGGGCAAGCTCGAGAAGGCCTTCAACGGCAACGAGAAGGTTCAAGGCGTCATCTTCAACCAGGTCAAGGGCGGCTTCACCGTCGATCTCGACGGCGCCGTGGCCTTCCTGCCGCGCTCGCAGGTGGACATCCGGCCGATCCGCGACGTCACGCCGCTGATGAACGTGCCGCAGCCGTTCCAGATCCTGAAGATGGATCGCCGGCGCGGCAACATCGTCGTGTCCCGCCGCACCGTGCTGGAAGAGACCCGCGCTGAGCAGCGCCAGGAGCTGGTGCAGAATCTCGAGGAAGGGCAGGTCATCGACGGCGTCGTCAAGAACATCACCGACTACGGCGCGTTCGTCGATCTCGGCGGCATCGACGGCCTCCTGCACGTGACCGACATCGCCTGGCGGCGCGTCAACCACCCGTCCGAGGTGCTCAACATCGGCCAGCAGGTGAAGGTCAAGATCATCAAGATCAACCACGAGACCCACCGCATCTCGCTCGGCATGAAGCAGCTTCAGGCCGATCCGTGGCAGGGCATCGAGGCCAAGTTCCCGGTCGGCACGCGCTTCAAGGGCCGCGTCACCAACATCACCGACTACGGCGCGTTCGTGGAGCTCGAGCCCGGCATCGAGGGCCTGATCCACGTGTCGGAGATGTCGTGGACCAAGAAGAACGTCCACCCCGGCAAGATCGTCTCGACGTCGCAGGAGGTCGAGGTGCAGATCCTCGAGGTCGATCCGGTCAAGCGGCGCATCTCGCTCGGTCTCAAGCAGACCATGCGCAATCCGTGGGAGGTGTTCGTCGAGAAGTATCCGCCCGGCTCGACCATCGAAGGCGAGGTCAAGAACAAGACCGAGTTCGGCCTGTTCCTCGGCCTCGACGGCGACGTCGACGGCATGGTGCACCTCTCGGATCTGGACTGGAAGCGTCCGGGCGAGCAGGTCATCGAGGAATACAAGAAGGGCGACAAGGTCCAGGCCAAGGTGCTGGACGTCGACGTCGAGAAGGAGCGCATCTCGCTCGGCATCAAGCAGCTCGCCGGCGATCCGTTCGCCGAGGCGGGCGAGCTGAAGAAGAACGACGTCGTCACCTGCGAGGTGATCGAGGTCAAGGAAGCCGGCATCGAGGTGAAGATCGTCGGCACCGAGTTCACCTCCTTCATCAAGCGCGCCGACTTGGCGCGCGACCGCTCGGAGCAGCGTCCGGAGCGCTTCGCCGTCGGTCAGAAGGTCGACGCCCGCGTCGTCCAGTTCGATCGCCGCTCGCGCAAGGTCGCGGTGTCGATCAAGGCGCTGGAGGTGTTCGAGGAGAAGGAAGCGATCGCCCAGTACGGCTCGTCGGATTCCGGCGCGACGCTCGGCGACATTCTCGGCACCGCGCTCAAGCGCAAGGGCGAAGAGGCTGCCGAGAAGTAGGCCCGGCGATCAAATCCGATCCGTCTCTGTGCGCCGCCCCCGCCAAGCCGGGGGCGGCGTCATTTTGGGGTCTGGAATTCGGGGATAGCGGTGGCTGCTGGCGCGCGGCGTCGGCGTTTCAGGTCCATTTGCCACAATTGCGTCCCGATTGCGGGCGCCATTGACCCGCGAAACCTGCAGCGGCAGTGTCGCGTTGAATCGCGTTGATTTGCTGTTCTTTGCTACGGAGACCACCATGTCGCTCGATGCCGATACGATCGTCGACCGCCGCCGCATGCGGCGCAAGCTGACGGTTTGGCGCGTGCTCGCCTTGTTGCTGGCGATCGTCACGGTGGTCGCGATCGGCGCCGCGGTGACGAACCCGAACATGGGGCTCGCCGAGCGGTCCACCGGCGCGCAGATCGCGCGCATCCAGATCCGCGGCCTGATCCGCAACGACCAGGAGCGGGTCGAGGCGTTGGATACGCTGGCCAAGGCACGCCGCGCCCGCGCCGTGATCGTGCACATCGACAGCCCCGGCGGCACCACCGCCGGCTCCGAGCAGCTGCATGACGCGTTGCTCAAGCTGGCGGCGCAGAAGCCGATGGTGGTGGTGGTCGACGGCTTGGCCGCATCGGGCGCCTACATCGCCGCCATGGCGTCCGAATACATCGTCGCGCAGGAGACCTCGCTGGTCGGGTCGATCGGCGTCCTGTTCCAGTATCCGAACGTCACCGATCTCCTGAAGACGATCGGGGTGCGGGTCGAGGAGATCAAATCCTCCCCGCTCAAGGCGGCGCCGAACGGCTTTGAGCCGACCAGCCCCGAGGCGCGGGCGGCGATCGAGGCGATCGTGAAGGATTCCTATGCCTGGTTCAGGGGCATGGTGCAGGCCCGCCGCCACATCGAGGGCGAGCAACTCGATGCCGTGGCGGACGGCCGCGTGTTCACCGGCCGCCAGGGGCGCGAGCTCAAGCTCGTCGACGCGCTCGGCAACGAGCAGACGGCGATCGAGTGGTTGACCAAGGTCAAGGGCGTCGATCCGAAGACGCCGGTCCGCGATTGGAGCCTCAAGTCGCGGCTTAGCGACCTGTCCTTCCTGCACATGGCTACAGCGTGGGTGCTGGACTCGGTCGGCCTGTCCTCGCTCGCCCGCCTGGTCGAGCAGTCGGGGACGGCCCAGGCGATCGAACGGCTCAACCTTGACGGTCTTCTGGCGCTTTGGCACCCTCCAGCCACGAACTGACGTGAACTGAATGGCTTAACGGACCCCCCGCTTAGCGAATCCGCTTTACGAACCCGTTTTACGAACCCCTGGGCCGATGGTGGCGGCGACAGATGATCAAATCAGAGCTCGTTCAGCGCATATCCGCGGCTAATCCGCACCTGTATCAGCGTGACGTCGAGAATATCGTCAACGCCATTCTCGGCGAGATCGTCGCCGCCTTGGCGCGCGGCGACCGGGTCGAGCTGCGCGGCTTCGGCGCCTTCTCGGTCAAGAACCGCCCGGCGCGCACCGGCCGCAATCCGCGGACCGGCGCCCATGTATCGGTCGACCAGAAATACGTGCCGTTTTTCAAGACCGGCAAGGAAATGCGCGAGCGACTCAATCGCTCGGACGCCGGCAGCTGATCCGACGGCCGCGTCCTCCCGTTCCCGATCAGGAACGGACCAACCGGGCATATCGCACGGCGGAATTTTGAGATGATCCGCAAGACCATCGCGGCGCTGGTACTGGTGCCGCTCGCGCTTCTGATCGTCGTCTTCGCGGTCGCCAACCGGCAGCGGGTGACCGTGTCGTTCGATCCGTTCGGGGCCGGCGACCCGGCGCTGGCGGCGACGCTGCCCCTCTATATCCTGGTCTTCATCCTGGTCATCCTCGGGGTCGTTGTCGGCGGGCTCTCCGCCTGGCTGCGCCAGCACAAGTGGCGGCGCACCGCCCGCCGGGCTGCGGCCGAGACGCGGGCACTGCGGGCCGAGCTCGCGGCGGCGCGGCAGGCGGGCACGCCCGGCCGGATCTTGCCGCTGCCCCGCATCGTCGCCTCGCAGACCGCGCGCCCGCCGGCGGCATAGCGCATATCCCGGAAAAAGTGGCCGCCGGTTTTCCGAAAAGGATATGCGCCGGAGAATCTTCCGCCTTTCCCGGCTATTCACAGGCTCTGGCCGGGCAAAGCCTTGCTCGATCGCCGCGCCCTCGGATAGAAAAAAGGTACTCGCCGCCGGAGTTCACCCGGCGGGCGGAGCATGTCCCAATCGGATCAAGACGACAGGATGGCCGTGCCTTGCACGGCCCTTCGTCGTTGGCGGCTCACAAATCGAGTTGAAACACGTTAGCCAAAGTTAACCGGATGTTAACCGCCGCGCTGCCGGCGCGCCGAGCTCAAGGCCTTAGCAAAAGTTAGCCGGACCTTGGCCGAGGCTGTAACGGAGACCCCACGTGCGGATCGTCACCGCCGAAGAGATCGACCGCGTGCTGACCTATAGCGCGTTGATCGACGCGCTCAAGGACGCGTTCCGCGGCGATGTGGAGGCGCCGGCGCGTCACCATCACACCGTGCCGCAGCCGGGCGAGGACGCGACGCTCCTGCTCATGCCGGCGTGGAGCGCGGCGAGCGCCGGCGCCGAGCAACGCTTTCTCGGTTGCAAGCTGGTCACAGTATTTCCGGACAACGTGGCGGCGGGAAAGTCGTCGGTATACGGCAGCTATTTCCTGACCTCCGGCAGCACCGGCGAGCCGCTCGCCATCATGGAGGGCCGTGCGCTGACGGCGTGGCGGACTGCCGCCGCCTCCGCCCTGGCGGCGAGCTTTCTTGCGCGCGAGGATGCCAGCCACCTGGTGATGGTCGGCGCGGGTGCCCTCGCGCCGCATCTCGTCCGTGCGCATGTCACGGTGCGGCCGATCAAGCGCGTGACGCTGTGGAACAGGACGCGGCATCGCGCGGTCGCAACCGCGTTCGGGCTCGCCGCGTCGGGGATCGAGATCGAAGTGGTCGATGAGCTCGAACCGGTGGTGCGCGAGGCGGACATCGTGTCGTGCGCCACGCTGTCGTCGACGCCGCTGATCGACGGCAACTGGCTCAAGAAAGGCGCGCATGTCGATCTGGTCGGCGGCTTCACACCGAAGATGCGCGAGGCCGACGATCGCGCTATCAAGCGCGCCCGTGTGTTCGTCGACACCTATGCCGGCGCCATCAAGGAGGCGGGCGACATCGTGCAGCCGATCCGCCGCAAGGTGCTCGGCAAGGACGACATCGAAGCCGAGCTCGCCGAGCTTTGCCGCGGCAAGGCCAAGGGGCGCAAGACCGAGACCGAGATCACCCTGTTCAAGTCGGTCGGTGCGGCGATCGAAGATCTGGCGGCGGCCATGCTGGTCTGGCGGGGGCTTGGCGCATAGCGCCGGATGCCCTATTGGGGCCGGCTTCCAGGCAAGACAAATCCGATCGGCCCATGTAGAAATCCGGCGAGCAACCAAAGGTCCTGATGTCTCTCCTCGTCAAAATCTGCGGCCTGTCGACGCCGGAAACCCTCGATGTCGCTCTCGACGCCGGTGCCGACATGGTCGGCTTCGTGTTCTTTCCGCCGTCGCCGCGTCACGTCGGAGTCGAGGCGATGCGGCCGCTCGGCGAGCGGGTCGCCGGCCGCGCCAAAAAAGTCGCCCTCACGGTCAACGCGTCCGACGATGACCTCGCGCGCATCATCGAGGCGTTGCAGCCTGACGCCCTGCAGCTGCACGGCAAGGAAACGCCGGACCGCGTCGTCGTGGTGCGGGCTCGCTTCCGCCTTCCGGTCATCAAGGCCATGCCGATCGCGAGCCGCCACGACCTCTCGCCCATACGCACTTTTGCGAAGGTGGTGGACAGCTTGTTGTTCGACGCCAGAGCGCCGCACGGCGCGACGCGGCCCGGCGGGCTCGGCAAGACATTCGACTGGCACTTGCTCAACGGGCTTCATCCCGGCGTACCGTTCATGCTGTCCGGCGGGCTCGATGCCGGCAATGTGGCCGAGGCCCTCAAGATCGCGCATGCGCCGGGGGTGGATGTGTCCTCCGGAGTCGAGCGCGCGCCGGGCGTGAAGGATCCTGATAAGATCAGGGCCTTCGTCCACGCCGCCCGCGCTGCCGCGGCTGGCCGGGCGCCAAGGAAAGTCGTCAAACAGGCATGACCATCCAGCAACCCAATTCCTTCCGGATCGGACCGGACGAGCGCGGGCATTTCGGCATCTATGGCGGCCGTTTCGTCGCCGAAACGCTGATGCCGCTCATCCTCGACCTGGAGCGCGCCTATGCGGAGGCCAAGGCAGACCCGGCATTCCAGAAGGAGATGGACGGCTATCTGACGCATTATGTCGGCCGGCCGAGCCCGCTCTATTTCGCCGAGCGCCTGACGCAGCATCTCGGCGGCGCCAAGGTCTATCTCAAGCGCGAGGACCTGAACCATACCGGCGCCCACAAGGTGAACAACGTGCTCGGCCAGATCATGCTGGCGAAGCGCATGGGCAAGCCGCGCATCATTGCCGAAACCGGCGCCGGCATGCACGGCGTCGCGACCGCGACCATGTGCGCGAAGTTCGGCTTGACGTGCGTCGTCTACATGGGCGCGGTCGACGTCGAGCGGCAGAAGCCCAACGTGCTGCGCATGAAAGCGCTCGGCGCCGAGGTGCGGCCCGTGATGTCGGGCGCCCGTACGCTCAAGGATGCGATGAACGAAGCGCTGCGTGACTGGGTGACCAACGTCGCCGACACGTTCTACTGCATCGGCACGGTCGCAGGCCCGCATCCTTATCCGATGCTGGTGCGTGACTTTCAGTGCGTCATCGGCAACGAGACGCGCGACCAGATGAAGGCTGCGGAAGGCCGGCTGCCGGACTCGCTGATCGCCTGCATCGGCGGCGGCTCGAACGCGATGGGGCTGTTCCACCCGTTCCTCGACGACACCGGCGTCGAGATCTACGGCGTCGAGGCCGCGGGGCACGGCGTTGCCAGCGGCAAGCATGCAGCCTCGATCGCCGGCGGGCGGCCGGGCGTGCTGCATGGCAACCGCACCTACCTGCTGATGAACGAGGACGGCCAAATCAATGAGGCGCATTCCATCTCGGCCGGCCTCGACTATCCGGGCATCGGGCCGGAGCATGCCTGGCTCAACGACATCGGCCGTATCAAATTCCTGTCGGCGACCGACGACGAGGCGCTGGCGGCGTTCGGCCTGCTGTCGCGACTTGAAGGCATCATCCCCGCCCTTGAGCCGGCACACGCGATCGCGCGGGTCGTCGATATCGCGCCGAAGAAGCCGAAGGATCACCTGATGGTGCTCAATCTGTCCGGTCGCGGCGACAAGGATCTTGCGACCGTGGCGGAGCACCTCGGAGAACGTCTGTGATCGAGGAACTGTTCGGCGTGAGCCGGCAGAAGCTGATCGGCTGGATCCTGATCGTCGTGGCCGGGTTCTATTCCGTGTATTTCCTGAAGACGCGGCTGCTCACCGCCGGACCGCCGATCGAGAAAAAGGAATGGATCCAGTTCATTGGCATGATCGTGTTGGTGATGATCGGCACCATCAACGTTCGCTTGGCGGCCATGCGCGACCAGAAACATAAATCGGGACGGACTCAGTAATCCATGGCGACACGGATCGACAAACGCTTTGCCGCACTCCAGGACGAAGGCCGTGCGGCCCTCGTGACCTTCACCATGGCGGGCGATCCCGACTTCGATACGTCCGTCGCCATTACCAAGGCGCTGCCGAAGGCCGGTGCCGATGTGATCGAGCTCGGCATGCCGTTCACCGATCCGATGGCCGACGGGCCGGCGATCCAGGCGGCAGGGCTGCGCGCGCTCAATGGCAGGCAGGACATGAACAAGACGCTCGCCCTCGTGCGTGCGTTTCGCAAGGACGACGACACCACGCCGATCGTGCTGATGGGGTACTACAATCCGATCTACATCTACGGCGTCGAGCGATTTCTCGCCGACGCCAAGTCGGTGGGCGTCGACGGCCTGATCGTGGTCGACCTGCCCCCGGAAGAGGACGACGAGCTGTGCCTGCCGGCGCTGAAGGCCGGCCTCAACTTCATCCGCCTGGCGACGCCGACCACCGACGACAAGCGCCTGCCGGCGGTGCTGAACAATACGTCGGGCTTCGTCTACTACGTGTCGATCACGGGCATCACCGGCATGGCCGCGCCCGATACAGGCAAGGTCACGACGGCGGTCGCCCGCATCAAACGCCACACCAAGCTCCCCGTCGCCGTCGGCTTCGGAGTTCGCACCGCGGAGCAGGCTGCGGCGATTGCGCGCGGCGCCGACGGCGTGGTGGTGGGCTCGGCGCTGGTGGAGATGGTGCGCGGGTCGCTCGACAAGGACGGCAAGCCCACGGCCCGAATTGTCCAGGCGGTAAGCGATCTCGTCGCCGCCTTGTCGCGTGGCGTGCGCGGCGCCCGCAGCCAGGCGGCCGAATAACTCAGCGTTAACAGTGTCCTTGCCGGCCTTGACCCGGCAATCCATCTAATAGTGTATCTTCGCTTCGAATTGAGAGGCGTCCATGAACTGGATCTCCAACGTCGTCCGGCCGAAGATCAGGAATTTCCTGAACCGCCGCGAGACGCCGGAAAATCTCTGGATCAAGTGTCCGGAGACGGGCCAACTCGTATTCTACAAGGACGTGGAGGCGAACCAGTTCGTCATTCCGGTGTCGAACTATCACATGCGAATGGGTGCGGTGGCGCGGCTCAAGTCGATGTTCGACAACGAAACCTGGCTCGACGTCGGCGTCCCGGAAGTTCCGGTCGATCCCCTCAAGTTTCGCGACGAGCGGCGCTACAGCGACCGGCTGAAGGACGCGCGCACCAAGACCGGCATGAACGATGCGATCAAGCTCGGGTATGGCAAGCTCGACGGTCTACCGATCGTGATCGGGGTACAGGATTTCGACTTCATGGGCGGTTCGCTCGGCATGGCCGCCGGCGAGGCGGTCATCAAGGGACTCGAAACCGCGGTCGAGAAGAAGACGCCGTTCATCATGTTCGCGGCCTCGGGCGGCGCGCGCATGCAGGAGGGCATCCTGTCGCTGATGCAGATGCCGCGCACCACGGTCGCCATCCAGAAGTTGCGCGGGACGAAGAAGCCTTACGTCGTCGTGCTCACCAATCCGACCACCGGCGGCGTCACCGCCTCTTACGCGATGCTCGGCGACATCCATATTGCCGAGCCCGGTGCCCTGATCGGATTTGCCGGTCCACGCGTGATCGAGCAGACGATCCGTGAGAAGCTGCCTGATGGATTCCAGAAGGCCGAGTATCTGAAAGACCACGGCATGGTCGACATGGTCGTGCACCGGCACAAGCTGCGCGCGACTTTATCCGAGCTTTGCCGGGTGCTCGGCAAAGCGCCGGCCCCTGCGCCGAAACCGGCCCTGCCGGTTCCTGCCGTTGCCGCAGACGTGTGATCGTCGTGCCGCGCCGGAGTCGAGCATTGCCGCATATCCTGTTCGGGAAACCGGCATTCATCATTCCGGGATATGCGGCGCGGAACGACGCACGTCGTGTCTGACATGGCCCCGGTCGACACCATCCTGGCGCGCCTGCTGGCGCTGCACCCCAAGCGCATCGATCTCTCGCTCGACCGCGTGTGGCGCATCCTCGATCGCCTCGGCCATCCTGAGCGACGCGTGCCGCCGGTCATCCATGTGGCCGGCACCAACGGCAAAGGCTCCACCATCGCCTTCATGCGGGCGATGCTCGAGGCAGCCGGCAAGAGCGTACATGTCTATACGTCGCCCAATCTGGTGCACCTCAATGAGCGGTTCCGACTTGGCCGGCCGGGCGGCGGCGTGTTCGTGACTGACGTCGAGCTTGCGGAAGTGCTCGAGGCGTGCGAACGCGCCAATGCGGATCATCCGATCACCGTGTTCGAGATCGAGACGGCGGCCGCGTTCGTTCTGTTCTCGCGCCATCCCGCGGACGCGGTGCTGCTCGAGGTCGGGCTCGGCGGCCGGCTCGACGCGACCAATGTGATCGAACGGCCGCTCGCGAGCATCATCACGCCGGTGTCCATGGATCACATCGAGTTCCTGGGCGACACCGTCGAGAAGATCGCCGCCGAGAAGGCTGCGATCGCGAGGACCGGCGTGCCGCTGGTGATCGCGCGGCAAACCGATGCCGTGCTCGATGTCATCTCCCGGCAGGCCGAGGAGGTCGAAGCGCCGCTGCACGTGTTCGGGCAGGAATGGATGGTCGGCGAGGAACGCGGGCGGCTCGTCTATCAGGATGCCGATGGCCTGCTTGACTTGCCGAAGCCGCGGCTCAACGGCCGCCATCAATTCGACAACGCCGGAACGGCCATCGCCGCCTTGCGCGCCTCGGGTCTCCGCATCCCACCGACGGCGTTCGAGCAGGGGCTCGGTACGGTCGAATGGCCCGCGCGCATGCAGCGCCTGGCGTCCGGGCGCCTGCCGACGCTCGCCCCGCCGGGGAGCGAGCTCTGGCTCGACGGCGGGCACAACGCCGACGGCGGCCGCGTGGTCGCGGCTGCACTGGCTGACTTCGAGGAACGGGTTCCGCGGCCGCTGGTCCTGATCGTCGGAATGCTGGCGACCAAGGACGTCGGCGCATTCCTGAGGAATTTTGCCGGTCTTGCCCGCCGGCTCGTTGCCGTGCCGATCCACCAGGACAAGAGCCTGCCTGCGGAAACGGTTGCCGAAATCGCACGCAAGAGCGGCATTCCCGCGGACGTGAGCCCCGATTTCGAGGCGGCGCTCGCGCGTGTCGACGCATGGGATCTCGCGCCGCCACCGCGCATTCTCATCACCGGCTCGCTCTACCTCGCCGGCGAGGTCTTGGCGGCCAACGGAACGCCGCCGACTTGACGTTCAAAAAAAATGCGGCCGGCCTTTCGGCCGGCCGAATTCAAACTTGCCTCGGGGAGGGATCAAACCGCGGCGGTGATCCACTGCTCCAGCTTGGCCTTGGGTGCGGCGCCGATCTGGCGCGACGCCAGCTCGCCATTCTTGAACAGCATCAGCGTCGGGATCGACATAATGCCGTATTTCGAAGCTGTTGCCGGATTCTCATCGACGTTGAGCTTGACGATCTTCACCTTGCCGGCGAGCGAGCCCGCGATCTCTTCGAGTGCCGGCGCAATCATTTTACAGGGACCGCACCATTCGGCCCAGAAATCGACCACCACCGGTTCCGAGGACTTCAGCACCTCGGATTCGAAATTGGCATCGGACACTTTGGCAACGCCCATAGGGGACCTCGCTTTTCATCGAATCGGGCTGGGGCGCAGGGCCCGAGCAGGCTCCTGAACCTATGAATGCGGCCCGGGAGCGTCAAGGCGTCTCACGCGGAGGTGACATGCTGCAGCGCCTGATCGAGCAGATCCGAGGGGATTTCCATGAGTGCGGAGGTATCGGTCCAGACCAGCGCGGCGCGCACTGGCCGGCTCGGATACAGCATCGCGAGCACGTGGCGATACATCGCGAGCTGTCTGACGTATCCATGCGGCACCTGCTCGAGCTGGGATGGGGCCGGCCGGTTGGTCTTGTAGTCGGCGATCAGAATGGCATCCGGCGTGTGCGCCAGGCGATCGATCTGTCCGGACACGGCGAGCGTCGGTCGGCCGTGCCGATGGATGCGGCCGACGATCGGCACCTCGGCGCGGCTTCCCGGCGCGAACAGCGACGCAAACTGTGCATTGTCGAGCAGCGCCAGCACCTCGCGGAGAAATGCCTCGCGCTCCGGCTCCGAAAATTCCGCGCCGGCCCGCTCGAGAAAGCGCCGGCCCGCGTCGGCACGGCGCTCCGCCGGAATGTCGGGCAATGATTGCAACAATCGATGCACCAACCGTCCGCGCGCAAGCGCGCGGGCAACCTGGGTATCGTCCGCCCGGCTCCCCACGCGTCGCGGCGGCGCCTCGTCGGATGCGGACGGCGTCGTCGCGACCAGCCGCACGGACCGGGCCGGTGCGGGACCTCTGAGCCACGGCGGCAGCTCGATCAGCTTCGGCGCGGTTTCCGCGGTCGTCGCGGCAAGGACGGGCTCGTGCCGGGTCCGGCGATAGCGCAACACCGTCCCATCGCCATCGTCGGCGGGCTCCTCGATGAGATCGTTCCGCAGCGCGTCGATGACGAGATCGTACCAGCAGCCGGCCGGTCGGCCGCGTGCGCCCTCGGCGCCACAGACGATGAGGCGCTCGGCCGCCCGCGTCATCGCGACGTAAAGGAGGCGGCGGTACTCGTTCTCGGCTTCGGCCAAGGCGCTCTGCCGGGCGTTCGCCACCACCGGAACGTCGGTCATCTTGGCGCCGGCCCAGACCAGCAAGTGCGGCGCATCGGGCGCAGCACGATGGCCGGGAATTGGCAGCAGCCGCGGCGGATGCGCCCCGGCGGGCGCAGTCATTGTATCGGCGAGAATGACGATCGGCGCCTCGAGCCCCTTGGCGCCGTGGACGGTCATCACCCGCACCTCGTCGCGGGCGATATCCATGTCGCGTTTGACCTCGGTCTCGGCGGCGCGCAACCAGGCGAGAAAGCCCTGCAGCGACGGCGTCTCGCGCCGCTCGTAGTCGAGTGCGAGCTCGAGAAATTCGTCGAGCGCGTCAGCCGCCTCGGTGCCGAGCCGCGCCAGGATGGCGGCGCGTCCCTGCTCGGCGCCGAGCAGCCACGCATAGAACGCGAACGGCGAGTGTTGCCGCGCAAACGCCGCACAGCGATCGAGACGAGCGCGCGCCGCCGCGAGCACGAGGTCGTCCGCCGACTTAACGTTGAGCGCCGCGCGCAATGTGCCGCTGCGATTCCACGCAAGCTGGAACAGCTGATCGTCGCCGAGACCGAACAGCGGGCTCTTCAATGCGACGGCAAGTGCCAGATCGTCGTCGGGCAGGAGCAGCGCGTCGCCGAGCGCCATCAGGTCCTCGACGGCGATGTGCTCGGTCAGCTTCAGCCGGTCGGCGCCAGCCACGGCGATGTTTCTTTCCTTCAGCGCCTTGATGATCGCCTCGAATAGCGGTCCGCGTTGCCGTACCAGCACGAGCATGTCGCCGGCGCGTCGGCCTTGCCTGACCCAGACGCGGAGCGTATTGGCGATCTTGTGCGCGAGGCGGACGCGCGGGCTCGTCTCGGCGAGATTGTCGAACGGCGCGTCCCAGGCTTCGATCTCGCGGCGGTCCTCGGCCTTCACGGCTGGCCAGATTTCCACGAGGCCGGGCGGAGCGTCCGGCAAGGCATTATGTGGCGGAATGCCTTGCGGATCGGAGGTGATGCTTGGGTACACCGCTTGCTGCTGGAACACGTCACTGACGGCGTCCAGGACATTGGCGCCGGACCGAAACGAATATTCGAGGCGGACGTCGCGCCACCCGAGCTCGGGCACCTCGAACGACGCCTTGAAGTGGCGGCGCATGGCGTCGAACATGCGCGGTGCCGCGCCCTGGAACGAGAAGATCGACTGCTTCTCGTCGCCGACCGCGAAGATCGTGCGCTTCGTCGCGCGCGCTCCGGCGCCTGCGGCGAATTCCGCCACCAGCCGTTTCACAATGTCCCATTGCCTGGGGCTCGTATCCTGCGCCTCGTCGATCAGGACGTGATCGATGCCGAGATCGAGCTTGTAGTGCACCCAGGACGGCGTCACGGTCGCGAGCATCGCCAACGTCCGCTCGATCAGGTCGTCATAGTCGAGCAGGCCGCGCCGGCTCTTTTCGGCGCGATAGCGCGCAATGACGTCGTTGGCGATGGTGACGAGGGCGTTGGTGCGGTCGCGGCATTGCACGGCGCGGCGGCGATCGAGCAGGGCGGCGAGCCGCGGTTGCTCCGCCGCGAGTCGAGCCTCGACGTCGGGATGCTGCTTGGCGAGAGGCTTGGTGATGATCGACTTGCGCGGCTCGAGGTCCTCGTTGAAGAACACCGAGAGGTAGGCGTCGGTCCGCGCCAGTCCACTCGCTGCCGCGGCAGCATGGAGCCGCGCATACTGCTTCTGGTCATTGGATGAGCCTTGCGCGCAGATCGAGGCCACCGCTGCCCAGCCCGACGAGGGCAGGTGAGGGCCGTCTGCGATGTCCGTCTCTACGCGTTCGATCGTATCGTCGGCTGCGATGCCGAGGGTGGCGCACAGGCCGGCGAGCGCGGTGTCTACGCTTCCCGCCGCGCCAATCCAGGCGTCGAGTCGGTCGCGCTGGTTGATTGCTTCGCGAACGACCTCGCGGAACGTCACGTCGGCTACCGTATCGATCGCCGTTGCGAAGGCGCGGCCGAGCGGACTCTCGGGCGCGGCCGCAGCTTCGAGCAGCACCGAAAGGCTGGTGCGATCGAGCAAGTCGTTCTCTGAGCGTTCGTCGAGCACGGTGAAGCGCGCGGCGACGTTGGCTTCGAACGGGAACTGGTGCAAAAGCCGCGTGCAGAAAGCATGGATCGTCTGCACCTTGAGGCCGCCGGGCGCCTCGAGTGCCTGCGCGAACAGCCGCCGTGCCTGCGCCCGGCGCCGCGGATCGATCGCGCCGACACCGATCTCGATCATGGCGCGATCGAGCGCGTTATCGTCGAGCGCTGTCCACTTGCGCAGCTCGTCGAACACGCGGTTCGCCATGTTGGCAGCGGCCGCCTTGGTGAAGGTGATGCAGAGGATCTTGGCCGGATCGACCCCGTTGAGGAGAAGCCGGATGACACGTTGCGCCAATACGTGCGTCTTGCCGGAGCCGGCATTGGCGGCGACGAAGGCGGAGAAGCCCGGATCCGATGCCTCGGTCTGCTTTTGCCGCACGACGTCAGGGATGTTGCGCGGCGCTTTCATTCCTCGTCTGCCTCGTCGGCGCCGCCCGTTGCGGACCATTCCTTGACCCGGGCGAGATCGTCATACGTGCCGTAGCGGTTTTTCCACATCGAGAGCACGAGAGACCGGTAAGGCGTCTGCTCATCCGCAAACCTGCCGACCAGCGCAGTGAGCCTGGCGAGCGCGTGATCGGCCGCGGTGTCGGGCGTGCGGTCTTCGAGGTCGACTGGTGCGGCCTCGCCGCCGGGATTGTTGCCTCTGAGCCGGACGTAGATGAGCGGGCCGAGCGAAACGCCGGCGGCAATGTCCTTGAAGCCGCCGCGGCGAAGAATGGCGCCTTCGAGCGTGAGCTGCGGCGCAACGCCGATGCGTACTTGTTTGTCGCTCGGCACCTGTCCGGTCTTGTAGTCGAGAATCGCGTACCGTCCATCGGTGAGGCGTTCGATCCTGTCGGCGCGCGCGCGCAAGGTGAAGGTCTGCTCGGCGTTACGGATGTCCAGTCGGCCGGAGGTTTCAGCATGGATCGTCTCGGCCGCGGCACGCCGCTCCGCCTCCCAGCTCACGAACCATCGGGCGATGCGTTGGAACCGCGGCCACCAGAACGCGCGCGCCTCCGGGTAGTCGTCGAGCGGCGCGAAATGCGTCCGACCGATGCGCAACAGCTCCGCGAGTGGATCGGCCGGCATGTTGCGCACGGTCGTCTGCGAGAACTCGCCGATGGCGCCGTGGATCGCATTGCCGCGCTCGGCGCCGCTCGGCGGCATGTCGACCGGGTCGAGCCGATCGAGACCGAGGATGTGCTTTGCGTAGATGGTATAGGGATCGCGCAGCCAGTGCTCGATCTCGGTAACGGAGAGGGCGCGTGGCCGCGCGGCGCGCGGCGGTTTCGGCTCCGGTCGCTTGATCCGCGTGACCCGCCCGGGCCGGTCGAGGCTCTGTGCCCAATCGAGATACTTCGCGCCGGCGGCGGTGACCCGTTGCCAGCGCGTATCTCCCGCCACGGCCGCCAGCCGCTGGAGAAAGCGTGACGCGACGGTCGGCGCGCCGCTGAGCTTGGCGGAGCGGCTGAGCACGACCTCCGGCGCGCCCAGCAGCTGCGCAAAGTCGTGGGCGGAGAGGCCGATGCGGCGTTCCGGCAGATCGAGACCAAGTGCGAGCCGCATCGGTCGATTGAGCCAAGGGTCGGGTCTCGGATCGGGCGGCCAGACGCCCTCGTTCAGAGACCCGAGCACCACGCGATCGCTCTCGGTCAGGCGCGCCTCGAGCGGCCCGAAGATGCGCACGCCGGCGTTCGGCTGTTCGGGACGGCGCACCACACGATCGCCGATCGCAGTCTGGAACAGCTCGGCATAGTCGGCCGGCATGACGCGAAGGTCAGCATTGCCAGCCAACGAGGCGATCTCGTCGAAGGCGAAGGTCAGGGCTTCGCCGGCCAAGCCGTCATAGGCGGCGACAAGGCCGTCGACGTCGGTGCTGAGCGCCTCGATCACCATGCGGTGGCACCGGGCGAGCTCGGCGAACGTGGTCGGCTTGCGCCGGTCGACGCGTTCGAGCGGCGCCAGCGCGTGAGCCAGCGCAGCGATGAGAGCGTCCGCGGCTGCAAGCTCGTCGTCAGCAAGCCGGCAGCGCGGATCGGCTGGATGCAGGTCTGACGTTGCGCCGCGGCGGACCTTTGCCAGCTCCGCCCGGAAGCTTGCGAGAGCATGTGTCAATGCGGCGCTGCCCGGCCGCGGTCGCGGGCCACGCAACACGGCGTGCTCGAGTGCGGACGTAGCTCGCGCATGCGCGCCAGCTTCGGCGCCGAGCCAGAACAGCGGGTGCTTGATCAGTGCCAGCAGTGATACGGGAGCCACGCCGCCAAGTGCGACATCGGCGGCGAGCCGCGCGAGCACGCCAGGTGCGGTGTCAGGCAAAGCATCGCCGCCCGAATCGTCCACAGCGATGTTCCAGCGGCTGAGTGCGGCGATCACGCGTCGGGCGAGCGCACGATCGGGCGTCACCAGCGACGCCGTCTTGCCCTGTTCCAGCGCCTCGCGCAGGGCGACCGCGATGGCAAGCGCTTCTTCTTCGGCGTTTGCCGCCTCGATGAGCGCGAGTCGGGCGAGGCCGGCGTCGAGCCGATCGATGAAACCGGGTGCCGAGAGGCGCTCGCGCCAGCGCTCGGTTGCGTTGGCAGGACGCAGAGCCTCCGAGATCAATGCTTCGCGACCGTGGTCGTGAGGTGCGGCAAGGGCCGTTACCTCGCCGCGCGTGAGGTGCAGGCGCTGCAGCAACCCGTGCATTGCGAACTGCGGGTGGCCGGCAGCCGGGACCACGTCATCGTCGCGTTTGCCAATCAGGCTCCACGAGTCTTCATCGAGGTCGGTGTCGAGCCCGGGCAGCACGACCGCGCCATGCGGAAGCTGCGCAATGGTCGCCAACAGCTTCGCGGTCGACGGCATCGAGCCGGTCGACCCGGCGGCGATGACGGGACGATCGGGGGCGCCGGCCAACCGGAGTGCTTCTGCAGTGATCAGCAGGTCACGGCGTTGGGCCGGTTCAATCGCGCCGTGCTCCTCGAGCACGTTCGGCCAAGCCTCGCGTGCGATCTTGAGGAAGTCGAGCGTGAGTTGCCAATAGACGTCGACCTGGTCGGGCACCAGCCCATCCAGCCGGTCCCACGAGACCTCCCGGGTGGTCATGTCATCCATCAGCCGAACCAGGTCGTCGGCGAGCGCGAGCGCGGAGGCCGGGCTGTGTACGACCAGCGGTGTCTCCCCGGCACGCGGGGTGAGACGTTCCGCCCATTTCAACACCAGCGTCGCGAGCAGCATGCGCCGTGTCAGTCCGGCCAGTGCCGCCTTCAGGTCGAGGGCTGCTGCTGCGGCCGTCCCGGTGGCGGCTTCGGCGAAGGCGATCTCGTCCTCATCGAGGTCGCCGAGCGGGACAATGCGGGGCAATACCGCGGCGTCGGTGTCGAGCACCTCGAGGAACGCATCGCGCGCGAGCCGGCAGGCGCGCCGGGTCGGCAGATAGAGCGTCGCCCGAGCGAGCGCGAGCGGATCGCGGCCCGGCCGAAAGCCCTCGACCAGTCGGCCTTCAACCAGCGCCGTAATGAGCGTCGGCAGGAACGGCCGCGAGGCGGGAATCGTGAACACGCGGGGCATGCGTCCATCTAGAGCATGATCCCGAAAAGTGGTCACCGGTTTTCGGAAAAGATCATGCTCCAAAAAGACGGTTCGAGCAGGCGGTCGCGAGTGTTTTCGATGATGGAGGGCGTTGAGGGGAGCTATGCCGCGCTGGCAAGGATCGCCGCCTCGGCGGCTTCGATCGCATCCGGCGTGCCGACATGCATCCAGGTTCCCTCGAGGCGCAAGCCGTAAAGCCGCTCCGCCTCGATGGCGCGGTCGAACATCCGGTTGAGCGAGAACGCGCCCGCCGGGGCTTCGGCGAGCAAGCACGGCGAGACAAGTGCTGTGCCTGCGTAGACGAACGGCGCGACGTCCCGTTCGGCGCGCCGGATCAACCGACCTTCCGGAGTCATCGCGAAATCGCCACGGCCGCCATAGCCGATGCTGCCGGCGGTCGGCGCCAACAGCAGCAGGGCATCCATGCGATCCTGATCGAAACTGCTCGCCAGCCTGGCGAGATTGCCCTGCACGCCTTCGATCCAGATCGTGTCGGAGTTGACGACGAAGAACGGGTCGTCTCCGAGCAGCGGCAGTGCCTTGACCACGCCGCCGCCCGTATCGAGCAGGACGCCGCGCTCATCAGAGATCACCACCTTGGGCGCGCGTCGCGCCTTCAGGTGATGCTCAATCTGTTCGGCAAGATAGTGGACATTGACGATCGTCTCTGCGACACCGGCGGTGGCGAGCCGATCGAGCACGTGATCGATCAGCGCTTTGCCACCGACCTCGATCAGCGGCTTCGGCTTGGTGTCGGTCAGCGGCCGCATGCGTGCGCCTAGCCCGGCGGCAAGCACCATGGCACGGCGAGGAACATGGCGGCGCGTATCCGGCATCAAGCGTCTCCCAATCAGCGTGATCGCTCCGGCGGCGGGACGTGGCGGTCGAACCAAGCCTTGAGCGACGCAAGTGGAGGGTGATTCGTCAAGGACCGCTGCACATAGGTCCATATGCGCGGGATGTGTCGCAAGTATTGCGGTTTGCCGTCGCGCCTGTTGAGCCGGGCGAAGATGCCGAGAATCTTCGAATTCCGCTGCGCGGCCAGCACGAAATAGGCATTGGTGAGGGCCGCCATGTCGGCGTAGCGGTCGTTCTGGCGGCGCAGGCGGGTGTAGCGGTCGAGCAGCTGGACCTCCATCCGCTCGGGCACCGTGACGCGTGCGTCCTGCAGCAGCGAGGCGAGATCGTAAGCCGGCGAGCCCAGCACCGCGTCCTGGAAGTCGAGCAGGCCGAGCTGAGCGAGATCGCTGCGCTCGGCAAGCCAGAGCAGATTGGGGGAATGGTAGTCGCGCAGCACCCAGGTCGGCTTCTGGTCCACGATCGGCTGCAGCAGCTCGCGCCAGAGCCTGAGATATTCCAAACGCGCGGCCTCTGTGACCGGGACGCCGCTGTGGGGCAGGTACCAATCGATCAGCAGCTCGGCCTCGATCAGCAACGCATCGAGATCGTAGCGCGGCAGGCGGTGCTCCACATGTGGCGCGACCGGAAGGACCTCCGGCAGTTCCTGCTGATGCAGGGCGGCGAGCAGATCGACCGCGGTCTCGTAGCGGTGCTCGATCGGCGCGGGCGGATCGCCTGCAACGACGCCGTCGCTGCCGAGGTCCTCCAGCACCGCGAAGCCCTCGGCGAGATCGGCAGCGAGGATTTCCGGCGCGGAGAAGCCACGCTGGCGCAGTCCCTGGGCCATGGCGATGAACGGCTTGATGTCCTCGGCGAGATGCGCGATCGCGCTGTAGGGTTTCCCGCCCCGGACCGGCGGACCGTCGGGGCGGCGCGGCGAGTTCATCAGGATCAGGCTGCGGTTGCCGTGATTGAGCCGCTCATAGGAGCGCGTCGAAGCGTCGCCGGTCATGCGCCGCCGCTGCGCCTCGCCGAACTTTGCTTCGTCGAGAAACTTGCGCGCGCCGACGAGGCGGTCCGCCCGCAGCGCAAAGCTCCCGTATCCGGTAATGCGCGCGTGACGATAGTCGGTGCCGAATTGCGGGGCTAGGGTCAACGTGACGTCGAGCCGGTTCGGCGGCAGCATTCCCGCGGCGCGGTCCGGCCATTCCAGCAGCACGACCGCCCCGGGGGGAAGATCGTCGAACCCCAGTTCGGCCAGCTCGCTCGAGCCCGATACGCGGTAGAGATCGGCATGCACCAGCGGGAACTGCGGCAGGTCGTAGGTCTGCAGCAGTGTGAAGGTGGGACTAGGCACGTCGATCGCCGGATCCTCCGCGAGCGTGCGGATGGCGGCGCGGGCAAACGCCGTCTTCCCGGCGCCAAGGTCGCCCGAGAGCGTGACGAGATCGCCGGGCTCGAGCGCCGCAGCGACGTCAAGTGCGAGCCGGCGCGTCGCCTGTTCGTTCGGCAGAGCCATCACGTGGCTTGAGCCGCTGGCCGTGGATTGCAGCATCTCTACTCAACTACTCGGCCGCGGTCTTCTCGGCCACCTGTTCGAGGGGGAAGGTGCAGGTGACCGTTGTACCACGTCCGGGCGGGGAATCGATCCGCACCGAGCCGCCATGCAGCTCGACGAACGAACGCACCAGCGACAGGCCAAGGCCGGCGCCGCGGTGGCGCGAGCCATGGGTATTGGTTTCGAATGGATCGAACACGCGAGCGCGGATGTCGGGTGGAATGCCGGGGCCGCGATCGGTGACCGTGAACACCACGGCCTCGGGGCGCCGCTCGGCGGCGAGCGTCACGGTCTCGCCCTTGGGCGAGAAGCCGATCGCGTTGGAGAGCAGATTGAACAGGATCTGGCGCAGGCGCAGCTCGTCGGCCACGAACGAGCCGATATTGGTGGACACGCGCAGATCGAGCGAGATGCCGTCCTTGACCAGCCGGTCCTGCACGCCTTCGGCCGCCGCCGCCACCGCTTTGTGAATATCGACATCGCCGAGATCGAGCGCCATGGCGCCAGCGTTGATGGTCGCGAGATCGAGGATGTTGTTGATGATGGCAAGCAGCGCGTTGGTCGAGACGGTGATGTAGCCGAGATATTCCTGCTGCTTCGGGGTCAGCGGGCCGGTCGACGGATCGCCGAGGAAATGCGCGAAGCCGATGATGTTGGTGAGGGGCGAGCGCAGCTCGTAGGACACATGATGCACGAAGCCGAGTTTCAGCCGGTCGGCGGCCTCGAGCGCCTCGTTGTGCTCGCGCAGCACGCGCTCGACGTTGACGCTGTCGGTGACGTCCTGGAATGCGACCAGCGTCGCGCCATCCGGCAGCGGGACGGTCGTGCATTCGAGCACGCTGCCGTTGTTGCGCTCGAAACGGCAGGCGATCGGACGTCGCTCATCGAGCGCGGTGACGGCGCTGCGCAATGCCTGCCAGATCGCTTCGTCGCGGAACAGCGGCCGGCACCAGCCGATCACGGTCTCCACATGAGGACGCTCCGCCAGCGCCTGCGCGGACAGGCGCCACATCCGGACAAGCGCGGGATTGTGCAGCCGGATGCGGCCGTCGCTCGAGAACACCGCGATGCCTTCCGCCAGATTGTCGAGCGTCTCTCCCTGCACGCGGATCAGCGCATCGTAGCGCCGCTCGAGGTCGAGCCGCTCGGTTACGTCGTCGAACAGATAGGTGACGCCGCCTTCGGGATTGGGCGTGGTGACGACGCGCAGCGTGCGGCCGTGCGGCAGGTGCCATTCCTGTTCCTTGGCCTCGAGCGCGCGATAGGCTTCGTGAAGCTGGGTCTTCCATTGGCGGAAGTCCTGCTGCTCGGGCAGCCGGCGTGCCGCGCGCAGACGGTCGAGGACCGCGGAGTCGGTCGGCCCCTGGTCGAGGAAGCTCGCGTCGAGGTCCCACAAGGCGCGATAGGCCTCATTGTAGAACGTGAGCTTCTGGTCGGCGCCGAAGGTCGCGACGGCGGTCGCCAGCTGATCGAGCACGCGGCGATGCGACTCGATCATCCGCCGGACCTCGCTGCGCAGCGTCTCCGCTTCGCTCGCGTCGATGGCGATGCCGGCTGCGCCGCGCGGTGTCGGCACGTCCAGCACGTCGAGCGTGCGACGACTGCCGGCGATGATCGCCGGCAGCCGTCCAGTGTAGGACTGACCGGATGCACGGGCGCGCGACAGCTGTTCGCGCTCCTCGCGATCGAACAATTCGATGCCGCGCGCGACGGCCTCGCCGCCGGTCGGTGCCTCGACGGCGCGCGCATAGGCGGAATTGACGAACGCCAGATGGCCGGTCGCGTCCCGCACCCAGAGCGGTGCGGGCAGCGCCTCGACCAGGGTTCGCAGCGCGTCGATTTCGCCGACGAGCTGTTGATGGCGTGCGGTCAGCTCGGCCAGCTCGCGGCGAGCGCCGCTCGCGTCGCGCAGCCGCAACACGGCTCGGCCGGCAATGACGCGCCCCTCCGCCTCAACGTGCTTGCCGCCGAGCGTGGTGATCGACATGGCGAAAGCCTCGCCGCGCGCGCGCAAGGCGTCGACGGCGCGGTCGAGCGCCGCGGCACGCTCCGGAGCCAGCCAGGCACCGAATGCCAGCACGCGGTGCGGGCTCGAGCTTCCGGTGAGGAAAACCGAATCGCCGAGGATGTCCGGCACGTCGCCGGCGGCGGCCCACGACACGATGACCTGTGGCTCGCCCAGCAGTAACGCATTGAGGCGCTCCGTCTCGGCGCGCAGGGAGGCGATCTCGCCGCGCCCGGCGAGCTCGGCGGCGGCCGCGCGCGCACGTGTGCGCACCAGCATGATGGCCGTGATCACGGCGAAAACGATGGTGCCAAGGGTGAGCGCCAGCGCTGCCACTTCATGGCGCTCGAGCATCGCGAAGGCGTGCAGGTAGGCGGAGATCGCGCCGCTCGTGTCGAGGTCCTGGGCGTGGGCCGGAACCGCCCATATGACTGCAGGAGAAACAGCAGTTGGTACGTAGCGTTGGGTTGTGGAGCTTGTGGCGCAGCGCGGGCGCCAACCCTTGGTCCGGATCTTGTCCCGGATGCCCCCCACCTCTTCGCCTCCGACATCCGGCGATCCGCGCCCCCGCGCGATCGCCCAACGGAATCCAGAAACACTCGCCGCCGCTGCACATCCACCCTGCGCATCGGCGAGACACAACCACACTGCCGGTCGCCGGATCGCCGGCGACGCAAATCGAGGAAGGAAACTACGCACGGAGTCCTCGACGATCATCGCCGCGGTCACCGCGAATCAATTGAATGTACTCTCAAGGGCACGGCGCTCAAAAGAGTCCAGATCGTGAACGATTCAGTAAGTATTAGCCGCGATCGTCGCGAGCCGCTTCAATTCGATTCAAAAACGCCGTCGATCGGACAAAAAGTCTGCGATCGATGAGATTCGGACGGCGGCCGCGCCACGGGACCGCCGTTCAGTTGCGTTGGCTCGTGGAGGAGGTCTCGGCTTTGCGCGCCATGTCCTCGACGTTGATCTTGCCGAGCGCGGTGAGAAACGCCCGCTCGGCCTGCACGAGCATCGGCATCACCACCTCGTCGAGCAGCGACGAGCCCATGGCTTGGGCTTCCGCGTCGTCGGCGTTGCCGGCGGCGCGCAGGATCTCCTCGGCGGTGATGCGGCGTCGCTCACGCGCCAACTCGTATCCGCCGCGCGGGCCACGCACGCCGCGGAGTATTCCTTGATGCACGAGGGCCTGCAGCACAGGCTCGAGATGACGTGGCGGCAGGCCATGGCGCGCGGCCAGCGCTTTGGCCGAGACCGTCTGGCCTCGAGAGTGCAGGGCGATATCCAGAACAGCGGCGATCGCAAGGACAGCCTTGCGGGAGAGCAGCGGCATGGGGAGCACACCGACGGTATGTGATCGGACATAAGCAGCCTGGAGTATAACGGTAAAATATTACTGAAAAATAGGCATTCTAGCTGTTCCCCCACTTTCCTTTATGGGTACCCGTCGATCCAAAACCGTCGATACCACGCTGGGTTGATGACAGCTCGCTGACCTCACGTAATCCGATGCGATAAACACGCGCTATGACAAGCTGGGCGATCCGCATGCCACGCGTCACCGTGAAGGGCTCGTCGCCGTGGTTGATCATGGCGACTTTGATCTCGCCCCGGTAGTCGGCGTCCACGGTGCCGGGCGCGTTAAGGACGGTGACGCCATGCCGGGCGGCTAGGCCTGACCGGGGCCGGACCTGGCCTTCGTAGCCGGGCGGCAGGGCGATCGCGATGCCGGTCGCGACCAGGGCCCGCTCGCCCGGCGCGAGGGCGATCGGCGCGTCGGCCGGCACCGCGGCCACGAGGTCGAGGCCGGCCGCAAGCTCGCTCTGGTAGTCGGGCAGCGGGAGGTCGGCCCCGTGCGGCAGGCGGGTGATCTCGACGTCGATGTCGTTCATGGCGTCCCCGGCGCGAGCGCGGTGGCGATACGGTCGATCAGCATGTGCGCGACCTCGTCCTTGGTTTGTGCCGGCCAGTCCTCGACGCCCTCGGCGGTGACGAGGTGGATGGTGTTGTGGTCGCCGCCCATCACGCCGGACTCCGCCGACACGTCGTTGGCGAGGATCCAGTCGCAGCGCTTGCGGACGCGTTTCTCGCGGGCATGCTCGACCACCTTCTCCGTCTCGGCGGCGAAGCCGATCACGAGCTGCGGCCGCTTGGTCTTACGTGCGGCGATGGTGGCGAGCACGTCGGGATTTTCGACCAGACTCAAGCTCGGCGGACCGCCAGCGCCCTTCTTGAGTTTCTGCTCGCCGGCCTGCGCAACGCGCCAGTCGGCGACTGCGGCGGCGAAAATCCCGACATCGACCGGCAGCGCGGCCTCGACGGCGCTCAGCAGGTCGCGCGCGCTTTCGATCTTGATCACGCGCACGCCGGGCGGATCCGGCACGATCACCGGGCCGGACACCAGCGTCACGTCGGCGCCGGCGGCCGCCGCTGCGGCCGCAATGGCGTGGCCCTGCTTGCCCGACGAACGATTGGCGATGTAGCGCACCGGGTCGATCGGCTCGCGGGTCGGCCCGGAGGTCACGAGCACGCGCTTGCCCGCGAGCGGCCGATGCGCGTCGGCGGCGAGCAGGCGCTCGACCGCGGCGGCGATCTCGAGCGGCTCGGCCATGCGGCCAACGCCGGCTTCGCCGGACTCCGCCATCTCGCCGGCGTTGGGGCCGACCACGGTGATGCCGTCGGCGATCAGGCGGGCGAGATTGCGCTGCGTCGCCTTGTGCGACCACATCGCCGGATTCATCGCCGGCGCGAGCAGGATCGGCCGGTGCGTCGCAAGCAGCACGGCGGTCGCGAGATCGGAGGCGAGCCCGGCGGCGAGCTTCGCCATCAGGTCGGCCGTCGCCGGCGCGACGACAACAACATCGGTGTCGCGCGCGAGGCGGATGTGGCCGACGTCGAACTCGCTCGCGCTGTCGAACAGTTCGGTGAACGTGCGCTCGCCGGCGAGCGCGCCGGCTGCGAGCGGCGTGACGAATTGCTGCGCGGCCTCGGTCATCACCACGCGCACCGCGGCGCCGCGCTCCTTGAGGCGGCGGATCAGATCGAGCGACTTGTACGCGGCGATGCCGCCGCCGATGACGAGGAGGACGCGCTTGCTGTCGCTGCGGGCACGGCCTGGCTGCGGGTCGGAGGCGGCGGCAGGACCCGCGGCGCTCATCGCTGCGGCAGGCTGAAGCGCGTCCAGCACCGCATGGCCGAGAATGGTGCGGACCTCATCCTCCATCGAGCGGCCGTGGCGGGCGGCGCGCAGGCGCAGCAGCGCCTTGAGGCGGTCGTCGAGCTGGCGGACGGTGAGGCTGGCCATCGCGGACCCTGAGAAATCATTAGCAAGGCCGAGAAACGTAGCACCCTTGTGATTGCATTGCAATCAATGCAATCATAACTGCCATCACGACAGCCGCACGATCAGCAAAGCCAGCAGGGCGGCGATCGCCCACAGCGCCACCGTGGTCCAGCGCGAGCGGCGCGCCTCGGCGCGGCCGATCGCGGCGACCGTCTCCGGCGCGAGCACGATGCCGTCGCGTGTCGCTGCGTCGAGCTGGTCGGCGATGGTGGCGGCGCGGTTGAGGAGCGACGGCACGGTGCCGAGGAAGCGCCCGACCTCGGCCGTGCCGGTGGTCGCATCCTCGAGCCTGCCGACCACGCCGAGATGCCGCTCGATCCACTCACGCACCACCGGCTCGGCGGTCGACCACATGTCGAGCTTCGGGTCGAGCTTGCGCGCCACGCCCTCCACCACGACCATGGTCTTCTGCAGGAGCAGCAGCTCCGGCCGCGTCTTCATGTCGAACAACCCGGTCACCTCGAACAGCAGCATCAACAGCTTCGCCATCGAAATGTCTTCGGCGGTGCGGTTGTGGATCGGCTCGCCGATCGCGCGGATCGCCTGCGCGAAACTCTCGACCGAATGGTGTCGCGGCACGTAGCCGGCCTCGAAGTGGATCGCCGCCGTGCGCAGGTAGTCGCGTGTGATGAACCCGTACAGGATCTCGGCGAGAAAACGCCGCTCCTTCGGCCCGAGCCGCCCCATGATGCCGAAGTCGACGGCAATCAGCCGGCTCTCGGCGTCGACGAACAGGTTGCCCGGATGCATGTCGGCGTGGAAAAAGCCGTCGCGCATCGCGTGACGCAAAAAGCTCTGGATCACGCCGCGGCCGAGCTGCGGCAGGTCGTACCCCTTGGCGGCCAGCGCGGCGAAATCCGACAGCGGCGTCGCGTCGATCCAGTCGAGCACCAGCACGTCCCTGGCGGTCAGGTCCCAGTCGACCGACGGCACGCGGAAATCCGGATCGGCCTTGATGTTGTCGGCCATCTCGGAAATGGCCGCGGCCTCGAGCCGGAAATCCATCTCCATCGTCACCGAGCGCGCCAGCGTGTCGACCACCTCGACGAAGCGCAGCCGCCGCGCCTCCGACGACCAGCGCTCGGCGAGCCGCGCGGCGAAAAAGAAAGCATCGAGATCGACCCTGAAGCGCCGCTCGATCCCGGGCCGAAGGATCTTCACGGCAACGGCGCGCGTGCCCTCCGCGGTCTTGATCTCGGCGCGGTGCACCTGCGCGATCGACGCCGCCGCGACCGGCGGGCCGAACGTGACGAACACGTCGGTGAGCGGCTTTTCCAGCGCCGTGCCGACCGTCGCCTCCGCCTCGGCTTGCGAGAACGGCGGCATCTTGTCCTGCAGGCGCTCGAGGTCGCGCGCGAGCGCAACGCCGACCACGTCGGGCCGCGTCGCCAGGAACTGGCCGAGCTTCACGTAGGTCGGGCCGAGCGCGGTGAGCGCCGCGCCGAGCCGCACCGCCGAGCCGCCGCCTGACGGCCGCTCGATCAGCCGCGCGATGCGCAGCGCGGCCCGCGCCGGAACCGGCAGCGGCTTCGGGTCGATCAGCGCGAGCACGCCCTCGCGCGCGAACACGAAGCCGGCGCGGGCGAGGCGGGCGAAGTGGGAAAAAATGGTCAGCACGTAGGCGCCTATCAGCAGCCGGATCACAATCGCCAGCCCGCATGCAACGCGACGATGCCCCCGGACATCACGCGATGCGATACGCGGCGGAAGCCGGCGGCACGGATCATGTCGGCGAATGTGTCCGGCTTCGGGAAGCGGCGGATCGATTCCACCAGGTAACGATACGCTTCGGCGTCGCCGGCCACCGCGCGGCCGATCTGCGGGATCACATTGAACGAATAGAGGTCGTAGAGCCGGTCGAGCCCGGGCACGTCGACCGTCGAGAACTCGAGGCAGACGAAGCGGCCGCCGATCTTGAGCACGCGGAACGCCTCGGCGAGCGCCTGCTCGATGCGCGGCACGTTGCGGATGCCGAACGCGATCGTATAGGCGTCGAAATTCCTGTCGGCGAACGGCAGCGCCTCGGCATTGCCGTCGACGAAGCTGATCACGTCGTCCAGCGCGAGGTCATGGGCGCGGGCGCGGCCGACCTCCAGCATCTGGGTGTTGATATCGCAGACGGTGGCGCGCGTGCCCGTTCCGCCAGCCTTGACGAGGCGGAAAGCGATGTCGCCGGTGCCGCCGGCCACGTCGAGGAGCGCGAACGGCCGCGACCCCTTCGGCGGGCTGACCAGGGTGACCAGCGCGTCCTTCCAGGCGCGGTGCAGCCCGCCCGACATCAGGTCGTTCATCAGGTCGTAGCGCGGCGCGACCGAGCGGAACACGTCGTCGACCAGCGTCTGCTTGTCGCCGAGCGGCACCTGGCGGAAGCCGAAATCCGCCTGTTTTTGCGTATGATCTGCCATCGGGACGCAACATAGCGCGCCCGGCGGTGAAGCGCTACAAACCCCGCCGGAGTGCGGTTAACGGGGTCAATCGCATGGAGTTCAAGCGCGTCGTGCCGATCTTTCGCATCTTCTCGCTGGAGCAGGCGCGCGAGTTCTACCTCGATTTCCTCGGCTGCAAGGTCGACTGGGAGCACCGGTTCGAGCCTGATGCGCCGGTCTTCATGCGGGTGTCGCGCGGCGAGCTGATGCTGCATCTGAGCGAGCACCACGGCGACGGCACGCCCGGCTCGATCGCCTACGTGTATATGACCGGGGTCGCGGACCTGCATCGCGAGCTCATTGAGAAGAAATATCGCTACAATCGCCCGGGCCTCCAGCAGCAGGACTGGGGCATGACCGAGCTGACCGTGACCGATCCGTTCAACAACCGCATCACTTTCGGCGAGCCGACCGGGCCGCGTGCGACGTGACCACAGCGTTCGCCATCAGATCAGCATCAACGGCACACCGATGAACAAAAGGGCGGCGAGAAAGATGAACCCGAAGATGGTCGCAAGCCGCCAGAAGTCGCCCGACGGCAGGTAGCCGCTCTCGTAGTACGCCAGGCCGGGCCCGGTCGCATAAGGGGTGATGACCCCCATGATGCCGGTCGTCAGTGCGAGGGCGAGAGCCATTTTGTCCGCGGGCACGCCCGGGATCCCGAGACCGACCGCAAGCATGACCGGCAGCATGGCGGTGGTGTGCGCCGTCAGGCTCGCGAACATGTAGTGAGAGAGGAAATAGACGGTCACCAGGGCCATGACGGTGAGCGTCGGCGACAGTCCGCCCATATGCGCCGCGACGTTGTCCGCGAACCACTTGATGAAGCCGGTGCGCGACAGGCCGCCGGCGAGCGTCACCAGCGTGGCAAGGAGCGTGAGCGTCGTCCAAGCGGCGTGATTGCCTGCCATCTCTTTCCATGTCACGACGCGGAAAATCAGCATGAGCGAGATGACGAGCAGGGCCGTGGTCGCGGCTTCGATGTAATGGGAGCCGAACACCCACAGCGCGATTGCGAGTATGACCAGCGCGGACAGAATGCGCTCGCGGCTCGAGAGCGGGCCCATGCTCTGCAATTGCTGCCCGGCCCAGGTCGGCACCTCCGGCCCGCCCTTGGTCTGAGGCGGATAGAAGACCCATGTCAGGACCGGCAAGAGCAACAGGAGCGGTAATGCAAACGGGATCGACGCCAGCATCCATTGCGCATAGGTGATGTCCACCTTGGCGATTTTCCTGATGAACTCGAGCGCGAGGAAGTTCGGTGCGCAGGCCGTCATGAACAGCGAGCTGGTCACGCATCCGGCCGCGAAGCTGACCCACATGATATAGCCGCCGATCTTGCGCGCCGACGGCTCGTTCGGCATCGAGCCATAGAGCGGCGGCAGATTGGCCATCACCGGAAAGATCGTGCCGGCGCTGCGCGCGGTGTTGGACGGCGTGGCGGGCGCCAGGATCGCGTCGGTCAGCGTCGTCGCATAGCCGAGCGTGAGCGTGTGGCGACCCATCGCCTTGACCATGCGCAGTGCGATGCGGCGCCCGAGACCCGTCGTCTCGTAACCGAGCGCGAACATGAACGCGCCGAACACCAGCCATACCGTGCTGGAGGAAAAACCGGTGAGCGCCCATTTGAGCGACTCCTCCGCCAGCTTGAACGTGGGCTTGTTCATCTCCGCCGGGTCGAACAGGACCCATGGCGCCAGCACGGTGACGGCGACAACGCCGATCAGCCCGATAGCCGGGCTCGGGAGCGGCTCAAGGACGAGCGCGCCGATCACGCCGGCGAAGATCGCGAAATAGTACCACGCGTGAGGCGGAAGGCCGGCCGGCACCGGTGTGGCGGCGATCGCCACCGTCAGGGCGAGCGGCATGATCGCCCGCCAAGGGGCACGCCAATACCAATGTGATGCGACTGCCGGCGTGTGATCGACCTTCGAAGCCTGCACGCTCATCTGCACGTCCTCCCGGTGCAAGCGCCTCGTCGATGCGTGGCGCTCTTGTTGTTGCCGACCTGTGCGCCGGCCACGCACGCCCCCTCATTTCGCGACCTCCGCCGCGCGGGTCCCGTCAAACCACGAAGGAGCACTGCTCCTGGGGCGTGCGCGTATCCATGTTGCGGCCCCGGTTGAGGTGATCGTCGATCTCGGCCGCAGCGCCGATCATTCGGCCATAGAGAAAGACATTGAAGGCCGCAGTCTCGAGGTCCTTCTCGGTGAGCGCGCCGGAGCGGTAATCCTTCCACAGCACCGCCAGGAGCAGAGCCGCAATGATCGCGTCGACGTTGACACAGAACACATAGCGGCTGGCGCCGGCGTCATAGAGCGCCTGCACGAGCTCGCGATAGAAGGCGTGGAAGATGTTGTAGTCGCCGCGCTTCTCCAGGAAATCAGCGATGAAACGTTCGCGCGGGTCGTAGTTGACGGGCTTGCCCTTGAAGATCGGGTGGTGCACCCCCGGCAGTGCACGTGGTCCGTCCAGACCCGTCTCCTTGGATTGGGACTTCTCGTCCCTGTAGGTTTCGGCGAACCGCCGCGCCAGCGACTTGAGATCGATTCCGTGGTCGCGATCGGTTGGATCCTTGAGATCGACGTCCTTGAACAGCTCGAGCAGGAACGCCATGCCCTCGAAGCCATTGCCGCCGTGGCTGTAGCCGCTGTGGGTCAAGAACCCGACCATGCCCTTGTTGATCTGCACGCGGCTCGGCGTCTGCGGACCGTCGGCTGCGACAGCTCCTTTGGCCCCCTGCGCCGAGATCGAGCCGGGACCATTCGAAATGAGGAGACCGATGAGGATCTGCAGCGGACGCGCCTCGGCCTCCGTCGGCTTCTTGCCGGTCAGAGCCAGAAACAGCATGTCCGCCATGCTCCAGCGGCCGAACCGCTCCTCGCGCGATATGCCGCAAAGGCTGCCGTGCCGATGATGCTGGCCCGGGATGGACGCTCCGATCATCACCCCGTAGAGCCGGAGGTACCACGGCAACGTCTCGGCCGTGAGTCGCGAAATGCGTTTGCGCATCAGCGGCCCCCAGGCGATCGTGGTTGCGATCGCGGCGAGGATGGCGTCGCGTGACGGCCGGACGCCGAACGATGTGACGAATTTCAGGAACAAGGACTGTCCGCCGCGATCGCGAACGGCCTTGAGCATCGCCTCCGGACGTGGGTCGTCCGCCTCGGCCTCGGTCGCCGCGAAGAGGGCGCGTGTGGCCTGGTCGACCTTGATTCCGCTGCAGTCGAAACCCTCGTCGCGCGCGTCGACGAGGCCGGAATGGGCAAACAGGTCGATCAGCTTTGCCGCGCAGGAGAGCGTGCGCGCAACTCGCTTGGGTCCGACGATCGCCGCCGCCGCCGCCATCACCGTGTTCGGGGAATTGCCGCCGTCGCGCGCCGCGTCCGCTGCCAGCAGGGCAGGGTCGCCGACCAGGTTGGTTTCCGCCGCCACTGCGATGTCCAGCATGGCGCGATCGTTCTCGCTTGCGATCTCGTGAACGAGCGGCAGGGCGAAGTTGGCCTCGAGCGGCAGAAGCGCGAGGTCGAGCACGGGATGCCCATGCACGCTGGTCACCTGCGTCTTTGGGTCCATCACCGTCGCGCCGGACTTGTCCTTCATGTTCTGGCGGGGGACGATGGCGCCTATCTGCCGGCGCAGCGCGGCGATCTGGTCGCTGTAAGGAGCTATTGCCTCGACGGCGGGCAGCGCCAGTTCCTCCGGCAACCGGAGGCGCTGATCGTTCGCCAGCCACGGCTTGAGGGCGAGGCTGCCGCGCGACTTGAAATCGGGACGGCTGTTGTTGAGCGCCATCACGGCGGTCAGCGCGGCCGGTATGTCGGCGATGGTCGTGACGACGGCGCCTTTGCCGGATACGACCGGGTTCTCCGGCGTGAAGATCGCGTCCACGCCGAAGCTCTCCATGAACCAACGTTCCTTGTCCTCGGCCTTGTCGCCGGAGCCCGCCATCGCGCCGGCGTGTCCGACCGCGCGCGTCAGCTTGGATTTCCAGCGGCCGACCACGCAGACCACGACGGGTTTCTTGAAGGCGAGCCCGTGCTCGTAGTAGCCGCCCGGCTCGACATAGAGCACGGCGGCCTTGCTGCGTTCGTCGTTGTTGAATGCGTGCGTAAAATCGCGCGCTGCATAGTGGATGTAGACATCCTTTCCGGACGAGACGAGCGTCGTCGTTCCCCATCCTTCGGTGCCGAGATATTGCGCGATCGTCGTGGTGAATCCGCCGGAGTTGGAGAAGATCGCAACTGATCCCTTCAGCAGCACTTCCTCCGGATTGTCGCCGCCCAGCGCTCCTCCGACGCGCACCCGGTTCCAGGAATCCGCGACTCCGAGGCAGTTGGCGCCGAGAATGTCGATGCCGTTCGCCTGACCGAGTGCCCGAATCTCGCGTGCATCGTGCACCGAGATCTTCTCGGTGATCATGACGATCTTCCGCAGGTCGGTATTGACACGCACCAACTCTGCGACGCCGTCGCGGACTCCCGACGGCGGCAGGTAGACCACGCCGGTGTCGAAGCTCAGCCCGTCGTCGAGCCCTTCGCGCACGTTGTTGTAGACGGGAATGTCTCCCGCGGGCGTCGCCAGGACCTGGCCGCGCCGTCCGGGCGACGTACCGAACGCCACGTTGCCGCCGGAAAACGCATGGCTGACCGGCGTCACCTGGCGCGACTCGCCGCCGAGAATATTGAGAACGCAGACACGGTCCGCTCGCGTCGCCACCTCGTCGAGCGAGTTGATGCCGAGATAGTAGGGAAAGCCTTCGATGCCCTTCTTGAACATGTGCGCGACTCCTACTGATGCAACTCACGCATTTCGGGGCAGGCCGAGATGCGCGGCGATTTCCGCCCGGCCTCCGGCCTTCATCCAGGTATCGACCTTCTTGGCGTAGTTCACGACCTCGGAGATCGCGCTGTCGAAGCCGAAGAACCGATAGGGAAGACTGAGCGAGTCGCACACATCGGCGAGCGCTCCCATTCCGCGCACGAGGTTTGGGCCACCGCGGCCGACAACGACGTAGAGGGGCGAAGCGCCGTTGCGACTGAAGTGCTCGCGCAGCGCGTCACCCATGGCGCGGAAGGTTTCGTGGATGTCGGTGTTGTTCGATTTGCCGCCGATGATGAACAGCACATTGCTCTGCTTGAGCCAGTGCTTGTAGCAGATGCGCGCGACCTGCTTCATTTTCTCGTACGGAGGGTTTCCGCCGAAATCGGACGAGATGATTGCCGCTTCACCGAGCACCTCGGTCACCAGCGAGTTCGCTCCGCCCCCGAAGGTGGGCGCAAGAATGGTTCCCCGCGGATTGATGACGAATACGTCCGATTGCCCCTGGTGTGTGCGCAGCTGGTTGACCTCCTGCTCGAACTCGGAGGCGTCCGCCGTGAACAGGTGATCCGGCAGATCGAGGCGCTGCCAGCGCGGGTCGTCGCGGTCGAACCCGCACTTGAAGTCGCAGGCCACCGGCGTAAGCCGGCCGTCCCGCCCGGGCCGCATGCGGATCGGATTGAGCTCGAGCGTGGTCATCCCGTAGTGATGGACGAGCTCCCACAGCTTCGGCAGATGCTGGACGAGCGGCGAGATGATCTCCTTTGGCGCACCAATGTCGCTCAGCGCGTTTGCGACCACGAAAGCCTTGAGGCCGGTCAGTGATTCGAACGGCACTTGTGCAACATGCTTCTTGTCGAGCTCCTCGATGTCGACCCCTCCCATGTGCGTCAGCGTCATGGTCGGCGCGCGAAACTCGGTGGAATCGCTGATCGCGAAATAGACTTCGCGTTCGGCCGGCACGCCGGCCTCGAACGTCACCCCATTGGCCTTGGTCACGACGTTTCCGTGACGGTGCTCCGCGAAGTAGAGCCGCTCCTTCTCCGCGAGCGCGGTCCTGAGGTCTGATGCCTTGCCGATCAGGCCGGACTTGCCTTTCTTGCCGACGCCGCCCTTGAAGATCGGTTTGATGAAAATGAGCTTGTGCCGATCGATGAGGCCGCGAATTTCATCTTCGGTCGCGGCCGGGCCCAGGACCTCCGACGCCGGGAAGTCCACGTGCGCCAGCAGACGAGAGCCATAGAGCATGCCGGTGACGTTCATCTTGCTCCTCCCGAGATGGCAGCCATTGCGCGCTCAGTTGCGATGGATCCTCAGTCCGATTGCCCTGCACGTCCGATCTGCCGGTAATAGCGAATTGCTCCGGGATGCAGCGGCAGGAACGAGTTGCGATCGATGTTTGCGGGAACAGTGGCAGCGGCGGCGGCGTGCGCCTCCATCATCTCTTCGTTGTTCTCGAACACCGCCCTGACGACGTTGTAGACGAGGTCGTCGGGCAGCGATTCATGCGCCACCGCGAAGTTGAACAGGCCGAGCGTCTGGTAGTGCCGCAGGAGCGACGGATAGGTCCCCGCCGGAATACGCGACGGCGTGAGTTCCGGCATCGCCAGTCGTGCGGACGCGATCTCGGCGGAGGTGAGGGCGACGTATCGCACCTTGTCCTTGGCCTCGAGCTCGACGAATGACGGAAACGGAACGCCGGCCCCGACGGCGAGAACGTCGAGCTTTCGCTCGTGAACCTGTCCGGCGAGCTCCGCCCACTCGCCGTAGGCGAGATCGACCGGTACGTTCAGCACTTTGAAGATCTCCGGAAAATAGGCGGCCGACGTTCCTCCACGCGGGCCGACGCCGACGCGCTTGCCGGCCATCTCGGCGACCGCCCTGATCCCCGAGTCCTGCAGGACGAGGAATTGGAGCGGCGTGTCGTACATCGGGAAGATGGCCCGCGCCGACCGCGCCGGCTTCTTCCCGGCCCAGACGCCGGTGCCGTTCCAGGCCTGGAGCGCGATGCCGATGGTCACAAAACCGAGCTTGGCCTCGCCGGCCTCGAGCAGCTCGATGTTCTGCACCGGGCCCTCGGTCGGCATCCGCACCACCGGAAGATCGAGGGTGCGCGTCAGGAGCTTCGCGAGCGCCTCGCCGTAGACGTAGTAGGTGCCGCCGGGCGACGCCGTTCCGATGGCAAGTTGATCCGGCCAGTTCGGCTCGCCCGAACGCGCCGGCGCCGCCCAGAAGAACGGGATGGCCGCGGCGACAACCAGCGCAAGTCGGAGCCAGAGAGCTTTCATGCCTCGCCTCCCGTGTGCTCGCGGTCCTAGGCCGCCATGGCCTGCTCGGGCTGCTCGGCCTGGACGTCCGTCTCCTGCTCGAGGATCCTTTTCATTCGCGTTTCGTCGAGCGCGTTCTCCCATTTCGACACCACCACGGTGGCGACGCCGTTGCCGATCAGGTTCGTGAGCGCGCGCGCCTCGGACATGAAGCGATCGACACCGAGGATGAGCGCGATGCTCGCGACCGGGATCGACCCGACCGACGACAGCGTCGCGGCCAGCACGATGAATCCGCTTCCGGTCACGCCGGCCGCGCCCTTCGACGTGAGCAGCAGCACGCCGATGATGCCGAGCTGTTGCCACAACGTGAGCTCGGTATTGGTCGCCTGTGCGAGGAAGATCGCCGCCATCGTGAGATAGATGCAGGTGCCATCGAGGTTGAACGAGTATCCGGTCGGAATGACGAGACCGACCACCGACTCCTTGCACCCCAAATTCTCGAGCTTGGCGATCATGCGCGGCAGCACCGATTCCGACGACGACGTGCCGAGGACGATGAGCAGCTCTTCCTTGATGTACTTGATGAATTTCCAGATGCTGAAGCCGGTGAACCAGGCGATCCCGCCCAGCACGAAAAAGATGAAGAGCAGGCAGGTCAGGTAGAAAGCCGCCATCAGCTTGCCGAGCGAGAGCAGCGTGACGATGCCGTATTTTCCGATCGTGAAAGCCATGGCGCCGAACGCTCCGATCGGCGCCACCCGCATGATGATGCCGACGACGTTGAACAGTCCGTGCGAGATGCTGTCGATCAGGCTGAGCACGGGCTTGCCGCGCTCACCCATCATGTGCAGGCCGAAGGCGAACAGGATGGCGAAGAACAAGACCTGCAGGATCTCGCCCTCGGCAAAGGCGCCGACGATCGTGTTGGGTATGACGTGCATCAGAAAATCGACGGTGCTCTGTTGGCCCGCCTTGGTCGTGTAGACCTGGATCGACCTGGTATCGATGGCCTTGGGGTCGACACTGATCCCGCCGCCGGGCTGCAGGACGTTGACCACCACGAGTCCGACGATGAGGGCAAGCGTGGTCACCACCTCGAAATAGATCAGGGCCTTGAGGCCGACGCGGCCGACCTTCTTCATGTCCTCCATGCTGGCGATGCCGTGAACAACGGTGCAGAAGATGATCGGAGCGATCATCATCTTGATCAGCTTGATGAAGCCGTCGCCGAGCGGCTTCATCTGCTCGCCGAGGTGCGGATAGAAGTGGCCGAGCAGAATTCCGATCACGATCGCAGTCAGCACCTGGGCGTACAGGTGCTTATAGAGCGGCTTGCGTGCGTGGGCCGCTGTCGTAGCTGTACTCGCCGCCATGGCGTTCTCCCTATCGGCTCTTATGTCGATGCTCGTGTTCGGTCAGCAGACCGGCGCGTGGTCGCACGCAGCCCACCTACTTGGCGGCTCGACGACGCAGTCGTGAGTGGATTGGCAACTTGGTGTCCTCCCAGGGCGTTCCGCGCGACGGCACGAGCCGCACGCGCGTTCGCATTGTCAGCGATCTTGTTCGCGATCTTTGTTTTCAATCACTGCAAGAACGGGGCCACGCCAACCGCTGAGGCTGCACACCCAAAGTTCCGCGCTTTTCCTTGCGCAAACGCTTCAGCCGCTCGGTGCGGAACATTCGCGCGTGCGGCTTTTCGGAAATTGCCGCGTCCGACGTTCTGGGCGTAGGATCACGTTCATCGTCGCCTCCGGTCCACGCGGGCGAAACCTCCGCCGGATCCGCCGACCAGGGACGACGCGCTCGTTGAACATTGCGATCGGTCGTCGCCGGCTCCGGGCGTGATTTCAGAACCGAAGCGGCTGCGAATTCCGATTTTTCGTACTGACGATTGCGCGTCGTTGTCGCGCTCGATCGAAGAGATGGCTCGCCGTCAGGCTTTTCGTCCCGACGATCTCGTCGGACGAGCTGGCACGAATCCTGCCACGGATTGCGCAAGAACAACAGATGGGAGGACCAAATGGGAGCAACGCTGGATCCGGATGCCGTGGAAACGGCAGAATGGGTCGACTCGCTGCGCGCCGTCTTGCACCATCGTGGCTCCGACCGCGCGTCTTTCCTGCTCGAGCGATTGGCTGCGGAAGCGCAGCACGCCGGCGCGGCCGCGCCGTCGAGCGTCAATACACCCTACGTCAACACCATTGTTCCGGAGTACGAGGAGCGCGCGACCTGGGATCGCGACGTCGAGCACCGCATCCGCTCCATCATCCGCTGGAATGCGATCGCCATCATCCTGCGGGCCAACAAGGAGTCCTCGGAACTCGGCGGCCATATCGCGAGCTTCCAGTCGGCGGCGACGCTCTATGACATCGGCTTCGGCCACTTCTGGCACGCGCCGTCCGACGGACATGGTGGTGATCTCGTTTACATCCAGGGACATTCGGCGCCCGGCATCTACGCACGCGCGTTCCTCGAAGGCCGGCTCAGCGAGGAACAGCTTCTGCACTTTCGCCAGGAGGCCGGAGGCCACGGCCTCTCATCCTATCCGCACCCGTGGCTGATGCCTGAGTTCTGGCAGTTCCCCACCGTCTCGATGGGGCTCGGGCCGCTGATGGCGATCTACCAGGCGCGATTCCTGAAATATCTGCATGGGCGCGGCATCGCCGACACCACGCGCCGCAAGGTGTGGGCCTTCATGGGCGACGGCGAGATGGACGAGCCGGAATCGCTCGGCGCCGTGTCGCTCGCCGGACGGGAGCGGCTCGACAACCTCATCTACGTCATCAACTGCAACCTGCAGCGCCTCGACGGCCCGGTGCGCGGCAACGGCAAGATCGTCCAGGAGCTCGAGGGCATCTTCCGTGGCGCCGGCTGGAACGTGATCAAGGTGCTGTGGGGCTCGGGATGGGATCAGCTGCTCGCCAAGGACCGCTCGGGCATGTTGCGCAAGCGCATGGAGGAATGCGTCGACGGCGAATATCAGGATTTCAAGTCGAAGAACGGCGCCTATGTCCGCGAGCACTTCTTCGGAAAGTATCCCGAGACCGCCGAGCTGGTGAAAGATTGGAGCGACGATGACATCTGGGCGCTGCGGCGCGGCGGTCACGACCCGGTCAAGGTCTATGCCGCCTACGCGGCGGCGGTGAAACACGCCGGGCAACCCACCGTGATCCTTGCCAAGACGGTGAAGGGATACGGCATGGGCGAGGCCGGTGAAGGCCAGATGATCACCCATCAGCAGAAGAAGATGGGTCTCGAGTCGCTGCGCAAGTTCCGCGATCGCTTCTCGATCCCGATCACCGACGACAAGGTCGAGGAGGTCTCGTTCCTCACCTTCGCAGACGGAAGCGCCGAGAAGAAATACATGGACGAGCGGCGCCGCAGCCTCGGCGGGATGCTGCCGCAGCGTCGACGCACCTCCGCATCGCTCGAAGTGCCGCCGCTCACCGCATTCTCGGCCCAGCTCGCGAGCACCGAGGAACGCGAGATTTCAACGACGATGGCGTTCGTGCGCATCCTCAACACGCTGCTGCGCGACAAGGCGATCGGCCGGTTCGTCGTCCCGATCGTGCCGGACGAGTCGCGCACCTTCGGCATGGAGGGACTGTTCCGCCAGCTCGGAATCTTCTCGCAGGTCGGCCAGCTCTACAAGCCGCAGGACGCCGACCAGCTGATGTATTACCGCGAGGACAGGTCCGGCCAGATGCTGCAGGAGGGCATCAACGAGGCCGGCGCCATGTCGTCGTGGATCGCGGCCGCGACGTCCTACAGCACCAGCAACGTGCCGATGATCCCGTTCTACATCTATTACTCCATGTTCGGTCTGCAGCGCGTCGGCGACCTCGCCTGGGCGGCCGGCGACATGCGCTGCCGCGGGTTCCTGCTCGGCGGGACGGCCGGACGCACCACGCTCAACGGCGAAGGACTGCAGCACGAGGACGGGCACAGCCACATCCTCGCCGGCACGATCCCGAACTGCATCTCCTACGATCCGACGTTCGCCTACGAGGTCGCGGTCATCATCCAGGACGGGCTGCGGCGCATGTTCAAGGAACAGAACGACGTCTACTACTACGTCACCCTGATGAACGAGAACTATTCGCATCCGGCGATGCCGAAGGGAGTCGAGGACGGCATTCGTCGCGGCATGTACCTGCTCCGGGACGCCGGCAAGAAGAAGGCACCGCGCGTGCAGCTGCTCGGGTGCGGGACGATCCTGCGCGAGGTGATCGCGGCGGCCGAGCTTCTGGAGCAGGATTTCGGCGTGCTGGCGGACGTCTGGAGCTGCCCGAGCTTCAACGAGCTGCGCCGCGACGGCATGGAGGTCGAGCGCTGGAATCTGCTGCATCCGGCGGAAACCCCACGCAAGAGCTATGTCGAGGAATGTCTCGCGCCGCGTCAGGGTCCGATCATCGCGGCGAGCGACTACATGCGCGGCTTCGCCGAACAGATCCGGCCACATGTGCCGCGCCGCTACGTCTGTCTCGGCACGGACGGCTTCGGCCGCAGCGACTATCGCGTGGCGCTGCGCAAGTTCTTCGAGGTCAATCGCCACTACGTCGCGGTGGCGGCGCTCAAGGCGCTCGCCGACGAGGGAGCGCTTGCCACGACCAAGGTCGAGGCAGCGATCGCGAAGTACCAGATCGACACGGAAAGACCGGCACCCTGGAAGACGTGAGGCGACAGCGGCCGCCGAAGCAGGCGACGCCCCGGGGAGCACGCTTGAGAAGTACCGGCGTTCGAGGGCAAGTGCGATGGGTCAAGTCACGCAGGTCTGCGTTCCCGATATCGGCGACTTCACGGACGTCCCGATCATCGAAATCATGGTCAAGCCTGGCGATCGCGTGACAGCTGAGTCACCGCTCGTCACGCTCGAGTCGGACAAGGCCTCCATGGAGGTCCCGTCCCCGTCGGGCGGGGTCGTGAAATCGCTCGCCGTCAAGCTCGGCGACAAGGTGAGCGAAGGCACACCCATCCTCATGCTCGAGCTCGACGGTGCGGGCGCCGGTGCAGCCGAGCCGGCGAAGCCGGCCGTCTCCGCACCGCCGGCGCCGACCAGCGCGCCGGCGGGAGTAGCCGAGGTTCGCGTTCCCGACATCGGCGATTTCCAGGACGTGCCGATCATCGAGATCATGGTCAAGCCGGGGGATGCGATCAAACCGGAGCAGCCGCTGGTGACGCTCGAGTCCGACAAGGCCTCCATGGAGGTGCCATCGCCCTTGGGCGGCGTGGTGGCGGATCTCAAGGTCAAGCTCGGCGATAAGGTCAGCGCAGGCACGATCATTCTCACGTTGACGACCGAACAGGCCGGCGCCGCACCGCAGGCTCGTACGGCTGCGCCCGCTGCCGCGCCGCCCGTTGCGGCAGCCGTGCCGCCACCTGCGCCGGTGCCCGCGGCGATGCCGGAGGCTGCCGCAGTACCGCCGGCGGCCTTCGACATTCCCTATGCCGGGCCGTCGTCGCGCAAGCGCGCCCGCGAGCTCGGCGTCGATCTCCGCCAGGTCAAGGGCAGCGGTCCGCGGGGACGCATCCTGCCCACCGACGTCGAGGCGTTTGCCAAGCCGGCGGCGCCCGCCGCCGCAGCGGCTGCGCGGCCGGCCGCTGCAGCCGCAGGGCTCGACCTGCTGCCGTGGCCGAAGGTCGATTTCGCAAAATTCGGTGCGATCGAGACCAAACCGCTGTCGCGCATCAAGAAGATCTCGGCCGCCAACCTCCATCGCAACTGGGTGATGATCCCACACGTCACCAGTCACGAGGATGCCGACATCACCGACCTCGAGGAGTTCCGCGTCCGGCTCAACAAGGAGATCGAGAAATCGGGCGTACGCGTCAGCATGCTCGCCTTCATGATCAAGGCGGCGGTCGCGACATTGAAGAAATTTCCGGAGTTCAATGCCTCGCTCGACGGCGAGAACCTCATTCTCAAGAAGTACTATCACATCGGCTTTGCCGCCGACACGCCGCAGGGACTCGTGGTGCCGGTCATTCGCGACGCCGATGCGAAAGGCGTGGTGGACCTTGCCAAGGAGATGGGCGAGCTCGCCAAGCTCGCGCGCGACGGCAAGCTCAAGCCGGACCAGATGCAGGGCGGCACGTTCACGATCTCGAGCCTCGGCGGCATCGGCGGCACTTATTTCACGCCGATCATCAACGCACCCGAGGTCGCCATCATGGGCGCCTGCCGCTCGTTCCACAAATTGACCTGGGACGGCAAGCAGCCGGTCCCGCGCCTGATCCAGCCGCTGTCGCTGTCGTGGGATCACCGCGTGATCGACGGAGCGGCGGCGGCGCGGTTCAACGCGCACTTCGCCGGCCTCCTCGCCGATATGCGCCGCGCGCTCGTCTGAGGGGGATCCGATGGCAAACCTCATCGACATCAAGGTCCCGGACATCGGCGACTTCCAGGACGTACCGGTCATCGAGGTCCTGGTCCGCCCCGGCGACCGGATCAA
>Ga0081540_1000037_pt1 | contig 139165 bp, 125 predicted proteins | sample TabmetS2T1R1_FD_71024 | JGI IMG/M metagenome (GOLD analysis project Ga0081540, IMG submission 71024) | Tabebuia heterophylla rhizosphere microbial communities from the University of Puerto Rico - S2T1R1 | ecosystem: Host-associated > Plants > Roots > Rhizosphere ... | reverse complement strand
CGCGAGCGACTCGCGCACGCGCGTCTGCTCCTCTCCGAAGCGCCGCTCGGCCGTGCGCGGCGTCACCGAGTCGCCGTCGATCGACGCGAGCATGTCGAGTCGCAGCTCCCAGCTCTCGCGGGGCCCGAGCTCGAGCCGGTAGACGACCCTGCGCTCCTCGACCTCGCCGCGCTGCGACAGGATCACCTGCGTGCGCGCGGTGCCGTCGCCGTTCGTCTCCTCGAGGACGAACTGGTTGGTCTCGTCCTCATAGCGACACGAGGCCGGGCCCGGCAGGGGTGCGGCGCGCTCGGGGTCGCCGAGCGCGAAGTCGTGCTCCTTGACCGACAGGATGTCCGCGAAGTCGGTCCCCACGTCGAGCGCGAGCTCGAACGCGATCGGCTCCATCGACTGGTTCTGGACGGTCACGCGGTCCTGCATCCCGTCCCCGACGAAGCGGTGCCGCACGATCGAGAGCGAGTCCTGCGGCAGCCCGCCCGCGACCGGGTTGCGCAGGAAGAAGGCCGCCGAGAAGTACTCGACCTTCCCGGACGAGAGCAGCAGCGGCGCTGCGCCGTTGACGGTTAGACAGAGCCGCGAGAGGAAGCGCGTGTCCTCGGCGAACAGGCCCTGCGTCTCGCCGGTGATGTCGCCGCGCTCGTCGCAGATGCAGAAGGTCGAGCCCTCGAGGATCGTGAGCGGCATCAGGTGCTGCGGACGATCTTCACCGGCGTCGATTGCGCGAGCGCCTTGATCACGAGCTCGTCGATGTTCACGTGCGGCGGCCGGGTCACGGCGAACACGACGCAGTCGGCGACATCCTCGGGGCGAACGGGCTCGACGTTCGCGTACACCGCCGCCGCCTTCTCCTCGTCGCCGCGGAAGCGCACGCGCGAGAAGTTTGTCTCGACGAGACCCGGGTCGACGGTGGTGAGGTGGATCGGCCGGCCGAGCAGGTCTTCGCGCAGCGCGTAGGTGAAACCGCGGACGGCGAACTTCGACGCGACGTAGACGGCCGCGTTCTCGTAGGCCTGCCGGCCGGCGATCGAGCCCATGTTCACGATGTGGCCGCCGTCGCGGAGATGCGGCAGACAAAGGCGCGTCATCCGCAGCAGGCCGTGGACGTTCGTCTCGAGGACGGTCTCCTCGTCCTCCTCGCTGCTGTCGTCGAACGGGTCGCGGCCGAGGCCCAGGCCCGCGTTGTTGACCAGGATGTCGAGCCCGCCGAGCTCGCTGACGGCCTCCTCGACGAAGCGTTCGGAGCTCGCCGGGTCGGTGACGTCGAGCTCGAGCCGGATCTCCGCCTCGAGCCGGTCGACGCGGCGTGCGCCGCCGACGACGCGGGCGCCTTCGGCGGCCAGCGCGCGTGCGATCGCGGCCCCGATCCCACTCGAAGCGCCCGTGACGATCGCGGTCTTCCCCTCGAGCCCTGCCACGGGCGGACTCTAGTGAAACGGCCACGCTGGCAAAGCCATCGTGGCCTCTCATGGTCGGCGCCGACGAGCCGGCCGTGAAACGGCCACGCTGGCAAAGCCATCGTGGCCTCTCATGGTCGGCGCCGGCGAGCCGGCGCCTTAGCGGGCGAGGGGCAGGCCAGAGTCGGGCACGTGCGCGGGCACGTGCTCGACCTGCAGCGTCGAGTGGGCGAGGTCGAAGCGGTCGCGCAGCAGGTTCGCGAGCTCGAGCCGGATCGCGTGGCAGTCGGCGCCCTGGTCGACGAGCACGTGCGCCGAGACCGACGGGAAGCCGCTGCTGACCGTCCAGACGTGAAGGTCGTGCACGTCTGCCACGTGCGGAACGGCGAGCATGGCGTCGGCGATCTCGCGCGGCTCCTCCGGCGCGAGCTCGAGCAGGATCCGCGACGAGTCCAGCAGGAGCAAGACGGCCGACCAGAAGATGAGACCGGCGACGACGAGGCTCGCGACCGGATCGGCCCGGTTCCAGCCGGTGGCCAGCACGATCGCGCCCGCGGCAGCAGTGCCCACGAATGCCGCCAGGTCGGTGGCGACGTGCAGGAACGCGCCGCGGACGTTCAGGCTGTCGCGGCTCGGCCGGTGGAGAAGCGAGGCCGCCACGAGGTTGACGGCGATGCCCGCGAGCGCGACCACGAGCACGATCCCGCCCCGCACCTCCGGTGGGTCGATCAAGCGCCGGATCGCCGTGTAGACGATCACGACGCCGACGGCCACCAGCGTCATCCCGTTCACGTGCGCGGCGAGGATCTCCAGGCGGCGGTAGCCGAACGTCCAGCGCCCACGCGCAGGTCGGTGCGCCATTGTGGCGGCCCCGAGCGCGAGCGCCAGCGCCGCCGCGTCGGTGAGCATGTGCCCCGCATCCGCGAGCAGCGCCAGCGAGCCGGCGACGATGCCGAACACGATCTCGCCGGCCATCAGCCCGAGGATCAACGCGAGCGCGATCGCGAGCGGGCGGCGAGCGGAGGTGTGGACGTGCGCGTGGCTCATGCCTGCATTCTCGCGGCCGCGATCCGCTCCGGCGGAGTCGGATGCGTGAAGAGCAGGACGTAGAGCGCGCGAGGCGGGTCAAGGTCGGCGAGGTTCGCCAGCGCCAGCCGCCGGTGCATGTTCTCGAGAGCGGCGCCGTCGTGTGTCAGCTCGAGCGCGAACCGATCGGCCTGGCGCTCCCAGCGGCGCGAGAGCCAGGTCTCGAAGGGGAGCGCCGCGATCTCCAGCACCCAGAGCACGAGCATCACGAGCGGCACCGCGCGCGGGTCGCCCGGTCCGGTGGCCCCGGCTGCGGACACGAGGCCGTCCCAGTGGAAGACCAGCCACAGCACGAGGACCCCGGCGGCCGCACCCAGCATCGCCAGCGCCGTCCCCTGAGCGACGTGCTGGAACCGCCGGTGGCCGAGCTCGTGCGCCACCACTCCCCGCAACTCGCCGCGCGGCGCGTCCTCCAGCAGCGTGTCGAAGAGGACGAGCCGCCGAGTCGGCCCCAGGCCCGAGACGTACGCATTGTGCTTCGTCGTACGCCGGCTCGCGTCCGTCACGAGCATCGTCCGCACCGGCACGCGAGCGCTCTCGGACAGCTCGCGCAGGTCACGTGCGAGCTCCTCGTCGGGAAGCGGCCAGAAGCGGTTGAAGAGCCGCTCGAAGAGCAACGGCGCGAACAGGGTCAGCACGAGCGTCAAGACGGCAGCCCCGGGGGCGGCAACGGTGGGCCACCAGACGGGCCACGTCCGCGCCGTCCACACCAGCGCCGTCAGCGCGATCCCCGTCAGGAGCGCGCCGAGCACGAGCCCCTTCACCACGTCCCAGAGCCACGCCCGGAACGTCTGCGTCGAGAACCCCCAGCGGCGCTCCCGTGCCCAGCCGCGCCAGGCGGAGAGCGGCAACCGCACGAGCGTCAGCGTGCCGAGGACGAGCGCCGTGAGCTCGAGCGTCCGCGCCCACCACGGCCCGCCGGTCGCGTCCCAGAGCCACTCGCCGGGCGGGCCGAACACGATCGCGGCGAGCACTCCGAGCTGAAGGCCCCAGTCGACGAAGAGCGCGACGTACAGCGGTCGGTGGTACTTCCGCGCTCGCTCGATTTCCTCTGCTGCAAACGAATCCGCGCCGTTCACGTCGAAGTACCTGAGCTTAGTGACAACTACACTGCGTAGATGAGCGCGGGCCCCGTCATCAGCAGGCTGTCAACGGAGCAGTCCCGCGAGCTGAGCGACCAGTGGCGGGGGCTCCGCCCCGCCCCGCCCCGCGGTGGCGGGGGCAGCCGTTACCCTGTCACGTAGCGTCAGAGCTGAATCGTCGCTTCGATGGTCAGATGGCATGATCCGCCGATTTTTTCTGAGTTGGCATCCTGCCCTATCCGGTCGAAACTGCCCGCGATCATGAAAAACCGGCGACGTTGGCCCCGGCGGAGCGCGATCGTGGTGACTCGTGGGGCGGTTGGGGCGATGTGGCGGTACGCTGCGCCTCGGCGAGCGCTTCCGTGCTGGCGAGCCGCCACGGTCCCACTGCGCACCGGAAGCGCTCCTGGTCCGGCCCCGGGGCCGGCCCGATTTTGCCCCGGAAGGCGTTAGTTTTTTACCGTTCCTTTACTATTTATCCATGACCCGCGTACTCCTCGCTGAGGACGACACCTCGATCTCGGAACCGCTGTCCCGCGCGCTGCGCCGGGAGGGATACGAGGTGGACGTGACGGCGGATGGTCCCAGCACGCTCGACAAGGCACTGGGGGACGGCGTCGACCTGATCTTGCTCGACATCGGCCTGCCCGAACTCGACGGGCTCGAGGTGTGCCGCCGGGTCAGGGCCGGGGGATACGCCGTGCCCGTGCTGATCCTCACCGCGCGGGCCGACGAGGTCGATACCGTGGTCGGCCTGGACGCGGGCGCCGACGACTACGTCACGAAGCCATTCCGGCTGGCCGAACTCCTCGCCCGGGTCCGCGCCCTGCTGCGCCGCGGCACGGCCGAGGGCTCGGCCGCGCACGGTGTGCGGATCGACCCTGATGCCCGCCGGGCCTGGCACGGCGACACCGAACTCGACCTGACCACCAAGGAATTCGATCTGCTCTGGATCCTGCTGCGCGATGCGGGCAAGGTGGTCACCCGGGAGCAGATCATGCGCGAGGTCTGGGACGCGAAGTGGTGGACGTCGACCAAGACGCTCGACATGCACATCTCCTGGCTGCGCCGCAAGCTCGGCGACGACGCGCACAGCCCGAGGTACATCACCACCGTCCGGGGCGTGGGGTTCCGCTTTGAACGCGGCGACTGACGGCCCCACCCCCGACGGCCCCGCTCTCGACCGGCCCGCTGCTGTCCGCCACCAGCATGCGTAAGAGGCTGTGGTTCTCGAGCTTCGGCGTGGCGGTGATCGCCGTCCTCATCGTGGGCGTGCCCGCCTTGGTGATCGCCGCCCGGCGCGGCGCGGCCGCGGTCGGCGTGACCGTGGCCGCGATGGCGGCGGCGGCCGCGCTGGCTGGCTGGCTGACCGCCGTGCTCGCGGGGCGGCTGGGCCGGCCGGTCGAGGAACTCGCCGAGGCGGCGGCACGGCTCGGCCGGGGCGACCCCCGCCCGCTCGGCCGCCGGTACGGGGTGGCCGACCTGGACCAGGTGGCCGATGGCCTCGACACGTCGGCACGCAGGCTGAGCAGCCTGCTGGCCGCGGATCGCGAGCTCACCGCGGACGCGTCGCATCAGCTGCGCACGCCGCTGACCGCCTTGTCGATGCGGCTGGAGGAGATGATCGCGGCGGCGGACGACCCGGACGTGGTCCGGGAGGAGGGCAGCGCCGCCCTGGCCCAGGCCGAGCGGCTGGCCGACGTGGTGACCCAGCTGCTCAGCCCGGCCCGCCGGGCCACCGCGTCGGCGGCCGCGCTGACCGGCATCGACGAGATCGTGCAGCAGCAGGTCGTGGAGTGGGAGCCGGCCTTCCGCCGGGCGCGCCGCAAGCTCGTGGTGATCGGCGTGCGCGGCCTGCAGGCGCACGTCTCCCCGGGCGGCCTGGCGCAGGTGCTCGCCACGCTGCTGGACAACGCGCTCATGCACGGCGGGGGAACGGTGACCCTGCAGACCTCGCAGAACTCGCGCTCGGTGGTGATCGAAGTGCGGGACGAGGGTAAGGGCGTCCCGCCGGAGCTGGCCTCCCGGATCTTCGAGCGAAGCGTCAGCGGGCGCCCGGAGGGCACCGGGCTCGGCCTGTTCCTGGCCCGGACGATGGCGGCGGCGGACGGCGGACGCGTGGTGCTGATCAAGCCGAAGCCACCCACATTCGCGGTCTTCCTGCCCAGGAACCCGCCGCAGACGGCCGCCCAGCCGGTCCGCGGCCCGGCATGACCGCGAGGCCTGACCACTGGGCGAGCAGCTAGCGCCGCCGCGCATCCGCGGTGTCGAGCCACTCCCACGACGGTCCGTACTCGTGGTCGAACGAGGGCTTGTCCGCCGTCCCGGCCAAGATAGCCCCGGCCTCGCTCGTCTCGGTGACGTCGACGAACCCGGACACGGCGGCTTCGCCGGCGGCCACGGCGGCGCCGGGAGCACCGGCCAGGAACACCCACTTCTTGTACGAGAAGTACCGGAAGACGGTGCCGAGCCCGGTGCCGGCCAGGCTGGCCGCGTTGAAAACCAGGGTGCCCTTCATGTCGAGCCCGTAGGTGACGAACGCGATGACGCACTCGGCGATGGCCAGGCCGACGACGTTGAACGCGGCGAACAGAAGGCCCTCGCGCAGCAGCGCCTGGTTCATCCGGTGCCTGAAGGTCCAGAACCGGCTGCCGAGGTACGTGAGCACGGTGGCCGCGATGATGGACAGCCCCTTGGAGACCATCGGCCCGATGCCGACCACGCCGTGCAGGTAGGCCGCGCCTCCTAGGTCGACGATCGAGCCGACCAGGCCGACCAGGCCGAATTTCGCGAGCTCAGGAATCAGTTCGGCGAAGCGCTTGGGCAGGCTCCCCATCCTGGGCATACGAAATGGTCCTTTCGGGACGGCATCATCATCTGGCCTGTGCGCCCACCCCCGTACAGGCTCCACTCAAGACCCGCATATGCTACCGGCCGCGGCTCAACGACGACTCCGCCTTCCCTGAGACGGCGGTATGAAACGGGACACAACCCGCGAACCGGACGCGCGCAGCCGAAGAGGCGAGCTGCCGGAGAGGCGCGCTGCCGGAGAGGTGCGCAGCCGAAGATCAGCCAGCCGAAGATCAGCCAGCCGCAGATCAGCCGGGTGTCACGCGGTGAGCGTGTTCTCCCTCCCGGTCCCGGCGATGGCGTGCCAGGTCAGGTACACCACGGCCGTGATCACGAAGCCGACCTCGAACGTCAGGTCCCCGACGTCCCCCACGTGCGAGGGCACCACGCCGACGTACTCGGTCTGGTTGGAGAACAGCCAGATCGAGATGCCCATCCCGGCGAGCATGGCGACCGGCCCGGCCCAGTTCGCGTGCCGCCTGTCGAACAGCAGCGTCTCGTCCGGGTTCTTCCGCAGCACCAGGTCGCAGAGGTACACGGCCAGCCACGGGGCGATCCAGTACGCGATGATCAGCAGGAAGTTCTCGTACTTGCTGCCCGCGTTGTGCAGCCCGCTCCAGGCCAGGAAGAACCCGATGGTGCCGAACCCGAGGGCCACGATCGCGCGGCGCATCGAGAGCGGCAGCCGGATACCGAGGGCGGTGAACGACAGCGCGCCGGAGTAGATGTTGAGCACGTTCGCCGCGACGGCGCCGAGCGCGATGGCCAGCAGCGTCAGGTCGGCCAGCGGGGTGGCCAGCAGGCTGGTCATGCCGCCGGGCCCGGCGAGCGCATCGTCCACGCCGACCGCGGTGCCGACGGCCGCGCCGACGATCTCGAGCAGCGCGCAGGACAGGAACAGCCCGCTCCCGGACCACCAGGCGATGGCGGTCCGGTTCGTGTCCGGCTTGAAGTAGCGGGTGTAATCCGACGCATAGGGGTTCCAGCCGACCGCGTAGCCGAACGAGGCGCCGAACGTCAGCAGGAACGCGCCGGGAATCGTGTGGTGCGAGGCGCCGGGGTGGGCCTTGCTCAGGATGACCACGGACGCGATCACGAAGATGATGGCCAGCACCGGGAAGGCGTACCGCTCGAACAGGTGCACCAGGTTGTAGCCGAAGAACGCGACCACGACCTGCAGCGCCACGATGATCAGCAGGCAGAGCACCTGCGGCAGGTGGGTCAGCACGTTCAGCGCCAGCGCACCGCTGACGCTGTTCACCGCGAACCAGCCGATGCCCGCTGTCACCGAGTTCAGCCCGGCGGGCAGCACGTTGCCCCAGTAGCCGAACCCCAGCCGGCTCAGTACCATCTGCGGCACCCCGTACTTGGGCCCGCGCAGGGACAGGATTCCCTGCGTGATTCCGCCGATCGCGCTGCCGAGGACGAGGGCGAGCGCGGCCTCCCAGAAACCGAGGCCGAATCCGGCGACCGCGAGAACGCCGACGAAGATCGTGGCGAATTCCATGTTCGGCGACGTCCAGGTCCAGAAAAGCTGAATCGGCCGGCCGTGCCGTTCGTTGAGCGGGATGAATTCGGCCCCCCCGGGCTCGACCTCGAAGACCTGTGTGCCGTAACTGCCCTCCCGGACAAGGACGCCAGGCCCGGCGTCGCCGCTGTGTGTGACGTCCTGATCGCTTGCCGCCATCTGCGCGCTCCCTTCTGGAGTGCCCCATGATCACAAGTCTTTTTACCCCGGTATATGCAGGGCGAAAGGCTCTAATGTTTCGTAGCAGAAAAAGATCGCACGACAGGAAACGGTTACGTCACATCCTGGCTACGCGCACCGCAGTGCTAGCCGGGCTGGCGGTCCCGTAGGGTACGGACCGTGACCGATTCCGCGGAGCCGACGGCCTCGGCTCCAGCACCCCCCGTGGTGGGCATGGTCGGCGGCGGCCAGCTTGCCCGGATGACGAGCCAGGCCGCCACCGGCCTGGGCATCGGTTTCCGCGTGCTGGCCGGCGACCCCGGCGAGAGCGCGGCCCAGGTCGTGGCCGGGACCCGGCTGGGCGACTTCCGCTCACTGGCCGACCTGCGCGGCTTCGCGGCCGGCTGTGACGTGCTCACCTTCGACCACGAGCACGTGCCAGGCCCGCACCTGGCCGCGCTGGAGCAGGACGGCGTGACGGTCAGGCCGGACGGCGCCGCGCTCCGCTTCACCCAGGACAAGCTCGCCATGCGCGAGCGGCTGACCGGGCTGGGCATCGCCTGCCCGCGGTTCGCGCCGGTGCGCACCGTCGCCGACGCCGAGGCGTTCGCGGCGGGCTCCTGGCCGCTGGTGCTCAAGGCGGTCAGCGGCGGCTACGACGGCAAGGGCGTGTGGGTCTGCGAGTCCGCCGCCGAGGCGGAAAGCGTGCTCGCCTACGGCCCTCTGCTGACCGAGGGAGGGGGCCTGATCGCGGAGGAGTACGTCGCCTTCGACCGCGAGCTCGCGGTGCTCGCGGCCCGCTCGCCGCACCGGCAGGGCGCGGTGTACCCGGTGGTGCAGACGGTCCAGCGGGACGGCGTCTGCCGTGAGGTGATCGCCCCCGCGCCCGGACTGGCCTCCCGCCGCCGGGCCGAGGCTCAGGAGCTGGCGCTGCGGATCGCGAAGGAACTCGGCGTCACCGGCCTGCTCGCGGTGGAGATGTTCGAGACACCGGCCGGGCTGCTGGTCAACGAGCTCGCCATGCGCCCGCACAACACCGGACACTGGACCATCGAAGGCGCCCGCACGTCCCAGTTCGAGCAGCACCTGCGGGCCGTCCTGGACCTGCCGCTCGGTGACCCGGCGATGGCCGCGCCGGCCGCGGCGATGGCCAACGTGCTCGGCGGCGACGACGCCGATGTGTACGACAGGTACATCCACGTGATGGCCGCCGACCCGGCCGTGAAGGTGCACATGTACGGCAAGCAGGTCCGCCCGGGCCGCAAGATCGGCCACGTCACCGCGATCGGCGAGGACCCGGGGGACCTCGCCGACCGGGCCCGCCGCGCGGCCAGCTACCTGCGCTGGGGCAAGGAGGACGGCGATTGAGCGAGAACCCCGTCGTCGGCGTCGTGATGGGCAGCGACTCGGACTGGCCGGTGATGCGCGCCGCGGCCGAAGCCCTCGACGAATTCGAGGTCCCCTACGAGGCCGATGTGGTATCCGCGCACCGGATGCCGCACGAGATGATCGAGTACGGCTCGTCGGCCGAACGCCGCGGGCTGCGTGTGATCATCGCCGGCGCCGGCGGCGCCGCGCACCTGCCCGGCATGCTGGCCTCGGTGACCCCGCTGCCGGTGATCGGCGTGCCCGTCCCGCTGGCCAACCTGAGCGGCCTCGACTCGCTGCTCTCGATCGTCCAGATGCCGGCCGGCATCCCGGTCGCGACGGTCGCGGTCGGTGGCGCCCGCAACGCCGGCCTGCTCGCCGTCCGCATCCTCGGCGCGGCGGAGAGCCCCGGCGGCGCCGCGCTGCGGGCCAGGCTCGCGGCTTTCGCCGAGGACCTCGCCGGTCAGGCCCGCGCCAAGGGTGCCGCCCTGCGCGGCCGGCGTTCGTAGTTTCGTACCGAACGGGCGGCGTTTCTGCCCGGATAACGGTGCTTGTCCCCCTGCCGGTACGGGTACGCTCCACGAACGGGATCCGACCCGGGCGAGGAGGCGCGCGTGAGCATTGGCGCGACGCTGGCCGCGGCCCGCCGCCGGGCCGGGCTCACCGTTGGTGAGGTCAGTCAGAGCACTCGTGTCACGGAACCCATCATCCAGGGTATCGAGCAGGATGACTACGCTGCGTGCGGCGGTGATTTCTATGCGCGCGGCCATATCCGCGCCATCGCGCGGGCCGTGGGGGAGGATCCGGTACCGCTGATCGACGAGTTCGACTCGACCTGGCAGTCCGCTAAGGAGATCACGGCCGCCGAAGCCTTCCAGCCGTCCATGCCGCTGCGGAAACGGGAGCGCCGCCGGGTGCGCTGGTCCGCCGTGCTGGCCGTGCTGGTCCTGGCGGTCCTCGGCTTCGCCAGCTACAAGTTCGTCTCCGGCGTGGGCGCCCGGCCCGCGGCCGCGGCCAGCGCTCGTCCCTCCCCGCCGGGTGGTCCCACCCATCCGCCGGCCAGCGCCCCGGCCGTCCAGGGCAGCACGGCGCAGAGCACCTCGGCTCAGGCCAGCGCATCCCAGGCCGCCACCTCGCCGGCGCCCTCCGCGACCCCGGTGCCGGTTCAGGTGCTGGCCCCGGCCAGCGTGACGGCCTTCGGCCCGGCCGGCCAGGGCGACGGCGACGACCCGCAGCGAGCGGCGCTGGCCCTCGGCGGCGACCGGGCCCGCCCCTGGATCAGCCAGTGGTACGCCACCGCGCGGTTTGGGGCGCTGAAGCAGGGGACCGGGCTACTGCTGGATATGGGCCGTCCGGTCACCGTGGCCTCGGTCCGGGTGTCCCTGGTCAACCCGGGCGCGGACATCAAGTTGCGAGCCGGGAGCAAGCCCGTCCCGGCCTGGCTCCCAACGGTCGCGCACGTCTCGAACGCGGGCCGCACCGCACAGCTGAAGCCCGGCGCGCCGGTGCACGTCCGCTACTTGCTGATCTGGTTCACCAAGCTGCCCCCCGACAACGAGGGCCACTACCGGGCTGCCGTCTACCGGATCACCGTCCAGGGCCACCGCTGACCGCCGGGCCAGCCGGCGATCTACCATCGAGGCATGAGCGATGATTTTCCGGCGTTCGCCCTGTCCGAGGAGCACCAGGCACTGCGCGAAGCGGTGCGCGCCCTGGCCGACGACAAGATCGCGCCCCGGGCTGCCGACATCGACCGCACCTCCGAGTTCCCCTGGGACGTGTACGAGGCGCTGGTCAAGGCGGACTTTCAGGCCGTACACATCCCCGAGGCCTACGGCGGCGCCGGCGCCGACGCGATCGCCACCGCGATCGTCATCGAGGAGGTGGCCCGCGCCTGCGCCTCGTCGTCGCTCATCCCCGCGGTGAACAAGCTGGGCACGGTGCCGCTGATGATCGCCGCGTCCGAGGACGTGAAGGCCAGGTACCTGGCGCCGGTCGCGCGCGGCGAGGCGATGTTCTCCTACGCGCTGTCCGAGCCGGAGGCCGGCTCGGACGCGGCGGCCATGAAGACCAAGGCGGTGCGCATCGACTCCGGCTACGTGCTGAACGGGGTGAAGCGCTGGATCACCAACGCCGGGGTGTCGAAGTACTACACGGTGATGACGGTCACCGACCCGTCGGCGGGCGCGAGCGGGATCTCCGCGTTCGTGCTGGAAGACGGGGATCCGGGCTTCACGTTCGGGGCGCCCGAGCACAAGCTCGGCATCAAGGGCTCCCCGACCAGGGAGCTCTACTTCGACGACTGCGCGATCCCGGCCGACCGGCTGGTCGGCGCCGAGGGCGAGGGGTTCAAGATCGCCCTGCGCACCCTGGACCACACCCGCATCACGATCGCGGCGCAGGCCCTGGGCATCGCCCAGGGCGCGCTCGACTACGCGATCGGCTACGTCCGGGAGCGCAAGCAGTTCGGCCGGGCGGTCGCCGACTTCCAGGGCCTGCAGTTCATGATCGCCGACATGGCCATGAAGCTGGAGGCGGCGCGCCAGCTCACCTACGCCGCCGCGGCCAAGTCGGAGCGAGCCATGGCCGGGGAGAAGATCGATGACCTGACGTTCTTCTCCTCGGCCTGCAAGTGCCTGGCCTCCGACGTGGCCATGTCGGTGACCACCGACGCGGTGCAGTTGCTCGGCGGCTACGGCTACGTCAACGACTACCCGGTCGAGCGGATGATGCGCGACGCCAAGATCACCCAGATCTACGAGGGCACCAACCAGATCCAGCGCATGGTCATGGCCCGCCAGCTCCTGAAGTAGCCTGTTCCGTCTCTGTTCCGTGATCAGGCGCCGTGCTAGCTGGTTCCGAGCCCGGCACGGAGGAAGGCGATGGCCTGGTCGATGGCAGCTCGCGTGGCGCGGGTCTCGCTGAGCGCATTGAGCAGCATGAAGTCGTGGATGATGCCGTCGTAGCGCACGGTCGTGACGGGGACGCCCGCGGAGCGGAGCTTGGCGGCGTAGGCTTCTCCCTCATCGCGCAGCGGGTCCGCTTCATCGACGCACAGATAGGTGGGCGGCAGCCCGGTCAGCTGCTCGATGCTGGCCTGATTCGGCGACGCGGTGATCTCGGCGCGCTGGGCGGGGTCGCTGGTGTAAGCGTCCCAGAACCACTCCATCGCCTTGCGGGTGAGGTAGTAGCCGGTGGCGAACTGCTGGTAGGAGGCGGTGTTCATGGCCGCGTCGGTGACCGGGTAGTACATCGACACCTGGGAGAAGGTGACGTCGCCACGGTCCTTGGCCATCAGCGCCAGCGCGGCGGACATGTCGCCGCCGACCGATTCACCGGCCACCGCCATGCGGCTGGCGTCCAGGCCGTTGGATGCCCCGTTGCGGGTGATCCACTGGGCGGTGGCGTAGCCCTGCTCGATCGCGACCGGGTAGCGGGCCTCGGGGGAGTTCGGGTACTCCACGAACGCGAGCGCCGCGCGGGCGCCGACGGCGAGCTCGCGGACGAGCCGGTCGTGGGTGGCGGCGTTGCCCAGGATCCAGCCGCCGCCGTGCATGTACACGATGACCGGCAGCGTGCCGGTCGCGCCCTGCGGCTTGATGATGCGCACCCGGGCATCTCCCACCTGGGCGGGAACCGTGATCCACTCCTCGTCAACCGGGAGCTTGCTGACCGGGCCGGACTGGGCCTCCTCGAGGACCTTGCGGGCATCGGCCGGCGTCATCTCGTACAAGAACGGCGGTTTGGAGAACGCGTCAGCCACTTGCTGGGCTGCGGGCTCAAGGACGACGACCGGGCTGGCTGCTGTCATGACGGTGCTCCTCACGTGAAGGCCGGGACATGGCGCCATGAGCGCGCAGCGCGCCGTCAGCGCTAGCCACCGTCACGTACTGGATCCTCCCGCGTTAGACCAGGTAACTTTCGCCTGCTGGCAGCCGCAGCGGCACGCCTCCGCGTCCGTGACCCCTCCTGTCTAACACAGGCCGAACTCGCCCCGGATGTCGCCCCCTGGCCATGCCGCGGCCGTGAGCGCAACCCCGCGAGGAGCGGATCTGCCAGCGCTTGTGAGCGGCGAGCCGATGGCTGGATCGCGGCCTTACCCGGCCTCGGGGCCCGCACTCTGTTCCGTTTTCTGTATCTGACGACTGCTCGCCTTGGCCGCCTGGCAGCTCCGGCGACGGTGCGCTGGCCAAACTCATGTAGTCGGCTATGCCGACCGGTCGAAGTTGAACCGTATTGCATTAAGGACGGCGGCGACGCGGGCCAGGCCGAGGTCTGGAACGCCGGTTGACCTTGGCGCCCGGCGGGGACGGTAGGCTGGACCGGTGTGATCGATACCACGATGACACTGCCGGATGGGCGGTCACTTGCGTACACCGACTGCGGTGCACCAGATGGTCCGCTCGTTGTCTATTTCCACGGTGCACCGACAAGCCGACTTGATCTGATCGGTTTCGAGGAGTCATTCAGCGCCTTCGGTGTGCGAGTGATCTCGCCCGATCGGCCTGGCTATGGCAGATCATCGCCCCGGCCAGGGCGCAACTTCAATGACTGGCCTCACGACGTCGCTGCGCTCGTGGATCATCTCGGCATTGAACGCTTTGCCGTCATGGGAGCGTCATCGGGCGGACCGTACGTGGTGGCGTGCGCCGCCCTCCTGCTGGAACGGATCGTCGGCGCGGGTGTCGTCGCAGGCGTGACCGACATGGGCTGGCCGGGCGCCTGGGAGGGCTACGAGGTACGTGAAGCCACGCTCATGCGTATCGGCGACGAAGCGGCGGCGGTGAGGTGGTGCGAGGAGCACTACGGGCCCGACGGCTCAAAATTCCTCGAGGCTGACAGTGAGATGGCACCAGCAGACATGGCCGTCCTCGAAGACGAGGCGATGGCGGCCGGCTTCATCACCACGATCGGCGAGGCGTTTCACCAGGGTGTCGGGGGATTCGCTCAAGACATCACCGTGCAAGGGAGACCTTGGCCGTTCGATCCTTCTGGGATCACTGCGCCGACGCGGGTGCTTCATGGCCAGGCGGACACATTCGTCCCGATCGCGCACGGCCGCCATACCGCGGACGTCATTCCGGGCGCCTCCCTCGTGACCTTCCCTGATCATGGCCACCTCAGCATCTTCACCGAAATCCCGCAACTGTCAGCCGACCTGACCCAGTCGCTCCGGTGACCCAGCACGCGGCATACGGATTGTCAGACCGCGTGCCTGCACCCCAGATGCACCCCTGGACTCTTGCAGCAGAGCGGCTTTCCGTTCGGCACCTTGGTGGTGTCCGATTCCGGGAGCGAAACGGGAGCGGCCAGCCGCGTGCATGCATGGCCAGATGCGGTCAGCTTGACTGCGCATAGCGCTCTGACCAGCTCATACGTCCCTCATCAGGTCCGTTATCCGAACGTTTGCGTGGTTCGGGACGAAGAGGCCGCCGGTTCAAATCCGGCCACCCGACCACAAAGTCGCAGGTCACAGCACATGCGGTGACCAGCGGCCCTGCCCAGTCAGCCAGGCTCTATTTCCAGCGATTAATGAACCCGAACGCCGCCGTATTGACGTCATCGGGGTTTCCGGCGCTCAAGAAGTGTTTGCCGTCCTGGACAACCCGCAGCTCAGCGTCGGCAGAATTGATGAACCGGCTGATCTCGTCCTCGGCGTTGGCCACCGAGTACACGGGGTCGGCGGTGCCATGCATCCACAGGACCGGACATCTGACGCTGTCCAGTCGAGCGTGCAGGCCGTCCCGATCGCGCAGATTGACACTGCTGATCCGGAGTCGCTGCCGCCCCGCATCACCGGTGTAGTTCTTCTGGTGTGCCGCATGCCAGAATGCGCGCTCCTCGGGTGACACGTCCTCGCCCAGGCCCTCCTTAAGGACGGCATCGACGAGCTCGACCGGGATCACCCAGTCGTCATCGACGCTCCCGGCGAGTGCGTCGATGGCCGGCGTGCAGAAGCCGATGCCGTCCCAGCAGCCCAGAGCGCGGCTGCGCTGGCTCTCGAAGTCCATCGAGGTGCCGAGCGGCATGATGCCCTTCACGGTGCCGGGAGCGAGCATGGCCATGCGGGCCGCTATCCATCCGCCCTGCGACGTGCCCAGCACGAACGCCTCGGGAATGCCGAGCGCGTCCAGGACCTGCAGGTTGGCGATAGCGGAGTCCCAGTAGGTGAACTGTTCGTAAGAGGCGCGGGTCTGGCCGTGGCCGTACGGCTCGAGAGCGAGCAGGTTGGCGGCGGCGCTGAGCTGCTCGTCCGCGAACTGGGGCCGGTACTGCTCCACCGACGTGGTGAACGAGTTGACAAGGACCAGCGTCGGGAGCAAGGCATCGTAAGGCTTGCCGAACTTGTAACCGATGGTCGAGCTGCCGAGATGGGGCACAGTGACCGTCTGGACTTCGCTACTCATCATTCTCCCCGGGATGGCTGTTCACGGGCAAAGACGGATGCAGGATTCGGCGACAAGTCGGATCAGGCGCTTGGCGAGCCGCGGACGTGATCATCATAGTTTCGTGCCGTACCTGAGAGCTACTCCCGGGCAACGAGCGGTGGCGGCTGACCTGAGGCAAGCTGGTCACAGAGAACGGCAAGCTCCCGGACATTCCGCGAGGCCGAGGACGGCCAGGCCGAAGGTGCGGCCTATCCTCCAGGGCGGGGCGCCATCACCCGTTACTATCGACTGCTCGCCTTCGTGGCCTGGCAGTTCCGGGGACGGCGCGCTGGCTGACGTGACGCTCGACCTGGTACTACGCGGCAACGTTCCGTCTGTGTTCCGCCAGAGCCCGGAAGACAGCGAAGGACGCCCATCACCAGCCATCGGTCCTACATGGGGTCGGGCATACAATCGCGAACATAAGTCCTGATGACAGGCGGCTAGGTCCAACAACACCCAGATCTACGAGGGCACCAACCAGATCCAGCGCATGGTCATGGCCCCAGCTCCTGAAGGGCTGACTCAGGCCCGTTCTGCATCGTCCGCGCTGAACAGCCGCGGCTTCCGCGGTAAGGCGTCCTGACCTGTGCGTCGCAGGCCTGCAGGCCCGTCGACCGCCATTGCCAGCCCTGCTGGCTCCTAACACCACGCCAAGCGGAAAATGCTTTGCGTGCCGCTGCTGGCGGAGGGTCTAATCGGCGGGTGGGTGAGATCTTCCGGCACGTGCTCGCGGTGCTGCCCGCGTTCTTGCTGGCCTGCCTGGCCGTGGCCGCGCTGCCGGGACCGTCCACGGCGCTGTTCCTGCACCGGACGGTGCGCGACGGGCGAGCGGCCGGGCTGGCCGCGGTGGCCGGCAACGAGATCGGCGTCTTCTGCTGGGCACTGGCGGCTGGCGCCGGGCTGACCGGACTGCTGCGCGCCAACCGGTGGCTGTACCTGGGCTTGCACGTCGTGGGTGCGGTCGTGCTCGTGTATCTCGGGGTGTCCGCGTGGCGCAGCGCCCGGCGTCAGGACGGCGACGCCGAGTTCGGCGCGGCCTTCGCCCGGAGGCTGCCATCCGGGCGCACCCCGGCCGCCGCGTTCCGCGCCTCCCTGGTGACAATCGCGGCCAACCCGAAGGCGGCCGTCTTCGCGTTCTCGTTCTTCCCGCAGTTCCTGCCCCGGTACGGCCCGGTCTTCGGCACCACGCTGGCGCTGGCCTCCATCCAGCTCGTCTTCGACACCACCTACTGCGTGGGCATCGTGCTGCTTGCGTCCCGGGCCCGGCGCTGGCTGTCCCGTGCCGCGATACGCCGTCGGCTGGAACGCGTCCTGGGTGCGACGCTGGTGGCGCTCGGCATCGACCTGGCCGCCGCGTCCCGCTGAGCCGCCCGGGGCGGGCTCAGCGGGACGCGACCGGTCGTCGCCGGCTAACGCCGTGGCCGGGCGGCATGTCCCGGGAAACCGGACTCAGGGCACACCGGCACCATCAGCATCACGGTTCGTATGCGCCGGACCAGCCGATCTCATGATCAACGTAACCTGACGGGGCATACGGTGCTGATGGTGCTGATGTGACTGGTACTCCACGCCACGAGCGATGTTCCCACCGGGGCCATATCGCCGCAGTTAGCCCGTTGCCATCGCTAGCTCCCGCAGGCGGCGCCGGGAGACCTTGCCCGTCGCGCCCAGGGGCAGCTCCGGCACCAGGCAGAACTCGGTCGGCCGCTTGGGCCGCGGCAACGCCGTCGAGCATGCCGCGCGCAGCGCGTCCGCCAGATCCGACGCGGCCAGATCTGGGACGCCCGAGTCCGTAGCCGGGTCAGCCGGGACAGCCGGGACTACGTAGGCGACCGGCCGCTGCCCGAGCACCTCGTCGCTGGCCGCTACGACCACGGCGGACCGGACCCCGGGCTGGGTGAGCAGGAACTCCTCAATCTCCCGCGGGTAGATCTTCTCGCCGCCCCGGTTGATCACGTCGTCGGACCGGCCGGCCAGGAACAGGTAGCCGTCCTGGTCCAGGTGGCCGAGGTCGCCGGTCTCGAGCCAGCCGTCCGGGTCGATGGCGCCGGCCGGGCCGCCCGCCGCGTACTCGGTGATGACGCCCGGGCCCCGGATCTGCACCCGGCCGATCGTGCCGGGCGGGCAGGACTGGAGCAGGTCCCCGTCCCGGCTGACCACCCGGACCTCGGTGCTGGCTGGCCGGCCGGCCGAGCCGGGCTTGCGCGGCCCGTCCAGCGGGTTGGCGGTGATCATGCTGGCCGCCTCGGTCATCCCGTAGGTCTCCACCACCGGGATGCCGAACGAGTCCTCGAACCGCCGCAGCGCCGAGGGGGCCAGCGGGGCGGAGGCCGAACGGACGAAGCGGACCCGCTCCGGCACCGCCACGGGCGGATCCATGGCCAGGATCGTGATGATCGCGGGCACCGCGTTGATCCAGGTGATCTGCCGTGTCCCGATCAGTTCCCAGAAGCCGCGCCGGCTGAACTTGCGGTCGACCACCAGGCAGGCCCCGGCGGCCAGGGTGCCGAGCAGCCCCACCACCTCGGCGTTGATGTGGAACAGCGGCAGGCAGCAGTAACCCCGGTCGGCCGGGGTCAGCCGGTGGTGCGCGGCGACGGAACGTGCCACGTGCATCAGCTGGTCCTCGCGCAGCAGGATGCCCTTCGGCGTCCCGGTCGTCCCGCTGGTGCACAGGAAGATCCCGCCGCGCCCGGCCCCGGAGGGAGCGGGATCGCGCTCCGCCCCGGCCGCCTGGCCACGATCCCCGGACTCAGGCAGCCCGAGCACGGGAAGCCCAGACTCCAGGTCATCGCCTACGAGCGCCCACGGCTGCGCCACCTTCAGCATCCGCGCGACATCACCGGCCGGGGCGCCCGGGTCGAGCGGGACCGCCACCCGGCCCGCCGCGACGATGCCGACCAGCGCCGCGGCGTAGCCGAACACATCCGGCAGCCGGACCGCCACCCGGGCGCCCGGAGGTATCCCGGCCTCGTCCAGATGACGGGCCCAGGCTCGCGCCGAGCGCTGCAGCCCGGCGTAGGTCAGCGTGGCGGTGCCGGCCGCATCCTCGAGGTAGCGGGCATCGCCCCGGCTGGCCGCCGCCTCGTCGATCTGCTCTGTCAGCACAGTCATGTTCCGTTCTGATCGGTCGTGGTGCCCGCCAGCGTGGCGGACTCCGAATGGGTCACAGGACTGGCGGCCCCGGCCATGGCCGGCGTGCCCGCCGGCGCAGCGTCCGACGCCCCGGCCGGCACTCCGGCCGGCACTCCGGCCGACGCGGGCGCTGGCTCCGGCTCGCGAAGCCGCCGCGGCAGCAGGGTGCTCCAGGGCACCTGCTTGCGCCCGGTCAGCGGCACGGCCAGCGGCGTGCGGGCCAGCAGGGCGGTGAGCAGGATGCCGCCGAAGTAGGCGATCGCCACGGTCAGCGGGAGCCACACATAGAAGGGCGCCTTATAGACGAACGTCTTCCAGCCGAGCGCGCCCAGCGAGGTGATGAAGATCATCTGGGCCAGGTAGATCCCGTAGGCGTTGTCCGAGCCGATACGCACCGCGGCCCGGGTCCGCCGTGACCGCCAGGGCCGCACCAGGTACATCCCGGCCAGGTACCCGAGGGCGATCACGCACACGTTGAACGGGATCACGCTGGGCTGGAACGGGTCGCTGCCGTACCCGAGCAGGTGGGTGAACCCCTCCTCCCTGGACAGGTAGTACACGGCCTCGGCGAAGACGGCCGAGGCCACCGTCAGGTAGATGATCAGGGGCGCGTTCCTGATCACCCAGTCGTGCACGTCGCTCAGGTGGAACGCGACGATGGCGCCGCCGAGCAGGTAGAGGACATAACACGCGGCGTTCTCCTGGCCGTACGCGACCACCACGTCGGGGAGCAGCTTCCAGTGCATGGCGATCGACATCGCGAACTGCGCCGCTACCGCCGCCGCGAGGACCAGGCCGTGATGCCCCTTCGTCCGTCGCAGCAGCCAGAGGACCAGCGGGAACAACAGGTAGAACTCCATGATCACGATCAGGAAGTACAGCTGGTTGTAGCCGACCTCGAGCAGGTGGCCGAAGTGCGCCAGCGCCATGGACGGGGTCGCGGTGTAGCTCGCGTTGTGCAGCACGTACGGGAACCACAGGAAGTAGATGAGGTTCCAGCACAGGTACGGGACCCCGACCGAGACGAACCGGCGCCAGTAGAACGTGCGCCAGCCGCCACGCTTCAGCCCGGCGTAGGCGTACGTCAGCATGCACGCGGAGATGAAGAAGAACACCTCGCGCGACACGTGCAGCAAGAGCAGCGTGGCGTTGGAGAGCACGGCCGCCGCCGCGGGTGCGAAGACGATGATCGTGTGAGTGCTGACGACGCCGACCTGCTTGATCGGGCGCATGGCGTCGATCTGGTCGAGCCGCTGACGGCCCGGCATCAGTACATCATCCGCGGATCACCGTAATGCTTGAACTCCAGCAGGTTCCCGGACGGGTCGAGCAGCACGAACGTGTGATGCTCCTCCACCAGGCCCTCGAATCGGGTCGAGACCTCCTGGTAGAACGGGATCTTGCGGAGAACCGCGCACGCGTGCAGCGCCGCGAAGTCGGCCTCGTCACGGAACGTGACGCCAAAGTGCCGCGGGTACAGGCTGGCCGGCCTCTCCGCGCTCATCCCCTCGGTGAGATGGCAGACCAGCTGGTCACCGAAGAAATCCACGGTGATCCGGTCCGGGTAGCGCCGGGCCAGCTTGCAGCCGAGCAAGGTGACGTAGAACTGCTGGGCCGCGTCCAGGTCGTGGACCGGGATGGCCAGATGGAAAACGTCATGGGTGGTCCGCATCGCTGTCCCCTACTCGAAAGCTGCCAGCGTATCGGCGCGGAGCCCCAGCCGGAGGGTTTCCAGCCCGATAACGCCAGGCGCCGGGACGTTCCCCAGGTTCACGTCCGGTCCGAGCCTGGTGACGAAGTACGCCTGCAGCGTGGTGGACGGGGCCTCGAACAGCAGCCTGTCCTGGCTCAGTCCGGAGGCGAGCACGTCCTCGACCAGCCCGAACCGCAGCGCGCCGTCCGGCCGGCAGATCCCGGACCGGCCGCTCTCCCTGGCCTCCAGCGTGACCAGCGACGCCCCGGCGGCGAGGTCCTCGGCGATGTACTCGTTCCAGATCCGCGGCGGCAGCTGCTCGGACCGGTCCGGGTCCTTGTAGCCCACCTCGGAGATCACGGTGAAGTCGCCGGTCAGCTTGCGGATGTAGCTCGCCTTCTCCGAGTTGGACAGCATGATCGTCCCGTTGGAGACCTCGACGTGGCGGCAGGACCAGGCGTCGCAGAACTTCCGGTAATCGTCGAAGCGGCCCTGCAGCACGTACTTTTCAAACAGCGTCCCGCCGAAGTAGAACCCGATCCCGTTCGCGGCCAGCACGTCGATCTTCGCCTGCAGCCCGGCGGTCACCACCGCCGTTCCCCAGCCGAACTTGACGAAGTCGATGTACTCAGCGGCCGACGAGACGAGGTCGGCGAAGTGCGCCACCGGGATCCCGCCGTCAATGACCATCGTCAGGCCGTTCCGGCGCGGCTTGGAAGCCCGCGGCGGCAACTGCAAAGCGGTCGGATTCATCATTACTCCTTCTCATCTGGACTCGTGATGCGGTCCGGCCAGCCCGCAGGTGACCGCAATATGCATCCGTTGGTGAGCGGTTCCCACCTCATCCGCTCGACCGGGATGCCGCGCAGGTAGGCGTTCAGCACCCGGAGCGTGCCGCCGTGCGCGACGACGGCGATCTCCTTGGCCCCTTCCGCATCTATGGTGCGACACCGGAACGCGAGTTCGTCGGCGAATCCGGCGACACGCCGGTAGAACTCGCGCAGGGACTCTCCGCCCTCGGGCCGCGCGTCGGGCTCGACCACCGCCTCACCGTACAGTCCGTTGGCCGCCGGGCCGATGGCCGCAGTGGCGGCGCCCTCCAGCACGCCCAGGCACCGCTCGCGCAGCCTGGTGTCACGGTGCACGGACAGCCCGGTCACCTCCGCGAGCGGTGCGGCGGTCTCCAGGGCACGGCGCAGGTCGCTGGCGTACAGCGCGGCGACCGGCCGGTCCCGCAGCTGGAACGCGACGGCCCAGGCCTGGCGCTGACCCAGCCGGGTCAGCCGGGCCTGATCGCAGTGCCCCTGGGCGAGGCCGAGGGTATTCCATGTGCTCTCGCCGTGCCGGACGAGCCAGAGGACCTGTGTGCTCTGGATCATGACCGGCAAGAGTGCCGGCTCTTTGTGAAAGACCAGTTAAATTACTGGCGTGTGTGACAAGCTTCCAGCATCTTCTCAGCCTGATTTGGTTCGGTAACAGGAATGAAGGCCGAACGTGCCGGGCAAAACATTGCCCCCGCGGTGCACGGCGAGCGGCTCCTGGTCGTGGACGACGATCCGGATGTCCGCGTTTCGCTGGAGCGTGCGCTGCGCTGCGCCGGATACGTGGTGACCACCGCGATCCATGGCGCGGACGCGCTCGACGCGCTGGCCCGCGCGCCGGTGGACCTGATCGTCATGGACGTGCTGATGCCCATGGTCGACGGGTTCGACGCGTGCCGCAGGCTCCGTGCCCGCGGAGACGCCACCCCCATCCTGGTGCTCACCGCCCGGGACGCCGTGGACGACCGGGTGGCCGGGCTCGCCGCCGGGGCCGACGACTACCTGGTCAAGCCGTTTGCCCTGGCTGAGCTGCTGGCCCGGGTCCAGGCCCTGCTCCGGCGCAGCCGGATCGGCCGGGACGTGCTCGGGTACGCCGACCTGACCCTCGACGTCACCGCCCGCAGGCTGACCCGCGGCGACCGGGTGATCGAGCTGACCAGGACCGAGTTCGGCCTGCTCGAGCTGCTGCTGCGCAACGCCGAGCAGGTGATCAGCTACGAGGTGATCCGGGAGAGGGTGTGGGGCTACGGCGAGGCGCCCGCGTCCAACGCGCTGCAGGTGTTCGTCGGCTTCCTGCGGCGCAAGCTCGAGGACGGAGGCGGTCCCCGGCTGCTGCACAACGTGCGCGGCGTGGGCTACGTGATCAGGACCGCCCCGTGACCGGCCGGCTGGGCCGGCTGCGTCCGCGCCGCCCGCTCCGCCCGCTGATGCTGCGTACCCGGTTCACCCTGGCCGCGGCGGGCGCGGTCGCCGCGGTCACGCTGGCGGTGACCGCGGTGGCCTTCCTGGTGCTCCGCTCGGACCTGCAGGACCAGGTCCAGCAGCAGCTGCGGCAGCAGAGCGACGTGGTGTTCCGGGTGGCCGGGCACTACCACGGGCACATCCCGGCCGGATGGGTCCCGCCGCACTCCGACCGGTTCGGGGCATCCAGCCCGTACGCACAGGTCGTGACCTCCCGGGGTGCCGTCTGGGCGCCGCCGGACGAGGGCCGGCTGCTGGCCGCGGATACCGCCGCGAAACAGGTCGCAGCCGGTCGGCACGCGCCCTACTACGCGGTGAGCAAGCTGGACGGGGTCCGTGCCATGGTGTACACCACGCCGCTGGCGCCGGGCCTGGCCGTGCAGCTAGCCGTGCCGCTCGCCACCGTGGACCAGGAGGCGACCAGCGTCGGCACCACGCTGGCTCTGCTCAGCGTGATCGGGGTCGGGCTGGCCGCGCTGGCCGGCTGGGCGGTGGCGCGGGCCGGCCTGGCGCCCGTCGGCCGGCTGGCGGCGGTCGCCGAGGACGTGTCGGCGACCGGGGATCCGGGCCGCCGGGTGGAGGTGCACCGGGACGACGAGCTCGGCCGGCTGGCCGCGTCGTTCAACACCATGCTCGGCGCGCTGCAGCGGTCGCTGTCCGCGCAGCGGCAGCTGGTCAGCGACGCCAGCCACGAGCTGCGCACCCCGCTGACCAGCCTGCGCCTCAACGCCGAGCTGCTCGCGGCCGAACCCGGCCTGGCCGAACCCGAGCGCCGGGAGGTGCTCGACCGGGTGGTCGCCCAGGTCGCCGAATTGGGCCAGCTGGTCGCCAGCGTTACCGAGCTGGCCCGGGACGAGTCGCAGCCTGGCCCGCTCGGCCAGCTGGAGCTGCACAGGGTCGTCGAGGCCAGCCTGGCGGGCGCCCGGCGGGACTGGGCCCAGACCGTCTTCACGGCGGAGCTCGAGCCGTGGATGGTGACCGGCAGCACCGACAGCCTGCAGGTCGCGGTCAGGAACCTGCTGGACAACGCGGCCAAGTTCGGCCCGTCCGGCGCGCGGGTCGAGGTGTGCCTGCGGTCCGGCGAGCTCACCGTGCGCGATCACGGCCCGGGCATCGCCCCGGCCGACCTGCCCCACGTCTTCGACCGTTTCTACCGGGCGCCGTCGGCCCGCGGCGTCCCCGGCTCCGGCCTCGGGCTGTCCATCGTCCGCCAGGTGGCCGGGCGCCATGGCGGGACGGTCCAGGCCGAAGCCGCCCCCGGCGGGGGAACGCTCATCCGACTCTGGCTACCGGGACAGGCAGGAGGCCCGGCGAATCCAGTGCCGGACGCCACCCTGGCCGGTTCAGCTCGCTGATCGGCGGGCTCGGCGGCCGGACGGCGATGGTGCACAGGGCAGGGTCGAGCCCGGCCGGGGCGGGACGCACCCCGTGCTCCTGCAAGATCCCCGCCACCTTGTTCGCGATCCACGTGTCGCCCTGGGGTGAGGGGTGAAAGCCGTCACGCGCGCGCGGGAACCGCCATTCCTCCGCGAGCGGGTCCATGATGATCACCTCGGGGTCCGCGGCGTAGGCCCCGGCTACGATCGCCTGGTCGATGTTGTAGAGGGCGGGCTTGAGCTTGCGCCCGGCGAACACCGTCACCAGGGCGATCTGCGCCCCTGGCGCCTGAGCCCTGATCATGGCCACCGTCTGCTCGACCCGGCGCAGCTCTAGGTCCGGTGGTACCGACATGTCGTCGTGGCCGGCCTGCACGATGATCAGCGACGGCTGGAGCGCGCCCAGGTGGACCCGGGTGACCTCGGCGGAGACCGGGCCCTTCCGGTCGAGGCCGGGGTGTACGTAGCCGGCTCCGGGCACCCCGTACACGAAGGCGTTCCAGTGCAGCTGGCGGGCCAGCAGCACGGCCCACGCCCCGGCCGGATCCTCCGCCCCGATCCCGGCGGTGAACGACGCGCCGACGATCGCGACGGTCGGCACGCTGGGCCGCCGGCTGGGCAGAAGCTGCTGTTCACACCCGGTGAGCAACGCGGCCTCGCGCCCCTTGCCCTGGGCCGGGTCTTGCGGGCCGGCCGCGTGCAACGAGCGCCGGTTCGGCGTTTCCGGCGACGGGCCGCCGATGGCCTGCGCCGAGGTGACCACCAGCAGAACGAGAAAGCTGACTGCGGCGGCGGCTGCCAGCCGCCGGAAACCTCGCCAGGCCACGGCCAAGTGTCGGCCCTGCCGAAGGCCGTGTCAAACAGCCGGATGACAGGCTTTCCGCGACCCCGTCGTGTATCAGACCGAGACGTAGCGGTGCCGCGCCGGCCTGCCCGATCGCGGCACGGACCGCTACCCTGTGTCCATTCACACCGGGGAAAGGATTACCGTGGCCGACTCTCTTCAGTTGCGTGAGCGCACGCTTGTCGTGCTGAAGCCGGATGCCGTGGTCCGCGGCCTGGCCGGACGCATCATCGCGCGGTTCGAGGATGCGGCGCTCAAGGTCATCGGCATGAAGATGCGCGAGATCGACGCCGCCTTCGCCCGTAAGCACTATTTCGACCTGGAAGAACGGCACGGGGCGGCGGTCTACAACACGACCGCGGCGTTCATGCAGCGCGGCCCGGTCATCGCCTTCGTGCTCGAGGGCGACGACGCGGTAGCCACCGTCCGCAAGATCGTCGGCACCACCTACCCGAACGAGGCCCAGCCCGGCTCGATCCGCGGCGACTTCGCGCACCAGTCCAAGGCCGTCGCCAGCGCTACCGGCAAGGCCGTCGCCAACCTCGTGCACGCCTCCGGCAACAAGGAGGAAGCGGAGTACGAGGTGAACCTGTGGTTCGACAAGACCGAGCTGTTCGAGTACAAGACCATCGCCGAAGCCTTCGACTGGTAGCCCGGCCCAGGCCACGGCCTACTGCTGGGAGAGGTTCGGCGCGCCCTTGCGCAGCACGTACTTCTGGATCTTGCCGGTCGCGGTCTTCGGCAGCTCGGCGACGAAGGTGACCCCGCGCGGGGCCTTGAAGTGGGCCAGCCGCTCGCGCGCGAACGCGATGACGTCCTCTTCGGTGGCGCTGCCGCCGTCGCGGAGCACCACGAAGGCGTGCGGCGTCTCGCCCCACTTCTCGTGCGGCAGGCCGACGATCGCCACCTCCTGCACCTCGGGGTGCCGGAGCAGGACGCCTTCCACCTCGACCGAGGAGATGTTCTCGCCGCCGCTGATGATCACGTCCTTGAGCCGGTCGCGGATCTCCGCGTACCCGTCGGGGTGCACCACGGCGGCGTCCCCGGTGTGGAACCAGCCGTCACCCATGGCCCGTTCGGTAGCTTCTGGATCGTTGTAGTACCCCTGCATCACCACGTTGCCCCGCACCACGATCTCGCCGACCGTCTGCCCGTCGGCGGGCACCTCTTCGCCGTCGTTGTCGACCACCCGCAGCTCGCCCGAGGTCAGCAGCTCGACCCCCTGCCGCGCCTTGAGGACGGCCCGGTCGGCCGGGGACAGCGCCTCGTGCTCGGGCAGCGGGGCGCAGACGGTGATGAACGGAGCCGTCTCGGTCAGCCCGTAGACCTGCGTCACCTCCCAGCCGAACTCCCCTTCCATCCGCTCGATGGTGGCCGCGGCCGGCGGCGCTCCGGCCGTCACCACCTGCACCCCGGCCGGTACCTCGCCGCGCACCGAGGCAGGCGCGCTAGCCAGCGCGATCAGCACCGTCGGCGCCGCGCACAGCGAGCCGACCTGCTCGTCCCTGATCAGCCCGAAGATGACGGCCGGGTCCACCTTGCGCAGGCAGACGTGGGTGCCCGCGGCCGCCGTCACCGTCCAGGTGTAGGTCCAGCCGTTGGCGTGGAACATCGGCAGCGTCCACAGGTAGCGGGACCCCACCGCCATCGGCAGGTGCAGCAGGGTGCCGATGGTGTTGATAGCGGCGTTCCGGTGCGTGATCATGACGCCCTTCGGCCGTGCCGTGGTGCCGCTGGTGTAGTTGATCGAGATCAGGTCCCGTTCGCCGATCTCCGGCCGGTCGAAACCGGGATCGGCGGCCGCCACCGTCGCCTCGTAGTCGAGCCAGCCGTCCCCGGCGCCGGAAGGGCTCCCGTCTAGGGCCACGTAGTGCCGGACGCCGGGCATCCGGTCGCGGATGCCGTCCACCGCCGCCAGGTACTCCTCGGCCACGCAGAGCACGGTGGCGCCACAGTGGTTCACGATGTAGACGAAGTCCTCCGCGGTCAGCCGGTAGTTGATCGGCACCAGGACGGCGCCGAGCTGCGGCACCGAGTAGAAGGACTCCAGCTGGGCGTGGGTGTTCGGCGCGATTGTGGCCACCCGGTCGCCTCGCGCGACGCCGAGCCCCTGCAGCGCCGAGGACCAGCGGTCGCAGCGATCGAAGAACTGCCGGTACGTCAGCCGGAGATCGCCGTCCACGACCGCCTCCCGGTCTGCGTGCAGCCTGCGGGTGCGGCGGGCGAACTCCAGCGGCGACAGTGGCGTTTCCATGCTTGCGATTCTGGCACGCGGTTCTGCCGGCGGGAGCGGGCCGCCGGGCGGAAACCGGTCGCTCAGCCCACCACGCTCAGCCCACTACGCAGGGCGAACTGTCTGGTGCGTACCGCTCGCACACGTCGGCCGGGTTCTGGAAGATGCCGATCGAGGGGAGCGCCGCGCCCTCGAAGTTGAACAGGGTGAGGTTGACGTTGGGCGAGCCGATGTTCGCCCCCGGCTCCCACGGCACGCCCGGGATCTAGTCCGGCGCCCAGTAGAACAGCCCGGCGCCGAGACCGCCTGGCACCTGGGCCAGGATGGAGAGCTCGTCGGTGACGAAGGACAGCTGGCCGCCCGGGCTCGCCGGGTAGCCCGGCGAGAGCTGGCTAGTCTGCCAGACGAAGTCGCCGGTGCTGTCGCCGAGCGGCCTCAAGTGGACATCTTCGCACGTGCTCCGACAACCGGAAATCGATTGCCTTATGGGTTTCAACAAAGAGATCCATCCGAACGGCCCCGGCGCGTGCCCCCGCAACCCGCGCCCGCGGCGCCCGGCCAAGGCCCCGAGGCCGCCACATCCGGCCAAGGCCCCGCGGCCCGCCACATCCGGCCAAGGCCCCGCGGCCCACCACATACTGCATGAATGCCGCGTTCATGTCGCTCCAGCAGCATGGGAGCGGCATCCATGCAGTATGAACCGCGCCGAGGCTGGTCTCACAGGTCACAGAGGCACACTGCGAGCACAAGGGCACCGCCGAACGCTGCCTCCGGGCCGCCCAGCCATGCACCCCCTGGCGCAGAACGGGCGAACCGCCCCGACCGTGGGAAACGCCCCGATAGCACGGCCGCGATGAGACGCAGATCACGCCATCCAGCCGCGATTGTATGACTTTCTGATTTGCATTGGTTACTAAGCGTTTAGCATCTTGTGATCACCGTCACGACCGTTCCGGTATACCCGCCGCGGGCTTTCTTGCCGAAGTGCCGCGCGCATGGCGAGCTTTCTGGCATTGTTATCCGCCAGCGGTACTTGCGCGCGGCGGTCAGGCGGCGCACCAGGTCAGGTGCGGCGGGGCCGGTGGCGTGGCGGGAATGCCGCGAACGCCCGCAGCCGGAAAAGCCGGGATTCGCCGAAACGGCAGCTAGCATCGCGCGGGCATGGCCGGACGAAAGGATTGCCTTGTCGCGACATCGGACCGGGGCTCGCAGCAGTAGGCGCAAGCGGGGCCTGATCCGGCGTTTCGGTCTTGTCTTCCCGGTCACCATTTTCGCCGTGATCGCGGTCGCCGGAGTAGCGGTCGGCGGCAAGCTATTCGCACCGGGATCGAGCGCCTTCAGCGCCGTCCAGGCGATCGGGGTGGTGCCGGGTAGCCACACCATGGCCGCGCTCGAATCCGAGCGCGCGCAGCTGGTCGCGATGACGACCGCCGCGCGCACGCTGACCGTGGTGGCCAGGCCCAAGCTGGCCAAGCCGGCCCAGCTCGCCGCGGCCAACCCGGGGACGACCGGGGGCACCGGCACCGGCACCGGCACCGGCAGCGACCGGGTCGTCTTTGTCACGTCTACGCCGCCTGACCCCGGCTCGGCCCAGTCCATCGCGTACAACATGCTGGCTAGCTTCGGTTTCAGCCCGACCACCTTCTTCGGCTGCCTGAAGGAGATGTGGGACCGGGAGAGCGGCTGGCGGTACGACGCGGAGAACGCCAGCGGCGCGTTCGGCATCCCGCAGGCGCTGCCGGGCAGCAAGATGGCGAGCGCGGGAGCGGACTGGCAGACCAATCCGGCCACCCAGATCAAGTGGGGCCTGGGCTACATCAAGGCCATCTACGGAGACCCCTGCAAAGCCTGGTCCTTCTGGCAAGTCAACCACTACTACTGACGATTTGTCACGGCGATATCACCAGACGTCAGATAATGGCAGCAGGATGACCGCGTCGACTATGTCCGGTGTCGGCGGTAATGAGAAGTTTCATGACCGATGTGAGTTTCCTCATGGCGCTGTTCGCTGACCGGTGAACGCGTAGGTAGACAGGCCAATTCCGGCCCGTTACCCGGCGCAGTCGCGCTTATGGTGATTTAGCTCACGCCTATTCCGTCACTGGAAGCATTTCCGTCAGGCATGGTGGATAGCCGACAGGACCCCGCCCGTGCGGATGGCAACCTCGAGTTAGCCCGGCGCTCTGACCCGCGCCGCTTCCCACGCGCAGATGCCTGTCACCGGCACGGTGGCAGTTTGCGATCGGGGGTGAAATACCTCGCGTGATGCGAGCCACCGAAAGGTCCCCTTGTCACGACACCGGAAAATCCGGCTGAGCCGATCCAAGGCCATCGTCATCGCCGCGGCAGGCGCCCTCTCCGTCGCGACCGCCGCCTCGGCGGCGGCGGCCACCTCGTCCCAGGCAACCCGGGGACACGCCGCCGGTTCTGACGGGCCGACCGAGATAGCCCGCGAAGCGGCCGGCGCACCACGGCTGCCCATCGAGAGCCAGGTCGCGGATCAGCTGGCCCGGCCGGTAGCCGAGGCCGAAAACCAGCCGGGCAACGCCACCCTGGCGCAGCATGCGCTCCGGCTCCGCCTGACCCAGAACCGCCTGACCCAGACCCGCCTGGCCCAGACCCGCGACGCCATCGCGCAGGCGATGCTGGGCTCGTTCGGCTGGTCGTCCAGCCAGTTCTCCTGCCTGGACCCGCTGTGGGAGCACGAGAGCCGGTGGAGCGTGACCGCCGCCAACCCCGGGTCGGGTGCCTTCGGCATCCCGCAGGCGCTGCCCGGCTCCCGGATGGCCAGCGCCGGACCCGACTGGCAGACCAGCGCGGCCACGCAGATCACCTGGGGCCTGCGGTACATCAAGGACACCTACGGCTCGCCCTGTGCCGCCTGGTCGCACGCGCAGGCCACCGGCTGGTACTGACGACGGCAGCTAGCTCGGCAGCGTGGCGAAGGTCTCCGCCTCTTCGTCGAAGATCGGCCGCATCTGGTCGAACTTGGACTCGGGCGCGGTCACGTACAGGGCGTACGACTGCGGACCAGCGGGCGTATGCAGCACGAAGAGCAGGTCGAGGGCCTCCTGCTGGACCCCCTTCTTGTTCCAGGTGAACTTCCACCAGGCCCCCGCCGTGCCCCGGACCTGCGTCGCCGCCATGCCCACCCGGTGATATCCGGGGAAGTGCGGGATCGACTGCGCCTCGATGTACCGCGCCTCCCGCAGCATGTCCGGGTAGGTGTGCGGGGTGAGGTCGACGAGCACGTTCGTGTTCGAGTCGGCCGGATCGGTCAGGTAGGTCTGGTGGCCGCTCGCGGACTTCTGCCAGTTGGGCGGCACCGCGATGGTGAAGCCGGCCGTCTCGTTGGACGCGGCCGGCTGCGAGGTCATCGTGAACCCACTGGGCAGCGACCCGGTGGCCGGTTTGTTGATGGCGTCGATGATCTGCAGCGTCGGCGGCGGAAGCGAGGCCGAAGCCGACCCGGACGCCGACCCGGAGGCCGATCCTGACACCGAAGCCGTGCCCGTGCCCGTCGTCTGGCCCTGACCCTGCGGCGAGCCCGAATGATCCTGATTCAGGAGCACGACCGTGCCCGCCCCGGCCGCCGCGCCGACGATCGCGAGCGCCACAACGGCGGCCTTCCACCCGAACCCGGACCGCGGCGGCCGGGACGGCGCGTATTCAGCACCGGACCAGGTCGGCGGCTGCTGCGAAGCAAGGCCCGACCAGGCCGCCGGAGCATAGCCGGCCGGCGGGGGGTAGCCAGAACCGGAACCCGGCGGCGACGACGCGCCAGACCTGGGGGACTGGTTGTACCAGGAGGAGAAATCGGGCTGCGATCCCTCCGGCCTGGCCGCGGACCCGGCCGGGTCCGGCGAACTGTACCCTGAGCCCCCCGGCGCGTACCCCGAGCCCGCTCCCTGCCCCCAGCCGCCCTGCGGCGGTGTCGGCGGCTGTGACGGCTGCGGTGTGGTTGGGGCGGTCTGCGCCTCCGACGCCGCCGCCGCGGCCCCGGCCGATGCAGCGGCCGCGGCCGGGGCGCCGCGCGGCGGGCCGGTGTTCGCGGCCGGCGGGTCCGGCGGCTTGATCACCGTCGGCTGATAGGCCAGCGAGTTCTCGTCCGCCACCGGCGTCCGCGGCCGGACCGCCCCGGGCAGTCCCGGCGAGGCCGGTCCGGGCGAAACCGACCCTGGAGCCGGAAGCGACGACGCCGACAGCGCGGTGGCCTCGTACCCGGCCGGGGAACCGGGCGCGCGGTCGGCCAGCAGCGGCAGCACGCCGGTGATCATCCGCGCGGCCTCGCTGGCGTCCGGCCGGTCGGCCGGCTCGCGGCGCAGCAGCGCAGCGATGACCGGGCCGAGCGCGCCCGCCTTCGGCGCCTCGGGCGCGTCCTCGTTGATAATGGCGGACATGGTGGTGATCGCCCCGCCGCGCTGCTCGAACGGGCCGTGCCCCTCGACCGCCGCGTAGACGGTCGCGCCGAGCGACCACAGGTCGGAGGCTGGCGACGCGTCCTCGCCGCGGATCCGCTCGGGCGCGGTGAACCCCGGTGAACCCATTACCATGCCGGTCTGGGTGAGCTTGGGGTCGTCGGCGAAGGTGGCGATGCCGAAGTCGGTCAGCACCGCCCGGTCGTCGCTGCCGATCAGCACGTTGCTCGGCTTGACGTCCCGGTGCATCACCCCGGCGGCGTGCGCCACGCTCAGCGCGGAGAGCAGCTGCCGGGCCATCTCCGCGGCCCGCCGCGGCGACAGCGGTCCCGAGTCCCCGAGCACCTGGTCCAGCGACTGCGCGTGGACCAGTTGCATCACGATCCACGGACGGCCGCCGTCCTCGGCCACGTCATAGACGGTGACCACGGCCGGGTGGTTGAGCCGGGCGGCGGTCTTGGCCTCGCGCAGCGTCCGCTGGAAGGCGGTGGCCCGCTCCGCGTCGGTGAGGGTGTCCGCTATCTGCACTTCCTTGATCGCGACGTCGCGGTCGAGCAGCTGATCCCGAGCCCGCCAGACGACGCCCATGGCACCGCGGCCGATGGGGGCCTGCAGGCGGTATCGCCCGGCGATCACTCGCCCGGTGTCCGCCGATGGGTGCATAGCCGGACGATACACGGTGTTGGCTGAAAGGTCTCTGGGGGACGGTTAAGCATTGATGAAGCGTGGCCGGATTGTGAGCGCCACCGCCCGGACCTGGGCGCCTCAGCCTGGACGGGTCATTGCCAGCACGTCGAGGGCCGCGTCGAGCTGCTCCGATGTGATCTCCCCGCGCTCCACGTAGCCGCGGGCGATCACGATGGAGCGGATGGACTCACCACGGGCCAGCGCCTCGTGGGCGACCTCGGCCGCCGCCTCGTAACCGATGTACCGGTTCAGCGCGGTGACGATGACCGGCGAGGACTCGACCAGCCGCCGCATCCGATCGGGATGAGCCGTGATCCCGGCCACGCAGCGATCGGCCAGCAAGGGCAGGACAGAAGCCAGCAGGCGCCCCGAAGCCAGCAGGTTGCGCGCGATCACCGGCATCATCACGTTCAGCTCGAAGTTGCCCGCCGCGCCGCCGAACGCCACCGCCGCGTCGTTCCCGATCACCTGCGTGCAGACCTGGCACACCGCCTCGCAGATGACCGGGTTCACCTTGCCCGGCATGATCGACGAGCCGGGCTGCAGATCCGGGATCGCGATCTCGCCGAGCCCGGCCCGCGGCCCCGAGCCCATCCAGCGCAGGTCGTTGCAGATCTTGTACAGGCTCACCGCGACCACCCGGAGCACGCCGCTGGCCTCGACGAGCGCATCCCGGGAACCAGCCGCCTCGAAGTGGTTCCGCGCCTCGGTCAGCGGCAGCTTCATCGAGACCGCCAGCCGGTCGTTCACCCGGGTGGCGAACCCGGCCGGCGCGTTCAGCCCCGTCCCCACCGCCGTCCCGCCGAGAGGCAGCTCGCCGAGCCGGGGCACGATGGACCCGACCCGTTCGGCCCCGAAACGGACCGCCGCCGCGTACCCGCCGAACTCTTGGCCCAACGTCACCGGGACCGCGTCCATCAGGTGCGTCCGCCCGACCTTGACCACCCCGGCGAATTCCTCCGCCTTGACCGTCAGTACCGAGGCCAGGTGCTTCAGGGCCGGGATCAGCTCCCGCGCGAACAGCCGGACGGCGGCGAGGCTGATCGCGGACGGGAACACGTCGTTGGACGACTGCGACGCGTTGACGTGGTCGTTCGGGTGCACCTTACGGCCCAGCGCGCGCGAAGCCAGGGTGGCGATGACCTCGTTGGCGTTCATGTTGCTCGAGGTGCCAGAACCGGTCTGGAACACGTCCACCGGGAACGCGTCGTCGTGCTCGCCCCGGGCCACCGCGGCGGCCGCGGCACCGATCGCGTCGGCCATGTCGGCCTCGAGCACGCCCAGTTCGGCGTTGACCTGGGCCGCCGCGCCCTTGATGCAGCCGAGCGCGCCGATCAGGTCGCGCCCGATCCGCTCCCCGGATACCGGGAAGTTGTCGACCGCCCGCTGGGTCTGCGCCCCCCAGAGCGCCTCGGCCGGCACCTCCACCTCGCCCATCGAGTCATGCTCGATACGAGTACCCGTCATGGGTGCGCCCCGATCTGCAGGACCGGCCCGGACGGATCGGCGAAGAAGTCGTTCCCCTTGTCGTCGACCACGAGGAACGCGGGGAAGTCGCGCACCTCGATCCGCCAGACCGCTTCCATGCCGAGCTCGGGGTACTCCAGCACCTCGACCCGGGTGATGCAGTCCTGGGCCAGCCGGGCCGCGGCGCCGCCGATCGAGCCCAGGTAGAACCCGCCGTACTGCTTGCAGGCCGCGGTGACCGCGGCCGAGCGGTTGCCCTTGGCCAGCATGACCAGCGACCCGCCGGCCGCCTGGAACCGGTCCACGTACGAGTCCATCCGGCCCGCCGTGGTGGGCCCGAACGACCCCGAGGCGTACCCTTCCGGCGTCTTGGCCGGCCCGGCGTAGTAGACGGGGTGGTCCCGCAGGTACGCGGGCATCGGCTCGCCCGCGTCCAGCCGCTCCGCGATCTTGGCGTGGGCGATGTCCCTGGCCACCACCAGCGGCCCGGTCAGCGACAGCCGGGTGCGCACCGGGTACCGGGTCAGCTCGGCCCGGATCTCGTCCATCGGCCGGTTCAGGTCGACCGCCACGACCTCGCCGTCGTCCTCCAGCTCCGAAGGGTCCGGCAGGTACTGCGCCGGATCGGTCTCCAGCTGCTCCAGGAACACCCCGTCCCTGGTGATCTTCCCCAGCGCCTGCCGGTCCGCCGAACACGACACGGCGATCGCCACCGGGCACGACGCCCCGTGCCGGGGCAGCCGGACCACCCGCACGTCGTGGCAGAAGTACTTGCCGCCGAACTGCGCGCCGATGCCGATGTTCTGGGTGATGCCGAGCACCTGCTCCTCGAGCTCGAGGTCGCGGAACCCGTGCGCCGAGGCCGACCCGGACACCGGCAGCGTATCCAGGTACTTCGCCGACGCGTACTTGGCCGTCTTCAGCGCGAACTCGGCCGACGTCCCGCCGACCACGATGGCCAGGTGGTACGGCGGGCACGCGGCCGTGCCCAGCGAGCGGATCTTCTCCTCCAGGAACGAGGCCATCCGCGCCGGGTTCAGCACGGCCTTGGTCTCCTGGTACAGGAACGACTTGTTGGCCGAGCCGCCGCCCTTGGCCATGAACAGGAACGTGTACTCGTCCCCGCCGGCGGCGTAGATCTCCACCTGGGCCGGCAGATTGCTGCCGGTGTTCTTCTCTTCCCACATGGTCAGCGGCGCGAGCTGGGAGTACCGCAGGTTCAGCGTGGTGTAGGCGTCGTAGACGCCGCGGGAGATGTGCTCCTCGTCCCGCCCGTCGGTGAGCACGTGCTGGCCGCGCTTGCCCATCACGATGGCGGTGCCGGTGTCCTGGCACATGGGCAGCACGCCCCCGGCCGCGATGCACGCGTTCTTGAGCAGGTCGCGGGCCACGTACCGGTCGTTCGGGGAGCTTGCAGGATCGTCCAGGATCGACCGTAGCTGGCGGAGGTGGGCGGGCCGCAGCAGGTGGGCGATATCGTGCATGGCGGCGGAAGTCAGCAGGGTGAGCACCTGCGGCTCGATTTCCAGGAAATTACGGCCGAACGAGCTGCGAGCCGTCACCCCGTCGCTGCTCAGCCGTTGGTAGCTGGTGGCGTCCTGGCCTAGCGGCAGCAGGTCTGAGTAGCTGAACTCGGGCATGTGTTCAGCTTAGGCTCTGCTAGCCGGGGGACGATCCCCCCAGACCCCCCTGCGCCTGGGGGGACTTCCCGTCCCCCCAGACCCCCCCTGGCCCACTGATTCCGAAGGTCGCAGACGTAAACCCGGCCGGAACCGGCAGTGATCCGGGGATTGTTCGGCAGAAACAACGCTGTGTCTTGCTGATCACGACTTGTACATGTATGAGCAAGCTTGTATCGTGACGCTATGCGGCGGCGCCGCGCCGCGCGGTGCCCCCGTCCGCGCGATGCACGCTAAGCACGCGGTGCCCCCGTCCGCGTCCGGCTGAGCTGCGGCGCCGCCGCCGTACCTTTTCCTGGTTGCCGCGTTCTCGAAGCTGAGAGCGCGGCTTTTTTTCGCAACCGATTACGCGCTGGCGCCGGGACGTCAACCCCAGGGATGAGACCCGGGTTGACTCCGCGGGCCAGAACCCGTCCGCCCGGACGCCTTAGCCCGCCCGCCTGCACCTTTAGTTTGCTTTGAGTGGTTTCTTATCCACTCACGGGGTAGCTGGGCCCCCGGCGGGCGCCGGTGCCCGCGGTGGAGCGCAACAGGAGGGCGCGATGACAGCTACGCCCCACACGGCGAGCAGTCCAGGCATCCGCAGCCTGATCCCAGCCCGGATCGACCGGCTGCCCTGGTCCAGATTCCACACCCGGCTGGTGGTCGCGCTAGGGGTGGCGTGGGTCCTGGACGGGCTGGAGATCACCATCGCCAGCAACGTCGGCCCGTCCCTGACGCTGCCCAGCACGCTGCACATGTCCGCGTCCGCGGTCGCCGACATCGCCACCTGGTACCTGATCGGCGAGGTGATCGGCGCGCTGTTCTTCGGCCAGCTGTCGGACAAGCTGGGCCGGCGCAACCTGTTCATGATCACGCTCGCGGTCTACCTGGTCGGCAGCGGCCTGACCGCGCTGACCCCGGCGGGCGGGTACTGGTTCATCTTCCTGTACGCCACCCGGGTCATCGCCGGGATGGGCATCGGCGGTGAGTACGCGGCGATCAACTCCGCGATCGACGAGATGATCCCGGCCAAGTACCGGGGCCGGACCGACCTGGCCGTCAACGGTACCTACTGGGCCGGGGCGTTCCTTGGCACCATCGTTACCCTGTTTGTCCTGAATCACGTGGCGGCCGGCTGGGGCTGGCGGGTGGCCTACCTGGCCGGGCCGGTGCTGGCGCTGGTGATCATCTTCGTCCGGCGGCACCTGCCGGAAAGCCCCCGCTGGCAGATCATGCACGGCAAGCAGAAAGAAGCCGAGGCATCCATTTCCGAGATCGAGGACGACGTCGGCCGGACCAAGGGCGAGCTTCCCCCGGTGGACCAGAGCAAGGAACTGGAGATCCGCCCGACCGAGCAGATCGGCTACCTGGCCCTGCTCAAGACGCTGTTCCAGCACTACCCGAGCCGGGCCATCTACGGCGGGACGCTGATGATCACGCAGTCGTTCCTGTACAACGCGATCTTCTTCACCTACGGGCTGGTCCTGCAGTTCTTCTTCCACGTCTCGCCCGGCAACACCCCGTACTACTTCATGGCGTTCTGCGCCGGGAACCTGCTCGGCCCGCTGACCATCGGGCGGCTGTTCGACACCATCGGCCGCCGCAAGATGATCGCCGGCACCTACCTGGTCTCCGGCATCCTGCTCATCATCACCGCCCAGCTGTTCAAGGCCGGCGCCCTGAACGCGGTCACCCAGACGCTGTGCTGGTCGGTGATCTTCTTCTTCGCCTCGGCCGGCGCCTCCGCCGGGTACCTGACCGTCAGCGAGATCTTCCCGCTGGAGGTCCGGGCCAAGGCCATCGCGGTGTTCTTCGCGATCGCGCAGTGCTTCGGCTCGCTCGGCTCGCACCTGTACGGCCACCTGATCGGTGAAGGCAAGGACCCGAACTCGCTGTACTGGGGCTACCTGCTCGGTGCCGGCGCGATGATCCTGGGCGGCGTCGTCGCGGCGTTCCTCGCCGTGGACGCCGAGGGCAAGTCCCTGGAGGACATCGCCAAGCCGCTCGGCGTCATCGGCGGGTCGGCCGAAGGCATCTTCCGCTCCGGCGACCCCCGGCAAGGCGGCGTGGCCGCCGGCGACTAGCCCGGCTTGTGGCCCGGTGCGCCGCGCGGCTATGCCGCCTGGCAGGAGCCGACGAGTCGCTGATACCCCAGTGGATGCAGGAAGGGCGGCGCGGACCCGGTCGGCCTCCTGCTCGGTGACGCCCGCGTCCGCGGCTGCGCCGGCTTGCTCAGCCCCCGTTCCTTGGCAACTTGGAGCTGCTTCTGGACGTTCCTCGCCGATCTCGTCAGCCAGTCGGCTTTCCGGCTGGCGTCGAGCAATGCGCGGGGCAGGTGCTCGACGTGCCGCCGGGCTCGGCGCTGGAGGCGGCGACCGGGCGAGATCGGGGTGTCAAACCTGTGGGCAGTGATCCCGGCCAGCGGCATTCAGGACACGCGCACTGCGCGATGAAGGTCAGCCGGTTTCCCTCGTCGCTGAGCTGCGGATGTCGCAGTAGTGCCCGCAGGCGGGCGAGAGCCAGGGCTGGTCGCCCGCCTGCACCAGCCGGATGCTCACCCGGCGGGCTGGGCGTACGTGGTGAAGCCGGTCCAGTCGATCACCACGCAGGGCTCATTGCCCTCGACCCAGGCGTCGTGGCCGGGCTCCATCTCGGCGTAGTCGCCGGGGCCGTAGGTGACCTCGGTGCCGTCCTTGGCCCGGACGGTCATCCGGCCCGAGATGAAGTACCCGACGTGAGCCTGCTCGCACAGCTCGGTGCCCGCGATCGGCTTGACGTTGGCGCTCCACCGCCAGCCGGGATTGAACACCGCCCGGCCGACCTTGCCGTCCGCCACCAGGTCCAGGTGACCGCTGGACGGCGGGTCGAAATTCCTGGTCTCTTCGGGCTTGTCGAAACTAGCCTGAATCAGCGCAGTCATGGCGTAATCCCCTCCCCGGTCGCTCCCCTGAGCGGCCATCAGTGCTGACACCGTACATCCGGTGTTTACAGCGCGCCAGGGCCACCGACGAGAGCCTGTCCAAAGCTGCCCTGGCCAACTACGAGCACTGAGCTGGCCCTCGCGCGTTACGTGATCACCTCGGCCGTGACCGCCCCGGCTGGCACGCCTGCGACCGTGACGGCTGGCGAGCCGCGCACGGGCGGCTCCGCGTCGATCGCGTGCACCGTGTCGTTCGCGCAGCGGCGGGCAAACGCATCCGGTTCGGTGCGGTGGGTCCAGATGGCCAGCCAGTGGGCCAGGTCCTCAACATGCTCGCGGACTGCCGATAGTGGGGCGTCATAGGCGTCGGCGGTCATGCGGTCACCGGGCCGTCGCCGGGCCGTCTGGGGCCGTCAAAGGTCACCCACCAGCCAACGCCAGCCAACGGTGGAAGCCGCAGGTCAGCGGAGGTTTGCGGGAGGACCCGCAGGTAGTCCCGAGATTGGGATCAAATCTTGGTGAAGTGCTCGTAACACTCGTAGTAGGGGTCGGTGGAGTGGGCGAAGTGCGCCGCTTCCGAGCGCTTGACCGCGAGATAGGCCGAGCTGCGCAGCGGCCCGAGCTGGTCCATCAGCAGCTCGTCGGCCGCCAGCGCGTCCAGGGCCGCGTTCAGCGAGGCGGGCAGCCGGTGCGTGTTGCCCGATGCCCGTTCGGCGTCCGTGAGGGTGGCCGGGTCGACGTTCACCGCCTCGCCCGGGTCGAGCTTGCTCCGGATGCCGTCCAGGCCCGCGTAGATGAACGCGCCGAGGGCCAGGTACGGGTTGGCGCTCGAGTCGGACGGCTTGAGCTCCAGGTGGACCGAACTGGCCGGGTCGCCGCGCAGCGGCGAGCAGATCCTGATCGCCGCTTCCCGGTTGTCCATCCCGTAGCAGGTGTACGCGCTGGCCCACATCTGCGGCGCGAGCCGGCGGTAGCTGTTCACGCTGGCGCAGGTCAGCCCGACCAGGGCGGGCAGGTGGGCGAGCAGGCCGCCGATGAAGTGGTAGCCCACCTGGGACAGGCCGTTGCGGTCGGTGGGATCGGCGAACGCGTTCCGCCCGCCGGGCGTGTCGTCCGACCCGAGTTCGATGAGCGAGCCGTGCAGGTGAGTGCCGTTGCCGGCCTGGTCGGGGATCGGCTTGGGGGCCAGGCTCGCCCACAAGCCGCGCTGGAACGCCACCCCGCGGACCGTCTCCCGGAACAGCACGTGGTTGTCGGCGGCACGCAGCGCGTCGGCGTGCCGGATGGAGAGCTCATGCTGGCCGTGACCGAGCTCGGGGTAGTAGTGCTCGACCTCCAGGCCCTGCTCCTCCATCGCCGCGACCAGGTCCATGACGAACGTGTGCCCCTGGTGGAAGCCGGTAGAGGAGTAGCACAGGCTGTCGTCGATGGGGATGAGCCGGTCCGGGATGCTCGGCGCGGCGGGCGACGTCTCCCGGTGGCCGACGGTGAACTCGGGCTCGAACGCGGCCTGCATCGCGTAACCCTCGCCGGCCAGTTCGGCCAGGGCCTGCTTGAGGAACGTCCGCGGGCACGCCTCCCACGGCGACCCGTCGGTCTTGATCAGGTCCGCGAGCATCGCGCCGGCGCCCGGCGCGTAGGGAAGAGCGACAAACGTTTCCGGGTCCGGCACGATCCGGACCTCGCCGACCGGCCCCATCCCGGGTACCGGCTGCAGCTGGTCCAGCATGGACATCGCCATCATCGCCACCGTGTGGCCGATGCCGCTGGACATCCGCTCGCGCAGCCGCGCCGTGCCCGCGGCCTTCCCCCGGATGATCCCGCCGTGGTCGGCGTAGAGGAAGCGGACCAGGCGAATCTCCTCCTGGCGTGTCCGCTCCATCACCGTTTCGATCGCTCCGTCTGTCATGCCCCCATGGGTAGCACGTTCAACCCCGCCGCGTATAGCCGACTCCTTTTTCTCCCCCGGTCGCCGCCGGGCCCCACCCACCTCCCCTTTCCCCTTCACTGCCAGCTCGTTCCCTCGTCGCTCGTCGCAAGCTCCTCGCTTCTCAGTCCAGTCGCCGGCGGCGCCCTTTGGCTCGCGGGGGACGATAATTGAGCCCATGAGCCCACGGCCGTCGCCTCGCGACCTGCGCGCCTCCGATACCGACCGGGACCGGGTACTGAGCATGCTCGGCGAGGCGATGAGCGACGGCAGGCTCACCGCGGACGAGCATGCCGAACGGGTGCAGCGAGCGATCGCCGCCCGGACGCTCGGCGAGCTGGCCGAGCTGACCACCGACCTGGCGGTCTCATCCGCCCAGCCGGTGCGCTTGGATGGCGGCAAGGTGATCGCCGGGATATTCGGGCCGGCCCGCCGCGACGGCCGCTGGGTCGTGCCGGAGAACCTCACCGTGACCGCGATGTTCGGCGAGGTCGAGGTCGACTTCACCCAGGCGATCCTGCAGGCCAGCCGGGTGCAGCTGTACGCGACGGTATTCGGCGGCCGGCTCCGGCTGATCGTGCCCGACGGGGTGTCTGTGATCGTGAGCGGGCACATGGTCCTGGGCCGTAAGCGGGGCGGCACGGCGCCGCCGGCCGGGCCCGGCACGCCGGTGATCGAGGTCCGGGCGCTGGTACTCGGCGGGGAGCTGGCCGTCCGCACGCCGCCGAAGAGCCGCCGCTTCCGCCTGTTCAGCCGGGGCTAGCCCGGCCGGGGCTAGCCGAAGTTGACCGAGGAGTAAGCGCGGAGCTTCCACAGCTGGTGCTCGCTCTGGATGCGGCGGATCGTCCCGGACCGGGACCGCATCACCAGCGAGTGCGTGGTCGCGCCGCCCGCCCGGTACCTGACCCCGGCCATCAGCTCGCCGTCCGTGATCCCGGTCGCGGCGAAGAACACGTCGTCCGAGGACACCAGGTCGTCGGTGGTAAGCACGCGGTTCAGGTCGTGCCCGGCGTCGAGGGCACGGCGGCGCTCCTCCTCGTCGCGCGGCGCGAGCTGGCCCTGGATGACCCCGCCCAGGCACTTGAGCGCGCAGGCGGCGATGATCGCCTCGGGCGTGCCGCCGATGCCGAGCAGCAGGTCGATGCCGGTGCCGTCGCGGGCCGCCATGATCGCGCCGGCCACGTCGCCGTCGGTGATCAGGTGGATTCGCGCCCCCGTCTCGCGGACCTGCGTGATCAGCTCCTGGTGCCGGGGCCGGTCCAGGATGACCACGGTGACATCCTGCGGCCCGCATCCCTTGGCCTTGGCCACGGCCGCGATGTTGACCGCCGGGGGCGCGGTGATGTCCACCATGTCGGCCGCGGCCGGGCCGGTGGCCAGCTTGGACATGTAGAACACCGCCGAGGGGTCGTACATGGAGCCGCGGTTGGCCACCGCGAGGACCGAGATCGCGTTCGGCATCCCGTTGGCGCACAGCCGGGTGCCGTCGATCGGGTCGACCGCGACGTCGCAGGCCGCGCCGGTCCCGTCGCCCACCTCCTCGCCGTTGAACAGCATCGGCGCGTTGTCCTTCTCGCCCTCGCCGATGACCACCACGCCGCGCATCGACACCGAGTTGATCAGCATCCGCATCGCGTTCACGGCCGCTCCGTCGGCGCCGTTCTTGTCGCCCCGGCCCACCCACCGGGCGGCAGCCATCGCCGCGGCCTCGGTCACCCGGGTCAGCTCGAGAGCCAGGTTGCGGTCGGGGGCGTGGCTAGCTGGCGCGTGGGCTTGCTGCTCCGCGGTCATGGCTGGTGTCCTTCCGCTGGCCGTCAGTTGATCCTATGCAGCTACCCCGCGGGTTCCTTGCCCACCCCGCGGGCCGGGCTACCCTGAGCTGTGGCGAAGCGGGTGCTGCGGTGAACAAGGTCCTGGGCGGCGGCCTTTCCGCGCTGGGCTGCCTGCTGGCGGCCGCCGTCGTCGTGGTGGCGATCCCCGCGCCGCACGCCGCCGAACCCGTCACCGTCAGCTATCGCGCCGACCTGGACCGGCTGGCCCGGCTGGCGCCGTACCCGGCGGTCGCCCCGCGCGGCCTGCCCGCATCCTGGCAGCCGGTCGGCTCCAGCCTGACTGTCGGCGGTGCCAACGGCGCCGGCACCGTGACCTGGGCGCTCGACTACATGACCCCGGACGGCCTGCTGGCCTCGCTGGAAGAGACCAACGCGGATCCCGCGGCGTTCGTCCGGCGGATGACCAACAGCGGCACCGCGCTGCCCCCATCTCAGCAGGCGCCGTCCTCGGTCAACGGGCAGGCCTGGAGCCTCAGCGCCACCCCCGCCCGCGGCCAGCGGTCGATGTACCGCACCAGCCCGGCCGGGTTCACCCTCGTGGTCACCGGCAACGCCACCTGGGCCGAACTGCGCCAGCTCGCAGCCTCCCTCCGCCCCGCCTGACCAGGCGAGATCTCAGCGCGAGTCGTTCATGCGGACTGGTCAAGCGGAATCTCCGTCCGCTTAACGTGGCGGATCCGGGTTAACGTGGCGGATCCGGGCTATGCGCCAATGCCGCTCGGCTTGGGTTGATCTGGAGCGGGTGGCGTGGCCTGGTTGTGGCCCGTGGTGCTCGCGTGTTCCCGGTGGGCTGCCGTGGCTGGCTTTGCGCGCTCGGCGCCCGGTTCTTTACTGCATGGATGTCCCAGCCATGCACCTGGAGCAGCATGAACGCGGCATTCATGTCGTAGGGCCCGGACGGTAGACCCTCACATCAACCACGAAGCCCGGATCGACCGCGCAAATCCGGCGTATCAATCCGACAAAAGGGGCAAATGACCCGGAGGGCGAGGCGCTACGGTCACTGAAGTCCTGATCGCGATGCCGTGCCCTCATCGGTGCCGGCGCGCTGCTCCGGCACCTGGGCTTCGGCGGGCGGTGCGACCTCGTCCGGTGTCCGCGGGGTCCTGGCCGGCTCTTCTGTGCCGGGCCGCCGGTCCTCGAAGGTCACCTCGATGTGCTGCTCCGGGCGCCGCTGGTTCTGCAGCGCCTGCAGGGCCATGCTGGCCCGGTCCGCCTCGGTCAGCGGCGGCTGGACGATGGTCCGCGGCCAGAGCCTGCGGGCCAGCACCACGTTGATCTCGGCGCAGTACACGGTGACCTGGACCGCGAGGTAGATCCAGGCCAGCAGCCCGAGCACCAGGCCGAACACGCCGTACACGGAGTCGCTGTGCAGGAAGTGGTGCACGAGCCAGGTGCCGAGTACCTGCAGCACCGTCCACAGGATGCCGGCGGTGATCGCGCCGGGCAGCAGCTGGCGGGTGGGCACGCCCTTCGCGGTCAGCGCGCGGAAGGCGCCGATGTACATCCCGGCGTTGAACGCCGCGGCCAGCAGCCCGGCCAGGATCACCGCCCAGAAGCCCTTGAGCAGGTAGGTGTTGAGGCTGGCCAGCCCGGTCGTGACGATCACTCCGCCGCCGAGCAGGGCGATGAACAAAAACGCCCGCCCGAGCCGCTGGACGAACCCGGGCCGGGCGGGTCCGGGCAGGTTCCAGACCTGAGCCATCGTGAACAGCCCGGCCTGGGCCAGGCCGGTGGCACCCCAGACCAGGCCGGCGAAGCCGATGATCAGCCCGATGATGCTGGAGCGCTGGAGCTGGTGCACGTTGCCGGTCAGGGTCTTCCCGATCAGCGGGACCTGGCCCGCCACCGCGTCCAGCACGGAGCTGCGCACCGACGGGCTGACCGAGGCGACCAGGCCGAGGACCGTCGCCAGGATGAGCAGCAGCGGGAAGATAGAGACGAAGGCGGAGTAGGCCAGGTTGGAAGCCAGCGCGCCGCCGTTGTCGTCCCCGTACTTCTTCACCACCCCGAACACGAACGCGGTGGGCGTGAACCGCCGCTGCGTGGCGTCTAGCTTCCTGATCACCTTCTCGACCGGGTTCATCGCCCCCACCTTGCTGTTGCCTGCTCAACCGCTGCCCAGCCAGGAGCAGGGCAAACAGGCACGATGGGTCAGAAGGGGCCAGCTTAAAATGGCGCGTCCTGGTCGTCTCCGGGCTTGCCGGAATCGTCGCGGGCGGCCATGGCGGCGGCCAGCCTGGCCCGGGCGCCGTCCAGCCACTCGCCGCACACCGTGGCGAGCCGCTCGCCGCGCTCCCACAGCTCGAGCGACTGCTCCAGGGTCAGGCCGCCGGCCTCCAGGCGCTTGACCACCGCGGCCAGCTTGTCCCGGGCCTGCTCGTAGCTGAGCGTCTCGGAACCCTTCGCGGGCTGAGGCTCCGTGTCCGCGCCGTCCGTCACGACCCCAACCCTATCGGCCGGTACCGTCACTGCCGGCCTGGACGGTGATCTGATCTTCGGCGAACCGAACGGTCAGCATCTCGCCCGGCTTCACCTCGGCCGCGCTCCTGACCACGCCGTCGTCGCGGTGCTGCACGATCGCGTAGCCGCGACCCAGCGTGGACGCGGGCGACAAGGCGAGCAGCCGGGCCCGGGTGTGCGCCACGTCGTCGCCGGCCCGGGCCAGGCTGCCGGTCAGCGACATCCGGGCCCGCTGCAGCAGCGCGTCGACCCGCTCGGCCTGGCGCTCGATTTCCCGCACCGGGTCGGCCAGCGCGGGCCTGGACCTGACCGCCGCCAGCCATGCCGTCTCGCGGTCCAGCCAGCCGGTGACGCACCGGCGCGCCCGGTCGCGCAGCTGGGTGATGAGCGCGGTCTGCTCGGCGACGTCGGGCACGATCCGCTTGGCCGCGTCCGTCGGCGTGGACGCGCGCAGGTCGGCCACGTAGTCGAGCAGCGGTGCGTCCTGCTCGTGCCCGATCGCGCTCACCACCGGCGTCCGGCACGCCGCCACCGCCCGGACCAGCGCCTCGTCCGAGAACGGGAGGAGGTCCTCGAGCGAACCGCCGCCGCGCGCGATCACGATCACGTCGACCGCGGGGTCCTCGTCGAGGCGCCGCAGCGCGTCGATGATCTCCTCGACCGCGTACGGTCCTTGCACCGCCGTCTGCTCCACCCGGAACCGGACGGCGGGCCAGCGCCGCCCGGCGTTCTGCTGGACGTCCCGCTGCGCCGCGGAGTCGCGTCCGCAGATCAGGCCGATGACGCCGGGCAGGAAGGGAATCGGCCGCTTTCGTTCGGCGGAGAAGAGCCCTTCGGCGGCGAGCTGGCGGCGCAGCCGCTCCAGCCGGGCCAGCAGCTCACCCACCCCGACCGCGCGGATCTCCAGCGCGGTCAGCGCGAACGAACCCCGGTTGGCGTTGAAATCCGGGCGGGCGAAGATGACCACCCTGGCCCCGTCGGCGGGCGGCGGCTCGGCCGCGTCGAACACCGGCCGGGAACAGATGACCCGCACGGACACGGCCGCGACCGGATCGCGCAGGGTCAGGAACACGGCGCCGCCGCGCACGGCGAGCTCGGCGATCTGCCCTTCCACCCAGACCCGGCCGAGCCGGCTGATCCACCCGCCGACCAGCTGCAGCACCGTGCGGACGGGAACGGGTGAATCGGCCGACGTGTCCAGCGGCACTAGGCCTCTGCCTCCAGCTTGGCGATCCTGCGCTCGAACATGGTCAGCACGTCAGCCCGGGCGGCGTGTGCCCGCTCGTACTCCGCGAGCTGCCTGACCTGCGCGACGTCGAGGTTGCGCAACCGGGCGCGGAGGGACGCCACCGAGAGCTCGTCGTAATTGGGTAGCGGTGCCGCGGCGGCCGTCGGGTCGGCCGCGGCCACAGGCTCGGCCGCAGCGGCCGGCTCAGGCGCGGTGGCTGGCTCGGCCGCAGCGGCCGGCTCAGGCGCGGTGGCCGGCTCAGGCGCGACGGCGGCGGCCGGCGCGGCGCTGGCCGCAGGGCTGGCCGCCTTATCGCCGAGCACCCGCACGTTGCCGGTCTTGTCGAAGTCCCTGGGGCTCTGCCGCTTGGGCGGCTTCGGTGCCGTCTCGCCCGCGGATTCCGCGGCCTCAGCCGCGGCCGCTTTGGCCGCCGTGCGCCGCGGCGTGGCCGGCTTCGCCGTGGCGGGCTTGGCCGGGGGCTTCGCGGTAACGGGCTTACCGGTCACCGGCTTGGCGGCGGCGCGCCGGGCCCTGGCCGCCGGCTTGGCCGGAGCGGGCTCAGCCGCGACCGCCTCGCCCTCGGCGACCGCCTCCACCGGAGCCGGAGCCGCAGCCGCCGGAGCCGCAGCCGCCGGGGCCGCAGCCGCCGGAGCCCCGCCGACCGGAGCAGTCTCGGCGGTCCGGCCGGCCGGGCTGGTGACGGCGGTGTCAGTGACGGTTTTCGCCGCCTCGGGCGCCCTGGCGTGCGGGACGTCCTGGTGCGAGGCCTTGTTCCTGAGCTTGTCTGTTATCAGCAGCAACTGCCCGATGCCGGCGAAGACGCCGCGCAGTGCGTGGGCCGGGGCTTCCTTGATGCGTTCGCTGACCTGCGGAACGCGCATGTCACACTCTCCCTCGAGGACGGGATACCACTAGGCGCCCGGCAGTTCCCAGCGTCTGCCGGCCCCATCTGCATCGCTGTTACTCAGCGCGTGTTCCCTGACGGGATATCTTCCGCCTCTGCGTTGCGCATCGCAACATCCCGCGCTGTGGGATGCCGAGAGCATCCCCTTGGCGCAACCTTGCGTCCCATACGTACCCTGGAGTTGTGACGAGGACAGACGCGGCGCCCTCAGGCCGAACAAAGCGGCGGGTCCTGCTCGCCAAGCCTCGCGGCTACTGCGCCGGGGTGGACCGCGCTGTGCAAGCGGTCGAGATGGCGCTGGACAGGTTCGGCCCTCCGGTCTACGTGCGCAGGCAGATCGTGCACAATACCTACGTCGTGAGCACGCTCGAGCGGCGTGGCGCCGTCTTCGTGTCGGAAGTGGACGAGGTGCCGCCCGGCGCGGTCGTGGTGTTCTCCGCGCACGGCATCGCCCCCGAGGTCCGCCGTGACGCGGAGAGCCGGGACCTGCGCGCCATCGACGCGACCTGCCCGCTGGTGACCAAGGTGCATAACGAGGCGCGGCGGTTCGCGGCCAAGGATTACGACATCTTGCTGGTGGGCCACGAGGGACACGAGGAAGTAGTGGGGACGGCCGGCGAGGCCCCGTCCCGGGTCCGCCTGGTCGACGGCGCCGACGGCGCCGCGCAGGTCGAGGTCAGGGACCCGTCCAAGGTGGTCTGGCTGTCCCAGACGACGCTGTCGGTGGACGAGACGATCCAGACCGTCGACGCGCTGCGCGAGCGCTTCCCGGCCCTGCTCGACCCGCCGAGCGACGACATCTGCTACGCCACGCAGAACCGGCAGGCCGCGGTCAAGGTCATCGCCGGCCAGGCCGACCTGGTGATCGTGGTGGGCTCGCCGAACTCCTCGAACTCGGTCCGGCTGGTCGAGGTGGCCAGGGACTACGGCGCCCCGGCCGCCCACCTGGTCGATGACGCCGGGGAAGTCGACGAGCGCTGGCTGGATGGCGTGACCACGATCGGCGTGACCAGCGGGGCCTCGGTGCCCGAGGAACTGGTGGCCGCGGTGCTGGACAAGCTCGCCGGGCACGGCTTCGGCGACGTGGAGGAGGTCGAAGCGGTCGAGGAGCACATGACGTTCGCCCTCCCGCGCGAGCTGCGCGCCGCCAGACCCGCCGAAGCCGCCGGGCCGGAGTCACGCCAGCCCGGCTGACCTGCCGACTCTGCCGACGGCGACCGGGTCGCCCCGCACGGTGCCATACTGGTGCGAAATTACGGCCGGTGTCCGCGGGCTCGCCGTGGGCGAGCCGGAACGGTGCCGCGAACGCTGGAACAGGTGAGCATGAACCCGCTTGCTCCCCCGTTGCGGCTAGCTGAAGCCGCTGGGGTGCTGTCGCTTGCCACGGACCTGGCCATGGGCCAGCCCCTGGAACATGGGCTGCGCACCGCGATGCTCGCCCTGCGCACGGCCCAGGCGATGGGGCTGCCGCAGGACGACCAGGTCTCCGTGTACTACACCGGCCTGCTGCACTTCGCCGGGTGCACCGCCGAGAGCGAGATCGACGCGCGGTTCTTCGGTGACGAGATGGCGGCGCGACCGCGGATGCTGACGGTGGCGCACGGGTCCCGGCTGGAGCTCATCGCCACCGCGATGCGGACCGCCCACCAGGACAGTGCGCCGCTGGCGCGGGCGGCGATGATGATCAAGACGGCCTTCGGCGGCATCGCGGAGTTCCGCAAGTGGGCGGCCAGCCACTGCGATGTCGCCCGCCTGCTCGGCACCCGGATGGGCCTGTCCGCGCAGGTCCAGCAGGCGCTGCGGCACTTGTACGAGCGGTGGGACGGCAACGGCATGCCGGGTGACCTGCGCGGCACCCAGATCCCGTTGGCGGTACGGCTGATGCAGGTGGCCCAGGACGCGGACGTGGCCTGGCAGTACGGCGGGACCGCGCTGATCGGCCCGACCCTGACCCGGTGGGCCGGGTCGGGCCTCGACCCGGAGGCGGTCAGGATCTTCCTGTCCCTGGGAGACCACCCCTACAAGGGCCTGGACGCGCCCTCTATCTGGGCGGACACAATGGCCGCCGAACCGGGCCCGCAGCCCGAGGTGACCGAGGCGCGGCTGGACGCCTGCCTGTCGGCGATCGCGGACTTCGCCGACCTGAAGAGCATGTGGACCACGGGTCATTCCCGCGGCGTCGCGGACCTCGCCGAGCGGGCCGCCGGGGTGGCCGGGCTCACTGCCGCCGAGGTGGTCGCGCTGCGCCGGGCGGCGCTGGTGCACGACATCGGGCGCGTCGCGGTACCGGTCAGCGTGTGGGCCAAGCCAGGCCCGCTGACCCGCGGGGAGCACGAGCAGGTGCGGCTGCATGCTTACCACAGCGAGCGGGTGCTCGACGCCTGTCCGGCGCTGCGCCCGCTGGCCCGGCTGGCCGGCTCCCACGGCGAGCGGTGCGACGGGTCTGGATACCACCGGGGCAGCCGGGCCGGTGACCTGCCCACCGCGGCCTGGCTGCTGGCGGCGGCAGACTGCTACCAGGCGATGCGGGAGCGGCGGGCGCACCGCCCGGCGCTGTCGCCGCAGGCAGCGGCCGACGAGCTGTCCCGGGAGGCGCAGGCGGGCAGACTCCCGCACGATGCGGTCCGGGCGGTACTGGCCGCCACGGGCCAGCCGCGTCGGCCAGTACCCCTACCCCGGCCCGCCGGACTTTCCGAGCGCGAGTGCGAGGTGCTCGGCCTCATCGCCCGCGGCATGGCCACCAAGCAGGTAGCCCGCCAGCTGGGGATCTCCCCGAAGACCTGCGATCATCATATCCAGCGGCTGTACCGCAAGACGGGCCTGTCCACCCGGGCCGGCGCCACGCTGTTCGCGCTCGAGCACGGACTCATCGACCCAGGCTCGTGATCGTGACCGCTGCCCTCGATAGGGAGTTCTCCCGACTATCCGGACCGGCCGGTCTTGCCTAACCTGATCCCTTAGCGCCGGTCACCGGGAGGGAACGGCTGCCTGACTCCCTAATCGGGGCGGCGGTCGTGGTGGCCCGGCGCTTCACCTGCTACCGCCGCTCGACCCACCGGTGACCGCGTGGCCGGATGTCCCGCATGGCCTCGCGCAGGTTCGCCAGCCCGGCTAGCTCGGGCCGCCAGCCACGACCGAGCGCAATCACCACGGTCAGCCCCGTGCCGGTGAACAGCCACGGCGCCGAGGTTCCCAGCGTGACCAGGATCCCGGCCGCGGCGGAGAAGCCGTCGGCCGCGGTGATCACCTGGGCGAGCACGCTCCCGGCGAGGAAGGCCAGCGGCGGGCACACCACCAGGCCGCGTAGTCCGCTAACCCGCGTATAGCAGGTGACCAGGCCGCAAGTCATCACGAACAGCGCATCGGCCAGTAGGTCCCAGCCGGTCCAGGCCGCGATCAGCAGACCGAGGAAGCAGGCCGCGAACAGCGTCACTGCCGCGCCACGGCCGGTCAGGGTGATGGTTCCCGAACGTGTCCGGCGTGACGGCTCCTGCGTCCGCGCTGTGCGGCCCGCGACCCGCGTCTGCGTCATCGCACGGCACGCACGAGGCTGACCTCTGCCGGGTCGATCAGAGCCCCATCCAGATCAGGGGAATCCAGCTCGGGGGCGGACAGGGTCCGGGGTGTCTCCTCCACCACGCCAGGCGCGGCGAGCTCCCCGTCGACCACTCCGAGCTCGCTGAGCTTGCGAGCGCTCGGCAGCACCCGGCTCTCCAGCGAGCCGACCGCCTGGTTGTACGTTGACACCGCCTTGGCCAGCGCGCGGCCCAGCCGGTCCACGTGCCCGCCCAGGCCGGAGATCCGCTCGTAGAGCTGCCGGCCGAGGTCGAACACGGCGCGGGCGTTCTCGGCCAGCGCGGCCTGCTGCCAGGCGTACTGTGCCGTGCGCAGCATCGTGACCAGGGTGGTGGGGGTGGCGATGTGCACCTTGCGGCCGAGCGCGTACTCCAGCAGGCCCGGGTCCCGCTCCAGCGCCGGAGCCAGGAAGGCCTCGCCCGGGATGAACAGGATCACGAACTCGGGCGACGGGCTCAGCGCTGTCCAGTAGGCCTTGCCCGCCAGCCGGTCCACGTGCTCGCGCACGTGCCGGGCGTGCGCGTCCAGCCGGGCCGTGCGCACGTCGTCCTCGTCCGTCTCGGCGGCCTCCAGGTACGCGGCCAGCGAGACCTTGGAGTCCACCACGATGTTCTTGCCGCCGGCCAGCCGGACCACCAGATCGGGCCGCACGGCGCCGTCCGGAGTGGCCACGGTGACCTGCTCATCGAAGTCGCAACGGGCGCTCATCCCGGCCAGCTCGACCACCCGGCGCAGCTGCAACTCGCCCCAGCGGCCCCGCGCCTCCGGCCGCCGCAGCGCGGTGACCAGCGCCTGCGTCTGCGTCCGCAGCTGCTCCGAACTCTGCTGCACGAACCGGACCTGCTCGGCCAGCGCGGCGTGCGAGCGGGTCCGGTCCGCGTCCGACTCGCGCAGCTGCTCTTCAACCCGGGCTAGCGTCGTCAGCAGCGGCTCGACCAGGTGCTCGACCGCCGCGCGGCGCAGCTCCAGCTCGCCCGCCGCGGTCGCGTTCGCCGCCCGCAGCCGGCCCTCGGCCATCTCGAGGAACCGCGCCGTGCTCGCGTCCAGCGCCTGCGCGGACAGCGCCTGGAACCGCTCGGCCAGCTGGTTTTCGACCAGCGCGGCCCGCTCGGCCGCGCCGCGCTCGACCATCCTGGCCCGGTCCTCGGCGGCCCGCGCCCGCTCGTCGGCCGCTGCGAACCGTCCGCGGGCGAACAGGTATCCGATCGCTGCTCCGATGAGAATCCCGAGCAGCAGCCCGACCAGCAACAAGACTGCACCCATATGCGGCGATGATCTCACCGCAGGCGCCAAACCCGGTGCAGACACGCCCGGCGCCCCCACCGATCGCGGGAAAGCCCGCTACGCGCACAATGGGGCGATGGCGCAACCGTCCGATTCCGGCCCTGAAACCACCGCCGCCCTGCTGGCGGGGTACCTGCACGCGGCCGGGGTGCGGCACGTGTTCGGCTATCCCGGCGAGTCGATCCTCGACTTCATGGAGGCAGCCAGGCACCGCGGCGTCCAGGTCGTATCGGCGGTGCGCGAGGGTACCGCCGCGTTCATGGCCGAGGCGGCCGCGATGACCTCCGGGCGGCCCGGGGTCTGCCTGTCCACGCTGGGACCGGGGTCGACGGCGGTGCTGAACGGCGTGGCCTCGGCCACCTTGGACCGGGTGCCCATGCTCGCGATCTCCGGGCAGATCGAGGGCTCCCGCGAGCAGTTCTTCACCCACCAGGTGGTCGACCACGGCCGGATGTTCGCGCCGGTCAGCAAGCTGGCCCTGCGTTTGGACCCGGCCTCGGCGGACACCGTAATCCGCAAGGCGCTGCGCACGGCCGTGGCCGAGCGCCCCGGCGCCGTTCACCTGACCGTGACCGCCGACGCCTGGTCAGTGCCGGCCGAAGGCCAGGTCAGCCTGCCCCCGCTGGCTCCGGCCGCGGCCTCGGTCGACGTACACGGGGACGGCGACCCGGTGCGGACGCTGAGCGCGGCGCGCCACCCGGTGATCCTGGCCGGCATCGCCGCGCTGCGCTGCGCGGCAGGCCCCGAGCTGGTCCGGCTGGCCGAACTAGCCGGGATCCCCGTCGTGGTCTCGCCCATGGCCAAGGGCGTCTTTCCCGAGGACCACCCGTACTTCGCCGGGGTGCTCGACATGGCCGGCTACCGCGTCGTCTGGGACCTGCTGGCCGGTGCCGACCTGATCCTGGCTGCGGGCTTCGACCCGGTCGAGCTGATCAGCCCGTGGTCGCTCGCCACCCCGGTGCTGCACCTGGACACCACCCCGAACACCGACCAGGTCTACGCCAGCGCCTGCGAGCTGACCGGCCACGTCGGGGCGATCCTGGCCTGGCTGTCCGCGCAGTGGGCGGGCGAACCCCGCTGGGCCGCAACCGAGGTGGCCACGCACCGCGCCCGGCTGCATAAGGCCTGGCTGGCCGGGCGGGCCGAGGGCAGGCTCAACCCCTCCGACGTGGTGGCGATCGCCCGCGAAGCCGCCCCGCCCGGCACCATCGCGACCACCGACGTCGGTTCGCACAAGATCATGGCGGGCCAGGTGTGGCAGGCGCTCGAGCCGCGTTCGGTGCTGATCCCCAACGGGCTGTCCGCGATGGGGTTCGGCGTGCCCGCGGCGATCGCGGCCCGGCTCACCCGGCCCGACCGGCCGGTGATCGCCCTGGTCGGCGACGGCGGTTTCGCGATGGCCGCGACCGAGATGCGGATCGCCTCGGCCCTGGGCCTTCCGGTCACGGTGGTGGTGTTCGCCGACAACAGCCTGAACCGGATCGAGCTGCGCCAGCAGCTGATGGGCTACCCGCCCACCGCGACCCGGATGGACGGCATGGACCTGGTCACGCTGGCCGAAGCCATGGACTGCGACGGCATCCGCGCCGACACCCCCGCCACCCTGGAGAAAGCCCTGGATGGCTTCGCCGCCCGCTCCCGCCCCCTGATCGTCGAAGCCCGCGTCGACCCCTCCCAGTACGAGACCCAGTTCTAACCCGCTCCCTCCCCACCCACCCCGTCCGATGGGGTGAAGGGGCCCCCACCCCCGATAGCACCCGATCCGGTGGGGTGAAGGGGCCCCGGCCCCCGATAGATGGGGGCAAGGGCCCCCTCACTCCGGACGCCCCGCCCTCCTCGGCGCACTAAACTCGCGCGGGTGAGTCTGTCAATCGGCATTGTCGGCCTGCCCAACGTCGGCAAGTCCACCGTGTTCAACGCGCTGACCCGGGCCGGGGCGCTCGCGTCCAGCTACGCGTTCGCCACCATCGAGCCGAACGTCGGCGTGGTCGGCGTGCCCGATCCGCGGCTGGCCGAGCTGGCCAAGCTGTACGACTCCGCCCGGATCGTGCCGGCCAGCGTGCGGTTCACCGACATCGCCGGCCTGGTCCGCGGCGCCTCGGAGGGCCAGGGGCTCGGCAACCAGTTCCTGGCCCATATACGCGAGACCGACGCGATCTGCCAGGTGGTGCGCGTGTTCGCCGATCCCGACGTCGCCCACGTGGACGGCGACGTGTCGCCCGAGCGCGACATCGAGACCGTGGTCACCGAGCTGATCCTGGCTGACCTGCAGACGCTGGAGAAGGCCCTGCCCCGGCTGGCCAAGGAGACCAAGTTCGCCAAGGATGCTGAGCGAGCGCGGGTGGCCCAGACTGCGCAGGCCGCCGAGAAGCTCCTGTTCACCGGGGTCACCCTGTGGGCCGGCGCTTCTGCCGCGGGCATCGATCTGGCTGCGCTGCGCGAGTTGCAGCTGCTGACGGCCAAGCCGTTCCTCTACGTGTTCAACTGCGACGTGGGCGAGCTCGGCGATACCGACCTGCGCGAGCGCCTGTCGGCGCTGGTCGCTCCCGCCGAGGCGGTCTTCCTCGACGCCAAGACCGAAGCCGACCTGACCGAGCTGTCCGAGGACGAGGCCGCCGAATTGCTCGCCGAGGCCGGCCTGGGTGAGCCCGGCCTGGTCCAGCTGGCCCAGGCCGGGTTCCGCACGCTCGGCCTGCAGACTTTCCTCACCGCTGGCCCCAAGGAGGCCCGGGCCTGGACGATCAAGGTTGGCGCGACGGCGCCGCAGGCGGCCGGCGTCATCCACAGCGACTTCCAGCGCGGCTTCATCAAGGCCGAGGTGGTCTCCTACGACGACCTGATCGCGGCCGGCTCGCTGCCCGCCGCCCGCGCCGCGGGCAAGGCCCGTATCGAGGGCAAGGACTACGTCATGCGCGACGGCGACGTCGTCGAGTTCCGCTTCAACGTGTGAGCGTCCGGCGGCCAGGACCGATGCGAACGCCCCTGGTGGTCGCCGGGACGGCGGGAGCCGCGCTGCTGTGGGGTGAGCTTGTGCACTGGCGCGCCTCGCTCGCCCTCACCCACTCCGCGGCGGGCGAGACGGAGGCCGTCGTCGTCCTGGGATTCCGTAACCGCGACCGTGAGCGGGCCAACATGATCAACCGATGGCGGGTACGCGCCGGGCTGCGCTCGATCGATCCGCGGGCACGGTCGTCGCGGCTGGTCCTGTGCGGCGCCGCCTATCATCGCGACGGGCTGTCGGAGGCGGCCCTGTTGGCTCGCTACGCCCGCAAGGAACGCAGTTTTACGGGCGATCTCCTCATCGAGGAGGAGTCGCGCTCCACGTGGCAGAACGTGGCGAACGCGATTCCGCTGATCGAGGGCGCCGACCGGATCAAGGTGGTGTCGCACTCAGTGCACGCCCAGCGTGCGCGGCTCTACCTCCAGCACCAGAGACCCGATCTGGCCCGCCGGATGGTTCGCGCCGCCGACTACCGTCCAGGGGAGTGGGTGCTGCTGAAGCCGCTCTTCGCCGGGTACGAGCTGCTGAAGATCGCCAAGGCGAGGAGGACCCTGGACACAGACCGCGGGCGGCAAGCCGTCAGCGTCAGCTGACGCCACGGCCGTTGCCTAACGCCGGGTTGTCCTGCCGTGGTGGATCATGTTGTGCCTCCGCCAGCCCTTGCCGTATGCCGCGTGCGCCCGTGAGCGACCGGCCGTGCGCTACGGCCTGCTCGTATGCCGCGTCTCCCATCCGGGAGCGCAGTTCGGTCTCGACGCTGTGATCATGCGGGGCGCGCGGCACGTACGCGTGCAGCCAGCCGCTGCCGCTGGCCTGCAGCTGCGCGCCGGCGGCGGCCAGCAACCAGGCGGCGCGCTGCGGGTCGTCCTGCTGCCGCGCTATCGCGGCCAGCGCCTCGAGGTAGTAGGCGGCCGCTGATTCGTCCCCGGCTTCGGCCGCCAGCGACAGCCCTTGCCTGAGCAGTCCCCTCGCGCCGTCCAGATCGCCCCGGGCCTGGCTGGCGAGCGCCAGGTCGTACAGCGAGATCACGATCGTGAACCGGTCCGGGGTGCTGCGCGCCGCGTCCAGGCCCGCGGTGAACAGCTGGGCCGCGCGGTCGTAGTCGGCCTTGCCGAGCTGGATCTGGCCGAGGAAGTTGTCGACCAGGGCGACAACCAGCAGGTACTGCACACGCTCCTGCCCGCTGCGCTCACCGGGGCCGGCCTCCTGGAGCAGGTTCCCGGCCTGCTCCAGCACCTCGCCGGCCCGCTGGTAGTCGTGCCGCGAGGCCAGCACGTGCCCGAGGGCAGCGGCGGCCAGGGCGCCGCCGAGTAGATCTCCCGCCTCGCGGAAGAGCGGCAGGCTCTGCTCGAAGACCGGCTGCGCCCTGTCCGGTTCGCCGTCGGCGATGAGGGTGAAGCCGGTACCGCTTAGCGCCAGGGCACGCTCGTGTGTCGCCATCTCCCGTCCGTTGGCCAGGAACTTTTCCCCGTGACGGGCGACCTCGCCAAGGTGCCCGCGCAGAAACCAGAATCTCCATGTCATCCAGATAAAGGTGATCGCCTGGTCAAGCCGGTCCTGGTCCATCAGCCAGGACAGGGCGGCGCTGAGGTTGCCGGCCTCGGCCTCCAGCCGGTTCAGCCACCCCAGCTGCCCGTCGCCGCGCAGCTCGGATTCGGCCGGCCTGGCCAGGGCCGTGAAATAGGCCGCGTGCCTGTCGTGTGCCGTATCCCAGGCGCCGCTGCCACGCAGGTGTCCTAGGGCGTACTCCCGGATGATCTCCAGCAGCCCGAACCGAGGCTCCTCCCCGCGGGTGTCAGCCTGGACCAGGCTGCTGTCTGCCAGCGTGTTCAGGATTTCGATCACCGGTCCGGGCGGCTCCGCCTGGCCAGGACCGCCAGCATCGCCGTAAACGGCCTCGGCGGCGGGCAGGCCGAACGTGCCGACGAATACGCCCAGGCAGGCGAATAGCGCCTGTTCGCCCGGGGACAGCAGGGCGAAGCTCCAGTCCAGGGTGTTCTTCAGGGTCCGCTGCCGCTCCGGCGCGTCACGCGGCCCGCCGGTCAGGACGCCCATCGGATCACCGAGCCGGGCCAGCAGCGCCTGCGGCGGCAGCAGCCTGACCCGGGCGGCGGCCAGCTCGATAGCCAGCGGCAAGCCGTCCAGCCGGCGGCAGATCTCGGCGACGGCGCCGGCGTTCTGACCGGTAAGACTGAACCCCGGGGCCACCGCCCGCGCCCGCTCGGTGAACAGCCGCACCGAGTCGTACTGACCCGCCGTCCCGGCGTCCGGGGTGCCACCCGCCGGCGGGACAGGCAGCGGGGGAACCGGGAATTCGTGCTCGCCGCTGAGCCTGAGCATGCTCCGGCTGGTCACCAGCATCTTCAGGCCGGGCGCCGCGGCCAGCAGTTCGGCGAGCAGCGGAGCCGCATCGGTCACCTGCTCGAAGTTATCGAGTACGAGCAGCAGCCGCCTGGGGTTCAGGTACGACATCAGGTCGGTGCGCAGCCTGCCGCCCGACGTATTCAGCCCGAGCCCGGCGGCGATCGCACCCGGTACCAGATCGGCCGACGCCACCGACGCGAGCCCGATGAACCGCACCCCGTCCGCGAATGCAGGCCGGAGCCGCCCCGCGGCCTCCACCGCGAGCCGGGTCTTCCCCGAACCGCCCGGCCCGGTGAGGGTGACCAGCCGGACGCCCCCGCCGCGCATCAGGGTCTCCACCGCCGCTACCTCGTGCTCGCGGCCCACCAGCGGGGTCGCAGGCACCGGCAGCGCCCCCGCCAGCGGCATCTCATCTTCGGCCGCCGCGCCGCGCTGCGGCTGGGTCAGGGCGAACCGCTCGCTCAGCAGCACCGCCAGGTCGTTCTCAACCAGGCGCCGCAGTTCGGCCGCGTCGGTGAAGCGCTGGTAGGAAACGTCGCCCTGGTCCCTGATCCGGGTGAGCAGCTCCGCCAGCCCGGGCTCGCGGTCCGGCGCCGGTGCCTTGACATAAAGCAGCCGGGGCAGCCCCGCGGACAGCAGGTACTCATCTTCCAGCCCGGAGACCTGCTCGCCGGGCGCGACCCAGCCATAACGCTGCCAGTAGATCCCGACGAAGACCTGGCTCTGCGCCAGGTAAGCACGGTACACCTCGCGTGGCGGGTGCGGCCGCGCACCGAGCTCGAACATCACCGGCACCAGCCGCAGACTGGTCACCGCGTCCCGCACCGCCCGGCGCTCGGCCGCCAGCTCTTCCAGCGTCGAGCTCACGAACACACGAAGCCGCTGATCGGGCGTATTGATGACGCCGGTCTCGCTCACAGAATCCCACCTGCCACCACAAGGCTGCCAGCTCGTAACGCTGCGGCGCTAGGGAAAGCTTCCAGGTACGGGCGACTCCTGGCCCGCCGTCCGGAGCGCACCGCGCTGAACTCGGTGAATGCCGAAGCATGACGGTGGCTCGCCGTCAGGTCTCCGACCGTCCGGAGCGCGACTTCACCGCGCAGGACGAAGCGAACCTCGTGCGCCTGGCCTCACTTATTTCCGCAGCTCTGGACGCGCTCGCCGCCCGGTCACGGCCGAAGTTGAAGCTGAACATCGTGGAATCCTGCTTCGACGTGTAGGGGTCGTCCCGCCTGAATTCTTCGTCACCTGCCGGTCGAGGGATTCCCGGGCCTGGGAGGCGCGCCTGAGAACCGCGCCGATACACAGCGCCATCACGACCGCGACCAAGCACCAGGCGGCCAGACCGATCGGCAGCCACCACCATGCATTCACGTTTCCCCCCGTGGTTACCGGCTCTGTAACCAGGCCACACTCCGTACAGTAACACAGTAATGCCATATTGTAGGCATCTCGCCGGATCTCCCCGTGGATCCGGCCGAAGCCTTTGGGCGCAGTGTGGCACCCGCGGCTGGAACTGCCCTGACGTGGCGCTGGAACGGCCAGTGGAACCCGGTTCACACAACCAGACCCGGGCGGGAGCGCCAAGCCTGGACTGACTGAGCCGTCAGCCGGCGCCGGGCGGGCCGGGCGGGAGCCGCTTGGCGTCGCGGTCTCCCGGCCGGGAGTGGAGGAGCAGCACGCCGCCCAGCGCCAGCATCCAGACCGGGCTGAGCAGCAACACGATAGCCAGCACGTGCAGCGGACTCCCGATGCCGTTGCCGATGAGGGCGACCAGCATCACGCCTGCCACCAGGGTCGCGAGCACTCTCGCCTCGGCACGGTTGCCCTCCCGCGGCCGGGCCATGTCCCGATCGGCCCCGCGCGGCTGCCCGGCCGTGGCCAGTCCGTCCGGGAGATCACCGGTGAGCGCGGCCAGTTCCGCGTGGGTCAGCGGCGCGAGCGCCCGGCCCAGGCGCTCGTCGAGTTCGTCCCTTGTCAGCCGGCCCTGGACATACGCTACTTTGAGCGTGCCGATCGCCTGTTCGCGCTCGGCGCGCGAGGTCCGCATGCGGCCGTAGCTGTAGCCATCCGGTGCTCCCGCTGTCTGGTCTGCCGGTCCTGTCGCCACGGGTACCTCCTCGCCAGAGGAACGCTAGACAAGCCTAACCGGTCGGCTCGCCGGAAGGTACATCCGAGCGCCTGCTGTCTATTGACACTAGTCGTACATGTATTCGATACTGATCGAGGTCAGATGCTGATTTCTGAGCAAAGATACGAGTCAGGCGGCTACGGTCCGGTGAGCGTCCGTAAGCGATCGTTAATTTCTGGAGGACGATCGGCGACCCCGATGCTAGGTTTTCCCAGGTCAAATGCCATAAACGAGACCATCGGCCGACGCCGGGCCGGACAAGGCGGTCCGGCAGGCGCTCCGTTCGCTCAGCGCGCTCGCCAGGCCGGGAGCGGTCGGCGATCATCCGCTGCATACTCGATGACCTGCGGTGATGATGCCGTCCGGTCCCGTTCCGCGTCACTTGCCGCTGTTGGCGGGCGACGGCACGGCGGCTACCCGTCCGAACACATTCCGAAGTTGATTGAACCCTCTGCGTCGCTGTCACGTATCAGGGTTGCTGGTCGTTTTGTCCGCGCAGATGTTGCGGTGATCCGCTGTATCCGGTTCCGCGCCGAGACTTCTTGTCGCACAATGGACCGCGAGGCCAGCACGAAAGGGACGGCTGTTCCGGGCTTCTCCGGAGCGGGAACGTGCGGAGGTGTGATGGTTCGCGGGCCGACATCCGGTAACGGAACGCAGTCGTCCGTGTACTATCTCGCCTCGGCGGGGATGGCCCCGCCGCGTCCGCAGCCCCGCGCCCTGGACACCGGGCTGGTCCCGGACAGCGTGCTTGACCCGCTGGTAACGGACGTGCGGGCCGACGGGTCGCTCGCGGCCCGTCCCGGGATCGGCGGCAGCTGGCGGGGCGCGGGCGGCAGGTGGCTGCTGTGGCCGCTGCGCGTGGTGCTCTGGACGGCGCTGGTGGTCGTCGCCTTCCGCGGTATCACCGCGATCATCTTCGGCTCCTCGCCGGCGCCAGCGGGCGGGACCGGCGCCGCGAACGTTACCGGGAAGTTCCCGGTTTCCCTGGCTGAGGCGTACGCCACCGAGTTCGGCCGGGTCTATCTCGGGTTCAGCCCGCAGAGCCTGGGCCAGCGGGAACAGGCGCTCGCTGGCTTCGTGCCGCCCGCCGTCTCGGCCGTCAACCCGAGCCTGGGCTGGAACGGCATCGGTCAGCTCAACCTGCAATCCTTGCAGGTCGCGGGCATCAGGGTGCAGGATCCGAAGCACGCCGTGGTCACGCTGCTCGCCCTGCTCAACGGCCAGCTCATGGAGCTGGGTGTGCCGGTCGCCGCCACCGGCAGCGGGCTGGTGGTCAGCGGCGAGCCCGCCTGGCTGCCCGCGCCGCCACGGATTTCGCCGGCGCCCGCCCCGCGCGGTTCGGACCGGGTGGCCCGAAGCCAGCTGATGAATGAGCTGCCGGCCTTCTTCCAGGCCTACGCCAGTGGCGATGGCCGCGCGCTGAACCGGTTCCTCGCCCATGGCGCGTCAGTGGCCGGGCTTGGCGGCGCGGTGACCTTTGACTCGATCGGCGCGCTTCACGTCCCGCCGGGCGGCGCCAGCCGGCAGATAACGGTGACCGTGATATGGCAGGTACCAGCCACTGAACAGCCAGGATCGACCGCGGGAAATCTGGGGGGGATGACATCGAAACTCGAGATGACGTATGGTATGTCGGTTGTCGACCTTCAAAGCGGCAAATGGTATGTAAAAGAGATTGGTGCGTCGACCGAGGCGGTGGGAGCCCAATGACCACGACAGGGCCAGCTGACGTCGTCATGGCCGCGTGCTCCCATGCCGTGGCGGGCCTGCTTGCCCCGGCCCGGCCCGGCTTCCGCGAGCTGGTCTCCGTCTGGCCCGCCTCCGGCGAGCCGACCGTCGTCCGGGCTGTGTTCCCCGGGTCGGCGTCCTTCAAACCTGCCGTCGAACCCTTGACGGGCCGGTCTCGCGCGCGTCAGCCGGACGCCCGCCCGCCCGCCTCGACGCAGACCCAGCAACCCCATCGGCCCGCCCGGGCGCCCGGTCCGCCGTGTCCCCGGTCGTCTCCACTCGCGCATCCGCTTTACTTGTACCTGCGCGAGTGGCCTGCCGTAGCACTACCCGGATGGTCAATTGATCCCGGAAGGGACATGTTATGCATGCTCACCTCACCGCCGCGATGGCTCCAGTGGCCTTGAGTACGCAGGGTCTCGTTACCTACCTACAGGGTCTGTTCGGGCCATTGTTCCTTGGTATCGTCGGGATCGTAGCGATCTTCTTCCTCTTCACCCGCGAAATCACCCGATTCGTGCAATTCATCGTACTGGCCGTCGCCATTGCGGTCATCTTTTACACGCCAGGCATCGTGCATACGCTTGCCACTGGCATAGCGAACGCGCTCGGAGTCCACTGATCCAGAATCAGGAAAAGGAGCGCGCTAATAGTGGATCTCCCTACTTATACGAATATCTGGCGGATCGAAAAGAGGCTATACAAGCTCTACGATTTTCGGTTGCCAGCACCCTTGCCGATCACCTGGATCGCAGTTTTCGCCGGGATCACGGTCCCTTACGTGATCTTCCTCATCGCTGTCGGTTTGCCGTTCAACCACAACCTGGTATGGCTTTACATACTTCCCCCCGGAGTCCTCACCTGGCTGACGACCAGACCAGTTATCGAAAGCAAGCGGCTGCCCGAGCTGGTGAGTTCGCAAGTGCGGTACGTCGCCGAGCCGCGGAGCTGGTGCCGGATGGCGCCGTTCGCGGAGAAGGACGAGATCCTGGTGACGGCGCGGGTGTGGCACAGCCACCCGCCCAAGGCTCGGCCGAAGAGGGCGAAGAAGGCTCCGGTCACGGCCCGTCCGGCCATCCGCAAGCCCCAGCTCGCCGCGGTGGAGGCGGAGGAACTGGCGCCGGCCGAGGTGCGTCCGGTCACGGCCGGGCGGGCCGTTGCGAGGCCGCTGGCCGCGCGTCAGACGGCCTCGCCGCCGGTCGCGCCGCCGGCCGCCGCGCCGCGGGCCGCCGCGCTGCTTGTCCCGCCGGCCGAACCCGCGCAGGTGCCGGTGCAGGAGCGCGCGCCGGCCCGCCGGGCTCCCCAGCGCGCCAAGGCCCAGCCTGAAGCCCAGCCCGAGGCCGAGCCGGGGGCACGGCCGTCGTGGTCTCCCTGGCCGTACGGGCCCGACCCAGACGCCGCGCGGGGCCCGGCCGTCGGCCAGGTGCCTGCCACGGATCAGCCCTCGGCGTGGACCGCCCCGCCGTCGGCCGGGGTGCCGGACGCCAGGGCGCTCGAGGTCGCGCACGACTCCGATACCGGCTTCCGCGGCCTGGACGAAACGCCGGCCTCCTTCGGCCCGCCATCCTGGCCCTCTCCCGAAGCCAACCTGCTTCCGCTGGTCCGTCCGCACCCGGAGCCCGCCCCGTTCCCCGAGGCAGGCCCGTTCCCCGAGGCAGGCCCGTTCCCGGAAGCCGGCCCGTTCCCGGAGCCGGAGCCCGCTGTCAGCACGGATGAGGCAGCCAGCACGGATACCGCGGCCGGCCCACAGGGCCCGGCCAGCTCCGACTCTGGCTCCCGGCCGCGCTCCATGCCCTGGACCGGCCTGCCGCGCCGGCACCTGTCCGGCCTGATGAGCAGCCTGGTCCGCAAGCCGGACCGTTCCCCAGGCTCCCCGCCGCCACCCGCGGAGGATTCTGCTCAGGCCACCAGCCCCGGTCGGCCGCAGCCGCCCGCGGAGTCGGCCAGGCCCCGGGCGCGCTGGATGCTGCGCGCCCAGCCACGCCCGGTATCCGCCGCGACCGACGACCAGCCCGCGGCATCCGCGGCGGGGTTGCTCGTGCCCCTCGCCCCCGCCACCCACGCCGAGGCACCCCAGGCCGATACGTCCCAGGCCGAGGCGCTCACGGCCGAGGCACCTGAGGTCACGGCGCCTGCGGCCGCACCCCAGGCGTCGGCCGCGCCCCCGGCGCCGGTCGCACCCCCGGCGCCGGTCGCACCGCAGGTAGTCGGCGTGGAGCGGGAGCGGGAGCGGCCGGTGCTGTCGATCGAGCGGGCGCTCAGCGGCCCCGGCAGCCGCGACGAGGTGAGCTGGCGACGCCAGGTCAAGGTGGTGGTGGCCGGCAGCCATGGGCCGGGCAAGCGGGACCAGGAAGCACTGGATCGCGACCGGGCCAGGCTGCCGCTGGCCGGCTCGCACCGCATCGTCGTGCTCGGCTGCACCAGGGGTGCCGGGCAGACCGTAACCGCCCTGATGACCGGGCATGTCCTGGCCGTGGCGCGCGGGATTCCCGTCGCGGCGCTCGACCTGACCCCCGGCCCCGCCTCGCTGGCCGCCCGCTGTCCGCCGGCCGTCTCGGTGCAGGCGCTGCTCGCGGGCCAGGAACTCGCGGGCCAGGAAACCGGGCAGCACGCCGCCCGGGTCGACGTCGTGGCCGACGACGGCGAGGACTTCCCGCGGCTCGCCGACATGCTGGCCGAACGGTACCCGCTGACCATGATCGACCCGGCGCCAACCGGCCTGACCCGGGTGCTCGCCCGCGCGGACCAGCTGGTGCTGGTCGCCCCGGCCAGCCCGGACGCGGCCACCTCGCTGGCCAACACCCAGGAGTGGCTCGGCGCCCACGGCCACGGCGAACTGGCCGCCCGCGCGGTCACGGTCGTCAACGGGGTGAGCAAGCGGACAAGAGATGACGTGGTCCGGGCCGAATCCGTGGTCAGGGGCCGCTGCCGGGCTATTGTACGGGTGCCGTGGGATGATCTTCTGTCGCCAGGGCCAAGGGGGTATGGGGGGGCGGGCAGCCCCCCCATGAGCGGGGGGATCCCGGGGGGTCGTCCCCCCGGGCTAGCAGAGCAGACCAGGCTGGCCTACACGGCCCTGGCCGGCGTGCTGGTCACGAGCCTGGCCTCTACTCACGTCGAGCCCGTGCCGGGAAGGAACCTAGGTGAGCACGCGGACTAAGGGGTCGCGGGGTTCCCGGGGTCGCTCCCGGCTGGCCATCCGATACTTCGACGACCGGGTCCTGCTCACCGACACCCACGCGTGGGCGTACTACCGGGTGCCCTCGGTGTCGTACGAGTTCACCACCCCCGAGGAGCGGGAGGCGCTGGCCACCAACATCACGGTCGCGCTGGCCGCGATCAGGATGGCCGACGCCGAGGTGCACCTGCGCATCGCGCACCGGTCCTACCCGGCGCACGCGTGGGCCACCGGACTGGACGCGACCTCGGACGGGGGCCCCGGCTGGCGGGATTACCTGGAGCAGACCTACCAGCACGTCTGGGCCAAGGACTTCTGGGCCAAGGAGATCTACCTCGGGGTCCGGCTGGGCCAGCGCGGCGTGCGCGCGCAGCTCTCCGGCGGTGTGCTCTCCCAGTTCCGCGGCGTCTACGCCCGCGGCGAAAAGGAACTCGGAATCAACGACGAGGCGGTCGGCACGGCGGAGGTCGCCAAGTGGACGGACAACGCCGAGCGGCTCGGCCGGGCGCTGAACGCGAGCGCGCTGGCCGCCAGGCACGCGTCGGCCGGCGAGATCGCCTGGCTGATCCAGCACACGCTCATGCAGACGGCGGCGGAGCCGCTGCCGTCCGCGACCAAGCGCAGGCGCTGGGGCTCGGGGGAGATCGACACCCTCTTCGAGGGGCAGGTCCACAACGGCCGAACCCTCCTGCACCTGGAGCACATGTCCGGAGAAAGTTACGCCGCTTTCCTGTCGTTTGCCCGCTTTCCTGATCTGATGTCCTTTCCCGATGGGGAACCGTGGCTGCATTTCGCGGATTCGCTGCCGTTCCCGCTGGAGATCAGCTCGCGGATGAAGCTCATTCCGCCGGCCAAGGCGAGCAAGGACGTCAGCCGGCGGCTCGCGCACGCGCGCGACATGGACACCCATATCCGGGAGGCGGGCGCGGAGGCGCCGATTGCGCTGGCCGAGCAGATCGCCGCGGCCAGAATGCTCGAGCACGGCATCACCAAGGAGCGGCTGCCTTTTGTCTACGGCTGGCACCGGCTGATCGTCCCGGCGCCGACAAAGGACCTGTGCGTCCGCCGGGTGGAGGCGGTCGTCGAGCATTACCGCGATATCGGAATCGACGTGGTCAACTCCACTGGGGATCAGTTCTCGTTGTTGTGCGAGGCGCTGCCCGGTGAGCGGATCCGGCTGAATTCTTATGTGCAGCGCCAGCCGCTTTACACGATCGCGGGCGGAATGCCGACGGCGACGGTGGAACTCGGCGACCGGGCGGACGAGAGCGCCGGCTGGGTCGGCCCGTACATCGGCGAGACCCTGGGCCGGGCCCGGTCCGTCGTGCACTTTGACCCGCTGCTGGCGGCCGCGCGCAACCGCCCCACCGCGGTGGCCATCACCGGCGAGCCGGGGGCCGGCAAGACGACGCTGGCCATGCTGCTGATCTACCAGCTGGCGCTGCGCGGCGCGACGGTGGCGGTGATCGACCCCAAGGGCGACGCGGAGTCGCTGGTGGAGTACCTGAAGCTGCAGGGCCGCAAGGCCCGGGTGCTGCCGCTGAACTCGGCCGCGCCGGGGCTGCTGGATCCGTTCTCGTTCGGCCTGGACCTGTCCGAGAAGCGGACGATGGCCACCGAGACGTTGCGGCTGCTGCTGCCGCGGATGAGCGAGGAGCGGGAATCGGCGATGATCCAGGCGGTCGGCGCGGTGGCCGGGACCGACCGGCCCAGCCTGGGCCGGGTCATCGGCTACCTGGAGAAGTCCGACGACCCGGCCTGGAAGAACACCGGCGCGGTGATGCGGGCGGTCTCGGAGATGCGGCTGGCCCGGCTGTGCTTCGCCCCGTCGGTGGACGAGCAGATCGACGCCGAGGGCTGGACCACGGTGTTCACGCTGGCCGGGCTGACGCTGCCGGACACCAAGACCAGCCGGGACGACTACTCCTACGAGCAGCGGCTGTCGGTGGCCCTGCTCTACCTGGTCTCCCAGTTCGCCCGCAAGCTGCTGAACGGTATCGACCGGCGGCTGCCGAAGGCGATCTTCCTCGACGAGGCCTGGGCGATCACGTCTACTCCCGAGGGCGCCAAGCTGGTGCCCGAGGTGTCACGGATGGGCCGGTCGCGGAACACCGCGCTGGTCCTGGTCTCACAGAATGCCGGTGACCTGCTGAGCGAGCAGGTGACCAACTGCCTGTCCGGGGTGTTCGCGTTCCGTTCGAGCGAACGCGGCGAGGTGGCGAACGTCATGTCGCTGCTCGGGGTCGCGCCGTCGGACGAGCACAAGGCCGTGCTCCGCTCGCTCGGCAACGGCGAGTGCATTTTCCGGGACATGGACGACAGGGCCGGCCGGATCGGCATCGACCTGGTCTCCTCCGAACTGCAGGACTGGATCGATACCAACCCAACCCGGGTCAAGCGCAGCCAGGCTGACCCGTTCGCACGCAGGGAACCCAGCGCGGACGAGCCGTCCGCGGCCAGCTCGCGAGTGGCGGAAGCGTCCTCGTAAACGCAGAACCAGGAGCTCCCTAACGATGGCTATCTCACCGGCCGCCAGGCCCGGGCGCCGCCTCACCCGCTGGGTTCTCCGGGTGCTGCTGCTCGCGGCGGCGATGCTCGCCGTAGCCACGCCGGCTTTCGCCGCCGGTCACGCGGCGAACCATGACCGTTCGGCCCATAACTACCGAACGGACCAGGTAGCTGCCGCCCCGGCCACCCTCACCGCCAACCTGACCCCGGCCGCGCCCCAGCAGCCCGGCGGGGTCTGCCAGGTGCCCGGCATCGGCGACATCGGCGGCCTGGTCGGGCTGTGCAACCAGGGCTCGAGCGGGATCGTCGGCGGCCTGAACAACATCTGCCAGCCATCGCTGCCGCAGCCCGAGCAGGCCACCGGCGGCATCAACGCGATGGTCCAGCCGCCGGGCGCGGGGGCGGGCGGCAAGACGCTGTACGACAACTACGGGGTGGCCGGGCAGTTCTGGGCCGCGCACGGCCTGCAGTGCTCGGATATGACGTCGCTGATCGGCAACAACGTAGCCGGGATGGTCTTCGACGCGGCGAAATCCATCGACCGGGTGACGATCACCGTGTACCAGTCGGCGGCGGGAAACAACATCTTGACCTGGCTGCAGGACGCGGTGGACCGGCTGATCACCGCGCTGGGCAACGCGATCTACTTCCCCTACCTGGCGCCCGTCGTCATCCTCGGCGCGGTCTGGCTCGCCTGGCAGGGCCTGATCCGCAAGCGCGCCACCCGGACCATCGAGGGCACGCTGTGGATGGTGGTGGCCTGCGTGGCCGCGATCGCGCTGATCGGCCGGCCCGCCACGTTCACCGGGGTCGGGACCACGGTTTCCAACGGCGTCACCGGCGTGCTGAACACCGCGTTCTCCAAGCTGCCCGTCCCGGCCAGCAGCAACTGCCTGCCGGTGCAGAACGGTGACCCGCAGAGCGTGGCCGGCAACTTCGCGTACACCTCGGGCAACGCCCTGGTCGACGAGAACGCCAACGAGCTGTGGTCGGTGCTGGTGTGCAAGCCGTGGCTGTACGGGGAGCTGGGCAGCACCGCGTACGCGACCGACGCGGGCGGCCAGCAGACCGTGGTCAACAAGTACGGCCGTCAGCTGCTGTGGTCGCAGGCGATCGCGGCGAACGAGACGCCGAGCACCGCGCTGGTCCAGGCCAAGCAGTCCACCTACAGCGGCATCGCCAGCTCCATGCAGCAGCAGGACCCAGCCGTTTACCCGCTGTTCCAGGGCAACCAGTGGACCACCCGGCTGGAGATCGCGTTCGCCGCGATGTTCGCGGCCCTGGTGGCGGGGCTGCTCATCTTGCTGATCGCGCTGACGCTGATCGTGCTCAAGCTGGGATTCCTGCTGCTGCTGGTGGCGGGGCCGTTCTTCCTGATCGTGGGCACGCATCCCGGCTTCGGCCGGGTCATCGCGATCCGCTGGTTCGAGATGCTCGTCGGCGTGCTGATGAAATCGGCCGCGGTCGCGATCGTGCTCTCGGTGCTGCTCTACTGTTACTCGCTGATCATGGGCACGGCGGACGCCGTGCTGCCCTGGGCGCTGAAGATCTTGATGATCGCGCTGGTCACGATCGCGGTGTTCATCTACCGCAAGCCGTTCTCGCACCTGTTCTCCGCGGTCGGCTACGGCACCCTCGGCTCGACCGAGCGGGCCGAGTACAGCCTGCGCGAAGCAAGTCACACCTTCCGGCGGTCCACCCTGGACGCCGCGACCGCGGCCGTCCCCGGGATGGCGGGCTACCGGGCCGCCCGGTGGGCGCGCCGGAACCCGGGGCAGGCGGCCGCGGTGGCCGTCGGGGCGACGGCCGGCGTGGCGGCCGGGGCGTCGGCCGGGGCGGCGGCCGGTACCGCCGCGGGCCGGGGCGCGGCCGCCGAGGCGGCCGGATCAGCGGCTGACCCGGCGGCGGCCGGGACCGGCGACGCGTACGCGTCGCGGCTCCGCCCGGACGCGCCGCCCCCTGCGGACGGGGACGGCGAGGTCAGCGGTGGCTCCCGCCGGGTGGTCGGCGGGGTCCCCGGACCGGGTTCGGCCCGGACCAGGAACGTGACCGAGGCGGACGGCGACAGCGCCCGGGTGGCCCCGCCGCTCGACCTGCCGCCGCGGCACGGCGCGACTGCGGCCAGAGGGCCGAACGGATCAGGCGGATCCGCCTCCGCACCGGCCACGGGCTGGTCCCGCGGTGCCGGGCGCTCGGCGGGCACTGGGCCGGGGGGCACCGGGCCGCGGCCGCGGGCGGCGTCGGCTCCGCCGGCTCCCTCGCCGGGCCGCCCGTCGGCCCCCGCGCCTGCCCCCTTGTCGGCAGGGCCGCCGCCGGTCAGGAGCCAGAGCCAGGGCGGCGGAGTTGCGCCGCCGGTCAGCCGTCCCGCCCCCCGCCCGTCCAGCTCCGGCTCACGCGGATCCGGCTCCGGCGGGTCCAACGGAGGCGGGTCCAACGGAGGCGGGTCCAACGGAGGCGGGTCCAACGGAGGCGGTGTGACCGGGGGCGGGCCGGCCTGGCCGGCCAGCGGATGGCCGAGCGCGGGCCCGCGCCAGCGGTCCGGCGGCCGGGCCCGGCCGAACCCGGCTCCGAATCCGCCTGCTGAGGCCGCGGGCCAGGGCGGCGGCCAGCGGTCCGGTGACCCGGATCAACCGCCGGCCACGCCGTTCTGGCTGCGCCCGATCCGCCGGGACAAGTAGCGGGCGGCCCCCGTGGACCTCAGTCCCGGCCAGCAGAAGGCCGTCTTCGCCCTGGTCGTCGTGGTGCTGGCCGCGCTCGGCTACTGGCTCATCGTGCCCAGGGTGAGCCACTCGCACGCCCAGGCCCAGCCGTCGCCCACTCCGTCCCCTACCGCGTCGGTCCCGTCGCCGCCCACGTCGGTGCCGCCCACCGTGACCATAGCCCCTGCCTCGTCCGGCGGCGTGGACATCTACTCCTGGCTGCCGTTCACCCAGCAGGGCCTGGCCGCCGCGGCCGACGTGACGCAGAAGTTCCTGGTCGACTACAACACCTATTCCTACACCGAATCCGCCGCCGACTACGTGGCCAGGATGAACGGGCTGATCACCACCCAGGAGGCCACCACCCTCAAAGGCCTGTACGCCACCCCGGGCGTGGCCAAGATCAGGACCGACCAGAAACAGGTGTCCACCGGGACCGCGGTGATCAACTCAATACGGACCTTCGGCCCGTCCAGCCTGACGTTCATCGCCACCGGGACGCAGCACCTGGCCACCGCCAAGGGCACCAGCAGCGGCAGCGCCCAGTACGCGGTCACGGTCACCGGGTCGGGCACCAGCTGGCAGGTCAGTGACATCGAGCTGTCCAGCGTGGGGCAGTCATGACGAACAAGCTCCTGATCCGCACCGAAACTACCCAGCAGAGCACGGCCAGGCAGCAGCGCGCGCCGCGGATCCTGGTGGTCGGCATCATCGGGCTGCTCGCCGTCGTGGGCCTCGGCCTGCTGGCCGTGCCCATCCTGGTCGGCACGAACGCGTTCTTCGCCGCCAGCGCCGGCTGCTCGGGACAGCAGACCGGCACCGCCGGGCAGCCGTCGGCCGGCCCCAAGGCCCGGTCGATTCCGTCGGACTTCCTGTTCTGGTACAAGAAGGTCGGGCAGCAGTACGGCGTGCCGTGGACGATCCTGGCCGGCATCGGCACGGTGGAGAGCAACAACGGCCAGACCAGCCTGCCCGGCGTGCACAGTGGCCAGAACGGCTTCGGCGCGGCCGGGCCGATGCAGATCGGCATCCAAGGCGCGTCCGGCAACAGCTGGGGCGGCGCACCGATCCACCCGGCCAGCCAGGTGGTGGCCGGCGTGGCCACCGACGAGAACGGCGACGGGACCGCGAACGTGTACGACCCGCCCGACGCGATCGCCGGCGCGGCCAAGTACCTGCTCAACGCCAACGTCCAGGCCAACCCGTCGGCGGCCATCTTCTCCTACAACCACCTGCAGTCGTACGTGCAGAGCGTGCTGATGTACGCGGGCCAGTACGCGGGCGGCAACTTCTCCGTGGCTTCGGCGCAGCTGCCAGCGGCCAATGCGGCGTCGGGCTGCGTGCAGGCGACAGGCGGTTTGCCCGCGGTCCAGGCGCCCACCCAGGCCGTGGCCGCCGCGATCTCGTTCGCCGAGCAGCAACTGGGCAAGCCGTACCTGTGGGGCGGCACCGGCCCGGACGCGTTCGACTGCTCGGGCCTGATGATGATGGCCTACCGGACCGCCGGGATCAGCATCGCGCGCACCTCGCAGGCGCAGTGGGCCACTGAGACCAGGGTCCCCGCCTCCCAGGTTCAGCCGGGTGACCTGGTGTTCTTCGCCGGCTCGGACGGCACCGTCACCGATCCTGGCCACGTCGGCCTGGTGGTCGGCGGCGGCAAGATGATCGAGGCGTACGCCACCGGCTTCCCGATCCGCATCTCCAGCTACGCCAACCGCGGCGCGATCGGCTTCACCGAACCCTGGGCGGGCGCCCAGGGCACCACCCCGGCCAGCACGACCCCTCCGGGCATCACGGGCAGCCCGGGCACCCCAGGCAGCCCGGGCGCCCCCGCCCCGCCGAAGGGCGGCATCCCCATCCCCGGCAGCGCTATCTCCCCCTCCCCGCGCGCCACCCGCTAGCCACCGGGCGCCGCGCCCCCGCGGCGCCCGGTCGGCCAGCAGCTGCGATGATGACGGATTTGTAGCGTGCGCGACTACAGATAGTAACTGTTATGGGGAACGAAGGCGCCGGGAATTCGCTCCTGGTGCTCCTGAGCTTTCCGTGCACTTCCGTTACTACTGATCCTTGTCCAGCTGCCACGGCTCATGCCTCGCCGCTGCCTCAGCCCGCGCTGGAACGACATGGTTGCCCCAACCATGTCGCTGGAACTGCATGAACGCCCCATTCATGTCGTTTGGTCCCGGTACGGGTGGTGCCGTAGAAATGGATGCGCTTCCTGCGGCCAAGTGCGCTCGGGTCCCAGCGTCATCGCGCTCCCGGCTTTACCGCACCGCCAGGTAGATGAAGCTGACCGCGCCCGCGGCCAGGCAGTAGATCGCGAACGGCGTCAGCGTGCGCTTCGGGTCGCTGAAGTAGCGGACCAGGAACCGCAGCGCGAGGTAGGCGGCGATCCCGCACAGCAGGCTGCCGAACAGGATCGGTCCCTTGATGCCCGCGCTGAGCGGCCCGGTCAGGTCAGGAAGCTTCAGCACGCCGGCGGCCAGGATGACGGGTGCCGACAGCAGGAACGAGAACCGCGCGGCGTCCTGCCGGGACAGCCCGCGGAACATTCCGGCGACCATGACGGTACCGTCCCGGCTGATGCCCGGCAGCAGGGCCAGGACCTGCGAGGCACCGAGGGTGAGGGCGCCCAGCCACCCGGTACGGCGGACGATACGCTGGTCGGCCTGCACCGCGAGGCTCGCGTGCTGCTGCTTCATCGCCCGCTGCCCGGACGAATGCCGTCCGCCGCCGCCCGGCGTTCCCGCCCCCACCCCGGCCTTCTGCCGTTCGGTGACCGCCTGCAGGTCGGCCGCGATCTCCTGGGCTTCCCGGTCCGCGCCGCGCCGCCGCGCCCGCTCGCCCGCGAGCAGGATGAAGCCGTTCACGAACAGGAACGACGCGGTGAGGATCGGCTTGCTGAAGATGGTGCGGAAGGTGTGCTCGAGCGCGACCCCGGCCAGGCCGACCGGGATCGTGGCCACGATGATCATCCAGGCCAGCGTCTGGTCGGTGCCCTGCGGCTGGAACCGCCGGGTGCCCGGTTCCGGCGAGATGACGTGCCCGAGCGAGGCGAAGAAGGCCTTGATGATCCGGAGCCAGTCCCGCCAGAAGTAGATGATCATGGCGGTGGCCGTGGCCACGTGCAGCCCGACGATGTACGCCAGGTACGGCGACTCGGCCGTGGACACGTCCAGGTCATGCGCCCACTGCCCGCCGATGATCGCCGGGATCAGCACGGCGTGGCCCAGGCTGGACACCGGGAACAGCTCGGTAATTCCCTGCAGGAGCCCGATGACCCCGGCTTCTGCGTATGACAGATGCGACATGCAGCCCTTCGCTCCCCGCGCCACAACCTGGCTCAAAGATCAATATCCCGAACGGTCGGGGTACCAGCCCCGCGGACACGTTCATGTCGAACCGGGCGGGTGCAGCGGACGATACCGGCCCAGGCCACCAGTCATGGTAGCCCGGCGCCCGCCCCGCCCTGCCCGGTTTCATGCTCCCTTAATAGAGCGTTGACCCCCCCGGGTTAGTACCTAAGGCGGCACATTTGTCAGGCCTTGCCCGGCACCTTCGGGGTGTCCTTGGGGGTCCGGCGGCCGATCTTGTCGCCCAGCCAGACCAGCGGGTCGTACTTACGGCCGACCACCCGTTCCTTCAGCGGGATCAGCGCGTTGTCGGTGATCTTGATGTGCTCCGGGCAGACCTCGGTGCAGCACTTGGTGATGTTGCAGTAGCCGAGGCCGAAATCATCCTGGGCGATCTCCCGCCGGTCGGCGGTGTCGGCCGGGTGCATCTCGAGTTCGGCCACCCGCATCAGGAACCGCGGGCCGGCGAAGGCGTGCTCGTTCTCGGTGTGGTCGCGGATCACGTGGCAGGTGTTCTGGCACAGGAAGCACTCAATGCACTTGCGGAACTCCTGCGACCGGTTCACGTCGACCTGCTGCATCCGGAACTCGCCCGGCTTGATCGACGGGTCCGGGGTGAACGACGGGATCTCCCGCGCCTTGGCGTAGTTGAACGAGACGTCGGTGACCAGGTCCCTGATCACCGGGAAGGTCCGCATCGGCGTGATCGTCAGCGTCTCGTCGGGGGAGAAGACCGACATCCGGGTCATGCACGCCAGCCGCGGCCGCCCGTTGATCTCCATCGAGCACGACCCGCACTTGCCGGCCTTGCAGTTCCACCGGATGGCCAGGTCATTAGCCTGGGTGGCCTGCAGCCGGTGCAGCACGTCGAGGACGACCTCGCCCTCGTTGACCTCGACCTGGTAGTCCTCCAGCGACCCAGCGCCCGCGTCCCCGCGCCAGACCCGAAACGCAGCCTTGTAGCTCCCCATCAGTGCTTCTCCTCAGCCGCGCCGGCGCCAGACAGCCCGACGAGCTCTTCCTCGGTCATGTACTTCTTCAGTTCGGAGATGTCGAACAGCTCGAGCAGGTCGGTCCGCATCGGCACGATCGGCTGCCGCTTCAGCGACACGCCGCCGCCAGCGTCAACGGAACAGATCAGGTTCACCTTCCGCCACTCCGGTGACATGTCCGGGTAGTCGTCCCTGGTGTGACCGCCGCGCGACTCCTGCCTCTCCAGCGCGGCCTGCGCCACGCACTCCGCAACCACCAGCATGTTCCGCAGGTCCAGGGCCAGGTGCCAGCCCGGGTTGTAGGCCCGTTCACCCGCCGCGCTGACGTGCGCCGCCCGGGCCCGCAGCTTGTCCAGCTCGACCAGCGCGGTCTTCAGCTCCGACTCGCGCCTGATCAGCCCGACCAGGTCGAACATGATCTGCTGCAGCTCGCCGTGGATGGCGTACGGGTTCTCGCCCTCGGCCCGCTCCAGCGGCTCGACCGCCACCGCGGCGGCCGCGTCCAGGGAGGCCGCGGACACCGACGGCCGGTCGGACTCAGCCAGCGCGGACACGTACTCGGCCGCGCCGAGACCAGATCGCCGGCCGAAGACCAGCAGGTCGGACAGGGAGTTGCCGCCCAGCCGGTTGGATCCGTGCATACCGCCGGAGACCTCGCCCACCGCGAACAGGCCGGGCACCGAGGCGGCCCCGGTGTCCGGGTCCACCTCCACCCCGCCCATCACGTAGTGGCAGGTCGGCCCGATCTCCATCGGCTCCTTGGTGATGTCGACGTCGGCCAGCTCCTTGAACTGGTGGTACATGGACGGCAGCCGGCGCAGGATCTCCTCGGCCGGGAGCCTGGTCGACACGTCCAGGAATACGCCGCCGTGCTCCGAGCCGCGGCCCGCCTTGACCTCGGAGTTGATCGACCGCGCCACCTCGTCACGGGGGAGCAGCTCGGGCGGCCGCCGGTTGTGATCCGGGTCGTCGTACCAGCGGTCCGCCTCCTCCTCGGTCTCGGCGTACTGGGCGCGGAACACGTCGGGCACGTAGTTGAACATGAACCGCTGGCCCTCGGAGTTGCGCAGCACGCCGCCGTCGCCGCGCACCGACTCGGTGACCAGCAGCCCGCGCACCGAGGGCGGCCACACCATCCCGGTCGGGTGCAGCTGCACGAACTCCATGTTGAGCAGCTTGGCCCCGGCCCGCAGCGCCAGGGCGTGGCCGTCGCCGGTGTACTCCCAGGAGTTGGACGTGACCTTGTAGGTCTTGCCGATGCCGCCGGTGGCCAGCACCACCGCGGGCGCCTCGAACAGCACGAACCGGCCGGTGTCCCTGAAGTAGCCGAACGCCCCGGCGATCCGCCCCGCGTCGATCATCAGCTCGGTGATCGTCGTCTCGGCGAACACCCGGATCATCGCCTCGGGATCGCCGAACTCCACCGCGTCCGCCTGCTGCATCGCGACGACCTTCTGCTGCAGGCTGCGGATCATCTCCAGCCCGGTGCGGTCGCCGACGTGCGCCAGCCGGGGGTACTCGTGACCGCCGAAGTTCCGCTGGCTGATCTTGCCGTCCTTGGTCCGGTCGAAGACCGCGCCCCAGGCCTCGAGCTCCCAGACCCGGTCCGGGGCCTCCTTGGCGTGCAGTTCGGCCATCCGCCAGTTGTTCAGGAACTTGCCGCCGCGCATCGTGTCGCGGTAGTGAACCTGCCAGTTGTCGTTCGGGTTCACGTTGCCCATGGCGGCCGCGCAGCCGCCCTCGGCCATGACCGTGTGTGCCTTGCCGAACAGGGACTTGGAGATGATCGCGGTCCGTTTGCCGTTCAGCCGGGCCTCGATCGCCGCGCGCAGCCCCGAGCCGCCCGCGCCGATAACCACCACGTCATAGGGGAGACGCTCGATGTCGCTCATACCACAGCCCGTTCGGTCAATTGAAAATCCTTGGATCTGAGAAGGCCCCGCTGGCCAGCAGGAGAATGTACAGGTCGCTCAGCATCAGCGTGCCGAGCGAGATCCAGGCGAACTGCAAGTGCCGCGCGTTCAGCCAGGAGATCTTCGTCCAGGCCCAGTACCGGACCGGGTGCTTGGAGAAGTTCTTCAGCCGGCCGGCGGTGATGTGCCGGCACGTGTGGCAGCCCAGCGTGTAGCCCCAGATAAAGATCACGTTGGCCAGCAGGATCAGCGACCCGATGCCGATCCCGAAGTTCCCGTCCGGGCCGCGGAACGCCTCCGCCACGTCGTAGGTGAGCAGGATGCCGACGAACAGGGCCGCGTACCAGAAGTAGCGGTGGATGTTCTGCGCGATCAGCGGGAACCTGGTCTCGCCGCTGTACTTCGCGTGCGGCTCGCGCACCGCGCACGCGGACGGCGCGCGCCAGAACGCCCGGTAGTACGCCCCCCGGTAGTAGTAGCAGGTCAGCCGGAAGCCGAGCACGAACACCAGCGACACGAACGCGTACGGGATGATCGGCGGCACCGCCGGGATCCACTGGCCTAGCGTGCTCGAGCCCGGCACGCATTCGCCGCTGACGCACGGCGAGTAGAACGGCGTCAGGTAGTGGTACTGGGGCACGAAGTACCAGTGGCCGGTGAAAACCCGGACCGTGGCGTAGAGCACCCATATCGTGAGGCCGGCCGCGACAATCCGCGGCGTCTGCCACCACTTGTCCTTACGGAATGTGCGTTCTGAAATCTGCGCCCGCGACCTGGCCGGGGCTTCCGGTGCCTGTGTCATCCTCAGCGTCCTCGCTGCTTTCAAGGTTAACGCCACGCGCCGCCTGGCTGGAACTAGCCGGCTTTTCCGCGTGCTGCCAAGAATTTATTCCAGTCGCCGGGGTGATGCAGTGACCGAGACCTCATCGTGCTATGTGACCCTGGCTACACTCCGGACAGGTGACGTTCATTTTCCACATCGCCGAGGCCGCGGACTGGGAGCAGGCCCAGCGCGACGGGCAGTACACGATGTCCACCCGCGGCCGGACCCTGGCCGAGGAAGGCTTCATCCACGCCTCCACCGCCGCACAGGTCCCGCTGGTGGCCGCCGCGTACTACCGTGACGCCCCGGACCTGGTGCTGCTGGTCATCGATACCGAACGGGTCGGCCCCGAGCTCCGCTACGAGCAGGTGCCCGGCCAGCCGGACCCCTACCCCCACATCTACGGCCCCCTGAACCTAGACGCAGTCCTGGAAACCCGCCCCTTCCACGCGGCCGACTCATGAAGCCGCCAGCCCGAGCGCGCTGCGGAGGAAGTCGAGCTGGAGCAGGAGCAGGTTCTCCGCCACCGCCTCCTGCGAGGCCATGTGCGTGATTCCGGACAGCGGCAGCACCCGGTGCGGGTACCCGGCCGCGAGCAGCGCGCCGGACAGCCGCAGCGTGTGCGCCACCACCACGTTGTCGTCCGCCAGTCCGTGGATCAGCATGAGCGGACGCGGATCGCCCGCCCGTTCGGCCAGGTTAATCAGCGAGGAGCGCTCGTACGGCTCCGGGTCCCGATCGGGAAGCCCCAGGTAGCGCTCGGTGTAGTGGGTGTCGTAAAGCCGCCAGTCGGTGACCGGCGCGCCCGCGATCGCCGCGCCGAACACGTCCGGGCGGCGCAGCACCGCCAGCGCGGCCAGGTAACCGCCGAACGACCAGCCGCGGATCGCCACCCGCTCCGTGTCCAGGTCACCGAACCGGGCCGCCGCCTCGCGCAGCGCGTCCACCTGGTCCTCCAGGACCGGTCCGGCCAGGTCGCCGGCTACCGCGCGCTCCCACTGCGGCCCGCGCCCCGGCGTGCCCCGGCCGTCGGCGATGACCACGGCGAAGCCCTGCTCGGCGAACCACTGCGCGGTCAGGTAGGCCGAACGGGCCGCCAGCACCCGCTGCGCGTGCGGGCCGCCGTACGGGTCGAGCAGCACCGGCAGCTTCCCCTGCCCGGGCTCGTACCAGGACGGGAACAGCACCGCGGTGGGAACCCCCCGCGGCCCGGCGCCGAACAGGACCGGCCGCGGTTCGGGCAGCGCCGGGCTCTCGGCCAGCGAGGCGACGCTTGCCACCGGGGCGCCGTCCCGGTACACCCGGACGGTCACGCCGTCCTCGTCCAGCCCGCGGCGGGCCACCACGGTCGTCCCGCCGGCCCGGGTCCCCACCTCGACGCCGCCAGCCGGGCCCAGCCGGGTCAGCCCGTCCGGGCCGTAGGACCACAGCCCGATCTCGGCCGGCTCGGCGGACGCCTGGAACAGCACCGTGTCCCCGTCAACGTCGATCACCGCGCGTACCTGCAGGCCGGGCGGCGTGACCGGATCGGCCTGCGCGAGCGCGCCCGGGGCGCCGACGATCAGGCGGCGGGTGTCCTCGCGGTCGGCGGTCCACACCACCCGCCCGTCCGCGGTCCACGCCGGGACGCCGGGGACGATCTCCAGCCAGCGCGGGTCGGTGTCCTCGTGCAGCACATCGGCCCGGCCGGTCCCGGCGTCGACGGTCAGCAGCCGCATCCGGCGCTGGTCCCGGCTCTGCACCAGCACCAGCGGGTCATGCTCGCCCGTCCAGCACGCCGTCACCAGGTACGGGAACGCGGCGCGGTCGGTGTCGACCTCCACGGTGGTACCGTCCAGCCTGGCCAGCAGCAGGGACACCGCGGCGTTCGGGGTGCCGGCGGCCGGGTAGGCCACCTCGGCGGGCGTCCGGTCCGGGTTGGCCGGGTCGGCGATGTGCCACCGGTTCACCGGCGTCTCGTCCACCCGCGCCGCCAGCAGCGCCGAGCCGTCCGGCGACCACCAGTAGCCGCGGGTCCGGCCCATCTCCTCGGCCGCGATGAACTCCGCCAGGCCGAACGTCACGCCCGCGGCTTCGGCCAGGACCTGGTCGTCGGCCGGGCCCTTTGCGGCCGCACTGTCCAGGCTGGCCACCCGCAGCGCGCCGGCCCGGACGTAGGCGAGCCGCTTACCGGCCGGGTCCGGCCGCGGGTCCAGCACCGGCCCTGGCACCGCCACCTCGCGCGGGTCCGTGTCCGCAGCCAGATCGACCGCGAAGACGCGCCCCGACCATCCGAAGACCGCCACGGTCAGATCCGCGTCCGTGGCGTAGGTCACGATGCCGCCGGCCTGCTCCCTGACCCGCTCCCGGCGGGCCCGCTCTTCCGGCGGCAGGTCCCGCTCGTCGCCGCCCAGCGTGCGCGGGTCAGCGGCCAGCCGTTCGGCTCCGGTCTCGGCATCCAGCGTCCACAGGCAGGTCACCGGGTCGCCGCCGCCCTTGGCGCGCAGGTAGGCCACCCGGGCTCCGTCCGGTGAGATGCGGAACGACCGCGGCACGCCGAGCGTGAACCGCCTGGTCCTGGCCTCCTGGCGCGGGAAACTCTCGGTCATGATCAGCATCTTGCCAGTTCCGGCCGGCGCGTAGGCTCGCCACCATGACTGTGGACAGCGTGATCTCAGGCCGGCGGCTGCTGCTGGTGCACGCGCACCCCGATGACGAGTCGATCGGCACCGGGGCGACGATGGCCAGGTATGCCGCCGAGGGGGCGCAGGTCACGCTGGTCACCTGCACGCTGGGCGAACTCGGTGAGATCATCCCGCCGCCGCTTTCCTACCTGGCCGAAGGCGACGGCGGCCGGCTGGGGGAGTACCGCATCGGCGAGCTGAACGCGGCCTGCGCCGAACTCGGCGTGACCGACCACCGGTTCCTCGGCGGCCCGGGCCGGTGGCGCGATTCGGGCATGATGGGCACCGCGGGCAACGACGATCCGCGCTGCTTCTGGCGGGCCGACGTGGACGAGGCGGCGGACGCGCTGCTCGGCGTCATCCGCGAGGTCCGGCCGCAGGTGCTGGTGACCTACGACGCCAACGGCTTCTACGGGCACCCCGATCACATCCAGGCGCACCGGGTGGCGATGCGCGCCTTCCAGCGGTCCGGCGACCAGGGTCCCGCCAAGTTCTACGCCACCGCGGCACCGGATTCGGCCGAGGTCACCACCGAGATCGACGCCTCCGCCTACCTGGGCAGGAAGCTGGCGGCGATGCGCGCGCACGCCACCCAGATCACCGTGGACGCCCCGTTCTTCGCACTGTCCAACGGCATCAGGCACGAGGCGTTCGGCGTGGAGTGTTACACGCTGCTGGCCGGCCCGCGCGGCCCAGCCGGCCCTGCGGGGCCTACGGGCCCCGGCGCGCGCGAGACGGATCTGTTTGCGCAGTAGCCTGCTGGCATGGCGGTACCTGCTGGCATGAATGGCACGACCCGTAAGCGCGAGCCGCAGTGGCCCGTTTCCGTCGGCGTGTACGGCGTGCTGTTCCTGTGCGGCGCGGTGCAGGGGCTGATCGGCAGCTTCCAGTACAGCCGCGTGGCCGGGCCGGTGCCGGTGGCTGCGCTTGTCAGCTGCGCCGTCATCCTCGCCACCTGCGTCCTGGGCGCCTGGGCCACCCGCTCGGTCAGCGGCGCGGTGCTGCCCGGAATTGGCTGGGTCCTCACGTCGTTCGTACTATCCATGCCGGTCTCCAATGGCAGCGTCATCATCACCAGCACCACGCCGGGCAAGTGGTACCTGTACGGCGGCACGCTCAGCGTGGCCGCCGGGGTGGTCGCGTCGTTCGTCGGCGGGGTCCGCTGGGCCGGGCGACGCTAGTGGGAACGCCCGGGTGAGCGACGTCGATCAGGCTGCCTTCCGGCGGGCCGCGGGCCAGTTCCCCGGCGGCATCGTGGTCGTCACGACCAGCGCCGGCCACGCGATGACGGTCAGCGCGTTCGCGTCGGTCTCGCTCGAGCCGCCGCTCGTGCTGTTCTGCGCCGAGAAGATCGCCCGCTTCCACGACGCCGTGCTGGCGGCCGGCGCCTGGGCGGTGTCCATCCTGGCCGAGGACGGGGAGAAGACCGCGACCTGGCTGGCCACCCGGGGCCGCCCGCTGGAAGGCCAGCTCGACGAGCTGCCGCATCACCTGGGCCCGGTCACCGGCGCGCCGCTGCTCGACGGCGCGCTGGCCACCCTGGAATGCCGGACCTTCGCCGTCTACGACGGCGGCGACCACAGCATCATCGTCGGCCGCGTGGCCGCCGTGGACAGCCCGGCCGACCCCCCGGCCCGCGGGCCGCTCATCCACCACGCCGGCCGCTACCACCGCCTCCGCCCCCCCGAAGACTGACCCCTGGGCCAGAGAAGGCGCCCCGCCGAAGAAAGACGCCCCGCCGAAGAAAGACGCCCATCGTGCTCAGCTTGCTGGCACCGTGGGCTGCGCATAGGACGCAGAAACCACACCAGCCGCTACAGCACCGCCTCGTGCCGGATGCTTACAGCATGAATGTCCCAGCCATGTCGCTGGAACTGCATGAACGCGTCATTCATGCAGTATGAAAGGGCGCGGCCCGTCCTCCCGTGCCGGCCGCGGGGCCTAAGCCAGGATCGCGGCCTCGATGCGGTCGAGCCCCCAGTCCAGGTCGTCCTGGCTGATGATCAGCGGCGGCGCGAGCCTGATCACGGTGCCGTGAGTTTCCTTGGCCAGCACGCCGCGGGCCGCGAGCCGCTCGCACACCTCGCGCCCGGACAGCGACGCGAACTCGAGCCCGGCCCACAGCCCGCGCCCGCGCACGCTGCTCACCACCGAGGACGGCAGCCCGGCCAGCCGGCCGTGCAGGCGCTCCCCCAGTGCCCGGGCTCGCGCCTGGTACTCGCCGGTGCGCAGCATCGCGACGACCTCCCGGCCGACCGCGCAGGCCAGCGGGTTGCCGCCGAACGTGGATCCGTGCTGCCCCGGGTGCAGCACGCCGAGTACCGGCCAGGTCGACACCATCGCGGAGACCGGCACGATGCCGCCGCCGAGGGCCTTGCCGAGCAGGTAGGCGTCCGGGACCACGTCTTCGGCCGCGCACGCGAACGTGTACCCGGTGCGGCCGAGCCCGGACTGGATCTCGTCCGCGATCATCAAGATCCCGTTCTCGGTGCACAGCGACCGGATCCCGGCCAGGAACCCGGGCGGCGGGACGACCACCCCGGCCTCGCCCTGGATCGGCTCGACCAGCACGGCGACCACGCGTTCGCCCAGTTCGGCGACGACAGCGGTGAGTGCGTCCAGGTCGCCGTAGGGCACGACGCGGAACCCGGGCGTGTACGGCCCGAAGTCGTCGCGGGCGTCGGGATCGGTGGAGAAGCTGACGATCGTGGTGGTCCGGCCGTGGAAGTTCCCGTCGAACGCGATGATCACCGCCTGGTCGCGGGGCACCCCCTTGACCGTGTACCCCCACTTGCGGGCGACCTTGATCGCGGTCTCGACCGCCTCGGCGCCGGTGTTCATCGGCAGCACGACCTCCATGCCGGCCAGGTCGGCCAGCTCGGCGCAGAACGGCCCGAACTGGTCGTGCTGGAACGCCCGGCTCACCAGCGTGAGGCGCTCGAGCTGCCGTTGCGCGGCGGCGATCAGCCGCGGGTGCCCGTGGCCGAAGTTCAGCGCCGAGTACGCGGCGAGCATGTCCAGGTAGCGGCGGCCCTCGACGTCGGTGACCCAGGCGCCCTCGGCCTCGGCGGCGACGACCGGCAGCGGATGGTAGTTGTGCGCGCCGTACTCGTCGCCGAGCTTGAGCAGGCCGGTCGTGGTCTCGGTCATCGTGTCCCCCGCTCCGCAGTGATCATGAGCCCAGGGTAAGGGCATGGCGAACCGGAAAACATCCGCTGGCCATGCGTGCCAGCGGAGAATCATTGCGTAATAGCGGGCCGAAACGGCGGTTTATTGTCCAAGCCTCACGGTTTCCTGGCTACCCCGCAGACGGCGACCACCGCGTCCGGTGCAGCGCCCTCGGGTCCGCGTCCGTCCGGCCGCCACTGCGGGCATGGCACTACGCCGGGCTCGGTCAGCTCCAGGCCGTCGAAGAAGCTGGTCAGCTCGTCCGTTCGGCGCAGTACGTACGGCGCGGGCGCGCTGGCGCCATACCGCGGCCTGGCGCTCTCGTCGTACCGCCGCTGCGCGCTGACGATGTCCTGTTTCGCCGCCATGCCGTCGGCGGCCACCAGGTAGCTGCCCGCGGGCAGCTCGTCCATCAGCTGGCTGGCGATCGACCGGGCGGCGCCATAGTCGTCCACGTGGCCGAGGACGCCCAGCAGGATCAGCGCGACCGGCCGGGACAGGCTGAGCGCGCTGCCCGCGCCGGCCAGCACCGCGGCCACGTCGCGCAGGTCGGCCTCGGTGTAGCAGACCGCGCCGCCCGGCGTGCTGGCCAGCATCGGGTTGCCGAGCAGCGCCTTGGCGTGCAGCAGGACCGCCGGGTCGTTGTCCGCGTAGACGATCTTGCTGTCCGGCGCGATGCGCTGCGCGATCTCGTGGGTGTTGCCGCCCGCGGGCAGCCCGGCGCCGACGTCGAGGTACTGCCGGATCTTGGCCGGCCCGGCCAGGAAGCGCACCGCCCGGACCAGGAAGGCGCGCTCGGCCCTGGCCATCTCGGCCAGGTGCGGGAACTCCCGGCCGATCTCCTCGCCGGCCGCCTTGTCGGCGGCGAAGAAGTCCCGGCCGCCGAGCCAGTAGTTCCACACCCGCGCGGGGTGCGGTGCGCTCACATCGAGCCCGGCTGGAGGCGGTCCCCACGGCTCGGCCGCCGCGCGCCCCGGCTCCCCGGTACCAGAGCTGGCCGGACGGCCAGAGCCGGCAGAACGGCCAGGGCTGCCGGGGCGGCTGTCAGAACGGCCAGAACGAGCCGGGCGGGCGCCGTGACCGGCGCCAGGCACGGTGGCCTCGTGCTTTGCTTCGGAAGCGCGCCTGCGGAACATCTGTCAAATTTTGCCGCACCCGGGTACGTGCGTACGCCGTTTTCCGGCTAGCCCATCGCCTCGGGGCGGAGTTCGCGCAGCCGCGCGGCCGCGGCCGCGATGCGCTCGTCGGTGGCGGTGAGCGCCACCCGGACGTGCCGCTTCCCGGCCGGACCGTACAGCTCGCCGGGGGCGACCAGGATGCCGCCCTCGGTGGCGAGCAGCTCGGCCGCGGACCAGCAGTCGTGCGCCGGATGCGTGGCCCACAGGTAGAGGCCCGCCTCGGAGTGGTCGATGGCCCAGCCCGCATCGGCGAAGGCCGCCAGCAAGACGGACCGCCGGGCCGCGTACCGCTCTCGCTGCTCCGCCGCGTGCGCCTCGTCGGACAGCGCCGCCGCCATCGCCGCCTGCACCGGGCCGGGCATGATCAGGCCAGCCTGTTTCCTGATCGCCAGCAGGTCCGCGACCAGCGCCGGGTCGCCGGTGACGAATCCGGCCCGGTAGCCGGCCAGGTTGGAGCGCTTGGACAGCGAGTGGACCGCGAGCACGCCCTCATGCGACCCGTCGCACACGGAAGGGTGCAGCACCGAGACCGGCGCGGCATCCCAGCCCAGCGAGATGTAGCACTCGTCGGACGCCACCACCGCGCCGCGTTCCCTGGCCCAGGCCACCACCTTGCGCAGGTGCTCGGCCGGCAGCACCCGGCCGGTCGGGTTGGACGGCGAGTTCACCCACACCAGCCGGACGCGGGACGGCCCCGCGGCCAGCAGGCTGTCCGCGGCCAGCACCGAGGCCCCGGCCAGCCGCGCGCCGATGTCGTACGTGGGGTACGCCAGCTCGGGCTGCAGCACCACGTCGCCCGGCCCGAGCCCGAGCATGACCGGGAGCCAGGCGATGAACTCCTTGGTGCCCACCACCGGCAGCACGTCGTCCGGTGACACCGGAACACCGCAGTCGCGGGCCAGCCAGCCCGCCGCCGCGGACCGCAGCCGCGGCGTGCCCCACGTCGCCGGGTACCCGGGCGCGTCCGACGCCTCGGCCAGCGCGTCGCGGATCAAGCCGGGCACCGGATCGACGGGCGTCCCCATGGACAGGTCCACGGCGCCGTCCGGGTGGAGCCCGGCTTTCTCGCGCAGCGGCGCGATCCGGTCCCAGGTGAAGGCGGGGAGCCGGCTCGCGAGCGTCATTCCTCGGCGTTGATGCCGGCCGGCAGCGCCGCTACCACGGGGTGGTCCTTGCCGGTCTTGCCGGTCTTGGAGGCGCCGCCGGGCGACCCGAGGTCTTCGAAGAAGTCGACGTTGACCTTGTAGTATTCCTTCCACTGGTCGGGTACGTCGTCTTCGTAGTAGATCGCCTCGACCGGGCAGACCGGCTCGCACGCGCCGCAGTCCACACACTCGTCGGGGTGGATGTAGAGCATGCGCTCGCCCTCGTAGATGCAGTCAACGGGGCATTCCTCGATGCACGCCTTGTCAAGCACATCAACGCAGGGCTGCGCGATGATGTAGGTCACGGGTGAACTCCTGTCGTCGTCCTGCTGATAACACAGTATGGCGGGTCGCCGGAAGATGCCGCCTCAGCCAGCGACGATACCGGTCTTCCCTGACGGCGATGTCGGGTTGGACTGGCGCTGCCAGCCCATACTGCCACTGGCGGCTTTCCAGGAGAAACCGGCATACCGTACGTGGCTGAGGTGGTACGCCTGGGCGTGCGCGACCAGCCAGCTGGCCACCGCCCAGCCGGCGGCCGGGCGGACGTGCAGGACCGCGGTGCTTCCCTTCTTTTGGCCCGAACGGTCCGTGGTGATCCGCACGACGACGGCTTTACGCCCGCCCGGCCCGAACGTCTCGCCGATCTGCCGCTCCACCGCCGCCAGGTTCGCTTTCCCGGCCGGGGTGTACCAGCAGGACACCTCGTGCGGTGACTTTCCGGTGAAGTAGCTGGTCAGCTGCCTGGCGATGTCGGTCCACTGCTGGTAGGCCGAACCGTCCGCGCTGTGCTGCACGTCCTGAGCCGCCTGATAGACGGGCATCGCGGTGTAGCCGCGCACCTTGGCGAGGGCGGTGTAGAACTTGGTGGTGGCGTAGACCGGATCCTGGAGCTGGGTGGCCGAGCCCCACCCTTCCGAGGGGCGCTGCTGGAAGATCCCGACCGAGTCGCGGTCGCCGTAGTCCAGGTTGTGCAGCTTCGATTCCTGCAGCGCGGCGGCCAGCGCGACGGTGACCGCCTGCCGCGGCAGCCGGTGCCTGGCCGCGACGCCCGCGATGGTCGCCGCGACCTCCGCCTGCTCCGGGTCGAGGTCGATGGCCTGTGCGCCGCTGCCCGCCTGGCAGCCGGGCAGCGGGGGAGGGGAGGTGACGTTCCGGAAGCTGTGGTAGATGAGGTAGCCGGCCGCCACCAGCACCAGCACAAGCGTGGTCCCGACAATGGCCCTGGCCCGGACCCGAGCGGGATTGTGCGGCACAGAATCAGAAGCTACCGCCACGCCGACCCCAGATGCGCCCGTCTCGCCATCGCTCCGGCCCCGCTAAGCTCGCCGGGTATGAGCGCTAGCGTGCTACCCGACCTCATCGATGAGCTGTGGGAGCGGCGGGCCGAACTTTCGCCGGCCGACACCGCGGCGCGTTCGGCGGTGGTCGCTGCGGTGGACGCGGTTGACGCGGGCGAGGCCAGGGTGGCGTACGTTGACCCGGTTACCGATCAGGTCGTGGTGGACGAGCGGGCCAAGCGGGCCATCCTGCTGGCCTTCCGGGTGCTGCCGATGGCCAGCTCCCAGGTAGGTGACTTCAGGTACGACGACCGGGTCCCGCTGAAGACCCGGCTGGACGGCGTGCGGGTGCTGCCGGGCGCGATCGCCCGGTGGGGCTCCTACGTCGCGCCGGGGACGGTGCTGATGCCGTCGTTCGTCAACATCGGCGCCTACGTGGACAGCGGGACGATGGTCGACACCTGGGCCACGGTCGGCTCGGCTGCCCAGATCGGCAAGAACGTCCACCTGTCCGGCGGGGTCGGGATCGGCGGCGTGCTCGAGCCGCCGAACGCGGTGCCGGTCGTGGTCGAGGATGAGGCGTTCGTCGGGTCCCGGTGCATGGTCGTCGGCGGCGCCCGGGTACGCCGCGGCGCCACCCTCGGGGCGGGCGCCATCCTCACCCCGACCACCCACGTCATCGACGTGGAGACGGGCGACGAACTGCCCCAGGGCGAGGCCCCGGCCTGGTCGGTCTGCGTGAGCGGGACCCGGCCGCGGAAGTTCCCGGGCGGCGAGTTCGGCATGCCGTGCCTGCTGGTCCTCAAGCGCCTGCCCGAAGGTTCCCGGCACGACAAGGCCACCCTGAACGCCATCCTCCGCGACCACGGCGTCGACGCGTAATCCGCCGTCGCGCGCCTGCGCGGACTAGCCGGCCGGGGTGACTACCTTTGGTAGCACGATGAACGGAAATCCCGAGCCGCACCGGCGGGTCCGCCGCCAGGGACCCGCCACGCTGCGGGGCAAGAACATACCGCCGACAACGACCGATCAGCGGTTGCTGGACCGGCGTGGCCCTTCCGACTGGGTGCACACCGACCCGTGGCGGGTGCTGCGGATCCAGGCCGAGTTCGTGGAGGGGTTCGGCCTGCTGGCCGAGCTCGGTCCCGCGGTCTCGATCTTCGGCTCGGCGCGGACCGGGCGGGGCAGCCGCGAGTACGACATCGCCGAGCGCACCGCGGCCGGACTGGTCCGGGCGGGCTACGCCGTGATCACCGGCGGCGGCCCGGGGATCATGGAGGCGGCCAACAAGGGCGCCTCCGAGACCGGCGGCGTTTCCGTCGGCCTCGGCATCGAGCTGCCCCGGGAGATGGGGCTGAACGACTTCGTCGACATCGGCCTGGAGTTCCGCTACTTCTTCGTGCGGAAGACGGTCTTCATCAAGTACTCGCAGGCGTTCGTGGTCCTGCCCGGCGGTTTCGGCACCATGGACGAGCTGTTCGAGGCGCTCACCCTGGTCGCCACCGGCAAGATCACCAAGTTCCCGATCGTCCTGGTCGGCCGGGAGTACTGGTCCGGCCTGCTGTCCTGGCTGAAGGAGACCATGCTCGCCAGGGCGAACATCGGCCCCGCCGAGTTCACGCTGATCAGCGTCGTCGACGAGCCGGAGGAAGTGGTGGCCGTCATCCGCGAGGCCCACGACGGCCAGGGCCTGATCGGCTAGCACCCACCCCTCCGCGTGACCCGGCAGCACGGATTGCACTCACATGCCGGCCTAAGCCAGGCCGCGGACGGCCCAGGCGGGGGGGCGGCGGCCGAGGATGGATTCGGTCATGTCGGCGCAGCGGCGGACCTTGGCCACGTGACGGGTGCGGAGCACGCTCGCGCCCAGCCAGGCGCAGACCGCGGCGGCCGCCCCGGTGCGCGCCAGCCCGCCCAGGCCGTCCAGGCCGTCCAGACCCGCGAGCCCGCCCAGATCGGCGCTCCCTTCGAGGTCGGCGAGCCCTTCCAGGTCGGCCAGCACAGGCCAGCCGGCCCGCACGCCCGCCTCGATCCCGGCCGGGGCGGCCTGGACCAGGATGCGCCGAGCCGCGACCCCCCGCCGCACGGCCGCCTCAGCCGCGTCCGCTCCCGGGCAGATCAGCGCGGCGCCGGTGCGTGCGGCCCGGTCGGCGTCCCGCATCAGGTCAGCGTCCTCGTGCTCGCCGCAGACGCGCACGCCGCTGACCGCCCGGCGGATGGCCGGCACTAGCGCGGCGTCGTCCCCGGCGTCGACTAGCCCGGCTCCAGCCGCGGCGGCCGAGGCCGCCTGCTCCACCGTCGCGGCCGGCGCGAGCAACGCAATTCCCGGCTCGCTGCGCCACGGATGCGACATCACGGACCGAGCATGGCACGATTCGTATGTGCCTGTTGTATTCCTCATCGCGATCGTCGTGGTTCTCGTCGGCATCTTCTTCGCCGCGACCGGCCGGGGCGGCGAAATGGCTTATGAGCAAGCCGACCACGCCCCGCTCGACCTCGGCCCGGTATCCGCGGCGGACATCGCCCTGCTCCGCCCGCCCACCGCCATGTGGGGCTACAACATGCAGGTAACCGACGCGGCCCTGGACCAGATCGCCAAGGCGATGCGCGAGCGCGACGTCACGATCGCCTACCTGCAGGAGCAGCTGGCGACCTTCGAGCACGACGGCTCCTACCCCGAATCAAGAGGCGCCCACGCCCGCCAGGCCCCTGGTGCCCTCGATTCCCCTGATGCCCTCGATCCCTCCGGTGCCTTCGATGCCCCTGAGACCCTCGATCCCCCTGGTGCCCTCGATTCCCCTGGTGCCTTCGATTCCTCGGATGCCTTCGATCTCTCTGCCTTCGACCCCCCGGAAACCCTCGATTCCTCCGGGGAGCTCGATTCCTCCGGGGAGCCCGATTCCTCCAGCTTCCTGGAGACCCTCGGCTTCCAGCAGACCCCTGGCCCGCCCACCATCCCCGATCCGGTGGAGCCGCCGACCGACCCCGGTGCCCTGGAGCCCTCCGATACCCTCGACGCCCCAGAGCCCCAAGACGCCCTAGAGCCCCAAGACGCCCCAGAAACCCCAGACGCCCTGGAAGCCCAGGAAGCCACGGAACCCCAGGAAGCCACGGAACCCCAGGACGTCCTGCAACCCCAGGACACCCTCGACTCCCCGGAGCCAGCTGAACCTCACCAGAGCCCGGAAGCGCACGAGCCGCCGGAATCTCCCGAGCCCGCCACCGCCGCGGAGCCTCCCGCCGCCGCTACCGCCGCTGCGGCCGCTGCCGCCGCGGCGACCGTCCCGGTCCCCGGGCCCCCGCAGACCCCGCTGGTCCTCAAGGCCTCCGCGCCCAAGCCCGAACGCCAGGAGCCGACCCAGCCCTCGCCGGTTCTCCCGGATCCCGGGGAAGAGCACGACGCGACCCAGCCCTCCGCGACCATGGCTCCGGACGACGCGCCCGGCCCGCAGGGCGCCTTCGACACGCACGGGTGGTGGGCCGAGCAGCAGGAAGCCGCGCGCGAAGAGCAGGCCAAGCGCCACACGGCCGGCGAGCAGGGCGACGAATCGGTGGCCGCGGCCGAGGAGCAGGGCTGGTGAGCGACGACGGCGCGGTCGCGGGGCCGGACGGGAAGCTGCGCTGCCCGTGGGGGCTGAACCCGCCCGAGTACATCGCCTACCACGACGAGGAGTGGGGCCGCCCGCTGCACGGCGACACGGCGATCTTCGAGCGGCTCTGCCTGGAGGGCTTCCAGTCCGGGCTGTCCTGGCTGACGATCCTGCGCAAGCGGGAGAACTTCCGCGCCGCCTTCGCCGGGTTCGACCCCCCCGCCGTGGCCGCGTTCGGCGAGCAGGACATCGCCCGGCTGATGGCCGACACCGGCATCGTCAGGAACCGGTCCAAGATCAACGCGGCGATCACCAACGCGCGCGCCGCGCTCGGCCTGCCCGACGGCCTGGACGCGCTGGTCTGGAAGTACGCGGGCGAGCCGGGACCGGCGCCGCGGACCCTGGCCGACGTGCCCGCGTCCACTCCCGCCTCCAAAGCCATGAGCGCCGAGCTCAAGCGGCACGGCTTCACCTTCACCGGCCCGGTGACCGCCTACGCGACCATGCAGGCCTGCGGCATCGTCAACGACCACCTCGCCGCCTGCTTCTACCGCACCCGAACCCCCTAAACCCCATCACTCCCATCCATCCCCGCCCGTCCTCCCGCGGTGGATCCGGGGTTTCACTGCGTCCGGCAACCGGCCGGGCTACGCCCGCACCGCCGCGGCCATCCGGTCCACGATGTCAGCCAGCAGTGCGCTGCTGGTGCCGATGGTGACCCGCACGAACCCGTCGCCCGGCGCGCCGAAGTCGAGCCCGCGGCCGAGGGCCACCCGGCCCCGCTCCAGGAACACCGCGGCCGGTTCCGGGCCCAGGCCGAGATCCGCGCAGTCCACCCAGGCCAGGTAGCTCGCCTCCGGCGGCGTGTACGCCGCCCCGGGCAGCCGCTCGCCGAGCAGCCGGCCGAACTCGGTCCGGGCGTGGTCCAGCTGCCCGAGCAGCGCGTCCAGCCAGTCCGCTCCCGCATCCCATGCGGCCAGCGAGGCCAGCACGCCGAACAGCCCGGCCCCGTACTGGCACGAGGCAGGCAGCCGGGCGAGCAGTCGCTCCATGGTCGCCGAACCCGCCACCGCGACCGCGCCCTTGAGCCCGGCCACGTTGAACGCCTTGGACGCCGAGGCCAGCGTGACCCCGTGCTCGGCCGCGGCGCCGCCGAGCGAGACGAACGGCGTGTGCCGGGCGCCGGGCAGGGTGAGCGAGGCGTGGATCTCGTCGGCCAGCACGAGTACGTCATACCGTTCGGCCAGCGCGGCGATCCGCTCAAGGTCGGCCGCGCTGAACACCCGTCCGGTCGGGTTGTGCGGGCTGGCGAGCAGGTAGGCGCGCGCGCCCGCGGCGAACGCCGCCTCGAGCCCGGCGAAGTCGAGTTCCCAGCGGCCATCCTCGCGGACCAGCGGCACTTCCGCCACCCGCCGCCGCGCGAAGCCGATGTGCTGGAAGAACGGCGGGTACACCGGCGGGTTGATGACCACGCCGTCGCCTGGCTCGGTGGCCAGAGCCAGGATGGCGTCGAAGCCGGCCATCACGTCCGGTACCAGGTGCACCCGGCCCGGGTCGACCGTCCAGCCGTGCCGGGCCGCGGCGAACGCGGCGAACGTCTCGCCGATGCCGTCCGGCGTGGCGTACCCGCAGTCGCTGCTGTCGACGGCCGTGCGCAGCGCCGCCACCACCGGCTCGGCCAGGTCGTAGTCCATCTCCGCGATGAACGCCGGCAGCACGTCCGGCGGGTGCAGCCGCCACTTCTCGCTGCGCCGCCGCCGTAGCCGGTCCAGGTCGAGGTCCTCGAATCCGTTGTGCATGGCCACGCATAATAGGCCGAACGGTCCCACCCCACGTCACCCGGAAGGCAGGGAGCCAGTGAGCGGCGACGTGATCGTCACGGTCACGCTCAACGCGGCGCTGCACGTGGCCTACGCCACGGGCAAGGCGGCCGCCGGCGATGTCACACCAATCTCCCGGCCCGGCTACCGGGCGGGCGGCCGCGGCGTGACGGTGGCGCGGCTGCTGCACTCCTTCGGGCACGACGTGCTCGCCGCGGGGCTGGCCGGCGGTGCCTCCGGCGAGCTGATCATCCAGGATCTGGCCAGGTCGGGTGTTCCGACGGCATTCACGCTGATCCGCGGCGAGTCCCGGCGGTTCTTCAGGTTCAGCGACCCCGGCTCGGGCGGGCCGGCGCTGAGGTTCTCCGAGCCGGGACCGTACATCACCACCGAGGAACTCGGCCGCTTCGCCGCGGACTACCGGCGGCTGCTGGCCGGCGCCGCGGCCGTCGTGCTCTGCGGCAGCCTGCCCGACGGGCTGCCCGCGGATACCTACGGGTCGCTGGTAACCTACGCCGCCGAGGCGGGTGTGCCGGTGATCCTCGACGCGGGCGGCGAGGAGCTCAGACACGCCGTCGGCCACGGTCCCGACCTGGTCGTAGCCGAATCGAGCGTGGCCGGTGCGGGAACCGGAGAGTCCGGCGCCGCCCTGATCCGGCTGGGCGCCGCCGCGACCGCCGTCGCGGCGGGCGGCCAGGTCCACGCGGTGACCGCGGACGGCGAGTGGACCGCGCGGCTGGAGCCCGCGGATGCCGCCGGGCCCGACCCCGTCGGCACGCTGGCCCGCGGCGCGCTGGTGGCGGGCCTGGTGCCCGGCCAGCTACTCGGCTGGTCCTGGCCGGACCGGCTCAGGCACGCCCTGGCCCTGGCGGCGGGCGGGGCCGGCTCCTGGACCTGGGCACCGGGTGAGGCGGACGAGCCGGATCGCGTGGACCTGGCCGCCTACGAGCGGCTGCTCGACGCGGTCCGGGTTGAGCAGCCGGCCCGCGGATAATTTAGAGAGTTACTCAGCGATTACTCAGAGTGTGCTAGGTCTGGAATCGGCTCACCAAGGGCCGCGATCACCACGCCGCTGTCCGGCGTGAACGGCGGCTAGGCCCTACGCAGCACCCGAAGGACCCCGAAGTACCCCGTCCCCGGACGGGGTCCTTCGCTTATCCTGCTCGGCATGGATGCGGACCGCTCAGCGGAGCCCGACGTCGCCAGCCTGTTCGCGCCGGTCGCCGTCGAGGAGACCTTCGACGGGGTACTGACCGAGGCGCGTCAGGTGCTGGGCCACCTGGACGACCCGGTGGACGCCGAGCTGTGGGGATCCGACCTGATCGGCGCGCTGGCCTCGTCCGCCGCCGGGCAGGACTCGCTGATGAACACGCTCACCGGGACGCTGGTGCCCGCGGCCGAGGCGGCGTCCACCCCCGAGGCCCTCGCCCTGCTGCGCGTCTTCGCCGCGGTCGGCTCGCCCGCCCTGCGCGCGGCCGCCGGGCAGGCGGCCGAGCGGCTGCACGCCCGCGGCGTGACCGACCCGCCGTGGGCCGGCCCGATCGGCGCTCCGCGCGTCGGCGACTGCTGGCACTACGCCGACGTCGGCGGCCGCCATGAGTCGCTGACCGTGACCTTCTCCTACGCCGCCCGGCAGCACGCCGTCAGCGTGCTGATCGACCACGGCCGCGGCGGCAAGATCAGGGACACCTGGGTCACCAAGGGCGCCAGGCTGCGCGCCGACACCGAGCGGGAAGCGGCCCGTGACCCGCTGGTGGTCTTCGAGGTGATCGACGCCCCCACCGCCAGGCTCCGGCTGGAGCGCGCGATCAGCGCGGGCGAGTGCCCCGAGCAGCCCGATCAGGTCGACGACGTGGTGGCGCACCGCGCCCTGCTGCGCGCCCGCCTCGACCTGCTCGCCGCCCAGGACTGACGAAGGGTGCTCCGGGTCTCGTCACGGAACGCCCGGTTCCAGCAGTTCCAGGCGCTGCTTGGCCACCGTGGCAAGCGCCAGCGGAACCGCGAGTTCCTGGTCCAGGGCGTCCGGCCGATCACGCTGGCGGCGGAGTTCGGCTGGCCGTTCCGCGCGCTGATCTACGACGCCGAGCGTCAGCTGTCAGCCTGGGCGCGGGCCCTGCTGGCCGACGTGCCCGCCCTCCACGTCGCCATGTCGCCCGGCTTGCTGGCCGAACTCGGCGAGAAGGATGCGGGACCGCCGGAGCTGATCGCCGTGGTCGAGATGCCAGCCGACGATCTGGACCGGATCACGGCCGGCCCGGGTTTCCTCGGCGTTCTGCTGGACCGCCCGGCCAGCCCGGGCAACATCGGCAGCATCATCCGCTCGGCGGACGCCTTCGGCGCGGACGGGATCATCGTGGCCGGCCATGCGGCCGACGTCTACGACCCCAGGGCGGTCCGGGCCAGCACCGGCTCGCTGTTCGCCCGGCCGGTGGTCCGCGTTCCCTCGCATCGTGAGGTGGCCGCCTGGGTGAGCGCCCAGCGCGCCCGGGGCTGCCCGATCGTGCTGGCAGGCACCGACGAGCACGGTGAGGTCGACGTCTTCGACGCCGACTTCACCCGGCCCGTCCTGCTCCTGACCGGCAACGAAACCACCGGCCTGACCAGCGCCTGGCGTGACCTGTGCGACCTGACCGTCCGGATCCCCATCACCGGCGCCGCCAGCTCGCTGAACGCCGCCAGCGCCGCCACCGCCATCCTCTACGAAGTCGCCCGCCAGCGCCTAACCACACAGCGTTCAACCACACAGCGTTCAACCACACAGGGCTAGCGCCGCCCCGGCGGGGTCGAGCAGGCGGTGCGGGCCGGGCGATCCCGGCAGGGTGGCGTGGTCGCCGCGGACCCGGGCGCACGGCCCCTGTGGTCCGGCTAGCGTCAGGCCGTCGGCGTCGACCGCGACCAGGGCATCGTCCCGGCGGAACAGCACCGGCCCGTCCCGTTCGGCCGAAATGGCCACCCGGCCCGCCCGCAGGCCGTCGAGCACGTCGCCCGGCTGGTCCCCCTCGCACTCGACCCACGTGGTCGGGCACCCCGGCGGGGCGTCCGAGCCCGGCTGGTGCCAGTCGCTGCCGCCGACCGGGATCGCCGCCGGATCCCAGGCCAGCCACCAGGACAGCGGGGTGGTCCAGCGCAGGTCGAGCCAGCTCCAGTGCCAGGCCTCGATCAGCGGCGGGCGGCGCCGCATCGGCCGGGTCCAGCTCACCGGCCCGGCGAACGGGTGGTTGACCGACAGCAGCCCGCCCGCCGCCTCGGTCGCGTCCAGCCAGGCGTCCGGCTCCTGGCGGAAGTCGATCCAGCCGACGTCGCCCAATGCGCCGGCGTGCCCGCCGTCGGTCGTCACCTCCTGGCCGGGCAGCAGGATGATCCCGTACCGCCGGGACGCGGCGGCCAGCTCGGCGTGGTGGCTGACCGTGTTGTGGTCGGTGACGGCGAGAAAGTCGAGCCCGCGCGTTGCCGCGAGCACGGCCAGCTCGGGGACGGTCAGCTTGCCGTCCGAGTGCACGGTGTGCGAGTGCAGGTCGCCGGCCAGCCAGCGGCGGCCCGGAACCCCGTCCCGGGCCGGCAGGACCCGGCGCGGCGGCCGGTCCGCCGGGGCCGGCGGCGCGAGCGGGGTCAGGGTCTCCTCGAGCGCCGGACGCAGGGCCGCGGCCGCCCTCGCGGTCTGCGCGGTCAGCCGGTAGCCCACGCCGTCCGGCGGTACCCGGTGCACCCCGATAACCACCTGCCAGGTGCCCGCCTCCAGCTCCCCGGGCAGGTAGCCGGGTGTGGCCGCGTCGCGGGCGATGACGAACGACTCGCGGGCTCCGCCCGACCAGCCGCGGAACCCGCCCGGTCCGAAACAGCCCAGGTCGAGCACTGCGCCGTCGACGTGGTCGTAGTCGAGTTCCACCCGCAGCGCGCCGGTCCCCGGCGGCACCTCCACCGGCAGGTAGTGCCACGGGGACGCGAACCGTTCCTCCAGCGTCCACCGTCCGGCGTGCCGTATCGAGTCGGTCATGCCACCAATCCATCAGATCCAGGCCCGTTAGCCAAATTTCACCAGCTGTTGACTTTTTCTCCGGAGCGTTCCTAAGGTGCTGGACATGAGGGCGATGATTGTCAAGGAGTTCCGGGAACTCGTCCGGGACCGGCGCACTCTGGGCATGCTGATCGTGCTGCCGCTGCTCCTGCTGGTGATCTTCGGCTACGCGGCGAACTTCTACGTCTCCAGCCTCAAGACGGCCGTCGTGGGCCCGCAGGCCGCGCAGACGGCCACGATGCTGCCGTCGTTCTTCGACGTCACCGTGACCGAGCCGGCGGACACCCAGGCCGACGCGGAGACGCTGCTCCGGGACAACCGGGTTGACGTGGCCTTCGTCACCGGCCAGACTCCGGTGCTGGCCCTGGTGGACGGGTCCAACCTGTTCGCCGCGCAGTCGGCCGTGGCGGCGCTCAACAAGGCCGGCGACCAGGTTAAGACGCAGGTGCTCTACAACCCTGGCCTGAAGACGTCGTGGGTGATGGTCCCGGCGATCATCGGCCTCATCCTGACCTTCATCGGCACCATCGTCACCAGCATCGGCATGGTGCGGGAGCGAGAGGCCGGCACGCTCGAGCAGCTCGCCGTCATGCCGATCAGGCCGAGCCGGGTGATCCTGGGCAAGATCACGCCCTATTTCCTGGTCGCGGCGGTCGACATGACCATCGTGACCGTGCTGGGCATCCTGCTCTTCTCGGTCCCGTTCAACGGCAACGTGCTCGCGTTCGCGCTGGGAGCCGCGCTCTTCCTGTTCGTGGTGCTCGGTCTCGGCGTGTTCATCTCGACGATCTCGCAGACCGCCGGACAGGCGATCCAGACCGCGTTCTTCTTCCTGCTCCCGCAGATACTGCTGTCCGGGATGATCTTTCCCCTGGACGCGATGGCCGCCGGGGTTCGCTGGATCGGCTACCTGCTGCCGCTGACCTACTTCACCATGATCTCGCAGGGGATCATGCTGCGCGGGGCCCCGATCGCCTCGCTGTGGCTGCCGTTCGTCGTGCTCACCGTGATGGCGGTGGTGGTGTTCACCGGCGCGACGCTGCGCTTCCGCCGGGATCTCGCCCCGGGCCGCCCGGCCAGCACGGCCGGCGAGCAGCCGGCTGCGACCGCGCCCGCCGCCGCAGGCGGCAAAGGCAGCACGGCGGGCATCGCGTGACGTACTCGGTGCGTTCGGCCACGGTGCGCTTCGGGGCGGCCGTGGCGCTCGACGATGTCACCGTCGAGGTGCCCGGCGGATCCGTCGTCGCCGTGGTCGGCGGGGACGGGGCGGGCAAGTCCACGTTGCTGCGCGCGCTGGCCGGCGAGGTATCCCTGGACGGCGGCACGGTGGAAGGACCGCCGAAGCAGCGCCTGGGCTACCTCCCCGCCTCGGCGGGCAGCTGGGCCGCGCTGACCGTGGCGCAGAACATCGACTTCGTCGCCGGTATCTACGGCCTGGCCGGGGATGAGCTCACGGCCCGGCGCGCGGAGCTGCTGGACCGGGCGGGGCTCACTCCCGCCGCCGGCCGCCTCGCCGCGCAGCTGTCCGGGGGGATGCGCCGCAAGCTCGGCTTCATCATGGCGATCGTGCACCGGCCGGCCTTGCTGATCCTCGACGAGCCCAGTACCGGCGTCGACCCGGTGAGCCGTATCGACCTGTGGCGGCTGACGTCGGAGGCCGCGGCGTCGGGTGCGGCCGTGCTCATGTCGACGACCTACCTCGACGAGGCCGAGCGCGCCGCGCATCTGGTCGTGCTCGACCACGGCCGGGTCCTCGTCCAGGGTGCTTACGACCAGGTGCGCGCGGGCTTCGCGGGCGTCGTCACCCAGGCCGACCGGCCCGTCCGGGCCGAATGGTCCTGGCGCCGGGGGCGGGTGCTGCGCGAGTACTGGCCCGGCGCGGACCCGTCGGCCCCTTCGAGCCTTTCGGATCCGCCGGCCGAGGCCACCGCCGTCGCGCCCGATCTGGAGGACATCGTCATCGCGCTCTCGCTGGCCCGCCGCGACGCGGTTCGGTCATGACGGGCGTTCTGCTGCACGCCGGGCACGTGACCCGCCGCTTCGGCGCGTTCACGGCGGTGGACGACGTGTCGATGGGGGTACGTCCCGGTGAGGTGGTCGGCCTGCTCGGCGCCAACGGAGCCGGCAAGACCACGCTCATCCGGATGCTCCTGGGCCTCATCGCGGTGACCTCCGGGCGTGTCGACTTGCTCGGCGGCCCGCCCGACCGCGAGCGCCGGCGCCGGCTCGGTTACGTGCCGCAGGGCCTGGGCCTGTACGGCGACCTGACCGTGCGGGAGAACCTGTCGTTCAGCGCCCGGGCCTACGGCTCGGCGGAGCCCGCGCTGCCGCCCGTGCTGAGCGGGCACGCCGACGTCCTGGTGCGAGAGCTCCCGCTCGGGGCGCAGCGCCAGGTGGCGTTCCTCGCCGCCCTGGCCCACTCACCCGACGTGCTCGTGCTCGACGAGCCGACCTCGGGCGTCGACGCGCTCGCCCGCGCGGCGTTGTGGGACACGATCCGGGCGCAGGCCGAGCGCGGCGCCGGAGTCCTGGTGACGACGCACTACATGCAGGAGGCCCAGCAATGCGACCGGCTGCTGCTCATGTCGGACGGCCGGCTGGTAGCCGAGGGCAGCGAGGCTGACATCATCGGCTCGACCACCGCCGTCGCGGTCAGGACCGGGGACTGGGCGCAGGCCTTTGCCGTCCTGGCCGCCGCGGGTGCGCCGGTCATGCTCGCGGGCCGGGCGATCCGGGTGGCCAACGCCGACCCGGCCGGGCTGGCCAGGGTGCTCGAGGCCGCCGGGATCGAGGCCAGCCTGGAGCCGGTCCCCGCGACGATCGAGGAACGGATGCTGATGCTGTCCCGCCAGGCGAAGGCCTCCTAGTGCCGGTGCGGGCCCGGAGAGGCCGGCGTCCGCTGGGCAGCCCGGACGCCCGCCGGGCCGTCCTGGACGCGGCCAGGGAACTGTTTGCCGAACTCGGGTTCGAGCGCACCACGATGCGCGCCGTGGCCGCCCGGGCCGGGGTCGACCCGGCGCTCATCTACCACTACTTCGGCGACAAGGACGGGCTCCTGTTCGCCGCGCTCCAGCCGCCTGTCGATGCCGCCACGGTGTTCGCCGGGCTGGCCGACGCGGCCGACCGGACCGGAGAAGAGCTGGTCAGGCGGCTTATCAGCCTGTGGGAGGAGCGCCCGGAGATCCGCGAGCAGATGACGGTGATTCTCCGGACGGGCCTGTCCCACGACCGCGCCAGCCGGCTGCTGCGGGACATCCTCAGCTCGTTCATCCTCGCGGCGCTCGGCGACGTCCTGGCCGGCGACCGCCGTGAGCTGCGCGTGGCGCTCATCGGCTCCCACATCGGGGGCCTGATGCTCGCCCGCTACATTCTCAAGGTGCCGGGCGCCGCGGCCGCCAGTCCCGAGGACCTGGTTCAGGCCGTCGGCCCCACCGTGCAGCGCTACCTCACCGGCGACATCGGCCCGGCAGGCGTCAGCTGGTAGCAGCGTAGCCGCCGTCGATGACGATCGTCTCGCCGGTGACGAACGGGTTCGAGGTGACCAGCGAGAAGATGGTCTCGGCCACGTCTTCCTCGGTGACGTTGCGCTGCATCGGGGTCCAGGTGGCGCGGCGTTCCATCAGCCGTTCGTAGTTGTCGCCCAGCGTCCGCTGCATCCACTCGCCGGCGATCCAGCCCGGCGCCACGGCGTTGACCCGGACCTCGGGGGCCAGCACCCGGGACAGCGTGCGGGTCAGGCTGACCACGGCGGCCTTGCTGGCCGCGTAGGCGAGCGGCTGGGGGCCGGGCCGCAGCCCGACGATGGAGGCCACGTTCACCACGCTGCCCTCCGCCGCCCGCAGCAGCGGTGCGCAGGCCCGCGTGACCTGGAACAGCCCGCGGACGTTGACGGCGAACACCCGGTCCCATTCGGCCAGGTCGACCCCGTCCAGGTCGTCGGGCGGGGTCTGGCTGGTCATGCCCGCGTTGTTCACCAGCGCGTCCAGCCGACCGAACGTCTCGCCCGCCTCGGCGGCCAGTGCCGCCACCGCCGCGTCGTCGCTCACATCGGCCCGCAGCGCGAGGTGCCGCCCGCCCAGGCTCTCCAGTTTGGCCAGGGTCGCGCGGGCGGTGTCCTGCGACCGGCTGTAGTTGATCGCGACGTCGTACCCCGCCTCGGCCAGCCGCAGCGCCGCGGCCCGGCCGATCCCGCTCGCCGACCCGGTGACCAGTGCCGCCGGCCTGTCCGGTGCCATCCCTTCTCAGGCGGTGACCGGCTGGTCGGTGCCGCAGTACTTGCACTTGGACGCGGCGGCCGGCAGGTCCGTGGACAGGCACGCCGGGCACGTCTTGACCGGCGCGGGATCGCCGAAAACGACCTGCCCGCGCCGCGCCTGCACCATCTTGTAGGGCACGACGATAAGGAAGTACACAACGGCCATGAAGATAGCGAAGTAGATGATCGCGGAAATGAACGAGCCGAAGTCCACCAGCGTCCTCGGGTTGTCGCTGCGGATCTGGAAGCCCAGGCCGTGGCTGCCGGGGACGAAGCTCTGGATGATCGGGTTGATGATGTTGGTCGTGAACGAGGTGATAAGAGCGCTGAACGCAAGGGCTACGACGAGCCCGACAGCGACAACGATCACATCACCGCGCATAAGGAAATTCTTGAAGCCCCTCATATTCCTTCTCCGATTCGCGATAGCCGTCCTACGGGCGCGACGCCAGGCCGTCGCCCGTATTTCCCTGCCGGCACTCCCTCCCGCAATTGCGTCCGCGAGCGGGTTTTGGACACGCCATACAATTCCGGTTCCCGGCGGGCAATGCAAGCGTTTCTGCTCCTATGGGCGCGCCCTGACCTGCGGTTCAGCGAGGGAGTGCCGGGGCGGCCGCGGCCGGGTCGGCGGCCGAGGCGAGCAGCCAGTCGGCGCCGGCGAGCCGGATGGACCGGGCGTAGACCCGGTCCCCGGGCTCGGCGGGCCGGGGCACCAGGCGCGCGCTGACGAACTCGCCCGGCCCGGGCCGGGGCAGGCCCAGAGCCGCGGCGAGGACCTGGTCCCCGGCGTAGTCCCCGAAGATCACGATGCCCTCATCCCGCAGCTGATCGCGCGCCCCGCCGCCGCCGCGGACCCGCTTCATGTAGTCGTCCTGCATGGCCACCGTGGCCACCACGGTCCGGCTGACCCGCATCCGCTGCGCCCGCCGGAACAGCTCGTTCACCCGCTGCTGCCCCGAACCCGCCGCGAAGATCGCGTCCACGTCCGCCTCCGGCAGCCTGATCAGCACGTTCTCCTGCAGCGGGGCGCGGGCGTGCAGCCAGCGCACCGCCGCCCGGCCGCGCTCGTTCAGGCCGCGCTTGCCGTCCCGGTTACCCGCCGGGCTCAGGTGCTCGGAAACAGCCCGGACCAGCCCGGCCGACCAGGTGCCGTCCTCGTCGCTCGCCTGGACCAGCAGCATCAGCTCGCCGTCGGCCTCGGGCGGGATCATCCAGCCGCCGAGGCGGTGCGAGAACTTGCAGTCCACGTCCGCGCCCGCGATCGTGTAGTCCAGCGCCGCGCCGTCGGCCAGCCGGAGGATGCGGGCCAGCGCGATCTCCACCAGGGTGCCGGCGTGCGTCTTCTCGGTCTTGTGCAGCTGATCCCAGCGGTAGCGGCCGGTGTGCTGGCCGTCCAGCAGCATGTCCAGCGCGCCGCGGATGGCGGCGGCCATCAGCGAGCCGTCCTCGTCGAGCCGGCGCAACTCGGCGGCCACGCCGGCGAGTTCGGAGTCGTCGACGGCGTCCGGGCCGTCCGCCGCGGGAAGCTCCAGGCCCGGCAGCGTGAGCTGGCCTGCGACGCCCCCGCCGGGCTCGGTGGCCGAGGGCATGCCGGGCAGCGCGAGCTGACCGGGGATGGGCTCGAGGTCGCCGGGAGCGGGAAGGCCCGGGTTCACGCTGGCGACTGTAGCCGAGCGGGCTCGCCCGCGCAGCTACCGTCGTCGCCGGCCCCGCTGTCAGCCGCGCGCGGCGGCGGCACGGCCGCGGTGCGGAGCACCTCCATCAGCAGCTTCACCGCGGGCGGGTCGGGCGGGTCGCCGTACCGTACCGCGAACACGTAGCGGCGGGCGCCGGGCAGCGGCACGGTCCTGATCCCGGGGTGCCGCGCGGCCCGCAGGCAGAGCGCGGGCAGGGTGGAGACCCCGAGGTCGGCCGCTACCAGCGCCTGGACCGCGACGTAGTCGTCGGTGGTGAAGGCGATCTTCGGGGTGAACCCGGCGAGCGCGCACTGCCGGAGCAGGTTGGCCCGGCAGCGGTCGCAGCCCGCGATCCACCGGTGCCGGGCGTAGCCGGCCAGCTCGGCCGACGGCTCCGCGCCGCCCGGCCCCGCATGAGCCGAAGCCGACGTCACCAGGTGCACCGGCTCGTCCAGCACGAGCTTCTCGCGCAGGCCCTCGGCGAGATCGATGCCGCTTTCCTCGTCGACGCTCTCCCCTTCCCGCCCGGCGGCCATGCCGTCCGGGTCGGGGGAGTACCGGAATACCAGGGCCACGTCTACGTACCCGGCCCGCAGCATGCGCAGCGCCTCCGGCGGTTCGGCCTCGGTGAGACGCAGGTCGACGCCGGGCTCGTGCTCGCGCAGCATGGCCCCGGCGGCCGGGACGATGGTGCCGAGCGCGGAGGGGAACGCCGCCAGCCGGAGCCGGCCGGCGCGCAGCCCGGTGTAGGCGGCCAGCTCGTTCTCGGCCGCGTCCAGCCTGCCGATCACCTCGGCGGCCCGCTCGGCGAGCAGCCGCCCGGCGTCGGTGAGCCTGATCCCGCGGCCCGCCCGCTGGATCAGCTTGGTCCCGGTCTCGGCCTCCAGCCGGGCCAGGTGGTGGCTCACCGACGGCTGCGCGTAGTTGAGTGCCCGCGCCGCGGCGGTGACCGAACCGCACCGGGCCACGGCGACCAGCACCCGCAGCCTGGTCACGTCGAGCATGCACCGACTATAGATCGTGCTGATCGGTTCGCCCAGAGTGCTAGACCGGAACGATCCTCCCAGGTAGAGCTAGCGTCCTTCGAGGAGCGGTGAGTCCGGCTGCCGGACCGGCTGGCCGGCCAGTTCCCGGCGCCGCCAGGCGATGCCGGACAGTGCCTCGAGCACCACCCGGTTGCCCAGGAACGCGGTCACCTCGGCATGGTCGTACGGCGGCGAGACCTCCACCACGTCGATCCCGGCCAGCGGCAGCGACATCGCGATCCGCCGCACCGCGTCGAGCAGCTGCCGGCCGGTGAGCCCGCCCGGTTCCGGCGTGCCGGTGCCCGGGGCCATGCCCGGGTCGACCACGTCCACGTCCACCGACAGGAACACCCCGTCGCACTCGTCGGTCGCGATGCCGAACGCCTCGGTCAGGCACTCGTCGAGCCCGCGCGAGACGATCTCGCTCATCTCGAACGAGCGCATCCGCTGCTCCGCCATCCAGGCCAGCGTGGGCGGCTCCGGCCAGTAGCCGCGCAGCCCGATCTGCAGGAACCGGTCGCCGCGCACCGCGCCCGACTCGATCAGCCGCCGCATCGGCGTGCCGTGCCCGTACAGCGAGCCGAACTGGGTGTTCCCGGTGTCGGCGTGCGCGTCGAAGTGGATCAGCGACACCCGGCCCCAGCCCACGTGCCGGGCCACCCCGGTGGCGTCGGGGAAGGTGACCGTGTGGTCGCCGCCCAGGATCACCGGGATCGCGCCGGCCGCCGTCACGGTATGCACGGCGTCCTCCAGCCGCTTCAGCGACTTCTCGGTCTCGCCCGGCGGCATGACCACGTCCCCGGCGTCGCCGATGCGCAGCTCGGCCAGCGGGTCCACGCCCAGCGCGAGGTGCGGCCGGGACCCGTCGTGCGGCAGGTAGTCGGTGATCCGGATCGCCTGCGGGCCGAACCTGGTGCCCGGCCGGTGCGAGGTGCCGCCGTCGAACGGCGCGCCGAGGAACACCACGTCGTACCCGTCGAGCGCGTCGAGTTCCACCCGGGGCACCCCGAGGAACGTGACGTCGGGCCCGTACATCCCGCGCAGCATGACCTCATCGTCATCCGCCATGGCGCTCCCTTCGAGAAACCAGACCTGGCTCTCGCACGATACAGGGGCGAGAGCCAGGTCCGTTCGGTGCCTCAGCGAACCTCAGCCGGAGCGCGGGCCGGCTCGTTCACCTGCGCCGGCCGGCCACCCTGACCTGGGAGCCTCCGCGCCAGCCAGCCCGGCAGCCACCAGTTCGCCGTGCCGAGCAGTTCCATCACCGCCGGGACCAGCACCAGCCGCACCACGGTCGCGTCGACCAGGACGGCGGCGGCCAGCCCGAGGCCGATCTGCTTGACCGAGACGTCCGGGGTGAGGACGAAGGACAGGAACACCACCACCATGATCGCGGCGGCGGCCGAGATCACCCGCGCGGTGGCGGCCAGCCCGCGCCGGACGGCCAGCGCGTTGTCGCCGCACCGGTCGTATTCCTCGCGGATCTTCGACAGCAGGAACACCTCGTAGTCCATGGACAGGCCGAACAAGATCACGAACAGGAACACCGGCACCCACGTCGTGACCGGCATCTTCTCCGGGAAGCCGAGCGCGTGCCCGAGCCAGCCCCACTGGGTCACCGCGGTCAGCACGCCGTACGCGGCGCACACCGACAGCAGGTTCATCGCGGCCGCTTTGACCGCGATGACCACCGACCGGAACACCACCAGCAGCAGCGCCATGGACAGCGCGACCACCACGCCGATCAGCCACGGCAGCCGGCTGCCGATCAGGTTCGCGAACGTGACGTTGCCCGCGTTCGGCCCGGTCAGGTACGCGTCCTTCGGCAGGACGTCGTTCCGGAGCCGGTCGACCAGGGCGTTGGTGGCCGTGTCCTGCTCCCCGGTGGCGGGGTAGGCGACCATCATGGTCGCCTGGCCGTCCCGGCTGCCTGCCGGCGGCGTCACCGCCGCGATCCCCGGCGTGCGCTCGATGTCACCGCGCAGCGCCTCGGCCCCGGCTTGCCCCTTCGTCACCACGATGAGCGGCGCGTCGAAGCCCGGCCCGAACCCCCGCGCCATCGTCGCGTAGCTGGCGTACCCCATCGTGCCCCGCGCCTGCGCCGACTCGTCCGGCATGGACAGCTTCATGGCCAGCGCGGGCGCCGCCAGGATGAGGATGAACGCGGCCGAGGCCACGGTGGCCAGCACCGGGTGCCGCTGGACGACACCGGCCCAGCGCTCGGCGGCGGGCGGCTTTTCTGGGCCCGAACGGCCGAACACCTTGCCCCCGAGGAAGGTGTTCAGCCGCGACGGGCGGGCCAGCTTCGTACCGGTGAAGCCGAGCAGCGCCGGCAGCAGCGTGAGCGCGGCGATGACCGTCATCGCGACGGTGACCGCGGCCGCGATCGCGACCCCGTTCAGCAGCGACTGGCGCAGCACGAGCAGCCCCAGCATGCCGATGACCACCGTCGTGCCCGCGGTCAGCACGGCCCGGCCCGCGGTGCGCATCGCGGTCACCAGCGCGTCGGCGGGCCGGGCGCCCTCGTGCAGCTCGCTCCGGAACCTGGTCACGATGAACAGCGCGTAGTCCACCCCGACGCCCAGGCCGATCATGGCCGCCACGATGGCGGAGAACGACGGCGCCGGGAACACGTGGCCGAGCAGCGCGATCAGCGCCAGCCCGGAGCCGATGCCCATCAGCGCGGTCGCGATCGGCAGCCCCATCGCCAGCAGCGAGCCGAACGCGATCAGCAGCACGACCGCCGCCGCGCCCACGCCGACCCCGTTCGAGGCGCCACCGTACGGCGTCTCGGCCTGGTCGACCACGTCGCCGCCCAGGCTGAACACCAGACCGCTGCCGTGCCCGCTCGCCGCGGCCGCGTCGTGCATCAGCGCGGTCGCCTCGGCGTTGCTGATGTGCGCGCCGGACACGTCGAACTGGACGGTGGCGTAGCCGATGTGACCGTTCGGCGCCAGGTGCCCCGGCGTCGTGTACGGGCCCGCCACCCCGGTGACGTGCGGCGCTTCGCTGAACGGCACCAGGGCCTGGGTGACGCGTGTTTTCACGGCCGGGTCGGTGATCTTCTGCTGCGACTCGATGGCCAGCGTCAGCGTGTCCCCCGACTGCCGGGCGAAGTGCTGGTTCAGCAGCGTCTGCCCGGGGTCGCTCCCGGTGAAGTCGTTCTGCGCCGCGGCCCCGAACCGCGTCCACAGCATGATGAGCGCGGCCACCCCGGCGATCCACACCAGCACGGTGACCCCGCGATGCCGATAGCAGGCGCTTCCCAGACGGCCCAGCGCCCCGGGCCCAGTTGAGTACCTCACCCTCCCAGGCTCGCGTTCGGCCCCCTGCACCCGCGTCCCCCGCACGAAGACACTTCCCCGCCCCGCGTACTCCCGCCGCGTACTCCCCTCGCAGTACGCCCGCCCGCGATCCGCACCCCGCAGCTCCGCCGGCCCGAGCCCCCACCAGTTCCGCGCTCACCCGTCGGCCCGCGCCCCCCCGCCAGCGCCGCCCACCCCCGCCAGCTCCGCGCACCCCATCGGCCCGCGCTCAGCCATTCACGCCACGCACTTCTGCAACACCACACGCTCCCGCACCAGCGCCGCAGCGTGCGCGCCTGGCCTCGCCATGATCACGAAGGGTTTACTACTCAATGCAGTAGTAAAGTCTTCGCGATCATGAAATGTCACTGGCGCGAGACACCATTCAGGAATGCGTTACGACATTCCTGCCGCCGCAGCCGAGATCGCGCAATGGCAAGCGGGTGCAATTTCCCGCAAGCAGCTGCTTGACGCGGGCTTAAGCGCTCAGTTGATCACCAGGCGCCTCGAGCGGCAACGCTGGCAGCAGCTTTACCGAGGTGTGTACGCGGTCTTTACCGGGCCGCCTCCCCGCCAAGCCTGGCTCTGGGCGGCCGTGCTCCGCGCCGGCCCGGGCGCGGTGCTCAGTCACCTCACGGCGGCCGAGCTGCACGGGCTCCTCGACCCTCCGGCCGAAGCGATCTTCGTAACCGTCCCGGCCACCCGGCGGATCAGCGCGCCGGGCCTCGTGATCCGGACCTCCGAGCGCATAGCCCAGGCCACCCAGCCCGGCCGCCAGCCGCCGCGGACAAGCGTGGAGGAGACCGTGCTCGACCTGGCCCAGCTCGCCTGGACCTTCGACGACGCCTGCGGCTGGCTGACCCAGGCCTGCGGCAGGCGGCTGACCACCGCGGCCAAGCTGGAGCGGGCGCAGCAGCTGCGCAAGAAAATGCGCTGGCGGCACGAGCTGGAAGACGTCCTGGCGGCCGCCGCCGACGGCATCCACTCGGCGCTCGAGTACCGCTACCTGCGCGACGTGGAGCGGGCGCACGGCCTGCCCCGGTCCAGGCACCAGGTGCGCGTGGTCATCGAGGGCAAGACCGTCTACCGCGACGCCTACTACGAGGAGTACAAGCTGGCCACCGAGCTCGACGGCAAGCTCGCGCACCCGGACCAGGAGCGCTGGCGCGACCACCACCGCGACAATCAGGCGGGCGCGTACGGCATCCTGACCACGCGCTACGGCTGGCGCGACGTCTACGGCCATCCCTGCGAGACCGCCCTGCTCCAGGCCCGGATCCTGCGGAAGCGCGGCTGGACCGGCCAGCCCCGGCCGTGCTCGCCAGCCTGCCCCGTGCGGCCGGCGTAACCGCGGCGATCGATTTGCGGAGTTTGCGCCGATCGCGTCAACCACCACGGGAGGTTCCGCGTCTCACCTAATGAGGCTCGGCGAAAGCGGGACGCCGAGCCTCGTTTTCTGCCCGGAAACGCCGGAAGCCCTCGGTACGACATCATCGACTGATGGACGACATCGACGCGCGCATCGTCGCCTTCCTGGTCCGGGACGCCCGCGCCAGCTACGCCCTCATCGGCGGCGAGGTCGGCCTGTCCGCGCCGGCGGTCAAGCGCCGGGTGGACCGGCTCCGGGCCGCGGGCGCGATCACCGGCTTCTCGGCCCGGGTCGACCCGGCCGCGATGGGCTGGACCACCGAGGCGTACGTGGAGCTGTACTGCGGCGGCCGGACCTCGCCCGATGAGATCGGCGTGGCGGTCCGGCGGTACCCCGAGGTGGTGGACGCGTGCACGATCACCGGGGAGGCCGACGCCCTGGTTCACATCAGGGCCACCGACGTGAGGCACTTCGAGGACGTCATGGAGCGCATCCGGGCCGAATCCTTCGTGGTCAGGACCAAGAGCGTGATCGTCCTGTCGCGGCTCGTCGACCGGGCCGACGCGCTGGCCCCGATGCCCTGAAGTTGCGCCGAATCCCGCATCTGGCTAGCCGCTGACCAGCTAAAGTCGTCCACATGTCGGAGTTTGAGCAAGATCCGAGCGCGAGCACCGGACGGTTCCGGGCCTTCGTCGAGCGCGGCGACCAAGACACCTCGCGGGCCCGGCGCTCGCCGGTGTCTCCCCCCATGATGATCGCCGGGGTGGTGGTGGCGATCGCGGTCATCGTCGCCATCATCATCGCCGTGATCTAGCGCACCGCGCTGCCCCAGAACACCTTGAAGCGCCCTAACCTGGAACGATGAGTGTCAGCGCCACGTCGCGGGTCGCGACGGAACGCGGCGAGCGCTACCGCAAGCAGCTCGCCAGCCATTTCGGCAACAAGATCGAGGTCGTTGAGGAGCCCGCGGGCACGGTGCTCCGCTGGGGGTTCGGTGGTAGCACGACGCTCACCGTCGAGGCCGGTGCGCTGGTCATGCGGGCCGACGCCGAGGACGCCGAGACGCTCGACCGGGTGAAGGACGTGACCGGCCGGCACCTGGAACGCTTCGGCGAGAAGGACGGCCTGTCCGTTACCTGGCGGTAACCCCGCGGTCCCGCTGCTCTGCGCTTAGGTGACGATTTGGCTTCTTGACGGTGAGGGCGGTAAGCGGCGGGTGGCAAGATGACTGGCATGAGAAACGTCGCGGTCGCGGCCGACGCTGGTGATGCGTGTGAACGCTGACCAGCCGGTCGCTGTGGTGACTGGCGGCAACCGCGGCGTGGGCCGTGAAGTGTGCCGGCAGCTGGCCCTGCTCGGCTTTGCGGTCGTGCTCGGTTCCCGGGACCTGCGCCGGGGGGAGCTGGCCGCCAAGGAACTCGATCCCGAGGGGATGCGGATCGTCGCCTGCCAGCTCGAGGTGGACAACTCGGTCAGCGTCGCAGGCATGGCCGAGTGGGTGAAGAACCGGTTCGGCCGCACCGACGTGCTCGTGAACAATGCGTCGACCATGTACGACCGGTGGGCCACGGCGAGCAACGCGGACCTGGGCACGGTGGCCGAGGCGGTCGACGTCAACCTGTTCGGCCCCTGGCGGGTGATCGATGCGCTGCTGCCGATGCTGCGTTCCAGCACCCGGCCCAGGATCGTCAACGTGAGCAGCGAGGGCGGCTCGATCTCCGTGATGACCGGCGGCTCACCCGCGTACAGCGTGTCCAAGGCCGCGCTCAACGCGCTCACCCGGCTGCTCGCCGCGGAGCTGGCCCGGGACGGTATCCTGGTCAACGCGGTCTGCCCCGGCTGGCCCGCCAGCGAGAACCACCCCGACGGCCGCTCGATCACCCAGGCCGCGGCCAGCGTCATCTGGGCGATCACCATTCCCAACGGCGGCCCGACCGGCACCCTCACCCGGGACGGCCAGCCCTACCCCTGGTAGCGGAACCTCAGCTAGGTTCCGGGTCCGGGTCCGGCTGGTAGCGGTAGCCCATGCCGGGCTCGGTGATCAGCCAGCGCGGCCTGGCCGGGTCCGGCTCGAGCTTGCGCCGCAGCTGAGCCATGTACAGCCGCAGGTTGCCGGTGGCGTCGGCGTAGCCGGGCCCCCACACCTCGGTCAGCAGCTGGTTCCGGCTGAGCAGCTTGCCGGGGTTGCGCAGCAGCACCTCGAGCAGGTGCCATTCGGTCGGCGTCAGCCGGATGTCCTCTGCCGGAGCCTCACCGGCCGGGGCCCGGCCAGCCGGGTCGAGGCCAGCCGGCACCGCAGCCTGCCGCACGACCCGCTTGGCGGCCAGGTCGACAACCAGCTCGCCGAGCCGGATCCGGGGGAGGTCTTCGGGGGTACCGGTGCGCCGGACCGCGGCCCGCATCCGGGCGAGCAGTTCCTCGACCCCGAACGGCTTGGTCACGTAGTCATCCGCGCCGGCGTCGAGCGCCTCCACCTTGTCCAGGCTGTCGGCCCGCCCGGACAGCACGATGATCGGCGCCTTGGTCCAGCCGCGCAGGCCCTGGATCACCTCGACGCCGTCCAGATCGGGCAGGCCGAGGTCGAGGATCACCAGGTCGGGCGGATACCGTCCCGCCACCTCCAATGCCTCGGCTCCGGACGCCGCGACGTGCACCTCGTAGTCGCGCACACGCAGGTTGATCCGCAGCGCCCGCAGGATCTGCGGCTCGTCGTCCACCACCAGCACCCTGGTCACTGGCCGCCCCCCGCTGACTCCCGCTCTCGCTGTCCCGGCTCGGGTTCGAAACCGGGCCCGGTGACGGCCGGCACCGACACCGTCATGGTCAGCCCGCCGCCGGGGGTGTCATCGGCGGTGAGGGTGCCGCCCATCGCCTCGGTCAGGCCGCGCGACAGGGCCAGCCCGAGCCCGACCCCGGTGGTGTTGTCGGTGTCGCCGAGCCGCTGGAACGGCACGAACATCCGGTCCCGGTCCTTTTCCGCGATGCCGGGGCCGCGGTCTACCACGCGCAGCTCGACCCGGTCGCCGAGCGCGCTGGCGGTCAGCATCGGCGGCCGGCCCGGCGGGGAGTAGCGGAGCGCGTTCTCGGTCAGGTTCACGATGACGCGCTCGAGGATGGCCGGGTCCACGCTGATCTCGGGCAGTGATTCCGGTATGTCCACGGTGATGCCCTGGCCGGCCGGGTCCAGGTTATCGAGCGCGCGGGAGACGATCTCCTCGAGCCCGGACGGCCGCGGGAACAGTGACAGTGCCCCGGCCTGCAGCCTGCTCATGTCCAGCAGGTTCTCGACCAGGTGCGTCAGCCGGTCCAGCGACTCGTCCGCCGTCGCGAGCAGTTCGTCGCGGTCTTCCGCCGTCCAGTTCACGTCAGGTGAGCGCAGGCTGGTCACCGCGGCCTTGGCCGACGCCAGCGGGGTGCGCAGGTCGTGGCTGACCGCGGCGAGCAGCGCGGTCCGCATCCGGTCGGCGGCCGCGATCGGCTTGGCCGCCTTCGCCTCGGCAGCCAGCCGCTGCTGATCCAGGGCGACGGCCGCATAGGAGGCGAACGCGCCGAGCACGCGCCGGTCCGCCGCGGGCAGCGGCCGGCCGCGCAGCGCCAGCGACAGCGAGTCGGTCACCGGCACCTCGACGTCGGCTTCCCCCGGCTGGGTCACCGCGGGCTCGCCGCGGCTGGCTACGACGTGCCAGTTGCCCGGGGTGCCCCGGAGCCGGCCCGCCGACGGGTCGGCGGCCTGCTGGCCGTCCGGTGAGGTGCACTCCAGCAGCGTGACCGAGTCCATGCCGAACGCCTCGCGGATCCGGTCCAGCAGCGCGCTGAGCCCCTGCTGGCCGCGGAGCACGCTGCCGGCCGTGGTGGTGAGCAGCTCGGACTCCGCGTTGGCCCGTGCCGCCTGCGTGGTCCGCCGGGCCGCGATGTCGACCACCGAGCTGACCAGCAGCGCCACCACCACGAACACGCCGAGCGCGAGCGCGTTGTTGGCCAGGTAGATGTTCCAGGTGTGGATGGGCGGGGTGAAGTAGTAGTTCAGCAGCAGCGAGGCTGCGATGGCGGCGAGCACGGCGGGGGCGAACCCGCCGACCAGCGCGACCAGGATCACCCCGACCAGATAGATCAGCACGTCGCTGGTGAGGTTGAGGTCGCCGCGCATGGCGGCCAGCGCCACGGTCAGGACCACCCCGAGCACGGCGGCCAGCAGGTACCCGGCGATCTTCCGCCGCGGCGTGATCGCGCCGCGCGGCCGCGGCAGGCCCCGGCCGCGGCCCATCTGCGCGTGGGTCACGATGTGAACGTCGATGTCGCCGGAGCCGCGGATGGTCCGGGCGCCGATGCCGGGGCCGGTGAGCATGGCGGTCAGCCACGACCGGCGGCTGGCCCCCAGGACCAGCTGGGTGGCGTTCTCCGCCCGGGCGAAGGCCAGCAGGGCCTCGGGGATGTCGTCGCCGACGACCTGATGGTAGGTGCCGCCCACCGACTCGGCCAGCCGCCGCTGGCTGGCCAGCGCGGCCGGATCGGCGCCGGTCAGGCCGTCGGACTTGGTGACGTGCACGGCCAGCAGGTCGCCGCCCGCGGACCGGGCGGCGATCCTGGCGGCCCGCCTGATCAGCGTCTTGCCCTCGGGGCCGCCGGTCAGCGCGACGACCACGCGCTCCCTGGCCTCCCAGGCGCCCTGGATCTTGTGCTCGAAGCGGTACCGCTGCAGGCCCTCGTCCACCTGGTCGGCCAGCCAGAGCAGCGCGAGCTCGCGCAGCGCGGCGAGGTTCCCTGAGCGGAAGTAGTTGGTCAGCGCCGCGTCGATCTTCTCCGGCGGGTAGATGTTGCCGTGCGCCATCCGGCGGCGCAGCGCCTCGGGCGTCATGTCGACCATCTCGACCTGGTCGGCGGCGCGGACGATGGCGTCGGGCACGGTTTCCCGCTGCGGTACCCCGGTGATCTTCTCGACCACGTCGTTGAGGGATTCCAGGTGCTGGATGTTGACCGCGGAGATCACGTCGATCCCGGCGTCGAGCAGTTCCTCCACGTCCTGCCAGCGCTTCTCGTTGCGCGACCCGGGCACGTTGGTGTGGGCGAACTCGTCCACCAGGGCGATCTCAGGGCGCCGGGCGAGCACCGCGGCCAGGTCCATCTCCTCGAACGTGGCCCCGCGGTACTCCAGCGTGGCCCGGGGCACCACTTCCAGGCCGTCCAGCAGCGCGCTGGTCTGCGACCGCCCGTGCGCCTCGGCGAACCCCACCACGACGTCGGCACCGCGTTCGGCTCGCCGGTGCCCCTCGCTGAGCATGGCGTAAGTCTTGCCCACGCCCGCCGCGGAACCCAGGTAGATCCGCAGCCGCCCGCGTTCCGGCCGGGCCGTGTGCCCGCCCGCGCCGTCGTTGTCAGTCATGTTTTTCTTCGCGCACCTCGCCAGCTCCAGCTCGCCGCTGACCTCCATTGTGAAGCACGGCCACTAGGCCAGTAATTCCGCATGTCAGGGCGGCCACCCGGGTCCTAACGGGATTCATGCGCCGCTCATCCGCGATCCATGCGCCGGGCCCGCCTAACGGTTCGGTGACGCCTGCGCGGTGAAGAAGGCGCTGGACGGGGGCTGCCACAGGGCCATCACCGCGCCCAGGGCGATCAGCCAGCCGATCAGGGTCAGCACCTTGGCCGGGCCGAGGCCCGCCTGGCTGCTGGTCACGATGCCGAGCACGCCCACCGTGTGCACCGCGAACAGCACCGTGCCCGCCACCCGGGCGCCGCGGCTGCCCCGCCGGCAAGCCCGCGCGATGCCGAGCCACAGCGCGATGTCCGCGGCGCACAGCAAGATGGCCAGGGTCACCGCCCCGGCCAGGCGGTGATCGGCGGACTCGCTCGCCAGCGGGTAGTGCTTCACGATGCTGGCCGAGACCGCGATGACGCCGATCGCCCAGATCAGCGCGAAGGCCGCCCCGGCGTACATCAGCCGGACCGCGGTCACCATGCTGGCGGGCAGCGGCACCGTCGCGCCTGGTGATCCCGTCCGGTACGGCTGCGGGTAGCCGGCCGGCTGGGCCACCGGCACGCCGTTGCCAGGCAGGTAACCGCGCGGCTCCTGGTACTGCACGCCCACCGCCTGGGCGCCCAGGCTAGCCTGCGCCCCGCCCGGCCCGGAGTACGGCCAGCGCGGCGCCGGAGGTTGCTGCCCAGGAGGCCGAACGGGCCGCTGTGATGGCTCGCCCGACGGCGCCGGCCGGTCGGCCCAGGAGAACCCCCCGCCTTCCGCCGGCCTGCTGCGCGTCTGCTCCTCCAGCCGGGCCTGGTGGGCGCCGATGAGGCGGGCCACCGAGGACGGCCAGAACGCCACCGCGGACGGTCCGGTGGTGTCCGTCCCCCCGGCGATCATGCCGGACAGCGCGCGCAGCGACGGGCGCGCGGCCGGGTCCTTGGCCAGGCACGCGGCGATCACCGGGCGGAGCCGGGGCGGTACCCCGTCCAGGTCGGGCTGGGCGTGCACGACCCGGTACAAGATGGCCGCGGCCGTCCCGGTGCCGAACGGTCCCATCCCCGCCGCCGCGTAGGCCACCACGCAGCCCAGCGCGAAGACGTCGCTCGCGGGCCCCGCGCCCCGGCCCTCGGCCTGCTCCGGCGACATGAAGCCCGGCGTGCCGAACACCACCCCCGCCGCCGTCAGCGAGGTGCCGTCGGCGGCGCGCGCGATGCCGAAGTCGATCACCCGCGGCCCGTCGGTGGCCAGCAGCACGTTGGCGGGCTTGAGGTCGCGGTGCACCACGCCGCAGGCGTGGATCGCCTGCAGCGCCTCGACCAGCCCGGCCAGCAGCGGCCACAGCGCCTGCTCGGGCAAAGGCCCGTTTTCCGCCACGACCTGGTCCAGCGACGGACCCGGCACGAACGCGGTGGCCAGCCACGGCGGCCGCTCGTTCAGCCCGCTGGCCACCACCGGCGCGGTGTAGATGCCGCTGACCGCGCGGGCCGCGGCGACCTCCTGGCCGAACCGGCGCAGGAAGTCGGCGTCGCTGGCCAGGTTCGGGTGCACGACCTTGATCGCCACCGCCCGGCCGGCCGGGGAGAGCCCGAGGTAGACCCGGCCCATGCCGCCCGCGCCGAGCTGCGCGCGCAACCGGTACTCACCGATCACGCGCGGATCGTCCGCGGCCAGTGGCTTCATCAGCTCCCCCAGGGTAGGTCCCGCGCTTCACATTCTGCGCTATCCCTGGCGAAGCATGCATGGCCGATGACCGGGAAAGTCGGGGTCACGGCTGGTAGCGGTACCCCATCCCCGGTTCGGTGAGCAGATGCCGGGGACGCGCCGGGTTGTCCTCCAGCTTGCGCCGCAGCCGCGCCATGTGGAACCGGAGGTAGTTGGTGCGCTGGCCGAACCCCGGGCCCCACACCGCGGTCAGCAGCTGCGCCGACCCCACCAGCTGGCCCGGCCGGCGCAGCAGGACCTCCAGGACCCGCCATTCGGTCGGGGTGAGCCGGAGGGTGTCCCGCGCGTCGTCGCTAGCCGCCCGCCTGACCTGGTGCGCGGCCACGTCGACCAGCCAGCGGCCGATCGTGGCCTGGCGGCCCCGGCCGGGGCCGCTCTCGCCGTCGTCGCGGCGCAGCACCGCGCGCAGCCGGGCCAGCAGCTCGGCCATGGCGAACGGCTTGGTCACGTAGTCGTCCGCGCCCACGTCCAGCGCGCCGATCTTGTCTCCCGGGCTGGTCCGCCCGGACAGCACGATGATCGGCGCGTGGTACCACTCGCGCAGCGCCACGATCACCGCGGTGCCGTCGATGTCGGGCAGGCCGAGGTCGAGGATGATCGCGTCCGGCGGGTGGCTCGCGGCCACCGCCAGCGCCTCGCGGCCGGTGCCCGCGGTCCGCACGTCGTACTGCCGGGCGCGCAGGTTGATCCGCAGCGCGCGGACCAGTTCGGGTTCGTCCTCCACGATGAGGATGCCGGCGCCCCCAGGCCCCGGCCGGGGAGGGTCCGGCCGGGGCGCTGGGGTGGTCGACTCCATCGCGGGCTCAGCCGGCGGACTTCGCCGAGAGCTGGTCGAGCGCGATGTTCAGCTTGAGCACGTTCACGGCCGGCTCGCCGAGGAAGCCGAGCGTCCGGCCCTGGGTGTACGTGGCGACCAGGGATTTGACCGTCGAGACCGGCAGGTTCCTGGCCGCGGCCACGCGGTCGACCTGGATGGCCGCGTTCTGCGGCGAGATGCCCGGGTCGAGGCCTGAGCCTGACGCGGTGACCGCGTCCGGCGGGATCTGCGACACCGCGACGTGGTCGAACGCCGCGATGGCCTGCTGCCGCTGCTTGATGAGCTTGACCAGGTCCGGGTTGTTGGGGCCGAGGTTGGAAGCTGCCGAGAACAGCGGGTTGCAGCCGTAGTCCGTCTTGGATGTGGCGTCGACCGCGTTCGAGGGCCGCGGCTGGAAGTACTTCGGCAGCGGGTTGCCCTTGGCGTCCGCGAATTCCTGGCAGAGCAGGCTCGAGCCGGCCGTTCGGCCGTTGAAGCTGACCATCGAGCCGTTGGCCTGGTTGTGGAAGATCCCCTGCGAGATGCCGACCATGACGGCGGGGTAGATGAGCCCGCACAGCACGGTGAAGACCAGCAGGGCGCGGAACGCCGCGATGTGCTGCCTGACGATGACGGGGAGACGGTTCATGTTAGTTAAACCCCGGGATGTTCATGATGATGAGGTCGATGAGCTTGATCCCGATGAACGGGATGATCAGGCCGCCGACGCCGTAGATCCACAGGTTCCTGCGGAGCAGTGACTGGGCCGAGGCCGGACGGTAGCGGACACCGCGCAGCGCCAGCGGGATCAGCGCGATGATGATCAGCGCGTTGAAGATGATCGCCGAGGTGATCGCCGACTGCGGGCTGTGCAGGTGCAGGATGTTGAGCTTGTTCAGCACCGGGAAGGCCACCGAGAACATGGCCGGCAGCATCGCGAAGTACTTCGCGACGTCGTTGGCGATGGAGAAGGTGGTAAGCGCCCCGCGGGTGATCAGCAACTGCTTGCCGATCTCCACGATCTCGATGAGCTTGGTCGGGTTGGAGTCCAGGTCCACCATGTTCCCGGCCTCCTTGGCGGCCGAGGTGCCGGTGTTCATGGCCACGCCGACGTCGGCCTGGGCCAGGGCGGGAGCGTCGTTGGTGCCGTCGCCGGTCATCGCGACCAGCTTGCCGCCCTCCTGTTCCTTGGAGATCAGCGCCATCTTGTCTTCCGGCGTGGCCTCGGCCAGGAAATCGTCCACGCCGGACTCGTCCGCGATGGCCTTGGCCGTCAGCGGATTGTCGCCGGTGATCATGACGGTGCGGATGCCCATCTTGCGCATCTCGGCGAACCGCTCGGCGATGCCCTCCTTGACGATGTCCTTGAGGTGGATGACGCCGAGGGCGCGGGCGGTCCCGTTGGCCCGTTCGGCCACGACCAGCGGCGTACCGCCAGCGGCCGAGATGCCGTCGACCATCGGGCCGAGGTCGTCCGGCGGCGTGCCGCCGCTGGCGCGGATCCATTCCCTGACCGCGCTGGATGCGCCCTTGCGGACCTCACGCCCGTCAGCCAGGTTGACTCCGCTCATCCGGGTCTGCGCGGTGAACTCGACGAATTCCGCGCTGGCCAGCTCGCCCGGCGCCCGCTCGCGCAGGCCGTACTGGTTCTTGGCCAGCACGACGATCGACCGGCCTTCCGGTGTGTAGTCCGCCAGCGAGGACAGCTGGGCCGCGTCCGCGAGCTCGGCCGCGGTGACCCCGCGGACCGGCAGGAACTCGCTGGCCTGCCGGTTCCCGATGGTGATCGTGCCGGTCTTGTCCAGCAGCAGCGTGTTGACGTCGCCGGCCGCCTCGACCGCGCGGCCGGACACGGCCAGCACGTTGCGCTGCACCAGCCGGTCCATGCCGGCGATGCCGATCGCCGACAGTAGCGCGCCGATCGTGGTCGGGATCAGCGCCACGACCAGGGCCACCAGCGTGACCAGGCTCTGCGGCGCCCCGGAGTAGTACGCCATCGGCTGCAGCGTGATCACCGCGAGCAGGAAGATGATCGTCAGCGAGGCCAGCAGGATGTTCAGCGCGATCTCGTTCGGCGTCTTCTGCCGCTTGGCCCCCTCGACCAGGGCGATCATCCGGTCGATGAACGTCTCGCCGGGCTTCGAGGTGATCCTGACCACGATCCGGTCGGACAGCACCGTGGTCCCGCCGGTAACCGCCGACCGGTCGCCGCCGGACTCGCGGATGACCGGGGCGGACTCGCCGGTGATGGCTGACTCGTCCACCGAGGCTACGCCCTCGACCACGTCCCCGTCGCCCGGGATGACCTGGCCCGCCTCGACTACCACATAGTCGCCGAGCTGGAGCGCCGTGCCCGCCACGGACTCCTCCCGCAGCGAGGCGGGGTCCGCCCCCGGCTGCCAGGACGCCAGCCGGCGGGCCATCGCCTCGCGCTTGGCGCGGCGCAGCGTCTCGGCCTGGGCCTTGCCGCGCCCCTCGGCCACCGCCTCGGCCAGGTTGGCGAACACCACGGTCAGGAACAGCCACACCACGATGGTCCAGTTGAAAGCCGACGGGTGACTGATCGCCGTGTACAGGGTCAGCACGGAGCCGACCTCGACCACGAACATGACCGGGTTCCTGATCTGAACCCGCGGGTCCAGCTTCTTGAATGCGTCCGGCAGCGACTTCCACAGGATCTTGGGATCCAGCAGCCCGCCGCCCACCCGGCGCGGCTCAGTCGTCCGGCCGGAGGACGGAGCCGGAACCTCGGGGCTCTCAGTTGCCACAGTCATGTCAGTGCAGTCCTTCTGCGAATGGGCCCAGCGCGAGCGCGGGGAAGTAGGTCAGGCCGACGAGGATGAGGATGACGCCGACGAGCATGCCGACGAACAGCGGCGTTCTCGTGTCCAGCGTCCCCGCGCTCTCCGGTACCGGCGCCTGCCGGGCCAGCGACCCGGCCAGCCCCAGGGCGAAGATCTCCGGCGCGAACCGGCCGAGCAGCATCACGATGCCGCCGAGCACCTGATACCAGGTGGCCGCGGTGCCCAGGCCGGCGAACGCCGACCCGTTGTTGTTGCCCATCGAGGTGAACGCGTACAGCACCTCGGTCAGCCCGTGCGGGCCGGGGTTGAAGATCGGGGTCTGGCCCTGCTTGGTGGCGATCGACAGCCCCGTAGCGGTCAGCACGACCAGTGGTGTCGTCAGGAAGTACAGCGCCGCGTACTTCATCTCGGTGGGCCGGATCTTCTTGCCGATGTACTCCGGCGTCCGGCCGACCATCAGCCCGGCCACGAACACGGTGACGATGGCCAGGATCAAGATGCCGTACATGCCGGCCCCGATGCCGCCGGGCACGATCTCGCCGAGCGCCATGTCCAGCAGCGCGATGCCGCCGCCGAACGGCGTCAGCGAATCGTGGAAGCAGTTCACCGCGCCCGTTGAGGTGACCGTGGTGGACGCCGCGAACAGCGAGCACCCGGGCGTGCCGAACCGCGTCTCCGTGCCCTCGGCGGCGCCGTGCGCGAGTTGCGGGGCCAGGCCGGCGTGCTGCATCTCGAAGAAGCTGATTCCGCCGACGGCCGCCGCCCAGAGGATCACCATCACGGCGAGCAGCGCGTAGCCCTGCCGGTTGCTGCCGACTATCTTGCCGAACGCACGCGGCAGGCTGAACGGGATCAGCAGGATCAGGAAGATCTCGAAGATGTTCGTGAACGGGTTCGGGTTCTCGAACGGATGGGCCGAGTTGGCGTTGAAGAAGCCGCCGCCGTTGTTGCCCAGCTCCTTGATGACCTCCTGCGAGGCCACCGGGCCGCCCACGATGGTCTGATGACCGCCGGACAGCGTGGTGATCGTGTGGTAGGAGGCGAAGTTCTCGATCGCACCGCCGGCCACCAGGATCAGCGCGCCGATGACCGCCATCGGCAGCAACAGCCGGATCACGGCCCGGGTCAGGTCCACCCAGAAGTTGCCGAGCTTGTCCGTCCGGGACCGGGTGAACCCGCGGATCATCGCGATCGCCACCACCAGGCCGACCGCGGCCGACAAGAAGTTCTGCACCGCGAGCCCCGACATCTGAGTCAGGTAACTCATGGTGGACTCACCGGAGTAGTTCTGCCAGTTGGTGTTGGTGGTGAACGACGCCGCGGTGTTCCACGCGGTGTCCGGCGTGACGTTGCCCAGCCCGACGGACAGGAACAGGAAGTGCTGGGTCCGCTGGAGCAGGTACAGGAACAGCACGCTGATGAGCGAGAACGCGAGTACGGAGCGCACATAGACGCTCCATCGCATGTCCGCTTCCGGGTCGATCCCGCAGAGCTTGTAGATGCCGCGCTCGACCCGCCAGTGGTTCTTGGCGGTGAAGATGCGCGCGATGTAGTTGCCGAGCGGCACGTAGCATGCCGCCAGCGCCGCCACGAGCAGCGCGAACTGCAGCCAGCCTGCGGCTGTGCTACTCATCAGAACCTCTCAGGAAGAATCAAGGCCACGAACAGGTAGATCGTCAGCAGCACGCCGCCGATCAGCCCGATCCAGTTCTCAGCGCTCAAAGCGCTCGACCCCCTTCAGGATGAGGAGGAGCACGGCGAAGACGACGATCGTCAGCGCGACATACACCACGTCCGACACGATGACTCCTAGCGATGTGCCGTCAGGAATTGGGCCAGCCCGGTCAATCCGGGCTCAGGCACATCCGAAGTTAACGTTCGGGAATCACCAGCTAGAAGGGCCCTTGCGCGACCCATGCGACCGCTCGCAGGTTCCTAACAGAACCCATGCGGCCAGGCGCTACATGTCCGGGGTGTCGGGGATCAGCTCGTGCCGGCGGACGTGCCAGGAGTGCAGCGGGTGGCTCATCTCGTCCATCAGCGCCGACGGCGGCACGGCCAGCACGGGGCAGCGCGCGTGCGCCAGGCAGTACCGGCTCACCGAGCGCCGCATCATCCGGCCGAACCCCGCTCGCCGGCCCGTCCCGATGATGAGCAGGTCGTCCGGCTGGCTGGCGGCCTCGACCAGCACCGGGCCGGTCTCGCCGCGGACCGCCTGGGTCTCGACCCGCAGGTCGGCGGGCACGCCGCCGAGCCCCGCGTCGAACGCGGTCCACAGCCGCTCCCAGGCCGCGTCGCGCCAGATCTTGCGCAGGTAGGGGGAGGAGTTTCGTCGTTCCGCCAGGTCGCCGCCTGGGGGAATCCAGGCGGTGACGGCGAGCAGCGGCACGTCCCGCTGCCTGGCCTCGTCCGCCGCGAACCGCAGCGCTTGCAGGCTCCCTAGAGACCCATGCACGCCAATGATGATCCGACGCACCGTGGGCACGGCAACTCGCCTCCCGAACAACACCGGACGCCGTGACCGAGAGTGGCGCCCTGTGACCCGCTTACCCACATATTCAACCTCTATCCGCGCCCTCCGGCACGGTTCCTAGCGGGACTCCTGCGGAAACCAGGACCACGCATACGCGTTGCCGGCCGTCACCACCCGGCTAATCGGCGCGGACGCCGAGTTCGTCGATGCGGCCGAGCATCTCAGCCGGGTCGGCGTAGACCCGGTACGCCCCGGCCCGCTCGAGTTCCTCCCGGCCGTAGCCGCCGGACAGCAGCCCGACGCCCAATGCCCCGGCTCGCCGCGCCGCGAGCAGGTCCCACACGCTGTCGCCGACCACCATCGCGTACCGCGGGTCCACGCCGAGCTCGCCCGCCGCGGCCAGGAACAGGTCGGGGTCGGGCTTGGCGTGCCGGACCAGGTCCCTGGTGATCATCGGGGTGTCCTCGGGCAGCCCGAGCAGGCCCAGGGCGGGCCGGGCCGTGGCCGCGTACCCGCTGGTCGCGATCGCCCAGCGGACGCCGGCGTCGGTGAGCGCGGCGAGCAGGTCGCGCGCCCCTGGCAGCGCGGTCACCGAGTCCAGCTGGGCCCGGTACTCGGCCGCGTGCGCCTGCTGCAGCGCATCGATGTCCTCCTTGGACAGGGACCGCCCGGTCTCCCGCAGCAGCGCGGTCACGAACAGCCCGCCGCTCATCCCGATGCGCCGGTGGATCCGCCACACTGACAGCTCGATGCCGATCCGCATCAGCGCCGTCCGCCACGCGATGACGTGCTGGTAGACGCTGTCGATCAGCGTCCCGTCCAGGTCGAAGAGGAAGGAAGGGGCCGGTGACTCGAGGTACGGCGCTGCTGAGGCCATGGCCCTAGTCTCCTTCATCCCTAACGGGCCGGGTATCCGCCTCCGCCCCGGCTCTCTGCCCCTCCCACGGTTACCCAAGATTCGGGATGGCATCATGATTCAGATGCCTGGAAGTAACACGCCGCCCGGAATCGACACGTTCGTGGCGATCGGTGACAGTTTTACCGAGGGGCTCAACGACCCGGCCCCGGGCGGCGGGTTCCGCGGCTGGGCCGACCTGGTCGCCGGGGCCCTCGCCGCCCAGCGGCCCGGATTGCGGTACGCCAACCTGGCCATCCGCGGGAAGCTCGTGGCCCAGGTCGTCACCGAGCAACTGCCGCGGGCCGTCGAGCTGGCGCCGGACCTGGTCAGCCTGGCCGCGGGCGGGAACGACATCCTGCGCGGCGACGACGTGGACGAGCTGGCCGCGACCTTCGAGCCTGCGGTGGCCAAGCTGCAGGCGGCGGGCTGCCGGGTACTCATCTTCACGGGCTTCGATCCACGCATGTTCCCGGTGATCCGGCTGCTGCGGGGCCGCATCGCGGCTTACAACATGCACCTGCGCGGCATCGCCGACGAGCACGGTTGCGATCTGGTCGACCTGTGGTCGATGCGGGCGCTCAAGGACACCCGGGCCTGGAGCCCGGACCGGCTGCACCTGACCACTGAAGGCCACCGGCTGGTGGCCCGGCGGGCCTGCGAGGTGCTGGGCATCCCGGCCGGCGAGGACGGGCGGGTGCCGCCGGCGCCCGTCCGGACGCCCGCCACCCGGCCCGGGCGGTCCCCGTGGCTGGCCGCGCGCCGCCAGGACGCCCTCTGGGCCAGGGAGTACGCGGGCCCCTGGCTGCGCCGGCGCGTAGGCGGCACGTCCAGCGGTGACGGAGTGCTGCCCAAGCGCCCCGACCTGCTCCCGCTCTGACCGTTCCGGCGCTGGGTTCCGCCATGATGGCATGCGTGCCGCAGTTCCCGACGGAGCGAGGAAACGATGACCTCAGCGCCAGGCAAAGACGTCAGGCCGCCGCGAGCCGGCAGCGGCGTGCTCGGTACCCGGCCCCGGCCGGGCCAGACCTTCCGCGGCCGTGATCCGCAGACGGTGGCGGCGTCCGCGCTCTGCGAGGTCAGCCCCACCGGGTGCCAGGCGCGTACCCGGCTGTACCGGGACGGGAGGCTGGCGCTCGAGGGCTTCCCGGTCGCCGACATCAGCGATCACCTGGCCGATGAGTCGGTCACCGTCTGGCTCGACCTGCGTGACCCGGACCGCGACGATCTCGGCGTGGTGAGCGAGGAGTTCGGGCTGCACCCGCTGGCGGTCGAGGACGCGCTGCACCACAGTCAGCGGCCCAAGCTTGACCGCTACCCCAGCCACCTGTTCCTGACCGCGTACGCGACCCAGCTCGACGCCGGCACGGGTGAGCTGATGACCAGCGAGCTCGCGGCCTTCATCACCCGCCAGGCGCTGATCACCGTGCGCAAAGACGACGGGCTGGACATCGGCGCCGTCATCGACCGGTGGGACAGCAGCCTCGATCTGGCCCGGTCCGGGGTCGGCTACCTGGTGTACGGGCTGCTCGACTACATCGTCGATACCCAGTTCGAGTCGGTGCAGAACCTGGATGACTTCGCGGAAGGGCTGGAGGACGAGCTGTTCGACAGCGTTCCGCGCGGCATGCAGGTCCAACGGCGCAGCTTCCAGCTGCGCAAGAGCCTGGTGCTGCTGCGCCGGGTGGTGCTTCCCATGCGCGACGTGGTGGACGACCTGATGCAGCCCGACCTGCACGTCGTCGGGAAGGAACTGGAACCCTACTACCAGGACCTCTACGACCACGTCCTGCGCGTCGCCGAGTGGACCGACAGCCTGCGCGACCTGTTGAGCAGCATCCTGGAGACGAACCTGGTCATCCAGAGCAACCGGCTGAACATCATCACCAAGAAGGTCACCGGCTGGGCCGCCATCATCGCCGTCCCCACGCTCATCACCGGCTACTTCGGGATGAACGTGCCCTACCCCGGCTTCGGCCAGACCGGCGGCTTCGCCGCCTCCGTCGCGACCATCGTCCTGGCCGGGCTGATCCTCTACCTCGTGTTCAAGCGCAACGACTGGCTGTAAAGCCGCGGACCCCGATACTTAGGTGCGTGAACAGGCACGCTACCGGCCAGCTGGCCCTGGCAGTCGGGGCTCTCGGTGTTGTCTTCGGAGACATCGGCACGAGCCCGCTGTACACCGTCCAGACGATCTTCAGCCCGGGCGATCCGCACCCGGTGAAGGTGTCCGCCGAGAACGTGTTCGGGACCATCTCGCTGATCGTCTGGTCGGTGACCCTCATCGTCACCGTCACCTACGTCTTGCTGGTGATGCGGGCCGACAACGACGGCGAGGGCGGGATCATGGCGCTGATCACGCTGATCCGCAGGCAGGGCGTCCCCGGCGGGCGTCGCGCCAAGGCCGCGCTCGCGGCGCTCGGGATCTTCGGCGCGTCGCTGTTCTTCGGCGACAGCATCATCACGCCGGCCATCTCGGTCCTGTCCGCGGTCGAGGGCGTCAAGGTCGCCGCGCCCTCATTGGCCAGCCTGGTCGTGCCGATCACGGCGGCGATCATCGTCATCTTGTTTCTTCTGCAGCGACTGGGCACCGGTGCCGTGGGCCGCCTGTTCGGACCGGTCATGGGCATCTGGTTCGCCGCGATCGGCCTCATCGGGGTGCGCGGCATCGCGGCCCACCCGGCCATCCTCAAGGCGCTGTCCCCTGCCTACGCCCTCGGCTTCCTGGTCGGGCATTTCCCGACCGCGTTCTTCTCGCTGGCCGCGGTGGTGCTCGCCGTCACCGGAGCCGAGGCGCTGTACGCGGACATGGGGCACTTCGGCCGCCCGCCGATCACCCGGGTCTGGCTGATTCTGGTCTTCCCCGCCTGCATCCTCAGTTACCTGGGCCAGGGCGCGCTGGTCCTGAGCGATCCGGCCACCATCCGCAGCCCGTTCTTCCTGCTGGTCCCCGGATGGGGGCGGCTCGCGATGGTCTTCCTCGCCACCGCGGCGACCGTCATCGCCTCGCAGGCCGTCATCACCGGCGCCTTCTCGGTCACCCAGCAGGCCGCCCAGATCGGCTACCTCCCTCGGTTGCGCATCGCCCACACGTCGGAGGAGCAGATCGGCCAGGTCTACGTGCCGTGGATCAACTGGGCGCTAATGGTCTCGGTTCTTACGCTGGTCGTCACGTTCCGGAGCTCGGCCGCGCTGGCCTTTGCCTTCGGCATGGCCGTGACCGGCACGATCACCATTACGACCCTGCTGTTCTTCTACATCGCCCGGTTTCAGTGGCGCTGGCCGCTCTGGATCGTGCTGCCGCTCGGCGGCGTCCTGCTCGCCGTCGACCTGCTGTTCTTCGCGGCCAACCTGACCAAGCTCGTCCACGGAGCCTGGCTTCCGCTGCTCATCGCCCTCGCGGTGTTCACCGTCATGACCACGTGGCAGAAAGGCCGGGAACTCGTCAGCCGCCAGCGCGTGCTGGACGAGGGCCCGCTTCAGGCCTTCATCGACCGGCTGCACGCCATCAAGCCCCCGCTGCACCGGGTGTCCGGCACGGCCGTGTTCCTCAACCGCGGCAAGGCCACGGCCCCTCTGGCGCTGCGCGCCAACGTCGAGCACAACCAGGTCCTGCACAGCCATGTCGTCATCCTGGCGATCGAGACAATGCCCGTACCCCACGTCCGGGACGCCGAACGGCTCACGGTCGACGCGCTCGGCTACGAGGACGACCGGATCACCCACGTCACCGCGCGTTTCGGTTACATGGACCAGCCGGACGTGCCCGGCCTCCTGCCGCTGATCCGCGACGCCGGCCTGGAAAGCCGCATCGACGAAGGCCGGCTGTCCTACTTCCTGTCCACCATCGAGCTGCACCGGGGCACCACGCCGGGCATGAGCCGCTGGCGCAAGCGCCTGTTCCTCGCGACCTCGCGGATCACCGCCGACGCCGCCGAGTACTTCGGTCTTCCCCGCGACCGCACCGTCATCATGGGCTCCCGCATCGAACTCTGACACTGCCGTCTAGCGGCGCATCCCCGGAGGTGCATAAGGCGTGGATGCCGCGTACATGCTGCCGGAGCGCAATGCCGCTCAGCCGGATGTCCCCGGCCGGGCGCCCCGCCGACGCGGAATCGGGATTCCCGGTCAGCCTTTGTTGATCGTGAGCGGGTGGTGTCGGCCTTGCTGTGGTCCGTGATGTTCATGCGCTCCTGGCGGGCTGCCGTTACTGGCGGCGCGCGCCGCGGCCCGGTTCATACGACATGGATGTCCCAGCCATGTACCTGGAGCAGCATGAACGCCGCATCCATGTCGTACGACCTGGTGCCGGAGTGACGGATGTCCGCTCCGATGCCGGAACGCCATGAACCCCCGGATCCAGTGCGCCCTGACGCCGTGAAACCCCGAATCCATGACGTCCGGAATGACGTCCGGCAGGGCCAGGCCGCGCCTAGAGCTCGATGCGCGAGCCCACGATGAGGGTCTGCTCACGGGGTAGCTGGAAAACCTCGGCGGCGTCGGCGGTGATCTGTGACGTCGCTATGAACAGCCGCTTGCGCCACCGGCTCATGCCCGGCGTCTGGCCCAGGATTATCTCGATGCGCGACAGGAAGTACGACAGCTCGCCGCTTTCCAGGGGCCTTTCGATGTCGGCCTCACGGATGAGTGGCAGCAAGGCCGGAATGTTCTGCGGGTCCATGTAGCCGAAGCGGGCCGTGACGTGGGTGATCCGGTCGTCTTTGTAGCCGAGGTCGTCGACCGCGATCCGCTCGGCGGCCGGGACGTGCGGCGCGGGCTTGGTCTCGACCGTCAGGATGAGGACGTGCTGATGCAGGACGTGGTTGTGGTCGACGTTCGCTCGCATCGCCAGCGGGGCGGTGTCCTTGCCGCGGTTGAGGAAAACGGCCGTGCCGGGTACCCGGGGCAGCGGGGGCTTCATGGCGTGGAGTTGCTCGATGAACGCCGGGAGCGGCCCCTCGTCGCGGATCCGCGCCTTGGTGACGAGTTCGCGGCCCCGCTGCCAGGTGGTGAGGATGGTGAACGTGATGATGCCGATCAGCAGGGGAAGCCAGGCTCCGTGCAGCAGCTTGGTCAGGTTGGAGGCGAGGAAGAGCAGGTCGATGCCGATCAGGACGCCGCCTCCCGTCAGCACGATCCACAGCGGCCAGCGCCACTGATGACGGGCGTAGTAGAAGAACAGCAGGGTCGTGCAGGTGATCGTGCCGGTCACGGCCGTGCCGTAGGCGTAGGCCAGCGCGGCCGAGCTCCGGAACGTGAGCACGAGCGTGAGCACCGCCACCAGCAGCAGCCAGTTGATGAACGGGATGTAGATCTGGCCCACCACCTCTTCCGAGGTGTATCTGATGCGCAGCCGCGGCAGGTAGCCGAGCCGGGCCGCCTGCTGCGCGACCGAGTAGGCGCCGGTGATGACGGCCTGGGAGGCGATGATCGTGGCCGCGGTGGCGAGGAAGACCATCGGGAGCCGGGCCCAGCCCGGAGCCAGCAGGAAGAACGGGCTGCTGGTGTTGCTCTCGTTGCCCAGGATGAGGGCGCCCTGGCCCATGTAGTTCAGGATGCAGGCGGGGAAGACGACCAGCAGCCAGGCCCGCCTGATCGGTGAGCGGCCGAAGTGGCCCATGTCCGCGTACAGCGCCTCAGCCCCGGTGACGGCTAGGACGACGGCGGTCAGGGAGAAGAATGCGGTCACGAAATGGCCGAACAGGAAGCCGACGGCATAGGTGGGCGACAGCGCCTTCAAGATCGCGGGGTGATCGGCGATGCCGCGCACGCCGAGCACGCCGAGCACGGTGAACCAGACGCCCATGACCGGGCCGAACAGCCGCCCCACCGCGCCCGTGCCCAGCCGCTGCACCAGGAAAAGGACGATGATGATCGCCACGGTGATCGGGATGACCAGGCCGGTCACTGACGGTGCCGACACCTTGACGCCCTCGATCGCGGACAGGACCGAGATCGCCGGCGTGATCATGCTGTCGCCGAAGAACAGCGAAGCGCCGAAGATCCCCAGCCCGGCCAGGACGACCTTCGCCCGGCGCCCGCCGGGCAGGGCGCGCCTGCGGATCAGGGCGATCAATGCCATGATCCCGCCCTCGCCGTCGTTGTCGGCCCGCATCACGAGCGAGATGTACGTGATGGTGACGATGATCGTCACGGACCAGAAGATCAGCGAGATGATCCCGAAGATGCTGTCCTCGGTCACCTTGACCGGGTGGGGATCGGCCGGATTGAAAACCGTCTGGACGGTGTACAGCGGGCTGGTGCCGATGTCCCCGAAGACAACTCCGAGAGCACCGAGGGTCAGGGCCGCCTGGGCGGTCGAGCGTCGGTCCACGCTCGCAGTATGTCAGCCCGTCAGGTCGGCCAGGACCTCCTCCAGCCGGTCCAGCGAGCCGGCGATCCAGGGCAGGGAGCACGGGTTGGCTGAGTTCAGCGCGGCGTGCCGCTTCTCATCGGTGTCGCCGTAGAGCAGGGATGTGGCCACCCGCAGCCGCAGCCGCCCGCCGTCCTCGCCGAACGCGCTGCCCGGCAGCACCCCCACGCCGTACTCGTGCAGCAGCACCGCGGCCAGGCTCTCGTCGCTGGTGATGCCGTGCCGCTTGAGCAGGATGCCGGCCAGCGGCGAGAAGTCGGGGTAGAGGTAGAAGGCCGCCTGCGGCGCGGGCACCTCGGCGCCGGCCCCGGCGAACCTGTGCGCCACGGCCCGGGCCACCGACCCGTGCAGGCGGCGGCTGAGCGCGACCCGTTCGGCCAGCTCCGGCGGCTCGCTGAAGGCCAATGCGGCGGCCTGCTGCACGGGCCCGGCCGGGGCGGACCAGATCTCGCTGGCGATGCCGAGCAGCCGGTCGCGCAGCTCGCGCCCGAACCCTCCGGACGGCATCCGGGCCACGCCGAGGCGCCAGCCCCCGAGGGCGAGGTTCTTGCTCAGGCCGGCGGTCACCACCGTTCGTTCGGGACTGATGACGGCGGGGCTGGTGAACGGCGCGTCCGGGTCGTGGACCAGGTCCCGGTAGATCTCGTCCGAGATGATCACCAGGTCGTACGCCTCGGCCACCGAACAGAGGTCCCGGACGGCCGCGGCCGGGGCCAGCCAGCCGGTCGGGTTGTCGGGGAGCGTCACGATGACCGAACGGACCGGGTTTCCCGCCGCCCGCGCCGCCGTCACCGCCTGGGCGAGGTGGTCCGCGTCCGGCACGCCGCCCGCACCCGGCACGAAGTGCGCCGTCCGGCCGGACAGGGCGGCCTGCGCCGCGTAGCTGACCCAGCTGGGACGGGTCACGGCGACGCCGGCCCCTTGACCGCCGATGGCGGTCATCAGGCCGAACAGCAGGGCCTTGCTGCCCGGCCCGCAGACCACCGCGTCCGCGTCGGTCGGCAGGCCGCGCCGGGTCCAGTAGCCGGCCGCCGCCGCGCGCAACGGAGCCTCTCCGGCGACTGGGCCGTAGGCGTTGCACCCGGCGGCGTCGGCCAGCGCGGCGCGCAGCGTCCGGTGCGCGGGCAGGCCTGCCTCGCCGAAGGCCAGCGGCAGCACCGGCTCGCCGCGGCGGCGCCGTGCGTTCATGGTCTCGTTGGCGGCGAGCGTGGCGGAGACCGGGATACGGGCCGGGCTCAGCCGGGGATTCTCGGTATCGGGGTGGGGCAGGGGACGGGCTGGGTGGGGAAGGGGGGGCGCTGACGGGGGCGTGATGGTGAGAGCCACGGGGGCTGGCACTTCCTAGCTGCGGGGATCGGCGGATAAGGGCTGCGGGATGATCGTGTGGCAACCCTGCGCACCTTGACAGTTTGCCTGCGGCCAAACCATAAGTACAAGCGCTGATCTCTTGGGCTGAGAGTAAGGTTCTCTTATGCTTGATCTGCATCGGCTCCGCCTGCTCCAGGAGTTCGCCGCGCGCGGCAGCATCGCCAGGACGGCCGCGGTCCTCGGCTACACCCCGTCCGCGGTCTCCCAGCAACTGGCCACGCTCGAGCGCGAGGCGGGCACCGCGCTGCTCGACCGGTCGGCGCGCCGGGCCGAGCTGACCGACGCGGGCCGGCGCCTGGCCGGCCACGCCGAGCGCATCCTGGCCATGGTCGAAGAGGCCGAGACCGACCTGTCCGTCGAGGCCCAGGAGCCGACCGGGCGGGTGGTGGCGACCGCCTTCCCCTCCGCGGCCGTCGCGTTCGCGCCCGCGCTCGCCCGCAGCCTTCGCGCCCACCCGCGGCTGACCCTGGTGCTGCGGCAGACGCTGACCGGCGAGGGCCTGCGCCAGGTCCGTTCCGGCGACGTCGACGTGGCCATCGTGGACGACTGGACCAGCCGCCTGGCCGAGGAGATCGAGCTGGGCGGGTCGATCCTGACCTCGTACCACCTGATCAGGGACCAGCTCGTGCTGGTGCTGCCGCGGACCCATCCGGCGGCGGCCCGCGACCAGCCGGTCGACCTGCGAGCGCTGCGGCACGATCCCTGGCTGGCCGCGCCGGCCGGCGAGCCGTCCCGGCAGGCCGTGGACCGGCTGCTGGCCGCGGCCGGCGTGGCGCCGCCGGTGCTGTCCGAGTTCGAGGGCATGTCGACGATCGTCAGCCTGGTAGCGCGCGGCATCGGGATCGCCATCCTGCCCCGGCTGGCCGTCGCCGCGGCGGACCGCAGGATCGCCGTCCGGGACCTGCCGCACGGCCTCGACCTGGCCCGGGACGTGTACGCCGTGGCCCGCACCGCGAGCGTGCGCCGTCCCTCGGTGGCGGTGATCGTGACCGCGCTGCGCGCGGCCGGGCCCAGCCGCCCCCGACCCTTAAGCCCGTCCCCTAGGCTGGCCGGGTGGATCTTCAGCTCGACGGAGCGGCGCTGACCGCCTGGCTCGTGGACACCCCGTCGGTCAGCGGTGACGAGGGCCCGCTCGCCGACGCCATCGAGGCCGCGCTGCGGCCGCTGCCGCACCTGACCGTGCACCGGGACGGCAACACGATCGTGGCCAGGACCACGCTCGGGCGGCCGGAGCGGGTGATCCTGGCCGGGCATGTCGACACCGTGCCGGTCGCGGGCAACCTGCCGTCCCGCGTCGAGGGCCCCCGCCTGTACGGCTGCGGCACCTCGGACATGAAGGCGGGCGTGGCGGTGCAGCTCAGGCTGGCCGCCGGCCTGACCTCGCCGCGCCGGGATGTCACCTACGTCTTCTACGACTGCGAGGAGGTCGCGGCCGACCGCAACGGGCTGTTGCGGCTGAGCGGCAACAGCCCGGAGCTCCTGGCCGGCGACTTCGCCGTGCTGATGGAGCCGAGTTCGGCCGAGATCGAGGGCGGCTGCCAGGGCACGCTGCGGGCCGAGATCGGGGTGCCGGGCCAGCGGGCGCACACCGCGCGGTCCTGGATGGGCCGCAACGCCATCCACGATGCCGCCGCCGTCCTCGACGTACTGCGCGGGTACGCCCCCCGGGAGCCCGAGGTCGACGGGCTGCGCTACCGCGAGGGCCTCAACGCGGTCGGGATCCGGGGCGGCGTCGCCGGGAACGTGGTCCCGGACGAGTGCGTGGTGACCGTCAACTTCAGGTTCGCGCCGGACCGGTCGGGAGAGCAGGCCGCCGGGTTCGTTCGGTCCCTGTTTTCTGCGTGGCCGGTGACGGTCCTCGACGTGGCCGACGGCGCCCGGCCCGGCCTCGGCCATCCGGCCGCGGCCGAGTTCGTCGCGGCGGTCGGCGGAACGCCGCGGCCCAAGCTCGGCTGGACCGACGTGGCCAGGTTCTCGGCCCTCGGCATCCCGGCGGTGAACTACGGCCCCGGCATCTCGGAGATCGCGCACACCCCCGGCGAGTACGTGGAGACCGGCAGGATCGCCGAGTGCGAGGCCCGCCTCCGGTCCTGGCTAGACGGCTCTTCTTAGCGGGCCGGTCCCTCGCCCAGCCGCATCTTGGTGGTGTGCTCGATCCCGTCCCGGCTCACCCACAGCACCGAGACCACGTCGCCCGGGTGGTATTTGCCGGTGATGGTGGTCAGCGAGCCCGGCGTGGTGACCGGCTGGCCGTTGACCGACGTGATCACGTCGCCTGGCACCATTTTCGCGGACTGGGCGGCCGATTCGCACACCACGCCGACGATGAGCGCGCCCGCCGCGATCGGTGCCACGTGCACCGGGACGCCGGCCCGCTGGCCGGGGATGGAGCAGGAGTTGACCGCCCCGCCCGTCCGGCCGTTACGGCCGGTCTGCGCCTCGTCGGCGGCCTGCTGCTGCGGGTCGGAACTGTCGCTCTGCGCGACCTCCACGCCGAGGAAACCAGGCAGGCCGATGTGCACGGTGGCGGTCGGCTGACCCGACGCGATCTGCCTGGCGATGGCCAGCGCGCTGTTGATCGGGATGGCGAAGCCGAGCGAGCCGCCGCTGCCGGACGAGGAGGACGTGCCGGGGGTGCTGGTGTTCGCGGCGGTGATCATGCCGATGACCTGGCCCGCGTTGTTCGCCAGCGCACCGCCCGAGTCGCCCTGCTCGATCTTGGCGTTGGTCTGCAGCATGTGCTTCAGGTTCTCGGTGCTGTTCGAGCCCTCGTCGCTGGCCTGGATCGAGCGGTCCAGGGCGTTGATGATGCCCTGCGCGGGCTTGGTCCCGCCGTGGCCCTCGGCGTTGCCGAGCGCGAGCACCGGAGTGCCCAGGCGGACCTGCGAGGAGTTGCCGAAGGTCACCGGGGTCAGCCCGGACGCGCCCTTGAGCTGGAGCAGCGCCACGTCGTCGGCGGCGTCATAGCCGAGGACCAGGGCCGTAAAGGACGGGCCCGAGCTGGTCGCCAGGTTGGCGTGAATGTTGGTGGCCCCGTCGATCACGTGGTTGTTGGTCAGCACGAGGCCCGAGGCGGAAATGATCATCCCGGTGCCTTCGGCCGTCTCGCCGCTGAACTTGAGGGTCGACATGATGTCGACCAGCCCCGGATCCACCTTCTTCCGCACCGCATCCGGGTTGAGCGGTGCCGCGGAGGCACCGCTGCCCGACGCGTTGTCGTGCGGTCCGGGGACCTCGCCGGAGGAGACCCCGGCCGCCGGGGCCGTGCTGTGGCCGCCGAACGCGACCGTCGCGCCGGCGCCGACTCCCGCCGCCAGCGCGGCAACGGCCACGTAGACCAGCAGCCGCCCGCCGCGCGGGGAACGCCGCCCGGGCGGGGGATCGGGCATCGCCCAGCCGGCTCCGGCTCCGCCGCCCTGGTCCCCGTAGCCGCCCTGGTCCCCGTAGCCGCCCTGGTTCCCGTAATAGCCCTGCCCGTAGCCGCCCTGGTTTCCGCGCCCGGCCTGGTTCCCGGGATCTGGACTTCCTGGCGGCGTGCCGAAGGCGATGGTGTCCGGGTAGTCGCTGTCCGACGGGGGAGCCGCGCCCGGGCCAGGACGGCGGGTGCCCGCGTCCTGTTCGGGCGCCTGCCACCAGCCGCCTGCGCCGTCGCTCTCGTTCTCTCGCACTTTTCCTCGCCCTCGACCAGACCAGGGTACGTCGCGGCCGATCATGCGGGCCGCCAAGTCTCCAGCGACAGCTGCCTTCTAGTTAGCCTGGTCAAGCTGAGCGTAGCCTGGCGTTTGCTTGTGATTGCCCTGTTCCGGGCGGGTTCCGCGCGATTCCGGACCGGTTCTGCGGGGTTGCGGGCGGGCCTGCGGGGTTGCGGGCTGGCTCTGCGCGGTCACCCCGCCGGGCCCGCGGCGAGCGCCACCACCGCGGTGTGCAGGCTGCCGCCCGGGGCGACCCAGGCCAGCGCGACCTGGCTGCCCGGCCGGTAGCGGCCGAGGATGGCGGTCAGCGATCGGGGCGAGGTCACGGCGTGCCCGCCTGCCGAGGTAATGACGTCCCCGGCGAACAGGCCGGCCTGGGCGGCCGGCGTTCCGCACAGCACCCCGTTGACCAGCGCGCCGGTCCTGGCCGGGGCGATGCTGGCCGGGGCCGCGGTGGTGTCGCCGCTGGTACAGCCGCGGCCGCTGCCGCTCACGGCATCGGTCTGATGCGGGTCCCGGCGGCCCTGCCGCTGCGGGCTGGTGCTGCTGCTGTCCGGGAGGAGCACGCCGAGGAAGGCCGGCAGGCCGATCTGGACCCGGGCGCCCTGGCGGCCGGCCGCGATCTGCCGGGCGATGGGCATGGCCTGGTCGATGGGGATGGCGTAGCCGGAGTAGACGGTGTTCCCGCCGGCCGCGGTGCTGATCCCGATCACCCGGCCGTCGGCGCCGGCCAGCGGCCCGCCGGAGTCGCCCGGCCGGATGTCGGCGCTGGTCTGCATCATGCCGTGCAGCGTCTCGTTCAGGCCCGAGGTCTGGTCGGTGGCCACGATGGTGCGGTCCAGGTTGCTGATCACCCCGGGCGCCACCGTCGGCGAGCCGCCCTGCCCGGCCTCGTTGCCGATGGCCAGGACGGACGCGCCCACCCGCACCCCCGCTGAACTGCCGATCGCGACCGCCTTGAGCCGCGGTACCCCGCGCACCTGGAGCAGGGCCACGTCGTCGGCTCGGTCATAGCCGAGGATGCGCGCCGGATAGCTGCGGCCCGACGTCACCAGCGTGACCGTCACGCTGGTCGCGCCGTCGATGACGTGGTTGTTGGTCAGGATCAGGCCAGCCGTGGCGTCGATGACGAACCCCGTGCCCTTCGCCGTCTCCTCCTGGTACCGCAGGTTGGAGGTCACGTCCACGACGCCAGGCTCGACCGCCTGGTAGACGGCCTCGGTGTTCAGGTTTCCCTGCCGGTCCGCCGCGGCGGTGCCCGGCATCCCGGTGGCGGCCGGGCCGGACGCGGTGAGATGCTGCACCGCCCGCGTGGCGCCGACCCCCGCCACGGCCGACAGGGCCGCCACCACCAGAAAAGTCAGGCACCTCAGGAACCACCCGGGCGCCCTGGTTCCGCCCGCGGCCGCGGGGTGATCCGGGGGTTCAGTTCCGGCCCCAGCCGCGGGCCGATCCGAGGGTCCAGCCGGGCGAATCTGGGCACCACCGTCCCTGCTGTCGCCCTCGTGCATTCCACAGCCCTTTTGCCCGGAATCGACCCTCGCCTGTAGGTTTCCCGCCCGGCGGGAAGGTCAAGCGTTCCAACGGGGTCAAAAACACCGCTTTCACCCGGAGAACACCGCCCCCTCCCCGCTCCCGCGCCCCGCCCTCCCCGCTCCCGTACCCCGCCCTCCCCGCTCCCGCACCCCTATTTGATCGTGAACGGGCGTGCCCGGCGCATGGCGATGTCCGTGGTGCCAGAGGGCTCCCTGGTGTGTTGCCGGGTTCCTGCGTACCGGGCTGGCGGCATGCTCTTACTGCATGGATGCCTCGTTCATGCTGTTCTGACGACATGGCTGGGGCATTCATGCAGTATGGTCCGGTGCCGGAGTGGCGGGTGCGACGGAAGCCCTTGCCCAGGGCACGCCACGGCCGGCCGCCCAGGCGCGAGCGCCCTATGAGGGGTACAGGGACCCACGATGGTGCGACCCCGCCGCCCCGCTCCGGCGGTCCCCCGATGCCGCTCGCTGAGCCCGCCGGCGCGCGATGGATGGTTTCCGCGAAATGCCGTGGTACTCTTCCTGCAAGACACGATATGACGTGAATATCGTGCTAGGGGATCGAAGGGCAGGAATCCGGATGTCCGCGTCGACTCAAAGTGACCAGGACCTTTCCCGGCGGGAGGAGATGACCGTCTCCAGCGCCGCCATGTCGGCCGCGCCGTGGGGCGCCGCCACTGTGACCGGTGGCGTCGTCGCACTCGGCGACCTTGGCCTGCACGTTATAGGCGGGCACATCGGCCTGAGCGCGCTGAGCGGTTCGGTGGCCTTCGGGGCGGTCGCCTTCTTCGTGGTGGCCGCGGCTGGCGCCCTGTGGCGCGCCCGGCCGAGCCGGGCGATCCGCTGGGCCAGGAGCAATCCGTGGCGGTTCGCGGTGCTGCCCGCGCTCGCCTGCGCCGCCGTGGCGCTGGTGCTGTCCGTGGTCACCGGGGGTGGCATCATCACGCCGGTGCTGAGCGGCCTCTGGCACGGCGGAATTACCTTCGGGCTGGTGGGCGCGGCCGGCGTCCTCAGCAAGTCGAGGAAGCAAGAGGCCTAGCCTCCGGCGGTGGCGAGCGCCATGCCCTTGTGCAGGTCGGCGAGCGTTACCTTACCGAAGACGCGGTCCACGATCTGGTGCCTCGCGTTGAGGAAGAAGGTTTGCGGGAGCGCGCTGACGCCGTACGCCGTCCCCACGCCGAAGTGCGGGTCCCATCCCACTGGATAGCTGACCCTGTTGGCGCGGGTGAAGGCCGTCGCGTTGGCGACGGTGTCGTTCTCGTCCATGCCGACCAGCGCCATCTTGCCCTTCTCGCCGCGGTAGAAGCTGGCCAGCAGCGGGGTCTCGACCTTGCAGGGAACGCACCAGGACGCGAAGAAGTTGACGATGACGGGCTGGCCCCGGTACTTGCTGAGCGTGATCTGCTGCCCGGAGTCGTCGCCGAGCAGCGGAAGGCTGAACGCGGGCGCCGCCACCACGGCGGGCCGCGCGGGCTGACCCGAGGCCGAGCCGATCACGCCGATCGCGGTCAGCGACCCGGCCACGCAGACGGCGATGACGGCGGACAGGACCTTATGCCTGAGCGCCGTCCGCCCGACCTCGCGCGCCGCGCCCTTCCACGTCAGCTGCCCCATGCTCCGCTTCACCTCTCCGTCGTCGCCGCCCTCGGCCCCCCGTCGTGTCCGGCGGGCCCGCGCCATCAGGGGCTCGCGTGCCAGTCTGCCATCGGCGGCGGACACGCCAGGTCCCGGTATATCCCGGCCCTGTCGTCCGCCGAAGAGCCGCCCACGTACACTGAGACCTGCTTGGTGCAGCGGTTCCAGGCCTCGCCGAGTGCCTTCTCCACCATCTGGAATTTCCTGGCCCCGATGGCGTTGCTGTTCTGGCTTCTGTTCTACGCTCTGTAGTACAGGTTTGGGCGCCACGAGCTGAAGATGAGAGCCGAAGAGAAGGAAAGGATCCGGAGTGAACACTGTGATCGCTGACCCAGCGGGCAGCGCGTGGACCTTCGGCGGCTCGAAGCTTACCTTCGGCGGCTCGAAGCTCACCTTCGCGGTCCCGATGCTCCTTTTCATCGTCGTGACCCGCATGACCACCCGCGGCGAGCAAGAGCCCGAGGGCGGCGAGTGACTTCTCCAGCAGCGGTCTCCGCGGGCAGGCCGGGGACAATCGGAAACCATCCGGGCGGTCGCCGCCCGGCGGGCGTGGTGGTGCGCGCGCTGATCGCGCTGACCAAGCCGCGCATCATCGAGTTGCTCCTGGTCACCACGGTGCCGACCATGCTGCTCGCCCAGCGCGGCGTGCCGTCCATCCGGCTCGTCCTGGTCACGCTGGTCGGCGGCACGCTGGCGGCGGGCAGCGCGAACACCATCAACTGCTACATCGACCGCGACATCGACGCGGTGATGAAGCGGACCTCGCGGCGCCCGCTGGTGGTTAACGGCCACGGCACGATCAAGCCGTGGGAGGCCCTGGTCTGGGGTATCGCGCTCGGCGCCGGCGCCACGCTGCTGCTCGGCCTGATGGCCAACTGGCTGTCGGCGGCGCTGGCCGACGCGGCCATCTTGTTCTACATCTTCGTCTACACGCTGCTGCTCAAGCGGCGCAGCCCGGCCAACATCGTGATCGGCGGCGCCGCGGGCTGCTTCCCCGTGCTGGTCGGCTGGGCCGCGGTGACCGGCACGGTGAGCCTGCCCGCGATCGTGCTCTTCGCGGTCATCTTCCTGTGGACGCCGCCGCACTTCTGGGCGCTGGCGATGAAGTTCCGCAAGGATTACGCCGCGGCGAACGTGCCGATGCTCCCGGTGGTGGCGTCGCCCGCCGCGGTCGCGCGGAAGATCCTCTGGTACTCCTACGCCATGGTGGCGGCCACGCTGGCCCTGGTCCCGTACGCGGGCTGGATCTACGGCGTGCTGGCCGCCTCGCTCGGCGCCTGGTTCGTGGCCGAGGCGCACCAGCTGAACACCCGCGTCGCCGCCGCAGCCGGCCAGGCAGGCTCCTCCGCGGCGAAAGGCGCACCGATGCGCCTGTTCCACCTGTCGATCGCGTACCTGACCTTGTTGTTCGCGGCGGTCGCGGTCACCGCCCTCCTTCCCTGGGGACACTGGTAATCCTGCCGTTTCGCGACGCGTCGTCCGCCTGCAACCAGGATGACCGCTATCCCGTCTTAGCTGTGTCAGGATGTTTGCCGGGGCTGCGGGGTAACTCCGCGTGTAACGGTTCCTTCATGTCGAGCCGGTAGACCATCAGCGGGGCCGGCCTGTTAACGGAACGGTTGGACGCATGGAAATTTTCCCGAACGGGCCGGGTTCCTCGCCCCGGATCCTCCTTCTCGGCGGCACCAGCGAGATCGGCCTGGCCATCCTCAGCGCGCTCGCCGCGCCCGCGCGGACTCAGGTCGTCCTGGCCGGCCGGGACGAGCAGCGGCTGGCCGCGGCGGGTAAGCAGCTGCCCTACCAGGTGCGCACGCATGTCTACGACGCCACCGCGACGGACGACCACCAGGCGTTCGCGGACGCGATCTTCGCCGAGGGCCCGCTGGACATGGTCATCTCGGCGGCCGGCATCCTGGTCCCGCAGCAGGAGGCCGAGCGCGATGTCCGGCGCGCGGCCGAGATGGTCGAGACCAACTTCACCGGGCACGTCACGAGCCTGCTGGCCATCGCCGGCCAGATGCGCGCCCGCGGCCGCGGCACCATCGTGGTGCTGTCCTCGGTCGCGGCGGTCCGGCCGCGCAAGGCCAACTTCGTCTACGGGTCGGCCAAGGCCGGGCTCGACGCCTTTGCCCGCGGGCTGGCGGACTCGCTGCACAGCACCGGGGTCCGGGTGGTGCTGGTCCGCCCCGGGTTCGTCACCGGCCGGATGACGGCGGGCATGAGCCCGGCGCCGCTGGCCAGCACGCCGGAGCAGGTCGGCGCGGCCACCGCGGCCGCGCTGCGGGCCGGCCAGGCCACGGTCTGGATCCCGGCGTCGCTACGCGGCCTGGCTCTGGCCCTCCGCCTGATCCCGCGCCCCGCCTGGCGCCGGGTTTCGCGCTGAAGGGCGTAGATTCTGAAGCCGTGAGGGTGCTGGTCGCGGGGCCCCGTTCCGGCTGAAGGTGGCGCACGCCCACCGGGGCTGGCTGGTGGCCGGCCAGAACCTGGCGAGCGACCAGCACACCCAGAGCCTGATGACAGACGTCGAGATCATCGCCGGGCCGTTCCTGCTCCTCGCCATGTTCGCAGGCCTGCCGGTGGTGGGCTTGCGCGCGCTGGCCCCGGTCGAGCAGTCGCGCCGCCGCCAGCTCGAGTTCACCGCCGACGCCTCGCACGAGCTGCGGACCCCGCTGAGCGTGATCAGGGCCGAAGCCGACGTGGCCCTGTCCGCCCCGCGGGAGGCCGCCGAATACCGCGACTCGCTGCGCCGGATCCAGGGCGAGAGCCACCGGCTGCGCCAGCTGGTGGAGGACATGCTGTGGCTGGCCAGGTTCGACTCCAAGCCCCCGCCGCCCGGTAGCGAGCCGGTCGACCTGGCCACGCTCGCCCAGGCCTGCGCCGACCGGTTCCGTGCCGTCGGCCCCGCGGTCAGTGCGGAGACCCCGGACGGCGCCGTGCTGATCAGCGCGCCGCCAGACTGGATCGACCGGCTGGCCGGGGTGCTCGTCGACAACGCCTGCCGGTACGCGGGCCCGGACGGCACGGTCCGGATCGAGGTCCGCGCCCAGGGCAGCCGGGCCAGCCTGACCGTGGAGGACAGCGGCCCCGGCATCCCCGAGGCCGAACGCCCGCTCCTGTTCGACCGGTTCCACCGGGCCACCGAGCGCGGCTCGGGCGCCGGGCTCGGGCTGGCCATCGGCGACTCGATCGTCCGCTCGACCGGCGGCCGCTGGCACGTCGGCGACTCGCCGCTCGGCGGCGCGCTCATGTCGGTGTCCTGGCGGCACGCCCAGCCGGCCCGGACCGCCGCGTCCTTGGCAGGCCGCTCACCTCAGGCGTAGGCTGCGCGCTCGGAAGTATTTTCACGAGGGGGAGTCAGATGGCCGACTTCGCGCAGACCATCGCCACCGCCCACGCCA
>Ga0081540_1000036_pt1 | contig 140805 bp, 135 predicted proteins | sample TabmetS2T1R1_FD_71024 | JGI IMG/M metagenome (GOLD analysis project Ga0081540, IMG submission 71024) | Tabebuia heterophylla rhizosphere microbial communities from the University of Puerto Rico - S2T1R1 | ecosystem: Host-associated > Plants > Roots > Rhizosphere ... | reverse complement strand
ATGACAGCGGTACCATCGATGACGCCCTCGTTACTGTTGTCGATCTGAGCCAATAAAGAATTTGCACTAATGTTTGCTGCGGCGACCTGGATCGGAGCGTTCTGACCCATTGTTCCACCCTTGTTTTGGACCTCGAAAGTAGCGGCGCCCTGAGCGATTAGGCTTCCGGATACCTCTAAACTAACATTGCCTCCCGTATCGATTTCTCCCGCGTTGTTCAAGAGTTGAATCGTGAGATTATTGGTCTGAAGATTTCCTCCGATCGTACCGAGAATTCTCGCGCCATTGAGAATCTGATTCATGTTGTTGTTGACTAAAAGAGTGGTGTCGCCGCCGGAGTCTGTAGTCATGTTATGTCCGACGCTTAGGAAAAGATTCGCACCGGAATTAGCTGTCTGCTGAGCAGGAGTGATTATCTCGAGGTCAACTCCGCCGGAGTTAGCGTCGTTATGAGCGACCAAATCATTGCCGACAACGAGTGTCACATTTTGGCCGTTGGCTCCGCTCCCAGATTGTGCAGCTGCTGATGTTAGCAAGGCAAGCGATCCGCCGATGGTAAGGTTTCTGCCCGCCAGAATACTGATGTTAGCCCCACTTGTTAAGCTACTGATATCCGTAGCGATCGAGAGGTCGCCGCCGACTGAGAGATCAGCCCCTGCACTGAGAGTGACATCGAGACCCGAAGTAATTCCGCCATTTCGTCGAATAATGGTCAGATCATTCGCAATGTTAAGCATCTGACCGGCGGAAATACTTACGTTACCGCTAGAACTGAACACCATTTCATTAGAGATGAGATTGCTCCAATTCAAGTTCTGCCCAGCGTGTAGACTAATGGTGGGAGCGTGGATAACCGCTTGCCCGTTAATCGAAACGTTACGGCCTACGAAAGCGTAAAGATCGTCGGTTGTGATGCTCGACGTCATGGACAGGTCGCGCTCGGCAAAAAGGCTCACTTGGCTTGCTGTGCTGATATTCGAGCCAAGCGTCAAATCGCTGGTTGAACCGCGAGCGTAGATGGTCAAATCGTGCAGGCCAGAGAACGAAATGTCTGGACCCAGCGTAATCGAACCATTTTCCGTTGCCAGCAAAAGACCGCGGATGCCTTCGAAGGTCAGTACGCCACCCGCACCTCCGGAAGTAATGCCATTAACGGCGATCAGTCCCAGATTGGTTTCACCATTTGTTGTATCGATGGTTGGATCACCGTTTAGCTGGAGAGCGGTGAACTTGAATGCTGCCCCCGAGTTATCCCCGATTAGGTCATCGAAGCCGCTTGCGGTGTCAAAAGCCGATGTCGATCCAAATGCCCATGCGGAAACCGGGCCGTCAATCGATCGTCCCCGATAAATTTTGCCGTAATCCGTTACGCCGTTAGTCGTGATCGAGGGATCAGTGGTAATTACCGTGCCACTCGTTATCACGTAAGGATTCGGCGAAGTAATGGTGGCTGGCGTACCGAACTTGCCTGGTGTTCCTGACGGAAATGGAGTCGGCGTTGGTGGTGGCGGAGTCGGCGTAGGCGGCGGCGTGGGCGGAGGGGGCGTCGGCGGCGGTGGCGTGGGCGGCGGCGGCGTGGGCGGCGGCGGCGTTGGACTTGGCGCCGAGTTTCTCACTAAAACAACCGGATTCGCATTGGCGTTTTGATCCGTCGTGCCGATCACGTCTACCAGGTCTCTGACAAGGGCCTGGCTGTTTAAACCAGCCAATTGCTGCTCTGCGAGCTGAAGGTCCACGACCGCCATGACTAACGGCATGTTTTCGAGCGGCGGAAAATCCTTAATCAAACGCGACGTCTTGAGAACCAGCTTTACATCAAACTTCTGTGGTTTCGTCATGCGCCCGTCTGCCGTCATGGTCATCATTTCGCCGCCATTTATGGTCGCAGCTCTTTCAGGATGACCAGCGGGATAAAACGTGCCAATCCCTTCCAAGACCATGAATTTCGTGGGTGGGCCTGTTGAGAAGAGGGCTGTCCCACCTGTTATCGCCGCAGTCACCGCCGATGTACTGACCTTAACCGCGGGTGCTTTGGGCGGTATCTGCAGAAGAACAGCGCCACTCGTCAGATCAACTTCACGCGCCCCTTGCTTGAAACTGAAAATCGTGTTTGCGCCGAGTCGCGTTATCGTGAGGTCGGTGAAAGTCAGTTCCGCGCGAGATTCGGTGCCTGTGCGTACTCCCATTCCCTGGGTGACTTTGTCGTTCACAGCTGCGGGGCGCGGCGCGCCATGAGTTTCCAGCACTCGCACGTCCTGGATGACCTGAGACACCCGCGCTTGCTGCAACTCGTCTGCCGCAACAAGGCGCTCTGCGCCAACGAGCCAAGACAGGACGATCAGTCCGCTCCAGAAGCTTTGCACAAAACGTTTTTTCATATTGGGGGTCGCTACGGTAAGGCGGGAGCTGCGTTACGACTCAGGCTTTGCACTCGATGTGGCGTCACCAGTGCTGCAGTTTTGCGATCAGTTGTATCGGTCTGCCCCTGATCGGTAACCGACACTTGTGTGCCGCCTCCAAAAATAACCAGGTTGGTATCAGCTAAAGTCTTGGTCGATTTCTCGCGATGCTGCTTCTGGCTCTCTGCCACGATCGATTTCGCGCTGCGCAGCGGAGGAAAATCTGTAATGAAACGACTAGTCTTCATGAAGCGGTCAATATCGACATCTACGGGATCGCTCAGCGCAGACTCTGGGTTGCCAAACACCATTTGACCCGGACCGACGAGAACCGAATCGCCAAGATGTCCGGGGCGATACGTTCGCGCAGTCCCCTCTAACACCAAAAATTTGTAGAAGCCAGGATGGTATTCGATCATGACGGTGGTGCCCGCGATGGCTGCCGCGACGCTGCCTGCGTGAATTATCGCCCCATTTGCCTCCTTTGGAGCTTGAACAAGTATTGCGCCCTCGCCCAAATTCAAACCGCGTGTCCCATGACTGAAATCAAATGCGGTATGGGCCGCGAGTCGCACAACGGTTTCGTCAGAAAAAGTCACCTCACCGCCTGAGCCGTTGCCGGTCCGCAAAACAGTCTTCTCGCGGACGATGTCGTTTACCAAAGCCCGCCGCCCCGTATTCTTAGAGCCCGCTAACTGGACAAGATTTTTTACCAGGGTGACCCGCGCTTCGCTAGTCGAAGCGGCATTCAGCCGGCCGGGAAACGCCATCGCAAGAGATGCGATAATCGTTATGAGGACAAGAAGGCAAAGCTGCCGGTTCATGCATTTTGGTCGAAAAGACCTAATTCCGGCGGGCTTTTTGGCGCCTAAACCTCGTTAGGTCAAGGATATTTTACACCCCTACAAGGTATTTATCCGGAAACGGTGCGGCAAAGTTTCTTAAAAACTTTAGAATTTTTTGTCGTCTTTAACAACGGCACAACGGCCCGAGCGGCTACCGACCTTGGTTATGAAAACGCTGGGGCTTCCAACGCACAGCACGGCTCCCGACTTGTGGTCCTCGTTGCTGAAATCTCAGACGTCTAGCAACTCGCGTTGCCATGGAACCAGCAACGCCGTCGCCCGCGTGCCATCTGCGGCGATCGCCTCGAGCGTACTGCGTGGCGCAAGAAACGAAGGTTCCAACCCGAGCTCCTCAGCGGATCTGTTTCGCCGGCGTCGCAGTTCTTCCGTGCGCCGGACTGTCTCGTTGCTCGGTCGGGTTCCAAAGCGAGGACGCGAAACTGGCCACTCTGATTCAGGCGCCCGCAGCGCGGCTTGCACTGACTCGCGAAATGCCTCACGGCGGCGGATCGAAAAATGCCTATAGTCAGGAACGCTTCCCGAAGCGAATTTCACTGCGGCCTTCAAGAGCTCCTCATTCCGCAAGACGTGAAACGGAGGGCGATCTGCCTTTTCTGCTTCTTTTTCGCGCCATTGCCAAAGCGCACGAAGTACCGCAGCGGACCGGCCACGGAGTAAACCAGATCCGCGAATACGCCAAAGTTCATCCTGATCGCGCGCCCGTGCCACCGCTGCCTGCTCAATGGCACGTTGGCATGACTGCCGCAGCCAATCCCGGCGGTCAGAGCGATCCAACTCGGTTTCCAATTTTTCGGCAAGGGGCAGCAAATAATGCACGTCATTAATGGCGTATTCCGCCATGCGCGGCAGCAGAGGTCGTTGTGCCCAGTTCGCCTTTTGCGAGCTCTTCAGCAACGTGAGATCGAAATAACGTTTCACCAACGCGGCCAGGCTAAATTCACGAATGCCGAGGAGGCGAGCTGCAATCATTGTATCAAAGATTTTGCTCGCTGCCAGATTCAGACCGCGGCGCAGCATTCGCAGATCGTAATCAGCGCCGTGCAAAACGAGTTCCTTTGCTTCCAGCCCCCGACGCAATGGCTCCAGATCGGTATTGGCAAGTGGATCGACTATATAATCGCGAACAGCCAGCGCGGATTCATCATGAGGGGCTACGCGTGGCTCGGCATCAGCGACGCTACCTACCGCGCCGATTGCCGGGACGCTGATTTGAAGCAAACAAAGTTTTTCCCGATACGAATGCAGACTGTCGGCTTCGGTATCGACTGCAACGCGAGCGGCAGATTCGATTTGCTGAACTAAACTTACGAGTCGCGCGGCGTCCGTGATCACGTTTCGCGTCAGCGCAATCCGCTCAAGAGCAATTCAGCGTTTGTTTTGGTCGCTTGCAGGTTATCGATCAGCTTTTCCATCGCCTCGAGAGGCGGAAGCGCTGCCATCGTTTTTCTCAGCATCAGCACGCGTTCCCATTCATCGGGATGATACAACAACTCCTCGCGTCGCGTCGCTGAGAGCATCGGGTGAATAGCCGGATACAGCCGTTTCTCCTGCAGCGCCCGATCGAGATGCAACTCCATGTTGCCAGTGCCTTTGAATTCTTCGAAAATCAATTCATCCATTCGGCTCCCGGTCTCGGTCAGAGCGGTAGCAAGCACGGTCAGGCTGCCACCTTCTTCCACGTTTCGCGCTGAACCGAAGAATTTCTTTGGCTTAATCAGCGACTTCGCCTCGACTCCGCCAGACATGATTCGTCCCCTGCCCGGCTGCAGATTGTTGTACCCCCGCGAAAGCCGTGTGATACTGTCGAGTAAGAGCACCACGTCTTGTTTCATTTCCACGAGACGTTTGGCACGCTCCATCACCATCTCTGCCACTTGCACGTGTCGCTGCACGCTTTCGTCAAAGTTGGAATGGTAAATCTGGCAATCGACTTCCCTCTCCAGGTCCGTCACTTCTTCAGGCCGTTCGTCGACCAAAAGTAATATGAGAACCACGTCAGGATGATTTACCCGAATCGCTTTGGCGATTTCCTTTAGGAGGATGGTCTTGCCTACTCGGGGCGGCGCGACGATCAGCCCTCGCTGCCCGCGGCCTAACGGTGCCAGCAAATCCACCGCACGCGCAGTTATGGAATTCGTCTTTGGATTTTCCAGAATGATCCTGCCTTGCGGGAACTGTGGCGTTAACTTGTCAAAGTCGGTCGGCTCCGTCCATTCTTCGGCCGCCTGGCCCTCAATTCGTGTGACGTTGTCGAGAGACAGGAATTTGCCGCGTTGCGTCGGCAATTGAACAGTCCCCGCAATCTTTTGCCCCGGCCGCAAATGATGTTGCTCAACCAGCGCGCGAGACACGCAGACATCCTCAGGGACAGGCAGAAAGTTCAATTTCGGCCAGCGTAACATGGCGAACGAATCGCCCACCTGGTCAAGGAAACCTTCGGCAGTGACCGTAGCGCCGCCGGCCAATGCCGCGCGGAGAATATCGAGAATATGCTGATTACGCGAGCGGGCGGGGTGCAGATATACATCCAACTCTTGCGCCAATGCCTCGAGCTCTTCGCCTGAGGACTCTTGGAGCTCGTTTAGGTCGAGCGCGAGGTCGGTTTTTGCGTTGCGTTCTTCGTTGGAATGCATCATCGATGATTGGGAAGCCTCGGCTGCGCTTTGACTGTGGGGAGGCAAGACGCCTGCCTCCATAGTTTCGGTGTGTGAGGCCGAGCCCTTTAGCTTTTCGTCCATGATTGCTCTTGCCAAAGCGCGACAAAGTCCTTCGCTTGCTCCATAAGTGTCACACGGTCGCCGTTATTCCAGACAACATGATCCGCACGTTTAATTTTCTCCTCCAGGGGCATTTGTGAGCTAATCATTTGTTCGGCTTCCGAGCGTTTCAGAGATTTTCGTTTCGCCAATCGATCTAACTGGACACTTCGCGAGCAGGTAACCACTACGACTCGCTCGCACATTGTTTCGCCACCGGTTTCATAAAGAAGTGGAATGTCAGCAAAGAAAAAGTCAGAAGAATTACGATGCTTTTTCGCCTCCGCCATCCACTGGCGACGAATCCGAGGGTGAAGGATCTGTTCGAGCGCGCGTCTCTTGGCCGCGTCTTTAAACACTATCGCCCGAAGTTTCGTTCGATTCAAGTCCCCATCTGGCGAAAAGACCCCGCCGCCAAACTGACCGAGAATTTCCCGTTTTACCTCCGGAAGTTCGGCGAGTAAATGCGCTGCCAGATCGGCATCAAAAAATTTCGCTGCGGGCACGATCTCGCGCAGGCAGCCACAAAACGTGCTTTTGCCTGTGGAGATTCCGCCCGTGATTCCAATCGCAGGCATGGCGTGACCGTCACCGCGGAGTGATGCCTTCGGCAAGATCAACGTGAAACGTCTGTTTCATCTTCGTTGTACCGAAGGTTAACTCCGCTGTATAATCCCCGCCTGGGAGAAGCCGCTTGGGATCGTCACCGCCGTATTCAGCAATTACATCCTTCGTCGATCGCAGGTCCCAGTTCAATCTCGTAAAACCAGGCGTGCCCGGCGCCTTTAGATTCGCGACTGGCTGTCCCGTTGACCTAGTCACGACGATTTTAATTTCGTCACCGGTAAACTCTCGCACCCAGACCGTGAACAGCGCCCCCTCGGGTGGGTTCTGGCCGCGATAAATCCCCTTGCCGTTTGAATCGACAAATCCGGGTTGAAGATAAGCGCCGGTCAGCGAACGCACGGTAAACAATTGAGCCGGTTTGGACGCAATCTCCGATGTGAATTCGCGAAACGGGACGGTGTCGTCAAGAATGGCGATGCTGCGACCGTGCGTGGCGATGACAAGGTCTGATGTGCGCGGATGAATCTGGATGTCGTCCACGCGCACCGAAGGAACATCACCAATGCGAACCCAATGCGCGCCTTGATCGAACGACGCGAATAGTCCGAAGTGCGTACCGGCGTAAAGTAATTTCGGATTGACCGGATCCTCGCGGACCACTTCAACAGCATCGCCTTGCGGAAGATCGCCTGTGACAGATTGCCATGTTTTTCCCAGATCAGCGGTACGCAAGATTAAGGCGCGATCATCACCCGCGCGATACGCGTTGATCGCAACGTAAGCCACATTCGCATCGACATTGGAAGGCTCAATTCGCACGATCCATTGACCGTGCGCCGGCTCTGGCAAATTGCTCGTCAATTCAGTCCATTTACCACCGTCATTCTCTGTAATCCAGAGCCGCCCGTCGTCCGTCCCCGCCCACAAAAGACCAGCACGCTTCGGTGACTCGGCAAGCGAAAAGACTACGCCGTAATTTTCCGCCCCGCTTCCAGTGGCGTTTGTTTTGGTCGGATCGTTGTATGTGAGGTCGGGACTAATCACGGAATATTTTTCCATCCGGTCGGTGAGTTTGAAGACACAATTGCCGCCCAGATAAATCACGCCCGGCTTATGCCGGCTCATGATCATTGGTGAATTCCAATGGAAACGATAGCGCGGCTGACCTTCGGCTGGCTCGGGACGCAAACGGCGTATCTCGCCATTTCGCAAATTGATCCGATGGACTTCGCCCTGCTGACTTTCCGCATAAAAGGTATCGCGATCCGTCGGATCGAACAGTACATAAAAGCCGTCCCCACCAGCGAGCGCCGTCCAATCGGAGTTGCGAATACCTTCCTTACTCTGCACTCCGCTCGGTCCAACCCAGTTCTCGTTGTCCTGAAGGCCACCCGCAATTCGGAAATACGGTTTCGTGTCGTCTAGCGAAATCCGATAATATTCTCCGGAAGGAATCTTGTTCAGATGATCCCAGTTTTTGCCGCCGGCAAAACTTTGATACACACCGCCATCCGTCCCGAGCAGCAAACGTTGGCAAACGGGCGGTTTTGGGGGCTTGTTTTTATCTTCCGGTTTCGACGGCTTCGGAGGCGGGACAGTTCCGGGTTGGATGGCCAGAGCGTGATCGTCGGGATGAATTTTCTCGCTGAGATCTTCGCGAAAATTTCTCCCGCCATCATCGGACACCAGCAGGGCGAAGCCCAAAACATAAACGCGTTGGTCGTTCGCAGGGTCTATGCGAATCTGGCTAAAATAGAACGGACGCGGATTGACGGCACTCATGCGGGTCCATTTTTCCCCGCCGTCCTCAGATCGAAAAACGCCGCCCGTCTTGCTACGCAAGTCATCCAGTCTGCCAAACCCTCCTTCGTAGCTTTGCACGGCGGCCATGACTATCCTCGGATTACTGGCGCTGATCGCCAGACCAATGCGTCCCGTCTGGGCAGGCAACCCCCCGCCAAGTTTCTTCCAAGTCGTGCCACCATCCGTGCTCTTGAAAATTCCACCGACATCTTCACCGCCAGTCACGGCAGGGCCGGAAGTGAAACTCCACGGTGTGCGTTGTCGCGCATACAGAGCAGCGTAAACTGTCTCCCCGTTGGTTGGATCGATCATCACGTCGCCACACCCAGTGCGCACATCGTGCGGAGCAGCTGCTTTCAAAACCAGTTTCCATGTCTTGCCCGCGTCAGTGGTCTTGAACAATCCGCGTTCGCCGCCGTCTGCCCACAGGTTTCCCATTGCGGCGACGTAGGCGACGTCCGGTTTTTTGGCCTCGACAACAATGCGCGCAATGGTGCGACTATTTTTCAATCCGACGTTCTGCCACTTCTCTCCGCCATCGGTCGACCGATAGACACCATCGCCCCAATCAGAGGAATTCCGATCGTTAGCCTCGCCAGTGCCTACCCAAATCACATCTGGGTCGGATGGCGAAACCGCCATCGCACCAATTGAGAGCATCGGTTGCTTGTCAAAGATTGGTTCAAACGTGATGCCATTGTCGTTCGTTTTGAAGACGCCGCCATGCCCCAGCCCAACATAGAACACAAATGGATTATCTGGATTAATCGCAATGTCCGAGACGCGGCCACCCATTACCGCTGGTCCAATCGAGCGCGCTTTCAGATTCTTGAAAAGAACATCAGTCAGCTGGGGCGGGGTCGCCGAAGGAGTTGGTGTCACCGAAGAAGGCAACAGCGCGCTTGGGGAAGACGAAGGCGTGGCCGATGCTGCAATCGGGGTATTGCCTGATGGCGTGCGCTCTTGTGCCACCAAAATCGAAATTGATGAAAAGCCAGCAAATAGCGCACCAAAAAAGCCCGATCGAATAGTCATGATCTGCTGAATTTACGTAAAGGCGACTTCTCTGCGACGCCGCAAATGATGCCGTTAATAGGACGCGGTTTTGTCAGCCACCCGGCTACGTCCCCAATACTCGTCGCGGCAAGCAAGCATTTGCTCTCGAGCCAGCCGCAGCGGTCGGTGCAACGTTTTACTGCTGCGCGGCTACTCGAGAAGAAGACTTGCTGATTCCGAACTGGTCACTGATTTTTTGGATTTTTGAATCCTGTTCTTCGAGGTGCGCCGTCAGTTGCGCGATGCCTGATTCCAAGTTCTCAACTGTGCGGTGGTGTTTTAGAAACTCATTGAGCAACATCACGTTCACCGCATCATAGCGGACCGAGTAAGGCTTGCCCTCGGCATCTCGCACAATCAAATCGGGATTCACCTTTTCTACTTGCTCGGCCAGGAGGCCAAACTGTGCAGTTCCTTGCGGATCGAGCTCTTTCTTGTAGCGGAAGGTAACCGGTTCAAGCGCAAGGATCGCTTCGCTTGCATTGCCCATCGGTTTGATCTCGTCCTTGAAACGTTGTGACGAAGGGGCGGTGCCGAGTTGCCCGGCGGCATTTACGTAAACTGCTGCGTTTGTCACTACCGCCCCACTAATGCCGGTGATAAAGGTTTTCGTTTGGTTTCCATCGCCAATCCTAATGGTGCTACCTTCGCCAGCAACCCCTTGGTCGCGAATATTAATGTTGTTACTGCCCGTGGTAAGATTGGAACCGGCCTTTCTACCTACCGCGATGTTGCCGTGGCCCGTAGTATTACTCCCGAGCGCGAAACCACCAATGGCTGCGTTGTCCCTGCCTTTGTTCGAACGGAGAGCGCTACGCCCATTGGCTGTGTTGTCGGTTCCAGCCCCATTGTCCTGAAGAGCCGTAATACCGGTAGCGGTGTTTTCGACGGCGTTGACGTTATTCAGGAGCGCCTGGTCACCAATGGCGGTGTTGAAGCCACCGCCGTTGTTTCGAGCAAGCGTCCAGAAACCGAGAGCAGTGTTGCGGACGCCATTTGTAAGAAAACGGAGAGCGGAATCTCCGGCGGCAGTGTTTTCGCCTGGATAGCCCCCGCCCGGTGGCGGGTCAACGGCTTGCCCTGTCGACAAAAGCCCAAAGCACAACAGCAGGAGTAGGATTAGTACCAAGCCCCCCCACAAATGTGAGCGCTTCATCGAATTCGTTAAATGTAAAAGTATCGTTTTCATATCCTTGATCCGGATCGCAGGGTTCACTGATTGGTGACGCAGGGAGTAAGTTCGCCGCGGGACTGACTCGCTGCGGGGAATTGCTCGCTCATTTTTTGGATTTTAGAATCCTGCTCTTTCACGCGCGCTGTCAGCTGCGCGAGAGCAGATTGCAAGTCCTTAACTTTGTGGTGTTCTTTGAGGAACTCGTTGAGCAACATCGCGTTCACCGCGTCATAGCGAACCGTGTACGGGTTGCCTGCGGAATCTTTCACTATGAGATCGGGATTAATCCTCGCCAGTTCCTCCGCTACCAGACCAAACTGGAGGGTGCCGTCCGGATCCAGCTCTTTCTTGTAGTGGAAAGTGACGGGCTTGGCCGCGAGGATTGCTTCGCTTGCCTTGTCCATTGGTTTGATCTCGTCCTTGAAACGCTGCGACGAAGCTGCCGTGCCGAGTTGACCGGCGGCGTTTACGTAAACGGCTAAACCGGTGACTGGAACGCTTGTAATCCCGGCGATAAAGGTTCTTGTCTGGTTTGCACTGCCAATCCGAATGGTGCTGCTCTCGCCGGCAACACCTGCGTTGCCGATATCAATATTGTAATTGCCAGTGGTAAGGTTGCGACCGGCCACGGTACCTACGGCAGTGTTCTCGAAGCCTGTAGTATGCTCGAGCGCCAGAGAACCGATGGCTGTGTTGTTACTGCTGGTGTTGAACGCGAGAGCGCGATAACCGTTAGCAGTGTTATTGTTTCCGGACACGTTGGTGTAAAGCGCCGCAAAACCGGTACCTGTGTTTCTGATGCCGTTGCGATTTTTCCTGAGCGCAAGGGCACCAATGCCGGTGTTATAATCACCTATGGTGTTATCGTACAGAGTTCTAAAACCAATGGCAGTATTGTCTTGGCCGTTTGTAAGGCTAAAGAGGGCCTCATATCCCAGGGCGGTGTTCTCTCTTGGATAGAATCCGCCAGGTGGCGGGTTAACTGCTTCTACTGTGGACAAGAGTCCAAACCAGAACAGCAGAAGAGGGATCAACATCAAAGCGCCCCGTAAAGGTGAGCGCTTCACCGAATTTCTTAATGGTAGGTTAGTAGGTTCCATTCTGGATCTTTTGGAAGAAAGCAAGGCGTCTGTCGATACAAAAATACATGTCTTTCATTGCGAACCATTATTTGAGTCAGGGTTGGTGGATATTACTGAGTGACGCTCACCTGTAATATTCGATTCCATGGTCTCATGGGAGTGGTGCTGTTGCGGCCACTCAAAGCTGCGTATCTTTGCAATCTATGACACAGCAAGTTTTGGCAGGAAAAGTCGGCCTGGTCTTCGGAGTGGCGAATAAGCGCAGCATTGCTTGGGCGATTGCAAAAGCGTGGGCCACAGCCGGTGCGCGCTTGATATTCAATTATCAAGGGCAACGAATAAAGGAAAACGTCGAGGAACTGGTAGGCGAGTTTGGAGAGAACACCCCATTGTTTCCCTGCGACGTTTCCAGCGACGATGAGATCAAATCGTTCTTCGAAAACGCGCGGCGTGAGACGGATCATGTCGATTTGATGCTTCACTCACTTGCGTTCGCGCCGCGGGAAGCGTTGGAAGGCGATTTTGTGAGTACTACCCGCGAAGCGTTTCGCATGGCGCACGATATCAGCGCGTATTCATTGGTCGCACTGACTCGAGAAGCCGTGCCGCTGATGACAAATGGAGGCAGCATTGTGGCGATGACTTACTACGGCGCCGAAAAGGTTGTGCCTCATTACAATGTCATGGGCGTAGCGAAGGCCAGCCTTGAGGCCAGCACGCGTTATCTTGCCTACGACCTCGGACCGAAAAAAATTCGCATAAACTGCATTTCTGCCGGACCGGTTCAAACGCTGGCCGCGCGTGGCATCAGCGGGTTCACTTCGATGTTGAAGCATTATCAGGAACGCGCGCCTTTGAAGCGCAGCTGTGATCCGGCCGAGTTAGGCGCCACCGGAGTCTTTCTTGCCAGCGAGGGGGCCGCGGCAATAACCGGCCAGGTCATCTATGTCGATGGCGGGTATCAAATAATGGGAATGTAACGGAGGCCTGCTCCACTCTTGCTTTTGCTCATGTTCGTATTCGAATCACGCCGTGGCACGCCAGTCGCGCCCGACCTTCATCATGACATATGATTGCGCGAATCTGGCACGGCTGGACGAAACTAGCGGATGCAAATACGTATGAAAACAAGCTGCGGGACGAAATCTTCCCAAGCATTGCTGCGCGAAACATCGAAGGCTATCGCGGCGCTGAATTATTCATGCGCGAAGATGAGGATGAAATGGAATTCGTCACCCTGCTTCGATTTGATTCACTGGACGCCGTGAAAAAATTCGCCGGCTCCGACGAGACCAAGCCTGTGATTTTTCCGGGCGTCGAAAAACTCCTTACACGGATGGAGCCGGCGCGGCATTATCGCGTGGCGATCTGAGGCGGAGCGCGTTGGTAGATTCCAGACGGCAAAGCCGCATTCATTAGCCATCGTCTTCGGAGAAACCGATCCACCTGTGGCAGCCTCGAAAGCGTTCGGGGTTGCCCCACAACGCAGGCGCGCCACGTTAGTCCCTATGGAACTCGCTTCGAAGCTTCGGGAACTTTTGGGCGATGAAATTGTCGCAGACGATCCTGAAACCGTCGCAGCCCACAGCGGGGATAAATGGTTTGCAGCTCATGAACCGGATGCCGTCGTTTTTGCGAGATCGACAGGCGACGTCAGCAAACTACTTGAGTTCGCATCGCGCGAAAAAATTCCAGTCACAGCGCGAGGCGGTGGATTTGGTTATGTAGGCGGATGCGTGCCGGCACACGCTGGAATTGCCCTGTCGCTGGTGCAGATGAATCGCATCAAGGAAATCAGCTTCTCCGACGCCGTTGCGATTGTCGAACCGGGAGTCTTTACCGCGCAGCTGAAATCGGCGGTGCGCGCACAAAAATTGTTTTATCCACCGGACCCCGCGAGCATGAAGGATTGCACCATTGGCGGAAACGTCGCTACTAACGCAGGCGGACCGCGTTGTTTGAAATACGGCGTGACGCGAAATTACGTACTCGGCCTCGAAGTGGTGCTGGCCAATGGTGAAGTGCTGCGAACCGGCGGTCGCGTCCACAAGAACAAGACCGGATTCGATCTGATTGGCTTGTTCGTTGGATCGGAAGGAATGCTGGGCGTGGTTACCGAGATCACCTTGCGTTTGCTTCCACTTCCACCCGCGCGCGCGACGTTGTCGACGGCGTTTGCGACCGCGACGAAAGCTGCCGAGGCAGTGCAAGCAATTTTTGCAGCGGGCTTTTTGCCTTGTTCACTGGAAATCGCTGATCGCTTCACGCTGGAAGCGGCGCGACGCGATCTGGGCAAAATGCTTGTGCCGGAGGGGAACGCACATTTGCTCGTCGATCTCGATGGGCAAGAGGAAAGTGTCCGCGTCGAATCTGCCGCCATCCGTAAATTATTGGAGAAAAGAAAACCAAATTCGCTGGAAACGGCAATCGGTGAGGTGGATTGTGAAAAGCTATGGGCTTTGCGCCGGCAATTCAGCAATTCACTTCGCGCGACCGGGCTGACGAAGTTAAACGAGGATGTGGTCGTGCCACGCAGTCATCTAGTCGATCTAATGGAATTCGCGGAGACACTGCAGACTAAATATGAATTTCCGATCGCCTGCTTTGGTCACGCCGGAGACGGCAACATCCACGTTAACATCATGGCCGACCGCTACAATCGCGATGCCGGTGTGCGTGAGAAAGTTGAGCATGCGCTCGACGATCTCTTCGCCCAAGTGCTGGCCTGGGGCGGTGTCATTACAGGCGAACACGGGATCGGTTTGGCCAAGAAACGCTGGTGGTCGAAGGCGACCAGCGAGGTGGCGCGCGAGTTGCATCGTCGGTTAAAACAAGCGCTCGATCCAAACGGAATTCTAAATCCGGGAAAATTTGTTGACTAATCTGAATCCACATCGAGATTCGCCGAGCATTTTAACGGCCTATCGAATTTGCCGCGACTGACGCGCATCCGCGTCCTCGTGAACGAAGAATAAAGAAAGATGCACTTCTTCCTTTTTCGCGCTGCCCTAACAACCGAACAATGAAACCAGGAAAACTTACTCACACGATTGCGGTCATCCTTTCGTCGATCTCATCGCTTTTTGCGCACGGCACGGGAGAAAGGACTGAACCTGCCAAAACTAAGTTCAGCAAAAAATCCGATAAATCAGCAGACGATCGGTCAACCGGTGCGACTTCAATCTCATTTATCCCAGGACAATTATTTAAAACACGACCAGACGCCGCACAGCGTTATCCGTGGAAAAGCAATATCATCACAACCGTTTTTTGGATCGGTGAGCAACCTAGTGGAAACAATCTAGTGCCGAATCGCACGAGCTCGTGGGACAAGCAATGGACAAAAAACTATGGCGGCTTTGACGATCCAAATCCTGCGCGCCGTAGCAACTATATTCCGGTAAAATTCACCCCGCGGCAGAATCCATTCTACTGTGCGCTTCCCTACAACGATAAGGCGCGTACCGGCCATCGGCCGGAAGCGTCGCGCGTTGTTCCCTGGTTTAAGGATGCGTACCAGGGCCCCGCTGTTTCCACTTGCAAAGATCGATGGGTGGCCATTCGCAAAGGCAATCGGACTGTTTATGCGCAATGGGAAGATGCTGGGCCATTCCGCACTGATCACTGGCAATACGTGTTTGGCAACGAACGCCCAAAGCCGAATTTGAACAAAGGCGCTGGCCTCGATGTTTCGCCTGCTGTGCGCGATTACCTTGGATTGAAGGAAACAGACGTAACCGACTGGAAGTTTGTAGATTTCAGGGAAGTGCCGCGCGGTCCGTGGTCCACTCATGGCGATAATAACACTTTCGTAATCAACGAGGGCAAAAAAAGCAAGGCGGTTGCGGAAAAGCTGGGTACGATCGCGCGTTAAGGCAGACGATTGTTACGTGGTACCATTCCCGCTCTCGGCAACCTGCCGAGACTTGCAGGCTAGCCGCACGCGTTTCCCAAAAACATGCGAGACGCGTGTGAATACCAAATCCACGCGATCACCGACTGCTAATCGATTCCACAAGAGTGATGCGGAATCGCCGATTGGTTCGCTTTTCTTCTTCTGCGATCTGTAACATACTGGTCTTTAGTATCACCGCGTCGACAGGGGCAGCCCCAGCAACCGGCACGCTCTTCACCGGCAAAGACGCCATGGGCGACTGGACCAGGGATGCGCCTGGCGTCCGGCGAAGAATTACAGTTCAGGACTTGTCCCCTCCGAGTTCAAATGCCTTTTCAATCAACCGGGCCCGCGTTAGCCCACGTCCAGCGGACGCACGGCTGCAAGTGCCACCCGGTTTCAAGATCGACCTTTATGCCAATGGTTTCCGCGATCCACGTTTTCTACTTACCGCGCCAAATGGCGACATCTTTGTGGTGGAAAGTCGTGCGAATCAAATCAAAGCGCTGCGCGATACTAAAGGAGGCGGAAAACCAGACGTCGTCGAAACATTCGTCGAACAGGGTTTGAACAAGCCCTTTGGAATCGCCTTTTATCCGCCTGGTGATGAACCGCAGTTCGTGTACGTCGCCAATACCGACGGTATAATTCGATTTCCCTATCGTAATGGTGATCTCAAAGCGCGCGGACCAGCGCAACAACTGGCCGCTCACCTTTCGCCCGGCGGATTATTGCGCGGCGGCGGACACTGGACGCGCGACATGGTTTTCTCGCCGGATGGCAAAAAGATGTACGTATCGATCGGTTCACGCTCGAATGTGTCCGATAAAGCCGCAGAAGAAAATCGCGCGCGCATCTTCGAGTTTAATCCCGATGGCACGGGGCAAAAAGTTTACGCCTGGGGAATTCGTAACGCTGTCGGCATCGCATTTCGTCCCGGTACGAATGAGCTCTGGATGAGCACAAACGAGCGAGACGACATCGGCGAGGATTTGCCACCCGACTACATCAGCAGCGTTAAACCCAGCGGCTTCTACGGTTGGCCCTGGTTTTATATTGGCAACCATCCGGACCCGCGACACAAAGGAAAACATCCTGAGCTTGCTGCTAAAGTCATTGTTCCGGATGTGCTCGTAGAAGCGCACTCGGCCACGCTTAATTTGTGTTTCTACACTGGCGATCAATTTCCGTCTGAATACAAAGGCGACATCTTCGCCGCTTTCCACGGTTCATGGAACCGCGCGAAACGCACCGGCTACAAAGTCGTGCGTGTGCCATTCGATCATGCCACAGGCAAAGCGCGTGGCGAATATGAAGACTTCGTGACTGGTTTTGTAACGCCTGAAGGCAAAGTTTGGGGTCGACCGGTGGGAATCACCGTTGCAAAAGATGGCAGCCTCCTTGTCAGTGAAGATGGCAACGGTACCATCTGGCGCCTGAGGTACGGTCGATAACTCAAAGCTGTTAACCCCGGCAAAAGAAAATTGCTGCTTACGATGTTACGCATAATCTGCTCTACCGCAGCATGAAGATTGGTTTTGCTCAAATTAACCCGACTGTCGGGGATTTGAGAGGAAACTGCGAACTGATCATCGGCGCTTATGAGCGGCTCGCCGCGGCAGGCGCGGAATTAGTGCTGACACCGGAACTGTCACTAACCGGCTACCCGCCCCAGGATCTGGTTTTTAAATCACGGTTCGTCCCCGAAAATCTTGCTCTGCTGGAAAAATTGCATGCTCAGGTAGGGGAGTCGGCATTGCTGGTCGGATTCGTGGATCGCAATCAGGGGCGGGGCAAACCGTTTCATAACGCTGCGGCTTTACTCGAGCGCGGCAAACCGATTCGAAAGACGTACAAGTCGCTTTTGCCCACATACGACGTTTTTGACGAGGATCGTTATTTCGAGCCGGCGACGCGTGTCCAACCATTTGAGGTGCAAGGGAAGAAAACCGGTGTGACCATTTGCGAGGACATCTGGACAGACGAATATCTGCCGCGGCCGCTTTACGACGTCGAACCCGTCCGCGCCCTGGTGGAGCAAGGAGCAGAGATCATTCTCAACCTGAGCGCGTCGCCGTTTCGTCTGGGGGCGCCGGCGTGCCGGCTCGAGATGATCGCGGCGCAAGCCCGGACTTATCAACGGCCAATTTGTTACTGCAACCTCGTTGGTGGGAACGATCAACTGATCTTCGATGGAAACTCGATCGCTGTGAATGCTTCGGGCGATTGTATCGCGCAGTTGGCGGCATTTCGTGAAGACGAGAAGATCGTCGATACAAATTCGATCGACGCGATCGAGTTTCGCGAGGCCAAGATCGAGGAACAACTATCGGCCGCTCTTTCACTCGGGCTTCGCGATTACTGTCGCAAATGTAACTTCCGTTCCGCGGTGGTGGGGCTGAGTGGCGGAGTCGATTCCGCAGTCACTGCGGTCATCGCGGTCGATGCATTGGGCGCGGAGAACGTGACCGGCGTTTCCATGCCCAGCCCTTACTCGTCCCGCGGCAGCATCGATGATGCGCGCGGCCTTGCCTGCAACCTCGGAATCAAATTTGTAGAAATCCCGATCGCCGAGCCGTTCAAAGTTTTCAAAGCGCAGTTCACGGACATTTTCAAAGGCCTGCCGGAAAACGAGACGGAAGAGAACATGCAGCCACGCTTACGCGCCATGACGTTGATGGCGCTGTCGAACAAGTTCGGCCACCTTGTGCTTAGCACTGGCAACAAGAGCGAGTTGTCCGTGGGTTACTGCACGATCTACGGTGACATGGCAGGGGGCCTTGGCGTAATCAGCGACGTGCCGAAGACGACGATTTACGAGTTCGCGCGCTGGATCAACAGGAAGGGCGAGATCATTCCGATATCCACCATCGAAAAGGCGCCCAGTGCTGAGTTAAAACCAAATCAAAAGGACCAGGACACGTTGCCGCCGTATGAAATTCTCGACCAAATCCTGCAACTTTACATAGAAGAAAACTTAAGCGCACGCGACATTATTGCCCGCGGGTTCGACGAAAAAACGGTGCGCTGGGTGCAACGCCGCGTTGATCTAAATGAATACAAGCGGGAGCAGGCGGCGCCCGGTTTGAAAGTAACAAGCCGCGCCTTTGGGATGGGACGCAAAATGCCGATTGCGCAGAGGTACGTGGATTAGCGAATATCGTGCACCGTGCAGGAATCGAACCTGCAAAGCAGAACTCTAGCCGCGTCCAATTCCCGGTGCTTCGCTTGCAATTGCTCGCGGTCCGCTTCTTCACTCATTTCCGTCCCTCGATCAGGCCGCGCACAGTTGCAATGTGCTGCGTCAGCAACGTCTCACGCACTTTGGCGTCATGTCCGAGCAGCCAAATCGCCAACGCCTCAGCAAGCGCGCAACTTTGTACACCCGGATGCTTACCGGCCAAAATCGCGCCTAGCTTATCGGCGAGCACGTCCACTTGCGCCAAGTCCACGTGCTCTATTCCCTCGATAATATCCTCAGCCGTCCAGTATTTCATTCCCGACTACTTCAAAGCCAGCGCTTTCGGCATAAGTCTCTGCATCGCGGCGACTGACAAAATTACAAATCTGGATGGGTCCGCCATTTGGCACTCATCGCGAACCGCTCCAAGCGAGGTCCGGCAAGCTCTCCTGTGCTGCCACAATAATCCAGCGTTTAGACAAATCGCGAATCAATTTAACGCGTTGTTTCATGCGACAACTAGGTTGACAGCGAGCGGTAAAAGTCCGTAACCTTCACAACATGCGTGAGTCCGATAGGAAAAAGAAAACTTCAATCGCCATTAGCGAGCGAACGTTGGCGAAACTAAAAAGACGCGCCAAACTCGAAACACGATCGCTCTCAAACTTCCTAGAGTGGTGCTTTAATCGCATACTGGAAGAAGAGCCGGAGCTGCGCCAGCGGCGCAACCGCGCTGTGCGGCGCATCCTTAAAGGACTCATCTTCGCGGCAGGCAGTGCACTCATCGCATTCTCCCCCGCGCAAATGCCGCCTTCGCAGTGCAAACATTTTTGTTTGCCTCCCACCTGTCCTATGTGGCAAGTGCTGCCGGGAAGCTAAATTACCGCTATTTTGGTAATTCTGCGGTGAACTGTCAAGCGTCGATCAGGCCGGCGGATCGGTCTTTGATTGCTTTTCTTGCATTGATCAATTTACCATTTTCGGATTCGTTAGACCGTCCGTTTTTAGCAGGCCATTTTTTGATTGCACTAATTTGAATCGGTCGCGAATAAACAGTGCAATCATCAGTGTTTACCTATGGAAAAGCGCGAAACCAAGTGATGCACCGTGCAGGACTTGAACCTGCAACCCAGTGATTAAGAGTCACTTGCTCTGCCAATTGAGCTAACGGTGCAAAAGCCTATTTCCCAGGCTAATGCTGCACAAGGGTGTACTTTCGTGCTTCCAAATCGGTAGCATAAAATGTGTCGTTCCGCTAAGTCCGCAACTCGCTATTACGCATTATCTGAGAAGTGGCCGTCCAGATGATTTAAGATCAGATGATCTCATTTTGATTTTCCAGCAGACGCCGCGGAATGTTACATCTTTCGCTACACTTAAATGAGCGCAAGGCGGCGCCTCATCGAACTGGACTCCGGATGACACCGCTAAGGAGCCGACGAATTAGGACCGCGCCGCCGCTCTGGACTCAGGAATTACACAAGCGTTTTCCGAGGTGCCAGGCGAAGAAATCTCGATCACAGTGTTGCCGCCACCGTTTGACGATGTCGGTCCCGAAATGTGCGAGCGTGTGCTGGCCCGACTGAAGAGTCACCGCAACGCAAAGCGCACTGAGGAGTCGAAAAAGCTTCCCGTTTTGATACCAAAGGAATAGAATCTCCGCAGTCTCTCGTTCTACCATGCGCCGACCTAGAGCGGTTCCGCCGGAAGGCACGACCCGGGTGTTCATTTCCGCAACGTCCAAGGACCTGGGCACCGTGCGAGAACTCGTCGAAGAAGCTCTCTTGACGATGGACTGCATGCCAATCGAGCAGACGAATTTTCCTCCGGATTACCGCAGCGTTCGCGAGATAATCGAAGAGAAAGTCGCCGGCTGCGAAGCGGTCATCCATATCGTCGGCACCCGCTATGGCGCCGAGCCAGTCCCCTCGACGCTGCCCAAAGAGGCAGCACGACGCTCCTACACACAAATGGAAGCCGACATCGCACGCAAGCTTGAGAAAAAGCTGTACCTCTTTTTCTGTTCTGAGGATTTCCCTTACGACCAGGCTCCGGCTGAGAGCGAAGAACTTCAAGGATTGCAACGAGCCTACCGTGCTCAGATTGCTAAAGGCGAGATCCTCCGAACAGAGGTGCGTGATCGAGAAGAACTGGGCCGCAAAGTCCGGGAACTCCAATTCGAACTGGACAAGCTAAAAAGCGAAGTCGGCCGGAGCCAACGGCGCGTGGCAGTGTCTTTGGCTGTTCTGTTAGTTTTGCTCGGCGGGATCGGTGCCGGGATCTGGTGGTGGTTGCCCGGTGTGGTCAAGAAAGAAGTCGGCTACGATCGCGGCCGCGCCCGGGAACAGTTGGTCGCCGATATCAAGGCAGAGGCGCAGAAGAAAATGGGGGAAGCCGGTGATGATTGGCGCAAGACAATCGAAATCGAAGAGTGGCGCGATCAACAGCTTGCCGACTTGGACCGCTTCTTGGATCGCATCCAACAAACATTTGACGCAGGTGAAGCCACCGAAAGTTATCGTAAAGCAACCGACCTGCTCGCAGCAAAAGGCGCTGATGAAGCTCTGGCATATCTGCAGGCACGCGGCAATCAGCGCAAATCGCAGATCGAGATGCAAGCTAATCGGCGAGATCAAGACGAGGCCGATCTCAGAAACTTGCTGCAAGAGGAACTGCTTGCGGCCTCGCTGCTGGAAACAAAGTTTCGCTTCGATGATGCGGAAGCCAAGTATCACCAAGTCCTGGAAAAAAGCGCCTCCTGGCCCAAGGCCCGCAATGACTTTACCTGGTTCTTAATTACGCGCGGAGAGGTCATCGATCCAGCTGCTGGAAATGCGAAGTTCCAGGAGGCATTGGAACTTTGCAGCGGGACTCTTGCTTTTGCATCGCGACAAACCGCGCCACAGGATTGGGCCGCGACACAGAATAATCTGGGCTGGGTGCTCAGAGACCTTGGCGAACGGTCGAGTGGAGATCAATGCGCGCAGTATTTACAGCAGTCGGTGGCGGCCTATCACGCAGCGTTGGAAGTGCGAACGCGCGAGCAATTGCCACAGGATTGGGCCGCGACCCAGAACAGTCTGGGCATTGTACTCACAGTTCTTGGCGAACGGGCGAGCGGAGAAGAAAGCGCGCACTACTTACAGCAGTCGCTAACTGCTTATCGCGCGGCTTTAGAAGTGCGAACGCGCGAACAATTGCCACTGCGGTGGGCCGCGACGCAGAGCAATCTTGGCATGGTGCTCAGAGATCTTGGCGAACGGGCGAGCGGAGAGCAAAGCGCACATTATTTAGAGCAGGCGCTGGCCGCTTATCGCGCCGCATTGGAAGTGCGAACGCGCGAGCAATTGCCGCAGCAGTGGGCTACGACGCAGAACAATCTGGGCATGGTGCTCGCGGTTCTTGGCGAACGGGCGAGCCGAGAAGAAAGTGCGCACTACTTACAGCAGTCGCTAACTGCTTATCGCGCGGCTTTAGAAGTGCGAACGCGCGAGCAATTGCCGCAGGGCTGGGCCGGGACCCAAGGTAATCTAGGCAACCTGTTTAGCCTTCTTGGCCAACAGGCGAGCAACGAACAAGCTGCTCCGTATTTAGAGCAGTCGGTCGCAGCTTATCGCGCAGCCTTGGAAGTTTACACACGTGAGCAATCGCCGCAGGACTGGGCCGCGACACAACGCAATCTAGGCAACGTGCTTGGCGTTCTTGGCGAACGGGCGAGCGGAGAACGAGGTGCGCAGTTCTTACAACAGTCAGTCGATTCCCTCGAAAACGCCTTACTTATATTCACGCCCGAAGCGGCTCCTTATCAAAATAGCCTTGCGCGTGCGAATCTCGAAAAAGCAAAGGCAGCCCTCCGCAAAATTTCCTCTCACTAATTGGTTTTGGAGAAAACCAGATGATCTTCTAATTCTACTTCGACTTCGCAGGAGAACGCGCTCCATTTTAATAATTAAATTTTAGTCATTTCTGAGTTTTGTCGCTCGGTCCAAGACGGGATCTTGTCTATCTCGCGACGTTCAGTCAGACTGCACACCTCCCCTTTGAAAACTAGCCTAAACATCCTTGGCCGGATCGTCCGCGCTGTTCTTCTCATCTTCGCCGCCACCGTGCTGGCTTCCACGGCCTTTGGTTATGGCCCCGAAGGGCACCAAACCGTCGGGGCCATTGCCGACATACTGATTGCCAACTCGCCCAACACCGTGGCACACGTCCGGGCGCTTATCGGAAATGAAACACTCGAACACGCTTCGACGTGGGCCGACGACTGCAAATACAATTTCAATCCGCACGACCACGATATGGTGGCTTTTGTATCCGCTAACCCGCATGTACAGGGAAGCAACGGGCCGCACGACCACCACGCTTACCACTATACCGACATTCCAATTCAGGAAACCCACTATCGTGTCGGCTCATTCGGCGCAAAGCCAATCGATGTCGTCCACATGGTGCGCAATTGCATCGCTATCATCGAAGGCCAAAGCAACGCGATCAACAACCCCACTGGTATTACGCAAAAAACAGCGCTTCGTTTGCTGGTCCATTATGTGGGGGACATTCACCAACCTTTACACGTGGGGACGGCGTACTTTGGAACGAACGCACAGTTGGTAAACCCGAATACGACCACAGGCGCACAAGCGGACGACGGCGGAAACCTAATCAAATTCCACGGTACCAATCTGCATGTTTACTGGGATACGACGGCAGTGCAAAACGTCATGACCGCTGCCGACGTGCAAACACCTCGCGCTTTCGCGCGGACAATTGTCAGGAATCCTCCGCCGGGATGGGAAACGAGTTCCTTCATCAGCGGTTGGGCTGTCAAGTGGGCCAATGAAGTCCTGCCTGTTGCCACGGAAGCGTACAACAAGCTCACTTTTCAGGCTAATCCGCCCGGCTGGAGCGCTCACGCTAGTAATCTCGCTGCTTACGACCGATGGGCTGCCGCCCAAGTCCGAACGGAAATTGCCTGTGCCGGCTACCGCCTCGCGGCGCTTCTAAAGAAAATTTGGCCCTGACGCAGAAATCCGTGACGTTGGCGTTGTTTATTCAATCTCGATGCGCAGCCAGGCAGGCTGCTTTATTCTGTTGATCGCTTCTCTGTCGAGCGGTCTCACGCGTAAACCGAACCCCTCGCCACCGACGCGGAAATCCATCACGCAGGGCAGCGGTTCTGTATGGTACACAATCGTATAAAATCCTGCAGGGAGCGAGACCAGCGCCTCAACAACAATTTTCATGCACAAGTCCGGCTGCTCCCTGTAATTCGCTTCCGAGATTTTTACAATGTTGGTTCCGGCCGGATTTGAGCAACTCTCACCGCAGGGATATACGTCCATGCTGACGATCTTGACAATCCCACTACCAATTATGCTTTCTATCTTTCGGTTGCAATTGTGCGCGCCGGGTAGCGGCAAATTCTGTTCGCTCATTAAGTCTTGATACGGATTTTTGCTGTCGAAGTTCTCGGAACTTTGATCGTATCGGCATCGACTGAAACGTGGCTTGCCAACTTGCAATGTTTTCCGACACAATGCCTCTATCGCGACGTGGAGCTTGCCACATCCGAACAATTGGATTGGTTTCCTCGATGCCGTGCATTAAACGAGTGAAAACGTTTCCCAAAACGAAGGGAGCAATGCATGCGCAGTGAACTGATAACTACCCAACGGGGTTTTCAGGCTAAAGCCATAAGTGGAACTCATGTGATACTGATCGCGCTCAACTGCCCGAATGCGCTCCGCGAGGGTCTTAAGGGTTTCTCTTTTGAGCGCGAAATCGTCGGTCCGGGGAGCACGGGGCCGAAGTTCCTCCGCTCGCAGAAGGTATTCAGGTCAATAATGCCGGACCCCAAGAACGCCCGGGACCCAAATGACCCGAGCAAACCGCAGGTGTTTTATACGGACAGGTTTCCGGTGCAAAGCTTTCTTTGGGGTGACTATTCAGCATCGCCAGGGACGACTTACCGATTCCGCATTTTGCCGAGGTTCGGCGATCCGGCGGCGCTGACAACTGATCCGACTGATGAGATCCGGCTTGAAGTGACCACCGAACAAGAATGGGAACCTGGCCAGACCCACGGGGTCTGGTTCAACCGCGGCGCGATCGCGAGTCAAAAGTTTTCAGAGGAGTTCGGCAACAAACCACCGCAGAACATAAATAACCCGACAGATCCGACAGTCGTCTGGTTGTCTCGCGGGCTGCTCGAAGCTTGTCTCGCCTACATCAATGAGACGCAACCAGGCGATCGGCTCCGCGTCGCTGCTTATGAGTTTACCTACCCGCCAATCCTCACTGCACTGAAGGCGCTAATCGACAGGGGGATCGATGTGCAGATTGTTTATCACGACACCAGGGGATCGGACGGTGAAGATGGACCTAACGAGGGCGCTATGAACGATGCTGGGATTCCGATCAATGACCAAAGGATTACGTTTCAGCGCTCGAACACGAAGATTCCGCACAACAAATTCATTGTACGGCTGAAGGGAGGCACAGATCCAGTAGAAGTCTGGACGGGTTCGACCAACTTCACAGCTTCGGGTTTTCTCGGGCAGACCAATGTCGGACACCGGATAGCCGACGCCGAAACCGCGCAACAGTATCTCGCTCTCTGGGAATTGTTGAAAACTGATCCCGATCTCAAGACCGCTCGAAACGAGCTCGCAGAGCTCACACCGAATCCAGCTGAAGCGATAAACGTAAAATCGGTTGTGAGGGTATTTTCACCGCGTGCTTCGTCCGAGATGCTTGGCTGGTATGGTCGGCGAATGCTTAACGCCGCGAACTCCGTTTGGTTCACGGCTGCCTTTGGCATCGGCAAGGATTTAGTCCAACCGATTGCTGCGAGGCGCAATCAAATGCGCTTCATCCTGATGGAAAAGCCGGTACCACAAGCACAGAAAAAAACCCTCACCGCCGACTTCAATCGCGTGATCCTGTCCTATGGAGTCCCGCTAGGAGAGATCTATCAAATCAGAAACGGAAGAGTCACCACTCGCAGACGCATCGAGGATTTCGAGCTTGATAGGTGGTTCTTCCAAGAAGAGCACTTTCGCCCGAAGAACGATGGGTTCGTGTTCTTTGTGCATACGAAGTTCCTGTTAATCGATCCGTTGTCGGACGATCCGCTAGTATGTTCGGGCTCCGCTAACTTCTCTTCCAATTCGTTGCTTCAAAACGACGAGAACATGTTGTTTGTCCGAGGCAACACCCGCGTGGCCGACATTTACATGACCGAGTTCGATCGTATTTTCCGACACTTTTATTTCCGTAACATCGCTAATGAACTGGCCGGTTCTGAGAGCAGCGATGACGCTGTCTCAATATTCCTCGACGAGACCGATGGGTGGTCCGAGAGGTATTTCCAACCCGGAACTCTTAAGTTTAATAGACGGCTCATGTTCTTCGAAGAGCCTGCGGGAACCTGGTCTACTAATGCAGTCGCCGGCGATGAGGCGACAGTAGCCAAGCCAGTAAGAAAAAAACGGTCCGCCAGAAAAACGCCGGTTCGACGTACGCCGAAGAAAAGGACGCGAAGGCGTAATTAACGGAAATAATTTTCCGAGCGAATTTCCTCAACTTATCATCGCGCCTAATGGCGGATGGCGCTCGGATTCTCGGATGCCGTGGAAAAGAGCCTTGATTGCCGGCACGGATCTAACATTGGTACAAACGAAATCGCGGCGATCGAGCCCTCTACATTAAGGGAGGTCTACGAAAACCCGACTTTTGCTCCTTCGTTAACGGTCGACGAAATCCAGCCGCTGCTGCGATGAAGGCTGTCCGACCGACGGCCGACAATGCGCAGCCTCCGAGACAATCTTCGACTAGACGCTTGGGTCTTTCCTAAAGGTACTTTGATCCCCCCGCGATAATTTGCGGAAATTTGCTTATTTGTCGAAGACTACTGTTGCCACATACCTGAGCCCATTCAAACCGGCATCCGAGCGAATCATGAACGCCGTTGGAGAAAAGTTCTCAATGATACCTTGATTAATCTCCGGGGCCATATCTGCAGGCTCACCTGATGCGTAATAACGTTTCAGCAACTCCATCTTTGGTTTATTAGCCCGCGCAACTGCCTGGTGTCCCGAAGACATTCGGCCTTGAAGGTCCGAAGGGCTGTCCAGAAAATCAACAAACACCTTCGAAGTGAGGATCTGAGTCCTGTTTGAGTCGCCGCTCTTTCTTAGTGCGGCATCCGGCCCTTGCGTAAGTCCTGCCTTAGAGTCGTCTTGATAGAACCCTTTCAAAGGATCGAAAAACATTTCCAAGTTGCCATTCGGAAATTCATCCGGAGAACACTTGCGCAATCCCAGAAACGACCAGACAAACTCTGAGCAGTAGCAATTAAAAGTTGGGCCGCCATTCTTTATAACTTTTGCCAAAAGGCGAATTTGATCGATTGGGCGATCTACCCCTAAAAGGCCGCGTTTATACATCGGTTTGCTATAGTCTGAGAAAAAAGCAAAGCGATCCGGGTGCGACATCGCCAACTTGGCCCATTGTTTCAAGTTCGACTTCTCCACCCCGCTAAGCGTCGGTCGCAGGATATGAAAAACGTCCAAATCCCCATACTGATGAGGCGAATCCAAAAAGCTGCTGTAACTCATCGGCGACTCAAGAGAGTGCACATATTTCTTGCCATTCATCTCTACCACAAATGCCAAAGCGGCATGGGAGATTCCCAACTGCACGTGCGCGTATGCGAGTGTATCGGCCCAAGACGGCCTGAAACTCAAGAGAATGTCGCCCGATTCAATAATATCATTCTCCCCGAGAATCTCTGACGCGCGCCTGGTCGCTTGATAGGACTTCTTCAGGTGAACCAGACGAAGGCCGAGATTCGGGTCCTGGGCGGCGGTGGCAATTTCGGTTTGGATGTCACCCTTGTTCAATTCTGGGAACCCTGAGATCCAGGTCGATTTGGGAGCCATCATGAAATCAGGAACCTCGAGAGCATATCCAACTTCGAGCAGCAGCACGCAAAAGGTGAATATGAAAAGCCTTTTCATGAATCGGAGTCGGCTAGTCTTTTGTGTCCCAATTCAATGGACCCGGAGATTGTTCCCTCTCCCCGCCTTTTTCCCGGACTATCGGAGCTGTTATTCCCGTTAGTGTAACGTCCGCTGTGCGATCATCTCTTATTTCCAGCTTGGAAGGATTTGCGGCGTCGAAGCTTTGCAACTTAATGTCATCGACCTTAAACAAACCGGCAATTTCGAGCTTGCGAATAGCGCTTTGATCAGGAGACAACTCGAACCTGATGCGCTTCATGGAGGTTGAATCCCATGTTAGGCTTTTATCTTTACCAATAGCATCGAGCGCATTACTTACTTTGTCCGCAGCCTTCGAAACCAAACGAATCACCAAGATTCCCTGATTAGGCACCCTCGTTAGGGTCGAACTGGCTATCTCGCCTTCCTTAAGCGTTTCAACGTAATGATCGTTTACAAGATAAAGAGTACTTTGTGGAGACCCAAACAGTTGAAGTATTTGTTCAACAGCTCGCTGAACACTGGGATGATCAAGACTCGTTGCTTTAACGGCAGCCGCCGGATATTCGAAAATAAGTTTAGCGGTTTCCGGCACGCTGGGATCTGTGACGCTTAGTCTGGCGATCTCATCGACACGCAGAAATCTGAGTGGCTTCTTATTCTCGTCGCACTCGAGCAGGACATAAACCGTCTTTGAGGGATCATTTCGATCTTTCCGTAAACTGACGTAGGTAAACTTGCCAAGCGGCTTACCGTTTATCCACTTGGCAAAGCGTTCATGATTTCTGAGAAGAGCAAGTATCGTCGAGAGTGAAGTTGGATCCTTCGACAAATCCATCGATTGCCACCCTTCCCCAGCCCTCGCCGATGTGAGCATCAACGCCAGGTAGCAAACCGTAGTAGTGATAACGCGCGCCGCCTTCACAAGCCAGTGGGAAGGCTATCCATCTGGTCAATACCGGGCAAGGCTAAACTCCTGGAGCGACTTCTCACGAAGCTCGCACAAACACTTTCTGGGTCGCTCTTATTCAATCTATCCAGACAATTTATTTATCATCGACAATCGACTTTTTCGTTAGTCAAACAAGGTCAATTGATCGATTTGGTCTTGAATCGGCATGCCGTCGCGCCATCATTAGTTGGAACAGAAGCCGCTCATGGCTCACGATGTCTTCTTAAGTCACTCGGTGAAAGATAAAACTGTCGCTGGGGCGATCGTGGGACGGCTCGAGTCAGAGTCGGTGACCTGTTGGATGGCACCGCGTGATGTGGTGCCCGGAGCCGATTGGGGTGAATCGATCATTGATGCGATCGAATCCAGTCGCATCATGGTCCTCCTTTTTTCTGAAAGCGCCAATGCCTCGCCCCAAATCAAACGCGAAGTAGAACGCGCAGTTAACAAGGGGGTTTACATCATTCCGTTCCGGGTTGAAGACATCCCGCCCACAAGGGCACTGGAATATTTTATTTCTACGTCGCAATGGATGGACGCGTTCTCACCCCCGTTGGAACGACATTTGGACACCCTGACTAAGACGGTTAAAGCAGTGCTAAGGAGTCCGCCACCTCCTGAGGCATTTGTACCGGCTCAATCGGAGCGAAAGAATCCGGAGCTAATCGGCCAAACCTCCCGGCCAGCGACGCGGAAATTAGCTCTCATCGTTGCGTCGATTGTACTCGCAATGATTGTTGGCGGCGCAGGATGGTATTTGGGTCAAAAAAAACACGCGTCGCCTATATACTCGAGCGTACCCGCCCAGGCTGACAGTCAGGTCGCAATTGCTCCGACGGTCAATGAAACGGCCAGCAAACGACTAGAGGCAAATTCAGTGCAATCACGCGGCGAGGCCGTGAAAAAGTCCGCTCTGCCGCCCGCGGAAGATGTTGCGAATGCCGCGCCAGCCGAGCAGGGAGTCTCGGCAAACGAAGGGTATGCTGCCACGAATTCAGAGACACCTGGTCTGGCATCGAAACTTGTGACTGCTGTCACTGGAGGCGGACCATGGCCTCAGGCCATTCCCAAAATCACTGGTAAATGGCGCGACAGCGATTCTCGGGCCGTTTCCCAGATCACTCAAGATGGCAACACCTTTCGCTTTGCCCGATGGGGAACCCTTACCAATGGAACTCAATTCCAGTCATCTGGCAGAGGTACGATTTCTGGGCAACGCTTTACCAGCACCTACTACGCGCAATATCAATCCGGCGAGGACTCGTCGGGAAAGTGTTCGGGCTCCATATCAGGAGATGGAATGCATATTCAACTGGAATGCAGTGATTCTCTCTTTGGCACGTTCGCGGGCTCTGCGAATCGTGAGTAGAGTTGGCACGTTCGCGTGACACCATCATTATCTGCGTAATCGACCCCCCGGTATCCAGTTCTCGCCGATATTGATGTCGGCGATTAGGCTATGGATTGGTAGATGATCTCGCCTATCCTGCGTGAAGGATTTGTTGCAACTGGCTCTTCAATAAGGCCGGTTTGTCGATGGAAAATAATCTAACGCGACCTGAGCGCGCGATTTCCTTGATTGTTTCGGAAGTATTTAGTGCCGCGTTGCGCACGGCGGCGCTTAGTTCGTCCGCAAATCTTCCGCTGCCTTCAACCACCAGCAGTGGCCATCCGTTACGCACGCTTTGCAACGCCTCATTCTCTGCAATCTGTCCCCCGTTGATGAGCAGGGTCGCCACCGCTACATCCAAAGCCCGCGCGAGCTTGAACATTGTGCCGGTTTCGCCGCCCCATTCATCGCTTTCCACCAAAAAAAAATGGGAGTGATTCGGTTCGAGCGGCGTGCGATCCCGGATGTTCCCATCGGTAGGATCCCCAGGGTACGTGACTTTTCTAGCCGGGGCGATTCCGAGCAACTGAGACTCTGAGCCGTTTCGGACGAGAGCTTCTCCCATCATCGCCATCACGCCAGATTGAGTGCCGCCGTCGATAACCAGTGCCCCCGCGTCAGCAGCCGCCGGTGCGATACCGTTTCTAAACAATTCGGCAAGACGAGTCTTCCGCGAATCGTCGAGTCCCTTCGCGCCGCCGAATAGCATGATCAATGCATTCGGTTGTGCAATCTCCAGCGATTTCAAAATGGTCTCCGCATCTGTATCGCGCCCCGCGGTGACGACGACGGCGTGATTCCCGTTGTCGAAAGTAATTGTATTTTTTCTCATGATCTCTGCACGTGGCGTTGAGTTTTTTCCTCACCCCGCAACTCAATATCGCGCGCAGAAAGTTCGTCGACAATTACATCAAGCTTCGCGACTTCGCGCGCTCCTCGTTCGAGTGCTTGTTTGAGCAAACGCAAATTGCCAAGTGTCGTTGCCGTCTCAAAAGAGCTGGTTGCCGCGAGAATCACTTTCGGCAGTACTCGATCTGCGGTCGCCCAATCGTCACCAATACAAGCCAGCTCGAGGACTGTGGCTAGGTCCCAGTAATCGCTAGAGCTCGCGCCGCCACGACGCTCAACAGCGAAACTCACAAGGGGCAGTAGGCGCACGACCTCTTTCAGGGCCTCCGTGTCGTCTTTCTGCATTAGCAGGTTGATTGCATTTACCCCAGGGTAGTAATCGCGCGGATCGGCTTCGAAACCTTTTGTGTAGGCTGCGACCGCATCGTCCAGTGCTGCGGCAGCCGTGATTTTTCCCGTTTGCACGGCTTCTTTATATATATCTTTGTGGACACGACCTTTTATCCCAAGCGTCTCCGAATCCGGGCCTCGGTCCTTCAACAGATTGTCGAGAATCGTTAGCGCCTTCTCGCGATCGTTGGCTTGATTCCGACGGTTAAGCGCCAATGCGAACTGCTGTTTGGCGATTACGTACTCCTTCAAGGCAGCTGAAAAGCTATCGTAAAGCTCAACCAATTCCTCAAATGCTTCGGCATCTCGAAGGGAAGACATCAACTCGATCAGTACTGCCCGCTGGACCGCTTTGAGATCGCCTAGGTCACGCCGAATTTTCAAGAGCGCTTTGCGTCTTTCGTGCAAAGGTTTCGCAAAGGCCGCTGAAAGTATTTCGCGAAATTCTTCTTGCTGCCGAATGCGATCCTTAAATGTTTCAGTCACCTCCTCTGACAGCTCGATGCCAGGGAATTTCGGGATCAGTTGAAAGAGCGGACTGTCATTTGCCGGGGCACCACTGATCGCATCGGACAAACGTTTTGCTAGCTGGGATTTAAGTTTTTGCGCCGCTCCCTTGGTTAGTTTCCCTTTCTTAAGCTGGTAACCAACAGCGCGAACCAGCGCGACATCGAATGGCAGCGCGCTGACATTGGCATAAATCGGTACCGTAGTGAAAGGCTTTGCAGCGTGTCGAATTCCAAGCTCGTAAAAGACATTTGGGTTGGCAAGCGTGAGATCGGCGACCACAAACTCCGCGAGAAGCAGTCGGGCAAACATCGCGCCGTGAATGATCCCTCCCGTGCGCTCTTCATCACCGCGCAATGCCTGCAACCCGCACTCTTCGATCGCTGGTTTGATCGCGTCATTGTAGATTTGATCGAAATTAACGACGACCCCACTCTTGAGATCTGGCTTCTGACCAAACGGCATGTCCACAAAACAGAGAGCTTGATAGTTCATGGGTTTGTTCACAGTGCCCAACTGATTCCTTTCTATATCTGCTTTCTACCCTTGATCCACCTTGATCGGCAATTCGTTATCAGTTCCGCGTCAGTTTGCCTTCAATTCCAAAAATTTGACGGTTCGCCACGTAACGCTTTTTAACTTTGTCGCTCCGAAGCAAGTTTTTGAGCGTGGCTCGTTAGAAAATCAGCGTTCCTGGTGTCTTTAGAGGTCCGCTAGCGAACTGCGTTGATGAGCTCCTCTGCGCATTGCTAGCCTGCGAACGCGACACAAAGCCTCGAGCTCCGATTCGCTTAGGCAGGCTTCTCCGCTGTAGCTGGTTTCATCATCGATTGCAGCCACTCGGTGTTTTCCTTTGACAACAAAGCTTCGACACGTTGAACGAGAAGATGGAAGGCATCGCCCTTGTCATAAGGTTCCGCTTGGGACAGAAACAAAAATTTCTCCTTCTTGAGCGACTCCGCTGTGGCTCGATACTCAATCCAATGGACCTGAAGTTGCAGTAGACCAAGGAGGGATGCGATTACGGCAACGAAAACGCCCAAAGCGCCGATCGCGATCTCGATCGAAGACGACCTGGCTGCAAAGCCGGATAGAAATGGAATTGTTGCTGCGGCGACGATCTCGGCAAAACGCAGCTGTTTGAACCAGCGTTTATTCGTGACACTGCGGCGGTCATACCAGGCGATCTGATCGTTTATTCGCTGCTCGACGTATTCCTCAGGGGAAACCATTTTTTTCAAGAGCCTAACGAATTCCTCCGACCTTTCAGGGTGAATATGAGAATCAGTTACACCCTTGATAAAGTAAAGCGAAAAGCCTCTTTTGAAGGAGAATCAATCGGATCGCGCCGAAAGAGCGGGTTTGTTCTTGCGACGGATGGCCTGTTTCGGTACGACTCAAGCATCCCCACGATGAATGAGACCGCTTCTGAAGGGCGAAACTTGGTTCTTTGTTTTGATGGTACAAATTACGAGTTCGATCGCGAGCCGACGAATGTTGTTCGCTTGATTCAGGTATTGGACCGCGACCGTTCGAAAAGGCAGCGCTTGTACTATGATCCCGGCGTCGGCACTCTTCCCGAACCTGGCGCCTTCCTCCCGGTCCTTAAGACGCTTACGCGATCCTTTGGTCTCGCGTTCGGCTTGGGTCTTTCGCGCAAGATAATCCAAGCCTACACGTACCTGGTTGATTTTTGGGAACCGAATGATCGAGTTTTCCTGTTCGGTTTTAGTCGGGGCGCTTACACGGCGAGAGTTCTAGCCGGCCTTCTCCATCAACTCGGTCTGCTTCCTCGGGGCAACTACAATTTGATTCCCTACGCGATGAAATATTTTCGCCGCATTACCGAAGCCAGTCGCCACCCGTCTACCGCGGTCGACGCGGGCAAGTGGAAACAGTTGTGCGATAATTTCCGCCGAACATTCGCACGGGAGGTCAACCCAGGAGACGAAGACCGCCGGTTTCAAGTGCATTTTCTGGGCGTTTGGGACACGGTGTCATCTGTTGGCTGGGTATGGGATCCTAAGCATTTCCCTTTTACCGCTTATAATCCGAGCGTTAAACATATCCGCCACGCTGTCGCCATAGACGAACGTCGTGCATTCTTTCGCCAGAATTTGTTTCGACCGGCGCACGCACAAGACGTCATTGAGTTGTGGTTTCCTGGCGTGCATTCCGACATTGGTGGAGGTGGTCCACCAGAACGCGGTCGACTATGGTGGAATTCGTTCCAATGGATGCAAGAACAAGCAGCGACTGCTGGTCTATATTTCGATGCAGGAAAATTGAACGCGCTTGTTGCCGAAAAGCCCCCCAAAACCTGGGCTGAACCGGTCAACAGCTCGTTTGAGCCTGCAATCTGGTATCTTGGAGAAATTTGGCCAAAACTCACGTACTACTCGAAATTAAAAATTCGTTACCCACGCTGCAATTTTGGGGGGTACCGAGAGATACATTCCGGCGCACTGATTGATCAATCTGCGCTCTTGCGAATTCGCGCGCCGGATCTCGCGTATTATCCAAGAAAGCTGCCCAAGACGTTTATTTCCTCGGTTAAGGCTCTCCCCGAAGTTCCACCGTATTTGTCCGTCCCATAATACCTACGTTTCTGTCAAATTCGGCACAAAAGCGAATCGCCTGTTGAGGGTTGTGCTTACGCTTCGGCCCGAATCGCCGCTCGGATCGCCGCTATTGGAATGCCCTCGTTCGCTTCATAAAACGACATCGGGTCGTCGAGCTTTGGCATTTTCGCCTTACCCGCATGATGCAGTGCGACGACGTTCCAGCCGTCTTCGTTGAACACCGGGCTGCCGGAGCTCCCTCCTTCCGTCGGCGTCCGATAGTGCACGCGGCGGTCGTTGCACGCGATCATGATGTTGTCGTCGAAGGAGAAAGAAAGCCCGCGTCCGCCGGCGTAGCCGATAATGTAGAGCCGCCGAGCCCTTTCATTTGGCGGCGGCATCGTCAGCGATTCGTCTGAAAGCGAGAGGGCAGCAACTTTCGGAGGAAGCGAGTCGAGCTCAAGGATCGTGGCGTCGCACTCCCTGATCGGTGATGACCACACAATGGAGGAGCAACGAGAAACGTGACCACTGATCTCGAACCTCACCGCGGCCTTGTCGAATCTCAAGGTGCCCTGACCGCCCTCGGCGTTCACCACATGTGAGTTGGTGACGAGCAACAACTTGTCGGATCCATTGCTGAACAGTTCATCCGCCCGACATATCCAACCTGTGCCCTCTGAGGTTCCTTCAGATGTTTCGATTCTAGCGATGGACTCGCAGCACTCCAGACCGTGCTGATACCACTTGACGGTCTTGAATTGGCCTGCGCCAAAGACCTTCTCCAGCGCAACGGATCCTTCGCGATCTGCGGCCACCTGATGTGGCTCCAAACGAAAGCCGCCACCTTCTCGAGTAAGGAGCGCCCCGCGCAACGTCGGCAGAATCTGAGATCCTGGCGGCGCATTGCTCGTTAGCTCCCAAATCTCAATCAATTGGCGAAGCGTGCTAGCGATTTGAAAGGCGTCCGCACCCTCTGCCGCTGTGTACCTGACTGCAGCATCTGCGGCTCGCGCCCAATCGTTCAGGGCGATGTGAGCTTCGAGCTCCGTTCCTATCCTCCAAACGTCGCGTTGGTCGGCCGTTTTCTCCGGCGACGTCACCGTCTCCAAAATTGAGCGCGCAAGCGCCTTTGGGTCTGGGAAGTGATCGACAGGAATCCCTTTCCGATGCGCGCGCTCGATCAGTGCCGCCGCGTTAATGCCGTGCCAGAAGTGCGACCTGCGATCGAGATCGAATCCAGCCAGGTAGTGACCCACGGATTCGTCGAGATAGCGATGCGCGCGATCGATCTGCGTGTCCGGGGTATTGACATGGTGCTGCTTGGCAATCCTGCCTCGCAAACCAACTATTTCGCTAGCCATTGCAGCCGCGTCGTCGCGTCGCGACAGCCAATCCAGGAAGGCTTCAGCTGCCGAAAGAGATCGTGTATCCGTCAGCGCCTGCGCATACTGAATTCCCGACTCGACCGACGCCACACCACTCTCAAACACTACATCCGCCAGCAGTGCCACTGACTGAAACCGTCGAGCCCTGCGGAGTCGCTTCAGTATCCCGCCCACTCGCGTTGCGGCGCCGCTCGGGTCACCGCGGATTGCGCCTGCAATCCGTTCGCAAAGGACATCACTTCGCGCCCAATCGAAGGTCTTCAGCGCAAGCGCGACTTCCAGCGCAAGGTCCTCCCATTCCTCAGGGGTCATCGCGCGTCAGAGCTGAATGTCTTGAGGTCCCCTGATCTCGACTGCGCTGCCCGCGCTCTCGAGCGCGTCTTTCGGATCGAAGTTGCGCAGCTCGCCGAAATCGAGCCCTGTCCATTCCTCGACCTGACGCAGCCGAATCTGGTATGTCCGGAACTCGCCGAACACGAATTCCAGTCCTGTCACGAGGTCGCGTTGGCTCAGTGTGTATGCAGTCGCTGACAGCGTTCCGTCGTCCTTCACCATTACAGCCACTTTCCAGAAGTCGAGCGGCAGCTGGAAATCACGATAGTCGGGGTCGTCGGCGCGAAACACGGGACCTGTAAACACATTGATTCTCAGTTGGAACTTTCCGGTGTTCTGGAGAACATAGTCTTCCAAATCGTTCCACGTTTTCTGGTTGAGATCCTTGTGCTGCGGACACGAGTTCGTGAAGTGAAACGTGTCTTCATTCGCAGCTCGGGCTTCCGCATCGTCCCCCCACACCGGGTCGAGCCGGCGCACCATGTGTCCGCGATCAAGATCGTTATCGCGATACAGATCGTCGCCAGCCTGGAGCTCTTCGTTGAAACGCGCGTCAAAACGCCAGGGGATACCTGCGCGTCCGAGATCCTGCAGGGCCCCGCCTTCGATGTTGCACGCCGTGAACCGGCACATGCGTCGGGCCTTGCTCATGCAGATGGAGAAGTGTGTGTACGGCAGCAGTGTCGTGTCCTTGCCATCCACTATGAACGTATTGACATCGTCTTTGATGGTTGGTCCGGCAGTTGGCGCCGGCACGTCAATCCCCAGAAAATCGCTGCGGTACCCTTGGCGGCCTGTATAGTCTTCGGCGCTGCGCCCGCGTCTTTCGAGAGCGTCCGCGCCGAGCTCGGGAACCGTCACCACTATGCGTTCGCCCAGCGCGCGCAGTGCCTGTTCAATCGTGGGCCACGGAACCCCGACGCCTGGTCCATCGAGCGCACCGCCAACATGAAGGCCGACTACCTGCCCCATTGTAATATCGACGATCAGGCCTCCGGCGGTATTTCCGACGGAGGCGCAGTCGTGTGTTAAAAAGCCATCTTCGGATGAATTCAGCAGACGTCCAGGAGCGACGCACTTCTGGTTGAAGCTCTGCTCGTAAACGAGATCAAGCAAAGGGTCACCGATGCGTGAGTCCCGCGCACAGTACCCAATGGTGGCCACTGCACATCTCTTCCCTCCGTCGTGCGCCAACGTGGGCCAGCCATTGGTCAACCCGGGAGTGCCGTCAAGGACCAGGAACGCTATTAGAGAATCGATCGGCGAACCGTCATGCGCGCGGACGTCGACAACAGCGAACGATTGACCGCCGTGTTCCACGCGTGCCTTTACACCAGGATGACGAATTTCCTGAGCGACCGTCCGTGTGGTGATTGCCCACTTGTCTGTGACGAACCAGCAGGTGCCAGCCCACTGCAGAGCGGGATGACCGTCGAGCCAAACGCGCGCGACTGCGCTTGCCGCGTGGGCCAGCTCACGTCCGGCTAAAGCAAGGCGGCGATTCCAATATCGCGACTCGACGCCTCCCAACGCGATGCCTATCGGAACGGTGGGTCGAACGAACGCGGTCACGAGTCGCTGCGCAAGCGAGTCGGGATCAGGCGCGCCAGTGACGTAGGAGCGAACAGCAGAAAGCGGTATGCCCAGGCGTTCCGCATCGGGGAGATTGATCCCGGCGGACAAGCGTTGCTCAAGTTCGAGTCGGACGGAAGGATCGGAACCGAAGAAATTTTTCATGGTCGCCTCACCCGCCAAATCGCTCGTCTCGCCAGTCCTCGAGATTAGGGCAAAGGCGCGGAGGCATGTCAACGCGAAATTCGAGGAGTGCTGATTTTCATGGGTGCGACTGCCCATGGTAGACTTAGCGTCTTTATTCCTGAAGCACTTCAATTTTCCCCGCACGAATTGCTTCCAGCAAAGCTTGATAATCTCGTTCGTTCTGATCGGCGTAGGCTACGGCGAAATTCGAAATTGCGTCATCAAACCTGCGAGAATTGCCGAGATATCCGCTGATCGTCGCGGCATCCCCCGATTTGGCATGGGCTCGCGCGAGCGCCCATCCGCACCATTCTCCATAGTCTGCCAAGGCAGCCGAATCGAAAATCTCCACGAGAGGTTCGATCTTTATGTCGCGTAACTGTCGCACGTAAAAATGCCGCCCCAATTGTTCTGTCCAGCCCAAAAACATATCGCTTGCTGCCTGCATCAGCCGTTGCCCACCTACTACTCTCTGACCATCGTTTGAGTAAACACTTTTTCCAGCATACGGCTCCAAAACGCTCTTATGCGCCTCTTTCACCTGGAGAAACAGAGGCTCGCCATCGCCGGTCATTATTAGCAGGATCGCGCTGCGGGTACCTACGCTGCCAACTCCGACAACCTTGACCGCAACATCTCTGACTTCATATCGATCCAACAAAGTTTTGAGATCATCCGGAAGTGTTTCTCGATAACAGCGAAATGCGTCTTTAACGAGTCGATCATATTCTTCCGTTCCCTCTCCTCTTTGATGGAAAATTAAAGGCGGGTTGTCCTTGATTCGGACTTTGCCATTTTTGACACCCGCCAATTTTGGAAAATCATGCTCCGCCACCGTCCGTGTTGAGGCTTTGGCAATCTGCTTTTGAACGATCTTCCTCCACTTTCTGCTCTTGATACATGCGACCATGTTATCCATCCGCTGATACCACATTTCCAAAGCGCCTAGTTCCGCGTAGCACTGCATGTGTTCGTGGTAACTTTGGATGCAGCGTAGAGCGGCTTTACGCCATTCCGGTTCTTTGAAACGGTTATTGCGCCCGGCCAGAACAAAGCTGACGGCTAATCTCTTAAGATCCCATTCCCAGGGCGCTGGAAGCGTCTCGTCAAAATCGTTGATGTCAAAAATGATGTCTCGCTCCGGAGTTCCAAATCCTCCGAAATTCATTAGATGACAATCACCGCAAGCCTGCACTCGAATTCCAGACGCTGGCGTGTGCGCCAGATCGGCTGCCATAATCGCGGCGGCGCCACGATAAAAGGCGAAAGGACTTTGCATCATCCGTCCGTATCGGATTGGGAGGAGGTTTGGAATGCGGTCCCCGCTGGATTGAATCAACAATTCCACCGGATCCTGGCGATTTCCCGGCGCATTCCATGTCGCATGCGATCTCCGGGAACATTTGTCCCGCAAAGCCTTGCCTGTTGCTTTGCGCTCTTTCCGCGTAAGCAGTTCGTTAGGCGATCGTGCGCGCTTCACGTTTTTATTACCTATACACCAAAAGACTGTACAAGATGTCATACTAAATCGGCCACTGTTGCGACAAAACGTTTTTCTGTTCTTGCATCAAACGAGGTGTTTGCGAAAATGGCACGACAAGTTGGTTTGCCACTTTCGAGCAAATGAACATGGAGACCGGCATAAGCTCTCGTCACCGGAATGAGCGTAATCATTTTCCGTTGGCTGCTTACGACAGCGAACGCTTTGGTCCGCTGTTTGCAGTGAGCGACGAAGGAAGCGCCGGAGAGACAGTCGTTAACGCGGCTTATGCATCCGCAAAGGCAAAGGCTTTTTGGCCGATCGACCCGATGAGCTTGGGTGTCGCTCTGGACGGCGAGCGCATGACGAGCGCAGGCGAAGTACCTATTGGGCCTCCAGAATATGAAGACCTTTTAAACGCGGCCGCTGGGCGGCTTCTCTTGACCACGAATGTCGGTGTTCGAGTCAATACGCGACTCACCCAGCAGCTTCCTGAATTCCCGATAACCGAAAAATCGGCCAATGATAAGCAGTGGCTGGACGGCGTGTTCGCCGCGTTTGAGCCTTTTGTGCGCACGCCGGACGGACAGCCCAGGCCACTCACAGTACGGCTTTCGGTCGACCCCAAAGTGCCGATTAAATCGCTTAAAGGCGTGATCACCAAACTGGAAGCAGGCCGCAAAGAAGGAAAGATGGGGCCAGCAGCCATTCACCAGGTGTCGGTTCTCATCGCTTTCGAAGACGGGATTACGGATAACGAAATCGCCGTAATCGAACGCATTATGCAGCTGGCGGTTGACGCGGGTATACGCGAGTTGGCGGTCGACGGAGACCTCCGCGAACCCGCTCGACAGCGATTGGGAATCCAGTCACTGCTAAATATTTTGGATCCCGAACACTTGCGGCGATTGCTAAAACTAGCGAGTCAACTCGGGGTTCGCCTCACGTATCGATATCACCTCGATGTCGAAACGGCCGCACGCACCATCTGGACCGGCCTGCAAACGGCGCGTATGTACGGCTTTTCCGCTGGAAAATACGGTCTCATGCCAATGACTCTGGAAGAGCAAGGCGCTGCGATCGAAATGATCACGGGATGGGCTGCCGACTGGACCGCGATTCCTGCCTTTTACGTAGACGCACCGTTGCTTACCGCTGAAGACGTTTACGATGACACCCGGTGTAAAGACGCGGCGAAGCTCTGGCTCAAAACGGCTCGCGGAGCCGGCGCAAAGATCGTGCTTTTCGATAGCCCGGATCGTGTCAATCCACGCCGGTTGATTCGCCAGCCTAATGTGGCAAACGATACTGGGGTTTTAAGTTTTGCCGATATCGAGGAAATCCTGGCCTATGCAAAGGAATTGGGCGTCTCGATTCTGTGGTCGGGAGGCATAACAAGCAGACAAGCATTCGAATTGGCGAAGCGAAAAGTTTTTGGGATTTTTAGCACATCGAGCACGGCTGCAAAAATCGCTGTCACCGCCGCCTTTGAAGATGATCCACGGCTTGCGACTGAGAATGAGCCCACGGACTTCGGTATCCGTCGCATTCATGCGATTATTCAAGGAGGATTCTTAAGCGCTTCGGTAGGCAATCGCGGTAAAGACCTCGCCAAGTCTATCGCGGGTTCGAGCGAGCGGTTGCTTGCGGCGGAACAAGATCAAGCAAAGTCCACCGTAGAATTGAATAATCTCAATGTGGAACTCTTACGTGGATGGCAGTTGTTCAGGGAAGTTCGCACTGGGCAGAATACGTCGATTCCAAGCCGCGTAACTGTTCCAGTACCGGCGGACGCAGTCCGTGTCTTCCGAGGAAGGAAGAACCGACCACTGAAGCGCAGTGTATTCATCGAGAAGCTCGGCACGGTTTTTATGCCGATGACCGTTCAGATGCAAAGGTTGTTTGGATTAACAGCGTACCTCCCTGCCGTTCTACCTGAAACAAAAAGTGAGGGGATGCCGGATGAAATAGCCTTAGTGTTTTATCAAACACAGGGGGCGTATCATGAAGCAAAGCGGTGCATCGGAGGCCGGAGCTATAGTGAGCTTCATCAGCTTCTCTTTGATATGGGAGCAAGCGCCAGCACTTTTCCGGAAATCTTCACTGGCGCAGTGCAGCCAGACAAGGCATATCACCTGTTCCCAAAGTCGGTCGACTGGCAGATCGGAAGTGCGCGCCTCTATGTCGGCACTCGACGGCCCAAACTAAAAGCAGCGGGCTTTCTGAAGAGATTGGCACAGATCGCGGCTGAGCTTCAGAAGGCTCCAGGGAGCTTAGATGCCGTCATTTTCTGCGCGAGCAACGACTGGCTGTTCTGGTGGGAACATTCTTCCGAGAGCACTCCCGAGCCAAACACAAGATTAACCAGCCTCGCAGAAGAAGTTTTTTCGCCCGTTGCTCGCCGAGTACAAGTCCCCAGCAATTTGCTGAGACCTTACTCGGGGCTCACTTTGAATACGGGAGGCGACTTCCTTAACACTCAGTTTCAGCGAGTTTAACAAATCTCCCTTAACACTTATGAAGACAAAACCAGTGGAATCGACTGATAACGCGGAAGACGGCCTCTTGCGCGATGCGCGAGTGTATCTATCGGGGCCGATGGATTTCGTAGCCTCGAGAGCTGCGGAAAAGGCCACTGGATGGCGGACGAGAATAGGTCAGTTTCTTCGCAGGCTGGGGGTTATTGTATTTGACCCTTGGGAGAAACCAGAGGTTCGGGCCATGCATGACTACGGCCGCGAAGGAGAAGGAACGACAGATGCTCGGGCTGTGTGGACCTATAAGAGCGGGGAGGAGGGTGCCGCCGCGCGAGCGCACGTAGCTGAGGGATTCTGGGGCGCACTCCACGTTGACCTCCGCATGGTGGACACGAGTGACTTTATCATTTGTTACTGTCCGACGAACGTCTACAGCGTCGGTACTCCTCACGAGATCATTTTAGCTCGAGACCAGCGTAAGCCCGTCCTGTTTGTCAGTCCCTACGTCAGTTTTCCCGCGCTCTCGCGTCTCCAGAAACACTTAGCCAAGGACGTAGCTGGCACGGCGTTGTTGGAGGAACTGATTGCTCAAGTTCCCATCAAGGAGAATAAGAACGCAAGCCCGAGTCTGTGGTATATGCCATTGGTTGGCGGTGAACATTTTTTTGACGGCTTCGGTTTTGGCCAGTACCGCGAGCGGTTCGGCTGGCCCGAGATCTCACTTGATAAACACGAAGAGGATGATCCGCCGCAAAAGCCGCTCCTACCCTTCCTCGAAAAACTGAGCCACGAGCTTCCGCCCAAGTGGGATCGTACGGCTAAAAAGTTTGTTCCGAACGATGACTGGCTTCTGTGGGATCTGCGCAAGCACCAGGCCGGTGCGTCGGTCGCGGACGCCAGACGAGCAAAATCTGCACAACGCGCGCCCAAGAGTAGTGGGAAACCTATGGAAAGACGATAATGCGCTGTACGCCATGACTGAGCCCCGGGTTTCAAATATTCCTGCCAAACGAATTGAAGTTTATTCCAGTCGAACCGGAAGCGATATGAGAATTGGAAATCTGTAGCTTTTAGTTCCATGTGTCTTCTCCAATCAGAGGCGTGGCAGTAGCGCTTAAAACCTAACCAAAGCCACAGAAATCATGACGAGAATCAAACAAGGTCCTTGGACTCGCATTCGACCGCTGCAACGCGACGAACTTGATCCCTATACGCAGGCTGGAATGATGACGGGAGAACTTACTTGGGGAGGAAACCCTAACAATCTTTGCAAAGTAATGGCATATACACCCCGCCTCCTGCAAACTGAGGTTGAGTACTGCAACACCTTCATCTTCGATCCACGCACTTTGCGCGGAGATGTCCAAGAGGCGGGGTTCAACGACCGCTTCATTAAGGAACTGGTGATCTCTCGGACCTCGCTCATTAACAGATCGCGTTATTCAGTAACCCATCACTCAGTTATCGGGCTAAGTCTCTTTGCGAACGCTGGTCGCAGAGACGAGGCCATACCGAAATATTTGCATCTTCACGAACACGAAAAGCACCCTGAAGCCTACACTGAAAGAGAACGTGTCGTGCTCGATTATACGGCGAAGGTCACAAGGGATGCTCATCTTGTGACGGACCAGGAATTCCAAGAACTGCGCCGGGTGTTAACTGAATACAACCTCAAGGACGATCAGCTGAAAAAACTCACGACGGAAAAGATGACTCGTCACGTCGACGCCCAGATCGTCGAACTTACGTGGTTGATCGGACACTTCTGCTTACTGAATCGGTGGTTTACAGCCCTTCAAGTACCCAATGAAAGCCCTCAGGATGAATGGAATTTTGCCGCGGTTTACGAGGAAGTCGTTCCCGAAGAAATCCGTCGTCGCAATGATCAGATTCTTGGTGGTGGTTTCTGACAAGTGTGTCACTCCCCGTCGTTCATTTAGTGCGAGCTTTTTGCGCGGAAATGCGCGTGGATTTTGTATGAGTTCGGGAAACGCCTATCTGCCGGCCGTCCTCAAGGCCGGTCTGGCAGGTAGTACCCTCTTCCGATCCCGGTTTGCACCTTAATGCGTGGTTTTGGCGTAGGGGTAGGCCTGCCGGTGCCACTACCAACCGGGATTCGTACCCCGGCGGGGCCAATCCCGATTTGTAGCGAACCGCGTCGGGCTCCCTCAGTAGTAGCCCCACGGTTGCCGTCTGAGGAGTCGCGAGCACGCGGGCCCTGAGGAGAACTCTTGTCGCGCTTTTTGGATGTCTCACGCGCCGTTTCTTTATGTTCTCGTGCCCGAACGTTAATTGTCACTCGCTCCCTTTCGGCTATGCCGTCGCGACCAAACATTGTGAGCGTATATTCGGTTCGCTCCACCGGAGAGACCGTAAGGTTCCCTTCAATCGAATCAACTTCACCAATTGAAGGATCAATGGAAGCCCGTTCCGCATTCTCCAATTTGTAAGAAAGCTTCGCGCTTTCTCCACGAACAATCGTTGCAGGAGTTCCAGTGAATCTGACAATTCGCGCCGTCGGCGGCGAAGTGAGAGGGCCGTTTGGACTTATCGAAGGAACCACAGGCGTCATCGGCACCGGCGTTGTTATGCCGGTTGGAGTCATCGTCGGGCCTGGAGTCACTACTGTCAGCGGCGGTGTAACCACTGCTGTCGGTGCTGGTGTGGTTATTGAAGTTACCGGTGATGTGGGAGTCGCTGCTGGCGGTGCCGGTGTGCTTATTGAAGTTACCGGCAATACTGGAGTCGCTGCTGGTGATGCCGGTGCGATTGTTGAAGTTACCGTCGGTGCTGGAGTCGCTGCTGGCGACCATAAGCGGAATTTCGATGCGAGAGCTAGGGCAAAGATGACCGCGCAAATTACGGCACCCAGGCCAGCGAGTAACTTCCAAGGTTTCCACAGTGGAATTGTTGGCGGGGCGGCTAACTTCAGATTGTGGCGAGTGACGCCTGCGCCAGCTTTATCGCGAAGCTCTTCGCGTATTTGCAGAGCTTGCTCAAGCGATTGCCGTGCTTCGGAAAAGTTCCCCTCACAAATTGCTTTCGTGCCATCTTGATGACGTACCCACCCCAGAGCGGCTTTGTCGCCTGCGGCAGTCGCGGATTGAGCGGCTAAACACAACGCATTCGTCCAAGATTCCCAGCGACCGGTCAAAACCAATGTGAGCTCCAGCGATCTGGTTATGCGCATGACCTCCACTGCCATGCCAAACTTGACGCCCCAGCGCAGGCTGTGCATCAGAACAGGCAGCGTTTCGAGAATTGTCTTTAGGTCGTGCTGGCGCGGCTCAACCCAATCTGCAAAATAGGCGACGGCTCGTTTTCGCTCTTCAGTCGCCTCCGCCCGCTCCGGCATGAATAGAGCAAATTCTCCGGCTAGCGTGTACCTTCGCTGGCTGCGCGCGTCCACAGCACTTTCAGACTTTTCCGACGCCAAGGCTGTTGATTGCTCCTGCTCGACTACGTTGTGCTTGTGCAAAAGGCCGAGATAGCTTGATGTGATGGAGCTGCGCGCTGTTTCGGACCGCGCTGATACTTTGGCAGTTCCTCCTGCCCCATCGCCGAGCGTCTCAAGAAGTCGATCAAGGCCTGCCTTATAGTCCAGCGAGAGATCAACGTACTGTAAGCGGCGCAACCGGAAGGGAACCTTACATTGACTATGTAGAACAGGGACAACCGTTTTACCATCCTCCAACGCAAGCGACACCTCGTCCATCACGTTAGTGGATTCCACAGCAGCGGGTGAAAGAATCACGACGAGTTCGAGACATTTTGCCAAAGCGTCCTCGACGGCACGGTCCCAGCGCTGACCGGGCGAGATGTCGAGTTGGTCTATCCACACGCCGGCCCCTCCCATCCGCAAGTCTTTGGCAAGACGCAATACGAAGTCGGCGTCTTCACGGGCGTAGCTCAGGAATGCAAATTGAGTTTGTGTTTGTAATGGCCGTGTGAGTTTTCCTGCGGACGAATGATTGCGAATTTCCGCCCTCTCGGCTTCGGCAAATCCGGCATTCGCACTGGTCCGTGCGGTGCGCGTGGAAGACGCGTGGGTGCGCACTAGATGACGCTCTTCAAGTTCTTCCAGAATTGTCTCGACATTGCCGATCTGCAGCAATTCGCCGAGCGTTGTTGCTTGCACTGGAGCACCACTAAAAATTGCGAGCGCGGAAAGAATCCGGCACTGCGTGCTGGAAAGCGATGCGGTGGTATGCGCCGCTAATTTTTCTGGTGAACCATCTGATCGCAAATCCTGCGCAACGTGCGTCAGAGAGCGATCATTCAACTGCGCTATTGCAACCTCTTGGAGAATCCGCAGAGGATTCCCTTTCAACGCGACCGTGATTGGCTCGACGGCCAACGCTTCATCCGCCGTCAAAGGTCGACTCAGCTCTCGCTCGATCAGTGTCTTTACATCTTTCGCCGGCAAGCCATCGAGCTGCGTCGCGTGCGCTTCACTACCCCACAAATGTCGCTCAGGAGAACCTAGCAAGAACGTGCACGCCGCCGCGACGTTCATTACTCGCTCAGCCTCCGTGCGCGTTAATTCGGCCGAGTCGAGAATAACCAATGCATTTTTGGTCTGCAAGTCGCTGCGCAATTGCGAATCAGCCGGTTTAAAAGGAGCGTCGCATTCGAAGAAATCACCCCAGAGCAGCTGCAGTATGTCATCAGGCGGAACGCCGCGAACCTCCCGATAAATGATACCGTCTTGGAAAAGCTTAGAATTAATCGTGTGCGCCAAATGGCGCAAAACAACACTCTTCCCTATTCCTGCTTCCCCAAAAAGCTCCACCGACTCCAGACTTTCCAGCGCGCGAATCGCTGCTGCGCTCTCTTCAATGCGATCCAAAATAGCCGGAAACGGCCGCGGTCGAAGCTGGACGGGGATTGGGCGCGCCTTGGGCCGCGGCCGTTGAATCGATGCGGCCGCATCAACGATTCCTCCGTGGACTGAACCGATCCGCAGGACGTGTGCGCCAACCGAGATCTGGCTACTGTCCTCTCTTTGTACGCGAGTCTCGATCCGTTCTACCAATGTGGTTTGGTTGGCCATTGGCGATCGCCCAGTAAAACTAGGGACGAGTTATCTCTTTTTCAACTAAAATCGCAGAAGCCATCAAAGGGGAGCCTAGGCTCCGGGCAACGGAGCACCCGCGCTTGGCGCGTCCTCGCTGGTTGCGAAGCTTGGCGCACTACGAAGTTCTTTGTGCCCCTGGAGTCAAAGTTCTAGCTGAGCTGCGTGCCCCGGTCCTTTTGTCGGTAACATCCTCCGGTGGAAAGAATCGCTAACGCATTTGGTAGCGTGGTATCTTTTACCTCGCGACGATCGTGTTTAAGAATCACTTGCTCTGCCAATTGAGCCAACGGTGCGAATGGCTATTTCCCAGGCAAATGCGGTGCGAACGACATTTTCATCGGCCGAGCGACTCCGTTGGCTCTCGTGCGAGGAGTCAGTGGACGGAGGCAGTAGCAACCGCGACTCGCAACGGTTTGATTTGACGAGCGGTTGTTGGGCTACCTAAAATCTCTGCGGACGCCGATGAACCACTTGATCAAGTACGAGCACGCGACATGGTGAGATCCGCAAAGCACGGTGATTCGGGTACGTAAACTTCCTTTCTGTGGCCCGGTCCTAGTCGACGCGGACGAAACGACCTGGGCCTGACTTAAACTGGAATCGGTGCGTTTTGCTCGATCAGACTCTGACTCTTCAAGTCCGCCCAGAACTCAGCCGGAATTCTAGTCTGCATTGAAGTATAGTCTTCCAGAATCTGACGTTCTCTGCTCACACCGACCACCAGGGCTGCGGCAACATCAGGAGCAACAGAAAACTGGAGCGCGGCCGTTCGTAAATCGACCCCATGGTTGGCCGCAATCTCACGCAGTCGCTTGCGTTTCTCAATATAGGCGGCGGGAATTTTGTAGGAGTCCTTTCCGTAGTTGAACCTCGGACTGCCCGATATGAACCCGGCATTGAGCGAAGACCCGATCACCAAAGAGACGTCTTTTCTCCTTACCGCTGGGAAGATGGTGTTGAGCGCGTTCTTGTGATCGATCAATGAATACTGCGAGGCCAAAAGACACAAGTCCGGATCAGCCACCTCGAGAACTTGCAGAATCGGTTCTGGACGGTTTACACCCACTCCCCAGCCCTTGATAATGCCCTCATCGCGCATGCGCGTGAGCTCTAGAAATGCTCCTGTCGTCGCAATCTTAAACTGTTCCTCCCAGGGTGTCGGTAGCAGTTTATTGTCGGGCGAGAGGTCATGGACGAAAGCAATATCGAGGCTGTCGATGCCTAGTCTTTGCAGGCTGTCTTCTATCGAGCGCCGGATCCCCGGACCTGTATAGTCGAACACGACATCGTTTGGAGAGGGCGAAAAGAGGAATAGGTCGCGATTGTGTGCTGTCTTTGATGCCTTCAGAAGTTTGCCGACCTTCGAGGATATGATGTAGTCGCTTCGTTTCTTGTTATGAAGAAAATAACCGAATCTCCGTTCTGCCAGACCTAAGCCATACCATGGAGCAACATCGTAGTAACGGACACCGGCAGACCACGCTGCCTCGAGGATAGCACTAGCATCTTCATCTGTTACTATAGAAAATTCATTCCCTAATGGTACCCCTCCCATACCGAACCTAAATGGTGGCTTGTAATGACCCTGAAAGGAGGCACCGCTTGCATTTTTTGCGGCATTTGTGTCAGGCTTCTCGCTGGTATTGCCTGCAGCTAATACACCATCAGGCACCAAAGCTGTCACCGCAGTAAGGGCCGATCCTTTCATTGCCAAGTTCAAGAATTCTCTGCGTGAGGTCATAGTCAGTTCGCCTATGTTACTGTTCATAATCATCTTGATATCGCGCTCAATTTGGTAAAACTGTCCCGGCGGAAGCCGACGACTTTTTGGCGGATACCCGGAACGTCGTCATTGCTCGCGAGATACTTGTAGATAGCCGAGAAATCCTCGATGGCGTGTCCCTCCATCATTGCAAGGCGATACAGTTCTTTCGCGGCATTCGTTACAGGCATAGCCACGCCAGACTCGTACGCACTGACTGATCCGAGATGGAGGTCCTTTTGCATCCAGCGCAGCGGAAATTCGGCATCGTAATTTCCGTTCTCAATTTTCTCCCGCTTCAACGCGATAAACGGCGCCACTGCAGGCGTGCCAAGCAATGAATCGAATAACACCTTGCGTGGAATCCCGAGCCCTTCGCCTAACGCCATACCTTCGGCAAAGGCCGCCATGGCATTACCTATTAAGAGGTTGACTACCATTTTTATGGAGGTCCCAGCGGCATTTCCGCCAACGTGGACAATCCTGTTGCCCATACAAAGTAAGAGTGGGCGAATCGCTTCTAAATCCCCAACTTCGGCACCGACCCAGAAGATTAGTTTTGCGTTCGCCGCGGCTGCCGCGGATCCGGTAACAGGCGCATCGACAAAATGAACATGGCGGCGGGCTGCTTCGGCCGCCATCTTTTTCGTGAACGATGGATTTACTGAACTGCAGTCCACCCAAACAGTCTTTGAACGGAGGTGATTCAAAAATCCAGTGGCACCCAAAGCTGCTTCTTCGACCGCGGCTGGATGGGCCAGCATAGTGAACACGATGTCCACTTCTTGGGCTAGCTTTGCAGGGGAATCAGAAAATGTTCCGCAAGGACCAAGCAGGGGTTCTGCCTTGGCGCGCGTGCGATTGAAGACTGCCAATGAGTAGCCGTGCTTTTGCAGGCTTGCCGCCATGCGGCTGCCCATTATTCCTAAACCGATAAATCCTATTTTCATTTCACCTCTCCTGTTGGGGCTGTTCACATAGCGATCGGATGTCGTCGTTCAACTCGCTGCAGGCGAGGGCAATCCTAACGACTGCAGTGTGTCGGGTGACAGACTGCCGGTAACACTTAGCTGCTTGGCGATTTGATATCTTGCCACCGCGTCGCGCGTCGCCGGGCCGAAAACGCCGTCGATAGAGCCATTGTAATAACCACGTTGCAGTAGCTGCGTTTGAACGGCTTGAACGGTAACGCTATCAGCTGGTGCAATGTTATAACTGGTAGTGTTGTTATCGTACGGGCTAACGTCCGTGTAGTAATCGTACGGATAGTAGTCGTTGGCATAATATGGAAGGTAATCCCATGGGAAATACCCGTCATCCAAACCCCACCAGAAACCGTCGTCAAAGACAAAGAAGCGACCGTGATCAAAATGAACGCGTTTATGATCCCAGTCACCGTGCCAATTTGCTTCGTGACGTTCAGCAATGTGATGGTTGATTGGACCGTTCACTCCCCGTTGCGGAAGTGTTTGTGATGGACGGGCGACTAAACCTTTCGCACCACTAATGCGATCGACGTTGGAAGTTACTGCTCGATTAGATCGTCCATCATAAACGGGTTGTCGGGATGATGGTCTGCCAAAGGAGGAGAACCGGGATCCTGTCCCAGCAAAGTTCGGAACGGTACCTGCGACGTGAGATCCGCCAAAGCCGACTCCGCCTCCCCGACTGCCGACTCCGCCTCTAACGTGTCCGGCAGCCAAAGGGCCACCACTAAAGCCGCCGCTGTGAAAGCCGTGGAAGCCTCCACCTCCAAGGCCACCACCGTGGAAACCTCCTCCTCCTAAGCCACCGCCGTGGAAACCACCTCCTCCACCGCCGCCGCCGCGTGCCGCAGCGAGCTGACTCACTGCTACACATAGAACTAGACTAACCAAGCTAAAAGCTGCTTTCATTTTCATCTCTTAAGCTCGTGCCAGACAGCACTTACTTGCTACTGCGCATCCGGTGGATTTTGTCGTGCCACTCAGGAGCTGCAGCTTACTCCCTCTTTCGGACGATAACTTCAGTCGCGACACGACGCCGAGCGTTGCCGTTGATTTAGTCATGGATTTTACCGAACCTATTAATCGCGCCTATTTATCGCGGCATATCGCTCCTTTGTTGTCATCTACTGCGCGCGAAGATAAGGCATGATGGCGACGGCTCTGGTCCGATAGTCCAAACACCAAGCCAGGTTTCAATCTTCTATCTCATAGAACAGAGTGAGGATCACTCTTAAGAAGGATCGCAAAATCCCGCGGATGCGCGGTGGTTCCGAACCCGAAGCGTAACGATCTTAAGGTATGAAAAAGTTTAAATTACTGAGCATAATAGGCATCACCTCGCTCTCACTCGCGCTCGCTCAGGCTGGATTGGCGGCTGGCCATGGAGGCGGCGGCGGCCACGGCGGGGGCGGTGGCTTCCACGGAGGAGGCTTTGGTGGTGGCGGCTTCCACGGTGGTGGGTTCCACGGCGGAGGTTTCCGGGGTGGCGCTTTCCATGGTGGTGGGTTCCGCGGTGGAGGGTTCCGCGGTGGCGCTTTCCACAGCGGTAGTGGTTTCCGCGGGGGACGTTTCGGGGGTAGAAACTTCCACGGCGGTGCCTTTCGCGGTGGCCGTTTTGATGGGCGCCATCACGGATTCTCTAATGATGTCTTCATCGGCGGCTTCGGCTTTCCAGGGTGGTGGGGCTGGGGCTATCCCTATGGATACTACGGCTACGATTATTACCCGTATGATTACTATGGATACAGCGGATATCCATATGGCTACTATGGATACGGTGGGTACCCGTACGGCTATGGATACAGCAGGTTCGGTTACTACGGTGGCCCCGGTTATGGATATCGATATGGAAGCCGAGCGGGTTATGGATATGGCCGTGGCAACCGAACCGGTCACGGATACCATCATGTTAGCCGATCAGGGCATTCCCGAAGTTCGCGAAGTCGGTGACAAGGATTACTACGGTTCTTTGAATACGGCCGGTTTGTTGGTGTGTGTCGATCGAATTGTAAGTGATGTTTGCGACCAGGCTCACCTGATGCTCGTCGCGTAACTCAAAGTATAATACGAACAGGAAGCTGGTTAAATTATGAGAAAAAATCCGCTGAACAAAGGTATTATAATGGAGAACGCTGCCGGGATTGGGACGGTGACGTCTGAGATGATTGAAGCACGTGCGCGCGAGTTAGCCGTGATTAACGGTCACACTTCTTCCCAACCGTCAGATGCCGACTATCAACAGGCCAAACGTGAGCTGACGGGAGAATCGGAAATGGATCCGCAGGAAGAGCGTAGTGAATCCATACCCGATTCGGAGGGTTGGGATCCCCTGCCGGGCTCGACTGGACGGCAAGCAGCCGACTCCCTGGGAGAAGACGAAGACGCCGAGGGACGAAGCGAGAGTGCGCAGATGTTCGAGGAAGGCGTCAGCGAAGCGGAGCACGATCAAATGCGTCAGGCGTCCCGGGCAGATGAGGAGAACGACGAACCAGAGCCATAAAGGGCTAATGTTGCGGCGCAATTGACGTTTACCGACTGTAACGGCCAGGTAATCGCGTGAACGGCAGTTTCGTGTAGAACCGGAAAGGACAATTAGCGAGCTGCGCCGCAAATTAATCCCAATGAGTTATCTCACTAAAGAGCGTTGGCTCCGTTGTTTACGACACTGCTGATTGCTATTACTAGCTGTGCCATGATCGGTGCGGCACTTGGCATGTTTTTGCTTTGACGTACCCATGCCTCTAGAGCGCGTGAAGCTTTTCAAGTACCTCGCTTGCTTCTGAAGCATACCCCGCACGCATGGCATCCGCCAAAAGAGGGATACACAACCGGCTCGCGAGTAATAACCAAAAATCCTTCGCACGCGGCGTGGCGCGCCGCTTCTCCCGGCCGGAACATTCTCACAATGAAAGCAAACAGTTTCGTTGCGAAACAGCCGTTGTCAGCAGCGACCGTTGGCCCGATTCGCACCTACGCCGAGCTGCAAAGCCGAATTCATCATGATTTGCGCAATCAGCATCCGGAATGGGTAAAGCCCGATGGCAAGTCGCCGATGTGCGATCTGTACGAGCAGCGTCTGGCTGAGCAGATAGCGTTTTTCCAATCCACCAAGGTAAATTTGGCTGCCGCATAACTTATGTGGATCATTCGCCTAGCTCTTAAAAGGCCCTACACATTTGTAGTTGCGGCTTTGCTGCTACTACTGATGACTCCGCTTGTTCTGACTCGAACGCCAACTGACATTCTGCCTAACATCAACATTCCCGTGGTCAGTATCGTGTGGAGTTATACCGGGCTGACCGCCACCGATATCGAGCAGCGAATGGTCTATACCACGGAACGAGTCTTAACTACCACTGTAAACAACATCGAGCACCTCGAATCCAATTCCTATGACGGCGTTGCAGTAATTAAGATCTTTTTTCAGCCGGGGGTCACCATCTCCCAGGCGGTAGCGCAAGTAACAGCGGTCGTCCAGACGATCCTGAGGCAGCTCCCTCCGGGGACGACCCCGCCTTTGATTCTCCAATACAACGCCTCGAGCGTCCCAGTCCTGCAATACGGCGTCGGTGGTGAAGGACTCAACGAACAACAAGCGTTCGACATTGCGTTCACTCAGCTCCGTGTGGGGTTAATCACCGTTCCAGGCGTCGGTATTCCGTACCCGTTTGGTGGGAAACAACGCCAGGTTCAGGTGGATCTCGATCTGCGCAAGCTTCAGGAGAAGAACCTCAGTCAAATGGACGTTCTGAACGCGTTTAACTCACAGGCGCTGGTCTTTCCGAGCGGCACCGTGAAGTTAGGGATAAAACAATACCCGATCGATATCAATACGTTTCCGCTCCGAATCGACACGCTCAACGATCTTCCCATCAAGACCGAGAACGGCGCGTTGATTCGGCTCGCTGATGTGGGTCAAGTGCGGGACGGCTACGATCCGCAACAGAACGTGGTCCGACTGGACGGCGTGCGCAGCGTGCTAATGAGCATAATCAAAACAGGCAATGCTTCGACCATCGCCATTGTCGATGGAGTCAAAAAGATGATGCCTAATCTGTTACAGACAGTTAACAGCGCAGTGCGAGTGAAGGAGTTTGGCGACCAATCACTTTTCGTTCGTGCAGCTATCAGCGGCGTAGTTAGAGAGGGCGTAATCGCCGCTTGTTTAACTGCTTTAATGATCCTGCTGTTCCTGGGTTCATGGAGAAGCACGCTCATCGTTGCTGTATCGATTCCACTTTCGGTGCTTGCCTCCCTCGCCGCTTTAAGTGCGTTGGGAGAGACCATCAATCTCATGACACTTGGTGGCCTCGCCCTGGCTGTGGGTATTCTTGTGGATGACGCGACTGTGACCATCGAGAATATCGAGCGTCATAGCCAGGCGGGAGAAGAACTAGAGCCGGCGATCATGGTCGGCGCGGGCGAGATCGCACTGCCTGCACTCGTATCCAGCCTTTGCATCTGCATCGTTTTTATTCCGATGTTCTTTCTCTCGGGCGTCGCTCGCTTCCTTTTCGTACCGTTTGCCGAGGCAGTTGTGTTCGCGGTCTTGGCTTCCTACATATTATCCAGGACGCTCGTTCCAACGCTGGTGATGTGGTTTGAGCGAAACCACGAAAAACTTCAGAAAGCGCGACGCGCTTCATTCCTGCTCCGACCGTTCATCGCGTTGCAGCAAGGATTCGAGCGCGGCTTTAATCGGTTCCGCACAGCCTATCGCAACGTGTTAGGCACAGTCCTTAATCATCGTGGCGTTTTCGCAGTAGCTTTTCTTAGCTTTGCTGCCGGTTCCTGGCTTCTCCTTCCATTTCTGGGCCAGGACTTCTTCCCGTCAGTGGACGCGGGCATCTTTCGGCTCCACGTGCGCGCTGCTACAGGGACTCGCATTGAAGAAACTGCCAAGCTCGTGGCCGAAGTCGAAAAGACAATCAGAAACCAGATCCCTGCCAGTGAGCTTCAGGGCATCGTCGATAACATCGGTCTTCCAATCTCGGGAATAAATCTTTCATACAGCGACAGCGGCCTGACCGGGCCAGCCGATGGAGACATCACTGTCGCCTTGCAAAAGAACCACAAGCCTACGGACGAGTATGTAAGGCAACTGCGACTCGGCCTTCACCGACAGTTTCCAAGCGTGACCTTCTACTTTCTTCCGGCGGATATTACGACCGAGACGATTAACTTCGGATTACCTGCGCCATTCGATATTCAAATTTCAGGCCGAGACCTGGTGGCCGATCAAAAAGTAGCGCACGAGGTAGCCGAGAAGATTGGTCAGGTCCACGGCGCGGTCGATGTTCGGATTCAGCAACCGGATGATTATCAACGGTTCATGTTTTCCGTAGACCGCACAAGAGCTTCGGGCATGGGTTTGACCGAGCAACAGGTGGCTTCCTCGGTCCTGCTAAGCCTAAGCGGCAGCGAACAGGTGCAGCCGGTGTACTGGCTCGATCGGAGCACTGGTGTTCAATACCTCGTTAATATTCGCACGCCGGAGTACCGGCTGGAATCGCTGTCACAATTGGAGTCGCTGCCAATAACCGCTCCGACGACACCTGGCTCCAGCAACGGACAAGTGCTAACAAATGTTGCCTCAGTCTCACGTACCAGCAGCCAGCCGATTTACTCGCATTACAACATCATGCCGGTAGTCGATATTTACGGCGGGGTCGCCAATCGCGATCTCGGCAGTGTCTTGCGGGATATGAAACCGATTATCGCTGCGGCACAGAAGAACGCGCCTCGCGGAGTTTTTATCACGACCCGCGGCCAAGCCTTAACCATGAGCTCCAGCTTTACCGGGTTAGCACTCGGTCTCGTCATGTCGATCGCTCTCATCTATCTGCTACTAGTTGTTAACTTCCAGAGCTGGCTTGATCCGTTCATCATCTTAACAGCTCTGAGTGGCGCACTGGCGGGCGTGATCTGGGGACTTCATATCACCAGCACAAGTCTTAGCGTGCCGGCGTTGATGGGCGCCATCATGTGTATGGGCGTCGCGACCGCTAACTCAGTGCTTGTCGTCACTTTCGCGCGACAACGTCTCGCCGACGGTATCGACTCGGTCCGCGCGGCATGGGAGGCGGGCAGCACACGATTGCGGCCGGTTCTGATGACAGCGCTGGCGATGATCATCGGGATGCTGCCGATGTCTTTGGGCCTCGGAGAAGGTGGCGAGCAGAATGCTCCCCTGGGTCGTGGCGTAATTGGCGGCTTGGTGGTCGCGACATTTACCACACTGCTGTTTGTGCCCGTAGTGTTCAGCTTTTTCCACCGCTCATCCGGAGAACCTTCGGAAGTGGAACAGCGAAGTCCGTCGGAAGGCTTGGCTTCCACCGATTCGACACCTTCGCCTCAAGCATGATTATGAATACAGGAGCACACTCAACAAATGACCCTAAAGCAGCAGCTCACCCACTTCGTGCTGACGATCTCGTAAACACGGCTGGAACTTATCCCGCAAACGGAAGCCGATCGCCGTCTTCCGGCTCCGCGCTGCGAGACGCAACCTCTGCCGCGAGCGGTCCACCGATGGCTCAACGACGCGAACTCGAACCCGGGACCAAATCGTTATTTCAACGACGTCGCTATCTCATTCCCGCCGGTGGAGTGCTGTTGGTTCTGGCATTGGTAGGAGGCTTTGCGCCTCGCCTGTCCAAGAGCAAAGTAGCGGCTGCCGATACACAGGAACTGGCGGTACCAACGGTAAGTATTGTACCACCAAGTGTTGGATCGCCACCAGCGGGACTCACGTTGCCGGCTGAGGTTCGGCCGTGGCAGGAAGCCAGTATCTTCTCGCGAGTTAACGGCTATCTCAAAAACTGGTATGTAGATATCGGCGCCTTTGTACAACAAGATCAGTCGCTGGCAGAGATCGACACGCCAGATCTCGATCACCAGCTCGAACAGGCACGTAATCAGGCTGTGCAGGCGAAAGCAAGCGCCGCTATAGCCAAGATTACGAACGAGAAATGGCAGAAGTTGTGGAAGGAAGGTGTTGTGTCGGAGCTGGACGCTGACAACACAGCGGCGAATCAAAATACTACGGCCGCGAATCAGCAAGCATTTGAGGCGAATCTCAGGGTTTTAGAACAACAAGTCGCCTTCAAGCGGATCACAGCACCATTTCCCGGTGTGATCACAAACCGGCGCACGAACGTTGGCGACTTGATCGTCGCCAACAACGTCAGCAACGAGATGTTCCATATTCAACAGATTGATCCCCTGCGTATTTACTTTTGGCTCCCACAAGGGAACTCTGCTGATGTTAAAGTTGGCCAGTCTATTGCCGTCGTTTTTCCCGCGCCAGTAAACAAGACCATGCAAGCGAAGGTAGCGACTACTTCCAACGCTATTGCCCCCAATTCACGGACACTGCTCGTCGAGCTGCACATGGCCAATCCGAACAATGAAATTCAGGCCGGTAGCTATGCCGAAGTACGGTTGCCACCGTCCATGCTTGGCGTGATTCTCACTGTTCCTGACACAGCCTTACTGTTCCGAGCGCAGGGTTTACAGGTCGGCGTTCTCAAGCCTGATAACACTGTCGAATTACGCGACATCAATGTCGGCCGCGACTTTGGAACGACCATCGAGGTAACAAACGGTGTCGCTCCATCCGACAAGATAGTCAACAACCCGCCGGACTCCCTCGTTAGCGGAGAAGTCGTTCGTGTTGCGGCAGCGCCGGCCGTTTCGTCAAGTCCTGCGCCGCCTCCAGCGAAAACAGCCAAAAAATAACGGCCAGCGGCCGTCGGTATGCTGGCGGTGACAGTCGTTCTCGCTCTGTTTGCGGAACCAAGGCCTAATAGGTCGTCCGGATGAGGGAGAATAGATTACTTCTCAAGTGCCGTCTAAAAATCTTACGCCAAGCCGATAGCCATGAACCAGACACCGGTAATATCGTGGAACCATGGCTAGCCAACGGTTTAATGATGGCTCCAGACCGCGCACGATGTCGCATTCTGTGACCGGCCTGTATCCCCAATGGATTCGGATGTCCGAACTAGGCTACCCATCCGGTTCAGCAAGTTCAGGACAAAAGAGAATTTTCGCCATCGTCTCGCCACCTATCCCAACTTCGATGAACGGTAAAACGATGCGACGCATTGTGATTTTCGACAATCACCCCGATAGCCTGCGCCTCTTCTTACAGTCCAGCCTGGATACAGGCAGCGATAACTCTGTCTCACGCCGAGAAAGACGGACGTCCATTATTTGCGGGTTGATTTTGATCGCAACGCTCGGGGCAGGCCTGCTTTGGGCATTGTGTTGGTAACGGGCCCAATGATCGGAAACAACCGGAACCGCCACTGTTTGATCGTGTAAAATTTGGTGGAGGCACGGCTTGATACACTCAGGCGTGATGCTCGATGAATGATTTGCTAAACTGACCCTCCCCAAAAGAGGGAGCGCGAAGCGCCCCTGGGGCGTTGTTTGAAAATCTCACATATGCCCAGTAGCGGTCGATCCGCTCCAGACAGCAAGTTGAAGGCGTGAACGAAACCAATGCAGCGCTCAACAGATATTTACTGGAGATTGGGCGAATACCTCTTTTGACGCCCGACCAAGAGATCGAACTCGCACGGAGAGTCCAAACGGGCGATGCGGTAGCACGCGAGCGCATGATCAACGCAAACCTGCGGTTCGTGGTGACCATCGCACGCGATTACATTGGCCTCGGTGTGCCTCTAGTTGATCTGATCTCCGAAGGGAACATCGGATTAATGCAAGCAATCGACCGATTCGATCCGGAAAAAGGTGCCAAGCTGAGCACCTATGCTGTTTGGTGGATCAAGCGGGCGATTAAAAGTGCATTAGCGAACCAGAGCAAAACGATCCGACTGCCAGTAAAGACCCTCGAAAAAATTAGCAGGATGCGCCGCGTTTCGGCACAAATTGGCAACGAGCTTGGTCGCGAACCCACGGAGGACGAGCTCGGCGAAGAGCTGGGGATCGCTACTGAAGAAGTGGCGCGACTGAAAGGCATTGGTCTCCGCCCGGAATCGCTGGATGCGGCCATTGGTGCGGACGAAGAGACTGAATTGGGCGAAAGCATTGCTGATGAACGAATGCAAACTCCTTTCGAATCACTGCGTGAGAAGGATTTTTCGGATCAGATCAGTGGGGTTCTCAAACATCTCAACACGCGTGAGGCCACGATCATTGTAGAGCGTTTCGGACTAAACGGCACGACCGCAAAGCCGCTTGAACAGATTGCCGAGATAATCGGGGTAACCCGCGAGCGCATCCGGCAGTTGGAACTAACCGCACTCGCGAAATTGCGCCATGCGCTTAGTAAACACCTGGACCTGCTAGAATCTGAAGTTTTCGCCGCAGTCTAGTTTTCGACGTCCAAGGAAAGAACGCTGGACTAAATTGCAACCGGAAGATTTAGGCTTCGTCGCTAACGAAAAAATCAGCCAGCAATATTACGTAGTCGAGTGGTGCTTAAAAAGCGATTCTCTCAGTTAACTCTACCTTGAAGACGCGCAGGCTTTAGATTCCAACGAACGCGAGGCTTTTGCTGAGAATGTTTGAGCGGCGGCAGGTCGGGATCGAGAAAAGCAAGGGCGTGAGGCGGTTTGATTACCCGGACACCAGCAGCGCGTTGCTGTTCCACGATCCGGTCGCGGAGCGCCTGCATTCGCGTCCAATGCACCTTCGGTCGGAAATGATGCTCCGCGTGGTAGCCGTTAAAAAACCAGATCCAATTGTAAAGTTTATCGTAACTGCTGACGCCCCAGGCGAGCGGTTCGTCCGGGTTGCCACCATAGTGGCGGTAGTAGCCGTTCAGATAGGACAGGCAATGGCCAAAATACCAGAACGGCACAAGAAAACAGATATAACGCCAGTTAAGGACGCCGAGAATGACGAACGTGGAAACGAACAACGTTAACTCCGTAACTCCCCAGAAAGCGTCGCGAGGATTCTTGCGTTTCAATTCCCGATAGACCGTCTTCGGATCTTCACGGAAGAAACTCACGAAAGTGTATTTAAGCGGGTGCTCTGGCTCGCCGTCATGTCCATGTTTGTAGATCGAGATCCAATCGACTGTCTCGCCATTCTCACTAGGCCGGTCAGCGTTTCCCTTGTGATGCTGCATGTGAATGCATTCGTAAAAAACCTGGCTAAATCCGACAGTGATTGATTCAAGAATGCTGAACAGCCGATTAAGCAATGGCGATCGAAAGTAAGGATTGTGAATGAAGTTGTGCGAAATGCCATTGATATTCCATGAAATGCTCACCGAGTAGATGAAGCCAAGAATGAGCAAGACCCAGAGCGGAACCCGTGGGAAGAGATAGAACATCCCGAAGAAATAAAAACAATGGAAAATTGCAGCCAGTACTGGCAACGCGTCCCAGCGGGTATGCGCAAAAACCTTCGAATCCGTTTTAGGCGATTCGATGACGACTGCGCTTGATTTCATCACGTTGAATTCTTATGACGGAGAGTAACCCGTTCACGTCGGTGTGACCAGCCCAAAAAAACTTGCTCCCTCTCAGTTGGAAAGACAGACGACGATTAGATTTGGCTGGAAAAAAGACAGTTACGCCTGTGTATGGCGCGCGTAATGCCTTTCGACACCTCTTGGTAGCAAACGTTTGCGGCCGCGTTGGCGGCGGCGTGCCAGGGTCGCGCGCCCCCCTTTCGTCTTCATGCGGGCACGAAAACCATGCTGACGTTTGCGCGTTCGTTTGGATGGTTGGTAAGTGCGTTTCATAAAACCGAAAACAGACTCGGCGCGATTTAAGAGCGGCTAAAGTAAGGTCGAGCGCAACATTGTCAACGGCACCAAGCACATCAATAGTTAAGCCAGCAGGCGTGTCAGGCTAATTTGATTGCCAGAATGGCGGATTTTTGGAATAAGCACTGCAAGCAATGGGCGAAAAAGAACATGTGGTGATTGAGCCGGCTACCGAGGCCGATCTAGACGAACTCTCGGAAATGCTCGGTGGATTATTCTCTCAGGAAGGGGATTTCCGTCCCGACAAGGAAAAACAACTTCGTGGTTTGCGTCTGATTTTCGAACAACCAAGCCGGGGGCGCGTGTTTGTGTTGCGGCAGAACGGAGCGATCGTGGGAATGATCAATTTACTGTTTACCATCAGCACTGCTGAGGGCGGCTTCGTGATCCTGCTCGAAGATCTGGTGATCCACAAGCAATACCAAGGTAAGGGTTACGGTTCGAAGCTTCTCCAACATGCGATCGATTTTGCTAAACAGAAAAATTTCCTCCGCATTACGTTGCTGACTGACCGACCGGAAAATCTGGCGCAGGAGTTTTTCCGCCACCACGATTTTGTTGAGTCTTCGATGATTCCAATGCGTCTTTGGATCACGCCACAGAACACCGATCAGTGATGGGTGAGTAGTGATTGCTGGGGTCCAGCAAGGTTTTTGCCATTGATCCATGCACTGAGTTGGGGTGCGAGGCGTTTTTTGAATTCTGATCGGAACTGAATTTCATCCAGGGCCTTTGCTACTTGCGGTGCGCTCGCAGCCGGCAAATTATCTTTTGCGTATGTCTTCAGCTCCCGGAGGCGCGAATCGTCCGAGAAAAAAGTGAATAGACTGGGCGCGTACGTGTTAGCTCCCAGCGCGTCGATCTTTGCGAGGAGCGCTTTCATGCTGGCCCTAGCAAAATCCCACGCGATATCTGGATGACCACTTTCGCGAGCGACTCTCGAGACAAGAAAGACCGCGCGGCTCGTTGGCACCTCGTCTGTAAGCGCGATAGGAAGGACCTTTTTGACCAATTTGGGGTCGATCGCGCTGGCTAACGCATCGTAATAGTTTTGTTTTTCTTCAATGCTCGTTGTCCTAAGGCCGAGCTGGTGAAGTTCATTCCATGTCGATTCGTTAGCATACCGTCCGACTACTGAAAAGACCGCCGGCCGAAGATCAGGAGGCACCGATTTTGGATTTGCGAGATAAGCTTTAAAATGTTCGCGACAATCCGCAACGATTTTCGGGTCGTTGAGGTTTCCAAGCGCGGTAATCAGGCTCGCCCGCAGATTTGCAGTGGCCGTTTGCTCTTCCGGTTTGGTTTCCCAGCCAATCGCATCAAACGTAGGACGCAAGAGTGAACGCGCATAGCGCTGAAATTCCTCCTGTTCAGGACTGCCACTCAAGAGGCGGTTAATAAAGTCAAGCACGTGAATGATTTGTTCGCGCTCGGCAAGTTCGGTCGAAGCTGGCAGCGTTTGCACCAACTCAAAGTAAACAGCGATCGGGGCCCGGTTCGCCTGTACCAAAGCCCAGGTGTCGCACAGAAGGTTGACACGATCCTCAACGCCCAATTTCTTCAAAGCCCCGAGCAATAATTTCCAAGATACCTCATCGTATTCGACGCGGTAATTTCCAGCACCGTTTACGTTCAGCTTGAGCGCTCGATCAGCAGGAATGTTGTGGATGCTGTCGAGTTTCTTGGTCATCAACAGTGTCGCAGGAGTTTCGCCGACTACTGCATATGTGAGAGGAATTTTCCATTCGAGCGGCGGAGCGTTAGTGAAATTGACGGTAAACTGCTCCTGCGTGAGGGAGACGTTGCCGCCTTGCTCTCGTTTCACTTTAACGACAGGAAACCCGGGTTGCTCTGTCCAACCGGCTGCAATTTCCCCAACCGGTTTTCCAGAGGCGTCCGAAAGCGCATTCCACAAGTCTGCTGTCGTGGTGTTTGAGTACATATGCGCCGTCATGTAACGGCGAATTCCTCGCCGAAACAGGTCTTCGCCGAGAAAACTCTCCAGCATCCTCAAAAAGGACTGGCCCTTCTTGTACGTTATATCGTCGAAGGCGCCGTTGGCTTCAGCCTCAGTCGCGACCGGCTGCTGGATCGGATGAGTGGTCGGTCGCGCATCGCCTTCCATCGCTGCTTCCTTGGCAATTCCAACACGGCGGCTCGGATCCCGCGGTGATTCCCGGCGCAGCCAGACTTCCCATTGCGGATTAAAATGCGCAGTGCATTTAGAACCCATCCATGAGGCAAATCCTTCGTTGAGCCACAGGTTGTCCCACCAGGCCATGGTCACCAGGTCGCCGAACCATTGGTGCGCCATTTCGTGCGCGAGAACCTCGTAGATATCTTGCTTTGTTTCCGCGGAGGAATTTTTCGGATCAAACAGAAGTTTCGATTCGTAGTAGGTGATCCCACCCCAGTTTTCCATGGCGCCTCCAAAACCGCCGGGCAGCGCGATCTGATCCAGTTTCGGCAATGGATAGGCCACGCCGAAATATTCATTGTAGTATCGCAAGATTTGCGCCGTGGCCTCGAGCGCGTAGCGCCCCATTTCGGCCTTGCCTTTTGTCGCAATCACTCGCAGCTGTGTGTGGCCGCTTCGCGATTCAATAAAATCGAGTTCGCCCGCAACGAAAACGTTCAAGTAACTGGACATTGGCGGGGTCGCAGCGAAACGCACCTCCTTGCCGCCGGTAATTTTTTTCTCACTCTCAACGGGCATATTCGAGACAGCGAGCCAGTTCTCCGGTACGACAGCGGTCAATTGGAAGCGCGCGCGAAAGACCGGCTCGTCCCAGCAAGGGAAAAATCGACGCGCATCGGTCGCTTCAAATTGGCTTCCGAGCATGACCTTCTTAGCACCGGTACCTTGCTCCTGGTACCGCATGTAGAAAAGGCCCTGCCCTTGCTCATTTATTTTACCCGTGAAACGAAGCGTCAGCGTATGCTCGCCGGTCGCAAGCCCTGACGGCAATGCAAGCGTGAGCAGTTCGTTTTTGGCGTCTGTCTTAATTACAGAGCCCGGCAATTCTTTGCCATCGACAGAGGCCGTTTCGATTTTCAGCTCGAGTGCATTCAACACCAATTGCCGAACGCGACGGCGAACGCTAAGCTTCACCGTTTCCGTCCCGGCAAACGTCAGTTTGTCGATATCAGGGACGATCCGAACGGAGTAATCTGTCGGGACCACCTCTTTCGGGAGTTTTCCGGGCGTGTCTTTGAAACTGAATGGCTTTTCTGAAGCAAGCGCCGAGGACATGATTGAAAATTCAGCCACTAAAAGAAGAAGCAGAGTGCGCATTTCCAGTGAGACACTTCGCTTATTGTATCACTAACACGAGCAATAATTGCCCGCTGCCAACCTGGGGACCTTTGATGACCAGGGGACTGCGTTTGCTCAGCTTGGCATCCGTTTCGAGCAAAAGCTCCTTCTCTTTGTAAAGCTTCAAACTCAAAACATAGCCAGCCTTGCTTTCACCCTGTGCATCCACGTGCAGTCCGAAAAATTTGCTGGTCGCAAGCCAATCCTCCTGTCCGGTCTTGAGAGTTTTTTGCGACTGCCCGATTACTTGAAACTGGTTGTAGCCAAAGAATTTTTTCAGCGACCCTTCGATCCGCGTGAGTTCCGGCGGAACCGCTTGTGGCTGCGCAACGTTTTCCGCAATAACAAGTCCGCTCCACACTGTTTCCGCGGCCTGTCCCCCTGATACAACACCTGCGATCAGTGAGATAAAGGGGATTAAGAACGCCAGCGAGCGACCCATGAGCGATTACTTGGCGGCATAGTCGGCGGGCAAACTTTGCAATCCCTCCGTCCACAATACCGTTACCCGGTCTTGCTTCACTTCAAACATTGAGACAGTTGCATTCGGGCTGACGACCGGATCAACGCGCGCATTTAAAATTTGTGTGAGATATTGTGATTCTTCCGCTGGATTCTTGTCGCGGATCACGAACACCGTGAAAATCAAGAAAACGGCGAGCGAGGCAGTCCCCGTCCACAACAGGCGGGGAATTGTCCACCACGTGGAGGCTTTCGCTTCGCGCTCCACAGAAGGCACGCCACTTTCTCGGATAATTCTTTCGCGGAGCTGATGGTTAAAAAACTCTTCGTTCGTTAGCGCAGTCGCACCTAACTCGCTTTTCAAAAGAACGCCAAGCTTACTGGCATCCGCCTTTTCGGCTTCAGCGGCAGCTTTGTCTGGCAACGACGCCTCGAATTCCGATAGTTCGCGTCCGCTAAGTTGTCCGTCCAGCCATGCTGTCCAGTTTTCTTCAAATGTTTTCATAAACGTCCCTCAGCAGATTCTGCAATTTCTTACGCGCATAAAACAGACGCGACATCACTGTGCCTATAGAGCAGCCGAGTGCTTCTGCGATTTCATGATATTGCATCTCTTCGATCTCTTTCATCAAAATGACGGCTCGGTGCTCGGGTGAAAGCTGCTCAATCGCCTTGTCGATCCGGGCGCGAATTTCGCTCCGTTCCATCATCTCGTGAGGCAAACCTTCCGGCTTCGGCACGGTCTTGGATGCAGGCTCTACCTCCTTTAGCTGAATCGCATCGTCGAATTCACCGCTTCCACCTTTGACTTGTTTTTTGCGGAGCCAATCGATCGTTAGGTTCATGACGATCCTATAAATCCAAGTATAAAATGACGAGCGCCCTCGAAAGCGCTTAATCGATTTCCATGCTTTGAGGAAGCTGTCCTGAGCTAGGTCCCAAGCGTCCTGCTCGCTATGAACCATGTTGTAAATCATGCCAAATACTCGTGTTCGGTAGCGAGTTACCAGCTCGTCGAATGCTTCGGTGTCACCAGCCTGGCATCGTGTCACCAAGTCCAAGTCAGACACATCGGCCTGAGCCAGAGTCGCTTCCGTTTGCATGATTGGACGGGAGCCGGCCCTATTTCATTCAACTCCGAAAGCTTTCGGGGCCGAACCGGCGACGCCACTCGCCGCGATACTTGCCCATCAGAGTGACAATGCCGTCTCTCACCTGAAAAAGCCGGTGTCGAAGCACTGCATATTGAGAGCGGGTGACCAGCCCGGCCATCTTCCGGAGTTGCGCCGCTGCGTCCATCGAAATCGTGATGGCTTTCAACGCCCGCTTCAAATAGGCGATTGTCATCCCGATTTCGCTCAGACTATCGCTGCTCAAAGCCGCGGCCAGTTTTGCGTTCGCCAGCGCAGCTTGCGTGGCTAGTTTTACAGCTGCCGGCTCGTTTGGAAGCGAAGCGTTTCGGTCGAACAGATGATCAATCCAGATCGTCAATGCGAAGGCAGCACGATACAGATCATGCCCCTCGAAGGTGTCTGCTGATCTGGAAACCTCGTCAACGCCAGGATCGTCCTCTTCTATTGCGGCTCCATCCGGCAGCGCATCGAGTTCAGCGTTCCAATCCCTCGCATCTAGCAATTGGGTCCAACCCATTTCCCGGGCGATAATCTCGTCGCGCTGGGGATCATCAAGATATTCTTCCAGCAATTGCATGTACTTTTCTGCCTTGTCTTCCTGTTGCTGTAGAAAACGCTCCCACTGGTACTCGTCCCATGCGCGTTCGGGCTCGCCCTCATAGCCGGCCATGATAGAGACTAAACGCGACCTTGACGCTGTACGCAAAAAGTTTTGCTCTGTGGGCGTTTCGGAGAAACGTCACTTAGAAGGCGCCTTAGCACAGACCCTATAAATTCGAAATCAGCTCTTTGTCAGTTCCGCCCGTTCCGTCTGCAACCGCAACTGTCCGCAAGCAGCATCGATGTCATGCCCTTTCTCGCGACGCAACGTCGCCGGGATGCCTTCCGTTCGTAAGATCGACAGAAATTTTTCCTGACGCTTTTCTGAAGGTCGCCTCCAAAGCAGACCGGACACGCTATTGTAGGGAATCAAATTCACTTTTGCCGAGAGCCGGTGTGCGTGGCGAGAAAGAAGACGCGCCTGCTCGTCAGAATCGTTCACATCCGAGATCAAGATGTATTCGAACGTGAGACGCTGCTTCTTATGAGAATTGTAGTAGTCGCAAGCCGAAAGTAGCGTCTCAATGTTGTAACGGCGATTGATTGGCATGATGCGGTTGCGAACTTCGTCAGTCGCACCGTGAAGAGAAACGGCCAGCCGAATTTGCAAAGGTTCTTCAGCCAGTTTGCGAATTTGCGGCGCCAGCCCGCTGGTTGAAATCGTGATGTGACGCGCGCCGATGCCGAGGCCCCACTCCGCATTAATTATCCGAATCGCACGAAGTACGTTCCGGAGGTTGGCGAGTGGCTCGCCCATCCCCATGAACACAATGTTGTCGATTTTTTCACCAGTCGCGCGCTCAACTGCGATAAGCTGGTCGACAATTTCGTTTGCGTTCAGATTGCGAGAGAAACCTTCCAAGCCGCTAGCGCAAAATTTGCACCCATAAGCGCAGCCGACCTGGGTCGAGACACAAATCGTCCGACGGTCCGCTCTCGTACCGTAAAGGGCTGGCGTCGCCGGAATCAAAACGGATTCGATCAAATTTCCGTCGACCAGACGAAAAAGAAACTTTTGCGTTGTATCGCGCGCGCCGAGAACGCGCACAATATCGATTTTGCCGAACGAAAACTTCTTCGAAAGACGGCAACGCAACGGGTGGGATAAATTGGTCATTTTGTCGATTGTGTCGACGCGCTTTTTGTAAAGCCAATCGACGATCTGACCTGCGCGATAGGAGGGTTCTCCAAGGTTGCGAAGCTGTTCCTGAAGCTCGCTTAATAGGAGAGACTTGATATCGCCGAAGTCACGGCAGCGACCGGCTTCGGCTGGCTTCCGGGCGTTACGCAGATTTATGCTGCTGGCGCTCTGCACTACAAAATCTATCGGACACCGCGGCTTGCATCAAACACCAGCCAAGGTACGTTCCTCGCGTGAAGAAACGCCTTGCACCGCCCGTGGTTCTTTTTTTGGTCGCCGCATCGCTGCTCTCCGCATGCGCATCGTCCGAAGATTCGATGAGCGGTGACTCGGGTTCCCAGGCTGCCACGTCTGGTACGGCTGTTCCCGGGGAAAGAACGTCTGACGAGGGAAGGTTTACCCCGGGTGGCCCCGGAGCTAGCGGAAACGTTCGCTGGTGATCAACCACTAAGGAACGCCTTCCCAGACGTCGAACGAGCATCAACCTAAAGGCTTTCTCTCATCATTCTTTTGGCAAAGATTTGCTTGATGGCGCAGACGCGCCGAGAACACTGAGCAACGCTGACCTATATGACGAACCGGTTTGCCGGAAAAATCGAAGCCGATGCGCCGCTCGCGCTGGCTATCGCCAGAAACGTTGAAGCGTAACGGAATCCAAGGTGGTTCACCGCACGAACGCTTAAACCTTTCAACGCTTCGTCGGATTTCCATTCGTGAAGTGAATTAGCGCCTCGTAAACGCCGGCGCCATGTTCTTGCTGCGCGACGTAACCGCCTCCACGCCGTACCGCGATTTGCACCTCGGCAATTGCGTTTGCAGGGCAGGATGGCATCGCGGCAACTTTTCCATCCAACATTGAGATATCGTTGTGATGATCGCCGGCCGCGAAGATGTTGTCGCGCGGGACGTCGATCAGGCGCGCCAACTCAGCCAGCGCCGCGCCTTTGTGGTAATCGGCATGGCAAAAGCGCAGGTAAATGCCGTTCCGTTGGTAATCAAACTTTGGATGCGCGGTCCGGGCTTGTTCGACAAATCTGGCAATGTGTTCCATCTCTTCTTCATTTTCGGCCGCGAGGCCTTCGAGACGATCGGAATCGTAAATAAGACGCGCCTTTGTTTCTTGAGTCACGTAGTCGACTACCTCGGCGAGAACCGGCTGAGCTGACGAGAACAGGTCATCATGATCGCGTGCGCAACGATCATTCCAATCGCCAAACGGCTCCCATTTGTCGCCGTTTCCCCCAGGACGAAAGACATCGCGCTCGGTTGTCAGAATGAAATCGGGACGGATTGGGATTTCAAAATTGGCAAGGCCAGATTCGAGCAAATCAACCGAGCGTCCAGTGTTGATTGCCCAAGTTGCACCTGAAGCCTGCAACTCACGAATCAGTTCCATGCACTGCCGATCCAAAGCCGGTTCGCCAGCGTGTGAGACAAGCGTTCCGTCGAAATCGATGCTGAGCAATTGGATTCGTGAAGACATAAAGGCAATTTAAGAATTGATTCTGTAGACGCAATTCGGCGCGGTTTTTTTTGTGGAGCGCGGCCATCACGCGCGCCGTCTGCATTAGAAAAGAGCACGAATAAGAGTAAGAATAGGATCACCAATGAAATCGGCTTACGAACTGGCGATGGAACGACTGGAGAAAGCGTCACCATCCATCTCGCTTACCGAAGATCAGAAGAGAGAAATTGCCGACGTTGATTCTGTTTATCGGGCGAAAATTGCAGAGAGAGAAGTCTTCTTGAAAGATCAAATTCGCAAGGCGCAAATCGCCGGGAATTCCGAGGAGGCACAATCACTCGAGAAACAGCTCGCCTCGGAAGTGCATCGCTTGCAGGACGAGTGCGAAGCTAAAAAAGAGAAGCTTCGAGCAAGTTTCGCGCAGTAGCGCTCGCGTCCCGCGGGCTAGCGACCGCGGATTTCCCTGTGCTTTCTCCCCACCGATGGCAAACGAAATCCAATGAAAAACCTGTTTTCGCCGCGACGCCGAAACCAGCGCGCCAGAAGCGTGCGCTATCCGGAAGCTGATGGCTGGGCGTTTTCCACGCGCGCGTTTTCCTCACCGCGTTTGGGCAGATCAGGGTCCAGAAAACCGAGCATGTGTGCGCGCCTGATCGTACGAACGCCTTCCTGTTTTTGCAGGTCTTCGATGCTTTGATGGAATTTTTCCATCTTCGTCCAATGCACTTTGGGCCGGAAATGGTGCTCGGCATGGTAGCCGTTGTAAAAAAACAGCCAGTTGTAGATTTTTCCGTAGCTGCTTACACCCCAGGCGATCGGTTTGTCCGGATTCGCTCCATAGTGCCGATAGTAGCCATTCAGATAACTAAAGCAGTGGCCGAGGTACCAGAACGGCAGGAAGTAAAAAATCACAAAGCGCCAGTTAAACAGAAACATCATGAAGAGCGTAGTCGCGAATGCGGCCAGTTCCAGATTGCCCCAGAAAACATCGCCGTTCTTGCGTTTGCGCAGTTCTTTCCGGATCGCCCCCACGTCGTCGCGAAAGAAACTCAGGAACACGTAGCTCCAAGCATTTTCCGCCTCGCCGTCGTGCCCGTGACGATAAATCGATAACCAATCAATGGTATCGCCCTTTTCGTCCTGGCGATCGGAATTTCCCTTATGATGCTGCATGTGCACGGCGTCGTACATCGTCTGCGAGAAGCAGCAGGCGATCGATTGTGTGACTCCAAAAATGCGATTCAGAATCTTGGAGCGAAAGAAGGGATTGTGAATGAAGTTGTGCCCCACCCCGTTGATGTTCGCATTGACCATCAGCGAATAGATGAACCCCAGAATCAGCATCAACCACAGCGGTGCATGCGGATAGAGGAAAAACAGTCCAAGGAAATAAGCCAGATGAAATAAGCCGGCTAACGCGGGGATGGTATCCCAGCGTGTATGCGCGAACAACCGGGAATCTGTTGTCGGCCGTTCTATTCGAATAGTCTCGGCATTCATTTGGGGACTCGGTAATAAAACTTCGCTACGGAAAACTTGCTTGGCAAGTTTTGAAGATTGCCAAGGGCATTACTACACGCCTAAGTTAGCCGCTCCATGTTCGCGCTCCAACCGGAATTGAAAATTTTCAGCGGCTCCGCGAACCGTGATCTGGCCGAACGTATTTGCAAGTATGTGGGTGTGCCACTAGGCCGGGCGACAATCAGTTCGTTTCCCGACGGCGAGACCTACGTAAAAATTGAGGAAAACATTCGGGGGCACGACGTTTTCATCATTCAGCCAACCTGCCCACCCACTAACCAGCATCTGATGGAGTTGCTAATCATGGTGGACGCGGCACGGCGCGCTAGCGCCGATCGGATCACGGCGGTCATTCCGTTTTTTGGATACGCTCGTCAGGACCGAAAGGACCAACCGCGAGTCCCGATTACAGCCAAACTGGTGGCGAACTTGCTGTATGCCTCAGGCGTGAACCGCGTCCTTACCATGGACCTGCACGCGCAACAGGTGCAGGGCTTCTTCGACATCCCCGTGGACCACCTCTATTCGCTCCCGGTTTTGATCAAGTATTTGCGAAAAGAGCTTAAGGGGAAAACAACCGTTGTTTCTCCAGATTTGGGCGGGCTCAAAATGGCTTCAGCTTACGCCGAAGCACTGCATGCGAATCTCGCAATCGTGGCAAAGGAACGCCGAAGCGCCACGGAGACCGAAGCGTTATATCTCATCGGCGAAGTGGAAGGGCGCGATGTGCTGTTGGTCGATGACCTCACCGAGACGGCTGGGACGCTGACGTCCGCCGCCGAGCTTTTGAAAAAACGTGGCGCGCAGAAACTTTACGCTGGCGTCTCACACGCAGTTCTGGTCGATATCGCAATCGAGCGTTTGCAAAAGTCTCAAATTGCGGAATTAGTAACGACCAACAGCACGCCTGTGCGCTCCGTGAAAGGTTTTAAAACCACGGTGCTATGCGTTTCCGAGCTTCTCGGCGAAGGCATCAAGCGGATCCATAATGACGAGTCGGTTTCGTCGCTGTTTAACATAGAGAACGGAACAAATGGCAAAACAGGTTAGATTAAAGGCAGAGCCGCGGACCAACGTGGGTCGCTCGGGCGTACGCAAACTAAGGGCCCGCGGAATTATTCCAGCCGTCATTTACGGGGGAAAAGTTAAACCGCAGGCCTTGCAGGTCGCCGCAAGGGACATCAATGCAATGATGAGTCACGCCTCGGGCGAAAACGTCCTAGTCGACCTTGAGATCGCGGGCGAAAAAGCGAATCGGGCCGCGCTCGTACAGGAAGTGCAACATTCGCCAGTGGGCGGTGAGATTGTCCATGTCGATTTTCATGCCATTTCGATGGATGAAACCATCCAGGCGGAAGTCCCTCTCGAACCGACTGGCACTCCCGTCGGCGTTAAAACTTTCGGCGGACTGCTTGAGCAGAGCCTACGGGCGCTAGCCATTGAGTGTTTGCCCCGTGATTTGCCGGATCGAATCAGTGTAGATGTCTCCCAATTAAATATCGGCGATTCCATCCACGTGCGCGATATTCAAATGCCGTCCGGAGTCACTGCAAAGGTGCCAGCGGATTTGACGGCATTTTCAGTCCTGGCTCCAGTGGTCGAAGAGGAACAGGTAGCCGTTGAAGCTGAAGCTGCCGCGGCGGCAGGCCCAGAAGTTATCACCGAGAAAAAGGAAGAGGACGAAGCTGCTGGCACCGCACCAGCTGCAAAGGAAAAGGCTCCAAAGGAAAAAGAGCAAAAGAAGTGACATTGTCATCCCGAGCGCATCCCGGAGACGCGGGAGAATTCGAGGGATCCCGCCTTACTGCTGTTGAGTAAACCAACGGGACCCATCGACTTCCTTCCGCTGGACTCATCTCTCGCTGAAAATGACACGCTGGGAAGGCAGCTGCACGTGGAAGAATCGGTGATCCGCCTGGTAGCTGGGCTGGGAAACCCGGGGGCGGAGTATGCGGCAACCCGGCACAACATTGGTTTCATGGTCGCCGATCGGCTTGCCGCGGAGTTTGGATCGACTTGGGAAAAGTCGACAAAGTGGGACGCACTAACGGCCAAATGCAGCAATGCGTTTGTGGCAAAACCAATGAGCTACATGAACCGGAGTGGCTACCCGCTCCTGCAAATAGCGCAGTTTTACAAGATCCGGCCGCCCGAGATTCTTGTGGTGCTTGATGACACGGCTTTGCCGCTCGGCCGCCTGAGATTGCGGGCCAGCGGTGGCTCGGGCGGCCATAACGGCCTCGAATCGGTCATCATGCAATTTGGCACCGAAGAAATCCCCCGTCTCCGAATCGGAATTGGAGAAGCTCCGCCTGGAGGATCAGTCGATTACGTATTGAATCGCTTCTTTGAAGAGGAAAAGCCGATTGTTAGATCAACAATCGATCGCGCCGTCGAAGCGGTGAAATGCGCGATTGACAATGATCTCATTTCCGCGATGAACATTTTCAACAAAACTGAAGAACCATGAAACACCGTTACGAAGCTCTGCTTGTCCTGAACACACAAGGGCGGGAAGACACAGTCAAGGATGTCATCGATCGATTGGAATCCGAATTTCAACAAGAAGGCGCACAGATCGAACAAGTGCAGAAAATGGATAAGCGCCCGTTTTCCTACGCGGCCGGCTCGCTCAGCGCGGGATATTACGTTAACTTTGTCTTCAATGCTGAGGCGCAGTCGATTGCAAAACTGCGCTCGAAATTCAAGCTCGATCCGGAGGTTTATCGCCAAAATTACCAGCGAGTGGAGCAAAAGAAGGAAAAGCCTGCGAAAAGGATGGCAAAAACCAAGTGACTTGGTTATAAGCCGGGAATGGCCAGTTTTAATAAAGTCATTCTGCTTGGAAATCTCACGCGCGATCCGGAAGTGCGCTATACCCCCAAAGGCAGCGCGGTGTGCGATCTCGGTATCGCGGTCAACCGCGTATACACAACCGAGGGCGGCGAAAGACGCGAAGAAGTTACTTTCGTCGATGTTGTGCTGTGGGCGCGACTGGCCGAGATCGCGGGCGAATATTTGAGGAAGGGCAGGCCCGTTTTTATCGAAGGTCGTCTCCAAATGGATAGCTGGGACGACAAGCAGACCGGGCAAAAGCGGACCAAACTTCGGGTTGTGGGAGAGAGCATGCAGTTGCTGGGTGGCCGTCCCGGCGGCGCCACAAGCGAAACCGCTGACGAAGATCGAGTAGCCTCAAGCGCTGGCACCAAAACCGCCGCACCGCCGAAGTCCGCAAAGCCGACGGAGCCGGACGACGACGAAATTCCCTTCTAGGGATAGCGCGAGCTTGCAGCTTGCGGCTTACAAATGAACGCGACGGAAGCCTGTATCGCGCTCAATATGCTGCCAACCGTCGGGCCTGTACGACTTCGAAAATTGCTCGAGGTATTCAGGGAGCCGCAACAAATTCTCGCAACGAAACGTAACGAACTCCGAAACGTTGAAGGAATCGGGAGTGAAGTGGCCGATCAAATTAGCAACTGGGAGTCGATCGTCGATCTTGGCGCCGAGCTCGATCGAATTCGCGAATTTGGAGCCACAGTCATCACCCAGGAATCGCCGTCATACCCCAGGTCGCTTCGAGAGATTCATGCGCCGCCGATTGTGCTTTATGTTTGGGGGGAACTGCAAGAGCGCGACCATCATGCGATTGGCATCATCGGCGCGCGGCGCACTACACACTACGGAATGGAATCCGCAAAGAAGCTTGCGTATCAACTCGCCTATGCAGGATTGACTGTAGTCAGCGGACTAGCGCGCGGAATCGATACCGCCGCACATCAAGGGGCGCTCGCGGCAAAAGGCCGCACGATCGCGGTGATCGGTTCCGGACTGGCGAAGCTTTATCCGCCGGAGAACGCTGCGCTTGCTGAAAAAGTTCGAGCAGGAAATGGTGCGATCGTATCGGAATTCTCCATGGAAATTGAACCGGACCGTCAAACCTTCCCGATGCGCAACCGGATCATTTCCGGCTGGAGCCACGGTATTCTTGTTGTGGAGGCCGGCTTGAATAGCGGGGCGCTCATCACTGCATCGCAGGCAATCGAACAAGGAAGATCCGTTTACGCTGTGCCTGGCCATATCAACGCGCCGAGCGCGATGGGATCCAATCGTCTCATCCAACAAGGCGCCAAGCTGGTCATGGACGCCAGCGACATCCTGGATGATCTGCAGATTCTTCTGCCTGAGGCGAAACCGTCCGCCGAAGCGGCCGCGCGCCCCTTGCCGCCCCTCTCCGAGGACGAGCGCCGCATCTACGACGCCATTGAAGCAACTGAGACATCAATCGATGAAATCACAGAGAAAACAGAGCTGCCGAGCGCGGCAGTTTCATCGACGCTACTGCAGTTGGAACTGAAACGCTTGGTCAAACAATTGCCTGGGAAATATTTTGTAAAGCTGGGATAGGTATTGTGTTATGGGGTTTTCCTTCGGTCCGCGTGCCTAAAGAACGTCTCCCACTTGCAAAAGTCCTGTAAGTGGGTTCGATTGCCAGCCCCCATGTCCAAGTCTCTCATAATTACGGAGAAGCCATCGGTTGCCAGCGACATCGCCAAGGCGCTGGGCGGCTTCAAAAAAGGCAAGGATTACTACGAGAACGAGAAATATCTCATCTCGTGGGCGATCGGGCACCTGTTTGAGCTCGCAGTACCGGCTTCGATGAAGGCGCAGGACAAATGGGACATGAAAAAACTGCCCATCATGCCGCCGGAATTTGAACTCGCGCCTGCAAAAAAAATGGGCAGCCGCGTCACTGTTCTTCGCAAGCTCATCAAGGATAAAAATGTCTCGGACATCATCAACGCATGCGACGCGGGGCGCGAAGGCGAATTGATCTTTCGCTATATCATCCAGTATGCGGCTACGAAAAAACCGATCAAGCGCCTCTGGCTGCAATCGATGACGTCCGAGGCGATTCGGGAAGGGTTCGCCCGATTGCGCAGCGACGCTGAGATGCAGCCACTGGCTAGCGCAGCGCGGAGCCGGAACGAGGCGGACTGGCTGGTCGGCATCAACGCGACGCGGGCGTTTACATTGCGGCTCAGCGGCGGCCGTGGAAGCACAGTGACATCGCTTGGTCGCGTGCAGACACCGACGCTCGCAATCATCGTTGACCGGGAAAGAAAGATTCAGGAGTTCAAGCCGCGCGAACTACATGAGATCACCGGTAAATTTCGCGCCACCGCGGGCGAATATGCCGGGCGGTGGTTTGATGAAGCGTTCACGAAAGACGAGACTGAAATTGAGCGGACACAAAGGCTGGTAAACCGGCTCCGGTTGAACCTGCCGGATGCCGAGCAGCAACTTGACTCTGCAAATGGCTCGCTCTGGGACGAGCACCGTACCGCGCCGCGATTGTGGCATCGCGAAATTGCGGACGCCATTCAGCGCAAGTGCAGTGGAAAGGATGGAATCGTCGAGCTCGAAGAAAAGAAGCCGACCACACAAATTGCGCCGCAACTGTATGACCTCACGACCTTGCAGCGAGAAGCGAACAATCGTTTCGGATTCTCGGCGAAACGCACATTGCAAATTGCGCAGGCCCTTTATGAGAAGCACAAGGCGATCACATATCCGCGCACGGACTCTCGGGCATTGCCGGAAGATTACCTCCCTACAGTAAGATCGACGCTAGCCAAGATCGAAAATCCATTCGCGCGGAAGGTTCTCAATAACGACTGGGTCAAGCCCAACAAACGTATCTTCAACGACGCGAAGGTGAGCGATCATTTTGCGATTATTCCAACCGGCGCCGCCTCGGGTTCCCTCGACGACTACGAGCGCAAGGTCTTCGATCTGGTGGCCAAGCGGTTTGTGGCCGTTTTCTTTCCGCCTGCACAATATGAAAACACGACTCGGATCACGCGTGTCGAAGATGAGCTGTTCAAGACGGAAGGGAAAATTCTGGTAGCGCCCGGATGGCTGGAAGTTTATGGGCGCGAAATCGCCAGTGAAAAACCGGAGGAAAATTTGCCGCCAGTGACACAAGGCGAACGCGTCGCGACAATCGGCATCGAAATTAAGACCGACCAGACCAAACCACCGGCTCGCTACAGCGAAGCGACCATCCTCAGCGCGATGGAAGCTGCCGGGAAACTTGTCGAAGACGAAGAGCTTCGTGACGCGATGAAGGAGAAAGGCCTCGGAACACCGGCCACTCGCGCGTCCATCATCGAAACGTTGATTTCAGCGCATTACTTGACGCGACAAGGAAGGGAACTACAGCCAACGGCAAAGGCGATTCAAACGATCACCCTTCTAAAAAATGCGGTGCCCGAGCTCACGAGTCCGGAGCTCACCGGCGAATGGGAATTTCGTTTACGTGAAATTGAGCATCGCAAGCTCACGCGCGACGCGTTCATGCACGATATTCGTCATTTAACCGAGGAAATTGTCGGCAAGGCGAAGCATTTTCATCCCGATGAACATATGCCCGACAGCGAACCGTTCGGCACATGTCCAAAGTGCGGTTCGCCCATCATCGAGCGATTCAAGAGTTTCACTTGCACAAACGAGGAATGCGACTTCACGGTTTGGAAGACTATCGCGGGCCGGTTGCTGAGCCGTGAGGAATTTGAAACTCTCGTTCGCGATAAACACGTCGGGCCCTTGAGCGGCTTTCGCAGTAGGAAAGGCACGCGTTTCCCAGCGGTGCTCAAGTTAAGCAACGACTTCAAGGCAGAATTCGATTTCGGGCCCAATGGTCAGGAAAACGGCGCCGGGCAACCGGTGGATTTTTCAGGAAAGGAGCCGCTTGGCAAATGTCCAAAGTGCGGCGGGCGCGTGTTCGAGTTGGGAATGAGCTACGTCTGCGAAAATTCAGTTGGCCCGAACAAGACATGCAACTTTCGAGCAGGCAAAGTCATCCTCCAACAACCGGTAGACCCCGAGCAGATAAAAAAACTGCTCAGTGCTGGCAGGACTGATTTGCTTCCGCGCTTCATTTCCCGCAAAGGCAGGCCATTCAAAGCATTCCTGGTAGTCACCGATAAGAAAGACGTCGGCTTCGAATTCGAAAAGCGCGAGCCAAAGACAAAAAGAGAACGAAAGCCCCGGGAACCGGTCGCCAAAATCGATTTCACAGGTAAAGAATCGCTTGGGAAATGTCCAAAGTGCGGCGGAAAGATTTTCGAAACCGAGAATAGCTACATCTGTGAGCACTCGCAGACCGACCGAAAGCCATGCAAATTTAAGCTAAGCAAAACGATTCTCGGTAAAGACATTCCAAGGGAGCAAGCGCAGAAGTTGTTAGCAACGGGGAAGACCGATCTCCTCGAAGGTTTCATCTCGAAAAGAGGACGCCCGTTTTCCGCGTACTTGAAATTAGAAGACGAGAAAGTCGGTTTCGAATTCCCGGAGAAAACCGCACCAGCGAAAGAACCCGAGCAAGCGAACTTGTAAGGCACATGTCAGCGCAAGAGGCGCGATCTGCCGAAACAACCCGCTTATTCCGCAAATTCGCGTTCAGCAATCTTCCCGATTGTTTGCGGGTTCAATCTGTTGTTGCACATGATGCACCATCGCCACTGCGACGATCAGAAGTAACGCTGCGATTACTTGGTGCGCGTGAAGCGTCGCGTGAAAGATTCCCCATGTGATGCAGACCGCCGCGAGCGTTTGCATCATTTCAAAATAACCGGCCGTTGATGCGCGCGTAAGGTGAAGCCCCTGAAAATAAATCAAAAGCGGAATTCCGCCCGAGACCGACGCCAGGAATAACAGTAAAACGATTGCCTTAACAGGGTGCGCTTGCGCCGCAGTTGGCCAGAGGTCTGCCCCGTGAAATTTGCCGTAGACCAGAAGAATTATCGCCATGCATGCGAGGCCGATGACGATCCGCATGCCCGATGCAAGCCGAAGCGACATGTCAATCATCACGCCGCGGCCAGCCACAGTAGAGAGGCCCCAGAAAAGCGCGCAGACCAGCGCGTACCCTGAACCAAGATTGAGGCCGGCGCGCTCGAAGGAGACACCGATCATGGTCGGATGCGATACGGAAACGAAGACACCTGCGACGATTGCGACGGCAGCGTAAAGGAAGAAGCGACGGGCAAGCCGATCGCCAAAAAGCAGGAACGCTCCAACCGTTGATATAACCGGCTGGATGTTCAGAACGACATTCACCACCGTCGGGTTCCCGTACTTTAGGGCTAGCGTGAAGAAGATTGTGCCGACTGCCGAGCCCGCGAAGCCTGAGAACAGAAGATACCCCCACGTCCTTGGTTGGACTTTTGGAATCTCGCGTAAGCGCGGAATTAGAATCGGCAGGAACATGATCAAAATAAGCACGTGTTCCCAAAACACGATTACCTTGGCATCGAACAGCTCGTTAAGTGGAATGCGCCAGGCACTCTCCGCCCCCCACAGCGCAGCGCCTAGACCAACGAGCCACGGACCATAGTGAGCGCTCGGCGTTGCGCGGTTTTTCATTTCGAATGCGTGTATCGCCAGTCGTGCGTTGCGTCAATGCAGGGCGTCATTGCGCCGGGTTAATCAAAGCGAGGTCAGGACACATCACACTCCAAAAGCATTTCATGCGAAATTCATTGTAGATGGCTCGGAATTTCGCCAAAGCTCACTACGGGCGGAGTCCGCCCGACAGGCGCACTTTGGGAATGCGCGGGCGTCCTCGCGTCGCTGTCCCAACTGTCCCCTGATAACTTGCACAAAAACCATCAAAGAAGCGTTGACACCACAAGGAATGGTATGGTAATTGGATTTTCCATACTATGCGTTGCCCCAAGTGCGGGTCTCGTGATGACAAGGTCATCGATTCCCGTCAGTCACGGGATAGCTCCAGTATCCGTCGTCGTCGTGAATGTCTGAAGTGTAAGTATCGCTTCACTACCTATGAAGAGATCGAGCGCTCCGACCTGCGCGTGGTAAAACGTGACAGAACCCATGAACCATTTGATCGGCGCAAGCTGGCCGCCAGCATCGCGAAAGCTTTCGAAAAACGGTCCACCAGTCTTCTTACCCTAGAAGACACAGTTGATGAAATTGTGCACGAGCTTGAAACAAGTGGCCGTGAGGTTCCCTCCTCCCTGATTGGCGCCAGGGTGCTCGAAAAACTGCGGGCGATCGATGAAGTAGCCTATCTGCGTTACGCCTCAGTCTATCAGCAATTTCAGGACGTCGATCAGTTTGTGGATGCCATTCATACCCTGGGACGTCGCCTAAAACCTAATACGCTTCAGCGGGAACTGTTTCCGACTGAGACCGCGCAGAATCCCGCGCCGGCTTCACCCAATATTCCAATGAGTAAGAAACATGGTCGCGTTTAAAGAAGAATTTCCATATCTCCGCACAGATTCGGGGCAACTGTTCGAGTTCAATCGCGATTGGCTGCAGGCGGCGATCGGGCGTGCGGCCGACGAAGCTGGCTACCCCAGTTGGTGGTTGACCGATCACGTGACCGAAAGCATTGCCTTTTACCTGCACCTGAGAAACGACGAAAGCGTGGTCGCATTTAGTCAGTTGTCGCAGACCGTGCGGTATGTTCTAAAGGCAATCGGTTACAAGGAGATTGTGCCCTTTTTCGCACCGGCGCCGCCGCCTATTTCCATCTCCTTACTCGATGTCGCTTACTATGCTGGGACCGGCTACGAGCTCGCGTTCTTTGATCTCTTGGAAAAGCGAATTAACAGCGTGATTGAAATCGGCGCCGATAACCTCCAGCTTTGCTCCCTGCAGCCTTGTGTGAAGCATCTGCGCGGAGTGAAGACTTGGACACGCGCTTGCGACGCGTTGCGCGAGGAAATTGTCTGCTTTGTGCGCGAAAGACTAACCTCTGCAATGGATCCCACGATGGCGAGGCTCGATTGTTCGCTGCGTTAGCGGAGAGTTTACGCAAGCTTGCCAAAAAGCTTCGAATCTGTGGCGTTTCGTATTTGAATTACGGCCAGAATGCGCAGATTTACCCGAACTCTCTTGGTAACTAACCACTTCACGCCATGACCATTTTCGAAAAAATTATCGCTCGACAAATTTCAGCGAAAATTATCTGGGAAGATGATGACGCAGTCGCTTTTCACGATGTTAATCCGCAAGCGCCCGTGCACGTGCTGATTGTACCCAAGAGAGTAGTTCCTCGCCTTGCAGATGCCAAGGACGAAGATCGCGCACTGCTCGGCAAATTGCTTCTGGTTGCTCGCGATCTGGCGAAGAAACTGGAGTTATCGAATGGCTATCGCGTCGTCATCAATTGCGGGCCGGATGCGGGCGAAAGTGTTCCGCACCTGCATGTGCACCTTCTCGGCAAGCGCGCGCTGGCCTGGCCACCCGGATAAACTAGCGCTATTCGCAAACAAGCGTCCAATCGATTCCGACCACACGCTTATCCACAAATTGTTTCAACGACTTGGGAAAAACGAGGTAGGTGGCGCCTTTGCTCTCTTTGAAGCCAGCAATCCCAAAATCTGTTCCGCTTTCGGTGTTTAGAATCGTCATGACTCGATTCTTCTTTAGCTCCGCTTGGAGGTGACGATCAGTAGATGGTTTTTGCCAAAGAGTGTAAACCTGCGGCTTGCCACATTTTTCAATAACCTGCCCAAAGCGTGCCGTTTTAGTCTTTAGCAGCTCCATAACTCAGCCGTTTAAAGCGCGCCCCATTGCAAAAAGTCCGCCAGAGAACTACGGCAAGGAGGATCAGACTACCGTTGCTGCATTCCTGCCCTGGCGGGATTTGTAAGTCCTCAATCCATAGCCCCTGACGGAGGTCGAATTTTCCTCGAACATTGGCATCGCGCAAGCCCGGCTGCCCTTTTTGGAGATGGCCATACATTGACAAGATGCAATGCTTCTGTTTGCATCGGCGCGGTGAAATGGTTGGTGTCGCTCCTGCTCGTTTTTCTTTTGGCCACAGTGGACTCCTGTACAACACTCGTTAACCGGCGGGATCTTTACAGTCCCGAACCGGGGCCGGATTCGCTGGAAGCGGCGCGTCAGTGGTATGGCGTCACAACAACACGCACGACGGCGGCGACGACTCGGAGCGAAGAAATCGTTCAGCCAGTGAGCACACGACGATATTAGGTTAGACTCTGTTTCTTGAGCCTGAACGTTGAAGCAAAGCGTGGCGCTCTTAACCGAAAGGCAAGTTCGCCTTGATGCGGGCGACATCCGTTTCGTCCACGCGCGCCGCCTTGCTTAAATGACGCTTCCGCTTTGCACTTTTTAGTGACAGCAAGTGGCGTCGAGAAGAGTGCGCCCGTAGGACTTTGCCCCGCGCCGTGATCTTAAAACGTTTTGCCACTGACTTACGGGTCTTACTGCGAGCGATTGGCTTTGGCATAAGGCGAGAAGATAGTAGGCCGTTCGGTTTTCACAACCGCCTTTTGTTTGTTGTCTGACTGCCTTGTTTGAATGTTTGCATCGTGCGCTAGGCGCTTGCTAGCAATCGTTTCGGAGTGGAACGTTGCCCATTTTCAAGGATGAAGGAATCACAGAACCGAAAACCGCGCGTCATAATCGTCGGCGCCGGATTTGGCGGGCTTCAGGCCGCGAAGAAGCTCGCCCGCGGGAATGTGCTGATCACAGTGATTGACCGCACAAATTATCATCTTTTTCAGCCTTTACTTTACCAAGTCGCTACCGCTGCGCTATCACCCGCAGACATTGCGGCACCAGTACGTTCTGTGCTGAGCGAATCCAAGAACGTAGAGGTAATCCTCGCCGAGGTGCAATCCGTCGACGTAGAGACTAAAAAAGTGAGAACGGCCGATCTGGAATTCGATTATGATTATCTGATTCTCGCGACTGGTGCCCGGCATTCCTACTTCGGACATGATGACTGGGAGAAGTTGGCGCCAGGATTGAAGAGTCTTGAAGACGCGATTGAGCTCCGGCGTCGGATTTTGATGGCATTCGAATATGCGGAAAAAACTCACGATGAAGCGGCGCGCAGGGCGGCAATGACGTTTGTGATCATCGGTGGCGGCCCCACCGGTGTGGAAATGGCCGGAGCAATCGCAGAAATCTCCCGTCACACGTTAGCAAGAGATTTTCGCCATATCGATCCGTCTCGGGCGCGGGTCATTCTCATCGAAGGTGATTCGCGCTTGCTATCTGCCTTTCCCGAGGACTTATCCCAAAGCGCTCAAAAACAGCTCACACACCTCGGCGTGGACGTGCGCACAGGCGTGCGAGCAACGAATCTTAACGAGGACGGAGTGCAGCTCGGCGACGAATTTATTCCTTGCCGTGTGAAAATCTGGGCGGCCGGCAACAATGCGTCGTTCATCGGCAAAACACTCGGCGCGTCAATTGACAAGGTCGGCCGCATCGTTGTGAACGATGACCTTACCATTCCCGGCCACCCTGAAGTTCAGGTCATCGGTGACCTGGCGAACTTTTCGTATCAGACCGGAGAACCGTTGCCGGGCGTATCGCCTGTAGCGATCCAACAAGGGCGCCACGCTGCGCGCAACATTCTTGCCATGATCAAAGGGCGGAAACCTCAGCGCTTTCATTATTGGGACAAGGGAAGCCTGGCAACAATTGGGCGGAACAAAGCGGTTGCTGATCTAAAATTCATGCATTTGAGCGGTCTTCCCGCTTGGCTGGCGTGGTTGTTTGTGCACATCCTCTTCCTGGTAGGTTTTCGAAACCGCTTGCTCGTCCTTTTTCAATGGGCTTGGGCGTATTTTACATTCGATAAAGGCGCGCGGTTGATCACCCGCAATTTTCAATCGGAGCAAAGACCGCCCGCGTGACTGATATGATGTTAAGCGAAGCGAATCATCTCTGATTGTTGTTTGCGCTTTGCCCAGCAGAAACAATTTGAGACCCTTCGCTTCGCTCAGAATGACAGCTCCGGACATTTCCGTGCGCAATCGTCAGCGAAGAATCCCAGTCAATGCGGCTGACCTTCAGATATTCGCAGGGAAAGCCTTGCGCCGCTGTCTGCAATTGCGTAAGCCGAAACCGACGGACTTGGCTCAATTGCAGGAGGTTTTCGTATGGCTCATTTCGGATCGACGAATGGCTTCGTTACATCGGAAATTTATGCATCAAGCGGGTCCGACCGACGTGCTGACGTTTCAACACGGCGAAATCTTTATCAGCGTCGAGACTGCGAAGAAGCACGCCCGCGCATTTGGGAACTCGCTCGCCAGCGAGCTTTGCCTCTACATCGCCCATGGGCTCTTACATTTGCAGGGGTTTGACGATCGAACGCAGGCTGCCACACGCAAAATGAAAGCGATGCAGAACAAAATTCTTCGTGACTCTAGCCGGGATCGATGACTCCGGCGGAACAAATAATTCCGGAATCGGCAACCATCGATCCCGACTACAGCGCCCTGCAGCTTGTTTGAACTGAGAGCGCCGTATGTTAGCGTTTCTGCCATGAGTCGCGAGCGACGGCCGGGCGTCGGATGCCGGGCGCAGAGCAAAAATGCAGAAAGAACGACTCATGTTTTGGACCTGACTGGCTCTGTGACGATTGCCGAGCCAACCAAGGAAACGCGCTCGGAAGAAGATCTCGATCTTCCCTGGCAGGTCGTGGTTCACAATGATCCAGTGAATTTAATGAGCTACGTGACGATGGTTTTTCAACGGGTGTTCGGCTATCCGCGCGAGAAAGCCGAAAAACACATGCTGGAAGTTCATCACAAGGGACGTTCGATCTTGTGGGCCGGCATGCGGGAGCCTGCCGAGCTTTATGTGCAGCAGTTACACGGCTATCTTCTGCTCGCCACTTTGGAAAAACTCAGTTGATATGGAGATTTGCCGGCAAAATGACCAGATCGAGATCTCGGAGCTGGACCCGTTTCTTGCCGAGCTGCTCCGGCAGATTCCGGCAAGCGCCAGCCCAGACGGAGTATCAGCTGCCGAGCAGCGTCTCTTCAGTTCCCCAACAAATGGAAAAGAACCGGAGCTTTGTGCAGAATGGAAGCAATACGTCGAACCTGAACTGCGGCGCCTGTTTCAGAGCGCAACCGAAACCGTCACTGCCGATTTGGAACAACTCAATGGCAACGAAAAAAGCCTGGTGAATCGTACCCTGCATATTCCCGCCAAGCACACCGATGCCTGGCTAAGCGCACTCAATCAGGCGAGGCTGGTCATCGCCGCAAAAAATAACTTTACCGAACTCGAATTAAGCGACCATTTTCGCTCACCCATCGGATCGCGCCGGGACCTCAGCCTGTTCCAGATAAACTTCTACGGTTTTCTTCAGGAATTTATCCTGCGCGAGCGGGATGTTTGAGCCACCAGGGCTCGCAACTACGCCTCCTTCCGCGCGCGCACCATGGCCATGAGCCGGTCTTTGATTGCACCGGAGGCTTTTGCCGGACGCAGACTCAGCGCAAATGCTTCGTGTAAACCGTAACATTCGCCGATGTAGTCTTCGGCCTTTTTCCCAAATTTCTTGCGTGCTTTTTCGAATTCCTCGACCTCGTCCGGCTCCAAGGCACCAATAACGTAGAGCCGTGACTGGTTCTGGAATTCTTTAAAGTTCACCTCTCAGCTCCTTAAGGCCGTCATATATTTTTTTAAGTCCCAGTTCAAGCCTAGTCTTCACCGTGCCCAAGGGTGTATTCGTTTTCGCCGCGATTTCGCGCTGGCTCATACCTCGAAAAAATGCGAGATCGATAGCCTCTTGTTGGGCTGGCGGAAGGCCGGCGATCACCTTCCGTATCAGGTCACGCGTATCGCTCAGCACGATCTCCTCTTCGGTGGTATTATGTGCCCAGGCATCAGGCTGCTGTTCGGTTTCATTTTGCAGGCGCTCTTCTGCCCGCGCATAGGCCTGCTTTTTCCGCAACCCGTCAATCGCCCGTCGACGGGCCAACGTCACCATCCAGCCGAGCGGCTTGCCCTTCTGGGAAGAGAAGTTTTTCGCTTGGTTCCAAATCTCCATGAAGATCTCTTGCAAGAGATCGTCGGCCTCTGCTTCGTTGTGAATCACTCGCAGAATGAGCGCCTTTAAAATGCCGTTGTAGCGATCGTAGAGCTGAGAAAGCGCATCGGGGTCCTCCGCTTGGATCGCCTTCATTAATTCCAAGTCACTCGGAGCTCCCGGCTCGACTTGCGGGACGACGGAGACGGCTGGCGCGCGGGATTTTTCGAGGGGCGCGCCTTTTCTTGGCTTGCGGCGCGCGGGAGAAATGACTTTGGATCGCCCCATGAGAGTTTAGAACTTGCAATAACTCAATCAGCGGAGCACGAGTGGAGTCGCCATTTAGTCTCTTAAACTGTACAGACAACTTCGTCCACCGGTTTCCAACTGTGAAAAAAGACGGATGATTAACCTCCAACAATTATTCAACCGATGATTGCGCACTGGGTTTTGTGCGTCAAAAATTAAACGCATGACGCAAGGGGAGACTCAAACGAGCGTGGATCCGTTGTGGTACAAAGACGCAATCATCTACGAGATGCACGTCAAGACGTTTTGCGACAGCGACGGCGACGGGATGGGAGACTTCCGCGGACTGATCGAGAAACTGGATTATCTTCAGGAACTGGGGATCACTGCCATCTGGCTCCTGCCGTTTTATCCGTCACCGCTACGGGACGACGGATACGACATCGCCGATTACTTCGACGTCAATCCGAATTTCGGCACCCTCGATGATTTCCGCGCATTCCTTGATGCCGCGCATGCGCGAAATCTGCGCGTCATCACGGAACTGGTTATCAATCACACTTCGGACCAAAACCCGTGGTTTCAAAAGTCCCGGCGAGCGGTCGCTGCCGCCGGAATCGGTGACCCGGGCAGCGATCAATCAACATCACGAGCAACAGGCGCCCCCATCTCCAGCAACGATCTTCACTACAAAGACTTCTATGTGTGGAGTGACACCCCGGAAAAATACAAGGATTCGCGAATCATTTTCAAGGATTTCGAAACGTCGAACTGGGCATGGGACCCTGTGGCAAAAGCTTATTACTGGCATCGCTTTTATTCGCATCAGCCTGACCTGAATTTTGATAACCCGGCGGTGCACGATGCCGTGGAAAAAGTCTGTGATTTCTGGCTCGGTCTGGGCGTAGACGGACTTCGCCTTGATGCTATCCCGTACCTTTACGAACGAGAAAACACTAGCTGCGAGAATCTGCCTGAAACGCATCAGTATCTCCGCAAGCTCCGCGCCCACATCGACGCGAAATTTCCGAATCGCATGCTTCTTTCAGAGGCGAACCAATGGCCGGAAGATGCGGCTGCTTACTTCGGCCGGGGCGACGAATCGCACATGAATTTTCACTTTCCGCTGATGCCGCGCATGTTCATGGCGCTGCAAATGGAGGATCGCTTTCCAATCATCGACATCCTGGATCAAACTCCGTCGATCCCTGAGCAGTGTCAGTGGGCGATGTTTCTGCGCAACCATGACGAGCTAACCCTGGAAATGGTTACAGACGAGGAGCGCGACTATATGTATCGAGTTTACGCTACCGATCCGCACGCTCGCATTAATCTTGGGATTCGCCGGCGCCTTGCGCCGTTGCTCGTAAACAGCCGCCGAAAAATCGAGCTGCTCAACATTCTGCTGTTCTCAATGCCTGGCACTCCGATCATTTATTACGGAGACGAGATCGGCATGGGCGACAATTTTTATCTCGGCGATCGCAACGGTTGCCGGACCCCAATGCAGTGGAGTCCCGATCGCAACGCCGGATTTTCAAGAGCAAATCCGCAGCAGCTTTATCTGCCTGTCACGATCGATCCGGAGTATCACTACGAAGCCATCAACGTGGAAAATCAGCAGAAAAATCTTTCATCCCTGCTCTGGTGGACACGCCGAGTCATCGCCATGCGGAAAAATTTCAAAGCGTTTTCGCGAGGCTCGCTTGAATTTCTTTATCCAGACAATCCCAAGGTTCTCGCCTTTCTTCGTCGCTACGAGGACGAAATCATTCTGGTGGTAGTGAATCTTTCGCGCTTTGCCCAATCGGTGGAACTGGACCTTTCACGCTTCTCTGGCTACATGCCGATGGAAGTGTTTAGCCGCAATCTGTTTCGGCCAATTAGAAAATCCCGTTATGTCATTACTCTCGGTCCACACGCGCATTATTGGTTTGCCCTCCACACGCCGACCGACGGACGCCGTGCGCCAAGAAAAAGAGCTGTGCCAGTGATCAATGCGCCGATGGAGCTAGAGACGCTGCTGGCCAATACCCAACGCGCTGCCATCGAAGGCGAAATTTTGCCCAGATACCTTCAGACCTGCCGTTGGTTCGGTTCAAAGGCGCGGACTATTCGCAATCTGAGAGTCGTCGAGCGGGCTTCGATCTCGGAGGATGCCGATAGCGCTCAACTTTGGTTCGTCGAAGTCAGTTATTTGGATGGACCGACGGAAACTTATGCGCTCCCGGTCAAGATCGCTTCTGGAGACGCTGCGCGCTCAATTTCTCAAGCCGCACCGCACGCGATTATTGCCCGTTTTGAAGGCACTGAAGAAAATATTCTCTTTGATGCCATCTGGGATTCGAACTGTCGCTCACAATTCCTTACAGCGATCCTTCATGGCGAGAAAATGAAAACCCGAGCCGGCGAACTCGTCGGCACAGTTGCCAAAACGATCGAACCAGATCAGCCGGTCAGCTTCGAGAATTCAGAGGTTTTGGGTGCAGAGCAGAGCAACTCTTCGATGCTCTTTGATAACAAATTTTTCCTTAAGCTTTATCGCAAGCTCGAGGACGGCATCAATCCAGATGTTGAAATAACTCGATTTCTCACAGAACACACCAAGTTCCCAAATGTGCCGGCGTTTGTCGGCGCGATCGAATACCGCCAGCCAAAAGAGGAACCGACTGTTGTGTGTCTGCTGCAGCGCGCCGTTGCCAGCGAAGCCGATGTTTGGACGCTCGCTTTAGACGCGGTCGGCCGCTATTACGAGCGTGTACTGGGCCGCAAAGCGGATCTTCAGATTGAAATGGCGCCACCCGGCGCGTTGCTCGATGAGCTGATCGGCGGTGTTCATCCTGAGAAAACGAATTTGCTAGGACAACGCACCGGTGAGTTACATCTCGCGCTCGCTTCGAATTCCGATGATCCGGCGTTTCGACCGGAGGCATTCAATGCGATGGCCCAACGCTCCGTTTACCAAAACATGCGGGCGTTGTTGCGGCGCACGTTTACTCTTTTGGAAAAGAAAATATGCGACATTCCGGCAGCTTTCCGCGACGAAGCCAAGGAAGTGCTGGACGCCGAACAAGAGATATTGGCGCGCGAAAAACGCCTGCTCGATCGTCGAACCAATGCCGCCAAAATCCGGATTCATGGCGACTATCATCTTGGTCAGTTGCTTTACACCGGAAAAGACGTCGTCATTTTGGATTTCGAAGGCGAACCAGCGCGGCCGCTTAACGAACGCAAACTGAAACGCTCCGCTCTGCGCGATGTGGCAGGCATGATGCGATCGTTCCAATACGCTGCCTACAGCGCGCTGTGGCAACCGGCTATGCGCAAAGAAGATGTGCCATTTTTGGAGCGCTGGGCCGATCTCTGGTATCGTCACATGGGCAGTGTCTTTTTGCAGAGCTATTTGAAGACAATCGGCACTGCCATCTTCATTCCGCAAAACAGCGAGGACCTCCAAATCATGCTCGAAGCCTATTTGCTCGACAAAGCAGTTTACGAAATCGGCTACGAGTTAAACAATCGGCCTGGATGGGTCGTCATTCCCGTCCGAGGCATCAAACACATTTTGAAGTCCGCGTGAGCCCATCTATCAGCGCCGATAGACGCGAAAAAAATAGCTCAGTCTTGTTAACGCTCGGCACGTTTGTTGACGACCTTAAGCCCTTCATCGGTGACCCAGCGTTCAGACACTGCACTATTACCAGGAATTTGTACTAAACACTTGCAGCAATTGAGTCTGCGTTTATAAGCACATTGAGGTGCAGAAACGACTTTTATGAAACAATATCTCGAAGAAATCGACAATGACATTGCGGAGAAACATCTGTTGAAACATCCCTTTTATCTCGCCTGGACGCGTGGCGAATTGAGCAAAGATGCGCTCACGGATTACGCGCAACAGTATTATCATCATGTCGCAGCGTTTCCGACATATCTATCGGCGGTACATGCTCACTGCGATCATCAGGCCACGCGGAAACAATTGCTCAACAACTTGATCGATGAAGAAGCTGGCTCGCCGAATCATCCCGAGCTTTGGAAGAAATTTATGGATGGTCTCGGCGTCGAAGACGCCCACTTGGCGCAAACCGAAAAGCAACCGGAGACGAAGAACTTGATCAACACATTCCGTTCGGTTTGTGGGCAGCGATCGACTGCGGAAGGCCTCGCGGCACTTTACGCGTACGAGAGCCAAATTCCGTCGATCTGTGAATCCAAAATCGATGGACTGAAGAAGCACTATGGATTCACCAAACCTGAGCATTATGAGTATTTCACTGTCCACATCGAAGCAGACCGCGAGCATTCCGCTGCCGAGCGTGAATTGCTGAGCCGTCACCTGGACGCCTGTAATTTCGAATCAGTGAAAGTCTCGGTGAACCGCGTTCTCGACGCGCTTTGGGACATGCTCTCGGGCGTTTGCCGTCGTCACGCTATCGCGTGTTAATTGATTCGGCCCGGGGTGCTTTCACACAGCGCCGCTACAACTTTACCGCGGACGCAGGACGAGGAACGAGCGCATCCGACCGCGACACACTGACAAAATCTGCGGTTTGCTGGGATCAAGTGAGGCAACGATCTTGTTATAATCCGCAACAGACGTGACCGGTTGTTGATTGATTTCCTCGATCACATCGCCTTTTCGCAATTCCGCAACACCACTGTCAGGATCGACGCCGTTCACCACGACTCCTTGCACATTGGCAGGCAGATCAAGTTGCTGCGCTGTTTTCGGGGTCAGCTCTTCCACGTGAATTGACGCGAGAGGTCCGCCGGCGGCTTCTTGATCGCTGGGTTGCCCGGGGCGTTGCGGCTGTGGCTGGCTTCGTCGAGGCGTGACACCCGAACTTTGATAATCAATCGGTTGCTCTTTGATCTGCGTTTTCACCTTGAGCGGTTTTCCACCGCGCATGATGTCCAGCTCCACTTGCTTGTTCAATGGCGTCTGGGCCACGAACGTCCGCAGCGCGCTGAAATTCTTCACGTCACGCCCGTCGAATTTTTGGATGAGATCACCAGGCTGAACGCCCGCCAGGGCTGCGGGCGATCCAGGCGCCACGCCCGCGACCGAGACTCCGTCCGCATCCGAGCCGGTTTCATCGGGTTGCAATGCCCGGGTCTGGATCCCTAGGTAACCACGAATGATTCGTCCCTGCTTTAACAGGCTTTCCAGAGCGGTGCGGACTGTGTTTGAGGGAATGGCAAAACCGATTCCCTGAGAACCGCCCGTAGTCGAGGCGATCGCCGTGTTGATCCCAATCACTTCGCCGCGGAGGTTAATCAGCGGCCCGCCACTATTTCCCGGATTGATCGCAGCATTGGTCTGAATCAAATCTCCAAATACATCCGTCCGGTTCGGTCGCCCTTTCGAGCTGATGATGCCGTCTGTCACTGTTTCTTCGAATCCAAACGGGTTGCCAATGGCCAGAACAAAATCCCCCGGCTGCACCATGTCCGAATCAGCAAGTTTGAGCGGTTTGACGTCCGGATCGTCAATCTTGAGCACAGCCAGATCAACTTCTGAATCCGCGCCGACTAACCGTGCCTTCTTGGTCTGCCCATCGCTCAATTGCACCTCAATTTGATCGACCTGGTTCCCTTCTCCATCGGTGACCACATGACTGTTTGTGATAATATGGCCTTCGTTTGTTACTATCACGCCGGAGCCAAGCGAGTTTTGCACGAGGGTCTCGTCCCGTGGATTACGAAATTGCCGCCGGTTACGGAAGAAAAACTCGAACGGATCAAGCTCGTATTGACGCTGGACAGCAACCTTCTTTGACGTTTTCACCGCCACAACCGACGGGATCACGCTTTTGACGAGTGCGCGCCGTTCCCGGTTCAACTCCTCCAGCGACGCGACTTGTTTTGGGTCCACGCTCGGATTCGACGCCAGCGTGTACTTTTCCGGCTTTCGGCCAGAAGCTAGATTCAGTCCGCCATGCTTCAGGCGGTAGTCATAAAGCAGGGAAATTCCCGCGCTCACCAGCAGAACAAAAAGCAAAAATTTCGCAAAGTTTTTCATCAACTAACGTTGGAAAAGGTTCGTCCCTGTTGTTCGACAATTAAACGCCGGAAACGTTGATTCTCAGGCAATTCCAAACGGGCATCCCGTTTCAAAATCGACACCGCGGCTGCACGCGCGCGCAGCATCAAGTGCGCATCCGTCCTTAAGTTACCGACTTTAAGCGCAGGCAGCCCGCTCTGGGCCGTACCGAGCAGATCGCCCGGCCCGCGCAATTCCCAGTCTGCTTCTGCCACTTTGAAGCCGTCACCTGTCCTTTCTAAAACAGAAAGTTTTTCCGAGGCCTCTTTCGCCTGTGCCGAGGTAAGCAAAATGCAATAAGACTTGTGCTCTCCACGGCCAATTCGTCCCCGAAGCTGGTGCAACTGCGCAAGACCAAAACGCTCTGCGTTTTCTATGAGCATCACCGTCGCGTTGGGAACATCTACACCGACCTCAAGCACGGTAGTGCTGATCAAGGTGTTTGTGTCGCCGCGGCGAAAACGGTCCATGATCTCTTGTTTCTCAGGCGCTGGAATACGACCGTGAAGCAGATCGCAGCGGAACGGACGCAAACGTTCCCGCCATAAATCGTACTCGGCCGCGGCGGCTTTGGCATCGAGCTTTTCACTTTCGTCGATCAACGGATAAATGACATAAACCTGGCGACCGGCCTCCAACTGTGTGCGCAAAAAGGCAAGTACCTCGCCGAGCTTCGACCCATCGCGAACAGCCGTAACGATTTTCCCGCGGTTCCGAGGCATCTCATCAATCGTCGAGACATCGAGGTCGCCATAAATAGTCATTGTTAACGTCCGCGGGATCGGGGTCGCCGTCATCACCAATACATCGGGCGCCGGTTCGCGCCCGCTCAATTGGGCGCGTTGCGTCACGCCGAATTTATGCTGTTCATCGATCACAAGGAGTCCGAGGTTTGAAAATGAAACTTTGTCATACAGCAAGGCGTGAGTTCCGATGATGATTTGCGGTTCTTCGCGGGCCGGATCTCCCACCTGGCCGAACAACGGCAATGGCCCACTTTCCTCTTGCCGAGCGGCGGTTCGCAGCGCCATGCGTACGCCGAGCGGCTCCAGCCAGCGACGCAAGACATCGTAATGTTGCTCCGCCAGAATTTGCGTAGGCGCCATGAACGCGGCCTGATAGCCGCTCTCGACGGCAAGCAGCATTGCTGCGATGGCGACAACGGTTTTTCCCGAGCCCACATCGCCTTGCAACAAACGATTCATTGGATGATTCGCTGCCAGATCGTGGCGGATTTCACCGATTACCTTGGATTGCGCAACAGTTAGCTCAAAGGGTAACGACTGGAGAAACCTGTCGAGCAGCGCGCCGGCCCCGCAGTGTTTCTCACCTCGCCGGGTTGAGGCATTAGCACGTCGCGATGCTATGAGCATTTGCATCATGAAGAACTCAGTGAGCACCAGATGTTCCCGCGCGGCGTCACGCGCTTCGCTGCTGGCCGGGAAATGGATCGCGCGAATCGCTTCCGGTCTCTCCCCCCGAACAAGATTGCTTGGTGCCAACGTTTCCAATCCGGCAGAGGCCGATGGAAGTTCGGTCAACAGTCTGTAAATCATGCTGCGCAAGACGCGCTGTGAAAGGCCTTCTGTTGCGGGGTAGATCGGCGTGATTCTGCGAAAATGGATCGAGATTTCTTCGTCATTCTCAATCACCTCGAACTCCGGATGGTCAATGCAAATTCGCTTTCCGCGTAGCCGCGGCTTGCCGAAGACCACCATGTGTTGACCGGTAACGATCATTTTCTGCACGTAATGCAGATTGAACCATCGGCACACAAGCGGCTCGCTCAGAGCGTTTGGGTGCGACTCTTGCAATGTGGCTTCGAAAATTTTCTTCCAACCGCCGAAGCGTCGCAGCGACGTCTTGATCACCTCCCCGCAAAGGCAGACCGGAACATCGCTTTCTTCTCGTGGAAACTTCGCAAATTCCGTCCGGTCTTCATGACGCCGGGGGAAATGCGTGAGCAAATCTTCGACCGTTTCCACGCCGAGACGTCGCAACGCCAGCAAACGGGGCCGCGGAATCCAACTGAGTTCGTCGAGCGACTGTGAAGCTGCAGGGTTTTTTGCGGCCGGTCCCACATAGGCTCGTGACCGGCGATCGGGGGTCGGTGATCGGTTAGCTGACTTCACGCTGTTCACCGATCACAACCGCGGCGCTCCGCCGCGCGCACCGCCTCGATCTGCATCGCCACCAGGGTTTCGCCCTCATAATTGTCGGCGCAGATTCGAAAGGCGATGTCCCACGGCGCTGGCGGCAGCGGATTCGTCACGCCATCAAAATAAACCGCACGGCGATGGCGATTGCCCTGACGCAGACGAAAGATGAGGTGCTTTTCGTTAACTACTCGGGGCGGAGCAACGGGCTCGATGTCGCGTGCAATGAAAAGCGGCTGGGGATTTCCATTTCCAAATGGCTGCAACATTTCGTGCCAGCGCAGAAAATCCATATCGATCTCGGTGAACGCCAGCTCGTGGTCCAGACGTACGCAAGGTTGTAGAGCTTTTTCGGAAAGAAGTTCACCGGCAGCTTTGCAAAATCCTTCGGCAAAGACCTCGAAATCTCGCTCGTGCAGTGCAAGCCCGGCCGCCATTTCGTGCCCGCCAAATTTGTCGAGTTTTTCGGCACAGGAACCCAACGCTTCCACCAGATTCAACCCTTCAATGCTTCGTCCGCTGCCTTTGCCGAGCCCGTTCTCGTCGAAGCCGATCACGATGGTTGGTCGATGATACCTTCGAGCGATCCGCGATGCTACAATGCCAAGTACGCCCTGATGCCATCCCCGCGCGCCGATCACGATGGCTGCGTCGCGTCCGGGATCGAAACGATTCTCTATTTTCTCTTTCGCTGCGTCGAAAATTTGTTTTTCCACTTGCTGGCGCTCGCGATTCTGCTGATCCAGTTCTGCCGCGAGCATTCTGCCCTCACTCTCATCGTGAGTAAGTAGTAGGCGCAAAGATTTCTCCGCTGTGCTCAAACGCCCGGCAGCATTCAATCGCGGCCCAAGTCGAAAACCAATGTCCTCAGGCAAGATTGGCGGACGCACCCCAGCAACCTGCATTAATTTCCTAAGCCCAATACGTGACGTCTGCGCGATTTCGATCGCTCCGCGTTGCACCAAAACGCGATTTTCGCCTTCAAGCGGAACTATGTCCGCGACCGTACCGAGCGCCACAAGGTCAAGCTTTGATTTTAAGTCGAAGTCAGGTAGTAGCCGCGTTTTCAGCAATGCATGGCAGAGTTTGAAGACAATCCCCACGCTGCAAAGATATTCAAAGCCGGAGTCCGCTGTTTTGGGATTCACGATTGCAAGGCAGTTGGGCAACGCGGACTTCGGCTCATGATGATCGAGAACGATTACGTCCACGCTGCCCTTCCGGAGATCGGCAATCTCCTTTACCGACGAGGTCCCGCAATCGATTGCGATTAGTAGTTGGGGTCGATATTGTCCGACACAACGCTCAACGCTTTCGGCACTCAAGCCGTAGCCCTCCTCCATACGCAAGGGCAAAAACAATTCCGGGCCGCCGCCGTATGCCCGTAACACTTCCGCAAGCAGTGCCAGGGACGTCACGCCATCCACATCGTAATCGCCGAAGAGCACAATGCGTTCCCGTCCATCCAGGGCCGCGAGAATCCGGGAAACTGCCGCGGCCATTTGGGGCAGTAAAAATGGATCGCTCAACGAACCTAAACGTGGCCGTAGGAACGAATTCACTTCTTCGGTGCAGCGAAAACCTTTTCGCGAGAGCAGCCGCGCGATACACGCCGAACCGCAAATTTGGGTCCACGAAATCGCTCCGCCATTCAGCTCCTCAGGCGGTGCAATAATCCATCGGCTTGGCTGGATAAAATTTCCAGGTTGCTGCGTACCGATAGAATTCCCCGCTACGTCGCTTCGCACCGATCACTTTATTTGCGAAAAATTCTCTGACAACAAGATGCGATAAATAATTGCACCCGGCTCGCAATCACGCTCGACAAAGAACGATTTCCACGGCAAAAGCCTTCATTGGAAGAAATTGGGCCGGTGGCCTCAAGTTAAAGATACATCGAAAATCGGGCGGATTCGCCCGCGTCACAGCCAATTACATTAAATGAAATTCCGATGGTTAGTGCTCATCGTCGTTTTTCTTCTGCTAGTCTACGGAGCGTCGCCGTACTTTTCATTCTGGCGATTCACCGTAGCGCTGCGGTCTGGTGATAGCGCGGCGCTGAGTTCACGCATGGATTTTCCAGCTATTCGAGCTTCGCTAAAGAAACAGCTTGTCGCGCGATTCGCCCAGAAAACGGCGAGTCACAAGTGGTGGAATAACCTCGGACCAACACTGATCGACACGATCATTGATGCTTACGTAACTCCGGAGGGCATTGCCGCGCTAATATCTAATCCGGAAGTCCTGAAGAATCTCCGGCATCCGCATGAGTTTCGGTTCCCTACTGCTAAACCTGAAGACTGGTCAAAAGTAAAACACGCATTCTTCACCGGTCCGCGCACTTTTGTGGTCGATCGAGAGGGAATCAAACTTCGGTTCCATTTCACAGGTTTGGGCTGGAAACTCCACGATCTCGACCTTGGTCTGGGTGAGGCGAACCAATAGTTCTTCAACCAACGAAATCGCTCGCTAAACAACACGAAACGCGAGGTCGCGCTTTGGAAGCAGACTCTGTTTCATGCACAAATTTGCGAAAACTCGTAGACCCTCTTTTTCTTTTTCGCCAAGGCTGAATCGAAGATGTTCACGGTAATAGCGCGAAAGGAATTCGCGTTTGGCCTCCTTCCGCCGGCCCGAGTCATCGACTCCAGCTACAACGTCTGCGATTAGAACATCGAGATTGGCAAGGTTTCCATCCCGGAGATTGCGGAGGCGGTTCGCGATTTGTTTTGGAGCGCCGACTTCGGGGCGAATAAGCCAGAGAGCGTAAACAAACGGAAGTCCAAAGGGTTTCTGCCACTGTTCTCCGAGGTCCCAAAAAGAAAATTCGTTCGCGTACTGTTGCCGGAAACGGATGGCCTGATCGCCGATGAGCAGTCGCGCCCGACGGCCTATTTTTATTTCCGCCGCACCGGGCCGTGCGGCCGTGCTGCGCCGAATTAGTCGCGAAGGCAATCCGAACTCCGCGATTAAACAATACAAAAGATTAGCAGAAGTTTCTGATGCGGGATCGAGGTCGATCTCTTCGATCTGGCCAATTTCGCCGCGGTGCGCGACAACGACGCTGTAAACCGGTCCATCCGAGGAGATGGAAACGTCGTCAACAATCCGGTAGATAGGGTTCCGCAGAAATTCGAAGCTGGAGACGAGCGCGACATCGAGTTCGCCGGCCGCAAGTCTATTGCAGAGTGAAGATGGATGATCGAAGTCCACGTCGCCTTCCCAGCCGTGGATGAGTGGACGGGCGTTGAGATATTTTACGCAACCGATGCGGAGGGAGTTCAATGTGAGATGCGATTAGTGAGAGGTGAGAAGTAAATACTCGTGATTTCCATCGGTCACTTCTCTCCTTTCACATCTCGCCTCGCACTTTTCACCTATCGGTTAGGCGCAGGCTAATTCCGACTCGTTAGGCCCGCCGGTTTGCACCGCCCCATTCAGATGCCGATAATGGCTGTCACGCTGCACCGGTTCGCGACCCGCTTCGCGGATTGCATGTTCGAGAGCAGCCACAGTCTGCTGCTGCGGAGTGGTTGCTCCGGCCATGTGGAAGATTTTTTCTTCCAGAATCGTCCCATGCAGATCATCCACGCCATAGCTGAGCGACACCTGTGCTAGAGGCAACCCGAGGCTGACCCAATACGCGGTGAGATGGTGGATGTTATCCAGATAAATGCGGCTCACCGCGAGATTCCGAAGCTGTTCAAATGCGGGGGCGCGCTTGATCTGGGCGAGAATTCCATGGGATTGGGACGGTTCGAAGGCGAACGGAACAAAACCGGTGAATCCGCCTGTCTCATCCTGTAATCCCCGGAGCTGGCGCAAATGATCCACCCGCTGCGGAAGCGTCTCGATATGCCCGTATAGCATCGTGCAGGTGCTGCGGCCACCCATTGAATGCCACGTCCGATGAACGTCGAGCCATTCCGCGGCGGTCTCTTTGCCGCGGCAGATTTTGTCGCGGATAGTAGGATCGAAAATCTCCGCGCCGCCGCCCGTGATCGAGCCGAGTCCGGCTATGCGCAACGTTTCGAGTGTGTCACGGATCGGCATCCGGAAAATTCGCTGCGCCAGATGGCGGACTTCGATCGCGGTAAAGGCCTTGATATGAAGTTTGGGATCAAGAGCGCGCAGTCTCTGCAAAAGTTCCAGATACCATTCTTTCTTCAACGTGGGATGCAGTCCGCCTACCATGTGGACCTCGGTAACGCCGAGGGGGAGCGCATCCCTCACGACCTGAATAATTTCGTCGATCGCATATTCGAAGGCGTGTGCATCGCGCTTTTTGGCGGCAAAAGCGCAGAACTGACACGATAAGATACAGATATTGGAGTAATTAATGTAACGGTTGTGGATGTAAGTGGCGTAGTTACCGTTCTTTTGCTTTCGCACAAAGCTGGCAATCATTCCAAGGGCATTAAGATCATTGGCATGATACAACGCGAGAGCGTCTGCCTCTGAAATCCGCTGCTGCGCCTCAACTTTTTCTGCGATCGGCCTGAGTTCTTTCGGAATAAGCTCGTAATTCATGCGGACGCGAGGCCAAACCTCCACAGCTAAGCATTGCACAGGCAGCTTCCGCCTTGCAACAAAAACCAATGGCTACCATTGGCCAAGGGCGAATTTTGGCTAGTTGCCGTTTTTCTGGCAAGGTTTGTCTCAGACAAGCGTCTAAATGAACCGATGTCTGGCAACGATCGTGGCAACAAAGGGAGATCGGAAGACGACGCCGATGACGTGCGCCTCATGCGGCTTATCGGCCAAGGCGAGACCATTGCGCTCGAGGAATTGATCCAGAAACACCAAGCCTTAGTGGCGGGCACAGTGGCACGAATGCTCGGCAGCAATTCCGATGTGGAAGACATCGCACAGCAGGTATTCATTCGAGTGTGGAAAAGCGCACGTCGCTACGTCCCCCGGGCAAAATTCACGACCTGGCTGTTAAAGATTACGCGCAACCTGGTTTTTAACGAACTGCGTCGCGCAAAGCGTCATGCACATGTTCCCCTTCAACCGGAAACAGGCACAGAAGACCCCCCGTTAAAGGATGAGGCGCAGTCCCCTCCGGATGCTTCCCTGCTCGAAGTGGAACTTCAGCGAAAAATTGAGGAGGCTATATTGCAGCTTCCCGAGGCGCAGCGAATGGCACTGGTCCTGCGAAGGTACGAGGAGCTTAGCTATGACCAGATTGCCGAGGTTCTCGATCTCTCGGTTCCCGCTGTAAAAAGCGTTCTCTTTCGTGCCCGCACCGAATTGCGCTCGCGGCTGAGCAAATATTTGGGCGGGCCTGCGTGATTCGTTAAATCGTTAAATCGGCTTCGGACGTGAAATGCGTGATGGGTGATCCGGCTTCCGAATTACGAATCTGGATTATGGTCAGGGCTCCTTGGTTAGCGCTCGATCACGCGGCCGCGAACACGCTTGATCTGGCTGTGATGCGTAAGCACGTGAACACGTCCGTCGCTGCCGCGAAAGAACGCGCTCAGCAGCCAACTGACAATCGAGATGATGATCGCCCCAAAAAAAGCCCGCCAGAAACCCGGAACTTCAAAACATGGCATGATCTCGCCAACGAATTTCAACATTAGCGCGTTAATAATTAGAATGAAAACGCCCAGGCTGACGAGAATCAACGGCAGACTCAGCAGCAAAAGCACTGGGCGAACAAAAGCGTTGATGATACCGAGCAGAAGCGATGCCCCTAGCAGACAACCGAGGCGGTCACCGTAATTGATTCCAACGATCGGCGCAGCCACAAACACGGCGATTGTGGTCACGATCCAGCGGAAAACGAAATGTCTCATGCCCCTGACGTTCCTAAATCTACTCTTTGATCAAAGAAGCGCGAGAAAGCACTTGCCAACCAATCGATGAACGGTAAACGAATTAAAACCATTAACGATAAAATCTGTGCCGAAAAAAAAGAAAATTGTCCAAGATAAAAATGAGACCTCGCCGGAAACGAGCGGGTCTTTCAAAGTAAAGGCTGGCAAGGGCAACCGTGCCCGCCGCGCAACTACGAATCGAAAACCGCGCGCGACCAACGCCGGGAAGAGCGCTGCAATAAAAGCTTCGACACCACGCGAGGGAACCGGAATCCCCGAACCATCCGATGAAGCGGTTCGGCTCCGAGCCTACTTCATCTCCGAGCGCCGGCGTCGATTTGCCTTGCCCGGCGACGCCGAGTCCGATTGGGTGGAAGCGAAACGACAACTACTTTCAGAGACCGATCGCCGCTAAGGTCAGAACTCGTGACCGCGGATCGCCGTGGACTAATAAAATGGAAAATGCTTTTGTCGACTTAGCGCAGGCCTTGCGATTACGCCTCGCAGCGATTCGCGACGAGCAAAGCCGCCGGGATGAAACAAAACACATCGCGCGATTGAAAGCGATTTCAGAGCAAATCGACGGTCTGCAAACGCGTTTGCCCAAGCCCGTCGATCCGCGGCTGGCACACTACCTTCAGCGCAAAAGTTACGACAAAGCGCTGGAGTTCCTCGAAGGAATGATTACCGCGAGTACAACTCGACGATGAGTTGTTCGTTCACGATTGGCTGTATCTCTTCCCGAGATGGGATCCGCGCAACCTTGCCGCTGAGTGCATCGCGATCGACCGTTAACCAGTCGGGTACGGGAACAATTTGCGTGAGATCAAGATTACGGAGCACCAGTTGACGCGATTTTGGTTTATCTTTAATCGCGATTTCGTCTCCAGCCTTCACATTGTAGGAAGCGACATTCACGCCACGCCCGTTCACGAGCACGTGGCCATGTGACACAAGCTGGCGAGCAGCGTTGCGCGTATTGGCGAGGCCAAGCCGATAAATGACATTATCGATACGCGTCTCCAAGAGTTGAAGAAGCGTTTCACCTGTCACACCGCGTTTCTGCAGCGCCTTCTCGAAGATACGCCGGAACTGCCGTTCCAGGAGCCCATACTGATAGCGCAGCTTCTGTTTTTCGCCGAGCGCAATCGCATACTCTGATTGTTTGCGCCGGGAGCCTCTCGGGCCATGCATCCCGGGCGGATAATTCTTTCGTTCCAACGCCTTGGAGGAACCGAAAATCGGCACGCCGTAACGCCGGCTCACTCTCGTTTTTGGTCCTGTATATCTGCCCATAGGATGCAGTGAAGAATTAAAGCGTTAGACGCGGCGCTGTTTTGGTGGGCGACAACCGTTGTGCGGCACAGGAGTAACGTCGCGGATCACAGTGAGATCGAGCCCGATCGCCTGCAAGGCACGGACTGCAGATTCGCGTCCTGCACCGGGTCCCTTTACCAGGACTTCCACTTCCTTAAGTCCGTGGCCCATCGCCTGGCGGGAGGCATCCTGCGCAACCATCTGCGCCGCGTAGGCAGTACTCTTACGTGACCCTTTAAAGCCAACCTTGCCAGCACTCGACCACCCAATCACGTTGCCTTTCATGTCAGTGATCGTCACGATCGTGTTGTTGAAAGTCGAAAGCACATGGGCAATGCCCGAGTGAACGTTTTTGCTACCTTTGGCTTTGACGATCTTTGGCTTCTCGATGTTATCCGCAGAAAGCGAAAGATTTTCTGAGGCTGCTGGCGCGCCGGCAGCTGGCTGTTCCTTTTTTTGCTTGGCTGTTTTTTTTGCAGGCTTGGGCGGCACCTCTGCCTTTGAAGCTGTAGCGGCCTCGCCTTCATGGGAATCCTTCGGCGCCGACACCGATTTGGGGCTCGTTTTCGGTTCTTCCGGCTTTGGAACGGTTGGATTCTCTGGGTCAGCCATAATTCTAAGGAGTCACTAAACTTTACCGGCTTTGGCTTCCGGATTGCGGACCACGCCTACAGTCTTGCGTGGGCCCTTCCGTGTCCGGGCATTTGTCGAAGTGCGCTGTCCACGCACGGGTAAGCCCTTGCGATGGCGGATGCCGCGATAAGAGTTAATTGCCTGCAAACGTTTCAAGTTCCCTTGAATGTCGCGACGCAGATCGCCTTCGATCTTGATCTTGTTGTTCGTGATCGCGTGAATGATTTCGTTCAATTGCTGCGGTGTAAGGTTTTTTGCTCGCAAGTTTGGATCGATGTTCGTCTGCTCCAGAATGCGCCTGGCTGTGGCAAAGCCGATGCCGTAGATATAAGTGAGCGACGCCTCAATGCGCTTTTCTGCCGGAATCTCGACTCCTAGTAATCTGGGCATGACAAGTAGTTAAAAGGTTACAAAGTTAAAATCGCTCATCCCTGGCGCTGTTTATGGCGCGGGTTTTTGCAGATCACGCGCAACACGTTCTTGCGTTTCACGATCCTGCAACTGGCACAAAGCCTTTTTACTGATGGTCGTACTTTCATAATCCGCGAAATGGAAAACGCGGAGCCGGCTCCGCGTTGTCATTTTTGGCGATACGTAATTCGCCCTTTCGACAAATCGTAGGGTGAAATCTCTAGCATAACTTTGTCTCCTGGCAAGATCCGAATGAAGTGGAGCCGCATTTTCCCGGAAATATGCGCCAGGACGCGATGGCCATTTGCCAGTTTTACCCGAAACATGGTGTTCGGCAGCAGTTCGACGACTGTGCCTTCTACCTCAATTGCGTCCTTGCGCGCCATGTCAGAATTTCTGGATCGTCCTTCGTGATCAGAACCGTGTGCTCGAAATGCGCTGAAGGCATTCCATCCGCCGTGCGCACCGTCCAGCCATCGTCAAGCAATCTTACGTCGGAAGTGCCGATATTAATCATCGGCTCAATCGCCAGTGTCATACCGGCTTTCAACTTCGGACCGCTGCCGCGTTTCCCGTAATTGGGAATCTGTGGCTCTTCATGCATTTTTCGTCCAACCCCGTGTCCAACGAATTCACGTACGACGGAAAAACCAAAGCCGCGCGCTTCATCTTCAATTTCAGCGCAAATGTCGCCGACGCGCCTGGCTTCGCGGGCGGCGCTAATAGCGCGCGCCAACGCATTTTCCGTCACCCGCAGCAATTGGTCGGTCCGTTCGTCAATGATTCCCACCGGCACAGTAGTCGCGTTGTCCCCTACCCAGCCGTCCCGAACGATTCCAATATCCAGTTTGACGATGTCGCCATATTGGATCCGCCGTTGGCTGCCGATGCCATGCACCACTTCGTCATTGAGCGAAATGCAAATGTTTCCTGGAAATACGCGGTGCCCGAGACGATAGCCGAGAAATGCGCTTTTCACATGCGCATCGCTCATGAAGTCTGCTGCCGCTTCATCGACTTCTTTTGTTGTAATCCCCGGACGGACCAGATCGCTTACACGGTCGAGAATATCGCTCGCGGTGCGGCATGCCTGCCGCATCTTCTCAATTTCCTTGGCGTTCTTAATCGGAATCATCGTTTATTTTCAAGCAACCGCGAGATATCGCTAAAGACTGCCTCGCGATCGCGGTTACCATCGATCCGATGCAGTATCGACATTTTTCCATAAAAAGATGCCAGCGGCTCAGTCTTGGTATGGAACTCTTGCAAGCGAGTTTGCAGCACGCTTAGATCGTCGTCGTTCCGGCGTACCAACGGACCGTCGCAATAGGGGCATACGGCACGTTCTGCGAACTGCGCACTCGATGAGCTGGTCGTAAAGCCGCATTCGCCGCATTGAAGCCGACCGGCAATGCGATCGCGTACGGTCTGTTCCGACACCTCGAGCCAAATCGCTAAATCCAAAGCGGTACGCAATCGCGCCAAGATCGAAGTCAAACTTTCCGCTTGCCGCAGCGTCCGAGGAAAACCGTCGAATACGAATCCGTGGCCACCATGCAGGCGCAACCAGTCTTCGATTAGTTCAATGATGATTTTGTCGGACACGAGCCCGCCGCTCTGCAGCACTTCGGCGGTCTTCTTTCCCAACGGCGTACCGAGGTCTCTTTCACGGCGCAGGATTGCACCCGGCGAAGTGACGGGAATCCCGAATTGGCGCGTAATCATTTCTGCCTGGGTCCCTTTGCCGGAACCGGGCGCGCCGAGAAGAACAAGCCGCCTTTTCACCTATCGCCCGTAGAGGAAAATAGCGACGCCAGCAATTACGAGCACGGCGATCCCCACATACAACCACATTAGCGTTCCGCTCGCTGCCGCGTCGCCGCGACTGTAGGTGGCGCGGTCAAAGGACCGCCCCCGAATCCGACCCTTGCGCAGGAAACCGTCGTAATGCCGCTGAATAAGGTGTGTCTCCACCTGGCGCATGGTATCGAGCATGACGCCCACAATGATCAACAAACTTGTACCGCCAAAAAATTGCGCCGTGATAATGGGCACATTCAACCCCTGACTTAGAAGACTTGGCAACACCGCTATCAGCGTCAGGAAGATCGCACCGGCAAACGTTAGTCGCGTCATTGTGAAATCAAGAAAGTCGGCCGTCGGTTTTCCCGGTCGGACGCCCGGGATGTAACCCCCGTATTTCTTCAGATCATCTGCGATTTGAGTGGGTTGGAACTGCGTTGCGACCCAGAAATAACTGAAAAAGAAGATCATCGCCGCGAGAGCGACGTAATGAGGCCAGCCGGTGGAAAGCGCGTTGGCGATGCGGTTGGCAATTGGGCTGTTCTTAAAGCCATAGCTGACAATGGTCGCGGGAAAAAGTAGAAGAGCCCAGGCAAAGATGATCGGCATCACGCCGGCATAATTCACTTTTAAGGGCATGTATTGCGTTTGGCCCCCGTACATCTTGCGGCCAACTACCCGCTTGGCGTACTGGACGGTGATCTTCCGCACGCCCTGGGTAATCGTGATCACCGCTGCAATTACGATGATCAAAAACAATACCAGTAAAACAAGGACCATCGGGTTCACCTGGCTGGACCCGGTCTGTGCCGAGGGCACAAAAGTCTTCCACGCCTGCGCGAGCGCGGCGGGCAGCCGCGCCACAATCCCCACAGTAATGATCAGCGATATCCCGTTTCCAATGCCGCGTTCGGTAATTTGGTCGCCCATCCACATCAATAAAAGCGTCCCGGTGGTCAGGGAAACCACAGTTACGATCCGAAACTTCCAGCCGAGATCATCCACCAGCGGAATCCCGAGGTTCTTGATGGTGTCGATAATCCCCGGCAACATGGTGTGATAGGACTCCGGGTGTTGGAACGACAGCGCGAGCAAGTAGCCCTGGAAAATGCACAAGACCAGTGTCGCGTAGCGCGTCAGCTGCATGATCTTTTGCCGGCCGCCATCTTCGCGCGCGAGTCTGCCAAGCCGCGGAATCACCGCGGTCAGCAACTGCATCATAATCGATGCGCTGATGTAAGGCATTATGCCCAGAGAGAAGACCGCGCAATTTTCCAGCGCGCCGCCACTGAACAAGTTAAACAGCGCCGCAAGGCCACCTCCGGTGCGTTGGCTAAGCGAGGTGCGAAACCACTCCTGCAATACAGCCTGGTTGACTCCGGGAGTTGTGATCGCCGCTCCCAGACGCACAATCACGATCACAGCCAGCGTAAACATAATACGCCGGCGCAATTCGGGTATCTTGACCGTGTTGAGAAACGCCGAAACCATCCGCTAAATGTGAAACATCATGTTCCGGGAAGCTAGCTATCCCGCGATGCTTTCCTTCTCGCCTTGGCCGAGGTCTTCCTGGACGACTTTTTCTTTCGTGTCCCCTCAGGCGCGGCTTCGCCAGCTGGTTTCTCCGGCGAAGCGTCCGGCGCCGCGACAGCATGAGGATGCGCCGCTTTCTGACGCAGCGTTATCGTCCCTCCCGCTTTTTCGATTTTTTCCCGGGCTGACGCGCTAATCTTATCGGCTTCTACCTTCAGGCCGTGCTTTAATTCTCCGCCACCAAGGATTTTGATTCCCACGAAATCCCCGCGAACGAGCTTCGACTCGCGCAGTAGCTGTTCGGTAACGGCAGTGCCGGCCTTAAATGCGTTGAGATCATCAAGATTGACGATCGCGTACCGCTTGTGAAAGGCGGCGTTATTAAATCCCCGCTTTGGCAATCGACGAATCAACGGCATCTGCCCGCCTTCGAACCCCAGGCGAATACTCCCACCTGAGCGCGCCTTTTGTCCCTTATGACCCTTGCCACTGGTTTTTCCGTGGCCGGAACTTTCACCGCAACCCAGGCGCTTCACGCGATGTCGCGAGCCGGGACGCGGTTGCAGATTATGAAGACGCATCATGTTGTTCACCTTTTCCATCGCTGAAGTGAATTCCGCGCACTTTGAAAATTTCGTCTCTCCGGCGAAGCGATTTCAGCGCAGCGATCGTCGCCTTCACTACGTTGGCATGATTGCTTGACCCGAGCGACTTGGCCAGCACATCTCGAATGCCGGCCGCTTCAGCTACGGCCCGCACACCTCCGCCGGCGATAACCCCGGTCCCGGGCGATGCAGGACGCAATAGGACTCGCGCTCCATCATATTCGCCAATCACCTCGTGAGGAATCGTGTTTTCGTTCAATGAAACTTTTTCCATCGCTTTGCGGGCGGATTCGGAGGCTTTTCGAATGGCCTCTGATACTTCGTTAGCCTTCCCAAATCCGCATCCAACTTTTCCGTCGTGATCTCCAGCAACGATCAATGCGCTGAAGCTAAAACGCCGTCCCCCCTTCACGACCTTGGCGCAGCGGTTGATGAACACGACTTTCTCTGTCGTATCCCCTCTTGCCGCAGGCGCCTTATCTTGCCTGCGCGTGTCCGGTCTTCTGCCTGAAGTTGTTTGAGCCATGAATTAGAATTTTAAACCGCCTGCACGTGCCGCGTCTGCTAATGCCTTCACTTTGCCATGATAAAGGAACCCGCCGCGATCAAAAACCACTCGCTCGAGTTTTCTTGCCAGTAAACGTTCCGCGATTGCCTTGCCGACGTGTGCCGCAGTGATCTTGTTTGCAGCGGCTTTATCTTTACCAGCCAGGGAACGCTCTGCGGTTGATGCAGCGGCCAGCGTTCGTCCCGCGTGGTCGTCGATCACCTGAGCATAAACGTGTTTGCCAGAGAAATGAACTGACAGCCGCGGCCGTTCCGCCGTCCCCGCTACTTTTTTCCTGATCCTTTGATGAACACGCTGTCGCGCTGCCTTACGAATCGTCGCCATAATTATTGAACGGTCTTGCCCTCTTTGCGACGAATCTGCTCGCCTGTATAGCGAACGCCTTTACCCTTGTACGGTTCCGGCGGGTAAAAGCGGCGGATGTCCGCTGCTACCTGGCCAACCAATTTTTTGTCCACGCCTTCGACTTTAATCTTCGTGTTATCCGCGACCGTAATCTTAATGTCCTTCGGAATCGAAAACGGCACCGGGTGCGAGAAACCGAGACTCAAGTTAAGTGTGGACCCCTGGACGGCAGCCTTGAACCCAACGCCTTCGATCTCGAGCTGCTTTGTGAAACCTTCGCTCACACCCTGCACCATGTTGTGGACGAGGCTACGGGAAAGTCCATGTAACGCTTTCACACTGCGTGATTCTGCCTCCCGCACCAGGGACACGCGGTTATCCTGCACGCTGGCCCGGATCTGACGCGGAAGTTTCCACTGCAGTTTTCCTTTCGGTCCTTCCACCGAGACCGCCCCTTGCTGGTCAACGTTCACTTTGACCTTGTCTGGGATCTCGACCGCCTTATTTCCAATTCGCGACATGAGTTCGTGATTCGTTAAATATTAAAACGTTAAATGGTCACCAAACGTAGGCTAGTAGTTCGCCCCCTACTTTTTGCTTCCGCGCTTCGCGTCCCGATAAAACGCCGCGTGACGTGGAAAGAATCGCCAAACCCATTCCACCCAGAACTCGAGGGATTTCATCGGCGCCAACATAACGCCGCAATCCCGGGCGGCTCACCCGGCGAAGCCCCGCGATGGCGCTCGAGCGATTTACGATTTTGTTCGTGATCTTGATGCACGGATGCGCAGCGCTCGTGTCAATCGTGTAATCGGAAATGTAACCTTCATCTTTCAGGATGCGCGCGATCTCAGCCTTGACCTTCGAGTACGGAACCAGCACCTCCGGTTTTTGCGCACGTGTGCCATTGCGCACACGCGCCAGAAAATCGGCAATCGGATCAGTAACAGTACTCATGAAATTCAGGCGGCTTGCGCAGCGGGCTTCTTTACTCGGTCGCTAAAGGGCATTCCCATTTCGCTTAACAGCGATTTGGCTTCCTCGTCGGTCCGCGCCGTGGTGACGATTGTAACATCAAATCCGATGTTGCGCTTGATTTTATCTAGCTCGACTTCGGGAAAAATCGATTGATCCGAAATGCCCAGAGTATAGTTGCCGTGATCGTCAAAGCAGCGGGGAGAGACGCCGCGGAAATCCCGGATTCGTGGCAGCGCCGCTTTGATGAAGCGTTCGAGAAATTCATACATGCGCTCTCCACGCAGCGTCACCTTTGCGCCGATAGCCTGGCCTTTACGCAATTTGAAATTAGAAATGCTTTTTTTTGCCAGAGTTTCCACCGGGCGTTGGCCGGTGATTAATGCCAGTTCGGCCTTCGCTTCTTCCAGCGCCTGCTTCACATCAGATTGCGAGCCCACCGAAGTGTTGATCACCACTTTTTCGACTCTCGGAACTTGGTGAACGTTTTTGTAACCGTGCAGCTTTTGCAGCGCCGGCGTAACGCGCTCTTTGTAATGGCGATAAAATTCGTTTTCCATTTTCAACACACTGTCATTCTAAGCGAAGCGGAGTCGAAGAATCCCGCGGTGAAATCGAAGACATTACTACGGGATGCGTCGACTTCGCTCAGGATGATTTTCGTTTGCGTAGTTTCGATCATGCCGTTTTCTTCTCTGCTTCCTTTTTCGATTTTTTCGTCGCCTTTTTCTCTGTCTTCTTCTCGCGTTCGATCAATTTCACGTTGGAAATATGAATGGGGCCTTCGCGTTCGGCGATTTTGCCGCTCGGGTTATCCTGAGATTTTCGTAGGTGCTTTTTGATAATCCGTACGCCTTCAACCACGACACGCTGTTTTGCCGGCAACACCGCCAGGATTCGTCCGGAAGAACCGCGGAAATTCCCGGAGATGACCTCAACGTGGTCGCCTTTTTTAACGTGGCACTTTATGCGATTCATAGGACTTCGGGGGCAAGGGAGACGATTTTCATGAAATTCCGCTCGCGCAATTCGCGCGCGACCGGCCCAAAGATGCGGGTGCCGCGCGGATTCAAATCTTTATCGATAATCACAATGGCATTGTTATCGAAGCGCAACAGCGAACCATCGTCGCGCCGGATCGGTTGCCTGGTCCGAACGAGCACCGCGCGCACCACTTCGCCTTTCTTTACTGTTCCGGTTGCGCTCGCTTCCTTGACGTTGGCAGTAATCACGTCGCCGATCCCCGCGTAACGCGTTGCTTTGCCAATCACACCAATCATCGTAGCCATGCGCGCGCCGCTATTGTCCGCCACATCCAATCTGGATCGAATTTGTACCATAAATCGATAGTTACTTTTGGATGACCTCCACAAGGCGCCACCGTTTCAACTTGCTCAGCGGCCGGGTCTCCATGATGCGCACTCTGTCACCAGTTTTTGCCTGGTTTTGCTCATCGTGCGCATAGAATTTTTTCATCTGTTTGACAATCTTGCCGAACTTGGGGTGCGGCACGCGCGTCACCGTGCGCACCACAATTGTTTTATTCATGCCGCTGGAAACCACTTCGCCGGTACGTGTCTTACGCGGGCCGCGAGTGATAGAGGCGGGAGTAGATTGCGGTTCGTGTTCGTCAGCCATAGCTACTTCGTTTCAGTCTGTTTCTCGCGCTGCGACAGCTCTGTTTCGATCCGCGCGATGTCCCGTCGCAGGAAGCGCAACCTACTTGGCTGTTCCAACTGGCCACTCTGCTGCTGCAGCCGGAGATGAAGCCTTTCCTGGCGCAAGTCGCGCCTCTTAGTCAGCAACTCGTCAGTGCTCAGCTCGGTGATTTCCTCCATTTTCATGACGTCTAAGCGGCCCTCACGTGGTGCCGTGTGAGAAATTTGGTGCGCACCGGCAACTTGTCCGCCGCCAATCGCAAGGACTCCCTCGCCACCGATTCCGGCACGCCGTCCAACTCAAACAAAATGTTGCCAGGCCGCACCGTGGCGACCCAAAACTCGGGCTGGCCTTTTCCCTTGCCCATGCGCGTTTCCGGTGGACGCGCAGTTACCGATTTGTCCGGGAAAATACGGATCCAAAGCTTGCCCTTGCGCTTCATGTTACGAGTGAGCGCAACACGCGCGGCTTCCAATTGCGTGTTTGTGATCCAGGCGCGCTCGAGTGTTTGCAACCCGAACTCGCCAAAATCGATCTTTAGATTGCGCGAAGCGGTTCCCTTGCGGCTTCCCCGCTGGGACTTTCGATACTTCACGCGTTTTGGCATCAACGGCATAAAACTTTTCCTTAGACTTGAGCGGGCTCCGACGCCGGAGCTGGCGGCGGTGGAGGCGGAGAAGCAGGCTGCGCCACTGCCTCCTCCTTCTTACAGATCCAACATTTGACTCCGATTTTGCCGTAAACGGTGTTGGCTTCCGCAAACCCGTAATCGACCGGGGTTCGCAACGTGTGCAGAGGAACTTTGCCTTCTCGGTACCACTCCGAGCGCGAAATCTCCGCGCCGTTGAGCCGGCCTGAACAACGCAGACGAATTCCTTCAGCGCCAAAATCCATTGCGGTCTGCACAGCTTTTTTCATCGCGCGGCGATAAGCAATCCGCCGCTCAATTTGCAACGCCACATTCTCCGCGACGAGTTGCGCATCGAGCTCCGGTGTCTTGATCTCCTGAATATCGATCTTGACTTGCTTGCCCTGCGCCATCTTGGAAATCTCTTCTGTCATTTTCTCGATCTCAGCGCCCTTGCGTCCGATCACGATTCCCGGACGCGCAGTGAAAATGGTTACCCGGATGCTGTTCCACGCCCGCTCGATTACGATTTTCGAGACAGCGGCGTACTGCAGCTTCTTTTTCACATAATTCCGAATCTCCAGATCAGAGTGCAAAAATTCTGGCAGCTCCTGGGGCGAGGCATACCAGCGTGAGCGCCAATCGCGGTTCACGCCCAGGCGAAAGCCAATCGGATTAACTTTTTGTCCCATAAGTCAGTATAACAAATTTACTTCTTCGATTTCTTCGGCGCTTTTTTTGCTTTCGGCTTTTTCCCTTCAGTTGCCGGCCCTTCCGCGCCCTTCATGCCACCAGCCTTCTTCGCCGCTTTTTCTTCGGTCTTGCGTTTCGCCTTCTTGGTCTCGCGTGTCTCGAGTTTAATTTCGTCAGTAAGCACGATTCGAATATGACTGGTCCGCTTCAAAATCCGACTCGCGCTACCCCGCGCACGCGCCATGATCCGCTTAAACGTTGGGCCTTCGCCTACCACCGCTTCTTTCACGACCAATCCGTCAGGCTTAAGGTTCGCGTTGTTCTCCGCGTTAGCGATCGCGCTCTTCAACGTCTTGTTAATGAGGAACGCCGCTTTCTTGGGCGTAAAAGCGAGGAGATCGAGTGCTGCCGAGACCGGTAGACCCTGAATCTCACGCGTGACTTCGCGCACCTTGAATGGCGAAATCCGCGCATACTTGTATATCGATCTGACTTCCATCGTTTCGTTCCGTAATTCGAGAATCGTAACTCGGTTTCCTGTTTCTCGGTTCTCGTCTTCTTATTTCAAACTCACATTCGGTTGCGCATCCACCTGGAGGCGGTCCCCTACTTTTATTCTGTCCTTCTTTGAATCCATTTCCTGAATCACAGCGCCGCAAATTCTTTGTCGCACATCGATCACTCGCAGCGTCGCGATCCTTTTGTCGCCGCGCATCACCCGCATTGGCATCCCAATTTTGACGCCTTGTTTTTCGCCAAGGTTACCGACGACGAAGGACCATTCATCCTTGACACTGATCACGCTGCCGTCCATCAAACTCGGCTCCACCAAATCCGGCGCATTCGTGGACTTCGTGACCAGCTTGTCGACGCTGCGTATTTGAGTTTCCACGTCCATCCGCGCTTTCGCATCGGTACTTTGCGACGTTTTCAAATAACACAACACTGCCTCGTCCAGCCGCAGCATCTGGTCGCGATATTCGTCGCGCTCCTTCTGCGCGAGCTGAAGATCACTCACCGCCGCCAATAAACGCTGCTCCAGCTTCGCCCGGTCCTTGTTGGCCGACGCCAGCCCTAGTGCCTCCATTTGCAATTCCAGATCGGAATACTTGCGCCTAAACAATTCCCCCTCCGCATTAGACTCCGCCAAACTGCTGGTCAACGCTTTCAGCGATTCCCGAGCAATTGATAATTGCCTCTGCAAATCCTCGTTTTGTTGAAGCAAACCCGTCGCGGTCACCTCTGAAGGCAGCCGGCTTGGTTGCGAACTCGCCGATGCTGCAGGCGAACCGCCTGCCACTGCGGTGTCATTCGCACCCGCGCTTTCAGTTTTTGATTCTGACAAAGAACTATTTTCCTCTGCGGCCAGCCCCTGGGCCAACGCAACACAACCCACTACCATAAGAGTTGTTAGTTGATGGTTGATCGTCGATGGTTTCACCTTGGCAAAACGCAACGGGTCATCTCTATCAACTCGCAACTCTCAACTAAAACTTACTCTGAGCTAAAATTATTTCGTCACCTTCGCCGTGTGCGAACCATGCTTCTTAAACACGCGCGTGGGCGAAAATTCACCGAGCTTATGACCGACCATGTTCTCGGTAACAAAAACGGAATTAAACGTCTTTCCGTTATGCACCAAAAACGTGTGCCCGACAAAATCCGGTGTCACCATCGAGCGCCGCGACCAGGTTTTGATTGGTTTCTTTACGCCCGAGCTGTTCATCTTGTCGATCTTCTCCAGAAGATACAACTCGACGAAGGGTCCTTTCTTTAACGATCTAGCCATAATTTTCAAGTGAATTGTGGAGGGTCGAGCTCTGCGAGACCAACCTCGCAGAGCTCCGCCCTCCAGAGACTCACGCTTTTTTCTTCGGTCTTCTCCTTTCCAAAATAAAGCGATCGCTCGGTTTATGTTTGCTACGCGTCTTAAATCCTTTGGCCAGTTGTCCCCAAGGACTGACCGGATGATGGCGCCCGCCGCCGCCTTTTGACTTCCCCTGGCCCCCGCCCATCGGGTGATCGATCGGGTTCATCACCATGCCGCGCACGTGGGGACGACGTCCCTGCCAGCGAGTACGTCCCGCTTTCCCGCCGGACACATTCATGTGATCGACGTTTCCAACCTGGCCAACTGTCGCGAAACAGTTTTCGTGGATGCGTCGAATTTCCCCGGAAGGCATTTTCACCAATGCGTAACCGCCTTCGATGTTTGTTAACGTCGCCTGTTGGCCGGCGCTCCGCGCAATCTGGCCACCGCGACCCGGGCTCAATTCAACGTTATGAATGTTTGTGCCCAGCGGGATCGCGCGAAGTGGCAAGGCATTGCCCAGATCAGGTGCGACATTCTCGCCGGCAGCGACCGTCGAACCCACTCGCAGTCCATTCGGCGCCAGAATGTAACTGAGCTCACCGTCCGTGTATTTGATGAGAGCAATCCGCGCAGAGCGATTTGGGTCGTACTCGATCCCGAGAACCTCTGCAGACACACCGTGTTTGCGTCGTTTAAAATCAACCTTCCGATATTTCTGTTTGTGTCCGCCCCCAATGTGACGCGATGTGAGTCGGCCGTAGCTGTTGCGACCGCCGCTCTTTTTCTTCGGCTCAACAAGGCTTCTCTCAGGCCGCCACTTCGTGATTTCATCGAAAGCAGGCAGTGACTTGAAACGAAGTGTCGGCGTTAATGGGCGGAATTCTTTCAGAGCCATGATGCTTACAAAAATTCGATTTCTCTTCGTCAGATGAGATCGATCTTTTCACCCTCCTTTAATGTGACGATGGCTTTCTTCCAGCGTGGTCGTCGTCCCATCGGTCCACGCACGCGTTTTTCCTTGCCCGCGTAATTACAAGTGTTCACATCGACTACTTTCTTTTGAAACAGGTGTTCGATTGCGTTCTTGATCTCAATCTTGTTCGCACGCGGACTCACACGAAAGACGTACTTGTTCTGCTTCTCGCTCATCAGGGTAGACTTTTCAGTCAACGAAGCGGTTTGAATGATCTCGTGCGGTTCGTTCATGGCATTACTTCGCGTGTTCGTTGCCTCCAGCCGGCCGAGTCCGTTCCGCCAATCTTTCGAGCGCCTTTTGGGTCACAAGGATTTTCTCGAAAGCCAGCAATTGCTCTATGTTTACATTGGAAGCAGTGGCAAGCGTCACCGGTTTGACGTTCCGCCCAGACTTCAAAGTGTTTTGATCAAACGCATCCGATACCAACAAAACTTTTCGGGCGTCTGTTTGTTTTTTCAGCAAACCCACGAACGACTTCGTTTTGAGTTCCGGCACAACGAATTTGTCGATCGTTAAAACATCACCGGCCTTAATTCGCTCGCTCAGAGCTTTCCGGAACGCCAGACGTCGCACGGATTTCGAAACCTTTTTTGAATAGTCTCGAGGCTTCGGTCCAAAGACGACACCACCGCCACGCCAGATCGGCGAAGATTTGTAGCCAGCCCGTGCGCGGCCGGTGCCTTTCTGCCGCCAGGGTTTCGCGCCGGACAAATCCACTTCTGCTTTCGTTTTGGTGTTGGCTGAACCGGAACGACGGGCCGCGCGCATAGCGACGACTGTATCGTGGACGGCCTGCGAACCTTTTCCGTCTTCGATCAGTTCAATGCCGGCTTCCTTGGCAGCGGTTTTCGTTAAAACTTTTGCGCTCATTTCTTATCGCACGGTTATGGCCGGCTTCTTCGCCGCTTCCTGCTCGTCATGTTTGCGATGCTCCGCATGTACCGCCAAAACTCTTTCCGGATGCTTAATCGCCGGTCTGACAATGACATAACTTCCATTCGCACCCGGAACAGCGCCGCTGACCAAGATAATTTTTTCGGCTTCGCGCACCTGCATAACCTGCAGATTCTGGACGGTCACGCGTTCATCCCCCAGATGACCAGGCATTCCCATGTTTTTCCAAATACGGCCCGGAGTAGAACGATTGCCCACCGCACCAACGCGCCGATGCGTTTTCGAACCGTGTGCCGCACCTTGTCCGTGAAAATTGTGCTTCTTCATAACGCCCTGAAATCCTTTTCCCTTCGACCGCCCAATCACGTCGACAAAGTCGCCCGCCTGAAATTGCGTAACGCTCAAATTAATTTCGCCTTCTGGAAGATCATTGGTCAGGCGAAACTCGCGCACGAATTTTTGCGGCTCCACTCCAGCCTTTTTGAATTCGCCCAGTAACGGCTTGGTCACACGCGATTCCTTCTGCACGGCAAATCCCAGCTGGACGGCCGAATAGCCGTCTTTCTCTTCAGTCAAACGGCGCAGCAAAACGTTATCGCCGGCCGCAATCACGGTCACGGGACGCAATCGACCCTTGGCGTCGTAAACGCTGGTCATACCAATTTTTTGTCCAAGAAGTCCGATGCTCATGACCGTCTAATCGCAAATCTTTCAGAAAAGCCTCCGGTTAAATCTTAATCGTAATGTCAACACCCGCAGGCAAATTCAATTTCTTTAGTTCATCCACCGTTTTCGCCGTCGGCTCAATGATGTCCAACAGCCGTTTGTGCGTACGAATTTCAAATTGTTCCATCGACTTTTTATCAACGTGTGGCGAACGGTTCACCGTGAATTTCTCAATTAACGTCGGCAGCGGAATGGGCCCGGCCACGCGCGCTCCCGTTCGCTTTGCAGTTTCCACGATCTCCACCGCGGATTGGTCGAGCATTCGGTGATCAAACGCCTTCAGTCGAATCCGGATGCGCTGGCCATTACTCATTTGGCCTCTTTCTGATCGAGAATCGCCGAAACCAGATTGGCCGGCACCGGTTGGAAATGGGAAGGTTCCATCGAGTAACTGGAGCGGCCTTTGGAAAGTGAACGGATAGCAGTGGCGTAACCAAACAATTCGGCGAGTGGAACCTCGGCATGAATGATCGCGAGATTGCCGCGCGTTTCGATGCTGTGAATGCTGCCACGGCGTCTGCTCAGGTCGCCACAGATATCTCCCTGGAACTCGTCCGGGGTGATGTTTTCGACTTTCATGATCGGCTCGAGCAAAATCGGTTTACCCTGCTTGAATCCGTCTTTCATCGCAAAAATCGCCGCCATTTTGAATGCAAGTTCGCTGGAATCGACCTCGTGGAACGAACCGTAGACGATATCGACTTCTACATCGACAACAGGATAACCGCCGAGCACGCCGTTGAGCACCGCTTCCTGGATTCCCTTTTTGACGGCTGGAATGTATTCGCGCGGAATGATGCCACCGACGATTTTGTTCTCGACGAGGAGACCTTTGCTGCGCTCGGCGGGACGCACATCCACTTCCACGTGTCCATACTGACCGCGGCCGCCAGATTGTTTAATCAACTTGCCGACGCCGTGCGCGTTCGTGGTGATCGTTTCGCGATAGGCGATTTGCGGCTTACCCGCATTTGCATCCACTTTGAACTCGCGAAACATCCGGTCGCGAATGATTTCCAAATGCAACTCGCCCATTCCTGCGATGATGGTTTGGCCGGTGTCTTCGTGTGTATAGACACGGAAAGTCGGATCTTCCTCTGCGAGTCGCTGAAGCGCAGTCGCCATTTTTTCCTGGTCTAATTTTGTCTTGGGCTCAATCGCCATCGAAATGACGGGATCAGGGAAAGACGGCGGTTCGAGAAGGATCGGATGGTCCTCATCACAGAGCGTGTCGCCTGTCGTGATATTTTTGATACCAACGATCGCGGCAATATCGCCGGAGTAACACGTCTCAATGTCTTCGCGTTTGTCCGCTTGAATCTGGATTAAGCGCGAAATGCGTTCTCGCTTGTTAGTGCGCGGATTGTATACCGTGTCGCCCTTACTTAGGGTGCCGGAGTAGACGCGGAAAAAAACCAGCTTCCCAACAAACGGATCGCTCCAAAGTTTGAAGGCCAGCGAGCAAAAGATGCCATTGTCATTCGTCGGCACTTCCATTGGCTCCCCGGTATCTGGGTCTTGACCTTTCGCGGGCGGAATGTCGAGCGGGCTCGGTAAATAATCGACTACGGCGTCGACCAAATACTGAATGCCGATGTTCTTCAACGCGGAGCCGCCGATTACCGGGACAAATTTATTGGCGATCGTTTGTCGCCGAATTCCAGCCTTCAATAGCTCAGGCGTGACTGGTTTTTCATGGATGACGGCCTCGGCGACGTCATCGTCGAGATTGGAAACTTGTTGGACCAAATCGTTGTAAGCCTTGTCGACGGTCTCGACATACTCCTTCGGCAGATCAGTCACTTCATATGTAGATCCGAGCTGATCGTTCTCGGAATAAATGATCGCCTTCTTGTTAATGACGTCGAGCTGGCCGCGCAGCTGATCTTCCTTACCCAAAGGCAGCAAAACCGGCCATGCGTTTGCGCCGAGTTTTTTATGGATGCTTTCCACCGACATTTCAAAGTTTGCGCCGACTCGATCCATCTTGTTGATGAAGGCGAGGCGCGGCACGTTGTATTTGGTCGCCTGGCGCCAGACTGTTTCCGATTGCGGTTGAACTCCGGCCACTCCGTCGAAAACTGCAATCGCCCCATCGAGAACACGCAATGAACGTTCGACCTCGGCGGTGAAGTCGACGTGTCCCGGCGTGTCAATAATGTTAATTCGCTCCTTGATTCCTTCGAAAATTTTGTAAACGCCTTCTTCCTTCCGCTGCGACCACGTGCACGTTGTTGCAGCAGAAGTAATCGTAATTCCGCGCTCACGTTCCTGCTCCATCCAGTCGGTGACCGTCGTGCCTTCGTGCACTTCGCCCATCTTGTGGATCATGCCGGTATAAAACAACACGCGCTCGGTGATGGTCGTCTTGCCGGCGTCGATATGTGCCGCGATGCCGATGTTCCGCGTTCGTTCCAGCGGAAACTTGCGATTCGGCGAATTTGGATTTTTCGCCGGGCTCTTTTTCTGTTCCATCGTAGCCGTCGCCATAATCGTCACCATCTGAAATGCGCAAACGCCCGGTTCGCTTGCGCCATTTTGTGTGTGTCTTCGCGTTTCTTGATGGCGTTCCCCTGGCCTGCCGCTGCGTCCTTTATCTCCTGCGCCAGCGCTTCCGCCATGGGCATTCCTTTGCGATTGTCCGCGTATTGAACGATCCAGCGGGTAGCCAGGGAAATCTGTCGCGCGGGCGTCACCTCCATCGGGACCTGATAGGTTGCCCCACCGACGCGGCGTGATTTTACTTCCAGTCGCGGACGGACATTTTCCATCGCTTTATTTACAACTTCCAACGGATCGACCGAATCAGAACCTTCGCGGGATTTGTCGATTGCCGTGTAGACGATCCGTTCGGCCAACGATTTCTTGCCGCGCTTCATTACCGTCGTAATGAGGCGAGCAACCGCCGGACTCCCATAGCGGGAATCGACGTGCTCTTCCTTCTTGTAAACTCTTTTCCTTCGCGACATGGTCGAACTTCCTGTCCAATATTATTTCTTTTCGCCAGCGGATTCTTTGGCCGCGCCACCTCCGCCCCCACCAGCTTTCGGACGCTTCGCTCCATATTTGGAGCGGCCCCGCCGGCGTCCATCAACGCCCAGCGCATCGAGGGTTCCGCGAACAATATGATAGCGGACACCCGGCAAATCCTTCACGCGCCCCCCGCGTACGAGCACGATCGAGTGCTCCTGTAAATTATGCCCCTCGCCTGGAATGTAGGCAATCACTTCCTGGCCATTCGTCAACCTCACTTTTGCCACTTTGCGCAGCGCAGAATTCGGCTTCTTGGGCGTGCGCGTCATCACCTGCACGCACACGCCACGCCGTTGGGGGCAATCGGCCAGCGCCGGTGACTTTGACTTCACCGACACTTTCCGCCGTCCTTTTCGGATCAATTGATTAATCGTGGGCATCTTTCAAATTCAAAAAACAAAGCGCCGCCAAAAGCGTCGTGCGCGGGGCGACAAAAAACCCGCCCAGGTCGCGCAGCAAACTCTCTCACGCGCCTGATGCGGTGGGTCGCGAATATAGAGGGGAAATCGCGATCTGCAAAAAATATTTTACACTACGTTTGTCATTCCGAGTGGAGTCGAGCAATCTCTGCTTGAGATGCCGAAAACCTTTGAACTTTTAGCCACCGATCGACACTCGAAAGCACGGCGTGGACGCCTAACGAGTGCGCATGGCGTGATCGATACACCGGCATTCATGCCTGTGGGGACTCAAGGCTCGGTTAAAGGCGTTAGCCCTCGGGATCTGAGGGAACTAAAGACCCAAATCATTCTTGGAAATACATACCATCTATTCGTTAGGCCGGGATTGGATGTGATCAAACATTTTGGCGGCCTGCACAACTTTATGAACTGGAGTGGACCCATTCTCACCGACAGCGGTGGTTACCAGATCTTTTCTCTCGCTAGGCTACGCAAAATCACGGAGGACGGTGTCGAATTTCAGAACCACATCGACGGCGCACGAGCATTCATCTCACCAGAGATCGCCATGGAAATTCAGATACTGCTCGGCAGCGACATTGCGATGACACTCGATGAATGCGTTCCATATCCGTGCGAATACGAATATGCAGCGCAAAGCACGGAGATGACAGCACGCTGGGCGAAGAGATGCCTGGAGTGGAAACGGCGAAACGATGAAACGGCGAATGAGAGTGTCGCCGATTCGATACTCTTCGGCATCGTTCAAGGCGCCACCTTCGAGGAACTACGCAAGGAAAACGCGCAAGCAATTGTCGATCTTGATTTCGATGGCTACGCCATCGGCGGCGTGAGCGTGGGCGAGCCCGAAGAGGAAATGATGAAAGCGGTCGAATGGGCTGAGCCATTCCTGCCCGCGAATAAACCGCGCTACGCGATGGGTCTGGGCACTCCGCCGCAAGTGCTGGAGCTGGTCGGACGCGGGACGGATATGTTCGACTGTGTCCTGCCGACGCGGCTGGCGCGAAATGGAACTGCATTTACGTCGACCGGCACCGTCAATTTAAAAAACGCGGAGTTCATTCTGAACAAGAATCCGATCGAGGAAAACTGCGCCTGCGAATCATGTCGTGAATTTTCGCGCGGCTACATTCGACATCTCATCAAGGCCGAAGAAATTCTCGGTCTTCGCCTGATCACATTGCATAACTTGCACTTTTATTTGAATCTAATGGATCGAGCGCGCACTGAAATCGAAAAGGGAACATTCAATCAGTTTCGTAAGGCGTTCGTAGCGGAATACAAGACGCGAGACGCCGTGATAGTCGAATAACAAATCCCGGCGTGCTCTTATTCTTTGCTGGCTGCCCTTCGTGCTGCGCGAAGATCCACAACGAACCGCTCGTACTCCCGTTGCCGCGACGCCTCGTCCGGCTGTCGAAGAAGAGACGATGGATGTACTGTGGCGAGCGCTCTGGGCGCAAGTTTCGATGATAATACCTTTCCGCGCTCGCGGGTAACACGAAATGACGGGCCGAAAACCGTCTGTGCTGCTGTCGCACCGAGGCAGACCAGCAACTTTGGTTTAACAAGGCGCAGCTCCGCTTCCAGCCACGGACGACAGGCTGCGATCTCGCGTGAATTTGGTTTCTGATGAATTCGGCGCTTTCCGCGTGGTTCCCACTTGAAGTGTTTCACAGCGTTCGTGACATAAACTTCCCTGCGATCAATGCCCGCTTCCTCAAGCGCCTGATCCATGATTTTCCCAGCAGGTCCAATAAACGGTTTACCTTCCTGATCTTCGTAATCGCCCGGCTGTTCGCCGACCAACATCATCGCCGCGTATTTCGGACCCTCCCCAAACACGGTCTGCGTGGCCCGCTTGTAGAGATGGCACGCCGTGCATTCATTCGCCGCCTGGCATAATTCGACTAAGCTTGACGTTTCGGGCGGTTGCGCCGGCCGCGCATATTCCCCAGTGGCAGTCACCATATTTCGATTATGAATCGCAAGTGCCTTGGAATTCGTCTTTGTTTAACCAAATGATTCTGGAAACGCCGCGATTATTTCTGCGTCCATTTCGAGAAGAAGACATCGAGCGCTTCGCCGAACTCACGGCAAATAATGATTCATGCGCTTTCTCTCGGCCCGTACACGCGTGAGCGGACGCAGGGCGTCCTGCAGAAATTTTTCTCCTGGACGCAGGCTGGACTGCCTTCGCAGTTTGCGGTGATTTTTCGAAGAAACAATGAGCTGATTGGCTATTGCGGTTTTCTTCACCAGGACGTCGATGGAAGGAACGAAATTGAAATCAGTTACCGACTTCATCCCGATTATTGGAACCGCGGACTTGCGAGCGAGGCGGCTCGGGCTGTACGCGATCATGCATTCCACGACCTACGATTAGCCAAGGTCATTTCGTTGATTCATCCCCACAACGTCCCCTCGCGCCGCGTGGCTGAGAAGAACGGAATGAAGATCGAAAGAGAAACCGTCTTTCGCGGATTCCCAGCGCAAGTTTTTGCGATCACTCGGGAGCAGTGGCTTGCCGACCTTGGCGGTGGATGAACTCGCGCGCGAGTGCTCGATAGGCTTCGGCAGCTGCTCCACTTGGAGCGTACTCCAGAATAGATTTCCCGAAGCTCGGTGCTTCGCTCAAACGAACACTCCGTGGAATTACCGTTTGATAAACGCGTTCGCCGAAATGCTGGCGCACCTCGGCTACAACCTGCTCACTAAGATTTGTCCGGCCGTCGTACATGGTCATGACAATACCGCCGAGTTGGAGTCGCGTGTTCGCGCCCGAATCGCGCACCTGCTCGATTAGTCGAACAATTTTCACCAGCCCTTCCAGCGCGAAATACTCACACTGTATTGGGGTCAGAAGTTCGTCAGCGGCCGCGAGGGCGTTGGTCATCAAAATTCCGAGCGACGGCGGACAATCCAGCAGAACAAAATCAAACGTCTCATCCACGTGCAACGGCTGGAGCGTTTCCGTCAGCCGCGTGAGATGATTCGGCATCCGCGCGATCTCGACCTCGGCGCCGGCAAGATCGAGATCGGAAGGCACTATAAACAAGGCTTCGCGTTCCGTGGGAAAGATTCTCTCGGTAATAGACGCGCCGCCGAGTAATGGCTCATAAAGACTTGTCTGTTCTACTGCCTGCAACCCAAAGGAGCTGGTGGCGTTCGCTTGCGGATCAAGATCAATAATCAAAATGCGGTGACCTATTTCAGCTAGTGCGGCACCGAGATTTACGGCCGTGGTGGTTTTGCCCACGCCGCCTTTTTGATTAGCGATCGCGACGATCTTCATAAATCAGAATAGTCATCTAATCGATCCGGGCTGCGCATTTATTTGCAGTCGCCGAGCTTGCCAGATGATGTTGCCAGTCGCCACAAACGGAAACTAAATTTTTCGAATTTCAGTTTGGAATTTTAGCAGTAGCGTTTAAGCCTCTAAGCCTGTGAAAGCTACTTCACTATCACTCGACCCGGCACCAACCGCGAAATCGCTTGGGCGTGAGAAACCCGTTGTCTTACGCAAGCAGGATTCGCGCGGCGTAGTCACGCTGACATTGAACCGACCGCAGGTTTTCAACGCCTTGTCGGCTGCAGTGCTGGCAGCGCTGCAGCACGAACTTGATGCAATAGGCGAAGACGAGTCAGTGCGCGTAATCGTTCTCGCGGCCGAGGGCAAGGCATTCTGTGCCGGCCATGATCTCAAAGAGATGCGCGCCAAGCCATCGCTCGAGTACTACGAGCGGCTCTTCAGTCAATGTTCTGAGATGATGCTGGGCATCCAGCGATTACCCGTACCTGTGATCGCTCGTGTTCAGGGCGTCGCGACTGCAGCAGGCTGCCAGTTAGTGGCCATGTGCGACCTGGCCGTGGCAGCAAGTACCGCAAGGTTCGCCGTGAGTGGCGTCAACCTGGGTCTTTTTTGCTCGGCGCCGGGCGTGGCGCTCTCGCGAAACATTTTGCGCAAGGCAGCGTTCGAGATGCTCGTGACAGGTGAATTTATCAGTGCCGAAGAAGCAAAAGTGCGCGGATTGATTAATCGCGTCGTGGAACCGGAACAGCTCGACGCCGAAGTTGAGAAACTTGTTGCGGCAATCATTGCAAAACCGCGTATCGCTGTGGCGATGGGAAAGGAATTCTTTTACCGGCAAATTGAATTGGGCATTGCTTCAGCCTACGAAGCGGCTGCGCAGACCATGGCCTGCAATATGATGGATGAAGCTGCCCTCGAAGGCGTTCAGGCATTCATTGACAAGCGCCCGGCGAGCTGGAAACAAGAATGAATCGGCAAAGCGGCCAGTCGGCGCGGCGGCGGACTTTAGCTGCGGCTTATAACGGCCGTTCCGCTTCAACCATTTAACGAGCTTCCGTGGTGTCTTTCACTCTTCAAGAACTGGCCAGCACGTCCGACGGTGAGTTGGTTGGCGATCCAAAGTTGAAGATTACGGGCGCGGCATCACTGGCTGAAGCGACGAGCGGTGAGATTAGTTTCTTCGCCAATAGAAAATATATTGGCCTTTTGCGCAAGACGCGGGCTTCCGCTGTTTTCGTTCCGCCCGATTTCGGCGAACCGCTCACCGCCGCCCAGGTTCGCGTCTCAAATCCTACCAAGGCGTTCGAGCAGGTAATGCTCAAATTTGCACCGAAACCAATCGCGTTTTCGCCCGGAGTTCATCCCAGCGCAATTGTCGGCTCAAGCGCTCGCCTCGGAGAACGTGTATCAATCCAGCCCCATGCGGTCATCGAAGACGGCTCCGAAATCGGTGATGACACAATTATTGGCGCTGGAAGTTACATTGGACATGAAACAACAATCGGGGCCGCGTGTTTGATTTATCCGCTGGTGACTATTCGCGAGCGAAGCCGGATCGGTTCACGGGTAATCATTCACAGCGGCGCGGTCATTGGCGCGGATGGTTTCGGTTTTGAAATGGTCGACGGCCAGCAGCAAAAGATCCAGCAACTGGGGATCGTGCAGATCGACGATGACGTCGAGATCGGTGCAAACACTACCGTTGACCGCGCGCGTTTTGGGCGAACCTGGATCCAGCAAGGGGTGAAGATCGACAACCTCGTGCAAATCGCGCACAACGTGATTATTGGGAAAAATTCCGTGATCGTGGCGCAGACCGGTATCTCAGGCAGCACTCGCGTGGGAGAACGCGTTACAATGGCTGGGCAAGTCGGCATTGTCGGCCATGTGGAAATTGCCGATGGCAGCATCATCGCAGCGCAAAGCGGCGTAGCAAAGAGCGTCCCGGGGGGCGTTTGGTTCGGCTACCCCGCGGTGCCGCTGGCGGAAGCAAAACAACAAATTGCCTGGATCCACCGGCTCGGAAAACTTTTTGCGCGAGTAAAAGAGATTGAAAAGAAATTAGAATCCTAATTTCCCCGCGTACTGGAAACGAGCCCGCGCAACGCCTCAGGCGAGATCCATTCTGCGCCGCACGCAGCAACTGTCTCTGCCTCCATGGAATCAGAAGTAGCCACCATTAGCTCGAACCGTTTCGCGTATTTGCTGGCCAGTCGCTCGATGATGGCGTCGGCTGTCTGGCCCGTGCGGGAATAAAAGACTTGCACTTCAGCAGGGCCGGAGGTTGCCTCGACTTTTCTTCCTTTGCCATCAAAGACGACTACCACGCGCACACCGGTCCAGTCTTGGTAATCGCGCAACTGTTTGATCAGCGCTTCACGTGCCAAAGAGGACCGCCGCGCGTGGAGCTTGCGTAATTCAGGCCAGCCAAAAATAACGCTGTGCCCATCGACGATCAGATAACGTGCCCGCTGCGGCATTACTACATTGTGTGCGTGAATCACCAAAACCGAGTCGTCAAAGAAGATCGAATCGAATCTACTCTTCCGCGTCGGGTGCCTTCTTTGCCCGCTGTTTGCCTGATGCCGGTTGCGCCGCGCTGGCTCGCAGCGCTGCCTTCTTGCGCTCGAGATATGCTCTACGTCTCTTGCGTTTGGCTTGTACACGGTGCTGTTGTCCCACGGGCATGTCTATCGGTTGAAACGACGAAAAACGCAATCTGATTGAACTCGGATTGTTTCCTACTCCAGCCTTCGAGCCGAAATCGCGATTGCGTTTCTGCGCGATTCGTCTAAAAAAGCACCACTCTCAATGGCGCATCGGGAATCGGCGGCATCCTCCTCCACGCCGAAAAGCGTGGCTGGCCTTGCCATTTTACTGCTCGTATTGGCAGCTTTTTTTGGGTTTTTAAACACTCAAAAGGTGAAAGCGCTTCGCATAAGTGTGGCAACCGCACAGGCTGCGCGCGATGCAGCCGAGCGCCGTACACACGAGAAGCCGAATGCCTCTGCCGGTGGCACCCAGGAAGAACAGAGCAAAGTCGCCGAAGCGGAAAACCGAGCCGCAAAAGCCGAGGCAGAGCTGGCTCAGACACAGAAAGCGAAGGCCGATCTACAGGCCAAATTAGACCAGAACCAGAAGGAGACTCCTTCTTTGCAGGTGCGCGGGGACAAAGCGGAAAGTCAGAATGCTTCGACGGCTGACAACCCCGCCGCGACAGCAGCGGCCACAGACATGCAGTCGCAGCTCGATGACCTCCGCAATCAACTGGATAGCGCAGAAAAAGAAAAAGCTTTCCTTTCCGAAAAACTCCAGGACCTGCAGGAGCGTGCAGATCAGCCGAAGCCGGAAAAAAAACGGCGGGAAACCGTGCGGGAAAGCGGGCCGCGTCGAACAGGGTTGCGCGGCACGGTCCTCGCGGTCAATCAGGCCTATAACTTTGTGGTATTGAATCTCGGTGCTCGCCACGGAGTAGAGTCGAATGCTGAGATGCTCGTTCTGCGAGAGGGGGCCTTGATCGGGAAAATTCGCATTTCTTCAGTTGAACCGGCGACCGCCATCGGCGATATCATGACCAACAGTTTGGCGCGCGGCGCTCAAATGCAACCTGGAGACAACGTGATTTATGCTGGCACAAGTCCGTAACCTTCGAACAATCGTGGTCCCCGTTCTGCTGTGTGCATTCGTGTTGGGTATGACCTCATGCGCAACACAGAAGGAGACTGCCCTGGTCAACGATCAGAACGACCGCCACGACTCAATGATCCCATGGAACAAGCAAGAATCGTGGGAAACTCAAGGGCAGTTTGCTGGGATGACCGATAGACGCTAACAGACGAGGCTTGCGCCAATTGCGTTTTCGGTGGAATGCGTTTGCTCAGCGCGTCGGCAGCGGAATGGCTTTGCCGCCTGACATGTGCGCCTGCGGCAATCGTTGCTATCGGCCCGCCTCGGCGAGCGGATCCCCGTGCAATTCAAATCCAGAAACCCGGTGGGACAACTGCATCTTTGGGTATCACGACAATGCCGTCGCGGATGAAATAATTGTCTGCGTCCAAATTTGGCGGTTTCCCTTCCGGCGTAATCACAACCCCATCGGCGATGCGGGCGTTTTTGTCGATGATGGCACGGTCAATCACGCAATTGCGTCCAATACCGATGGGCAGTTGTGACGAATCAGTTTGTCCGAATTCAAAATAATCCGCGCCCATGACGATGCTGTTCCGGATGGTCGCGCCGCTTTGGATAACGCTGCGTATTCCCACCACGCATCGTTCCAGGTGTGCATCCGAGATGATGCATCCATCCGAAATAATCGCTTGCCGTAGGGTGGCGCCATTGATTTTGCTTCCCGGCAAGAAGCGCGGATGCGTGTAGATCGGAGCCTCGGGTTCGAAGAAGCTGTACTCGGGCACTACATCGGTGAGATCCAGATTCGCTTCGTAGAAAGCGCGGATTGTTCCGATGTCTTCCCAATAACCCTTAAAGATAAACGCGCTGACATGCCGATCTTTGATCGATAGCGGGATAATATGTTTCCCGAAATCAAACAGATCGTTCTGCAAAGATTGTATCAGCACCTCGCGATTGAAGACGTAAATTCCCATCGAGGCTTGGAACAATTCTTCATCCTCATTGGAACCGATGGCGCCGAGTAGCTCCCGGCTCATTTTCATTTCCTGTAGAATTGCTTCATCGGTCGGTTTCTCGACGAAACGTGTAATCCGGCGATCAGCGCCACTCTGCATGATACCGAACTCAGAAACGTAACGCCGCGCGACAGGTTTGGTGGCCAATGTAATGTCTGCGCCCAGTTCGATGTGCTGCTGAAGAATTTCTCGAAAATCCATTCGATAAAGCTGGTCGCCGCTTAGAACCAGGTAATAATCAAACGGACGCTCGAGAAAGTAGCGCATGTTTTGCCGCACAGCGTCAGCAGTTCCCTGATACCATTGCGAACCGGCTGGCGTTTGTTGAGCAGCGAGAATGTCCACAAAGCTGCGCGAGAAATTGTCGAACTTGTAACTGGCCTGAATATGCCGATGCAGCGACATAGTGTTGAACTGAGTCAGCACATAGATAGAGCGCAGGCCGGAGTTGAGACAATTACTGATCGGGATATCGACGATGCGATATTTGCCCCCGAGCGGCACAGCCGGTTTGGCGCGGTCTTTTGTCAACGGGAACAAACGCGTGCCGGCACCGCCACCCATGACGATGGCGAGGGTTTGCTGGGTCGTGTCTGGCGGCAATGCTCCGGGTTGCATTGGTGACCAATCAATAACTCAGCGACTGACGTTTTGCGGTAACTTTTTTGCTTTTGGATCGCATTGGCCGGAGGAATCTCGCGACGTTCCCTCGCCAGTTCCGGCGGCGATGTGGATTCCCAATGCCGCTACGGAGTCGGGCGTGGTGCCGGTGTAGAATGAGGCCGTGGCGTCGGACGAGATCTCGGCGTCGCTGTCGGCGTGGGTGGAGGCCCAACCGTCCCTATGAGCCGGAACATCTGATCGGGCTCCAATGGGGCGCCAACGCAAGTCGTCCTAAGATCCCAAGTGGGGCAGACACCGAACCCCCCGGCTGGGTTTTGCCAGGCTGCTGGCGAATTGGCTTGCACGGTCCGGCTGGTCCAGCCCCACTCCCCGTTTGGGTCGACGCTCATGTGGGCCTGCACCGACACCCAATAGATGCCGGAAGTGAGAATGGCCGCTCTGGAAAGGGTCACCTCGAAGACGCCGCCGGCATTGACGTACTGCTGGGCCGTTGCGCTGTAAACCTGCATTCCCGGCAGACCTCCACTGTCCTCGTAGAAAAAGACGTTGAAGTTATTGGCTGGGCCAGGTCCGTTGAAATATATGCCCTGTGCATAAACTTCGGTGACCCTCCAGCTCTGGCCCCCCGGCACGAAGAAGTCGTCAGCGGTAAAAGCGGTAAAATCAGGTTCGTCTGGGAACTCCTGCGACACGGTGCTGAGCGTGCCCGGGTTGTCTAATTGATCGTAGAGGATCACCTCCGGAAATTTCGGAATTGGCTTGATAAGAATCGGACGAACACCGGCGTCACTTGAAGCTTTCGGCAACTTCGAGACCGGCGGGTTTGGCGAAACATCATGGGCAAGCAGTGATTGGTTGGTGACGGGAATGACAGCATTCGAGTTGGCCGAAACGGCAGGCATGCCAGCGTTTTGCTGTGCCAGCGCGAACGGACTCACATAGAGTGCCATCAGTAGAATGACGTAAAAAACGTCCCGAGCACGGTGCGTTTTAACTGTGGGGAGAACTTGTTTTTTCATTTTTTACTCCTCGGGGCAGGGAGCGTTTTCGGGCTTGTAGATGGGGAACGCCCTTTTTTAGTGAAAAGCGTGCGAAAGTGGCAAGAGATTTCTTAGAATTTCTAACCACGAATGAACAGCATTCGAGACCGATAATTCCGATTGCGGTTCCCAAGTGCAACTGAAGTTGTATTCGTATTCTCGCTGTAGCTTACTCGTACTTTTTCTCGAAGAGGGGCTTGCCGCCGAAGGATCCACCACGGTTACCGGCTCGTGATGCCAATCCCGTCATGCGCGGTGAATCTTGCGGCTCCGAACAGCCGCCATTACACTCGCAACATGTGTGGGATTGTCGGATACGTTGGGCGCGCTCAAGCAGCGCCCATTTTACTGGACGGGCTGCGTCGTCTCGAATATCGAGGCTACGATTCAGCCGGTATCGCTGTTGTAGCCGGGAGCCGCCTGGAAACGCGCAAATGTGCGGGTCGGATCGCGGAACTCGCGCAACTAATGAGGAAGGAACCGGTTTCTGGCTCGCTCGGCGTGAGCCACACACGCTGGGCCACGCACGGCAAAGTCACCGATCAAAACGCGCACCCGCACTTCGACGCTAGCGGCAAGCTGGCGTTGGTCCACAACGGCGTTATCGAAAATTATCAGGCGCTCAAAGATGAGCTAATCCGCAGCGGCGACACGAACTTTCGCTCCGAAACCGATACCGAAGTATTGGCGCATTTGATCGGGAAACTCTACGACGAATCATGCGCCAACACTGTGGATGTCCCGGAAAAAAAGACGCGACTGCTGGCAGCCGTTCGCGCGGCGCTGCGTCAGGTGATCGGCACGTATGGTATCACTCTGGTCCATGCGGATATCCCGGATTTCATGATCGGCGCGCGACGCGGTAGCCCGCTCGTGCTCGGAGTAGGCAAAGGCGAAAACTTCCTCGCCAGTGACGTGAGCGCAATCGTCGCCTATACGCGCGACGCCATTTATTTAAACGACTTCGATGTGGTCGCGGCGGGACGAGACAAGTTCGAGATCACCTCGCTCGCAGGAGACAGCAGCGAGCATCCAGTCAGCAAAGTCGAATTTACCGCCGAAGATATCGGGAAAGGTGATTATCCGCATTACATGCTCAAAGAAATCTTTGAGCAACCAAACACGGTGCGCGATGCGATGCGCGGACGTCTCAACCCGGATGAATGCACTGCAAAGCTGGGTGGCTTAAACATGGCACCTCCCGAGCTGCGCGATGTGGGCCGTATCGTTCTTATGGGCTGTGGCACGGCGCTTCATGCCGGTAGGGTCGGCGAATATTTGATCGAGCGACTTGCCAACATTCCAACAGAAGTCGAATATGCGAGCGAGTTCCGCCATCGCAATACGCCGATGACTCCTGAGACGCTGGTTTTCGCCATCAGCCAGAGCGGCGAAACCGCGGATACGCTCGGCGCGTTGCGTGAAAGCAGACGCAAAGGTTTTCGCACATTGGGAATTTGTAATAACGTCGCCAGCACCATCGCTCGCGAAAGTGATGGGGGAGTTTACATGCACGCCGGGCCGGAAATCGGGGTCGCAGCGACGAAATCGTTCACGTCGCAGCTTGCCATTCTGACGCTCCTCGGACTGCTGTTTGGACGGATGCGAAACCTGTCCGCGACTGACGGTAGTCGGGTGATTGAAGCGCTTGAAGCGTTGCCCGGCCAGGTCGAAGCGGTTTTGGAACTGAGCGATCAGATTAAGCAAATTGCGAAAAGATATGTTGATGCGAACGGCATGCTTTTCTTCGGCCGGCAATTCAACTTTCCCGTGGCACTAGAAGGCGCGCTCAAAATGAAGGAAATCACCTACCTTTTTGCCGAAGGGCATCCGAGCGCGGAGCTAAAGCATGGCATCATCGCACTGATTCGTCCCGACCTACCATCAGTTTTCATCGCGCCGGACGATTCCGTTTTCTCCAAAAACCTGAACAACATCGAACAAGTGAAAGCCCGCAAGGGACCGGTTATTGCCGTGACCAGCGGAAACGGTCCGAAGCACCTCAAAGGCATTGCCAATGAGATCATTGTGCTACCCGAAGCGCCCGAGTACGTAATGCCCATCCTGGCCGTCGTCCCACTTCAACTTCTCGCCTACCATGTCGCGGTCGAGCTCGGCCGAGATGTCGACAAGCCACGGAACCTCGCCAAAAGTGTAACCGTGGAATGATGTTGTGCTAGGGACAGCGCGGCGTCCATATCGATTTCCTGCCGCTGGAAATTTGGCGGTTTTGCAGTAGACTGCGCGCCCAGGCATCCCTTCCTCCGGTGCAACACAACGAAGAGTACGTGCTCAAGGTCCTCGAGGAGGGCGGAGTCATCACGCGCCAGCAAATCGACGACGCCAGGTCACTTCTAAACGGCGAACCGGGCGTAGTGGACGCCTTGATCAACGACGGAATTGTATCCGACGTACAGATCTCCCGTACCCTCGCAGCGCAGGCGCAGATGGATTGGATCGACATCTCTTCCATGGTGATCCCGCCGCAAATCATCAGTCAAATCCGGGGCGAAGACGCACGTCGTTTCAAAGTTGTTCCGGTCGCTTTCGGCGAAACTGGTCTGGTAGTTGCGGTAGGCAATCCACTTGACATCGATACGATCGATAGCCTCAGTTTTCTTCTGCAACGCGAGCTGGAACTGGTATGCACCAGTCCCCAGAAAATTCGTGAGGCATTGATCAAATACTACGGGACTGCCGACGAAGCAGCCGATGTCTTGCAAAAAAAAATCGGCGACGACATCGATCTTGGTTTGGAAATTGGCGATGGCGGGGAAGCCGCCGAAATCGATGAAGCGGATGCACCAATCATACGACTGGTTTCCATGCTGCTGATCGAGGCGCACCGCGCGGGCGCCAGTGATATTCATCTAGAACCGTTGGACAAAAAATTCCGTGTCCGATTTCGGATCGACGGCGTTTTGCAGGAGATGCAAGCGCCACCGAAACGTTTGCAATCCGCAATCATGAGCCGGGTCAAGATCATGACTGGTTCGATGAGCATCGCAGAAAAACGTCTGCCACAAGATGGTCGCATCCGGGTAAAAATTAAAAAGAAGCCGATCGATCTTCGTGTCTCGACGATTCCGACCAATCACGGTGAGAGCGTGGTGATGCGTCTGCTGGACAAATCGAGTCTAAAGCTCGGCTTGCCCGAACTCGGATTTTTTTCTGACGATCAGGAAACGTTCGAACGGCTGATCAAACTGTCGGACGGCATTTTACTCGTTACCGGCCCTACGGGCTCCGGAAAAACAACCAGCCTCTACGCCTGTCTCAATTACATCAACAAACCGGACCGCAAAATCATAACGGTGGAAGAGCCGGTCGAGTATCAAATGACGGGCATCAACCAGGTCCAGGTGAATACCGAGATTGGGATGACCTTTCCTGCGGCCTTGCGTTCCATTCTGCGCCAGGCGCCGAACATCATCATGATTGGTGAAATTCGAGACCTCGAGACAGCGAGTATTGCCACGAACGCCAGCCTGACTGGTCACCTTGTCTTAAGTACCCTGCACACCAACGATGCGCCTTCTGCGGTAGCGCGCTTGATCGATCTCGGTGTTCAGCCGTTTCTGGTGGCTTCGTCAGTGCGAGCGATCATGGCGCAGAGGCTCGTCCGTCGATTATGTGCCCACTGCAAACAACCAGGGGAGCTCAGCGAGACCGAATTGCACGCATTGCGAATCGAGCCCGGGCAGTTGTCCGAGGGACAAGTCATGAAGCCGGTCGGATGTGACCGATGTCGTCAAATTGGGTACAAGGGCCGAATGGGCCTCTTTGAAATCTTTGAGATTGACGACGAAGTGCGCCACATGATCAATAAACGCAGCCCGACTTTGTTGTTGCGCAAACGAGCGCGCGATCTCGGCATGCGCACACTCCGCGAAGACGGCATCCGCAAGGTAATAGCCGGCCTCACCTCTGCCGAAGAAGTAATCTCCATTACGGTGGGAGACGTGAGCTAATGAAAGAAAAGCAGCTTACCGAATTTTTTGTGGAGCACGGCGTGCTCCAACCTTCGCAGGCGGAAGACGTCCTGGACGAGGTCGAACTGAATGGCAAGACAGTCCCGCAGGCGATGGTCGATGGCGGGTTCATCGACGAGCATGGTTTTTATCAGACCATTGCAAACGGACTCGGCACCGACTTGATCGATCTGAACGAACGCGACATTCGACCGGAGATTTTGCGCTTGATTCCCAGTGGTCTGGCTCGGTTACACGGCGCTCTTCCGGTTGAGATGAGCGGAACCACCTTGCGAGTTGCGCTCGTTGATCCGTTCGATCTTCACGTCGCGGAAGACCTTCGCTTCGCACTCGGTAAAGATATCCACGTTGTGGTTTCGCCGCCGGATCAAATCGAAGATCTGATCAAGCAGTATTACGGCAGCGATACGACGAGCATGGAGGACGTTCTCAAGCAGCTCGGCGAAGCTGGTGAGGCGCTTCAATTGCGCGAAGGGGACGGTGAGGCGGCAGTGGAAGCCGAAGCAAACGCAACTCCCATCATACGCTTTGTCGATCTCATTCTTTATCAGGCGATCCAGGACCGCGCGAGCGACATTCATTTCGAGCCATTCGAAAATGAATTCAAAATTCGGTATCGCGTTGACGGCGCGCTCTACGAAATGTCGCCACCGCCGCGCCATCTCGCTCTGCCAGTGATCTCGCGCGTGAAAGTGATGGCAAACATGAACATCGCAGAAAGACGGTTGCCACAGGACGGCCGCATTCAGAAACAGATTGCCGGACGCAGCGTCGATCTTCGAGTTTCAACCTTGCCAACTCAATTCGGTGAGAGCCTCGTGCTGAGGGTTCTCGACCGCAGCATTGTAAATCTCGACCTCGAAGCACTCGGGATGCCCAGTTACATCTACAATTTTCTGCTGGAGATGATCGAGCATCCAAATGGCATCTTCATTGCGACTGGACCGACCGGCTCTGGAAAGACAACCACGCTTTACTCCTGCCTGCGCAAAATCAACACGATCGATTCGAAGCTCCTCACGGCAGAGGAGCCCGTCGAATACGATCTGGAAGGGATTTTGCAAGTGCCAGTGAATGAAGCCATCGGCCTAACCTTCGCGCGCGTTTTGCGCTCGTTTCTGCGCCAGGACCCGGATCGCATTATGGTGGGCGAGACACGCGACCTTGAGACCGCGCAGATTGCTATTCAGGCTTCTCTGACCGGGCACCTTGTTTTCACTACCCTCCATACAAACGACGCCCCCGGGGCCATCACGCGCTTGATCGACATGGGTGTGGAGCCGTTTTTGATTTCCTCCACACTGGAAGCAGTTCTCGGTCAGCGTTTGTTGCGCAGCATCTGCCGCCAGTGCCGTACCACTTACAAACCAAGCACCTCGTTACTGGCTGAGTTAGGGATCTCGCGCCAGGACGTGGGTGAAAAACAATTCTTTTACGGTAAAGGCTGTAATGCCTGTAACAACACAGGCTACAAAGGACGAAAAGGAATTTACGAGCTTCTGAGAATCACCGATCCGATTCGTGAACTGATCAATGAACGCGCGCCAACGGTTACGCTGAAGCAAAAAGCTGTGGAGCTTGGAATGGTAACACTGCGCCAGGACGGCTTGCGCAGTATCTTCGCTGGCGACACCACCGTCGAAGAAGTTTTGAGATATACGTAAGGAAATGACGCAAGGTCTGCGGGATTCGTTGAATCGTTGCATGAATGCATCGGATTTACGGTTCAACGATCCGACGTTTAACGTGACGAAGTCTTTCGATATTACGATTCGTCGTTTTGTGGCTTCGTAGAATGCCGATGCTCGACACAGTATCCCGAGTTAAATAAGATCGCTCGCCATGGCGCGCTATAACTACGTAGCTCTCGATTCTCGGGGACAAGAAGCGACTGGGCTAGTTGAAGCCGCTTCGACCAATGACGCAATCGGCCGATTGCGTCAGGCTGGCTATTTTCCAACGAGTGTCTACGAGGAAGCTGTAACCCGCCCCGACGACAAAGCATCTCGGCGCCGCGCAGCGAAGATCGCGCGCGTGACGAAACCGCGCGCGAAGAGTGGAATTGTTCTTTTCAAGCGCACGAAGGTTAAGGCAAAAATCCTGATGATCTTCACGCGTCAATTAGCAACGCTGATTGATTCCGGACTGCCACTGTTGCGAAGCTTAACGGTCCTGGAGAAACAGGAGCGGGATAAAGTTTTGAAGAACACCATCAACATGCTCGCTGACTCGGTTCAAGGCGGTAACACATTTTCGGACGCGCTGGCGCTGCACCCGCGGATCTTTAACAATTTATACGTTAACATGGTCAAAGCCGGCGAGGTCGGCGGCGTCCTCGAGTTAGTGCTCAATCGGCTTTCGGAATTCCAAGAGAAAGCTGCCAAGGTCAAAAACAAGGTGGTGTCGGCAATGGTCTACCCGGTCATTGTGATGACAATGGCAGTGGGCATCATGGCTTTTCTCCTTGTCTTCATCGTGCCGAAATTCGAAGCGATCTTTCACGACATGCTGGGTGATAAACCGCTACCAGCCGTCACCACGTTTGTTATCGGAACGAGTAACCTCGTAAAGGATCATGGTCTTGTTCTGTTCGGAGCGGTAATCGTCGTAGTGACGGCCTACAAATTTATTGGCCGCACGCGAGGCGGGCGATTCGTAATTGACAGTTTCAAACTGCGCATGCCGCTCTTCGGCGATTTGAATCGCAAAACGGCAATCTCGCGGTTTGCGCGCACACTCGGGACGCTGGTCACGAGCGGGGTGCCGATTTTGCAGGCATTAAATATCACCCGTGAAACTGCGGGCAACGCTGCAATTGCGACCGCAATCTCACATGTTCACGATAGCGTGAAGGAAGGCGAATCGATCGTCCAACCACTGGAGGCCAGTCGCGCCTTTCCTCCGATGGTGATCAGCATGATCGATGTGGGCGAAGAAACGGGAAAACTTCCAGATATGCTCCTGAAGATTGCCGATGTTTATGACGACGAAGTCGATAACTCAGTCGCAGCCCTCACATCGATGCTCGAGCCAATCATGATCGTGTTTCTGGCGCTGATTGTCGGCACGATCGTGCTTGCTCTCTTTACGCCGCTTATCAGCATCATCACCGGCTTGCAGCAGCAAACGTGATGCCCTTCGCCGAAATGACGAAGCAGAGCGTGATTCGTTACATCGCCACATCGTTACAGCGGGCTTACAGTTCAATGACGCAACGGTTCAACGCTTTAACTTGGCGCAGCAACTCGTCATTCCGCGTCAATACCGCGTTTACTCTCATTGAACTCATCGTCGTTGTAACCGTTATCGTCATCCTGACCGGATTGATTCTAAGCACAGTCGGCTACGTTCAGAAGAAAGGTGCGCGGGCCCGCGCCGAAACCGAAATCATCGCAATTTCCGCGGTCTGCGAAAGCTATAAGGCGGATAACGGTGTTTATCCGAGAGATGTGACGACGACCGACACCCTTGATGCCCGCGGGGCAATAAACATGACCAATTACCAAGCAGCGTCTCAGTGCCTTTACGGACAGATCGCAGGGGACCCCGATTTGGATGGCGTGCCAAACTCGAACTCCAAGTCATATATGCAGTTTAAGCCAAACATGCTCGGTACAGATAATGCCAATAAAGTTTATCCACGCGATCCCTTTGGAAACAGCTACGGTTATTCAACGGCTAACCAAGCTGACCCCACGAAGGGTTACAACCCGACCTTTGATCTCTGGAGTACCGGAGGCCTAACGAGTGGGGCGGATCCCACTCAGTGGATCAAAAACTGGTAAGGCGCGACCACCGGCCCGCTGTCACCCTTGGCTCGTGTGCACCACAACTTCAACGCGGCGATTGGGACTCTGTTCTTCAATTGATCCGTTCGGTGACGCTCGGAATTTCGTCGAACCGTAACCACGCGTTTCGATTTGAGCAGGATTAATACGCATTGCCTCTACCAAATAGCGCTTCACACTGTCCGCGCGGCGCTGGCTTAGATCGAGGTTATATTCATATGTGCCGAATGAATCGGTGTAACCTTCGACCGAAAATGTGGCCTTCGGATTGCGCTGGATGAGAGTGCCCAGCTTTTGCAGTTGCGTGATAGCGCTCGCTTGGAGGACATCGCTGTCATATTGGAAGAGCTGATCGTCCGGCAGTCGTAATTTGGTACCCGACCCCAAAGGACCTTTTTGTGCGAGCAGTTGATCCAAGTCGCTGAAGCCGGCAGTGTGTCCTTTAATTGGTCCGGCGCTGTCACCGGGCATCTTGCTGGTAAAGGTGTTGGGACGTTTGATCGTTGTACTCGTAGCCAGCTCCGTCCCGCTAAGCGCGGGCTGTGGCCGGCCCGATTGTGAACTATTGTTGAGCAGCGATTGTTCGTGCGTCGCGTTTGGATCGTTGGCGAGACTTTGTGCAGTCGATCGCTCAATTTCGGTTAGCACGGAATTTACTTCGGGCTGTTCCACTTTGGGTTGATCAGGCAGAACGTCTCGCATGTCGTCTGGAAGCGCAGCGCTGGCTTGAATATCCTGCAATAGCTTGTCGAACGATTTCTTTTCGTCCGGCAACTGCACATCAGTGTTGTCGGGGTTTGGTTTCGCGGCTGGATTTGTCTGATCGACACTACTCTTGCCGATGTCCGACGTGCTAATGCTCTTGACCTTAAACGTGGGCGTCTGCTCATTTTGAGCAACCAAGGTTTCCACCGATTGAAAACGCGTCCGGTAAAAGTAAGCGCAGAGCGCAAGGTGTAATCCCAGCGAAACGATCAAACCAAACCAGAGCCAGCTGCGCTCTTTGCTGCCCTTTAGCAGTCCTTCGGTTGCAAACCGGTCAAAATCGTCAAAATCAGAAACTCTCATTGCTTACCTGGCTCGCAACATATCACATCTGGAATGACGAAGCACCAACGCGCAAAAGCCAAAAAGTAAGAGTGTGAACGTATACGTCGGGCCCTCCATTGTAACCCTTAACTTTCTAACTCTTTAACGTTTTGACCTTTCTTTCAACTGTTCCGCGTTTGCTCAATAAACGCTGTTGCAGCACGCCGGATTTCATCGGCCACACGCGCCTCGGGCGAAACAAATTTCGGTGTGAACCATGGAAAAAGTCCGATCAAATCGTGTGTGACCAGAATTTGTCCGTCGCAATGCTTGCCAGACCCGATACCGATGGTTGGAATGTCGATTGCCTTTGTAATCTGCTTCGCAATTTCCGTGACCACAATCTCAAGCACGATAGAAAACGCACCGGCTTTTTCCACGGCGCGCGCATCGGCAATCAGCGCTTCCGCTTCAGACTGATTACGACCCTTGATCCGATAGCCGCCTTCCTCGCGCACGCTTTGTGGTAGCATGCCGATGTGCCCCATGAAGGGGATACCTGCCTTTGTGATCGCTTCGATTTGCTCGACATGGCTCACACCGCCTTCGAGCTTCACTGCCTGCGCGCCGACATCGATAAACTTCCTGGCCGTCTCCACAGCTTGTTCGGGTGTGTCGTACGTGTGGATCGGCATGTCCGCCACGAGTAACGCCCGCTTAACCCCGCGAGCCGCCGCGCGGGTGTGATGCAGCATTTCCTCCATCGTTACACCAGTTGTATCCTGATAACCAAGCACCACCATGCCTAACGAGTCCCCCACCAAAATGATGTCGATGCCGCTTTCGTCGAGCAAACGTGCCGTCGGGTAATCGTAAGCCGTTAAAGCGGTGATCTTTTCGCCGCGTTGCTTCCTCTGACGAAAATCTTTCATCGATCTGGTCGGAAGATCATCCGCTAATTTGAGAACGCAAGCTGTAGCAGAAAGCGGCGAAACCCCGCCGCACTCCAAAACTTTCGTAAAGCGGAATTGTTTCCCGAACATTTCGCACAAAGTGCTTTACAGTGCGCACCCGTCCCCGCGTCATTTTTCGAATGCGGCCAAGCCTACCAGTCGCTCGCCAGCGAAACCACGCTGCCACAATCTTCAAGTTCCCCGAGCAGATCTGCGATTGTTCTTGCTTGACCTGGCAAAATCAGATCCGGCCGGATGTCGGTTAGCGGCTGGAGGACAAACTTTCTCAAGTGCATTCGCGGGTGCGGCAAATGCAGTCGTTCGTTGTCGATCTGGCAATCGCCGCAGTAGAGCAGGTCGATGTCAATTGTCCGCGAGACGTTTCTCTGATGATCGCGCTTGCGGCCTAACGACTCCTCGATGCGAACCAGTTGCTCAAGCAGTTCCACGGGATCGTCTTCATAATCAAATTCAACAATTGCGTTCAAAAACTTCGACGCTCCCCGTTCGCAATCCATCGGCTCGGTCTCGTAGATCACCGAAGAGAGAATGGGCGACTGTATCCCATTAAGCTCAATGATTTGCCGTCGCGCGGCTCGCAAATTCTCGAGCCGATCGCCGACATTGGATCCGAGAGCAACAGCCGTTCTCATCGTTGTAGCTGCGATCGTTGATCCCGGTTAAAGTCCCAGCACATCCTGCATGCTATAGAGGCCCGGCGGCCTTCCGATAATCCATTTTGCTGCGCGCAGGGCGCCTCGCGCAAAAATTTCACGGCTCGCTGCGCGATGAGATAGTTCAAGGCGCTCGGCGGGTCCATTAAAAATGACTGTATGCTCGCCAACGACGTCGCCTTCACGGGTCGATTGAATCGGAATGTCAGCCTGCGTTTTTTTAGCCGCCTTCAAAACCTCAGCCAGCGTTTTGGCCGTGCCGCTGGGCGAATCTTTTTTCATTTTGTGATGTGTTTCGACGATCTCGGCGTCAAAATCACTGCCGAGCTGTTCGGCAGCTTTGCGCGCCAGCCAGAACAGCACATTGACTCCGATGCTGAAGTTAGATGCAAACGCGATCGGCAACGACTGCGCGGTTTCTTCTATAATTCTGCATTGCTCCTTAGACTGACCGGTCGTCCCAATCACCAACGGCTTGTGATTTTTCAAACCAACCCGACAGATTTCAGCGATGGCGTCGGCTTGGCTAAAATCGATGGCCACATCGCAATTTTGCATACCCGGCTCGATCGAGTCCCCAAGATCGCACCGCGCGATGATCTCGATTTTCGGGTCGCCATCCGCAAGATCGCTGATGGTTTTTCCCATGCGACCGACTGCGCCAATTAGCAATACACGCGCAGGAAGCTCGTTCATTTTGCTGAGACCCTCATCTAGGCTCGCCCCTGCGCAAAGGAAAGGGCGACACGCGTTACTCTCTCAAGATTCGCATGTCGAGCTTGATGGCCCAGCCGCGCCGTAGCAAAGCCACGGCAGGAGACGAGGAGTTTCATTTACTTCGTTCAAATTCCTCCAGGGTTTTGCGCAAGCGCGTTTGATTTGCTTCGCTCATCTCGCATAGCGGCAGACGCACTTCGCAGGACATCGCACCGCGCCAACCAAGCGCTGTTTTTATCGGCACAGGATTCGGTTCAATGAACAGATCCTTGAAAAGTGGATACATCTTGCAATGCAGGTTGAAGGCCAACTTCGCGTCGCCGCAGTCATAAGCTCGGACAAGCGCACAAACTTCAGTTGGAAACACATTTGAAGCGACGCTGACGACCCCAACCGCTCCGACCGACATGAACGGCAGCGTCAACGAATCGTCGCCGCTTAAAATCGTGAATGACTCAGGCAAACGCGCACGCAACTCGCTGATACGCTCGACACTCCCACTGGCTTCCTTGATCGAAACAATATTCCGGCATTCCTTGGCCAGGCGCGTCACGGTATCGGGCGCAATGTCTACTCCGCATCGGCCAGGAATGTTGTATAGCATGATGGGTAACGCTGTGGCATCGGCGATCGTTTTGAAGTGACGGAACAAGCCTTCCTGGCTCGGTTTGTTGTAATACGGCGCGACGAGAAGCGCGCCGTCAGCGCCAAGTTTCTCGGCCATCTTGGTGTCGGCTACCGCGTGCTGAGTAGCGTTGGAACCTGTGCCGGCGAGAACCAGGCACCGGTTTTTTGCAGTTGCTATCGCGAGGCGGATGAGCTCCTGGCGTTCCTCGTGTGACAGTGTCGGCGATTCACCTGTGGTGCCAACAACGACAACTCCGCTGATTCCGGCAGCAATCTGGGTTTCGATCAGCTTCTGGAAAACAGCAACGTCAATCGCACCATCGCAAAATGGTGTGACTAACGCAGTGAAGGTGCCGCGGAACATGCGATACAGAGTAAAAAAGTTAAAAGAGTTACAAGGTTAAAAGGTTCTTAGAATGCGCGCATGTCTCCGGTAGCGAATGCGAACTAGGTCTCAATTGTGCCTTCGAAGATAAACTCGGCCGGGCCGGTGAGAGTGACGCTTCTGAACTGTTTATCGATCTCTTCAAATCCGACGCGCAATTCATCTCCACCGCGCGCAATCACGGCAATCGGAGCCTTCACGTTTTCAGTGGCGGCAAAGATGAGCGCGCTCGCGACCACGCCCGTACCGCACGCTAGAGTCTCATCTTCGACCCCCCGTTCGTAGGTGCGGACAGCGATCTTATCGGCTCCGCGTTTTTCAACGAAGTTCACATTTGCGCCTTTTGGTGAAAACATTTCGTGATACCGAATAGCTGAACCTTCTCGCGGCACATCCACATCGCCGGCTTGTGCGACGCAAACAACTACATGAGGCACGCCGCTATTTATGAAATGAACGATCTTTTTCTCGGCACCAATTTGAAGAGGAACCCTCAGTCGCAAATCGGTCGGATCGGTCATTTGCAGAGTGACTAGATCTCCCGCTAACTCCGCAGAAATGACGCCGGCTGGAGTCTCAAATGAAATTTTGCCCTCGGTGCCTACTACCTTGTTTGCAAAACGCGCGAAACAGCGCGCGCCATTTCCGCACATTTCGGCTTCTCCTCCGTCCGCGTTAAAGTAGCGCATTCGGAAATCGGCGTGGTCCGATGAATTTTCCAACAGCAAAATTCCATCCGCTCCGACACCGCGGTGGCGATCACAAAGCCGCATGATTTGG